>Ga0207661_10000005_pt1 | contig 557888 bp, 461 predicted proteins | sample KBSC713LmetaG_FD_184337 | JGI IMG/M metagenome (GOLD analysis project Ga0207661, IMG submission 184337) | Corn rhizosphere microbial communities from Kellogg Biological Station, Michigan, USA - KBS C7.1-3L metaG (SPAdes) (version 2) | ecosystem: Host-associated > Plants > Roots > Rhizosphere ...
CGAAGAAAGAATAAAAGCTCTTGCCGAAAGTGTCAACGGTAGGATAAAACTATGGCTGTCCTAGACGCGCTCAACTGGCCGGTTTTGAAGTGTCCCCGACTGGCCGGTTTTGAGGTGTCCCCCGAGGGATAATCACGGTTCGTTTGGAAATTTTAAGCTGTGAAGTGCACGGTCGAAGTTACTCTGCAGGCGCTCCTCATAGCGGCGAATGAGGGCAAGGCCGGCGCGGAGGCGGTCGACGGGCGGATGAGCGCCGGTGTTGTCGAGGATGGAAGTCTCGGCGGCCCAACAGCGGCGGATGCGCCAAGTCGCGACGGCCATGTCGTGGACGAGGCGCGATTCCTGCGGGGTGATCGGGCGGAAGTGGTCGCGGTAAGTCTCTTGGAGGGCTTTGAACTCGGCGCGATGCTGGAAGCGGACGACCACGACGGGGTCGAGGAACTCGTGTCGGAGGGCGTTTTTGGCGGCGGTAGACATAGGATCTCCCGCGTACGCATATAGCACGCCGACTTCGGGGTTCTTGCCAGTGGGTCTGTAAGTCGTTCGATTTACAGCGAAAAATCCAAGGAATATTTGGGACAGCCGCCCTCAGACGCTCTACTTCACCAACTCCATCAGCTTCTCGTAGGTATTCACGACGTCATAACGGACCTGGTCGGAGGTGATTTTGGAGAAGAACTTGCGCGCGCATTCGATCTTGCAGGCTTCGATGCCGCGCAGTTCGAGGGAGGAGAGCGACCCCTTCGTCTCCGCGATGAAGTAGACGTGCCGGACGGCTCCGTGTTGGAAGGCAATTGCCCAATCGGGGTTGTAATCGCCGACGGGCGTCGGAATAAAGAACGCCCTCGGGAGTTTGGCGTAGACTACGACATCGGTGCCGGTGTCGAGTTCCTCGACAAATTTCCGTTCGATGGCGGAATCGGTGAAGACGTAGTCGTAGATGTGGCGGCCGGCCTGGACGGCTTTGCTGAAGTCCTCTTTTTCCTTTTGCTTCGTAAAGATGTCCAGCGTGTGGGTCTCGTCGACGGGGTTGTAGGCGAGATGCTCGACGATGACCGTCGCCTTCTGTTCGTTGACGATGCGGCAGGCCTTGAGGATGAAGTCCTCGGGGTTGGTGCGGTACTGGCTGAAGACGGCGACGTTGATTCCGGCCAGAATCGTGCCGATAGTGCGGCGGGTGAGCTTGGTCTGCTCGGTCAGTTTGCCGATGAGGTCGTACTTGACGGTGGACTCAACGGAGGCGGAGAGCGAGCCAGTTTCGGTCTCGCGCAACTCGAAGAGGCCTCCGTTTTGCAATTCCTCGTAGGCGGCTTGGGCAGTTTGCTCGCCGCGATGGACGGTGTATTGAAGGGGGCTGACTTTCAGCTCCTTGTCGATCGCGGCCACGCACTTTGAGACCAGTTCGGGGGTCTCGAAGTGGACGGTATAGGCGGCCTTGCGATTGATGCGGCCCCAAAGGTCCAGGAACTCCTGCTTGTGGAAGTTGGCGTTGAGCGGGTTGAACCTGGCATTGCGGCTGTTGCCGGGAGTGGGAAGAAGGGCGTCGCTGAAGACGCCGTCGATCAGTTGGAAGACTTGGGCGGCGTAGGCGGCGACTTCGGGCGGCAGGGGCGCCAAGGTGCCTTCGCGCTTGGCGTCGTGGTAGGCCGCGGTGACCTGATCGGCGTTGTCGGTGTAGTCGTTCTTGACGAGGTAGCGGTAGACCGCTTTCGCCATGGCGGGGGTGACCAGGACTTCGGCGTCCTCCGTCTTGAGCACCTTTCCGGAGAAGTAAGCCTCGTCGGCCTTGCGGGGGCGCGCGGAGAGCGACTCTTTCCATTCCCGCTGGAGGGTAGCGACGAAATCCTTGTAGCTTTCGCTCGCGACCACGGTGAGGATGTTGATGTCGTGAACGGAGGCGGGGTTGTCCATGCGCTCGCCATCCTGATTGACCGAGAGACGGAGACCGCGGCCGACCTCCTGGCGGCGGGTGACCGAGTTGTCGCTATGCTTGAGGACGCAGATGACGAAAACGTTGGGATTGTCCCAGCCTTCGCGCAGAGCGGAGTGAGAGAAGATGAAACGCACCGGCTCCTCAAAGGAGAGCAGGCGCCGCTTGTTCTTGAGGATCTTGTCGTACGCGTCGACATCGTCGGTTTCGCCGGTCCGCGCCTCGGTATTCGGATTGATGAGGCGTTTGCTTTTCTTGTCTATGGAAAAGTAACCGTCGTGGGTTTTGGAGGCTTCGATCCCTTTTAGGTAACGATTGTACGGCGACTCCTCGAGAGTGAGGACTTCATTGAGCTGGCGATTGTATTCCTCCTCGAAGATCCGGGCGTAATCGCCGGGCAGTGCGCCCGTCTCGTCATACTGACGGTACTTCGCGACTTCATCGATGAAGAAGAGGGAGAGAACCTTAATGCCTTGGGAGAAGAGCGCCTGCTCGTTGTCAAAGTGGGCTTTGACAGCCTCGCGAATCTGGATGCGACGAAGAGCCGCTTCATTCATGTCGCCCATATATTCACCAGCCTGGAGCACGACGCCGTTGGTGAAGCTGATGGTATTGTCGCGGGCGTCGATATCGGCGACGACGAAGCCTCTGTATTGTTCGAGTTTTTCCGACTTGTCGTGCAGGTTATCATTGCGCCCGATTGTTCGGAGGGCGCGCTTGATGCCGGTCGCGTGGAGGAGTTCGAGTTCGATACGTGCTTCGGGAGGCTTGCTGGTCGAGGTCTCGATGGACTGGAGGTAGACGTACGGATAGGTCCCGGCGAGCCCCTTTACGGAGATGCCGCGCACCGCAATCTTCTTTACGAGCTTTTGGTTGTAGGCGTCGATCGCGTCCAAGCGATAGACCTTGTTGTGCTCCTGTTTGTGTGTGGCGGAGTAGCGCAGGACCATGAGCGGAGCGAATTCTTTGAGAGACTCGACGGTTCGAGTACCTTGCAGCTTTTGCGGTTCGTCGAGGACGAGAATGGGGCTGTTGCGCTTGATGACGTCGATAGGGCGCCGCGACTGGAAGTCGTCGAGTTCTTCGTAGATGCGGCGGGCGTCCTGGCCGCGGGCATTGAAGGCCTGGACGTTGATGATCATGACGTTGATGCCGGAGTCGGAGGAGAAGCTTTCGAGGTTGTGAAGCTGCTTGGAGTTGTAGATGAAGGTGCGGGCGCGTTTGTGATACTGCTCGAGGAAGTGGTCGGCGGTGTCCTGGAAGGACTGGGCGACGCCTTCGCGGATGGCGATGCTGGGGACGACGACGATGAACTTGCTCCAGCCGTACCGTTTGTTCAGCTCGAACATGGTCTTGATGTAGCAGTAGGTCTTGCCGGTGCCTGTCTCCATTTCGACATCGAGGTTGACGGAGCAGACGGGAGTGCTCTTTAGCGCGCTGGAGACCGGAAGGTTCTGGCGCTGCTGGACGGACTGGATATTGCGAAGGAGTTGCGTTGGCGGGAGCACAAGGCCGCTGTTCTTGAAGCCCGACAATTCATCATCGAGGCGGATCTGGCCGGTGGTTTCGACGGTGCGGCCGGGGTCGATGCGGTAGGTGACGCCGGTGGTGAGCGGCTGTCCGGCGAAGCAATCCGCGACGGCCATGACGGCTTCGGTCTGGAAGCCCTGTTGTTTGAATTTGAAGTTCATGGCTCAGAGCGACTTGATTTCGGTGCGAGGGCTGAGGAGCTTGAAAATCTGCTCGACGTTGATTTTGACGCTGTCGCTGCCGTAGCTGCTGTCGCGGAAGACGGCGCGCAACGGATTGCGTTTAGCGAGCTCCTTGATGAGTTCCTCGGTGATGTCGGGGTCGAAGCACGCGGCGAGCGCGTCGCCGTCGACGAACAAGACGGTCTTGCCCGCGAGTGTCTCGGTAGTGATGGGAAGGGCGAGGTCCACGCCCCAATCCACGAGCACCTGGAAGAGGAGGTCTTCCGGAGTGCGGTCCTCGCGGATGTTGTCGAGGTGGGCTAGGAGGTCGGTCTGTTTAACCGCGTCGGGGGCGTAGTAGACGTCCTTCATGTTGGAGGTGTCGATCTTGAGCACGCGGAAGCCAAGGTCGGCCGAGATCAATGGGTTGGTGTCCCGCCACTTCTGGCGAGCCCGACTTAATCTCTGTTTGCATAGATCTGCGATGGTCTTGAAGCCAGCCGTGTACGCATCGCTCTCCGTGTCGCAAAGCTGGGCCAGTTGAACAAGAATATATCGCCTGGATTCCCCGTGCGCGCTCAAGTTCATGCCCGCCGCTGCCAATGTGCCCGATCCCGCGAAGAGATCCATGACAAGGTCGCCGTTTGCGGACCCAACCCTCAGCAAGTACTCTATGAGTTCACTCGGCTTCGGATAGCTAAACGAAATTCCGAGCTCTGCCAGGCACGCAGAGGCGGCCTGAACCGTTCCCATGCCGCGCAGCACCGACAAGACATGACTCTGCTTGTCGAGGCGTTTTTTTCTGCTGAACAGCGCGCCGGTCTTGGAAAGATAGAAGACGGTCTCTTGCCCTTTAGTGTCGATGACGGCCTTGAACCCGCCGGAAATGAATTGTTCGGCGATCTCCTTTGAACTCCAGCCACTACTTAGGCGAACAACATTCTGTGTTGTACCTGCTGATACGCGAACGGTTTCGCTAAGCTTAGGCCAGAAGTCCTCTTTTGGCTCGATCAAGCCCTCGTCAAAATCGGCCGGGAACCCGATGGGCAGCGTAATCTCGCTGACGGGATTCGCAGGGCCATTCTTCACGATAGTGTTCTCGATTGTACTCTTGAAAAGCTTGCTGTCCTTCGGGATATTCGGGTCGATGACCGGGGGCGCTCCGACTAACGCTTCATTCTTTGCATAAACTAGAACGTACTCGTGGTTAACTTTGATACGGCTTTGGTTGTCGATGTTCCCTTCGTTGATCCAAATCAAGGTCGCCAAGTGGTTCTGCTGTCCAAATACCTCATTGCAGATTGCCATCAAATTGCCAATCTCGACGTCATTTATGCTCGCCATGAATAGACCGTCGTCGCAGAGTAGGTTCCTCGATAGCTTTATTCGCGGGTAAAGCATCGTCAGCCAGTCAGAATGGAACCGGCCGTTGCTTTCGGTGTTTGTGACCAGGCGGTTGCCCGACTCATCTTTTTGATTCGAGCGCTCGAAGTAGCGCTCGGTATCCTCGGCAAAATCATCGTCGTAGATGAAATCGTTTCCGGTGTTATACGGCGGGTCGATGTAGATGAGCTTCACCTTATTCAGGTACGTCTCCTGGAGGAGCTTCAATGCGTCGAGGTTGTCGCCTTCGATGAAGAGATTGCGGGTCGTGTCGAAATCGACGCTTTCCTCGCGGCAGGGGCGGAGCGTTTTCGCTATGGGGGCGTTAGCGGCGAGTAGCGCTTCGCGCTTGCCCGGCCAGTCTAGGTGATAACGTTCCTGTGGGCTCTCGACAACCGAGGTCGAGAGTTCCTGGCGGAGTTGGTCGAAGTCGATCGCACGGGTGAGGACGCCGTTCTCGCCGCGCGTCTCGGTGACGCAGTTCGGGAAGAGGGCGGCGATCTTCTCAACGTTGTCGGCGGTTCCATCGGGGGTGTGGAGTTTCAGTTTTTCCATTTCAGGATTCCAAGAGCTGGTGGAGCTCGGCCTGGCACTGGCGGAGCGCGGCGTTGATTTCGATTTGGCGGTTGAACTGTGCTTCCTGCCGAATGCGAGTTTCGAGGCGGCGGCATTCGGTCTGCTTGACGCGGACGAGCCGGGCGCGCTCGATGTGGGCGGAAATCGACTCAGCGGGACGTGGGGGAATGGGTAGGAGCGCCCGCAGCATCTGTTCGTAAAGTCCGGCGAGATCGAGGGCTACGGGGAGAGGCGGGCGCGCCGCACCGGCGGGCTGCCATTCGGTCTCGAAGTATTCGTCGACGGCGGGCTTGGCGCCATTGGCGGCGGGGCGTTTGTAGGCGGCGGTGGATTTCACGCGGCCATCGAAGTTTAGATCGAAGACGATGGGCGACGGGATGGAGCGATCGATGGCGCGGAGGATATCGGGCGCGACGTCGGGGGACTTCAACGTAAGGGTGAAGATCTGGATTTCGTGGATTCCGTCGCGCGCGGGGAGATTGACGGTTTCCGGAGAGAGCTTGTATTTCCAGACGACCTCGGCGACCTGGGAAGCAAAGCGGGTACGGACGGCGCGCGTCGGCTTGGCGAAGCCGTAGATCTTGGTCTTCGGCACGATGCGGTTGAACTCGGCCTGTTTGGGGTAGTCGAACATGGGCGGGTTCACGCGACGGCCTGAACGACCAGGAAGGCGATGAGCTCAAAGTCGTCGAGGCCGGCAATCGGGCTCAGCAGAGCGGTGGTTTTCGGGCTGGTAAAGAGGCTGTCCAGGTCTTTCTCCTCTTTGATCTCGACCATGGAGCGAATGGCATGGGCCAATAGCTCCGAATAGCAGCGCATCTCGCGGCCGTCGCGAGTGGCGGTGTTGAAGGGCCGGTAGGCCTCCGCGATGGGGTCGCCACGGCCCTTGCAGGCGGTGCGGACGAGGTCTAGTACGCGCTTGGCGTCGGTATGGTTCACGACGACGCGAGGCGACTGCTTCGGGCCGCCGCCGATGTAGATGAGGTAGTAGGGGTGGAGGCGGTTCTGCTGGCCGATGTTCACGCTCTGGTTGCGATTGCGGAGGGCGAAGATGACGCCGGGAGGGAGGCCGCGGTCAGGATCGGCGGGGACGACGGCGTGCATGCCGCTGGGGACGCCCGCGAGGTCGCCGTTGCTCTTGAGGTAGTTGAGCAGGTCCATGCGGAAGTCGTTGAGGCCGAGATCGGTGATGGAGACGCCGGTCTTGAGGTCTTCCATTTCGATGACCTCTTCCTGGAGACGGCGGAGCTGTTCTTTGCGGTAGGAGAGGTCGTTGGCTTTGCTGTTGAGAACGTTGTCATCGCCGGTGGCGGTGACGTCGGCAATGACCATGCGGTTTTCGACGCGCTCTTTGAGGTTGATGTACTCGTCGAGGGTGATGTCGGGCCAGTAGTTGACGAGCTGGATGCACGCGTTGCGGGAGCCGATGCGGTCGATGCGGCCGAAACGCTGGATGATGCGGACGGGGTTCCAGTGGATGTCGTAATTGATGAGGTAGTCGCAGTCCTGGAGGTTCTGGCCTTCGGAGATACAGTCGGTGCCGATGAGGATGTCGAGCTCGGCGGGCTCTTCGGGCAGGATGGCGGCCTTCTCTTTGGAGATGGGGGAGAAGAGGGTCAGGAGAGACTGGAAGTCGTAACCGCGACCGAGGGTGGATTTCGGGGCGTCCGTGCCGGTGACGCGTCCAGTGTGCAGGCGCTGGTGCGCGAGAAAGGGACCCGCCAAATGCTCGTAGAGGTAGTTGGCGGTGTCAGCGAAGGCCGTAAAGATGAGGATCTTGCGGTTGCCGGGGTTGATGGGGGAGGCGAGTTTGCTGAGGATCTGGGTTTTGAGGTGCTGGAGTTTGGCGTCGTCGGAGGGGGCGATCTTCTCCATCTCGGCGTAGAGGCCCTGGATGATGGCGAGGTCGGCGCGGAGGTCGTGCTCCCACGCGGGGAGGTCCATATCGGAAAGATGGATTTGGACTTTGCCGCCTACGCGGGCTTCGTCCTCCGAGTCGCCGTCGATGGGGAGATCGGTCTCGTCTTCGGGTTCTGTGTTTTCGAGATCCTCGGAGTCGTCGATGAAGATGGCGTCGCCGCCGGTCTTCTTGTAGGCGTCGATTCGGGTGAGGGTGGCGAGATGTTTGTTGGCGAGGCGCTGTAAGGTGAGGCGGAAGGATTCGACGGAGCTTTCGAGGCGCTTGAGGAGGTTGACCGTCATGAGCGCCTGGAGGCTTTGCTCGCGGTCGAGCTGGCGGAAACGGCCCGTGCCGCCTTTGACCTCGGTGTCGTAGAGGTCCTCGTATTTGGGGAGGCGGCTGGGAAGGATGTAGGTGACCGGGGCGAAGACGCAGAGCTTCAGGATGGTGAGTTGGTTATAGATGTCGTTGAAGCCGATGACGTCGGCGCGGTGGGTGAGGGGGCAGTGGACGGAGACGGGTTTGAGGCGCTCAGGGAATTTGCCGATCTCGGCGGTGTTGTAGAACGTCTCGATGTGCCTGCGGGAGCGGGCGATGGTGACGGAGTCGAGTAGCTCGAAGAAGTCGAAGTCGAGGGCGCCGAGGATTGCGGCGGGCGTGCGCTCTTCGGGCGGGAGCGAGGACCAGGCGTTGAAGGCGGCCTGGGCGCGGCGGAAGATTTCGTTGATGTCTTTGCCGGTGCGGAGCTTGGGGCCGAGATTGGCGGTGTCGCCTTCATAGGCGAGGGCCAACTGATTGCGGAGGTCGCTGAAGCGGTTGTTTACCGGGGTCGCTGAGAGCATCAGGACTTTGGTCTTGACACCTTCGCGAATGACGGCATTCATCAACTTCTGGTAACGGGTCTCGCGTTCCTTGAAGGCCTCGTTATTGCGGAAGTTGTGGGATTCGTCGATGACGACGAGGTCGTAGTTGCCCCAGTTGATGCGGTTCAGCGGGACGCCGAAGGAGTAGCCGGTGGAGCGGAGCAGGTCGGTGTGACAGAGGACTTCGTAGCTGAAGCGGTCCTTGGCGAAGAGGTTGGTTTTGAGATTGCGATTGTAGTTCAGCCAGTTATCGGCGAGCTTCTTGGGGCAGAGGACGAGGACGGAGCGGTTGCGGAGCTCGTAATATTTGATGACGGCGAGGGCGGTGAAGGTCTTGCCGAGGCCGACGCTGTCGGCGAGGATGCAGCCGCTGTAGGTTTCGAGCTTGTTGATGATGCCGGTGGCGGCGTCGCGTTGGAAATTGAAGAGCTTCTGCCAGATGAGGCTGTCCTGGTAGCCGGTGAGGTCGTTGGGGAGGACGTCCTGATTCACGTCTTCGAGGAATTCGTTGAAGATGTGATAGAGCATCAGGAAATAGATGCGCTCGGGCGAGTTCTCCTGATAGACGGAGGCGATGTGTTCGGAGAGTTGGGCGGTGACGTCTTCGAGTTTGTCGCGGTCGTTCCAGATTTGATCGAAGAGGGCGATATAGGTGGCGGTGAACGGCGGCTCGTCAATCCGGTTCACCATGTTCGAGACGGCATTGCCTTGCTGGTAGCCGAGATCGACGGCGGTGAAACCGTGCAGGGGCAGGTAGACGGCGGCGGCGCCGGGGGCTTCGACGCAGGCGAACTGCTGCATGGGCGCTTTGGAGCGGTTGGAACGGAAGGCGGTTTTTCGGCGCATCCAATCGGCGCATTCGCGGGCGATGGCGCGCTGGGTGAGCTTGTTCTTCAGGCGGATTTCGAACTCGGTGCCGAAGAAGCTGCGTTCGCGCTCGAGCTTGGGGATGTGGAACTCGCGGCGCTCGCGGCGGACGGGGTCGGTGACTTCGTTGGCGACGAAGGTCGGGCTGGTGAAGATGAATTCGAGGGAGTCGATCTGTTCGAGTTCGGCCTTGAGGGCCTCGAAGGCGTAGATGGAGAAACAGGAGGCGGCGATCTTCAGCCGGGCGCCGGGCGCGATGGATTGCTTGAGGTTATCGCCAAGCAGCCGGTTGATATTGTCGATGATCTCCATCTTGGCCCGCGCGAGTGTTTATTTTCGCGCATTGCGGGGGATAAGTGGTACGCCACTGGGCAGGGGGACAACAATCCGGTTGCGTCTTCGGGCGAGGGGCGATCGGACGATGATAATTCGCATAAACTGAGATCAGGGCAAGAAGAAGACCATGGAACCGGATTTCGATCAACAGCGCGAAGACGCCCACGCATTCCTCGATCGCCTACCCGCGGATCAGTTGTCGGCGGTGTGCGGTCTACTGGAAAGCATGCTCTCGCCGTTGGAGCGAAAACTGGCGCGAGCTCCCATCGATGACGAGTTGCTGACGCGCGACGAAGCCGACGCCATTCGGGCCGGGATCGAGTCGCTTGAGAAAAGGGGTGGTGTGCCCCTGGACGAAATCCTGTCCGATTTCGATCTCACGATGGATGACTTCCGCAAGATGGCGGAAACGCCGTTTCCGGAAGAATCCAACCGGTAATGGCGAGGCAGGTGGTTTTTTCCGCCGAGGCCCGCGCCGACCTTCGGGCGATCGACCGCGAAACTGCGCTCCGGCTACTGAAGGGGCTGGCGCGGTTCCTGGGAACCGATGCCGGTGATATCAGGCAACTCGAGGGTTTCGATCCGCCACAATACCGTCTTCGCATCGGCGACTGGCGGTGCATTTTTCGCAAGTCCGGCGATACGATCGAGGTTCTCCGCGTCCGAAACCGGCGTGAGGCGTATCGCTGAGTTCGCGCGCCGTTAGCTACAAGGCGGCGCCCACTCCGGTACGGCAGCACCGCCGCCTTCGGTCATCCGTTCTCCCAATCGAGTGTCGAGATCGTGAGGAACGGGCGGCCGGTGGCGGCGTCGTAGGCGTGGAAGATGAGGTAGTCGCGATCGGCTAAAGCCCTATGGGGCGCAGAGCTTTTTCGGCACGGCTGAAGCCGTGCCTGGGCAGGCGGTTTCGCCTGCCAGCCTGCGCTGGACCAAGGAATGCCTGACCAGGCGTCGGGCGTTCAGACATCTTCGGCTTCTCCGGCAGCGAACGCCACAGGCGCCACGGGAACAGGTAAGCCCCATCTGGATGGAAATGCGGTAGTCTCCGTCGGTATTCAGGCATTTGGCATGCCGGCAGGCGAAACCGCCTGCCCCACCGAATACAGTGGCAGTCCATCCCGAAAATCTCAGGAAAGTGTCCAAACTCCAGAGACCCGCTGGAAAGCGGGTCCCGGCACGGCTGAAGCCGTGCCCCGATACGGTCTACTACTCATTTCTGTCGCCGCCGGAATGCCGCTCCCAGGGCCAACAGGGAGACGCCGACGAGCCAGTTCGTCGCGGGCTCGGGGACAACATCCACCTCGAAAGAGGGCGCGGCGCTTCCGGGGCTGGGGTCATTCGGGAGAAACAATTGCTGGGTCCCGCCGACTTGGTTGCCTCCCGCCGAAGGATCGCCGTCGAAGACCAGATAATGGATGATCAGCGACCCCGTGTCTTCGGATCCGATGGGAACGCCCGGGTCGATGGCATACTCCCCCAAGCCTTGGCCTGTGAGATCGTCGAACGCCACGATCCAAGGGTTGCTCTGGCCGGGGTCCGGGCGTAGGGCGCCGCCGTCGGGACCGCCGATGGCGCCGAGAAGGTCGCTGTAGCCGGTGGCGCCGCCGCTTCCGAGGAACGAGGACTCGCCGGCGGTCTCGCTGTCCGTAAACGAGATCCAATACACCGGGTCTGCCTCAATGGTGAAGCCCCAGCCCTCCGTATCGCCGGGATGGCCCGAAATTGCGCCCGGCAGCAATGTGATCCAGGGGCCCACGATATTGGCGGAGCCAGGGGCCGCCGCCGTCAAGATGAGAAATATCGCTCCGACTAATTTGCGCATGGTGATCTCCTTACCTCTATCGGAATGTCGTCACAGTCTGGGTGGCCGGATAGGACACCGTCCCGCTGGAATCGGTGGCCGTCAGGCGGAACGTAATGGAGACTCGCGTCGCCGTCGACGGCCAATTGAAGACGAGCGGGACGTTGGCGGAGGCGCCGGGCGCCAGGGTAACGGCCGGGGCCGGCCCGGGCACACCCGAGACGAGCGTGACAGCGCCGCTGCCGGTGAGTGTCGTGGCCGAGATGACGGCCGTGATCTGAGCGTTGTACGCCACGCCCGCGCCGCCGTTCGAGAGCGCGAGGGTGACATTTCGAGTGCCGGCCACCGTCCCATCCGTCCGGGTTCCGATCGAAACGGCCATAGCCGGGGCGAGGGTGGTGAAGTTGGCGCCGACCGCGATCGGGCCGCCGACCGTGACGGTGAGCGGGTTGGTTGCGGTGGTGGGCACGCCACCGCTGAAATTCGCGAACGTGTACCCTGAGTTCGCGGTGGCTTGCAGGACCGCGGCCGCGCCGGCGGTGTACCAGCCGCCGCCGGTCACCACTCCAGCCAGCGCCGGATTGGCGTTGGCGACGAGCAGGTATTGGGTCGCGAGCGTCGCCGTGTAGGTGGTGGCGGAGGTGGGCGTGGAAATCGTCTGGCTCGCGGCGCCGGCGCCGTTCGACCAACTCGCCCAAATGAGTTGTGTGCCGGCGCCGACTGCTTGCGGCGAAGGAACCGAGAGCGTATGAGACGACCCCGCCACCCACGCGAATGTCTGCGGGCCGGTATAAGCGGTCCCGTCGACCACGATCTGCGCGGTGGAGGGCGAGGGCGCCACCGAGATCGGAACCAGCACGGTCTGCAGCAGCGCTCCCGAGGTCGAACCCGCCAACCCATTGGAGCTCGTGTAGACCGCGGTCAGCGAGGAAATTCCCGCCGGCAGCGCCGCCGTGGATAGCGAAGCGGCGCTCCCGGAGAGCGTCACGGGGCCGCCAAGCGCCGAGGCGCCGGCGTAGAACGTGACCGTGCCCTGGGGCGTCTGGCCTCCGGAAGCTGTGACCGCCGCGGTCAGCGCGATGCTCTGGCCGAGCACCGACGGGTTCTGCGACGACGTCAGCGTGACGGCCGTGCCCGCGGCGGCCACGGTCAGGGTGAGCGTGCCCGTTCCAGCGGCGAACGCCGGCGTGGCGGCGTACACGGCGGAAAGCGAGTGCGAACCCGCCGCCAGTTGCACGGAGAGCGCGGCGGTCCCACCGGAGAGGCCGGCGGTTCCCAGGGTGGCGGCGCCGTCGAGGAAAGTCACCGTGCCGGTCGGCGTCCCCTGCCCGGGATTGACGGCCGCGACGGTGGCGGTCAAGGTGAGAGGCGCTCCCTCCAGTGCCGGATTGTTCGACGCGGAAAGAGACACACTCGTCTGAGCGGGATTGACCGTCTGGGTGAACGCGCTCGACGACGCCGCGGCATATTGTGTGTCGCCGCCGTATGCAGCGACGATCGAATGAGCGGCGCCGTTCCCGCTCAAGGCAACGCTGAGAGTGGCGGCGCCCGCCGTGACGGTCGCGCTGCCGAGGGAGGTGGCGCCGTCGGAGAAGGCGACTGTCCCGGTTGCCGCTCCCGAGCTACCGGTGACGGTGGCGGTGAACGTCGTGACCTGTCCGGTCACCGACGGATTGGCGGCGCTCGAGATCACGACTTGCGGCAGCGCCTTACTGACCACCTGCGTGAGAACGGTGGAAGTGGAGGCCGCGAACTGCGCGTCGCCCGCGTACACAGCGGTAATCGAGTGGCTGCCGCCGGTCAGAGCGGTGGTCGTGAAGGTCGCGACGCCGGAGCTCAACGGCGCCGAGCCAATGGCTGTCACGCCGTCCTTGAAGGTGACGTTGCCGGTCGGCGTGCCCGCTCCGGAGCCGGTGACGGTGGCGGTGAACTGGACGCTCTGCCCGACGGCGGACGGGTTGACGGAGGAGGCCAACGCGGTCGAGGTGGAGGCGGGAGTCACCGTTTGCGACAGGGGCGTGGAAGAGCTCGCCGTGAAATTGGAGCTGCCGCCATAAGACGCCGTGAGGGAGCGCGCGCCCACGGTCAGGCTCGACACGGTCCAGGTGGCCGTGCCGCCCGAGAGGGGCGCGGTCGTCATGACCGTGCCGTCGGCGGAGAAGGTGACGGAGCCGGTGGGGGTTCCGCCCGCGGAAGCGACTGTGGCGGTGATCGTCAGGGTCTGCCCGTAAGCCGCCGGGTTCGCGGACGAAGTGAGCGTAGTCGTCGTCGCAGCCGGATTGACGGTCTGCGAGAGAGACGCCGAGGAGCTCGCAGAGTAGTTCGTGTCGCCGCCATAAATCGCCGTGAGCGCGCGCGTCCCGGCCGATATAGAGGCGATCGAGAGGGTGGCCGTCCCGCCGCTCAACGTGGCGGAGCCGATGACGGCAGACCCATCTTTAAACGTGATCGTGCCGGTTCCCGCGGGGGAGACGGTGGCCGTCAGGGTCACACTCTGCCCAAAGGTCGACGGATTGAGGGAGGATGCCAGGGCGGTGGCACTCGGCGCCGTGTTGACGGTTTGCGCCGTGACCGAGGATGTGCTGCCCAGGTAGTTCGCGTCGCCGGCATAGACTGCGGTCAGCGAGCGCGAGCCACCGGTGAGCGCGGAGGTGACGAGCGTTGCAACTCCACCGGACAGCGTTCCCGTGCCCAGGGTGGCCGCGCCGTCCTTGAAGGTGACGGCGCCGGTGGCAGTCGACGGCGAAACGGTCGCGGTCAGGGTGACGCTTTGGCCGAAGATGGACGGGTTGAGCGAAGAGGTCAGCGCCGCGGTGGGGGGCGCGCGGTTCACGGTCTGGCTGAGCGCGGCCGAACCGTTGGCGGCGTACCGCGTGTTCCCGTTGTAGATCGCCGTCAAGGAGTGGAGGGCGACGGAGAGAGTGGAGACGTCGAGGGTGGCGGCGCCGGAGCTGAGCGTGGACGTTCCGAGCGGGGTGTTGCCATCGAAGAACGTCACGGTTCCGCCCGCAGCCGACGGCGTGACGGAGGCGGTCAACCGGGTCGTCTGCCCGAAGTACGACGGGTTGACGGAAGAGGTCAACGTCGTGGTGTTTGGGATCAGTCCGATCAGGATGCTGACCGTCCCAGAACTGACAGTGTTGACGACGGCCAGGTCCGCACGGCCGTCGCCGTTGAAATCGGCGGCCACGACGCGGCCGGGCTGAGCGCCGGCATCGTAGGCGCCGCCTGGCTGGAAGCCTCCCGCGCCATCGCCGAGCAGGATCGAGATCCCGCCGGGGGTAACCATGGCCACGTCCAGCTTTCCGTCACCGTTGACGTCTGTGACGGCCAGGGAGCTGGAACCGCCGAAGGCGTAGTTTTGTGGGGATTGGAACGAGCCGTCTCCATTTCCCAGTAAGATGCTGACCGTGTCGCCTCCGACGACGACATCGGCCTTGCCGTCTCCATTGAAGTCCGCCACAACGAGCGGGCCCGGATGGAAGGACAGGGGAACCGTCGCGGCGGCCTGGAACGTCCCGTCTCCACGGCCCAGGAGGATGTCGATCCTGGCGGCTACCCGGCTGGAGACGGCGAGATCGGCAAAGCCGTCTCCGTTGAAATCGCCGGCTGCCAGGGCGACCGGGTCGGTTCCCACGGCGGTGCTCTTCGCGAACCCAAAGGCGAACCCGCCTTCGCCATTGATCCGGGCGCGGATGCTATTGAAGTTTTCGCTGGCGGTGACGACGTCGGGCAACCCGTTGCGATCGAAATCGATGGCGCCGATGTCGGTGAGCGCGGTGACGGCGAAGTCGCTGAACGTCTGCGCTGCCTGGAATGTGCCATCGCCGTTGCCGATGAGCAAAGAGAAACTGCCGGCGGCTCGGTTGGCGACGACGAGATCGGGCTTGCCGTCGTTGTTGAAATCGGCGGCCGCGACGGCGACCGGAAACTGATCGACGGCATAGGCGGCCGAGGCTCCAAAAGTGCCGTCTCCGTTGCCCAACAGCACGCTGACCGAGTTGCTGTTGGAATTGACCACCGCCACGTCCGGGGCGCCGTCTCCGTTGAAGTCGGCAGTGGCGGCGCCGATCGGGAACGCGCCGACCGCGTAGCTTACCGGCGGAGCAAAGCCGTACCCGGCAAGCTCGGTGACGATTTGCGAAAGCGCCGTTTGGCTGACGCCGTAAACCGACGTGCCGCGGTAGTAGGCGTGGAGCGCGTGCGCGCCGGGCGCTGCCAGGGTCGCGTTGACCGAAGCCTGGCCGGCCACGAGATTGGTTGTGCCCAACAGCGTCACGCCATCGTAGAAGACGACCGCGCCGGTTGCCGCGGCCGGCGAAACCGTCGCGGTGATTTGGATGCTGCGCCCGTACAGGACCGGATTCGCGGAGGAGGTTAGCGCAATCGACGTCGCCGCGAAGTTGACTGCCTGGGTGGCTGAGCCGGTGCTGGTGAAGTGGAGGCTATCGCCACCGTATGCGGCGGACAGCGCGTGCGATCCGGTGGCCAGCGTCGACACCGTCAACGTGGCGACGCCTCCGGCAAGAGACGCGGTCCCGAGGGTGGTCCCGCCGTCTTTGAACGTGACCGTTCCCGTCGGAGAGGCCGGAGCGACCGTGGCGGTCAACGTCACGGCCTGTCCGAAGTCGGAGGGATTGGGCGCTGAGGTGAGGGCCGTGGTGGTGACGTAGGCAACATTTTGCGTGAACACCGCGGAGGTGCTCCCGGGAAGGACGCCGTTGCCGCCATACGTGGCAGTCAGCGAATGCGCGCCGGCGGAGAGCGTGGCGAGGGAGAGGGTTGCCGCTGTGGAGGTTCCGGCCGTCAGGGGAACGGTCGCGAGGACGGTTCCGCCGTCCAGGAAGGTCACCGAGCCGGTCGCCGTCGAGGGCGCGACGGTGGCGATCAGGGTAATGCTCTGGCCGAAATTGGACGGGTTCGCGGTGGAGGTTAGAACGACCTGGCTGACGGCCGGCAGGCCGAGCAGGATGCTGACGGAATTCGAGCCGTTGTTGGCGACGGCCAGGTCGAGGCGTCCGTCGCCGTTGAAATCGCCGGCGGCGAGCCCCTGCGCCGAACTGCCGATGCCGCTGTTTATGGCGGGCTGAAATGTGCCGTCTCCGTTGCCGAGCAGCAGGCTGAGGCTATTGACACCCTGATCGGAAACGACCACGTCGAGTTTGCCGTCGCCGTTGAAATCGCCGGCCGCGATTCCGGTGGGGAACGCCAGGGTTGCGAAGTTCTGCGCCGGCTGGAACGTGCCGTCGCCGTTGCCGAGTAAAAGGCTGATGGAATTGCCATAGAAGTTCGCGACGGCCAGGTCCGGCTTGTCGTCGCCATTGAAATCGCCCACCGCGGCCGAGCTCGGGGTGTCGCCCGTGGCGAAGTTCCGCGCTGTCTGGAACGTGCCGTCGCCGTTGCCCAGGAGCGTGCTCACGGTGCTCCCTGCCTGGTTGGTGACGATCAGATCCAATTTGCCGTCGCCGTTCAGATCCCAGGCGGTCAGGGACGTTGCCGTCGCGCCGGCGGCGATGGTCCGCCGGCGGAACGTGCCGTCGCCATTGCCGAGCAGGATCGTCACGGTGTTGTCGTTCTGATTGGCGGTGGCTACGTCGAGCCGGCCGTCGCCATCGAAGTCGCCGACGGCCAGGCCGACGGGAGACAAGCCAACGCCAAAGTTCCGCGCGGTCTGGAACGTGCCGTCGCCGTTGCCGAGCAACACGCTCACGGTGTTGTTGGTAGTCGCGGTCACGATATCCGGATTGCCGTCGTTGTTGAAATCGCCCACTCCTACTGCCACCGGGCTGGGATCGACGTCGAAACTCCGCGCAGTCTGGAACGCGCCGCCGCCGCTGCCGAGCAACACGCTCACTGTGGTGTTTCCGGAATTGGGGGTGACGAGGTCCGCGATTCCGTCGCGATTGAAATCGCCGACGGCGACCGTGGTTGGGTTACTGTCAACCCCGTAAGTGGTGCCAACAGCGAAGCCGTTGCCGGTCAGGGGGTTGATCTGCTGCGCCATGGCCGCGGACTGGACACTGTTCCAAACAGCGGTGAGCGAATGGGCGCCGAGAGACAGCGAGGAGACCGTGACGGTGGCGATGCCGGCGTTCAGGGGGGCTGTACCCAGCGAGGCGGCGCCGTCCAGAAACGTGACGATTCCGGAGGAGAGCGCCGGTGAGACCGTCGCCGTCAAGGTGACGCTGTGTCCAAAGACGGCTGGATTCAACGACGACGACAGGGTCACGGTGATGGTGCGGACGACGGTCTGCGTCAGGGTGGCCGAGGTGACGGGGGCATAGCTCGCGTCGCCGCCGTAGACGGCGGTCAACGTGTGCGCGCCGCTCGAGAGCGTCGACACCGGGAGTGCCGCCGAGCCTCCGCTGAGCGTGGCGGAGCCCAAGGCGGTAATGCCATCGTAAAAGGTTACTGTGCCGCCGGCGGCGGACGGGGAAACGGTGGCCGTAAGAGTCACCGCGTCTCCGGTGTTGGAGGGGTTGGACGAACTCCCCAGCGAGATCGTCGCGGGCAGCCAGGTTCCGGCCTGCAGGACGGTGAAGCCGGTGTTCAGTAGAACGGCGAGGTCCGCCCGGCCATCGCCGTTGAAGTCGGCGCTCACGAGTGAAGCGGGTCTTCCGGCAACCGGATAGGTCGACGAAGCCTGGAACGTCCCATCCCCTTTGCCCGGAAGGATGCTGACGAGACCATGGGAGGAGTCGACCACGGCTGCGATTGCGAGGTCCAATTTCCCGTCACCATTGAAGTCGCTGATCGTGACGCTCACTGGGCCGCCGCTGCCAACGGCTGGTGTGGGGCTCGTGTAGTAGTCGACGGCGGGCTGAAATGCGCCGCCGCCACTTCCGAGCAGCACGCTCGCCGTTTGGTCGGCGCGGTTGATGACGACGAGATCGGGTTTTCCGTCGCCGTTGAAGTCGGCTGCCGCAATGGCTACGGGGAGGGACCCAACCGGATAAGCGACGGGGGATTGCACGGAGCCGTCGCCATTTCCGAGCAGGACGTACACGGCGTTGTTGCCGGAGATGACGGCGACGTCAGGCCGTCCGTCGCCGTTGAAATCGGCGACTACCAGCCCGGTGAGGGATGACGATGAGGACGCGGCGAACTTCTGGGCGGCCTGAAAGGAGCCGTCGCCGTTGCCCAAGGCCAAGCCCACTTGAGTGCTGGACGTGAAGGCCAGATCCGCCTTGCCGTCGCCGTTGAGGTCGGCGATCGTCAAACTGCCGAAGGAACCGCCCGGGGCATAAGTCCGCGCGGCTTGGAACGTGCCGTTGCCGTTACCGGGGAAGACGCTGGCGATGGTAGCCGAGGAACTGACCACGACCAGGTCGGCGAAGCCGTCGCCATTGCAGTCCGCGACCGCGATGGAACTCGAACTGCTCCCGACGGCCACGGTCAGCGCCGCTTGAAAAGTCCCATTCCCGTTACCCAGGTAGACGTTGACGTTGGAGCCGACGAGCACCGCGAGGTCGGCAATTCCATCCCGGTTAAAATCGGCAACTGCTTCGCGCAAAGGGACGGACAACGCGGTGAGACTTCCCGTGTTGAAGCCTTTGCCAGGGAGCGCCACGATGTTCTCCGCAATGGCCGCGGAGCTACTGGCCGAGTTGTTCGTGTCACCGCCGTAGTAAGCCTTGAGCGAATGCGGCCCCGGCCCCAGGAGGGCGGTGGAGAGCGTGGCATTCCCGCTCGAGACCGGGCCCACGCCGAGGAACGCGACGCCGTCGTAGAAGGTCACCGAGCCGGTGGCTCCGGCGGGGGTGACGGCTGCCGTGAGAGTGATGGCCTGCCCCAAGGTCGCCGGGTTCGGCGAGGTGGACAGGGTGACGCTGGTCGATTGGAGCAGCGCCCTGGCGCGTCGGGCGGTCGCCGACGCGGTTTGTTGCTGCTCGTCCTCGCCGGTTCCGCCGGCGTTTCCGCTGGCGGTGCCCGTGGCGGTGGCGCGGAGAATGGCGAGGGCGCCCGCCGCATCCGTGGCGGCGAGGTCGAAGCGGCCATCGCCATCGAAGTCGGCGACCAGAAGGTTGGCGGCGGCGGTCTGCGCAGAAGTCGTCCAGCCCTCGCGGAAGGCGCCGTCACCGCGTCCGAGCTGCGCGCGCACGCCGCCGGAAGCGTCACGGACGATGAGGTCGAGGTGGCCGTCTCCATCGATATCGGTGGCGGCCAGCGCGGCGGCCCCGAACGGGAGGGCATAGCCGCGGAAGTGGCCTGCGCGGTCGTTGAGGAGGAGGGTGACGGGGCCGGAATCGGCATTGAGGACGGCGAGATCGATGGCGCCATCCTCGTTGAAGTCGCCGGCGGCGAGCGCGGTGGGCCCGACGCCGCTGGTGTACGCGCCGGTCTGCTCGAAGCGTCCCTTGCCGTCGCCGCGGAGAATGAGAATTTCGTTTCGGCCGGAGCTGGCAACGGCCAGATCCGGGATGCCGTCGCCATCGAAATCGGCCACGGCGAGTCCGGCGGGAGCGAGGCCCGCCGCGATTGTGGCCGGGGCGGCAAACGATCCGTCCGCCTTTCCGAGCAGGATTGTGACGTCGTTACTGGCGCGATTGGCGACGGCGAGGTCGGGGATGCCGTCGTGATTGAAATCGGCGGCGAGCAGGGCGGAGGGGCGCGCGCCTGCGTCGAGAAAGACCGGTGCGGCGAAGCCATCGGCTTCGCCGTGGAGAATCGCGATGCGGCCGGTAGCGGCGTCGGCGATGGCGAGATCGTTGCGGCCGTCGCCATCGAAATCCTGGACGACCAGAGCGGCAGGCTCGGCTACGGCGGGGAAAAGCTGGGGGGCGCGGAAGCCGGCGCCGGTATTGCGGAGGACGCTGACGCTGTGTGCGCCGGCGACGATGAGATCGGGCAGGCCGTCGCCGTCGAGGTCGGCGGTCATGGCGAGGATGGGCGCAAGACCGGCTTCGAAACGCGCCGCCTCGGAGAACGCGCCGGCCGCTGGACCCGAGACGATCAGTTCGAGCGGACCGCCGACGGGACGCCCGCTGCCCCACTCCACCGCTGTTATGGTGTGGCGGCCGCCGGCGAGGCCATGGACGGCCAAGCTCGCGGCGCCGGAACTGTCTGCCGTGCCGGCGCCGAGTGGAACCGCGCCGTCGAGGAGCGCGACGCGGGTCCCGGGCGCGGCCCCGGAGACGACGATCTGCCGCGATCGCGCGGCCCCGTTGGGAACGACGGCGAGCCGTTCCGCGGCGCCGCCTGCGATCGCCAGAAGCGCCAGTAGCATCGCGGGCCGGAGGGGAAGCAGTCGGATTACGGTGTTCATCGATTTCCTCAGGTACGGTTAGTCGGCGGAGCGGCGAATGGCTGCCGCGATCTCGCCGTCGTCGGCGTCTTTCCAGCAATAGGCGGCGATGTCGCTGCCGAGCAGGGTCTCTACAGTGGTTTCGCGGGCCAGCGTGCACATCAGCAAAATGTGGGCGTCGGCATTGGAGGCGCGGATGGCGCCGAGCGTGGCGGCGGTCTCACGGGCGGCCAAGCCGGCGTCGATGGTGATCACGTCGGGCAGCAAGTCCCGCGTGAGTCTGGCCGCGTCGGCGCAATCGAAACTCTCGCCGATGACTTCGATGTCGGAGTGCCGGTTGAGGAGCGCCACCAGGCCGCGCCGCACTACGGGATGTGGTTCTACGACCAGGACCCGGATTCGCCTAGAAGGACTCGTGCTCATGGGCAAGTCCGATCATGAGGCCACGGCGTGACGAGCGGACCGGGCGGAACGGCGGCGATTCACCGTACTTTTGGGTAGGTAATTTACAAGTGCAGGATGCCGCGCTCGATGGCCAAGGTGACGGCGGCGGTCCGGTCGTCGACCCTCAGCTTGGAGAGAATCGCGGTGATGTGCCACTTGACGGTGCTGTCGGATAAGGCGAGGGCGGCGCCGATCTCCTTGTTGCTGTGGCCGCGGGCCACCAGTTCCAGCACCTGACATTCACGGGCGGAGAGCGGCTCGTAGGCGATGCCGGCGGCCAGCGCGGCCGCGGGCTCGGGCGACACGTACCGCAGGCCCTTGTTGACGGAGCGGACTGCCGCGACGATCTCCTCGGCGTCGGAGTCTTTCAAGAGATAGCCGCTGGCTCCCGAGCGAAGCGCGCGCTGGATGTCCTGATCGCCTCCGAAGCTGGAGATCGCGACGATGCGGGCGTTGGGGTCGCGCGCGCGAATGGCCGCCATGGAGGCCCAGCCGTCCATGATCGGGAGGTTGAGGTCCATCAGGACCACGTCGGGGGAGATGTCGAAATATTTCTCGACGGCGTCGCGCCCATCGCCGGCGGTGGCGGCGACGATCATGCCGGGCTGGCGATTGAGGATGGAGACGAGGCCTTCGCGCACGATCAGGTGATCGTCGACGACGAGGAGGCGGATGGGGCTCTGGTCCATCAGGGCAACTCCGCGACGACGCAGATTTCCGTGCCGCGATCGAGCTCGCTGCGCACGTCGAGCCGGCCGCGGATCTCGGCGACGCGCTCGCGCATACCGAGCAAACCGAAGCCGTTCGACCCGGCGGTGGAGGGATCGAAGCCACGGCCGTTATCGCGGACCGACAGTTTCACGCCGGCGGCGCCGAAATCCACCGTCACGTCGATTCGGGTGGCGCCGGAGTGTTTCAGCGCGTTGCTGACGGCCTCTTGCGCGAGGCGGAAGAGATTGCTCCCGTAGCGCTCCGACAGGGCCATCTCGCCATGAGTTTCGACCTGAATCTCCACGGCAGTGCCGGCGGCGAGCTGCACCGCGAGGTCGAGGAGTTGGCGGCGCAACTCGGAGGCTTGGCGCGCCGTTTCGCGCAACTCGAAGACGGATCGCCGGGCCTCGGCGAGGTTGACGCGGGCCAGCGCTCGCGCCTGCTGGAGATGTTTTCCGGCGTCGGCGGTGTCCTCGGCGAGCGCCAGCCGGGCGGACTCGAGGTGCAGGCTAATGCCCGCGAAGCCCTGCGCGAGTGTGTCGTGGAGCTCGCGGGCGATGCGGGTGCGCTCGACGACGACGGCCTCCGCGCGTTCCATGGCCAGCATATGATTTTCGTAGGCCAGCCCCAGGTGCTCGGCGATGGCGCGCAGGAGCTGAATGTCCCGTCCCGTGTAAGGCTCCTCGGACATCTTCGGGCCGAGCAGGAGGAAGCCCGCCACGCCGTCCTGAGAAGGGATGAGGATTCTCAACTCGACGCCGTGTTTAGTCAGCCACTCCCGCTCCGGCGGCGAGTTGTCGTGGAGCCGCTCCGTGCGCCAGACGACGCCGGACTGGGTGGGCGCCTGCCAGGCCGGCGGGATCGGCCCGAGCCGGGATTCGATTGGACCGCCCCGCTTGCGCCGGTAAATCACTTCGACCACATCCGGGTGGAGGGCGCCGGCGATGGACTTCCGAACGGTGTCGACCGTCTCCCGGAAAGAGTGCTGGCGGCGAATGGTCTCAAGCAGCCCGGAGAGGATCTGCTCGCGGTCCCATGCCTCCCGGAAGAATCGGCGGTCGAGGGCCGCGAGGATGCGGGGGCGGGAGGCCATCCCGATACCGGCCAGGAGCAGCGTGCCGCCATAGAGCGCCGGTGGGGCGATCAGTTCCCGAAGCGTCATATCGGGATGGAGCACGCCGCGCGCCGCGAGGGTCGCGGGAACTGCCAGCATCAGGGCTGCAATGGAATAACGCGCCAGCAGGTATTGCAGACCCTGGCGCACGACTACCGCGACGCCTAAGACGCGGTGACGCATAATCGCGTAGCCCAAGGTAAGCGGAATCAATACCAGCGGCAATTGGGCCGCATTCAACAACAGGGGATCCGCCAGGCGCAGGCCCACGAGGACTTGTGCGGCGGCCAGAGACCCTGACGCCACGGACAGTCCGAAGACGACCCAGCGCACGCGCCGCCGGCCATCTTCGGAAGTCAGGCGGCGGTAATTGCGCCAGACGACCAGGATCATCGCGACGCTGAAGATGATCACGGTGGCCTCCCACAAGGGCGGGCGCGGCAGCAGACGTCCGGCGAAGATCGCCAGCCGGATTCCGGTCTCGCCGGGCGGGAGCATATGCGCGAGATCGTGAGGCAACGCCTCGACGGCTGCCACAACGGCGAGCGCCAGGAGGGACCGTTGGAGCCATCGCCAGCCGCCGGTCTCGGGTTTGCCGGTAGGCAAGGCCGCGGCGAACAGATAGGTGACGTATAACTTCCACGGGCCGACCAGGAACAAGAGATATGCGGTAGGCGCGGGAGCCCATCCGCCGGCGCCGCTCGCCTCCAGTCCCCAGGCGAGCATTTGCAGGGCGGCCATCATACCGGAAGCCCAGGCGATCCTCACCATTCGCGAGCCCGAATCGCGCCAGCCGATCCAGGTAGACATAACGCTGCAGAGGATTCCGACGACGACCAGGAAGCAGTTTTGCGCGACGGCCCAGCTATCGACGATGGAGACTTGTAGGGCGGTTTCGAAGGTCCCGGACCCGCGCTGGACGCGCAGGAGATAGGGCACAGCGGCAGGATAGCGCGTGAGGAAGGGAGCGATGCCCGCGGAAGGAACGCGGGTATCGCCGTTCATGGCAAGGATGAGGTCGCCGGTGCGGAGCCCGGTCCAGGGCTCGGCAGACACGATCGTGACGCGTCCGTTCGCGTGCGCGGCGCGGAATCCCCACTGCCGGGCGTGGCGCATCTGCGGGGCGAGCCAGAAAAGAGAAACGATGAGCAGGATGCCGTACAGGAAAGTTGCAACTTGGACGCCCTTACGCATAGTACGTATGTGACGAACCATTATAGATGGAGCGGCGGAAATGTCACGCGACGAAAGGCGTTAGATCACGACGAGGCGGTGGTCGGGGCAGTCCAGCTCGATCGCGTCGTACAGCTCCTGAGTCAACTCCGGACCGTGCTGGGCGAGGAACGGGAGGTACGAGTAGAGGCGTTCCTGGAGATGGCGTTCGGGGTAGAGGAGGCCGTAGATCGAAGCGGCGTCGGCGGCGGCGCGGTGGTCGCGTCTGAGGGCTTCGGCTCCGGTCTTGCGTTCGATTTTGGCGAGCTGGTAGCGGATCTTGGCGAGACTGCGGTCGGTCACCTCGACTAGAGTTGGGTCGAAGGCGGCGAGTTCCTTGCGGAGACGGTCGAGGGAGGCGTTCACGGTGGTGGCGGCCTCTCCGGCGGTCTGCCGGACCGACGGTGGGACGAGACGGGCGGCGATCGATTCGTGGAGGCGCTCTTCGCCGTGGAAGAGATCCTGGAGCCGGAGGTAGTAGCGCGAGAGGAGCTTGTCGGTGCGCTGGTCGAGGATGGTGAAACCGGCGCGCGGGACAGCGACGGGCATGCGGTGGAGAAGACGATGGTAGAGCGCCGACGATTGCGCGAAATAGGCGACTTCGGCGGGGCCGCCGACGTAGGCGACGGTGGGCAGCATCGAGTCCTGAACCACGGGGCGGAGAAGCGCGTTCGGGGAGAGAGAGTCGGCGCGATCGGCGAGCTCGCGCGCGGTGAAGCGGCGGCCGTTGATGCCGTACTCGTCGCCATTGCGGCGTAGGGCGAGGCGCTTGCCGTTTTCGAGCAGGAAGAAGAACGAGGTCTGCTCTTCGACGTGCACCTGGGCGTGATAGCCCGCGACCTGCAGTTCCTGGTTGCGCGCGAGGACGGCCTGGCTCAGTTCGGGAGCGGCCTCGACCGCGGAGCGCAGGAGCGGGGCGGCGAGGCGGCGGAACTCGGGCTGCATCGGGTCGACCTGGAGAACGTCGAACTTCGCCAGCATGCGGCGGAGGAGGGCGCTGAACGCCCCGCCCATCGTGGCGCCGGCGACGTAGGTCTCGGCGACCATGGCGACGACTTCGTCCGCGAACGGAAGTCCGGCCAACGCAGCGCGGAGTTCCTCGACGGGTGGATTCTGGAGCGTAACTTCGCCGACGGGCTGCGTGCCGGCGGAGCGGCGCATCTCGAGCTTGGACGGGCGGTGGTCCTGGCCGAAGACGTAGACGTGGTTGACCTCGGCGAAATCGTGGTCTTCGGTCGCAATCCAGAAGACGGGGACGGCGGGGAGCCCGTTGTCGGAGAGCCACGCGGCGAGTTTCACCGCGTGCAGGACCTTATACATGGTGAACGCGGGTCCGGAGAAGAGTCCGACCTGCTGTCCGGTGACGACGGCGACCGTGCCGGGCTGGGCGAGCTTTTCGAGCGCTGGGCTGGCGGGATTGCGGAGGCGCAGAGCGTCAATCAGGCCGGCGCGGCGATCGGCGGGTAAGTCGATGGCTCGGGCGGCGTCGAGGTAGGAATTCAGCTCACGAAAGGGGTGGGTGTAGAAGGCTGCGGTCCGGTCGGGATGATACAGCACATCCGCGAACAGAGCGGACGTGTGCGGTAGTTCCGTGTGCCGGACGCAGGTACAGTGCATGCCAATCGATCAGGTTACCAGATGAAGGCGGAGGGCCGTGGGATTCAGGTTACGGTTCACAAGGAGATCAGTGCGTTGGGCAAAACCGGGACAGACAGCGAATTTCCGGGATGAGGCTCCGGAAATTCATGTCAGTCCCTGGTTTTGCGGAGCATCGGTTAGCCCGGTATCATTTTCGAGATGTCGTTGTAGATGGCGAAGGCCAGCAGCGCAACGATTGTTACGAAGCCGAGCTTGAACACGACTTCCTTCACGTTGAGGCTCAGGTCGCGCTGCATGACCATCTCGACCAGGAGCATCAGGATCACGCCGCCATCCATGATCGGGATGGGGAGCATGTTGATGATGGCGAGCTGGAGGCTGACCATCGACATCAGCATGAAGAAGGCGCCGGGACCCTCGCGGGCGGCGTCGCCGGAGAGTTGGGCGATGCCGATGGGGCCGGTGAGGTTCTTGGTCGACATGCGGCGCTGCACGACGCCCTTGAGGAACTCGAACATGAGCAGCGCGCCCTTCTCGTTCTGACGCACGGATTCGTTGAGCGCGGCGGGGAAGGAGAGATGGGTGGTGACGAGGTTGAGCTTCTGGGTCGGCGAGACGCCGATCATCCAGCGGGGCGGGCCATCGAGCTTGGCGAAGATGGGCTCGATGGTGGCGGTATGGAGCTCGCCGTTGCGCTGGTATTCGATCGTGATGGCCTTGCCGCCGCTGTTCTTGGTGATCTCCTGGAACTTGATCTGGGAGTGGATGGGCTCGCCGTTGACCTTCATCAGAAGGTCGCCCTTCTTGAGGCCGGCCTTTTCGGCGGGGTAGCCGGGCTCGATCAGGCCGAGCTGGATCTGGCCGCGCTCGTCCCAGCCGGCGAAGCCGACGCCGATGCGGTCGTTGAGGACGGGTGTGACGACGGTGTCGATGCGCTGGCCGCCGCGGTCGACCGTGATGTGCATCGGGCGGTAGGCGCTGGTGACTTCCTTGAGTCCGATGTCTTCCCAGGTGGGATTCGGTTTGCCTTCGAGGGCGACGATGCGGTCTCCGTCCTGGACGCCGGCCTTGGCCGCGGGCGAATCGGGCATGACGTCGCCGACGATAGCCTGCAGGTCGGAATCGGCGATCTTCTGATACTTCACCATGTAGAGTCCGGTGAGGACTCCGACCGCCAGGACGATGTTCATGAACGGTCCGGCGCCGGCGATGATGAGGCGCTGCCAACGGGGTTTGGCGGGGAGGCTGCGCGGGTCGTCGACGTAGGCGCTGCCGCTGGTCGGGTTGCCGTCGCCGGCGAGCTCGCCGGCCATTTTGACGTAACCGCCGATGGGCAGGATGGAGAAGCGGTAGTCGGTCTCGCCGCGCCGGAAGCCGAACAGGCGCGTGCCGAAGCCGAAGCTGAACGCCTCCACTTTGACGTCGAAGAACCGGGCGGCCCAGAAATGGCCCAGCTCGTGGATGTTGATCATGACTCCGATCAGCACCAGCAACCACAGGACATCTTCAAAGAAACCAAGCATAAAGGAAGCTCAAACGGTTACGGCGTTAGCGTCGCGGGCGGCCACCAGATGGCGGGCCACGTCGCGCGATTGGCGGTCGATTTCGAGGATGGCGGCGACGCTGGCGGGCGTGCGCTGCGGCATCCGGTCGAGGGTTTCGGAGACGATATCGGCGATGGCGGTGAAGCCGATGCGGCCGCCGAGGAAGGCCTCGACCGCGATCTCATCCGCGGCGTTCAGGGTACAAGTGGCCGACCCGCCGGCACGCTGGCAGTCGTAGGCCAGTTTGAGCAGCGGGAACTTCTCGAAGTCGGGCGGGAGGAACTCCCACTGGCGCGCTTTGGTCCAATCGACCTTGGGGACGGGCGCCTCGGCCCGCTCCGGATAGGTCAGGGCGTACTGGATGGGCATGCGCATGTCCGTCGCACAAATTTGGGCAAGCACACTGCCATCCGTGTACTCGATCATGGCGTGGACGCTGGATTGTGGATGTACGACCACATCTACCTGGTCCGGGGTGAAGCCGAAGAGCCAGCAGGCCTCAATGACTTCGAAGCCTTTATTCATTAAGGTGGCGGAATCGATCGTGATGCGATTGCCCATCTGCCAGGTCGGATGCTTGAGGGCTTGGGCGGGGGTGACGGTGGCGAGCGCCTCGCGCGGGGTGTTGCGGAACGGCCCACCGGAGGCGGTGAGGATCAGTTTTGCGACCTGTTCGCGATTGCCGGCGCGGAGACACTGGTGCGCGCCGTTATGCTCGCTGTCGATGGGGAGAAGCTCGGCGCCGTGACGGGCGACGGCGGCCATGACGAGCGCGCCGCCGGAGACGAGGACCTCTTTATTGGCGAGACCGACGCGTTTGCCGCGGCAGATCGCTTCGTAGGTCGCGGGGAGGCCGGCGACGCCGACGATGGCGGAGACCAGGGTGTCGATTTCGGAGGACGTGGAGATTTGGACGAGGGCGTCGTCGCCGGTCAGGAGCTCGGGCCAGTCGGAGGGGGGCAGGCCGGACTCGGAGAGTTTAGAGGCGAGGGCATCGCGATTCTCGGCGAGGACGGCGACCTTGGGGCGGAACTCGACGATTTGAGCGGCCAGAACGTCGATATTCTTACCGGCGGCGAGGGCATACACCTGGTAAAGGTGGCGGTTTCGACGCACCACGTCGAGGGTGTTCGTGCCGATCGATCCTGTCGAGCCCAGAACGGTAATGGTGCGCATTAGGGCGTATCTACCATCATACCCTTTAGGTCTCCGCTTGGGAATCAGACGGATGGGGGCAAGTTCCGGTTCAGATTGTTTTCTTGGTTTGCGATGGCCTCTAAAAACCCTTACGGGCGCCGGGGAGGATTGCTTCAGGGGTCTTTTTTTTAGAGGTTAGTCTCGCTTTGGTGGGAGTTGCCTCCCCGGCTTAATTCCAATAATAGTAGATTCCGATTTCAGAAGCAACAAAAATCTGTATTTTGGTTCAAGCCTGCACTTCGACCCCGGCCATTTCCTCCAAAACCTTGATTGTAGAGCAGATATCTTCGTTTTCGTGGCCTTTGGCGATGGCTGCCTGGAAAAGTTGGCGGGTCAAACCCGTCAAAAATAGTGGTACTCCTAACTCTTTGCCGGAATCGAGCATCAGGCCGATGTCCTTATCCATCCATTTCACGGAAAAATTCGCGGAAAAATCGCGGCGGAAGACGAATGGCGCTTTGTAGTTGATAAGGCCGGACTTAGCGGCGCTGTTGTCGAGGATGTCGAGCATCAGCTTGGGGTCGACGCCGCCCTTGACGGCGAGGACCATGCCCTCGTTGAAGGCCATGAGGATGTTCGAGAGGATGAGATTCTGGGTCAATTTTGCCTGAAGACCCATTCCCGGTCCGCCACAGTAGTAAAGTCGTTTCCCCATCGGATCGAAGTACGGCTTCACCTTTTCATAGACCGTCTGGTCGCCGCCGATCATAAAAGTGAGGGTTCCTCCCTCAGCCCCTGGGGTGGATCCCGTACACGGAACGTCGAGGAAGTCGACGCCCTTGGCTTTCAGGGCTTCGCCGACGGCGCGGCTCTCACTAGGACTGACGGTACTCGCGTCGGCGATGACCGTGCCGGGTTTGGCTCCGTGGATCAGCCCGTCGTCGCCGAGGATGACGTCGCGGGACATTTCGGTGTTGCCGACGCAGAGAAAGATGCAGTCGGCCTGTTCTGCCACCTGCCGGGGTGTATCGCAGAATTGGGCTCCGGCCTCGGAGACGAGGCGGCGGGCCTTCTCCGAGGTGTGGGACCAGACGGCGACGCGATGTCCGGCGCGGAGGAGGTTGCGGGCCATGGGGTAGCCCATGAGGCCGAGGCCAAGGAAGCCGAGGTTTGCCATAAATCAGGATTGTAGCGCGGCCGAAGAGGGGGTTTTGACGCAGAGACGCAGAGACACAGAGGAAAACATGCGATTTGGCTTTCCTCAGCGTCTCTGCGTCTCTGCGTCAAATTCTGGCGCCCGGGTCACGCCCGTTGTCCGATGTACTTCGCGGGGTCTTCTCCGAAGGCTTTGTGGCAGGCGTCGCTGCAGAAGTAGTAGGTTTCTCCGGCGTATTGGGATTTGCCGCCGGCGGCTTCGGATTCGTTTACTTTCATGCCGCAGACGGGGTCGATCGAGAAGATCGTTTCGCCGTCGGAGTAGTCTTTGAGTCCCCAAGTCTCTTCCATACCTTCATGGTAGGACTCAGGAGAAGAAGGCGCGCCAGGTTGCGACCGCCAAGGCGTGCGTTACCACCCCGGCGCGGATGCCTCCGGCCTGGTTGCGGGCGTGTCCGCAGCACCAGCCGAGGAAAGTGGCTACGAGGACCCAGCGCCAGTTGGGGAAGCGTCCGCCGTAGGTGATGTGGATCAGTCCGAAAACGACGGAGGCGATCAGGAGAGCGGCGTTGACGCTGCCGGTCCATTTTTCGAGCCAGGACTGGAGGACGCCGCGGACGAGGAACTCCTCGGAGAGGGACGCGACCCAGAGGAAGCCGAGGAACGTTCCGGCGATGCTCCAGACGGGCGCTGGCTGTTTCCAGGCAATGGCGTGGATGGCCAGAGCGAGGGGCAATCCGATGGCGGCGAAGAGGAGGAAGTGGACGACGCCGATGCGCCATTCGCGGCGGGTCGGGAGGAAGCCGAAGCCGGTCTCGGTGACGCGGCGGACGACCATCAGGGCGAGGATCGTGAGGATGATCTGGGTGAAGTGGCCGAGGAAGATGGTCTGGCCGCGGAGGATCGGGACGCGCGGAACGTAGATCGATGTCAGGTAGCCGCCGAGGAGGACGGCGGGGTAGAGCGCGAGGAAGAGGAGGTCGGTGACGGCGTTCCGCGGAAGTCGAAACCAGTAGGCGATGACGAGGGCGAGCGCGATGAGTTTCAGGAGCGCAACCGGGTCGAACCGGGCGGCGATGAGGTAGGGGACGATCGCGATGGGGAGGCAGAGAGCCGGGGAGAGGCGCTCGCGGAGACGGGGGAAGCCGAGCACCAGATAGAATGGGTATGCAAACAGGAAGGCGGCGAGCAGTGGAAGGGCCGCCGGAATCGGAATGCTCTTGAGTTTCGCGTATTCGAAGCCGGCCGCGCCGAGCACGATCCAGCCGATCAGCACTGCCGCCCAGAAGCCTTTCTCCCGCGGCGGTTGGAGCATCGGCCTCATTGTAACAGCCGCGCTTTGTTGTCCCTTGCTGCGGGCGGCGGACCCGCCGGAGAACCTCGCCAAGCTGATCGCGAAACGCGAGTCGGCGACCGAGGCGGAGCGCAACGAGTACATGTACCGGCAGTCGGTCACGCTCGACGAGCTCGACGAGAAGGGCGCGGCGCGCGGGCAGTATAAGGAGACGCGCGACGTCATCTTCAGTCCGAAGCACGAGCGGACCGAGGAACTGGTCGGGAAGCCGCAGAACAACCTCAAGTACCTGATCCTGACGCCGGAGGATTTTCACGACATTCGCGAAATCCAGCCGCTGGTCCTGACGGAGGAGAGTCTCTGGAATTACGAGACGAAGTTCCGCGGCGAGGAGACCATGGACGACGTCGAGTGCTGGGTGCTGCAGGTGCGCCCGCGGCAGATCCTCTCCGGGCAGCGGTTCTTCGATGGGACGATCTGGGTGGATCAGAAGGAGTACAACATCGTGCGGATGCAGGGGCAGGCGGTCCCGCAGATCCACTCGATGAAGCAGGAGAATCTGTTCCCGCGATTCACGACGATCCGTAAGCCGGTGGATGGGAAGCACTGGTTTCCGGTGATGACGTACGCGGACGATACGCTGTATTTCCGCGGCGGTCCGCAGCGGGAGCGGCTGCGCATTACCTACGCCAACTATCGCCGATTTGGGGCGGAATCGACCTTTACGCCGAAGTAAAGGTGACGCGCGGCACACGCTGAATCGGGGTCTCGTCCATAGACTGGGGGCTGGAGGCGAATTATGGCCGGACAGAAAAAATGTGCGCATCCCGCGTGCACGTGCAAGGCGGAGAAGGGCAGCGATTATTGCAGCCAGGAGTGCAAGGACAGCCGGGGAAGCGGCAGCAGTTGGTGCGCTTGCGGTCATGCGGGCTGCGCGGCGGTAGCTACGTCGACGAGCGGGGCTCCGACGTATTGAACTAGGGGCCGGGGGTCGGGGGCAGGGGGCCAGGGGGCTGGTTCACTGAGGATTTGAGGGTGTACACCAGCGCTCCGGCCGCCAGGGTTAGGACTCCGAAGGCGATGTACTTCCAGCCGGACGTGGCGAAAATGTAGGCCCAGCCTATGAACGCAATGACTCCCGGGATGGGGTAGAGCCACATGCGGAAGGGGCGGACGATCTCGACGCGGTGCTTGCGCATGTAGTGCAGTGCCGCGATCTGCGCCATGAACTGGACCAGGATGCGTGAGGTCAGGAGCGCGGAGATCACGGCGTCGAGGTCGAAGAGGCTGGCGGCGATCGAAAGGCCTCCGAGGACGAGTAGAGAGACATGGGGGAAGCGGCCTTTCTCGTGGACGCGGGCGAAGGGGCGGAAGAAGTCGCCGTTCAATGCGGCGGCGTAGGGGATGCGGCTGTAGCCGAATAGCAGCGCGAAGACCGACGCGAATGCGGTCCACAGGACCAGCAGCGTGACCGCCGACGCGGCGCGCGGTCCGTACAGCTTCTCGATGAACTGGGAGGCGATGAACTTCGACTGCATCGCTTCGCGCCACGGCACGACGGCGATGATGCTCAGGTTCATGGCCGCGTAAATCGCGGCGACCACGACCACCGAGATCAGGATCGAGCGCGGAATCGTGCGGCCTGGGTCGCGGACCTCGCTGCCGACGTAGCAGATGTCGTAGTAGCCCATGAAGTCGTACATCGCGATCAACATGGCGGAGCCGAGTCCGGCGGCGAAGCCGGTAGAGAAGCGGAAGGCGTTGGGCGGGAAGTCGAAGACTACGTTGGCGTGGAAGTTGCCGAGCCCCGCGACGATAATCCAGAGGACGGTCGCGAGCATGCCGATCCAGAGGACGACGGTGAGCTTGCCGATGGCGGTGATGCGCCGGTAGAGCAGCGCAACGACGAGCACGCCGACTCCGATGGCGACGGCGCGCGCGCCCCACGGCGTCATGCCGCGCCAGAAGTAGCCGACGTATTGCGAGAAGCCAATGTAGCCGGAGGCGATCTCGAGCGGTCCGCTGAAGATGAACTGCCAGATGAAGAGGAAGGGCAGAATGCCGCCGAGCCGGGTGCCGCGGAAGATCTCGCGGAAGTAGTGGTAAGTGCCGCCGGCGCCGGGGAGGGCGGCGGAGAGCTCGCTCCACACGAGGCCGTCGCAGATCGCGACTAAAGCGCCGAGCAGCCAGCCGAGCATGCACTGCGGTCCGCCCATCGACGCGATGATCAGCGGGATGGTGATGAAAGGACCGACCCCGACCATGTTGCTCATGTTGAGCGCGGCGGCCTGGAGCAGGCCGAAGCCGCGGATCAGGGCGGGCTCGCGCGTCGGGGGCAAGCGATTAGGGTAGCAGGCAGTTCGGTTTTGACGCAGAGGCGCAGAGACACAGAGAAAAGCGCAGAGAACACATCACACCGCTTGAGCGCGCTCCGCGGCAGCGCGGAGTGCGGAGGCGGGTGGGAGCTACACTGAGGGTAGAATGCGTCTCCTAGCCTTTTTCCTCGCGATTTCCCCGTTATTTGCCGCCGATGCGTTGGTCGACCGGGTCGGCACGACGGGCTTTGTCCAACTCGAAGCGGAGAGCTTTCAGAAGCTGACTCCCAAGGAGCAGGCGCTGGCGTATTGGCTGTCGCAGGCGTCGATCGCGATCGATCCGATCATTTACGACCAGAACTCGCCCTTCGGTTTGCGGCAGAAGCGGGTGCTGGAGGAGATCGCGCGGCATGGTGGGCCGAAGAAGGTCGTCGATTTCCTGAAGCTCTTCTGGGCGAATCGCGGCAATCACAATGAGATGACGGCGCAGAAGTTTCTGCCCGAGTTCACGTTCGAGGAGTTGAAGGCGGCGGCGCATGCGTCGATGTCGGCGGGCGGGTTCAAAGGGACGCCGTACGGGACAGCGGCGCTCCACAGCTTGCTCGATCTGGATAAGGAACTCGCCGACCTGCGGGCGAGCCTGTTCGACCCGGCGTTCCAGCCGATGATCACGGCGAAGAGTCCGCAGGGCGGGCTCGATATGCTGCAGGCGAGCGCGAACAACTTCTACTCCGGCGTGAGCCTCGCCGATCTAAAGGGCTTCCACGACACGCATCCGCTGAATTCACGGCTTGTGAAGCAGGGCGGGAAGCTGGTCGAGGAGGTGTATCGCGCGGGGACGCCGGACGGCAAGATCCTGCCGGGGCGTTACGCCGATTTCCTGCACAAGGCGAACGGATTCCTGGAAAAGGCGATCCCGTACGCGGAGCCGGGACAGGACAAGGTGTTGCGCGCCCTGATCCGCTATTACCAGACCGGCGATCCGGCGGACTGGATCCAATTCGGGATCGCGTGGGTCGGCAACAATCCGCCCGTCGATTTCGCGAACGGTTTTATCGAGGTGTACCGCGACGCGCGCGCGGCGAAGGGGACGTCGCAGAGCTTCGTCAGCATCACCGATCAGAAGCTGAACCAGCTCATGCAGAAGCTGGCGTCCAACGCACAGTACTTCGAGGACCACGCGCCGTGGCTCCCGCAGTACAAGAAGCAGGGCGTGCAGCCGCCTCTGGCGAAGGCCGTCGAGACGGTGATCGAGACGGGCGACTTTCTGGTGAGCACGGTCGGCGACAATCTGCCGAACGAGAACGAGATTCGCGAGAAGTACGGGACGAAGAGCTTCCTGTTCACGGGCAGCTCGCGGACCCTCGCGGCCGCGACTGGCTTTGGCGTGCTCGAAGAATTTGCGGCGTCGCCGGAGGAGATCGCGATCACGAAGAAGTACGGCGAGGAGGCGTCGGATCTGATGACCGGACTGCACGAGGTGATCGGGCACGGCTCGGGGAAGCTGAATCCGAAACTGCAGGGCGGGTCGGAAGCGTACCTGAAGGAATACTACTCGACGCTTGAGGAAGGGCGCGCCGACCTGATGGCGCTGTGGAACATCTTCGATCCGAAGCTGCGGGAACTGGGCGCGGTGTCGAGCCCGGAGGTCGGGAAGGCGATGTACTATCAGGCGGTCCGCGCGGCGATCACGCAGTTGCAGCGCAATCCTAAGGGCACGACGCTCGAGGAGGACCACCAGCGCGACCGCCAATTGATCGTGAACTACATCATGGATAAGACGGGCGCGATCGAGAAGATCCAAAAGAACGGGAAGACGTACCTGCTGTTGAAGGACTTCGAGAAGATGCGCCAGGGCGTCGGGATGCTGCTGGCCGAGCTGATGCGGATCAAGGCGGAGGGCGATTACGCGGCGATCAAGGCGCTGGTCGACAAATATGGGACGAAGTTCGACCCGGTGCTGCGCGATCAGGTGATGGCGCGGTATTCGAAGCTGAACCTGCCGACGTATTGGGCCGGGGTGAATGCCACACTCTCGGCGAAGTTCGATCCGCAGGGGAATCTGTTGTCGGTGGGGATTTCGTATCCCCGCGACGTGGTGAAGCAGCAACTCGGCTACGCAGCGATGTACGGAGTACAATAAGGCGCTCGATGGCAGCCCGTTTGGAACCGGCCCCGATGCGGCCCGCGGAGATCGTCGACCTGCGCCGCTTGGCGGCGCGGGACCTGGAGGGTCTGCTCGGGGAGGAGATCGACTCCTGGCGCGCGGAGTTGGAGTGGGATTTCGAGAAGTCGGCGGACCTGGTGCGGCGGTTCGTCGATCTGCGGGCGCTGAACGGGTACGCGCTGCTCGACGACGGCGAGGTCACAGGGTACCTCTATTACGTCCTCGAAGAGAACAAGGGCCTCATCGGCGACCTGTATGTGCGCCGGGCCTATCGGGACGCGGGCCGCGAGGGCATGCTCCTCACGGCGGGGCTCGAGGCGGTCACGGGGACGCGCGGGATCCAGCGGATCGAGTCGCAGCTTCTGATGCTCCGGTACGCGCAGCCGAAACACCTTGCGAAGTCGCACGCGCTGAGCGTGTACGATCGCAACTTCATGCGAATCGACCTGCGCCGGGCGAAGCTGCCGGAGGCCAAGCCGCGGCGGCCGATGTACATCGAGAAATGGTCGGACCACTATCACGATGCGGCGGCGCAGCTCATCGCGTCGGCATACACGGGACACGTCGACAGCCGGATCAACGACCAGTATCGGACCGCGAACGGCGCGCGCCGCTTCCTCTACAACATCGTGCAGTATCCGGGGTGCGGCGCGTTCTACCGGCCGGGGTCGTGCGCGGCTTTCGATGCGGTGACGGGGCGGCTGGTGGGGATCTCGCTGGCGAGCATGGTGGCGCCCGAGTGCGGCCATATTACCCAGATCTGTGTCGCCCCTGCGGTGCGTGGGACGGGGATCGGATACGCGCTGCTGCGGCAGTCGTTGACGACTTTCCAGGCGGCGGGGTGCCGGTCGGCGAGCCTGACGGTGACGGCGGCGAACGACGACGCTGTCGCGCTCTACCGGCGGGTGGGTTTCGACGTCGCGCGCCAGTTCTCGGCGTACGTTTGGGAGGGGTGGTAGCCCGCCCCGAGGTCGTAGCCGAGGTAATCGACTTCGAGCTCGCTGGACCCCAGTAGGAATGTCGAGCTAGAGGCGTGGGCGCGGACCGGCAGCCAGTAGCCGCCGACCTCGGCAAACTCCTGCGTGAAGTACGGGCGTCCCAGGAAAGCAGACACGCTGGCGGCGAACTGGCCTTCGATGCGCACCAGCGAGTAGGTCTCGGAATCGATCCACGCCTTGCCGTCAATCAGGTGCTTGCTCTTGAACTTAGGCTTCACCGCGAGGACGTAACAGGAGCGTCCGCCGGCGAGTTCGGTACCGATCAGGCGGGCGGAGTAGTTGTTCGGGTGCAGGTCGGCGCGGGTGCGCTCGGGGGAGCGGCTGAGCTCCTCTTCAGAGTCGGCGATGCGGTGGATGACGTTGCCGAGACGCTCGGAACCCTTGGTCGAGAGGACCTCCAGGTGCGCGCCTTTGCCTTCCACCCAGGACATCTGTACGGTACCGGTTGCCTCCATGTTGAACCGACGGTTGCTGACCGTGTAATGCCGCATGCCGGAGTAGGTCCGCAGGGTGTCGTGACGGCGCGACGAGGCCTCCGCGGCCCGGGCGAGAATCTCGTCACCGGTAGGCGCGGGCTGCGCGGCCGCGAAAGCTGCAAAGACGGTAAGAATGCCGATGACTCGAGGGCCCATAAGAACTCCAGATGCTTATGGGCAGGCGGCGCGCCGTTGTACTGTTTCACTCCGGTGAACAGAGCCGCGACAGAAATGGAGCGGTTAGTGGGCATGACCGCTCCATGCTGTCGCGGCTCTGTTTGCTATTTCACGCCGGACATGAGTCGGACGGTCGGTTTCACCAGGATCGCGAGCACGACAGCGGCGCCGATGGTGACGGCAGCTACAGAGCCGAACAGGGTCGGCAGCGGCATCGAACTGTAGAGGGCTGCGGCCTTACCGGCCAGCCAGTTGCCGATGCTGATGGAGAGGAACCAGATGCCCATCATGAAGCCGGCGGCGCGGTCCGGAGCGAGTTTAGTGGTCGCGCTGAGGCCGACCGGGCTGAGACAGAGCTCGCCGAGCGTTTGCAGGAAGTAGGTGCCGATCAGCCACCAGATCGCGACCTGTTGGTTGTTGCCGTCGGTCATCTTGGCGGCGGGGATGAGGATCGCGAACGCCAGACCGGCGAAGAGGAGTCCGAGAGTAAATTTGGCGGGACTTGGGGGCTCGGCGTTTTTGCGGCCGAGCGCCAGCCACAGCCAGGCGAAGACGGGGGCGAGCGCGACCACGAAGATCGGCTGCACGAACTGGAACCAGCCGGCGGGAAACTCCCAGCCGAAGACGAAGCGATTGGTCTGGCGCTCAGCGAAGAGGTTGAGGGAGGAGCCGGCCTGCTCGAACGACGCCCAGAAGAGCGCCGAGGCGACGAACAAGACCAGTACGGCGGCGGAGCGCTTGCGCTCTTCGGCGGTCCAGGTCTTGGAGCCGATCAGCCACGAGAACACGACGACGGTGATGCCGAGCAGAACGTAGCCGAGGGCGTCGGAGATCGCGGTGATCGTGATGATGCCCGCCGCAGCGAGTCCGCCGACGAGGGCGAAGACGCCGAGCATGCCGGCGACGGCCACCCAGGCGCTGCGCTTCTGGTCCGCGTCCTTTTTCGGATCGCCGGTGGTAGCGGGGTGGAGTCCGGCGTCGCCGAGATACTTGCCTTGCAGGACGTATTGAAGGAGTCCGAGCAGCATGCCGGCGCCGGCGACGCCGAAGCCGAGACGCCAACTGATCTTCTCGCCGACGTAGCTGCAGATGATCGGGGAGATGAGGGCGCCGAGATTGATGCCCATGTAGAAGATCGAGAAACCGGAGTCGCGGCGCGGGTCGCCCTTGGGATAGAGCTGGCCGACGATGGTGCTGACGTTGCCCTTGAGGAGGCCGGTGCCGAACATGAGCAGCACGAGGCCGAGATAGAACGAAGTTTCGGAGGGTGCGAAGAGACAGAACTCGCCGGCCGCGATGAACACGCCGCCGATGAGGACGGCTTTGCGTTGTCCGGTGATGCGGTCGGCGATCCACCCGCCGCCGAGACACATAAGGTACACCATCGCGGTGTAGAGGCCGTAGACGGAGCCGGCCTTGGCGTCGGTCCACCCGAGACCGCCATGCTGGACCTTGTCGACCATGAACAGGATGAGAATGGCGCGCATCCCGTAGTAGCTGAAGCGCTCCCACATCTCGGTAAAGAAGAGGGTTGCGAGGCCGCGGGGGTGGCCGAAGAAGCTCTTATCGTACGCTTGCGATGGCATAGGCGTTTCGTCGCAAGGTCAGTGTAGCGCGGTTGCGAAAGGGAATGCGGGCGGGTGTTCCTGCGAGTCTAATCCGTTCCTACGTGGTTCGTTCGTGGCTGGAGGGAAGGGCCACGTATGAACACGAAGGAACGGCATGAACTCAGTACTTCTTCAGCTCGTCGATGAGGGCGTCGATGCCCTTGCGGTAGTACATGTTGGTCAGGCGGAGCTCTTCGGCGGACGGCGACAGGACCTTGTGGAGGACCGGGAGGTCGATCGTCTGGCGGCTCGGCACCCAGACGGTGTTGTCGGCGAATTCCACCTGATTGACGAAGCCCGTCATCTTGCGGACGTTCACCGGCTGGCCGTTCGAGGAGAAGTTCAGCGTGCTGTCCTGCAGGACTTTGGCGCTCTGTCCCGGCGGGAGGTAGAGGCCGGGCTCGGCGGATGGCAGGGCGGCTGCCATGTACTGTTTGCCGGCCTGGTCGCTGACGATCCAGCCGAGCTCGACGTGCTTGATCGGCTTGCCGGAACGATTGCGAACCTCGACCTGCGGCGCGCGCGCCTCGTTTCCCGCAATCTGCGCCCAACCCTGGACGGGCTCGACCGGGGAGTCGGGGATCTGGAGAAAGGCGAATTCGGCCAGGCGCTCGGTCGGGGCGGCAGCGGCGCTCGAGACCACAGGACCGCCGCGCCGCACTTTCACGGCGAGAGGCTTGAGGTCCGACTGCCGCTGTAGGCTGTCGAGCATCTCGTGGCGAAGCCCCTCCTTGCCGGAGGCAGCCAGGATGCGCTTGAAGTGGTCGCGGTCGCGCTGGGCTTCCTTCTCGCACGCCGTAAGATAGCGGCGCGAGTTGAGACGGTCGGGGCCGAAGAAACTCAGGTCCTGGAAAAGGACGCCGTCGAGATCGACCTGCGCCAGCGGACCGCCACCGGCGACTTGGGTCGGACGCACGAGCTGCATGTCGATGCGGATCGGGAAGACCTCGCCGGGCGCGACGTTGAGGCTGGGAATCGTCACCGACCCCTTGCCGCCCATGGCGACTTCCTGGGACACCACGCGCAGCGTGATGCCGTGGATGCGGCCGGGGCTGTCGTTGCGAAGCGTGAGCGCCATGTGCAGGTCGAGCACCATGGCGGCGCCGCGCATGGTGGCGCGCGACTGGTCCTGCGCCGTCGAAATGACGGTGACGGGCGAGTGATTGCCTACATTGACGCTGACGGACCCGCTCGGCAACGGGGCATCCTGCGCGCACACGACGACCGCGCCGATCGCTCCCACCACTGCCAGCCTGAAGATCTGTCCATTACTCCGCATACACGTTATTGATCGTGACGTAGCCCGTCGCCGGGTCCACGTAGCGACTCCTCACTGAGCCTTGCGCGTCGGGCGAATAGGTGACGCGCTGTTGGGGATCTACATTGTCCGGGTTGTTGAGGCGGAGCATCTGCCCGCCCTTGCTGACTTCGATGCCGTTCGAGGTAGACTGCACGACCATGCCATCGTCGGCGAGGACGGTGGGCGCGGGGTGTTCCAGCATGATTCCGGTGATCATCAGGGCAGCGATGCTTGCGACCGCGACGAGCGCGCGCATTCCGGTGAACAGGGGGGTGTCGCGCAGGGCCGGTTCGCCGGCGCGGACGCACTCGCCGGCGGCGAGACCGAGGCGAATGTTCGCCTTCATCTCGGCGGCCAGCCGGTTCCACTGAATTTCGGGGATCTCGGAGAGATCGGAGGAGACTTCACGCAGGGCGGCAAAAGCGTCGACCTCGTCGCGGCAACGGTCGCAGCTCGCGAGGTGGCGCTCGACCTTCCACCGGGCGAAAACCCCGAGGTCGCCGCCCGCCTGCAATGCCAAAGTTGCCTGGTCAGGGTGCTTCATGGTCCTACCGTTTCCTTCTTTCGATATACCGGCGGAACTTGGTCCGCGCGTTCGCGATGTGCGACCGCACGGTGGCCTTGGAGCAGTTCAACTGCGCCGCCACTTCCTCTGCCGGGAGCCCTTCCACGTCGCGTAATACGAGCGCCGCGCGTTCGCGCGGGCTTAGCAGACGGAGGCCGTCCTCGAGGTAATTCCGCTGCTCGGACCGCAGGAGCAACTGCTCGGGGCTGTCCGAGTGGATCTGCTGGGTATCGTCGATCTCGCAGAACGATGCGCGGCCGTTCTTCCTCAGGAAGTCGATCGCCGTATTCGTAGCGATTTTCGACAACCAATGGGCCGCCTTCTTCTCGTCCTTCAACTGCTCCTGATGTTGGAGCGCCTTGATAAAGGCTTCCTGGGTGAGGTCCTGGGCATCCGCCACATTGCCGACGATGCGATAAATCTGCACGAAAATCCGGCGTAAGTGTTCGGAAGCAAAGCGGTTTTGCCGCTCCGCCAACTCCAGGTCCGGTTGGGTGACCTCACTCATCTGGCTGTAAACCGCGGTTTTCACAGGTCCTAAACTGATGACGCGACGCCTGGGAAAACGTGGAATCTAAATCTTGCGGGAACGTGGCCGCTTAGGACTATTCTAGCGTTATGGGCCGGTTGGAAATTGCGGTGATGGAGATCCTCTGGGCGAGCGGGGAAGCCAACGTCCACGACGTGGCGCGGCGGCTTACGCGGCCTCTGGCCTACACCACCGTCATGACCACGCTCGACCGGCTGTACAAGAAAGGGCTGCTCGACCGGCGTAAGGCGGAGCGCGCGTTCCTCTACGTCCCCCGCCTGAGCAAGGACGATTGGGAGCGGAAGCGGGCCGGGGAATGGCTCTCGACGTTCCTGGCGGGGCCCGAGCCTTCCGGCGACCTGTTGATCTCGTGCCTGGTGGACGCGGTCGGGGAGCAGGACGCGGAGCTTCTGGACGAGTTGGAGCGGAAGATCCGGCAGAAGCGGAAACAGCTCGGACGCGGGAGGCAGGCATGACGCTCCCTTACGTAGCTCGACTGTTGTGCCTGTGTTTCGCCGTGTTCTTCCTGGCGCAGATCGCCGTGGCGGCAGCCGTGGCGGCGTTTGCGGGCCGGGCGCTGGCGAGGGCGGAACGAATGCCGGCACGGTCGGGAGCGCGGCTCCTGTTCGGCCTTCGATTGCTGCCGGCGGCCGGGGCGACCTTCGTCGTGGCGGCTCTGTGCGCGCCGAGCTACCTTTGGCTGGAGCCGGACGCGAGCGCCGAGCAGGTGGGCTGGCTCTGCGTCATGGCGGCGGTGTGCGGCGCGGGAGTCTGTGCGGCGGGCGCGTGGCGTGCGGGGCGGGCCGCGATCCGGTCCTCCCGATATTTGCGGACGTGCCAGTCGGCGGTGGAAAGCGATGCCGCGGTATTGATGCTGGCGGGGGTCGTGCGGCCGCGGCTGGTAGTGTCTCGCGGAGTGAGGCAGATGCTGACCGAGGAGCAACTCGACGCGGCGCTGCGCCACGAACGGGCGCATGGCGTATCGCGGGATAACCTGAAGCGCCTGCTGATGCTGCTGGCGCCGGAGCCGATCCCGGGCTTCGGAGCGCTGCGCCGGTTGGAACAGGGCTGGAGCCGGATGGCGGAATGGGCGGCCGACGATTGGGCGGTCGCAGGCTCGGAAGAGCGCGGGCTGGCGCTTGCGTCGGCATTGCTCGCGGTGGCGCGGATGGACCGTCCGCGGCAGGCAATGCCGCTGGCGACGCCGCTGCTGGCCGACCGCGCCGGATTGGCGGAACGGGTCGAGCGGCTGTTGGCGGAGCCTGCGGCGCCGGAGCCCGCCCGGCATGCCGTCGCGGTGGCCGCAGCGACGGTGACGGCGGTCGCGGCGATCATTCCATTGGTTTTACCTGCAGTCCACAGGGCGCTGGAAGCGCTGGCGCATTAGCAGAGATATCCTGTTGCGGCTCGTATCAGGGCACGACTTTGAGTCGTGCCGAACCGAGTTCAAGAGCAACGGCTTTAGCCCCTGCTCGCGCGCAACCCAGTGCACCGCAGGGGCTAAAGCCCTTGAAGATCGATCATGCCCGGCACGACTCAAGTCGTGCCCTGATACGTTATGAGCGGGTTGCGCGTGGTTTTTTAGCGCGGCACGGCTTGATACGGCCCGACAGTCCCGGGTGGCGAGCGTTCCAGAGGCGCGCCTTGGGGGGGCCAAGTGGTCCCATTATGTCACGAGGGAATGAGAAGGGGGCATCAGATTCGTTACGATCGGGGAGTTCTCGCGCGGGGTGTAAAATGACTCCGTAACAGAGAGGGATTCGATGAACGGACGGCGCGATTTCATGAAGCAGGCCGGCGCGGCCGCGGTCACGGTGGGCTTTCCCGCGATCATCTCGGCGCAGAGCGTCACCAACGCCATCAAGGTCGGACTGGTCGGGTGCGGCGGCCGCGGCGGCGGGGCGGCCCGGCAGGCGCTGACCGCCGACGACTACGCCGAGCTCACGGCAGTCGCCGATATCGATCAGGGACAGGTCGACCGCATGCTGGGCAACCTGAAGCGTAGCGCGAAGCTCGCGCCGCGCGTGAAGGTCGAGGCTGACCGGCAGTACCTCGGGCTGGACGCCTACGACAAGGTGATCCACTCCGGGGTCGACGTGGTGCTGCTGGCGACGCCGCCCGGCTTCCGCCCCCAGCATCTGGCAGCCTGTATCGACGCGGGCCGGCACGTGTTCTGCGAGAAGCCGATCGCGACCGATGGCCCGGGCGTCCGCAGCGTGCTCGCGACCACGGACAAGGCGGCGGCGAAAAAGCTCAATCTGGTCTCCGGCTTCTGCTGGCGCTACAACAACATGATCCAGGAGACCTTCGACCAGATCGAGAAGGGCGCCATCGGCAAGATCGTTGCGTATTATGCGACGTATTACACGAGCCCGGTGAAGCCGATGCCCCCGGAGAGCGCGCGTCCCGCGGGGATGAGCGACACCGAGTGGCAGATCCGCAACTGGTACAACTTCGTGTGGCTGGGCGGCGACAGCCTGGTCGAGCAGGCCGTGCATAGCGCGGATAAGATCGCGTGGGCGATGCACGATCAGCCGCCGGTGAGCTGCGTCGGGGTCGGCGGCCGGATGGTCCCGAACGAGACCGGCAACATCTACGACCATTTCGAGATCAACTACGTCTACCCGAACGGCGTGCGCGCGTTCCTGGCGAACCGGCAGATCCTGAACTGCCACAACGAGAATTCCGACTACATCCTCGGCAGCGAGGGGACGTGCACGATCGGCAAGGGTCCGGTGCCCCGTATCGAGGGGAAGACGTCCTGGACGTTCACCGGCCAGCAGTACGACATGTACCAGCGCGAGCACGACATCCTGTTCGCGGCCATCCGCAAGGGCGACGTCATCAACAATGGCAAGCGCATGGCGACGAGCACCCTGTTGGCGATGATGGGAAGAATGGCCGCATATACGGGCCAGGAAATCACGTGGGAGCAGGCGCTCAACTCGCAAACCCATCTGGTTCCCGAAAAGCTGGACTGGAAGGGCAAGCTCGACGTGATGCCGATCGCGGTGCCCGGACAGACGAAGTTCGCTTAGGCCACGAATGAACACGAATGAACGCGAATAAGACCAAAGGCAAATTATGATTCGTGTGTATTCGTGTTTATTCGTGGCCCTGAATGTGTTTGCCCAGGACGCCGCGGTCCAGGAGATTCATGACCGAATTTCCAAGGCTCAGGGGCACAAGTCCGGGGCGTACTCGGTCACCATTCCGAACACGACGATCTCGTTCGACATGGTCCCGATTGCGGCGGGCGAGTTCGAGATGGGGTCTAAAGACAAGCCCGATCAGCAGCCGGTGCATCGGGTGAAGCTCGATGCGTTCTGGATGCAGGCGCATGAGGTGACTTGGGACGAGTACCGGCTGTTCATGTTCGCCGGTCAGGGCGGGGAGACGACCGCGAAGGACCAGGTCGTGGACGCGGTCAGCCGGCCTACCAAACCGTATGTCGAGATGAGTTTCGGGATGGGGATCAACGGGTTTCCGGCGATCTCGATGACGCAGCACGCGGCGAACAAGTATGCCGAGTGGCTGAGCGCTCGCACCGGCGAGTTTTACCGGCTGCCGACCGAGGCCGAATGGGAATACGCATGTCGCGCCGGCGGGACGGGCCAGCCCGCGAAGCTCGAGGACGTGGCGTGGTTTGCGGCGAACAGCGGCGGCAAGTATCAGCCGGTGGCGAAGAAGAAGCCGAATGCGTGGGGACTGTACGACATGCTCGGCAACGTGATGGAGTGGACCCTCGACGCGTACGTTCCGTACAAGGCAGACGCGCAGACCAATCCGTGGACGCGCGCGACCGCGCCGTATCCGCATGCGGTGCGGGGCGGGTCGTGGAACGATCCGGCGGGGGCGTTGACGTGCACGGCGCGGGTGGCGTCCGATGCCGCTTGGAAACAGCAGGACCCGCAGTTGCCCAAGAGCGTCTGGTACATGACCGACGCTCAGTGGGTAGGCTTCCGCCTCGTGCGTCCCTCGAAGATTCCGAGCGCGGAGGAGATGACGCGCTACTGGAACAACGGCGTCGAGCATGACGAGCAGTAGGGCCGCGCTGTTGTTCGCGCTGTCCGCGGCGGCCTACGGGTCGGGATTGCAGCGGTTCGAAGCAGTCGAGCCGCACATGGGGACACTGGTCCGCATACAGGTGTACGCGGCCGGCGCCGCCCAGGCGCAGGTGGCATTTCAGGCGGGCTTCGCGCGCATCGCGGCGCTCGACGACGCACTCTCCGACTACAAACCCGACAGCGAGTTGAATCGCCTGCCCAATCCGGTGAGCGTCGATCTGTTCCGCGTTTTGGCAGCGGCCCAAGCTCTCGCAGTGGAGACCGACGGCGCGTTCGATGTCACGGTCGGACCTCTGACCCGGTTGTGGCGCGCGGGCCGAGTGCCCGATGCCGCGACGATTGCCGAAGCGCGCCGCCACGTCGGCTATCGAAAGCTGCATCTCGACGCGGTGGCCCGTACGGTGACGCTCGACGATCCCGCGATGCGGCTGGATATGGGCGCCATCGCCAAGGGCTATGCGGCGGATGAGGCGTTGCAGGCGATCGCGGCCGCCGGGTGTCCGATCGCGCTGGTGGCGGTCAGCGGAGACTTGGCCATCGGCGATCCGCCGCCAGGAAAGACCGGCTGGCACGTCGATGCCGGCGGCGACGTCCGCACCGTCTCCCGGGTCGCGATCTCGACGTCCGGCGACACGGAGCAGCACGTGGACTCCGCGGGTGTCCGGTATTCTCATATCGTCGATCCGGCGACCGGGATAGGGCTGACGCGGTCCCACCTGATGACTGTGATCGCCCGCCGCGGGATCGACGCCGACGCATTGGCCACTGCGGCATCGGTCCTCGGACCGGAGCGCGGCCGGCAACTCGTTGAGCGGCATGGAGCTACCCTGGTAATACGGTAAGAGCCTTAGCGCGGGTCCTGTAACCGCAAGGTACGGGCGGGACTGGTTTCTTACACCTCGCCGCCGCATGATGGGAACTGTGAAACGGCTCCTTGGGTTAGGCACGATCCTGCTCTTTGCGGCGGCGGCGATGGCGGCAGCAACGTCGACACCCGCCACCGCGGAGTCCGGCAGCATGGTCCTGATCGGCGGCGGACTGGTATTGACCGCTTCGATCGCGCGGCAGAAGTTCAAATCGCGCGGCTAGCCAAAGGCCCGGCCGGCGACGCCACTCCAGCCGCGCAAGAAGCAACCGCTCCATGACTGTCGCGGCTCCGTTTCGGATTTCGATATCATGTTGCTGAACCGATGTCGAAACTCCTGCTCGTATCCCTTCTTTCCGCCGGCGCTCTGCTGGCGGCTTCCAACAAACTCGAAATCTACTGGATTGACGCCGAGGGCGGCGCTGCGACGCTGATCGTGGCCCCGAGCGGCGAATCGATGCTGGTCGATACCGCCAATCGGACGCCCGACGATCGGGACGCCAAGCGCATCTTCGCCGCGGCGCAGAAGGCCGGTCTCACCAAGATCGACTACCTGCTGACGACGCATTTCCACTCCGACCACATCGGCGCGATGCCCGCCCTGGCCAAGTTGATCCCGATCGGCACGTATTTGGACCACGGCGACTCGGTCGAGCTGGCGCGTCCGCCGGTGGCGGCCGCGTACAAGGCGTATGTCGAGCAGGCCGGGGAGCATCGCAAGATCCTCAAGGCCGGCGACCACATTCCGCTCAAGGGCGTCGATATCGACGTGGTGATGTCGGCGGGGCAGGCGATTACCAAGCCGCTCAAGGGCGCCGGCGCGAAGAATGCGACCTGCGCCGATTTCAAAGAGCACCCGCCGGAGCAGGATCCCGACAACGACCAGAGTGTCGGCTTCGTCCTCCACTACGGCAAATTCGACTTCGTCGCCATGGGCGACCTCACCTGGAATTACGAGCAGAAGCTGGTCTGCCCGAACAACCTGATCGGCAAAATCGACCTCTTCCAGACGACGCACCACGGGCTCGAGCGGTCGAATTCTCCGCAGTTCGTTTACGCGATCCAGCCGACCGTGGCGGTGATGAATGACGGCCCGCGCAAGGGCGGTCCGGCGAGCGTGTTCGAGATCCTGCGCATGTCGCCGGGGCTGGAGGACATCTGGCAGGGACATCTGGCGCTCGGCACACCGAAGGAAGTGAATACGGACGAGAAAATGATCGCGAACCTCGGCCCCACCCAGGGCTGCGAAGGCGCGCTGCTCCAACTCTCGGTGGCGCCCGACGGGAAATACACGATGACGAACCTGCGCAACGGGTTCAGCAAGACGTACCAGGCGAAATAGCATGACCAGGCGAGACTGCTTCCGAACCGTCGCGGGCGCGGCCGTCGCGGCCCAAGTGTCGAGTCTGAAAGCGGCGGGCAAGGGTCGCTTTCGCCCGGCGATCTGCGCCTACTCGTTCCGCAATCAGCTCAAAGACGGCACGATGACGTACGCGGACATCGTCAAAATGGCCGCGGAGACGGGCGCGGACGGCGTCGACCTGACTACCTACTGGCTCGCGGACACCAACGACGAGACGCTGCTGCCGCTGCGGCGGCAGGCGTTTCGGGCGGGCATCGCGATCTACAACATCGGGGTGCGGGTACGGCTGGCGCAGCCGACGCCGGAGCTGCAGGCCGCGGAACTGGAGATGGTTCGCAAGTGGGTCGACGTGGCCGACCGGCTCGGCGCGTCGGGGATGCGGATCTTCGGAGGCGCGGTCCCGAAAGGCGCGACCGAGGAGCAGGCGATCGCATGGGCGGCCGAGACGTTGAAGCGGGCGGGAGAGATTGCCGGCAAACGCGGGGTCACGCTCGGGGTCGAGGACGATGGCGGGATCACGACGAATGCCGGTCCTACGGTCGAGATCGTCAAGCGCGCCGCGTCGCCGTGGGCGGGCATCAATCTCGATATCGGCAACTTCCCCGACGACGGGTACCGGCAGATCGAAATGTGCGCGCCGTATGCCACCACCGTCCACTTCAAGACCGCGGTCCACGTGAACAAACAGAAGGAGCCGGCCGACTGGCCGCGCGTCCTGAATATTCTCGGGGCGGCCGGCTACCGGGGGTATCTGGCGCTGGAGTATGAGGAAGAGGCGGACCCGGTCCACATCGTGCCGAAACTCATCGCGAAGATGCGGGACACCATCGCGGCCTATCAATCCCGCTAAAATATAGGTTGATGCGTAGAATCTGGATCGTTCTGGCGATCGCCGCGGCGGCGTTCGCCCAGAAACCCCCGAAGAAGATCGACGAGGCCCTGCGGGCTCGGATCAGCGAGTTCTATCAGGATCACGTGACGGAGCAGTATCGCAAGGCTGAACAACTCGTGGCCGAGGAATCGCGCGATATGTTCTATACGCGCGAAAAGCCGAAGTACGAAGGTTTCGAGATCGCGAACATTGAGTACCTCGATCACTTCCGGAAGGCGAAGGTGACCGTTACGGTCAAACAGTACGGCCACGCGGAGGGCTTCACCGGGACAATCTTGAAAACTCCGTCGATCAGCGCCTGGAAACTGGACCACGGGAAGTGGTTTTGGTATATCGACCCCGAGGAGTTGAAGCGCGTCGGTTTCGGGCCGTCGGCCAACGCGGGAACCAAGCCGCCGCCGGGCGCGGAGCCGCCCAAAGTGGTCATCGCGGGAACGCCGGATATGGCGCTCGGGAAGGTCTCCCTCGACAAGAACGAGATCGTGGTGAAGAAGGGGCTGACCGATAAGGTCACCATCACGAATCGGTCGATGGGCACCGTCACGCTGCAGGTGTATCAAGTGCTGCCGGACGTCAAGGTGACGTTGGATAAGACGAGCCTCAATCGCGGGGAGCAAGCGGTCGCAACGATCACCTGCGGGGACTTCCCGCATGCGGGCGAAGTGCAGTTCCAGGTGATGCCGACCGACGAGATCCTATCGGTGACCACGAAGCGAGAGTAAGAATATTCTCTCGCAAAGGCGCAAAGGTAATTCAAAAGCTGGTTTTGACGTTCCTTTGCGTCTTGGCGGCTTTGCGAGAGAAATGCGTTTTTTACCCCAGCAGCCGCGCGACCTCTTCGTAGAGGCGGCGCGTCAACTCGTCGCGGTCCGCGGGCTTCATGCCGACCGTCTGGATGGGCGGACCGACCCGTAGCGCGACGCGGCCGGAGCGGATGTGGATGGACCCCATCGGAAGCTTCTCGCGCATTCCGGAGAGCGCCATCGGGAGGAGCGGGGCGCCCGTCTTGATGGCGATATAGGCGGCGCCTTCGCTGAACTCGCGGAGCCCTTTCGGCGCGCGCCCGCCCTCGGGAAACAGCAAGACCGAGATCTTGCGCTCGCCCACAATGCGTGCGCCTTCGATCATGCTCTTGAGCGAATTGCGCGGGTTGGAACGATCCACCGGCAGGTGTCCGGCGCGATTCAGGTGCGTCCCGATGAACGGGATCTGGTAGAGAGCCTTCTTCGCGAAGAAGCGGAATTGCAGCGGCAGGTACGCCAGAAGCGCGGGAATATCCATCAAACTTTGGTGGTTTGAGACGAGCACGTAATGCCCGCGCGGATCGATATTCTCGAGGCCCTCCGCGCGCACCCGGATGAAGCTGAACACGAGCAGGGATCGCGCCCAAATGCGCGCCAGCCGGTGCTGCGTATTGCCGGAGCCGTCGAAGATCGAGGCGATCAACGACAGAGTGCCGAGCACGATAGTGGACAGCAGGATCAGCGGCGTCGAGATCAGCAGCGAACGGAGCAGGCTCATGGCGCGAACCCGATAGTATCGCGCGCTTCGGCGACGAGGAACAGCGATCCGGTGACGAACACCGCGTCGTCGGGGCTGCCGGCGCGCCCCATGGCGAGCGCCTCGCCGATATCCGCCGCGACCCGGACGTGCGGGTGGTCGACTGCCTGACGGAGGGCGTCGGGGGCCAACGCACGCGTCTGTCGCGGCGCGGTGAGGATCAACTCCGCGGCCCGCGGGAACAGGATCTCCGCGATCTCGTCGATCGCCTTATCGCGCATGGCGCCGAAAATCAGGACCACACGGCGTCCGGAATAGAAACGGTCGAGATACGCGGCGAGGGCTCGTGCCCCGGCGGGATTGTGCGCGCCGTCCACGACGATCTCGGGACGTTCGGCGATGCGTTCCAAGCGTCCCGGCCAACGCGTCGCGGCGATGCCGGCCTGAATGTCCGGGGCGGGCACGCCGAGGCTTTGCAGCGCCGCGACTGCCGTGACGGCGTTCTGCACCTGATGCTCGCCGGCCAGCGGGCAGGCGATGTCGAGCCCGCGAATCCGAAAGCGGCTGCCGCGCGCGTCGAGGCGCAAATCGTCGATATTCCAGTCCACGGTGCGCACGACGGGGATCGCGAGATCCATCGCGCGGGCGTCCAGGACCACGGCCGCTTCCGGCCGCTGCCGGGCGAACACCGCCGGCACGCCGGGCTTCAGAATGCCGGCCTTCTCCCCCGCGATGGCCTCGACGCTGCGTCCGAGGAACTGCTCGTGATCGAAATCGATGGGTGTGATGACGCAGAGCTCCGGCCGCACGACGTTGGTGGCGTCGAGCCGCCCGCCGAGACCGACTTCAAATACGACGCGGTCGGTCCGCCGCGCGAAGACGAGCAACGCCATCGCGGTGACGGTTTCGAAATAGGTAGTGTGGAAGTCGATGGCGCCGGCGGCGAGCAGATCTTCGACCGTGCGGTGGACCTCGTCAAAGGCGGCGGCAAAGTCAGCGGCGGAGATCGGCGCGCCGTCGATGCGAATGCGCTCCGTAGGCTCGGAGAGATGGGGTGAGGTGAAGAGGCCGGTCGTCACGCCGTCGGCGCGGAGGGCGGATTCGATCATCGCGCAGGTCGAGCCCTTGCCGTTGGTCCCGGCGACGTGCACGATGCGGCAGCGATCCTGCGGATTGCCGAGAGCTTGCAGTACGGCGCGGATGCGGTCGAGCCCGAACTTGGCGGTCTTGACCTCGTTGCCGAGGGCGTACAGGAAGTCGACGGAGTCGGGGTAGTTCACCGCCGGCTCAATCCAGGAAGAAGCGGAACGCCCGCGAGAGATACGCCTTCATCTCCAATCGCGGTACGACGCTGTCGAGCATCCCGTGCTTGAGCAGGAATTCGCTGCGTTGGAAGCCTTCCGGGAGCTTCTGCCGGATGGTCTGCTCGATCACGCGGGGTCCGGCGAAACCGATCAGCGCGCCGGGTTCGGCGATGTTCAGATCGCCCAACATCGCGTAGCTGGCGGTGACGCCGCCGGTGGTCGGGTCGGTGAGGACGCTGATGTAGGGGAGCTTCGCTTCGTCGAGCTTCATCAGGCCGGCGGAGATCTTGGCCATCTGCATCAGGCTGATCGCGCCCTCCTGCATACGCGCCCCGCCGGATGCCGAGATGACGACCAGGGGCGACCGTTCGGCGAGCGCACGGTCAATCGCGCGCGCGATCTTCTCGCCGACTACGCAGCCCATGCTCCCGCCGATGAAGCGAATGTCCATGGCGCAGATCTGGACGCGGCGGCCGTCGAGCGAGCCTGCCGCGGCGATCAGAGCGTCGGAGAGCCCGGTGGCCGCCTGCATCGCCTTCAGGCGCACGTGGTAAGGCTTGGAGTCCTCGAACCGCAGCGGATCGGAGGAGGTCAGTGCGTCGTCGAAGGTTTCGAAAACGCCGTCGTCGAAGAGCAGCTTGAGCCGGCCGGCGGCGTCCAAACGGAAGTGGAAGCTGCACTTGGGGCAGACGTTGGAATTCGATTCCAGGTCGCGCTTCCAGATGATCTGGCGGCAGCCGTCGCATTTCTGCCACAAGCCTTCGGTGCGGACCTTTTTCTCGCCTTCTTCGGCAGGCGGGACAACGGCGGACGCGGGTCGATCTTTCTTAAACCATGACATCCAAGGTTCTACGTTATCGCGCGGAGGGATAGCCCCGCAAGGTGAAGAGGTGGCGGTTAGCCCATCGCGAGGCTTTCACGGGCGTGGTATAGCAGGATCCGACTGGTCGAACAGACGTTGACCCGAATCGAACACAAGACTCTGCAGTGTGGGGCGGGCAATCGTGCCCGCAGCCGGCTTTTAGCCGGCGCGTCCGAGCCCAGCGGCCGGCCGAAGAAGCCGCCTGAAAAGGCGGCTGCGGGCAAGATTGCCCGACCCGATCGAGAGAGATGAACACGTAAAAGACTACCGCACGTACGGGTGCCCGCGGAGGATCGCGAAGGCTCTGTAGATTTGCTCGGCGAGCATCGCCCGGGCGAGCTCGTGCGGGAAGGTCATTGCCGAGAGCGACAGCAGAAGGTCCGCCTTCGCTCCCCAACCCGCCGGCAAGCCGTCGTGGCCTCCGATCAGGAAGACGAGATCACGGGCTTCCAACTCCGCTTTTCCGACCAGCGCGGCGAACTTTGCCGAGTCGAGGGTCTTCCCGGTGGGGTCGCAGAAGATCTTGCGGGCCGTCGGATGTTTGGAGAAGAGGTCGGTGCGCTCGGGCTTGATCTCTCGCATTTCGCAGGGAGCGTAGTGGGAGGCGCGGTCGAGGAAATCCTCGGCGACGGCGTTGGTGTGGGGATCTTTGGGGCGTCCGATGAAGTAGACGAAAATCTTCACTCGGGCGGGATCTCGACCTGTTTGGCGCTGCGCCAGAGCCGCTCGAGGCCGTAATACTCGCGCGACTGGGGCGAGAAGATATGGATCAGCAGGTCCCCGTAGTCGGCGAGGATCCACTCGGCGGCGTCGTACCCCTCGACGCTGATCGGCAGTTCGCCGGCCTCGCGTTTCAGCCGGAGGTTGATCTCATCGCTGATCGCCTGCACCTGGCGGGAATTGGACCCCGTGCAGATCACGAAGTAATCGGCGAATGAGGTGATTCCGGTCAGGTCCAGGACCTGGATTTCGGTGGCTTTTTTGGACTCAGCGGCGCGGACAGCCAGCAGCCAGGTGGGGGTGTCGGTAGCGGTGTCGTTGGTCTCGGTGACGTCTACGTTCGGCAGAGGCGGCTCCTGTCCGTATGCTACTACGGCACGCGGCGGCCCGTTGTGAAAGAATCGGCTCAAAAGGTGAGCGCGCACCGGAATACGTTCGCCGCCAGGAACACCAGCTCCGCGTCGAGCGCCCGCTGGATCGCCGCCGCTTGCCGGAAGCCATGCTGTTCGCCGGAGAAGAGCAGGTACGCCGCCGCGACGCCGTTGGCCCGCAGTGCGTCGACCATTCGCTCCGTCTGGTTCGGCGGCACGACCAGGTCTTCGTCACCCTGTAGGAAGATCACCGGCGCCTTCAGCCGCTCCGCATGCCGGATGGGCGACCGCTGCTCGTAATGTCCGCCGGCCAGCCGCTCCAGATACCGCGATTCGAACTTGTGGGTGTCCGCGGCCAGCAGCGAGAGGTCGCTGACTCCGTACCGGCTCACACCCCCGCGGAACCGGTCGCGGAAGGTCAGGGCGGCGAGAGCGGTGAAGCCGCCCGCGCTGCCACCTGCGATCACGCACCGTGCCGGATCTGCCAGCCCGCGTTCGGCGAGATGGCGCGCCGCATTCACGCAGTCGTCGACGTCCACCACGCCCCACTGGCCGTTCAATAGCTCGCGATAGGCGCGTCCGTAGCCGCTGCTGCCGCCATAGTTGACGTCGACGACGGAGACGCCGCGGCTGGTCCAGTAGGAGATCCGCAGGTCGAGGGCGCTTGACGCGGACGAGGTCGGACCGCCATGGCAATTGACGATCAGAGGGGGACGCTCGCCCTCCGGCGCTGTGAACTCGGGGTTCGACGCGGGATAGTGGAGCGCGTGCGCGGTGCGGCCTTCGCTCGGGTAGTCGAGCTGTTCGACGCGTGCGAGATACGGCGCAATCGCGGGATCGTCGGCGACCGCGGTGGCTTTCCGGAGCGCCTCGCTGCGGCCGGTGCGCAGGTCGAGCCGGACGATGCTGCCGGGCTGGGTCGCCGACGCGCCTCGGAACACCACGACGTCGCCCTCGGCGCGCACCGAGGAGATCTCGGTGTACGGAGTCTCGATGGGCGTGAACGCGCCGGTCGCGAGGTCGATCGCCGCGAGTTTCCCCAGGCCACCTTCGCTGTACGCGCACACGATCCGCGACGGTCCGGCGAAGGCATAAGTCGACATTCCCATGACCCACTGCGCCACGCCGAACTCCGCTTTGCGTGGCGCGACCGCCTGCGTGGCGCCGGTCGCGGCATCCCAGCGGTAGAGATTCCACCAGCCGGTCCGGTCCGAAACGAAGAACAGCGCGGACCCGTCCGGCGCCCACTCGGGCTGGAAAATCGACTCGGCCGGTCCTCCCGCGATCGCGTCATCGTCGACGTACAACGTCGTGCCGTCCCATGGCATGTTGGGGTGGTCCCACGCAAGATATGCCAGCCGTCCGTCGCGCGAGAGACGTGGAGACGAATAAAAGTCGTGCCCGTGTGCGAGCACCTGGATGCCGCCCGGCCCTACGACGACGAGCTCGTTGGCCGGTTCGCCGCCGTGCGAATGATCCTCGCGGACGCCCATCCACCACCCGCGCGAATCGACGATCCCGTCGGCATAGCGCCAGACGCCCTCCGGTGTGAGTGCGGCCGGCTTGGACGCGCCGCGTTCGAGACGATACAGCCGCCTGTCCGCGTCATGGGAGAAGTACAGCGCGCCGTCCGCGACGGTCCACGCGCCGCCGCCGTACTCATGGACGCGGTCGCGCACGTTCCACGGCGCGGGCGTGAGGTCGACCCCATCGCGCACCACAACGCTGCGGCCGCGCTCCTGCGGGCGGGATTCGAGCCAGTATACGTGCCCGTTCTCGATCCGCACCTCGGAAAGTCCGATGGACTGGCCCACAATGAGTGACGAAGTAACCGGCGATTTCCACGACCCGTACGGAGCGACGCGCATGAACCGATTAGATCATCGTCGAGGGACGCCGTCGAACCCGGTCCAGCAGCGCCGCTCGAAATCGTACAGCTTGCACATCCGCAGATGGCGGAGAGTGGTGAGCGGCGTCCAGCGGTACACGACGATTCCAGCGGCCGGCTCGGCCTCCAGCGCGCGTTGCGCCTCTACGAGTCCGTAGAGCGGCACGGTGACGTCGAGATGGTGGGCCGTGTGTTGCATGATGCGATGCAGGACCGCGTCGACCACCTTCGGCAGGACGACGTGCACGGTGCAGCGAGTCTGCGCCTGCGCCTTCCGCCAGGTTTCGGGATCGTCGAACCAAGGCACGTCGGGATGGGTGTGGTGCTCGAAGATGGCCCACGACATGACCCAGTTCCACGCCAGGAACGGCCACAGCACGGCGGTGACGACGGCGAACCAGCCGCCGGTTCGCCACGCCATCGCCGTCACTGCGACCAGGAACGCGGAGCAGAGGAGCGAACAGTGAAGATCGCGTCGGCGGAAGCACCCGTCCGGTCCTTCGGCCGCGAAGAACAGCCGGCGCCACCAGACTTCGATGAGGTAGTAGAGTCCGATTCCGGGCAGGCTCCGGTAGATCCGCTCCAGCCCGCGCCGCCACACGGGCGCCGCGTCGAACTCCCGCTTCGTAAACGGCCGCCAGACATAATCCTGCGTCCTCAGATTGGTGTAGACGTGGTGCGTCTGGTTGTGCCCGAGTTCCCACGCGCTGAACGGAGTGAGCGTCGGGAGGAACGCCAGTGTGCCGATCCAGCGATTCCAGACCGGGTCCGCAGTGAGGCTTCCGTGGCAGGCGTCGTGCCCGACCACAAATAACATGGCCATCGCGACCGCCTCGGCCAGGCCGCACAGCCAGGCCGCTGCGCCATGGGTGTGAAGTGCGCTCCAGAATGCGAGGGAGTACGCCAGAACGTCGCAGGCAAAGATGGCCAACGCGAGGCGCGGCAGCTTCCGTCGCATCGGGCGCAGCTTCTGGCGCAGGTCTCTCTCCAGAGTCGGTGGTTGCAAGATCACGGCACGTCCCCTCTGCTTGCAAGAGCGGAAAATCGCGGCGTCTGGGGACACCCGCGCCACTCGCAAGATTGCGTGTCCCCTTTGGCGGGGAATTCCCGCTAATCGGGATATGAAGCGAGTAGTGATTACCGGAATGGGCGTGGTGGCGCCCTTGGCGCACGGCCTGGCGGATTTCGAAGCCGCCCTCCGCGAAGGACGCTCCGCCATTTCCCGCCGCCCGGAACTGGCGGCGCTCAACTTCTCCTGTCAGGTCGCCGGTGTCCCCGAGGGCATCGACGAAATGCGCGACGGCTACTTCGATCCCTCCGTGCAGGTCGGCATGGATACGTCGACCGTTCTGGGCTGTGTCGCGGGCCTGGACTGCTGGGAGGACGCGGGCTTCCGCCCCGAGCGCAGCCCGATGGTGGACTGGGACACGGGGGTGATTCTCGGCACGGGGATTGGGGGACTGGAGACGGTCGGGAAGACGCTCGTGCCGGGGGTCGACGCGGGGCGGGTCCGCCGGCTCGGCAGCACAATCCCGGAGCGGATCATGTGCAGCGCGCCGAGCGCCCGGCTGGCCGGCCTACTCGGGACCGGCGGTCCCGCGACCAGCAACAGCAGCGCCTGCAGCACGGGCGCCGAGGCGATCATTCAAGGATATTGGGCCGTGCGAGAAGGCCGCATCGACCGCGTGTTGGCGGGCGGATGCGAAGGGCCCTCGGCCTACACCTGGGGCGCGTTCGACGCTATGCGCGTCCTCAGCCGGAACTTCAACGACGCCCCGGAGCGGGCGTCGCGGCCGTTGAGCGCGACAGCGTGCGGCTTCGTGCCCGCGGCCGGCGCCGGCGCGGTGATGGTCGAGAGTCTGGAGAGCGCGCTGGCACGCGGCGCAAGGATCTACGCCGAGATCGCCGGAGCTGCGGTCAACTGCGGCGGACACCGCAATGGCGGCACGATGACGCTCGGCAACCCCGAAGGCGTCCGCCGCGCGATCCGCGCCGCGCTAGACGACGCCGATCTCCGGCCCGACGCCATCGACCTGATCTCCGGCCACCTCACGGGAACGATCGGCGACCCGTTGGAGCTGCGCAACTGGCGCTGCGCCTTGCAACTGCCCGACGACCGCTTTCCCTACGTGAACGCCCCCAAATCGCTATTCGGGCATGCCCTGGGCGCCGCGGGCGCGATCGAATCCGTGGCCGCGATCCTGCAACTGGTCCGTGGCTTTATCCACCCGAGCCGCAATTGCGAAGACCTGCATCCCGACCTCGCCTGGTGCGAGCCGCGGATTGTGCGAAGGACCCTAGACACGCCGCTGCGCGTGGTCGCCAAGGCGTCGTTCGGTTTCGGCGACGTCAACTCCTGCATTCTTTTCCGCAAATTCCACGAATAGGACAAACAGATGAAGACCGAAACGACGACCCTTACTGCGACCCTCGAGGAAATCGTGCGCCGCTTCGCGCCCCGCGACCGCGCCGCCATCGTCCTCACACCAGCCACCCGCCTGATCGACGACGTCGGGATCGATTCGCCGCGGATGATCGACGTCGTCCTCGAGGTCGAGGACCGCTTCGGCATCGCGATCGAAGACGAAGCCGTCGAGCGCATCCGGACGTTCGGTGAGATGCAAGCGCTGATCGGCGCCCGCATCGGGGTGGAGGTCTGAGATGAAAGCCATTCTCGATCGCGCTCTCGACGCTCTGTGCTCCGGCGGACCGGTCGGCGAGGCCATGACCGGTCTCGCCGTCGAGCTCGAAACGCGCCGCGCGTCGATGCCGGCGGGCGAGTGGCGCGAATGGGTCGCCACCTCCGCGCGCACCCATCCGCTGGCCAAAGCGTTGCAGGAGGACCCCTTCGTCCGTCACTCCGCGACGCGTCCGCGCGGGTATCCCGGTGACGCCGAACTGCTGGACTTCATCTATCGCAGTGACAACGTGCAGTCGCGCGTTCAGGCAGCCAGCGCGCTCGGCCGGAAGCTCTATCGCTACTCGATCGAGACGCCGGCGCCGGAGGCCGTGCGGCTGCGCAGTTCTCTGGCGGCGGCCGAGATCGACCGCACCGCCGCGCGCATTCGCCGCCCGCACATTCTCTCCGTCGCCTGTGGCCACCTGCGCGAGGCGCGGACGGCGCAATCGCTGGCAGCGGGCTCGCTGGGGCGCTACGTCGGGGTCGACCAGGACCCGCGCTCGCTCGACCTCGTCCGGCGCGAACACGGCGCGATGGGGGTCGAGGCGCTGGAGTACTCGGTCCTCGATCTGATCCGCCGCGGCGAAACGCTGGGAACGTTCGATTTCATCTACGTCCTTGGGCTCTACGACTACCTCTCGGACGAGACCGGGTCGCGCCTGCTCTCGCGGTTGTTCGGGATGTTGAATCCGGGCGGCAAGATCTGGCTGGCGAATTTTACCGGCGAACTCTGGTCGACGGGGTTCATGGAAGCGGTGATGGACTGGTGGTTGGTCTACCGCACGCCGGAGCAGATGCTGGCCTTCAGCGCCGCGGTCCCGAAGGAATCGGTGGCATGGCGGGAAGTGTTCCTCGATCCGACGGGGAACGTGGCGTTCCTGGAAATGGTGCGGCGGTAAAAGAATTTCTCTCGCAAAGACGCCAAGACGCAAAGTTAATTCAAAACCTTTTTGAATTTTGTTTTTGACGTTCCTTTGCGTCTTGGCGGCTTGGCGAGAGATTGTGTTGCGGTTGTTCTCCCGATAACCTGTTACTGCCATGCACAAACTGGCTGTAGCGGGTCTCCTTCTCTCCGTCTGCTCGTCCGCCGCTGTGTTCGACGTGAAGAGCTTTGGCGCGAAGGGGGATGGCAAGTCTCCCGATCGCGACTCGATCAATCGCGCCGTCGAGGCTGCCGCGGCGGCTGGCGGCGGGACGGTCCACATCCCCGCCGGGACGTACGTCACGGGCTCCATCCGCCTGCGCAGCAACATCCGAATCGAATTCGATGCCGGCGCCGTCCTCGATTCCAGTCCCGATCCCGCGGCCTACGACGCCGCGGAGGACAACGAGTTCACCAAGTTCCAGGACTTCGGCCATAGCCACTGGCACAACAGCCTCATCTGGGGCGAGGGGCTGGAGAATGTGTCGATCGTCGGCCCCGGTCTGATCAACGGCACGAAAGGACTCACTCGCGGCGAGCGCGGCGCCGACAAAGCGATCGCCCTCAAGCTCTGCCGCAATGTGACGCTGCGAGATTTCGCGATCCTCTCCGGCGGACACTTCGGCATCCTGGCGAGCGGCGTCGATAACCTCACCATCGACAATCTACGCATCGATACCAATCGCGACGCCATCGACATTGACTCTTGCCGCAACGTCCGCATCTCGAACACCAGCGCCAACTCGCCCAATGACGACGCGATCGTCCTCAAGACGTCGTTCGCGCTCGGCGCTTTCCGCGCCACCGAGCATGTGACGATCACCAACTGCTTCGTGAGCGGTTACGATATCGGCTCGCTGCTCGACGGGACGTTCAAGCGCACCGTGACGCGCGCGCCCGACCGCGACGGTCCCACCGGCCGCGTCAAACTCGGCACCGAATCGAACGGCGACTTCCGCAATATCACGATCTCGAACGTGGTGTTCGACCGCTCCCGCGGCTTCGCCATCGAAAGCGTCGACGGCTCGCATATCGAGGACGTGGCGGTGTCGAACCTGACCATGCGCGACGTGTCGAACGCGCCCATCTTCATCCGCCTGGGTAGCCGCATGCGCGCGCCGGAAGGGACGCCGGTCGGCAGCATCCGCCGCGTCTCGATTTCGAATGTGGTCGCCTATGACGCCGATCCGCGGTACGGGTCGATCATCAGCGGCATTCCCGGCCACGACGTCGAGGACGTCACGCTGACGAACATCCGCCTCGTGTATCGCGGCGGGCTCACGCTCGACCAGGTGAAGAAGCAGCCTCCGGATCTCGTCAACACGTTCTTCTTCCGCGCGCAGGGAGGCGTCCCGCCGCGCGAGGCTTACGACACTCCAGAGCGCGAAAAGGAGTACCCCGAGCCGTCTATGTTCGGTCTCATGCCGGCCGCCGGCTTCTTCATCCGCCACGCGAAGGGGATCGAGCTGAATGGTGTGACGCTCACGCAGATGAAGCCGGACGGGCGTCCTGCGCTCGTGATCGATCAGGCTCGCGACATTTTGCTAGAGCGGGTGAACTCGGAAGGACCGGCCGGCGTTCCCGCGCTGGTGATGAAGAACACGCAAAATGTGGTCATCCGTAACTCCGCGCGCCTGCCCGACGGGCGCATCGAGCGCGCCGACCGGAAAGAGATGTAAGCTCAGGCTCAAGACTATGCGACCGCTCGTTTTCCTCGTTTTTGCCGCGCAGATTCTTCCGGCGCAAACCCCGCCGCCCAAGGAGTGGATCGACCCCGATACGGGCCACCGCGTGATCCGGCTCTCCGATGAGGGCGGCACCGCGTCTCTCTACTTCCACCAGAACGCGTACTCGGCGGACGGCAAGAAACTGGTCGTCACCAACCCGCACGGGATCGCGACGATCAATCTCGAGACGCGGAAACTCGATCAGGTGGTGGAGGGCCGCGTGAACGTGCTCGTCACCGGCCACAAGACGGGACGCATCTTCTACACGCGCGACGGCGCGATCTTCGCGACCGATCTCGACACCCACGCGACCACCGAGGTCGCTAAGATCCCGACACAGGCTGGGCGCGGCGGCGCGTTCGCGGTGAATGCGGACGAGACCATGCTCGTGGGTATCGCGGCCGATCCCGACGGGAAGACGATCCCGCGCACTCCGCCCGCCGGTATGACGGCCGGCGCGGGCGGCAGTCTCGAAGCTAATTGGGCGCGCGGCACGCCGAAGATGCTCTACACGATCGACCTCAAGAGCGGAAAGTTCAACAAGATCTACACCGAGAACGACTGGACCAACCACCTCCAGATGTCGCCGACCGATCCGACGCTGATTATGTTCTGTCACGAGGGTCCGTGGCACTATAACGACCGCGTCTGGACCATCCACACCGATGGCTCGGGCCTGAAACTGATGCATGAGCGGACGATGAACATGGAGATCGCCGGCCACGAGTTCTTCAGCGGCGACGGCAAGACTGTCTGGTACGACCTGCAGACGCCCAAGAGCGGCGTCTTCTGGGTCGCGGGTGTCGACCTCGCGACGGGCCATCGCACTTGGTACAACCTCGATCGCAAAGAGTGGTCGGTGCACTACAACGTGTCGAAGGACGGGAAGCTCTTCGCCGGGGACGGCGGAGGTCCCAATAGCGTCGCGGCGCGGACGATGGACAACGAAAAGGTCGACGGCAACGGTCAGTGGATCTATCTGTTCCACCCCGTGATGGCGCGCGGCCAGTCCTTCCATGACAAGAAGGACCTGATCGACGTCGGGTACTTCAAGGCCGAGAAACTAGTGAATCTGGCGAAGCACAATTACCAGTTGGAGCCGAACGTCACCTTCTCGCCGGACATGAAGTACGTCATCTTCCGGTCCAATATGTTCGGCCCCACGCACGTGTTCGCGGTCGAAGTGGCTAAGGCGAAGTGAGCCCAACAGAGCCGCGACTGTCAAGGAGCGGTTGGCGGGCGAAGGTGCGGTGGTTCTGGGGACGACCGCTCCATAACTGTCGCGGCTCTGTTAGTGCTTCCCCGGATACGCGACGTCGTAGCCTTTCGCATCCCACCACAGAATCCGATTCAGCGTCTCTTCCGGGGCGTCGTCGAGATCCTTGAAGTTCATCTTCTCCGACTCGCGCGCGGCCCAGCGGCGGCGGCCGGCGAGCGCTTTCAGCGGCGGATTGATCTCGTCCAGCGGCTGCGTCGGGACGATGTGCTCGTACGGCGAAAGATCTTTCTCTGCGGTGAAGATGCTGGTCATCGAGCGCGACGCGGCCAGATACCGCGTCCGGGCGGGGATCTTGTAGATCTCCTGGATCGTGCGGATCATGCTCACCTGGTTGTAATTGTTCGAATCGACTGCGTTCCGCCGGATAAACGGCCCGATGGCGAGCGCCACGGTGCGGTGGCCGTCGACGTGGTCGACGCCGTCCTGCGCGTCGTCCTCCACCACGAAGATCACGCTGTTCGCCCATGCCTTGCTCTTCGAGATCCCTTCGACCACGCGCCCGAGCGCCAGGTCGTTATCCGCCACCATCGACTTCGGACTCGGCGAGCCGGGCCGCGTCCCGTTGGTGTGGTCGCTGTTCAGCGTGAGGATGCTCAGGTGCGGCACGGTGTTCGTCCGCTCCTGGTCGGCCAACTCGCCAAGGAAGGCCTCGGCGCGAAGCTGGTCGGGGATGCTGGTGTTGTTCCAGGGGTACTTCTGGCTGCAATACGGCTGCAGCGCCGGAACGCCCGACCGCGACCCGACCATCGCCTGCCACGTCCCGTCCTTGTACGCCTTCAGGTACTCGACCCACGACTTCACCGCGCCCTCGTTCATATCGATCGCGCTCTGCGTCGCGGCGTCCCACTTGGCGGGCAACTGGAACTCGCCGTAGATGCGGACGTTGAGGGGCTTGGTCGCGGATTGCCAGAAGAATCCCGTCGGCGCGACCACCAGCGAGTCCGCCATGTTCCACGCATAACCGCGCGGCGACGCGGCGAAGGCGCGCTCCACGTAGTCGCTGACGAAGGCCTGCATGAGCCACTGATGGCCGTCGAAGCTGATCGCCCCGGCGGTGAAAAAGTTGTCGAGCAGGACGTACTTCTCGGCGAGGGCATGATGATTCGGGCTGACCGGGCGCGGGTACATCGAGAGCTTCGGATCGCTATTGCCCCGTCCGATATCGCCGAAGATCTGGTCGTAGGTGCGGTTCTCTTTGACGATCAGGAAGACGTGCTGAATTCCAAGCGCCGCCACGTTATTGACGCCGCCCGCCGGTTCGTAATCCGGCGTGTTGGCGGCCTTGACCTCGCGCTCGCCCGCTTGTAGCCGCAGCGGCGTGGGCGCGGGAATCCGTTCGAGCGATCCCTCATACTGCCGCGAGTTGAACGCGCCCTTGTGATTGTCGGTGTTGCCGAAGCCTTTGAGATTCAGGATGCGCAGCCCGCCCTCCGCGTCGATCGCGATCGCCGAAGGGAACCACGCCGTGGGTAGCGCCCCCGCGACCTTCCAATCCTTGCCGCTCCGCCGCAGGGCGGCGATGGCGTTGTTGCCGCCGCACGCAACGTAGAGCGTCTGGCCGTCCGCCGTGAACTGCACCGCGATCGGCTGGCTGCCGAGCGCCGCCGTCGGGAATGCCGGGATCTTGACTTCCGTCGTCGTGAGCTTCGCCGTGTCGACGAGCGTGACGCTGTCGGAGTGGCCATTCGCGACCGCGAGCAGTTTCTCGTCGGCCGTCATCGCCATCATCGAGGGCGCCAGCCCGACTTTGATTTCGTTGGTCGCGAATGTCTCCGCATCGATCACGCTCAGCGTGCCCGTGGTCGAGGAGCCGGTGGTCGGGTCCGTGACGACCGCCGTGCCGCTCGAAGGCGCCGTCGTATCCTTCGCGGTCGCCTTCCGGCCGGCGCGGTTCGTGACGAAGATCTTGCCGTTCGTCTTCGACACGGCCACCGCGAACGGCGCCACACCGACTTCGACCTCGCGCGCGGTCTCATGCGTTTCGGCGTCGATCACTGCAAGCGAGTTGCTGCGGCTGAACGCGACGTACGCCTTCTTCCCATCCGCTGAAAACGCGATGCCGGCCGGCAGCGGGTGGCCTTTGAAGTCGATGCGGCTGTTCGATACCGGCATCCCGACCTCGGACAGCTTCACGATCAGGATCGAGTCCGGACCGGTGCGCGTCGTCTCGCTGGCCCACAATTCGCGATTGCCGGGGCGGAACGCGATGCCGGTGTAGGACGTGGTCTTCGCCGGAATCGTGGCCAGTTTGGCGCCGCTCCCGCCGTCGAGCAGCAGGACGTCCCTGGTGTTCAACACCGCGAGGATCCGTTTCTGCGAGTCGTAGACCATGTCGACGGGTCGTCCCGGGATCACCGTCAACTCACCCCACGGGTGCAGCATCTGGTTCGTCGGCACGAGGAAGAGGCCCTCGGCCTGTTTGCCGAGAGCGGCCTGTGACTTGAGGGCCGGAAAGACGCCGGCCTCCTTGGCAATCAAAGCAGCGCCGGCCAAGGCCAGAACGGAGAGAATCGGGGTGGTGCGCATGAGGACCCACCAGCATACCTCTCTTGAGTTAAAATAAGACTACATGCGTTTGAATTTGGGTACCGTGCTCTTCGTGTGCGCCGTCGTGTGCGCCCAGGGGGAGGATGCGCCCGAAATCAGCCGCGCCAAGGCGGACCTCGAAAAACTGCGCTCGCTGGTGGCCGCCGGGGCCGCTCCCCGCAAGCAACTCGAACAGGCGGAAGCCCGTATGGTGGACGCCGAGGATGAGGCCTACCTCCGCCGCACGCTCTATGGCCAGGATCTGAGCGCCGAGCAGGCCGACGAGATGATCGCCGCCGCCCAGCGCCGTCTGGACCGCCGCCACGAGGCTTTCGAAGCGGCCAAAAAGCTGGTGGCCGCCCAGGTGGCTCCGCAGACCTCGCTGGAAGCACCGGCAAACGACGTCGAATCGGCCCAGAAAGAGTTCAATCTGGCCGAATCGCGGGCGAAATTGACCCGGGAACTCGCCGAAATGGCCCGTGCGGAGGAGGATCTCGACAACCGGCTCTCGCAGCACCCGTCGGACGCCGGCCTGCTTGCCGAGCGGTTTGAGGGCGACGGGATCTTCAGCCCCGTCCAGTTTGCGCGCATCGAAACCGCCTTCGAGACGCATTTCCGCAAGACGCTGCCTGTCAGCGCCATGGGCGAGACGGCGGTCCATCGGGCCCTCGGCTTCGACCACCGCGGGCGCGTCGACGTAGCGGTCCTGCCCGACACCGCGGAAGGCGTCTGGCTGCGCGAATACCTCACTCGGAATCGGATTCCGTTCTTCGCATTCCGCCACGCTGTCCCGGGAAAAGCGACGGGCGCGCATATTCATATCGGTCCGGGCAGCACGCGCATCCGCAACGGTGGGTAAAATAGGTCTTCCATGACCGACCCCAACCTGACAGTCCTGATCTCCTCCGAGCAGATCCAGGCGCGCATCCGGGAACTCGGAGAACAGATTTCAAACGACTTCCCCGCCGGCGACCTACACTTCATCTGCATTCTGAAGGGCGCCTGCTTCTTCATGACCGACCTGGCGCGCGCCATGAAGCGCAACGTCTCGCTCGATTTCATGGGCATCTCGACCTACGGGAAGGGAAAAACCAGCTCCGGCGAGGTCAAGGTCACCAAGGACCTGGATATTTCGCTCGAAGGCGCCGATGTAGTCATCGTGGAGGACATCGTGGATAGCGGTGTCACGCTGAACTACCTCCTTCACCTGCTGGAACAGCGCAAGCCGGCGTCGATCCGGATCGCGGCGCTGCTCGACAAGCCGGAGCGGCGGCTACGCCCGGTGCACGTCAACTACGTCGGGTTCCCGATCCCGGACAAGTTTGTGGTCGGCTTCGGGCTGGACTACGCCGAGAAATACCGGAATCTCGATTCGATTTGTGTCCTGGACGATACACAAATCGCGGAAAAACGTTGACGGGATCTCCCGTTATGCGAAAATAGGTTGCACCGAAAGTTTTGATCGGGCCACCTGCGGGCGGTCAGAAGGGCGGATTGTGAGCATGATCCCCGAAACGCCGTTTGACAGCATCGAAGGCTCCCACGAATACGTGGCGATGCTCGCTGAAGCAATCGAAGAAGCCCGCCGGGATGTAGAAGAAGAACTGGCGGCTGCCGAGCACGATCGCGCCGACCGGCGCAAAGAAGCCCTCCTCCTGGTTTCCTATAACCTCGCCAAACTCAATCTCCATATCACCACCAGCCGCCGAATCTTAAACGATTTGCGGATGCTGCGCCGGCTCCTGCTGGCGGAGCGCGGTTTGTCGGTGGATGGGGAGCACGAGGTCGAGACGGACCGGGCGGATTAGTCCGACAAATGTCGGATAAAACGCGGCAAAGAAAGCACCTTTGAAAGGTGTATCGGACCTGCGTGTCGCAATTTGACCTCACCCGCAATTTCCCCAGTCCGGAAGTTCGCCGATAACCCTGTGGCGAAAATCCCCGCCAGTTGGGGCATTTCGCCGCAATGCCCCTTGACAGACATTCGCGCGAAGCGTACGATTCTAGAGTTGTTGCGCACGTTCTGCATCAACACTTGACAGCGGTGGTTTGTGGGGGACCCCGTATGACTTTTCAAATCGGCGACAAAGTCGTCTATCCCAACCAAGGTGTTGGGACCATAGAGAATATCAGCACCCGCTCCTTCGGTTCCGCCTTCGAGAAGTTCTACCTGTTGCGCTTCGGATGTAATAGCATGACCGTTTTGGTCCCGTTTTCGAACGCGGCCAATATCGGACTGCGCCGGGTAACCAAGGATCGAGAGATTTCACGCATGCTCTCGTTCCTCTCGAACGGGACTTGTCTGACCAACCCGGACTGGAAAGTCCGCTTCAAAGAAAACTCGGATAAGATGCAGAGCGGCGATCTGCTCAGGGCGGCGGAGGTTTTCAAAGCCCTGCTGCAGTTGCACGTCGACAAGCCGCTCTCTTTCCGCGAAAAGAAGATGCTCGACCGCGCCCGGCACATGCTGGTGGCGGAGATCTCGATTTCGCGCGCCGTGCCTGAGATTCACGCCATTGCCATCCTGCAGAAGGCGTTGATCAAGGCCGGACTGACGCTGCCGCCGGCCCTATAAGGCGGATCTTTCTGGCTCCATCCGGGCCGGAAATGTTAAGATCCACCCATGTTCTGCCACCATTGCGGCACGCAGGTCGTCGGCGACGCGGCGTTTTGTCCGAATTGCGGCCAACCGGTCGGAGCCGGCCCTGCGTTGGGCGGCCCACCTCCGGGGCCGTGGATTCCGCCCGCGGGGGTCCAGGCGCAGACCGGTCGTTGGATCGGCGCCGGCTGGGCGCTCGTCAAAACCGACTTCTGGAATTACATTCTCATCGCCATAGTCTCGTCGATCATCAGCAGTCTGCTGCCGATCGTCCTACAGGGCCCGATGATCGCCGGCTTCCACATCTTCACGATGAAGAAGCTGACGAATCGCCGCGCGGAGTTCGCCGACCTGTTCACCGGCTTCAATTTCTTCGTGCCGACACTGGTGGCAAGCCTGCTGATCTCGATCTTCGTCGGCTTGGGCGTCATCGCCTGCATCATTCCCGGCTTGGTGATCGCGGCGATGTACAAGTTCACGTACCTGTTCATCGTCGATAAGCGGATGGACTTCTGGCCCGCCATGCAGGCCAGCCACGCCGTCGTGAAACAGGACTACTTCGGCTTCACGATCTTCCTGCTGGCGCTGGCCGGGATCAACATTCTCGGGTTCATCTGCTGCATCGTCGGGATCTTCATAACGATCCCGATCACGTATGCGGCCATCACGATCGCCTATCACGAGATCGTCGGCTTCGACCCGCAAACGACGGCAGCGCTCTGATACATTCATCAGAAGCTGTACCGCAGCGACACGATCGCGTGCGAATTGCGCTGATATTGCCCTAAAAAATCGCCCGCCTCGCCGCGGATCAGAACCACTCCCGCCGTCGCCCGCCAGTGCTGTCCGAACGCCTGTGTGTACTCGGGCTTGAAATACATCCCGCGACCGTTCTGCCGCACGACCGTCTCGAACGCTACGCTGCGATTCGTGTCGATCGTATACCCGGCGCGCGCGACCACTGCGCGCGTGCTGCCGCGGGCCGGCGAGAACTCGGGCGACTCTCCATGGCGTGTGAGCACCTGCCCGGCATACCCGCCGATGAACGACCACTCCCCCGACTGCCGCTCGAGTTGGACCACCCACAGCCCATATTCGTCCGACCGCCGGTCTGTCGACGTGAAATAGCCAGCCTCCGCCTTCACCGTCGCCCATCGGAGCGGCATGGCCGCATCCCCGCCGTACATCCGAAGCTGCGGATAGAAGCGCTGCGCCTCGATGCGGAACGGCGCCAGCGCCAACCGCGCGTCGTACAGCGGCAGATGGTCGTGGCCGTTGTAGAACGAGAACGAATACTCCATCGCCGCGCCGATGTGGTTCCAACGCGCTCCGAACTCGGGACCGCCGGGGAAAGCAGGCGCCTCCTCGACGATCGGCAATCCCGCCGGCAGCACCGCCCAGCGCTGTCCGAGCAACGGCACACGACTAGGTGTGAGCCTCGGCTCGAACACGACGTCGATCGTGTCCGATTGCGTCCCGTAGGTGACGCGCGCGGCCGTGATGCCGAGGAAATCGGTGTCGACGACGTTGACGAAATCGCGCGGGGCGAAACGGTCGGTCGGGTTCAGGACGTCGGTCTTGCCCCAGCGGACGAACTGCTTGCCTGCTTCGACGGTCAGCCTTCCCCGCGAGTACGTCGCGCTCAGACGGCGCACCGCGAACGCGGGCCGCTGCCGCTCGCGATCCCACCAGGAGAGGTGGAACTCGCGCTCGGTCTCATGGTGCGAGTCGGTGCGCGCGTCGAAGGAGCCCGAGATCTTCAGCCCGGGCGCGAGCTTGTAAGACGCCTCGTAGCGCAAAAGCCACTCGCCGACGGCGTGGCTCGAATCGTTCGTCGCGGCTTGCGGAAAGAACAGCCCGGTGTTTTCGAAGAACCCGCGCTGCGAAAAATCCTGGGCGGCGGCGACGGCCGCGAACAGGACCAGCGCGAGCTTCATTGCTCCCGCCGCAGCGCCTGCACGGTGAAGTCGTCCTCCTTCATCGGGACGTTGTATTGCAGCTTCTCGAAGCGCAGGATGGTGCGGCTGTTGCGCCGCAGATCGGTCATTTCGAGCGTGCGGGCGGTCCAGATGCCCTGGACGTTGGCAATGTCCGTTTCGTGCAGCCGCCGGACCACCTGGTCCTTGATGTAGCTCTCATACTGCACGGGGACGTAGTTGTCCTTGCGGATGAAGATGCGCGTCAACGTGTACTGGGACGACTTGGACTCGCGCGGCCGCGCCTCGATCTTCCAGCAGGCGGCGCCGTCCACGGCCTCCTCGCCGAGCAACTTGTAATCGAACTGGTCGACGTCGCGTTCTTCGAGATCTTCGAAAGAGAAGTCGGTGGCGAAGAAGCGGGTGGAGCGGTCCTGTAGCGCGATGCGGCGCTCGCGATTGATGGCCGGCGTCCACATCCACTGGTCGGACGCGCGGTCGGGGTGGTTGACGACCAGCAGTGCGACGCCCTTAACGTCCGCCGGCGCGGTGAAGCGAATGATGACTTTGCTGTTGCCAAACGCGCCGATCCGGTCGGAGACCCACGACTTTTTCGAGATCTTGTTGCCGGCGCCGACTACTTCCAATACGCCTTCGTAACGCTGCGAATTGGCGCGGGCGCGCTTCTGGGACTCGGCGACGATCTGGCGCGCGTCCTGCGCGAACAGCGGAGCGGCCGCCACGAGCGACACGGCGATCGCGAGCGATCTATTCATATTCCAGTGCCTCCACGAGCGAGCCGCGGACCGCGGTCTCCGCCGGCAGAATCGCCGACCCCAGGGCCGCGCCGAGAATCACCGGGAGCAGCACGAGCGCGATCGAGTACGGAAAGTGGAAGCCGAGCGGGATGCCCGTGAGGTCCACGGTGACCACTTGCATCTCGTAAAACAGGTTGACGACTCCCGTCGCCAGCCCGAGGATCAGCCCGATCGCGCCGATCGTCAGCGCCTCCAGCCAGACCGTGTTGCGAATCTGATGGCGCAGGCCGCCGACCGCGCGGAGTACGCCCAGCTCGCGGCGGCGGTCCGTGATGGAGACGGTCAGCGTGTTGACGATCCCGAGCACCGCGACCGAGACGGCGACGAGCACCTGGAGATACGTCATGCCGAACCACTGGTCCATGATGTCATTGACGAACTTGCGGATATCGGCGTTCAGAAGCACGAAGAGGTGGCGCTGCTTGCCCAGGCGTTCCACGATCGCCTGGCGCAGGTTCTCGGGAACTACGCCGGGAGCGGAGTAGACGCGTAGAACGTCGATGCTGTCGTCGGCGAACGAGCGGATGAAAAGCGACCGGTCGATGAAGACGGTGCCGAGCTGATTCGAGAGATCGCGAATGATGCCGACAATGGGGAGGCGGATCGTCTCGGCGGGCGCGTTGAGCTCGAATGTGTCGCCGAGCTTGAGCTTCAATAGAGCAGCCAGATTCTCGGCGACGATGACGCCTTGGCCGGCGGCGGTGAGGCGGTCCATCTCCGGGCCGTTCCCCGCAACCACGACACGTTTCGTCCGGCGCGCCACCTTGCCCCATTCGACGCCGACCACCAGCATCGGCAGGCCGCGATACTGCATCCGGACCGAGCGGACGGCCTGCACTTCGGCGACTCCGGGCACCGCGGCGAGGTCGGTCTCCATCGAGGCAGGGAAGTGGAAGTCGCGCGCGCCCAGATTCTCCGAGGTCGCGACGAAGAGATCGGGGTTCAGCGTGTTGTTTACCCACTCCTCGATCGAGATCATGCTGCCGCGGGCCATTCCGCCCTGTCCGACGACCAGAGCCAGCGAGAGCACGAGGGCCGCGACCGTCGCAGAGGTCCGGCGCGGGGCTTGCAGCAGGCTGTCGGCTGCGAGCGCGCCTTCCACCGGCCGGAACCAGCGCAGCGGGAACCGCAGCAACCGCACGAGCGCCTGAGAAAGATAGGGGACAAAGAGCAGCGCGCCGAGCATCGCACATCCGAAACCGACGTAGAACAGCGGGCGGGAGTGACCGTAGAGCAGACAGGCGATGGCGATCGCGGCAGAGCTGCACGCAGCCATCAGGCGGGCGCGGCTCTCGCCGGCGCTGAGCACCTGGTACCGGCCCTTCTGAAGCGCCTGGACCGGTTCCACGCGCGCCGCGTTGCGCGCCGGAATCCACGCCGCGAGCATGCTGGTCAGGATGCCGACGAATACCGACACGACGAGCAGGCGCGGGTCGATATCGGCATGTTGCACATTCTGGCGGACGCCGAAGATCTGCGACATCATCTGGCCCGTGGCGAGGGTGAGGGCGTGCGAGAATGCCATGCCGAGTGCGACTCCGGCGAGCGAGCCGATGAGCCCTGCGACCGCGCTTTCGGCGAGGAAGAGGGTGCGGATCTGGCGGCGCGTGGCGCCAAGCGCCCGCAGGATGCCGATTTCGGAGCGGCGCTGCGTCACCGCGATCGAGAAGGCATTGAAGATGATGAACATCCCGATGCCGAGAGCGGAGACGCTGGAGACTTTGATAGCGATGGTGTAGACGCCGAGCAGCGATTCGAAATTCTTCGTTCGGCCGGAGGGCGGCTCGACCGTGAGTCCCGGCCCGACCGCCTTTTGGATCGCAGCCTCACCCTGCTCCACGGAAACGCCCTCGCGCAGCCCGATGTCGATGCGGTCGAAGCGCCGTCCGCGTCCCAGGACATGCTGGGCGGCGTAGATGTCCATGATCGCGAGATTGCCGCCGAACGCTTGCGCCATCCCGCCGGCCTTGAGCAGTCCGCGGACGGTGAACTGTCGAGGGCCCTCGACCGTGTCGAAGGTGATCTTGTCGCCGGAGCGGATGTGGTTGCGGTCGGCGAAGTCTCGGGTGAGGATCAGCGAGTCGGGCTGGGCGAGGAAGACCAGCGGGTCGTCGATCGCATCGGCGTCCTGGTTGTCGAAATCGTAATCGCGGAGGGTCTGGTCTCCGGTCATATCGACGGCGACGATCAGCAGCTTGCCCTGCCCCTTGATCCCCGTCTCGACCTCGGCCTCGATCACGGGCGCGGCCGCGCGTACTTCCGGAACGGACTGGACGCGTTCGAGGACCTCTTCGGGGAAGCCTGCATCGCCTGCGTTGACCTGCAATTGCGACTTGCCCGCGATGCGGTCGACCGTGTCGCTGAAGGAGTGCAGGACGGAGTCGTTGGCAGTGTACATGCCGACGAGGAGCGCCACTCCGAGGGCGATCCCGACGATGGTGAGGAGCGACCGCAGGCGGTGCTTGCGGAGGTAAGGGAGGGAGATCAGGCGAAGGAGGATCATCGCCGTACATCCCCCACGATGTGCGCATCCCGCAGCGTGACTGTCCGCGAGCAGCTCTCGGCGACCGTCGCGTCATGGGTCACGATGAGGACGGTGGCGTTCAAGCGATCGTGCAGGTCGTGGATCAGGCGGAGGATTTCGGCGCCGGTGTGCGAATCGAGGTTGCCGGTCGGCTCGTCGGCCAGGAGCACGGGCGGGTAGAAGGCGAGCGCGCGGGCGATGGCGACCCGCTGGCGTTCGCCGCCCGACAGCTCGTCCGGCAGATGGTCGAAGCGTTTCGATAGCTGGACCAGGTCGAGCAACTCGCGGGCGCGCTTCTCCGTTTCGCGCTTCGACAGGCCTTTCAAGTGCAGCGGCAGCGCGACGTTCTCGACACACGTAAGACTCGGCAGCAGGTTGAAGAACTGGAAGATGAAGCCGATCTTGTCGCGGCGCAGGCGCGTGAGGTCGTCGTCGGAGAGCGTCGCGATGGCCTGCCCGTCGATGCGAATGTCGCCGGAGGACGGCCGGTCCAGACCGCCGATCAGGTTCAGCAGCGTCGACTTTCCGGAGCCGGATGGGCCCACGATGGAGACCATTTCGCCGCGCGCAATCTCCAGATCGACCCCGTCGAGCGCGATCACCTCGCGCTTGCCGTTGAAGCGTTTGGAGACCTGCGCGAGCGAGATCATAAGATAGTTCGGATGTTCGGGAGCACGCGCGGGATTCAGGTTTGTGCGCACGAATGGCGAATTTCGGTGTCCGGGAGCGGACAGCGAGTCCCACGCGCGGGCGAAAGTCTCCGGGAAAACTAACGACTTAGCGCGGCTCCCCGCGTGCGGGTGTGGCTTCGATGCTTTCCGCTCTCGCGCAAGACGTGCGGTTCTCCTTGCGGCAGTTCCGGCGCTCGCCCGGTTTCGCGATTACGGTCGTGGGCGTACTGGCGCTCGGCCTCGGCGCGAACACCGCGATCTTCAGCGTCATCAACGCGCTCCTGCTGCGCCCGCTGCCTTACGCGGAACCGGACCGTCTGACCGCGTTATACGAGCGGAACGTGACGGCGGGCGGCGGCAGCTTCAATAGCGTTTCGCCGGGCGCGTATCAGGACTGGCGGCAACAGGCGCGGTCGTTCGAACAGATCGCCGGATTCCTGACCGGCCCCGTCACCATTGCGAGCACGGGCGACGCCTTGCCGCCGCAGCGGGTGGAGGCCGCTGCCGGCGCGCGGGAGCTGTTGCCGATCCTCGGCGTAGTCCCGATCCTGGGCCGCAACTTCACGGAGGCGGAGGACCGCTTCGGCGGCGAGAAGGTCGCGCTGCTGGGCTTCGGCCTCTGGCAGCAGCGCTTCGGCGGCGCTCCGGACGCGGTCGGACGCCTGATCAAGCTCGACAACCAGGAATGCCGGATTGTCGGTGTGATGCCGCGCGGCTTCGCCTACCCGACCCGCGACAACGCCGTCTATCTGCCGCTCGGCCACTACCGCAACTTCGAAGGGGAAGTCCGGCACGATACCCATAACCTGCGGGTCATCGGACGGTTGCGCCCCGGCGTGTCCGTGGAGCAGGCGCGCGCCGAGGTCGATGGTATTGCGGCCCGGTATCGGCAGGCCCACCATGTGGATTTCGTGGCCGAGGGCGCGAACGTCGTGCCCTTGCGGGACTCGGTCGTGCACGACACGCGCAAGCCGCTCCTGATTCTCTTCGGCGCCGTCTGCTGTGTGCTGCTGATTGCGTGCGTCAACGTGGCCAATCTGCTGCTGGCGCGCGCGGCGGGCAGATCCCGGGAGGTCTCGATCCGCACGGCGATCGGCGCGGGCAGGGCGCGGCTGATCCGGCAGTTGCTGACCGAGAGCGTCCTGCTGGCGCTGGCCGGCGGAATCGTCGGCGTCATGATCGCGGAGTTTCTGGGCGCCGCGTTGGTAGCGCGAGCGCCGGGGTCCGAATCGTTAATCGCAGCGGGACAGTCCGCGGTCGACTATCGTGTCTTCGCCTTCGCCTTCGTGGCGGCGTTGGCGGTCGGGGTGGCCGCGGGACTGTTCCCCGCGATCCAGTTCGCGCGGCTCGATATCGCCGGCGGGCTCCGCGACTTCGGCCGCTCGCATACGCCGGGACGGTCGCACGGGCGGTTCCGCAACGCCTTGGTGGCCGCCGAGGTTGCGCTTTCCCTGGTGCTGCTCGCGGGCGCCGGCCTGCTCATGCACAGCTTTGCGCGCCTGATGGACGTCCACCCCGGCATCCGGATCGACCACACCTTGACGTTCGCGATTCCGATGGTGTCGCAGCCCAAGGACAAGCTCGCAAACTTCTACCGCGAACTGCCGGCGCGCCTCATCGCGCAAAACGGCGTCCTCGGCGCGGGTCTGATCTCGTGCATGCCGGTCGGGGGGCACTGCGGCGACCAGGGCTTCTATGTCGAAGGGCGGCCGTCCGAGGCGGGCAAGCCCATGGACGCGCTGACCCGCGACGCCAGCGCCGGTTACTTCGCGGCCGCCGGCATACCCGTGCTGCGCGGTCGCGCTTTCACCGAACACGACGGCGTCGGCGAGGAGAACCACCTGGTGGTCGTGAGCCAGACGACGGCCCGCACCTACTTCCCGGGCGAGGACCCGATCGGCAAGCGCATTCGCTTCGGGTCCGACCCGAAGAAGCCCGACCTCACGCGCTTCGAGGTCGTGGGGATCGTCGGCGACGTGTTGACGGCGATGGATCGGAAGCCGGAGCCGATCATCTACCGCGCCATCGGTCACAATCCGTATGACCAGCTCTACGCCGTGATGCACACGTCGGGCGAGCCGCGCGCCGCACTCAACGCCGCGCGGGCGGAGGTCACGCGGCTCGATCCCGAACTCGCCGTGGACAACGTAAGGACGATGGAGGACGTGGTCGGCGAGTCGGCGTCGGAACGGCAATTCCAGATGCTGCTCTTCGGCGGGTTCGCGGCGCTGGCGATTCTCCTGGCGGCGGCGGGGCTTTACGGAGTGTTGTCGTACAGCGTCTCCCGGCGGCGGCCGGAGATCGGGGTTCGGATGGCGCTCGGCGCGAGCGGCGCGGAGGTGCGGCGGCTGGTCCTGCGCGACGGCATGCGCCCGGCGATCCTCGGAGTCGCGGCCGGTATTCCCGCGGCGGCGCTGGGATGTCAGTTGTTGAAGGGCCTGCTGTTCGGAGTCGAACCCTTCGATCCGATCACGTTCGGCGTAGCGCCGCTGCTCCTGCTGGCGGTGGCGGCGATAGCGAGCTACATCCCCGCCGCCCGCGCGGCGCGGGTCGACCCGGGGATTACGCTGCGGTCGGAATAGCGCCTACCCCACGCGCCGGATCACGCGCTCCTCGTACGTTGCGCCGAGGAGGCGGATGCGGTCGGCGTGGAGTTCCAGGCGATTGAACGCGAGGGCCTGCGGACCGGGCGCGCAGAAATGCGCCTTCACGTCGCCGACCGGGATCGCGCCGCGGACCTCGGCGATGCCCGATTGCCAATCGCTCTCCAGCGATAGTCCGCGATCGAGCAGAAAGCTCAACAGCGCCGCGGCCGCGTCGTACGGGGCAGGCAGGCCGAGCCAGTCGCAGAGCAGCCGATAGGTGAAGCCCCAGAGCGGCGCGCCGTCGAGGTCGACCGCCGGGAACAGCGTCTCCGGAGGATGTCCCGGGACGTTGCGCAGGCGATGGCGGCTGAGGTCGCGCAGGATCGAGAGCGGCAGCCACTCGGCGTGTGCCGCTTCGAGCGGGTCGAGAATCGTGGCGAACTCGGACTCGACGCGGAAAACGAACGGCGCGACGAGGAAGTAGCGCCCGACGCGGCGTCCGACCAGCCGGGAAGGCATCGCCTGCTCCAGGATCTCGCGTGGCAGCGGGATGCCGCACTCCTCTTCGAGCTCGCGCAGCGCGGTGTGCAGGAGGTCGATATCGCCGGGGTCGCGCCGTCCGCCGGGCAGCGACCACTGCCCCGACCAGGAATCGCCCTCGCGCTCGGTCCGCCGGATCAGGAGGACCGAATCCGCGTCGAGCGCGTGCAAAAGCGCCACGGCTGCTTCGGGTTCCGCCATTCCTTCCACTATAGCGACCTGGTTCGGTGGGGCAGGCGGTTTCGCCTGCCCGATACAGCAATCACGAGAGTTGAACGTCCTGCTCCGAAAGGCGTAGAATTTCATCAAACGTTGAGGGGACGATTCATCATCGCGGTATTGGCGCTGGCGGCGTTTTGCGCGTCGTTCGGGGCGCCGCTGCAGCCGCTGTTTGCGAGCGCGATGTCGTGTTGTCCTACCGGCAAGGCGGCGGCCTGCTGCAAGCGGCATCATCACGGCGGCGGAGCCGGCTGGACCAGCAACGGATCGCGCTGCGGATCGTGCGCGTGCGCCTTCCCTTCGACCGATACCCCAGTTGTCACGTCGCCGGTCATCGGTTTTGCAGGTCCGAGCCTCACTGCGGCGGCGCTGGCTCAACCCGTATCTCCGGATTTCCCGTCGCTTCGTCCCTCTGTCCTCTTCCAACGCCCTCCTCCGGCCAGCGCATAACCGATCGCGGTTGTCGCATAGCTGAATAGGAGGGTCCTTGCGGGTCCACGTACTCATTTTCCTTGCCGTGCTGCGCCTCGGCGCGCAGGAGAGCATTCATTTCGCGAGCGTCGCGGGGCGGGTGACCGACCCGGCGGGCGCGCCGGTGCCGGGGGCCGCCGTCGTGGCGCGCCAAGTCGACACCAACCAGAGCTCGCTCGCCATCACCGACGCGGACGGCCGTTTCCGCTTTCCATACCTGCGCGTGGGCGCTGCCGAGATCGCGGTCAAACAGCCGGGCTTCGCGCCCGCCGTCCGCAAAATGAGCCTGAACGCCGGCGCGGCGTTCGAACTGGCCATCGCCCTTTCGATCGAATCGCGCGAGGAAGGCGTCGTCGTCCTGGCCGACGCGGCGCGCACGGAGACCGCGGGCAGCGTTCCGGAATCCGAGATCCGCTCCCTGCCGCTGAACGGGCGGAACGTGCTCGACGCGGCACTCCTGATCCCGGGTGTCTCGCCCACCAATACGGGAAGCAGTCAGCTTTTCGCCGAGACGTCCGCCGTCCCGGGGCAGGGAATCTCGATCGCGGGACAGCGCAATTTCTCGAACAACTTCATCGTCGACGGCCTCTCCGCGAATGACGACGCGGCGGGCGTGAGCGGGATGGCGTACGGGCTCGACGCCATCGGCGAGCTGCAAGTGGTGACTTCCGGCGGGCAGGCGGAGTTCGGCCGCGCGCTCGGCGGGTACGTCAACGTGGTCACGCGCAGCGGCACCAACTCGCTCCACGCCGACCTTTACGGCTACTTCCGCAATCAGCGGCTGAACGCAGCCAACCCGCTGCTCGGCGCGCGGCTGCCGGTGACGCAGTCGCAATACGGCGCCAGCGTGGGCGGTCCGGTCGTCCACGACCGGACGTTCTTCTTCGCGAACTTCGAGCAGCGCCTGCTCAACCAGAGTGGACTGATCACGATCGACCCGGCCAACGTAGACGCCATCAATGCGCGGTTGCGCGCCGTCGGCTACCCCGGTGCGCCGATCTCGACCGGCATCTACGCCGATCCCGCGCACCTGGCGAACTTCCTGGGCAAGGTCGACCACCAGTTCGGGAAGCGCGACCAGTTCAGCGCGCGCTACAGCGTCTACGACGTCAACAGCGTGAACTCGCGGGGCGCGGGCGCCCTCAACGCCGCGACCGCCTCGGCGGCGCTCCACGACGTCGACCATACGCTCGCCGCGGGCAACGTGCTGACGCTCTCGCCTCGAATGGTGAACGAAACGCGCGCTCAGTTCACGTCGAGCGATCTCGAGGCGCCGCCCTCCGACCCGGTCGGACCGGGCGTCGCGATCGCGGGCGTTGCGACCTTCGGAACGATGTCGGGCGCGCCGACCGCGCGCCGCAATCGCCTCTACGAGGGCGCCGATAACCTCACCTACCAGGCCGGAGCACACGCCTTGCGGGCGGGCGCGGACTTCCTCTACAACGACCTGACGGTCGTCTATCCGCGCACGGCGCGCGGCAGTTATTCCTTCTCTTCGCTCGCGAACTTCTCTGCGGGCGCGTATAACAACGCGGGCTTTTCCCAGACCTTCGGGCCGGATCGCGTCTCGCTCGGCAATCCGAATCTCGGATTCTATCTGCAGGACGAATGGAAGGCGGCATCGCGACTGACCTTCAATCTCGGGTTGCGCTACGACCTTCAATGGCTCGACACCGTCGCCACCGACACCAACAACGTCTCGCCGCGGCTCGGCTTCGCGTGGTCGCCCTCGCGGTCGCAGCAGACCGTCGTGCGCGGCAACTTCGGCCTGTTCTACGACCGCGTTCCGCTGCGCGCGCTGGCGAACGCGCTGCTCTCCGGGAACGGACAGGCGACCGTCAGCCTCTCGCCCGCGCAGGCCGGCGCGCCCGTATTCCCGAATATGCTGCCGGGCGGGACAGTGCCGGCGGGGATCCTGTACAACCTGACTGCGATGGACCCGCGGATGCAGAACGCGTACTCGGTCCAGGAGGGTGTCGAAATCGAGCGGCAGTTCGGGACGCGCGGGTCGATCTCGGCGGGGTATGAGCGGCTGCGCGGCTTGCACCTGATCGCCTCGATCAACCAGAACTATCCAAGGTGCGCCGCGTCCGGAAACAACAACGGGTGCCGGCCCGATCCCAATTTCGCCAACATCGGCCAATACTCGCCGGCAGCGGACTCCTGGTATGACGGCCTACACGTCTCGCTGGTTCAGCGGCCGACGCGGTGGGGCAGCGTTCGGGTGTCTTACGCCTGGTCGAAGGCGATGGACAATGTGGGCGAAAACTTCTTCAGCGCGCCCATCGACAACGCCAATATCTGGCGCGACTATGGCCGCTCGGACGACGACCAGCGCCATCGAATCGCGGTCCACGGGACCATTCAGACGCACGGATTCCAGTGGAGTGGCGTGCTCCAGTACTATTCGGCGCTCCCCCTGAATGTGACGTCGGGAGCCAATACCATCCAGGGAACTCCTGCCCGTCCGGTGGTTAGTGGGGATTTCCTACAGCGGAATGCGGGGCGTGGGGCAGACTTTCTCTCGCTCTCGGCGCGCTTCAGCCGGACCTTCCGGCTCGGCGAGCGGGTGCGGCTCGAGACCATGGTCGAGGGCTTCAACCTGTTGAATCGACTCAATCCGGTGTTGCTGAACGGTAACTTCGGGTCGGGCATTTATCCGACGCAGCCCACCCCGACATTTGGCGGGGTGACCGCAGCGGGAGATCCCCGAAGCGCTCAAATCGGCCTCCGGGTAACCCTATAAGTGGCTCAGAACGCCTAGAACGGTGGCGTACAATTGCTGCGCGGTATAGCGTTAATATTCTTGTAACGCGGCGCAGGACGATGTCACTACCGATACGGAGGCTCATGGACCACGAAGTGGCTGCCAATACTCACGCGATCGAACGCTACTTGTTGGGTGAGATGCCTACTTCCGAGCGGGACGCTTTCGAAGAGCATTATTTCGCCTGCGCCGAGTGCGCCGGCGAGATCCGCACCGCGTCGGCCTTGATGCACGACATGAAGGCGGCGCTCCGCGAGTTTCAAACCGCTCCCAAGTCCTCACCCCCGGGCTGGCTCTCCTGGCTGCGCGCCCCGGTTCTGGTTCCGACCTTCGCCGCACTCGTTTTGTGTGTGGTGACCGGATATCAGAACACGGTGGTGTTGCCGGATCTCAAAGCTCCGAGGTCCATGACTTCCGCGCTCATTCTCGATGGCGCGACACGCGGCGATGTTCCGTCCGTGCGCGCCGGCGATCCTCTGCGCTTCAAGGCCGCTGTGGACGGCGTCTCGGCTCCACGCATTTATGTGGAACTCGACGCCGAGTCGGGTTCGCGCGTGCGCGCCGGAGAAGTCGCGGCGCCGCCGCCGAATCAGGCGCTCGACGTTTTCTTCCCCGGCGAGCTCGCCCCGGGACGCTATGTCTTCGTGGCGCGCGAAGGCGCCGGCGGGCGGGAATTGGCGCGCAGCGCCTTCGAAGTGGTAAACCGATAAAGGAGCATTCCGCACGGATGAGCAATGGAAGCGCGCGCTACATGTTTGCCGGTCATGCGATTGGCGCCGCGGCACGATTTCACCGGCTCGATGAAGCAGAGAATCTGAACCATGTCATCCCGACCATCGGGTCGTGTGTCGTGCCGATTACCGGCGGGCGCACGGAATGCAACTCCGGCGTGTACCGCTATGACGTCGACGAGCCCAGGCGGCGCTGCCTGTTTGCGATCGAGCGCGTCACGGCCTGGGTCGAAGGTCGCGGTCGCGACGACCGGCAGGAGACGGAGCTTTCGGTCGAGGTCGCTGGAGTCGAGGTAGTGGAGAAACTGCGGATCGGCGCGGTCGGCCTGCACCTGCTCGCGCACCGAACTCCCGGGGCCGCTGCGGTGGTCAGCAGCAAAGGCAGCCGGATCGACGGCATGCGCTTAGGGAATGTGACGGCGGCCATCACGCTCGACGACGAGCCGCTGACCAAGACTGGGACCGCCGAGCAATTCGTCGCCTGGCACACCAAGGCGGGGCGTCCCGTCGAGCAGCACGGCGAGTATCACCGCGGGACGATCGTCCGCGAAATCCACCTCTCGGGACCCGAGGACGAGCTCAAGCAGATGACCGTCGAAGGCCACACGATTCGGTGGCACGGCTTTGGCAGGATTATCCTAGGGGAAATCCATGTCAAAGGCCACGAGCGGCGGGTCACGATGGTGCGGCTGGCCATGGGGTCCGACGCAGGCGGCGACGGAACCATCGGCGACACGCAAACGAACGGCGCTCTGCCGGGCGGCTAGACTCGTCGCGGCCGTCGCGGGAATGGTCCTGTGGTGCGGCTGTGCGCGCGACACTGCGAAGCGGGACTACGACCGCCTCGAAGCGGAATTTCGGCGCGGCGACCTGGTCCAGGTGGCGGCGTCGGCCCAACAGCACGCCGCGAAACTCGCGGACCAGCCGCGCTGGCAATGGGAATACCGCCTGCTCGCCGCCGAATCGCTGACTCTCTTATCGCGGTACGACGAAGCGGGCAAAATCGTCGCGGAGGATCCCCCCGAAAATCTGCCGGCCGAGCGTGTGCGCGCGTGGATCGACCGGGCTCAACTGCGCTTCCCGAAGTCCGCCGAGGCGGCGGAGTTGCTCCATCGCGCCCGGGCGCAGGCGTCGACTCCCGAGCAGGAGATCCGCGTCGATCTGGTCGAGGGGAATCTGGAGGCGTATCAAGGGCATCCCGCGCGCGCCGAGGAGTTGTACTGCGCCGCGCTGGCGGTGGCCACCAAGATCGGCGATCTGCACTATCAGGCCAACGCGCTGAATAATATTTCGGTGGCGCGGCGCCGTCTGAACCGATACGAGGATTCGGTCGATTACGCGCAGCGGGCTCTCACAGTCGCGGAATCGGGAAAGGCACTGCGGATGGCGGCGGCTGCCCACGGGAGCCTGGGCACGTCGTACGCATACCTGGGGCAGTTTGAAGCGGCGCTCGAACACGAGCGCCAGTCGATTCGTATGGACGAACAGATGGGACAGCGGGAGTTCGCCATGTATGCCATCGGCGAGCTCGGCGGGATTTACCACCGGATGGAACGCTTCGGCGAAGCCATCGAGCCGTATCGGCACGCCTTTGCGCTGGCCACCGAACTGGGCAAAATGCGCGAGGCCGCGCGCTTCGCACAGAACACCTCCGAGGCGCTCTCGCGCAGCGGGAAATGGGACGCGGCGCAGGAATGGAACACGCGCGCCGCGGACCTCGCCCAGCAATCCGGCGCGAAGTCGACCTTGCCTTACCTGATGCTCACGCGCGCCGAACTGGCGCGGGCGCGCGGACGCTCGGTGGAGGCGGCGGAGCTCGCGCGCGAGATCCTGCAGGCCCATGCCGGCCAGCGCACCGTCGAATGGGGAGCGCACCACCTGCTCGCCCTGATCTACACGGCGGACCATCGCTACCGCGACGCCAATCGGGAGTTCGAAGCGGCGTTGGCGGACATCGAGGCCAGCCGCTCGGACGTGGTCGACTCGCAGTATCGCGTCACGCTCCTCTCGCGCCTCATCGACTTTTACCGCGGCTACGTGGATTCCCTGGTGACGCAGGGCGCGGATTTGAAGGCATTGGCGATTGCGGAATCGAGTCGCGCGCGCGTGCTCGCCGAGCGCTTGGGGCGCGACGTGGAGCCGGCGCGGTACGCGGACGCCGCGGTGCTGCGAACTGCCGCGCGGGCGTCGGGAGCTTCGGTGCTGGCGTTTTGGGTCGCGCCGCAGCGGTCCTTTGCGTGGATCGTAACCCCGGCCACGGTGCGGCGGGTCGACCTGCCGCCGGCGGCCGAAATCGAGGCGCTGGTGACGGCGTACCGGGGTGCGGTCGAGCACTCGATCGCCGACCCGTTGGAGGAGCCGGCGGGACACGCGTTATGGGAGAAAATCGTGGCGCCGGTGGCGCACGAAATCCCGAAGGGGTCGCGCGTCGTCGTGGTGCCCGACGGTCCGCTGCACCGCCTGAATCTGGAGACGCTCGCGGCGCCGGGACCGCAGCCGCACTATTGGATCGAAGATGTGGAACTGGCGGTCGCGCCCTCGGTCGCGATGGCGCTCGCGCCGACTGCGTCGCAGCCGGCGGCAGGGTCGCTGCTGCTGATCGGCGCGCCCGATTATGCGGGAGTGGGATATCAACCGCTGCCCGGCGCGGCGGCGGAGGTCGACGAACTGCGCAAGCGATTCTCGGACGGATCGCCGGCGGTGATCACGGGGAAGAACGCCTCGCCCGCGGCGTATCGCGCGGCCGATCCGGGGCGATACTCGCTGATCCACTTCGCGGCGCACGCGGAGGCGAATAGCGAGAAGCCGCTGGAGTCCGCGGTGGTGCTCTCGCGCGCCGGCGACTCGTTCAAGTTATACGCCAACGACGTGATCGACGTGCCGATCCACGCCGATCTGGTGACGCTCTCGGGCTGCCGCAGCGCTGGAGCGCGCGCGTACGCCGGCGAGGGCCTGATGGGCTTCGCGTGGGCCTTCCTGAGGGCTGGGGCGCATGCGGTCGTGGCGGGACTGTGGGACGTGAGCGACGGCGTGACGGCGCCGCTGATGGCGCACTTCTACGACGGCGTCCTCGCCAGACAGTCGCCTGCCGCCGCGCTGCGCGCCGCCAAGCTCCAATTGCTGCAGGAAGGGCGGTATCGGAAGGCGTTCTACTGGGGCGCGTTCCAAACGTATATCGGCGGCGGGGCGGCCCACTAGATTGTCGGTGGGGCAGGCGGTTTCGCCTGCCCGGGCACGACTGAAGAAGTCGTGCCCTGATACAGCGCTGGTCGAGTGTCGTTTTGTGGCCGCGGCGGCACTATCGCGCCGCGGACCCCCACCGCACCACCACCAGCGACACGCCCTGCTTCGGCAGCGCGAAATCAACCTCCGTCTTCCCGCCGCGCGACCCCACCAGCCGCGGCGCCTCCAACTGCTGCAACTGTCCCGCCGACATCATCTCTGCCGCCTGCTCCGCCGTCGGCTTCTGCGGCGACCCGAGCCGCTTCCACACCGTGTACGCGTTGCTATGCTCGCCATCGATCCGGAAATGTTCGACCATCACCTGCCGCGTCGCATCCGGAATCCCCGAGAACGCCAGTCGCACCTCCGACTCAGGTCCCGGGACATCGTCGCGATCGTAATTCCACACCAGCGCGGCGATCTCGTTCGCCCCCTTCGTCGCCAGCGCATCCACGTTCGCCGACCCGGCGTTGTCCGTCTTCACGCGATTCCCGTGCAGCCGTCCCGCCATCCGAAACACGTTCAGAATCGGCTTATCGACCCCGTTCGTCGCCAGCGTCCGGAAGCCCTCAAAGTACGGCTGCCCCTCGAATTCGAAGGCCCACGTCAGCATGCCCTCGATGTTCACCTTGTCCCGGTCCGCCGCCTCGAAGATCCGCTTGAACATCGACGCCGTGTACGACGCATACAGCGGCGTATTGCGATACGCGTTCTGCGGATACACGCGCGCCGAGCACGCCGCGCACCCCTCCGGGTCCGACTCGCTGAGGATGATCGGCAGCCCGCGGAACTTCTCGAAGGACGACACGATCTCGAAGCCCTTCGTCACGTCTTCGATGTTCTTCTCGATCCCCATCCGCACGTGTCCCTCGACCACCGACGGCCGTCCCTTCGCGTGGTAACTGATGAAGTCGAGCGGCGTGCCGTTCTTGTCGCAATATTCGAGGAACTGCCGCAGGTAGCCCCCGGCCTTCGTCGACGCTGGACCCGTGGTCGCCGGACCCCCGACGCGCGCATGCGGCGCCGCCCGCCGCACCGCCCGCACCGCCGTGTCGTAGAGCTGGTCGTACTCCTCCGGCGTCCCGTGCCAGTACGCGATGTCGGGCTCGTTCCACACCTCCCAATACCAGCTCTCGACCTCCGCCAGCCCGTACTTCCCGACCGCGTGCCGCGCCCACTGATACACGAGCTCGCCCCACTTCGCGAAGTCCTTCGGCGGATACGACCAGCCCACATAGTATTTGTCGAACGCCGCCCCCGGCGCCCACACCGGACGGTACGGCTGCGGCTTCCGCGAGAGCGCCTCCGGCATGAAGCCGATCTCGAGGAACGGCTTCGCGCCCGCCTGTCGATAGGTGTCGATGATGCGGTCGACGATCGTCCAGTCGTAGACCGGCTTACCGGCCGCGTCCTCCGTATAGGCGTTAGTCGACCCCCACTTGAAATCGGGCGTCCCGTCGCCGGTCGCCAGCATAAAGTGGGTGCGGAGATAGACCGGCTGGTCGCTGACCTTCGCCAGTTCCCCGACCAGTTTCCGCCCGTTCGGCGCATAGGTGTAATTCGGCTCGTCGTAGCCGAAGAAACGGTGGATCGGTTTCCACGGCCCGACCGTCTGCGCGCCGTCCACCGTGATGCGCACGGGTTGTGCGGACAGCGTCGCCGCCCCGAGAACCAGCCAAATCGCGTTTTTCATTTTCCCGTCCAGCAGGGCGCCCGTTTCCCCAGGAACGCCCCGATTCCTTCCTGCGCGTCCGCCGCCAGCGCATTCATCGACATCACTTCCTTCGCGTAAGCGTACGCCTTCGGCTGGTCGAGATCGATCTGCGTGTAGTACGCCTGCTTGCCGATCGCGACCACCAATGAACTCGCCTCCGCGACCTTCGCCGCGAGCCTTCGCGTCGCCGTCTGCAACTCCGCGGCGGGGACCGCGTCGTTGATGAGCCCCCACTCGGCCGCCGTCCGCGCCGCGACCATCTCGCCGGTGAGCAGCATCTGCAGCGCCCGCTTCCGTCCGATCGCCCGTGTGAGCGCCACCATCGGCGTCGTGCAGAACAGCCCGATCTTCACGCCCGGAGTGGCGAACGACGCCTCTTCCGCCGCAATCGCGAGGTCGCACGACGCCACCAGTTGGCACCCCGCCGCGGTCGCGATGCCCTGAACCTCCGCGATCACCGGCTGCGGAATCGCCTGGAGCTTCTGCATCAAGTCGGTGCAGACATCGAAGATCCGCCGGTACTCGTTGATGTTGCGCCCGCCCATCTCCGAAAGGTCGTGTCCCGAGCAGAAGACCTTCCCGGCGGCAGCGAGAATCACGGCGCGAACCCCGGCGTCACGGCCGATTTCGTCGAGGCGCGCGATCAATTCCAGCATCAACTCGAGCGAGAGAGCATTCCGCCGCTCCGGCCGGTTCAGCGTGACCACCGCCACCGGCCCGTCGTGGGTCACTTGTATCGTGTTCACCAGCCGCAATTCTACTCCGAAATCCGTGTCCGTTCTGCTGCGCATCGAATCGACTGTCAGGCTTTATCTCTCCAGATCTCACAAAGAAGGTATTGCAATTCTCCTAAAAGCGACTTATTATCCAATAAATCACTCTGCTTCACTCGCGGTCACCCCCGCGACAGTGGCGTGCGTGCACGACGCAGCGCCATTCGGCCGCCAGGTGGTACTAAGTGGAGCTGAGATGCCGATTCGCCGACTCGTTCGTGCTGCTGTTCCCGTCATTGTTCTCGCGGCGCTCATGCCGCTATTGTTCGCGCAGCCGACCGGCGCCGTGCACGGTCAGGCGTTGGACGCTCCCGGCGTCCCCGCTGCCGGGGTAACTGCCGTCGCTACCTCCGTTGGCCGCGGGAGCGCGCGCTACTCGGCAACCGTCACCAACTCGGGCGACTTTCAAATCGCGGGGCTTCCGGTCGGGGCATATACCGTCTGCTTCACCGTGGATCGGACCGCGTACTTAAACCCGTGCCACTGGGGAACCTCCAAGCGCGTCACGATCACGCCGGGAACTACCGCGGAAGCCGGGACGTTCACTATGCCCAAGTGGGCCCGTTTACAGGTCCGGCTGAATGACCCGGGCAAGCGCCTGGGAGCCGCCGGGGCAAGTCCGCTGCTCGTAGCCGTGATGACTCCGGCTCTGGTCGTAAACGAATTGACGGAGGTTGCCCGGGATGCCGGAGGCCGCACTCTGGAAACGCTCGTCCCCGTGGCGGCGGCAGTGAACTTATCCGTAGTAGGCGCGCGGCTCGAAATCAGCGATTCGGCCGGACACAAGCTTCCAGCGTCCGCGCGAATCCCCGTCACGATGCCGTCCGCGGCTGGCGTTCAGACGATCGTTTTGACGATCACGGGGGGCAAATAACGATGCCCCGGCGACTTCCGCGCAGTTTGGCCGCCGTGGCGGCGCTGCTTGCCTTTGCCTCCGCGGCCTTCGCCGCCACATCGGCAGTCTCGGTGACGCCCGCATCGGGATCGGGCCGTAGCCCCGCCGGCGGATCTTTCACCTTCGTCTTTCACGACGATACGGACTTCCACAACATCACGGCGGTCTCGATGGACATCTCCTCCGCGTCGCTGCCGACCGCGTGTTTCGTCTATCTGCGCCTCTCCGATTCGCAACTTTACCTGTACGACCCGGCTGCCGGGTTCACCACATCTGTGACGCTCGGCGATCCGGCATCGCCGGTACAGCGGAATACGATGTGCGCCGTCGATCCGGCCCGATCCTCCGTTTCCGGCTCAGGGGCTGATTTGACAGTTCACCTGGCCGTTGCATTCGAAGCCACCTTGGCGGTGAACCATCCGGGAACCTACGACGTTCAAATGCTGCCCTATCCGACAGCTCCGGCGGGGTGACAGACGATGGGAGCCTGGACGGTAAACGCCGGCGACTCGCAAGCGACGGGCGTTTCCGTATCGCCCTCGGCGACGGCCCCACAGACCTTCACGTTCACGTATTCGGACCCGGACACGCCGTATGACATCAGTGCGACGTCGGTGGTGATCGGGCCATCGCTAACCAACGTGGGAGTATGCTTTGCCTACGTCCGGCTTGCCGACCGGCAACTCTTTCTCGCCGCGGATAATGGAGTCTTTCCGTCGACTAGTTATACTCTGGGCACAACCGGCGTGGCACAGAATAGCCAGTGTGCCATCAATGCCGCAGGCTCATCGGTGGCCGTAGACCCGGTCAGCGGGACAGTGCTCCTGAAGTTGAGCATTACGTTCGTGGGGTCTTTTGCGAACGGAAAGAGCGTCTACCTGAAAGCCGACGAGGAGACCGGAACGAGTGCATGGAGCCCTTCGCCGTTGGCGTCCCTAATACCTGCCACGGTGACCAGTTCGCCACCGGGCCGGTCGCTGACCGTTGATGGCGTCGCGTGCACAGCGCCGTGCTCCTTCCTGTGGACCGCTGGCTCCCCCCACACGATCGCCGCGGCCACACAGGCCGGAGCCACCGGTACGCAGTACGTCTTCGCGAACTGGTCGGACACCGGCGCTGCCTCCCACACTGTCACCGCGCCGTCGTCTGCTATCACCTACACAGCGGCGTTCACGACCCAGTACTACCTCACGACGGCAGCCACGGCCGGCGGGACAGTTGCGCCCGCGAGCGGCTGGTACAACGCAGGCGGGACCGTGGCCGTGAGCGCGTCGGCCAATACGAATTACCAGCTCTCCGGTTTTTCGGGAGCCCTGACGGGCAGTGCTTCCCCGCAGAACGTCACCATGAATTCTCCACTGTCGGTGACCGCCGGGTTTACTCCAATCACGTCCGCGATTACGATCGCGAGCGTGCCGGTTGGCCTTGCCCTCACGGTGGATAACCTTCCTTGTGCGACGCCGTGCTCATTCCAATGGACGCCGAGTTCCTTGCACACGCTCGCCGCCGTCACACAGTCTGGAGGCGCGGGAGTACAGTTCGTTTACGCGAACTGGTCCGACAACGGCACGGCCTCTCACACGGTCACCGCGCCGTCGTCCGCTGTGACCTACACAGCCGCATTCACGACCCAATACTATTTGACGACGTCGGCGAGCCCCAACTCGGGCGGAACCGTCCTGCCGGTGAGCGGCTGGTACAACAGCGGCGCTCCCGTCACGATTACCGCCTCGGCGGCGGGCGGGTATCAGTTCGCCGGCTTCTCCGGCAACATACCGGGAACGACAACGCCACAGAGCATCACTATGAATGCGCCGGCAACCGTCGCGGGTAGCTTCACAGTTCTTCCGACGACGCTCACGATCGCCTCCGCGCATAGCGGCGCCTTCCAGCAGGGAGACGCCGCGGACCTTTACACCCTGATCGTGACGAACTCCGGCCCCGGGCCGACGAACGGTACGATCGCCACGGTAACTGACACACTGCCGGCGGGCCTCATTGGCGCATCGATCGCAGGAACCGGGTGGACGTGCGCGCAGCCTGCCGGCCCGTGCACGCGGGCCGATATCCTCGCCCCTGGCGCGAGCTATCCTCCGATCACACTCACCGTTAAGGTGACGTTCACCGCCGCCGCCCTCGTAGCGAATTCGGTGACGGTCGTCGGCGGAGTCTCTGGAGGCTCTTCGGGTGGCGCCGCCGACCCGACCACCATCGCCGCTGTCCCGAGGTACGCCAACCCCCTCGCGTTCGCCACCACCGCCAGCGTTGTCGGAAACGTGCCGACTACTTTCATCGTCACCTATGCCAGCGCAAATGGCGCCGCCGACATCGTGTCGGGGCAAGTGCGCGTCGATAGTGGGCAGGCGGGCGTGGATAGTTGCTACTTCGGCTGGGACAGCACGGGTAACGTGACCATGTACGCCGGCACGCAAATCCCTAACCAGTCCGGCCACCTCGGCGATGCCGTTTCGTTATATACGGGGACGTGCACGATCAATCTCCGGTATTCCACCCTCGCCCCCGTTCCCGGGAATGCGGATGCACTCAACCTCAATTTGGCGATTACGTTCCCGCAACAGAGCAGTCTTGGCGGGAACTTCGTCGGCCAGCACGCGGTCTCTGCGTGGGGAACCAGCGCCACCGGCTTCACCACCAGCAAAACGGATTTGGGCGCTCTCATCGTAAGTTCCGGCGCAGACTTCACGATCAGCGTCACCCCGGCCGACAGTGACACGATCATCCTCGCGCGGAATACCACCACCACCGTCCTCATCACCGCCACCGGTCTGAATGGATTCAACGGTTCGATCCCCCTCGGGTCAGCCGCCAACGGGTCGACATGCTTCAGCGTGGGCCCAGTTGGAACGATTCAAGCGAATACGCAGAAGGCGATTTCCGTGACGAACAGCAACTGCACCGGTGGCGAGACCATGCAACTGGTTTTCGGCGGCGCTTTCTATCGCAACGGGTTCCCCAATAGCCTCTTCCATACCGTGCCGTCGTCCCCCACTTTCAAAGCCGGGACGGCGGGTGACTTCGGCATCATCATCGGCAACCCGTCCGCCCCCGTTTTGAGTTCCACCGGCAGCGTAAGCTTCCCCATTACGGTGCAATCGATCAACGGTCAGAGCGGCACGGTGAGCCTGTCGATCAGCGGCGTTCCGGCAGGCGCCACCTACCAGTTCGACGATTCGCACCCATCCGTGCCCGCCGGCGGCATCGCCTCGACGACGCTCACGCTGACCGGTTCGGCAGCGATGCCTGGCGGAACCTTCCATCCAGTTCTCATCGGGACGCTTAACGGCGCCCAGCGAACGGCCTCCTTCGGCTTGGGAACTCAGGTGACGACGTTCCATGTCACCTCCGCGGTCGGCAGCGGGATCGTGCATAATACGGCGCAGGAGGTCCAATTCGCCAACTCTGTGCCGGACGCCAACGCCCCTTCCTATACGACCTGCACCAGCCCGGATCCGGAGGTGACCTGCCGCGTCGTTTCGGCGGCTTCGGGAACGGTGACGCTCGGGGTCACGGCAAGCAAGTCCGCCACGCCGGGAACGCGTGTGCTCACTTTGAACGGGGCCACTCCCGTCCACGCATCAATGGCTACGTTTGGACTGAGCGGGGTGGATTCCGTTCGAGTGCAGGCCGGCGGACCCCCTGTCACTGAGTTTGTCAGTGTGCCGGAATCGCCCTGCTACATTGACGGCGCATGCGGTTTCGCGAGGGCGGGTGGGCCAGATTGGGTCAGCGGTTTCGGCGGGCTTGGCGAAATCGATGTCACCTTCGCGCCCCCGGCCAACACACCGCCGGGCTCCTATACCTACTGGGTAGATGCCTGTCCTGCATTTTACGACTCGGAAACGTTCGACGGGACCGACGACGACGCGGAGGACTGCAGCGCCTCAGGCACAGTCGACGTCACTGCGGCGGCCCCGACAATCAACGGCGCCCCCGATCCAAGCATTGTAAAGCCAGGCCGGAGTGGAATTATGACCATCGATGGAACAGGTTTCACCGGCGCCTCCGTCGAGATCTCGGGGACCGGCCTTAACAAAACCGACCCCCCGGTTGTAACGGACAGGCGCATCGTCATCCTGTATTCCGTGGATAGTGGTGCTGTCGGGGGTGATCGGCAAATCACGATCCGTACACCCGGAGGTTTCGCAACAACCTCCGTCACAGTCGAGCAGGTGATCGCAATCAGACTGGAACTTCTTAGCACGGTAATCAGCACGGATGGGAAATACACGGAGGACAGCACGATCCGTGTTACGGCGGTCGATGCGAACACTCGCGCTGTTGTGACAACGTTCACCGGTGCCGTGAACATAGCGGAGGACGGCACCTCGATCTATACACAACATGCTGGCAACATGGGCCCCGCTTGCTTGGTATACACGGAAGCGAAGTGCCAATCGTCAGTGACGATCTCATCGGGAGGAACGGCAACTTTCGTTGCCAAATCGCTTGCCGACCCCAAGACGGAAGGGCCGAACGGCACAGCACCAGATCCGGCGAAACTGAAAGCCACGGACTTCCCGATGGAGACGAGTAGCTCTTTGCCAGTGCCGCAATGGATAACCTCAGGAACCCAAATCGACCCTCTCGCGATCGGCAGTGTGTTCGATTGGCTGCAATCTCGGATGAAAGATATTTTCACAAAATCTAGCGGCACCTTGCGGGACGTCCTCTTGACGGTCAAAAACTACAGTACAGACGCGTCCCTCGGCACTGCGGCCACCTATGGAAGTCGAGCCACGGCGCAGTCGCCAATGCGCATTAACCCATTCTATTCGGCGTACCGGACCGATTCAGCACAGAGTGGTATGTGCGAGCAGCCCGCACAACCGCATGCCCTTGCGTGGATCTATTACCACGAGGCCAGACACGCATACCAGTTCTCGCTTACAGTGGATCCGACCAACGATGAAGACCGAGATTTTCTCTTAAATAACATTCTGATCGCACCAGTGGACGTCATCATCGACACGACCGCAGCGCGAAATGTCTGCGATGAACTGACGGGACAGGGCGTTGTTACGTCATTTGCATTCAAGGGAAAGGCAAACACCGATGCGTTTGGCGATGTCTCGAACCATATCATCGGTGTAGGTTTCGCCATCGAGATGGACGCCCATAAGTTCGCCAGCCAACAGTAGATAGGGCGTGAGTTCTTTATGAAGGGAGTAAATTTGAATGCCGCGGCTCATCATCTGTTTGCTGTTTTCGATCGCAATCTGCCCCGCAACTTCGCCTCCACCGTATTCCGGTCAGTGCGGGGTCATGAATCGGATCAGTTCCTTTGGAAATGAACACCCTGCGAGCCAAGCAGCAGCGCTAGGGCTACTGGCGCAGGTCGCCGAAGGCCGCGTACAACACCCGCCACCGGAACTGGAGGTCCAGGTCGGCCTTCCGCCAGGCGAGCTAAACCGTCCCGACTACAGCAGCTACCAGGTACGCGCATGCGCCTTGCGGAGGATCGGCGACTTGCATTCAGTCGAAGCGCGGCTGTACCTGCGAAGTCTAAGACCCGCGATGTTTGTTTCGGACAACCCGGGCTACATTTGGACTGCCGCTCAGATTGCTCTTCGTGAGGCGCTCCTAAGCGATCTGCGGGAAGATGAAAAGGTGAGCTTTCTCGAAAACGTCTTAACGGAAGAGCATGATCCACTCTCAGATAGCGGCGTGTCGGCATGGGCCGTCGACCGCCTGTGCAATCGCGGGAGCATCCAGTCGCTCAGCGTGATACGGACGTCAATTCTCAGGCGTAATACCCTCAAGGATGGGACTGCCGAGATCGGCTTCTGTGAGGCGCGAATGCAGGTCCTGGCGAGTAGTCCGGATCGAGTGAATGCGCTCGCTTCCGCATTGTCAGTACAGAATACCGTTACCAATCCTATGCTTACGGGATGGGCAATCAACGAACTCTTCTCGCTTAATCTCCGTCGCGGCGATGCCGAATTGGACCGGTATGCGAAGGAGATCGAGGCCCTACCTGAATCACAGCAGGATGGCTGGTTGGCCTTCAGGAAATCGGACATCCGACGTCTGCTTCAAGGGCGAAGAAGGTGACAACGCTCTTTTGAAGTCCTGGTCGGACGTGTGGTTGGAGATTCGAACCTATGAGAGATGTCATTCGACTAATTACGCTCGCGACAATCCTGGTTGGACGACCTCACATGATCGTCGCACAAGCCAACAGCACTGCGTCGATTTCCGGCCTCGTTCTTTCCGAGGAAGGCCGCACGCTCCGAGCAGCCGTAACAGTGTCCTTTGCCGCGCCTCGAGGCTTCCCGTCCCCACCGCGCCGCGTCATCACCAGCCCGAATGGCGCCTTCACCTTCCCGCGACTCTCCGCTGGTAAGTACGTGCTCTGCGCCCAGATCTCACCTGCCGAGGCCGCTCCCGCCGACTCGCCGTTCATCGACACGTGCGTCTGGGGATCGGCTCAGGTGCCGATTACTGTCGCCGCAGGAGAACAGGTCGCCGGCATCGTCTTCACCGCCCCACGAGGCGCGTGGCTCCCGATCCGCGTCATCGACCCGGAGCATGTGCTGCCCGCAGTCGCGGCCAAAGGCCCGGCCCCGCTCGAATCCGAACTCCAACTCATGGTCAAAGGCGACGACGGCCTCTACCGCCACGCGAGCTACATCTCGAGCGATGGCGCTGGCCGCAAATACCAGATCGCGATCCCTCTCAAGACCGCTTTCGGCATGAAGGTCCACAGCAGCGTCGCCGACGCGTTCGACGACGGCGGCAAACAGCTAGACGAGAAGGACGACATCCCGGTGAAAGCGAACAGCGCCGCCGAAGCGCATCAGATGACTGTCACCCTGCACCGCAAGAAATGACGGCGCGTTGCCTCTGTGTCGCCCAAATGGAAATATCGTCCCAATCCGCTCAACCACTTCCAGTCCTCCCTGTCGGGACGACCCCAATGACGTGCTGCCGTCTTCACCGATGACCGACCGCCAAATTGGCTTCGTTTCCTCAAATCCCCGAAAATTGGCTTCGTTTCGCCCTCCCGGCCCCCCGCCCGCGCCCCTCTCCGCAACACCCGTTTGCAATCCTATTTTGGTCTCTGATACTATCTAGAAGGTCCTCTCCCTTGAAGTGCCGCACATCCATCCACGGAGTTTAAAAAATCAACTGAATGAGCTTTACCGTTTTTCTTGGCAACCTTCCTACTTGGGTCACCGCTGACGATATCAAGCAATGGCTGACCGCTGAAGACCTCGTCGCCGACGGCGTCAAAGTCATCCGCAACCACGAAACGCAGGAATCGAAGGGCTTCGCGTTCATCGAAGCGCCCACCAGCGACGAGATGGCCTCGATCATCCGCCGCTTTGACCGCGCCCCTCTCGAAGACCGGCTTCTCCGCGCCAACCCCGCCCAGCCCCCCAAGGGGAAAGATGGCAAGGGTTCGCCCGTTCCAGCCACCACTACTACTGCTGCCGGTAACCGGACCAGCCAGGCTCGCCCCGACCGCAAAAAACGCGGTGGACGCGACCAGGCGCCCCGTAGCGCTTTTGCGGCCGAACTCGCCAAAGTCCTGTAGTCCCACCCGCATCGGCGCGGTGGTGTGCGCGCCGGGCGCTGACAGCTTCCACACCTGTGAACGGAAGTCACACGTAGCATTGCTTTATCCTTCCGGTTTTCTTCATCTTACGAGTGGTCCCCGGCGTGCCATAATGAGCCGCATGAAATACGCGTGGCTAGGCTGCCTCCTGCTACTGGGCAGCCTCCTCTTCGCCGGGACCCAGGACTCCGAATTCAACGTCAATTCCCGCTACACGGTGGAAGCGGTGGTGATTTCGGCCGACGGGTGGAGGACCGACCTCGCCGCCCACCAGAACCCCGACCCCGACGGAAAGCTCAGCTCCACGCTCCGCAAAGACGCCGCCGCCCTCATCGGCGAGAAGCTCAATCCCACCATGCTCGAAGACGTGGGCCGCCGCATCCGCAAGGAACTGCACGCCCGCTCCGTCGAACACCACGTCCTACGCGGCAAGAGCCCCGAATACGTCCAGATCGTCTTCGAAGTGAAACTCCGCCCCGCCCGGTTCGACGTTTCCGTCCCCAAGTTCCTCTACAGCTCCAAACAGACCTTTTCCGGCCTCGCCGAAGCCACCGCCACCATCGGCCACAACGGCTTCACCGTCGGCGGCGTCAGCGATGCCGACGAGCTCACCGAGCGCTACTCCGGTCTCATCGCCCGCTACGAGAACAACAAGCTGGGCAGCGACCGCGTCCGCTTCCGCTTCGAATTCGACGAATTCCACGACCAGTGGAATGCCGCGACCCAGCGCGCCGGACTCGCCTCTCTCTACCGCTCGCGGACCAACTTCGAACCCGAAGTCACCATCACCCTGGCTCGCCCCCTGACCGTCAGTTTCGGGGCCAGTTTCCAGCAAATGCAGCCTCAGTTTCCGGCCGCTGAGACCGAAGCCGCCAACGCCTTGATTACCACTCTGCGCTATCATCGGCGCTTGGAGGATACGGAAAACCAGCACGATCTGGACGCAGGGTACAGCCTGCGCGCGGCCACCAAACTTCTTTCCAGCGATTTTGCCTACGCGCGCCATCATCTGCAGTTCCGCTACATGTTGACGCGCGGCAGGAACGTATTTATCGACGATCTTACGGCCGGGGCCATCGCCGGCAACGCTCCGCTTTTCGAGCGGTTCAGCCTCGGCAATGCCAGCACGCTGCGCGGCTGGAATAAATTCGACCTCGATCCTTTGGGAGGGGACCGGGTCGTGCACAACTCCGTGGAGTATCGGTACGGCGCCTTTCAGATCTTTTACGATTCGGGCGCTATTTGGGACCACAACGATTCGCCCGTCATCCGGCATTCCGCCGGGGTCGGGTTGCGACAGGGCGTGTTCTCCCTGGCGGTGGCGTTTCCCATCCGCGAAGGGCACATCGATCCCATCTTTATGGTGGGCATGAATTACTAAGAATCGAATGGCGCCAGGCGCGCGAGAGTTGCGGATCAGCCGACGAAGCTGGCTCATGGCCGGCCTCGCTCTCGGTGTGTCCCGGCTCCGCGCGGCGACGTCGCTGAGCGTTTCGTTCGATGGGGACAACCTACGGGTCGGCGCGCCGAACCTGCACTTCCTGACCGGCAAACCGCTCGAACGCCTCAAGGACGCGGCCACCGTCACCTTCCTCTCGCAGGTGACGCTCTTCAGCGACAAGCAGGGCACCGTCTTCAAACGGGCCACCGAACGCCTCGTCGTCAGCTACGATCTGTGGGAAGAGAAGTTCTCAGTCACGATACCGGGCAGGGGACAGCGGAAGCCGTTCACCGGCGGGGCCACGCAGGTCGAGGAATGGGCTCTCGACAATCTGGCCATCAGCGCGATGGGCATGGCGCCGGAGAAGCCCTTCTGGCTCCGCTTCGACCTCCGCGCCGTGGATCGCCGGGAAGTCGCGGAAGTGATGGGCGAGTCCGGCCTCAGCCTGAGCGGCCTCATCGACCTGCTGAGCCGCAAACCGAGCGCCGGCGAAACGTCCCTGACCGCGAACTTCGGCCCCTTCCGGCTGATCGATCTGCCGCGCACACCCTCCGGCCGCGGCCGAATCGGGTGAACCGCCTCCGCACCCGCCTCATCCTGGTCTTCGTCGCCGCCACCCTCCTCCCGCTTGCCGGGACCGTCTGGATCACCACCTCCCTCCTCAAGTCGACCCTCAACTTCTCCACCACCGACGAGCTCGACCGCATCTCCCGCACCCTCGAACGCAGCGCCCACGACTTCTACCAGCGGCAGCGCGACGACCTGAAGCAGCGCGCCGTCGAGGGCCGCATTCAGCCCACTCTGTACCCCGACTCCGCACCCGAGGTCAAAGCCTTCGCCGATTCGGGCGAGCCGGAGCGGTTCGCGACCGGCGGCAATCAGGGCGACCGCCTCGACTACTTCGTCCGGCGCGGCAGCGATGTCGCCGTGTACTCCGCCCCCCTCGGCGACGTCCGCATGGACCGCATCGCCGGCGAGATCCGCGAGGCGCGCACCCTCGTCGACGCCGTCCGCAGCTCCGACGTCTCGCGCGGGTTCAAGCTGGCCTACATCGTCCTCGCCGCGACTCTGTGGCTGGCGGCCCTCGCGACGGTCATCTACCTCGCGACGCGGATCAGCCGACCGATCGGCCAACTCACCAGCGGGCTCGGACAACTCGCCGCGGGCGACCTGACCGCCCGCGTCTCGGCGCAGAGCGACGACGAGATCGGCCGCGCCGTCCACGCCTTCAACGACATGGCGGACAAGCTCCAGGAGAGCACCGAACGGCTGGTCTACCTCCGCCAAATGGCCAGTTGGCAGACCCTCGCCCGCAAGATGGCGCACGAGGTCAAGAACTCGCTGACCCCGATCCGGCTCACCGTCGAAGAGATGGCTGCGCGCTCCGAGGGCGCCGACCGCGCCTTCACCACGCAGGCCGTCCAGATCATCGTCGACGAGATCGAGACGCTGGAGCGCCGCATCCGCGCCTTCTCCCAGTTCGCCGCCGAGCCGCCGGTCATGGCAGCGCCGCTCGACCCCAACGCCGCCCTCCAGGAGCGCGTCGCCTTCCTGCGCCCCGGGCATCCCGAGGTGTCCTATGAGTGCCGCCTCGCTGCCGAGGTCCCGCGCGTCATGGCGGACTCCGACCTGCTCAAGGGCATCCTCACCAATCTCCTCGAGAACGCCGCGGAAGCCGCCGGCGAGGGCGGCCGCATCCTCGGACTCACCTCGTCGCACGACGGCCGCGTCGCGATCGAAGTCCACGACTCCGGTCCCGGACTCAGCGAGCAGGCCAAATCATCGCTGTTCCAGCCGACCATTTCGTTCAAGAAGCGAGGGATGGGCCTCGGCCTGTCCATCGCGCGCAAGAGCGCCCTGCTGTCGGGCGGAGACATTGTGCTTGTGAAAGGAGAGCTGGGCGGAGCCGGTTTCCGCGTGCTCCTGCCCATCGCCAAGAATGCCATCGAAGCGCGTCCTGATCGTGGATGATGAAGAGAATATCGGCCGCTCCCTGCGCATGATCCTGGAGCGCGAGGGCTATGCCGTGAACGTGTGCCGGTCCGTGGCGGAGTTCCGCCGCCACCCCGACGCCCAGCGCGCCGACGCCTACCTGTTCGACATGAAGCTGCCCGACGGCAGCGGCATCGACCTGCTCAAGTTCGTCCGGCAGAACGGCGCCTCGTCACCGGCCGTCATGATCTCCGGCCACGGCACCATCGCCGACGCCGTGGAGGCCACCCGCGCCGGGGCGTTCGACTTCCTCGAAAAGCCGCTCAGCCGCGACCGCGTCCTGCTCGCCCTGAAGAACGCGACCGAGCACGCCACCTTGCGGCAGGAGAACGAGCGCCTGCGCGAGCTGGTCGGCGGAGCGCCGCGTATGATCGGGTCGAGCCCGGCGTGGCTCCGCGCCGTCGAGCAGGCCTCGATGGCCGCCCGGTCGGACGCCCGCGTCCTCCTGATCGGTGAATCGGGGACGGGCAAGGAGCTACTCGCCGCCCACGTCCACAACTCGAGCCCGTTCGGCAGCGGTCCCTTCGTCAAGGTGAACTGCGCGGCGATCCCGACGGAGCTGATCGAGACCGAGCTGTTCGGCCACGAGAAGGGGTCGTTCACCGGCGCCACGGCGACCCGTCGCGGCAAGTTCGAGCTCGCCGACGGCGGGACGATCTTCCTGGACGAGGTCGGCGATCTCCACGGAGCGTCTCAGGCCAAGCTCCTGCGCGTCCTGCAGGAAGGCGAGTTCCACCGCGTCGGCGGCGAAGCCATCATCCGCGTGAGCGTGCGGGTGATCTCGGCGACCAATCGCGACCTCACCGCGATGGTCCTGCAGGAGAAGTTCCGCGAGGACCTCTACTACCGGCTCAGCGTGGTTCCGATCCGGGTGCCCGCGTTGCGCGAGCGGCCCCACGATATCCGCCTCCTCGCCGAGTACTTCCTGGAAGACTTCTGCTCCCGCAACAACTTCAAGCCCAGGAAGCTCGACGAGGGCGTCTTCCCGCTGCTCGAAACCTACGGCTGGCCGGGCAATGCCCGCGAGCTGCGCAACGTGATCGAGCGCATGGCGATCCTCACGCAGGGCGATCGCCTGACGAGGGAATCGATTCCGGTAGAGATTCGAGTCCAGCGCGACCCCGCGCCGAAGTCGACGATCCAGGAGGCGCGCGAATCGGCCGAGCGCGAGCATATCCTCCGAGCGCTGGAGGAGTCGAACTGGAACGTCTCCGGAGCGGCCCGCGCGCTGGGCATGGAACGGACGAATCTCCATAAGCGGATTCGTGCCCTGGGCCTGACGCGAACGCGCTGATGAGAACGTCCGCCGACTGTCATAATGGCCGCAAGCCATTATGGACCGCCGAGCGTTCTTACTAACCAACCTCGCCGCGGGTGCGGCCGTTTCAGCCGCCGAGCCCGCCCCTCAGACCGCCGCGCCCGACGTAGCCGGCCACACCCTCCAAGCCGAGTTCCAGCACGAGGGCGTCGCCTGGAAGGTCTACGAAGATCTCTCGCGCCGCGACGGTTCCATCACGTTCATCCCCTCTCGCGGGAACGCGCGCGTCCTAACGCGGCGCCTCGAGGCCTGCTTTACCCAGGCCGCGACCCACTACCTCGGCCTCACCATGCAGGAGATCGCCGCCTCCCTCCCCGACCTCCTCGCCGACCGCCTCCTTGCCTCCGGCGACCCCGTCGAAACCCAGGTCCGCGACGCCGCTCCGGTCATCGGCAGCCCCGCCCCGCCGTCCGCCACCCCGCCCGCCGGTGGTTTCGCGGCCGGAGGCGGCGGCACGAACTCCTGGAACACCTTCGTCGGCACGAAGGAATGCAACGACACCGCGCCCGTCTACGCCACCGGCAACACCCGCACCTATCATCCGAACCAATACTTCCCCGAGCTCCAGGGCACGGGTGAAGGACGCGCCAACACGCGTGAGCGATGGGAAGGGCTCCTCGGCGGTTGGATGCCCGCGGTCCACAAGGTCTTCCCCATCGCCGCCGCGTCGTACATCGACATGCTGATCTTCGGCGACGTCCAGACCACCGGTAAGTTCATCGTCCAGACCTGGCACCGCACCGCACGCATCGACAACGGCCGCGTCACCAAAGTCGTTTATGGCTACTCGTACCCCGCCTACCCGCCGTTCAAGACCGATCCCCAGCCCGCCGATTTCTACCGCGCCCTCCTCGTCTTCGCCCACTACTGGGACCGTCAGCTCGCCGACGTCGCGCCAATGACGACGCCCGAGCCGAGTTGGCCCGACATGGCCAAGCACGCCATCGCCAAGGAGGTCATGGTCCGGCCCGGCGGCGTCTATCCCAAGTACGGCGCCGTCGACCGGGACTACTACGGAACCGAATACGACGGCTTCCAGGACACCTTCACGTCCTCCGTCTACACCAATCTCGAGCTTGGCCGCTTCGAGCCCTGCCGCGCCATCCTCGACAACTACCTCACCGACTTCACCGACGCCCGCGGCATGATCGATATGCGCGGGCCCGAGACCGCCCAGTTCGGCCTCACCCTCTCCCTGATCGCGCGCTACCTGAATTACACGAAGGACGCAGCCCTGGTTCGGAAGCACCGCGCCAAGATCGAAGCCACCGCCGCCGGTCTGCTCGCCATGCACGACACGTCGCTGAAGCTGCCGCCCGCGGACCCCGGGTACGGCCTGATCGCCGGCTGGAGCGAGTCGGACGCTTGCCTCGCGCCGCATCCGGAAATCTGGTGGAAGCCCTACTACGCCAATAGCGCCTTCACCGCTCGCGGTCTACGCGACCTGAGCCACGCGTGGGGCGCCTTCGACGCGCGCCTCGCCCAGGAATGGAAACGTCGCTCCGATGTCCTGCAAGCCCGCACCGTCGAGAGCCTCGAACGTTGGACGATGAACGACCGCACACCGCCCTACGTCCCGCTGCTCCCCGGCTCCAACCGCACCTTCAAGGAGGCGATGCGCGCAGAAAGGCCGAGCGAGCAGCAATGGCCCCACCGCCCTTACGCCGAGCTGCTCATGGCCGACGTCCTGCCACACGCGATGGCCAACCGCGTGGTCGACACCATGCGAGCCTACGGCGCGACCACCATGGGAGTCCTCGCCAATGTCGGAGGGGGAGGGAACCGCGCCATCCTCGGATTCATCGCCTACGGTTACGCTGAAGCGCTGCTCCGCCTCGACCGCATCGAGGAGTTTCTCCTCTTCTGCTACGCCCACCGCTACCACGACCACTCCCCCGGAAGCTGGACCGCCGGAGAAGTCGCCGGACTGGGAGGAGGCAAGCCGACCTTCTGCATCCCTGCCCAACTGACCATCCCGTGTGTGGTCCGATGGATGCTGGCGCTGGAAGACAACGACGAAGATCGCCTCTACCTGGCGAAAGGAGTGCCGCGAGCCTGGGTCGGCTCGGGAAAGCCGATCGCGATCGAGAAAGCCCCCACCCGCTGGGGTCGAATCAACTTCCACCTCCAGAACCGAACAGCCCACGTCGAACTGGCCCGGCCCGGCTCGCCGAAAGAACTCCACGTGAAGTTCCGCATGCCGAAAGACGCCGCCATCAAAGCGGCGACGGTAAACGGACGCCCCGCAACGCTGCAGGGCGAGACTGTCGTGATCCAAACGGGGAACGAGCGAGTCTTCGAAATCGTGGGGACGTAGTGCCGTGACCGTTAGGGAGCGTCCTGCCGAGCATGGACAGTGTCAGTGATCCACAGCACCACACCCAGCGCCAGACTCAAAATCGGGATCACGTACATCGCGTCGTGAAGGCCGAGCGCGCGATCTCCTCCCGCTGCTGCGGCGAAGCGGTCGCTGAGCGCTCCCAGGACCAGGGGGCCGAACGCGCCTCCGGCGAGGTACATCGCGAGGAAGTACAGCGACATCGCCGTCGCGCGCAGTTCGGGGGGCGCGACCCTTTGGATGGCCGCGTAGACCGGTCCGTAGTACATCTGCCAAAGTCCGTACGCCGACATCAGGAGCACCACCGCCGCCGCCGAGCTGCCGCGCGGCAACCCGATCGCGACCCATGCCAGCGGGGCCGCCGCGACGGCCGCGATCGCCGCGAGCCGCAGTCCGCCTCCGAAGGTCACGATCACCAGGCCGCCGAGCACTCCCGCGACTCCCGACCCGAGTCCAGCCCACACTCCCGCCTTCGCCACCGAGAGCCCGTGATAGCGGATCAGGAACGCCGCCACGAAGTACGAGAAGGCGTACAGGATGAAGTTGACGAGCGCGCCCGAGAGCGCGAGCCACCACAGCGCAGGAATGCGCAGCAGCGACGTCCAGCCCGCCATGTCGGCCTTCTTCGACTCCCGCGGAGGCTCGGGCAGAGCGAGGATTGCCGGGACCAGGAGTAGCGCCGGAGCCGCCGCCAGGACCAGCGCCGTCCGCCATCCGAACGCCTGCGCCGTCGGTCCGCTGACGGCGAAGCTGACCATGACCCCGACCGGCACCGCCATCATGAACCACGCCAGCGCGCGCGACCGCTGCTTCTCGGGCACCGACTCGGCGATCCAACTCGTCCCCACCGGCGCGCAGACCGCTTCGCCGACGCCGACCCCCATGCGGGACACGAACAGCATCGCGTACCCCGTCGCCGCGCCGCCGAGCGCTGTCAGCGCGGCCCACACCGAGACGCCGATGGCGAGCAGCCGCTTCCGGCTCCAACGGTCGGCGAGCCGTCCTAGCGGCGGTCCGGCGAGCGCGTAGACGATGACGAAGGCGGTGGGGATCGCACCCAGTTGCGCGTCGGAGAGGTGGAATTCGCGGCGCAGCGGCTCGACCAAAGCCCCCAGCGCCTGGCGATCGTAGAAGTTGAGAACGTTGACTAAAAAGAGAACGGCCAGTGTCGGTCGCACTGGCCGCTCATCCTACCACGACTGCGGTTCCGGACAAATGTCCGGTTTTGGGCGCAACCGCGTCTGAAAACAAAGGAGTTGTGCAGCGGTGCCCGGACACTCTGTCCGGGCGGTGCTCTTGTTGCGAGCTACATCTTTACTTCGTCGCCGGGCTTGGGAGCGCGCGGCGGTTTGGGAACCTTCGGCGGCACGGGCAGTTCGGACGACTCGTTACCTTCCTTCCGTACCGACACAGATCCGCGGGTTGCGGTCAGCCGGATCTGCGGACCGTTGCCGACCTGGCCCTTGAGCGTGTTCGTCCGGCCTTCGGTTTCGCGATGGATCGTATCGCCGAAGTCGTTGATGGCTTCGCCGCGCTCGGCCGTCGCCAGCAGGTCGAAATTCGCCTTGTCGGGCAGCACCAGCTCGATGCGTCCCGACCCCGACCGCGCGTCGATCGCCGACATCGGATTCGACGGCTGCAATTGCAGATCGCCGCGCTGCGTGTCGACTTCGAGGCCGTTGGTGAAATGCTCCAGCTTGACATCGCGGGAGTGCGTCGTGAGTCGGATCGGACCGGTCACGCCCGACCCCGTGACTTCACTCAAATCCATACTGATCCGCCCCGGGACCGCCGCCGCGTGCAACTGCGTGTCGCGTGTTCCCTCGAAGGAGAGCGGCTTGGCCAGGTTCTTGAAGTCCAAGGTGCCGCCGTACGACCCGGAGATCGTAACCTGTCCCTGGATATTCTCCAGTTCCACGTCCGACCCGCGGCCGTTCAAGTCGAGCTTGCCCGCCACGTCGATGGCGCGGACCACTTCGCTGCGTCCGACTTCCAGCCGCGCGTTGCCGCCGATGCGAGCCAGGCGCACGTCCGCGTGTTCGGTCACCAGCTCGACGTCGCCCTTGACGTCGCTGACCTCGAAATCGCCCGTGCGTCCGCGGGCCTCCACGGTCATGCCGCGCGGGACGGTCACTTCCAACTCGTCGCTGATCTGCTGGCTATCCATCGCGCGATCCTGGTTGGTGCGGATGAGCAGACGGTCGCCCTGGGGCACGATCTCGACGGGCGTGTTGCCGTTGGCGCGGTCGGCGTCATTCCGGCTCCACGACCGGATCACCTTGCGGCCGTTCACGACTACATCCGTGCCATCGCCGCCGGTCACCCGGATACTGCCTCGCGGATTCTCGAACGTGACCCGCGTCATACCCGCCGAAGGCGCTTGCTGCGACACGGTGTACTCGTACGACTCGCCGAACATCCCGAGCCCGCCGGTGGTGAAGTGGATGCCGTGTTGACGGCCTTCCCACATGCCGGAGCCGGCGATGCAGATGAAGACGACCAGCACCACCGCGCCACCCGAAATCGGGCCGCGGCGCTCCGGCGAGATCACGACCTCGATCAGCCGCAGCAGGCCCCAGGCGATTAGCAGGAAGGGCCAGTACTGCGCGAGTGCGTCGAAGATCGCGGTCTCCGGATGCAGGTTGCGCCACAGGAACAGGCCGCCGATCAGGAGCAGCATCAGCGGGCCGGTGATCGATCTGCGCCTCATACCGTGCCTCCTTCGGTTTCTCCCGGCTTCGCGGTCGAGCCGAAGCCGCCCTTAGCCGGTCCAGCCGGCGGAACCGGCTCGTTGTAGCCGCTCTGCCGGTAGCCTCCGCTCGTTCCCGTCGCGGGTGGCGGCGGGGGCGTGGGCGAATAGTTGTACGGCGGCGCGTAAGCGATGGGACCCGGCGGCGGTGGTTCCGGAACCGGCTCGATCGCCCGCCGCATCAGCGTCAGCAGGCCGAACACGATCAACAGCACCGGCCACGTCTGGTGAAACTGGTGCGGCGTGAAATTATTCAGCGCGAACAGAATGCCGAGCGTGATCAACGTAATCGGACCGCGAATCGCGCAGACGAGAGAACGATCACTGCCTCTCATGGCGGACCTCCTCGGCGGCGTGGTTGCCGGCGAAGCGCCCGTACAGCAGGTAGGCGCCGGCGGCGATGAGCAGCACCGGCCAATACCGCGCCACGTATTCAAAATCGAACAGGTTTAGCGTCTCGAGCAGGAGCAGCACGCCGAGCACGATGAGCGCGACGCCGGCCAGCGGGACGTTGTGCCCGGCGCGCAGGTTGAGCACGCTCGAGTATTCGTCGACCGGCTCGCCCATGCGCCGTTTGCGCGCCGTGTGGTACGCCTCGAAGACCATGTAGGCCCACCACGCGAACGCCATCATGCCGAAGACGAAATCGCCCGCGCCGTGGACCTTGTCCGCGATGCTCACCAGGATGCCGAAGACCACCGCGTGCACGAGGCCCTTGGCGTACTGGCCGTTATAGATGGCGCCGACGCCGGGGATCATGCCGAGGAAGAGCGCGAGCCCCGGTGAGACGTCCGCGTAAACGTACCCGGGCGCGACCCCGGGGGCCGGAGGCACGCCCGGCGGCGGGGGAGGCGGCACAAAAGTGGCGGAGGGCGGAGGAGGCGGCGGCGCAGGCGCCGGCACGTGCTCCGCGCAGAAGACCGTTCCAAAGGCGTCGCGGCGGCATTCGTCGCAGACGGGCTTACCACAGGAGCGGCAATACGCCGTGGCTGGAACTTCCGGATGGTTCTGGCAATTCATATCGATCCCTCTTTAGTTATTCGGCCGGCGCGCCAGGGGAGGCCGGGCGCTTGACCGGCAGCTTCCGTTCTTCGGCCTTACCGGCCGGCGGTTGCTCATCGGTCTGCTGCTGCCACTCCTTCAGCGTCGTCTGGATTTGGTAAACGACCTTCAGATTCTCGTAAAACTTAACCGTACGGCCCCAGGTGTATTCAGCCCGGGTGGCAATGCCGTTCCAAACCTCGGAAGGCTTCAAGTCCGCGGGGCGCAGTTGCCGGACCGGCACGAAGCGCGCGAGCATCGAGAGCGAAAGAATCGTCATCGCCATGCCCATCGCGAACTTCGGATGCAGGATCGGACCGAGCAGCGAGCGAGTCCATTCGCCCAGCTTCGATTTCGACTTCTGCTTCCCCTTGCTCCAGGGCGCATCGTAGAGGATGCGCGTGATCAACTCGGGCGGCGGCTCCACGTCGGCGGCGCTTTCGAGGAACGCCAGGGCGGCGGCGGAATCCCGAGCCAGCTCCGCACAGGCGGGGCAGACTTCGAGATGCCGCTCCAGCTCGAACCGCTCGTTCGACCGCAGCGTCGCGTAATCGCAGATTAGAAGTTCCGCATCTGCGCAGTTCATACCGCCAGCTTCTGCTTTCGCAACAGACGCGCCAGTTCCGCGCGTCCGCGATTAATGCGAGATTTTACGGTGCCTTCGGGAATTCCGAGCACCTGGGCGATCTCGCGATACTCCATTTCCTGTAGATCCCTCAAAATGACTGCTTCCCGCAAGTCCGGCGAGAGCTTCTGCAGGGTTTGCTGCAGGATCTCGCTGGCCTCACGGCCGGCCAACGCGTGATCGGGACGCGCCGATGCCGCCGCGCCCTCCTCTTCCATCATCGGAAGCTGCTCTTCGATCGAATCCGTGACCCGGTCCTGCCGGGTTCGGCGATAGTGGTCGATCAGAAGGTTACGCGTGACCCGGGAGAGCCAGGTCGAAAACGAGCCTTCGTCGGAGCGAAAGCTCTTAATGGTTTTGAACACACGCAGAAAAACTTCCTGCGTCAAATCCTGGGCTTCCGAACCGCTTCCCGTAAAGCGGTAGCATAAAGCGTACACCTTACGCGTGTTGGCACGAACCAGGTCTTCCCAAGCGGTTTCGTCCCCGCGTAGGCACCTGGCGACGAGGCTGAATTCGGGGTCCAAGGTCCTTTCTACCAGATTACGCGCCGCAGTGACACCCACACCGGGGTGCAGGTTTCCGTTGCCTGTATTTCGTATCAGATCGAAGGCTGCGGTTGCGGCTGCCATATGCCTTGTATTCTTCCATCTGAAGAAACGAGGCTTTATCATAATAGGTTCAATTTTTCCCGCGTGCCAAGGCGGCGGAGGCGAAGATTCAGAAACATACGTGGAAATGGGTCGCCGGGTGCGTGGTGGTGGCCGCGGCGCTGGTCTGGTTCGGAGGGGCGCAACTGGCCTCCCGCGGCTTCGACTGGCGTTTGGCGGCCGGTAGTCTCACGCGCATCCACTGGAATTGGCTGCTGCTGGGCCTGATCCCGATGTTCGGGACGTATTACGGGCGCGCGCTCCGCTGGGCCGTTTTCCTGAGGCCGTTGAAGGAAAAGCCCTCGATCCGGAATATCCTGTCCGCCACCGTTATCGGGTTTACGGCCATCACCCTGTTTGGCCGGCCGGGCGAGTTCGTGCGGCCGTACCTGATCGCCGTCAAGGAACAGGTGCCGGTGACGTCGCAATTCGCGGCGTGGGTCCTCGAACGGATTTTCGACCTGCTGATGGCCTTGCTGGTGTTCGCGTTCGCGCTTTCCCGGGTGCACGCCTCCGGCGTCCAGGTCGGGGAGAAACTCGCGTGGGTGCTGGCGTTCGGTGGAAAGATCGTGACGGTCCTCTGCCTGGCGCTGCTGGTCCTGATCCTGTCCTTCCGGCATCTGGCGGAGCCGGTCCAGCGCCGTCTGACAAAAGCGCTGCGGTTCCTGCCGGAACATCGTTTTACAAAAGTAGAAAGGTGGATCGAGGCGTTCGTACAGGGGGTGCAGTCCACGCGGAGCGACGGCGCGCTACTGCTGGTCTTCCTGTACTCCTGCATCGAGTGGATTCTGATTGCGGCGTGCTACTGGTGTCTGGCGCGGGCGTACTCGGGCATGATGACCTTCAGCCTGGTGGATGTTCTGATATATGTAGGATTTGTCTCGTTCGGGTCCGTGGTTCAGGTGCCGGGAATCGGGGGCGGGATGCAGGTGGTGGCGGTCGTGGTGCTCACCGAGTTGTTCGGCGTGCGTCTGGAGCTGGCGACCTCCTTTGCCATCCTCACTTGGATATCGACATTTGTAATTATTGTCCCGATCGGCCTGTTGGTAGCGTTGAAGGAAGGGCTCGACTGGCATAATCTGCGTCGCGTCGGGCAGGAGCTTTCGACATGAAGTGTCCATTTTGCAATCACTTGGAAGACAAAGTCGTAGACTCGCGCGAGACCAAGGAAGGCGACACGATCCGGCGCCGGCGGGAGTGTCTGGGATGCGAGCGGCGCTTCACCACGTACGAGCGTATCGACGAAGTCCCGTACATGGTGGTCAAGAAGGACGGCCGGCGCGAGAAGTTCGACCGCCAGAAGGTGCTCGGGGGACTGCTGAGGGCCTGCGAGAAGCGCCCGATCAGCATGCCGAAACTGGCGGAACTGGTGAACAAGGTCGAATCGAAGGTCAGCGACTCGCCCGATCGCGAGATATCTACTACGGAAATCGGGGAGTACCTCATGGAGAGTCTGCGGGAGATGGACAAGATCGCTTACGTCCGCTTCGCATCCGTATACCGCGATTTCCAGGACGAGCAGGCATTTTTCAACGAACTGAAGAATCTGATGCGGCAAAAGCTGACTTGAGGGGCTTGCCGACCGTGGCAAAACTGCGACAATCCGAAACACCCATTTTGTGTAACCTTCTGCGTTTTCAAACATCTTAGAAATAGAGCTTTAACTTTGCTGGAGATTGGTGATATCATCAGTCGGAACGTCGCTCCCGAATGCAGCAGTCCTTCTCACTTCGGGCCGGACCAGCACATCGTTAACGATTCAAACAATCCCATTTCCCAGACAGTCGAGGCACGAAATCGCTTGTCGAGGGGGAGGTGAGCCTTAGTGGACCATTTCGAAGACCAATTTTTAGCCGAAAATCCGGACAGTCTTGGCCTGAATTTTGAGGACGACGCGAAGTTTTTTGATGCGGAAGCCGGCCATGAGCCGGATTTTCTTCATCCCGCGCCGGTAGAAGAGTCCATCTACACGGATGACCCGGTCCGCGTGTATCTGCGTGAGATGGGCGCCGTTCCGCTGCTGACCCGCGAAGGCGAGGTCGACCTCGCGCGCCGCATGGAGCGCGGAAAACTACGTATGCAGAAGGCGATCAGCCGCTCCGCCCTGGTGCAGGGCGTCGTAGTGGAAGTCGCCGAGGCCCTGAGGAAGGGCGCAATCGAATTGGAATCCGTGGTCGACCTGGGCGATGTCGAGGAAGGCACGCCGGCCGATACGAAGGTCCGGTCCGAAGCTTCCAAGCTGTTCCAGGACGTCGTAACGTATTCGAAGAAAGAGCAGCAGCTCCAGGAGAAGGTCGAAGCCACTCCTGTTGCCAATAAGCGGCCCCGCAAGCGGCTGTGCGCGAAGTTGAACCGCGCCAAGGTCGAGAGCTCCCTGGCGATTCGCCGCGTTCCCTTCAAGTCCATCAAGTGGAAAGAGTTTTCCCGCGAGATCGAGCGCGCCGTCGATGAGATCAATCATCTCGACAGCGAGATCAAGAAAACCGAGACGAAGAACAATCCGATCCAGCAGGCTCGCTGCCGCGAGCTGAAGCGTGAGATCAAAAAGCGCGAAGTCGCCGCCGGCGCCACCCTGCCCGAGCTGAAGCACAGCCTGACGGTCATCCGGCACGGCGAAGCCGAGGCTGAGCGCGCGAAGAAAGACCTCGTCGAGGCCAACCTCCGCCTCGTCGTCTCGGTCGCGAAGAAATACGTGAATCGCGGACTTCACCTCCTGGACCTGATCCAGGAAGGCAATATCGGCCTGATGCGCGCCGCCGACAAGTTCGAATATCGTCGCGGCTACAAGTTTTCGACGTACGCGACGTGGTGGATTCGCCAGGCGATCACCCGCGCCATCGCCGACCAGTCCCGGACCATCCGCATCCCGGTCCACATGAACGAGTCGATGAACAAATTCCTGCGCGCCACCCGCGAGCTGGAAAAGGAACTCGGCCGTACTCCGACGAATGACGAAATTGGTCGGCGGATGGACATCCCGGTGGAGAAGGTCCAGAAACTGAAGACCATTTCCCGCGACCCGGTTTCGCTCGAAACGCCAGTGGGGCGCGACGGCGAATCCGCTCTCGGCGACCTGATCGAGGATCGCTGGGTCGGCTCGCCTGTGGATGCGGTCATCGAATCCAACGTCCGCGACGAAACGGCGGGTATCCTGAAGACGCTTTCTCCGAAGGAGGAGAAGGTGATCCGGATGCGCTTCGGGATCGGCTGCGAGCGCGAGCACACCCTGGAAGAAATCGGCCAGGAGTTCGACGTCACGCGCGAACGGATCCGGCAGATCGAGGCCAAAGCTCTCCGCCAATTGCGAGCCCCCGAGCGGGCCCGCCGTCTGCGCGCTCTGATGGCCGCGCGGTAAATCGACTACAAATTGAAAATGGCCGGGGCTCCCGATGGGGGCTCCGGCTTTTTGCTTTTGTAGCGCGTTATGCTGGAAGCGGACCGAGGAGTACGACGATGGCCCTGATTGAGATTCCCGACGACGAGGCAGCAGCCCTCGAAGCCAAAGCCGCTGCTCAGGGGCTGACCCTGGCCGCCTGGCTGAAGCAACTGGCGGATATTCCGGATCGTTCCGAGGACGCGATTCGGCGCGCGCAAGAAGCCGTCCGCAGTTTTGAAGCAATACGACGCGAGTCGAAGCCGGATCCGGATGGCTGGACCGTGGTCGATTACCTTCGCCACGGGCGTGGATGCTAGTGTCCGCAATCTTCGTTCTGGACGCGTCCGTTTCGGCTGGGTTTTCCTGGAAGATGAAGCGAATGTGTACAGCAGCGGCGTGCTGGGCGCCCTCTACGGCGGAGACCATGCCATTGCCCCGCAAATCTGGGCGTACGAACTCCGCAACCTCATCCTGATGGCGTTTCGCGCGGGCGGATAACCAAGGAGCACGTCGGCGCGGTTCGTCGCGGTATCGCCGGCGTGTCTGTACGGCTTGCCGATCCTCCGTCATACGACGACCTGTTCGCGCTTGCCGAGCGGCACAATCTCACCGATTACGATGCCGCGTATCTCGATCTGGCGATGCGTGCGCACCTCTCGCTCGCCACACTCGACCACGCGCTGATCCGGGCCGCCGGAGAAACCGGCGTCGCGATTTTTCACGCCGCGGATGCGGCCGTCCAATAGCCTACCGATAGTTCTTGTCGTCGAGATTGTGGAGGTCGAGGCCGTCCGGGAGGACGCCGATCGTCACGACTGCGAAGGTGAAGACGTTCGTTCCGGGCTCCAAATGCCCTCCGAAGGCATGCTCGGGATTCGAGAGCGTGATGTGCGGGTGGAGGCGTCCATTCAAGACCATTCCGCTCATGCCGGCGATGTCGGCGGGGGCGGTCGGGTCCTTCACGAACATGTTTTTCGAGGGCAGGGTCCGGTTGCTGACCTGGTGCACCTGATAGTTCCGCACCGATCCGAAGCCGCTCAGGATCACGCCGTTCTGAATCTTGTTCTGCTTGACCGCTTCTTCGAGTGAGGCCAGCAGGTCGACTCCGAATTTGAAGCGCAGCACCACCACGCGTTCGAACTGCGTGGGGAAGCTCTTCACCTCCGGGACGGCGGGGTTATTCGGTTTCGAATCCTCCGGGCTGGTCGACGGGACGATCTCGCGGCGGGTCACCTGCGACATCGCCATGGAGCACAGGCAGCAGAGGGCCAGAATCAGGTTGCGCATCCTGCAAGGATACATAATACGCGCGGATGCGGCGCGCGGCGGCGCGTCCGACGACCTTCGCCAGCGCGTCCTCGGACGCTGCCCGCACCAGTTCCGAGCTGCCGAGCTGCTTCAGTAGTTTCTGGACGGTCAGCTTGCCGACGCCGGGGATCGCATCGAGCTCGGACGTGAGTTGGCGCGCGTTGCGGCGCGACCGGTGGAACGTCACGGCGAAGCGGTGCGCCTCATCGCGGATCGTCTGCACCAGGTGGAGGATCGGCGAGAAGCGGTCGAGCGCGATCGCTTCGTCCTCCTGCCCGTAGACGTAGATCAGCTCTTCGCGCTTGGCGATCGAGGCGAGCGGCTGGTCGCAGATTCCGATCGACTCCAACGCCTGCGCGGCCGCGTGCAACTGGCCGATGCCGCCATCGATCAGCACCAGTCCGGGCATCGGCAGTTTCTCTTCCTGCAGCCGGGAGTAGCGTCGCGACACGACCTCGCGCATGCTGGCGAAATCGTCGTTGCCGACCACCGTGCGGATGATGAATTTGCGGTAGTCGGCCTTCTTCATGCGGCCGTCCTCCCACACCACCATGCTCGCGACCTTGTCGGTGCCCTGGATGTGAGAGATGTCGAAGCACTCGATGCGGCTGGGCGCGACCGGCAGATTCAGCGTGTCCTGCAGCGCCTCCTGGATCGCCTTCGACGAGGGCTTGAGGACGCGGAAACGGGCGTCGAAGCTGTGTTTCGCATTGGTCTGCACCAGTCCGAGGAGCGCCTTCTTTTGTCCGCGCTGCGGCGTGCGGATCTCGACGCGGCGCCCGCGCTTTTCCGAGAGCAGCTCTTCGAGCACCTCGCGATCCTCGAATTCGACGGGGACCTGAATCTCGCCCGGGACGTACTGCTGGTCGAGGTAGATCTGGAGGAGCAGGGTGGAGAAGAACTCGGGCTCGTTGAATTCGGTCTGATCTTCCCAGAAGAACTCGCGGCGGTCGACGATCTGGCCGTGGCGCAGGTGGAAGAGGTTGAGCGCGACCAGCGGCGGCTCGGCGTAGCACGCGAAGATATCCGCGTCGTCGCCCTTGGCCGCGGACATTTTCTGGCGGTCCTCGATCTCCTCGACGGTGGAGAGCAGATCGCGCAGTCCGGCGGCCTCTTCGAAGCGCATCTCCTCGGACGCGGCGGCCATGCGGCCGCGCAGGATCCTCGCGAGATCGCTGTGCCGGCCTTCGAGGAACAGACGGACGTCGCGGACGGCGCCGGCGTACGCCTCGTCGGTCGTGAGCCCCTCGACGCAGGGTCCGAGGCAGCGATGAATGTGGAACTGGAGGCACGGCTTCGGATGGAAACGCGTCAGGTCGACTTTGCACGACGGCACCTGAAAGTGGCGATGGATGAAGTGGACCAGCCGGTGCGCGAGGTTCGCGGGGAAGTACGGGCCGTAGTAGGTTGCGCCGTCCTTGCGGAGGCGGCGGGTGACGAAGACGCGCGGATATTTTTCGTTCGTGACCTTGATGTATGGGTACGTTTTGTCGTCGCGCAGGAGGATGTTGAAGCGCGGCTTGTACTGCTTGATGAGGTTGTTTTCGAGCGCCAGCGCCTCTTTTTCGTTGTCGACGAGGATGTAGTCGACGTCGCGCGCTTCGGAGATAAGGGTGCCGGTCTTGATGTCGCCGAGCTTGTCGTCGGAGAAGTAGCTGCGGACGCGGTGGCGGAGGACCTTGGCCTTGCCGACGTAGATCACGCGGCCCCCGCCGTCCTTGTACAGATACACTCCGGGCGCGAGGGGAAGCTGCGCTACCTTTTCACGGAGTTCCATGGGAGGGGGGCTTCTTTCATTATACCGAGGCGGGCCGAGGCGCTAAAATTGAGGCATGTCCCGGTGGATTGTCGCTCTGGTAGCCGTGTTGGGGATGGCCGCCGCCCAGGAGCAGCCCAAGGAAGCGCCCAAAAAGCTCGAAACGCAACGCAACAAGCCCGCTCCCGGGGCGAAGGAAGAGGTGCCGCCGGAAGAGGACAAGGACCTCACGACCACGGAGTACTCCTTCAATCCGCTGCAATCGGCCAAGGACGTGAGCGTCGGTAACCAAGCCTTCAAGAATGGGAAGTACAAGGCTGCTGCGATGCGATACGCGTCGGCGACGAAGTGGAACGACGGGAATGCCGAGGCGTGGCTGAGACTCGGAGAGGCGTCCGAGAAAATGAGGGATAAGGATCGGGCGAGAGAGGCCTACCAGAAGTACCTCGAGCTGGCGTCGGACGCCAAGAACGCCGCGGAGATCAAGAAGAAGCTGGAGAAGTTGAAGTAGGCTCAAACAGAGCCGCGCACGATAGTAAGCGGTTCCTCCGCCAACCGAAACTGCCGGACCGCCGTGTGGCGGCGACGCGGGTGAGGTGGCGCGAGGGGCAACCGCTTACTTCGTGCGCGGCTCTGTTTGCGATTTTGTGACGCGCGGGAAGATCACCGGATCAGCCGGACGATTCCGTAGCAGACCACGCAGATCCAGAAGTCCACCGCCAAGCCCCAATCGATCTGAAAGGGCTGGTGCTGCGCCCGCGGAGGCATGAAGCGCTCGAGTCCGAAATAGATGGCATTGCCGGCGAGAATCGCGATCAGGTAGCGCCCGAGGCGGTGCTTCATCGAGCGCCGGCGCCGGAATTGGCTTCCGGCAGCCCGTGCCACGGCGCCTCCAGCGTTTCGCGGACCTTGTCCAGCAGGGCGGACGCGGTGAACGGCTTCGCCAGGAAAATGCTGGGGGAACGTTCGATGGAGCGGACGATCGGGTCGTCGCTGTAGCCGGACATGAACACGATTCGGACGTTCGGCTCGATGCGGGCGACGCGGCGCGCCAAGTCGATGCCTCCCATATTCGGCATGATGACATCCGTGAGCAGGAGGTCGACGGCTTGGGGCGCGGCCTGGATCAGCGCCAGGGCTTCGCGGCCGTCGCCGGCTTCGAGGCAGCGGTAGCCGGACTGGCCGAGCATGGCGCAGACCATCTTGCGGATGGGAACCGCATCTTCGGCCACGATAATCGTCTCATTCCGAACGCCTTCCTGGGGTGTCTCCACAAGCCCTCCGGCCCAAAGGGTAATGCAAACCGCCTGCCAAAAGTGAATGTGTTGCCGGATCTGTGCAGCGATTGGTATACTTGTAAGTTCTTACGCAGGGAGAATTCTGTCTATGGCGAAAGTTTGCGAAATTTGCGGCCGTGGTCCGCAGTTCGGGCATCGCGTCAGCCATGCCCACAATGTGTCGAAGCGCCGCTGGAACTTGAACTTACAGTCGGTTCGCGCGTTGGTGAAAGGCGCCGGGAAGCGGTTGCGTGTGTGCACGTCGTGCATCCGCGACGGCAAAGTCCAAAAGGTCGCGTAGCTCTACCTTTCCTCGGCCGTTCCGCTGAAACCACCAAAATCTGATCTGGACACCCCAGGACTTTAGTCCCGGGGTGTGCTTTTTTTACCGAGTACTATGCTTTCAGGCGCTCGTGCTCCCGCCGGACGAGAATGTTGTCCTGGCGAGGCTCGCCATCGCACTCGATCGCGATGGTCGTGATCGGGTCGTCGGGCGCTTTTTCCGGCAGCCCCGGGAACTTCACCCGTAGTTTTTCCTGCACGAACTTGATTTCCTTCCCCGTGGCGAGCATCCGCGCCGACTTCACCTGATTCAACAATCCCGCCACCACCGGCGTGTCGCCCGGCCAGAAGTGGATGTGCATGTACAGTGTGTTCCCCGTCCGGGTGAAACTCGCGTACGCCGAGCGGCGCGGCTGGCACTGCTCCGATTTGTAGATCGACTGCCCGTTGCGGTCCATCCACTTCCCGACTGTCGTCATGATGCGGGTCGACTCTTCCGGGATCGAGCCATCGCCCTTGGGTCCAATGTTGATGAGGTAGTTGCCGGTGTCGCGCGAGCACGTGATGAGGTTGCGGACGACGGTCTTCGGACTCTTCCAGTTGTCGTCCGACTTCTGGTAGCCCCAACTGTCGTTCATCGTCATGCACGATTCCCACGCGCCCTTTTGCGCCTCGATCTTCTGTTCGGGAGTCGTGAAGTCGCCGTCGAGTTTGTTGCGGTTGTTGACCAGGATGTCGGGCTGGAGTTGGAAGACCATCGCGTTCATCTTCTCCGACTCCCAGCCCTTCGCGTCGAGCGGCCACGCGACGTCGTACCAGAGGATATCGATCTTGCCGTAGTTGGTGAGCAGTTCGCGGATCTGGCCGTGGATGTAGTCGACGAAGCGGCGGCGCGCGGCTTCATCGGTGGCACAGCGGGCGCCGTCGGGATGGTGCCAGTCCATCAGCGAATAGTAGAAGCCGACGCGCATACCCTCGGCGCGGGCGGCGTCGACGTACTCTTTGACGAGGTCGCGGCCCGGACCGCGTTTGGTGGCGCAATAGTCCGTAAGCTTCGAATCGAAGTGGCAGAAGCCCTCGTGGTGCTTGGTCGTCATGACCATATACTTCTGCCCGGCTGCTTTGGCGAGCTTCGCCCAGTCGCGCGCGGCGTTGGGCTTGGGCTTGAACTGGGCGGCGAGTTTCTCGTATTCGGGGACGCCGATGCCCTCCTGCTCCATTGCCCACTCGTGCCGGCCGAGCACGGAGTAGAGGCCCCAGTGGATGAACATCCCGAAGCGGGCCTCGTGCCACCATTTCAAGCGGCGTTCGCGGTCGGAGGCGTCGCCGGCGGCGAAGACCGGCGTCGCCACCGCGGCTGCCGCAGACATCATCTGGAGATAATCGCGTCGCGTCATGGCTTCACTCCTGTGAAGGAGTAGCATACCACTTTAGCGGTAAATACGCGCAACGCTCTCGTGGATGGATGGAGGCACGAGATGCTCCCACGGCTCGCCGCGCGCGATGCGGTCGCGGACCTCGGTGGCGGAAATCTCGTCGCAGTCCGGGACTTCGATGGGGCGAACTGCGTGAGAATGCTCCGCCGGTGGTTGATATGAACCGTTTCGCGCGGCTACGAGCAGAGTGAACTCGCGCAACATCTCGGCGGCGGCATCGGGACGGCCGTAATCCCAGCCGACGATTCGTTCGGCAGCATCGCGTCCGCAGAGAAAAGAGAGTGGAATGCCTGGACCGTAGGCGTCGCGGCATTCGCGCGCGATCTCGAGGAAAAGTCCGCCAGCGGATGTGGCGACGGCAAATGCCGGGTCGCCGGCAGTCGTTCGGAGGAGGAGGTCGAGGCGCTGCTCGAACGTCGCGCCGCGGTAGTTCTTATGAGGAAACACCCGTGGCAACACGAACACAACTTCGTCGACGTGCCGGAGCGCGGCACGCGCCAACGCCAAGTGCGCCACAGTTGGGGGATTGAACGATCCGGGAAAGACACCCAGCCGGGACGGCTGCCCGATCGCTCGATGTAGGAACTCCATGGGTCAATTGACCCAAATTTCAGACACGAAGGGCGCGGAATTGCTTCCGCGCCCCCAGTCGTCTGTTCGAGATTTACGCTGCGTTCGCAAGCAGCTCGTCGATGGTCTCGCCCGAGTCGCCTTCGAACTCATGCCGATCCGCCATCTCCTGGCACCGGATGCAGAACTTCGTCCACGGCACCGCGTCGAGACGCTTCGGCTTAATGTCTTCCTCGCAATGGAGGCAAACCCCGTAGCTGCCGTCGGCCATACGGGCCAGCGCGCCGCGCACATTTCGCAGCATGCTCGCTTCCCGGTCCAGGTTGCGGATCGCGAGTTCGCGCTCGCCCGCCAACTGAACTTCGTCCAACGCGTCTGGGGTCTTTTCAATTGCGATGTCTTCACGGTTACGGAGCCCGGCCGAGAGTTCGGCCATACGAGCTTCCAGCATCGCTTTGTACTTGTTGAGTTCGGTCTGGTTCATGGTGCTTCTCCTTCTACTTCAGTCGTCGTTTTTCTTTTTATTTCTTCTCTTTAGCGCCGTCCGTCGTCGCAAAGGTATAGACGGAAAAAATCGCTAAAGGTTTCAGGGCTCCGAGTGCTTCCTTCGAGCTATCTTTTGATCGGCTCCCCATTTCGACGCCTGCACGAGACGAATCATTAGCAATCGCCGTGCCAAACGCCGAATCGTTCTCCTGCTCCCACTGCGGACCCTGCGGCCGGACATTTGATACCATCTCTGTTTCGGTCCAGCCTATCCGAACCGTGCAGCCCCAACCACCCTCACTACGTAATGCGGCGCCCGCGTGGATCTTGTGTATTTTTTTCTTCTGCGCGGGCCACGCGTTCATCCCGCTGCTCGGGATTGAGGACGACGAGGCTCTTTTCGCGCAAGGCATTTTTTCTCCGCGGGCCGAACTTTACTCCATACATATCGGCCGATCGAACATTCCCATCATGTTGATGAGCTATCTCGGAGCACTGAAATCGATCGTGCTCCGGCCGGTGCTCGTCACGTTCGGCGTCGGCCTGCGAACCGTCCGCGAGCCCATGCTGCTGGCAGGGGTCGCCAGCCTTTGGCTCTTCTTTCTGCTACTCCGGAGAACCGCCGGCAACCGCGCAGCCTACATTGGATGCGCTCTGCTTGCTTGCGATTCACTTTACCTGCTAACCGCTTGTTTCGATTGGGGTCCCGTCGCGCTCCAACATCTTCTGCTACTCGGCGGCGCGCTCGCCCTGGTCCGGTTCTTCCATACACGCGGAAACGCCGCGCTTTTCGGCTCAGGAATTCTCTTCGGGCTCGCACTTTGGGATAAAGCGCTCGCCGTCTGGATCCTCTCCGGCCTGGCCGCGGGAGGACTTCTGACCTTCCCCCGCCAGATCATACAACTAGTGACGCTGCGCCGCGCCGCCATCTTCCTACTGGCTTTGGTTATCGGCGCCATGCCGCTGATCCTTTACAACATGACGTCGAAAGGCGGCACTTTAGAGGGAAATTTTCAAAAAAACACCGCCGAGATTCCGAGCAAAGGTCTTTTCCTGATCAATACCTTCTCCGGCGACGGCCTCTTCGGCTGGATGACCGACGAGGACTGGCACACGCCCCAGCCGCATCCGCCGCAAGGCGCCATCGGACGGGCGTCTGCCGCTATTTCGGCAGTTTTCCAGCATCCGCGCCACTCGTTCTTCTTCTACGCCTTCGTTCTCGCACTGCTGGCCGCGCCTTTTGCGGGCGCGACGCAGTTCCGCCTCATCCTGTGGGCCCTGATCGCTCTCCTGGTCGCGTGGATCCAGATGGCGATGAATCAGAACACCGGAGGCAGCGTCCACCACACGATCCTGCTCTGGCCCCTGCCGCAGTTCATCGTCGCGACTTCATTCGCCGGCGTGTCCTATCGTTTCGGACGTGCCGGTATTCGGGCAGTTGCCGCGATCGTCGTCGTCGTCGCAGTCTCGGGCGCGCTAGTCACAAACGAGTATTACGCCATGATGGCGCGCGATGGGGGCGCGAAGTCCTGGACTGACGCCATCTTCCCCCTCTCCCAGTACCTGCGCCGCCAACCGCCGACGACGTGGGCGTTCGCGCTCGACTGGGGCATTATGGACCAGCTCCGGCTGCTCGAACGCGGCAAGCTGCACGTCGGCATCGGCACCGACCAGATCTCGAAACCCGAAATGACGCCGGAAGACAAAACCTACGTGCGCGCGATCGTGGCAGACCCCGCCAGCGTCTTCATCGCGCACACGAAGGATTTCGAGTTCTTCCCGGGAAACCTGGAGAAGCTGACGCAGTTCGCCGCCGAGTCCGGTTATCGCCGCGAAACACTCGTGACCATCCCCGACGGGTTCGGGCGGACGGTCTACGAAGTGTACAGATTCGTGAAGTAAGTTTACTTTCGGACCAGCGCTGCCGAGTTGGCGACGATCCCGAGCACCCGCTGATCCGCGCCGCCGGGCGACATCGCCTTGTCCAGCTCAAAGCTCGCCTTCACGGAATCGCCGCCGAGCAGGCTGGCCGGCACGTCGTGTTTATAGGTGTGCTCGCCCGGAGTCGTGAACGTCTCGGGCGGCAGGACATTGCCGTCGACGGACGCCGAGAGCGTTACCGCCCCGTTCTTCTCGATGACGACCGCGGGAATCGTGAACTGCAATGTGAGCGTCGCGCCGCGGCCGGACGCGCCGAGCGGAGTCCCGAGCTCGACAATGAACTGTTTGCCGGTCCAGCGCCAGGCGTTTTCCTCGATATCGTAGAAGCCGCTGACGAGTTGTCCCGCGGCGCGCGGGTCGCCCATCTGGACCGTGCTCGCGATCCGCTTCGCCTCGACGGCGGTCGTCGCCGCGTCGGGACGCTTGTGCTTGCAGGCCACCGGCGCCCACAACAGGGCAGCCAGCGCCAAGCCGATTCCGATCCGCATTAATCTCCGATCCTCTCCACTTGCACCAGGCAACTATAGAACGTAGGACCGCCGCCCGCATCCGTGAGACGCTCGGACGTCACGGCGTTCACATTGCGGCCGCCCGGGGCGCGTTTGCCCCAACGCACCGACGGCGCGCAGATCACACCCGGCTGAACCGTCTCGTCGACCAGCGCGAGCAGCAGACACGACCCGCGGTCATTAAAGATGCGGACCTGGTCGCCGGATTGAATGCGGCGGGGGGCCGCGTCGAAGGCGGTCAGGTGCAGGGTCGCGGTCTGCAAATCGGCGCTGTCGCGGTGGCCGAAAGTCGAATTCATGCTGTCGTCGTTCTTCGGCGAAATCAACTCGAGGGGATACTTCCGCCTCAGCTCTGTGTCACCGTGCCGCGATTCGACGGGCGGCTGGTAGTCGAGCTCGGCCGCCTTGAAGTCGAGCTTCCCCTCCGCCATGCCGAAGCCGCCCTCGGCGAACGGCTGGAACGGCTCCGGAATATTCAGACGGACGGAGTGCTCGCGGTCCAACTGCTCGACGGTGATTCCCTGAAGGAACGGGTGATCGGTGTCGAGCAGGGTGCGGATCGTGTCGTCATCGGAGTCGCGGAAGCACGGGTCGTCGAAGCCCATGCGTTCGGCGAGCAGGCGGAAGACCTCGACATTCGACTTCGCCTCGCCCGGCGCCGGTAGCGCCGGCCGCGCCAGTTGCAGGTGGTAGTGACCGTAGGCGAGGTACAGGTCGGTGTGCTCGAGGAAGGTGGTCGCGGGCAGAAGGATGTCGGCGTAGTCGGCGGTGTCGTTCTGAAACTGCTCCAGGACGACGGTGAACAGATCGTCGCGGCGGAGGCCGGTGAGCACCGCATTCTGATTGGGCGCGATAGCGGCGGGGTTCGAATTGTAAACGACGATCGCCTTCACGGGCGGGTTGTCGAGACGGGTGAGGGCGGCGCCCAGCTCGGTCATGTTGACGATCCGGGCCTCGCGTCCGAGTGCCTTCTCTTGCAGGTCGGCGCGCTCCAGGCCGGCGCGATTGAAATGGAACGCCTGCGACGTCGAGAGCTGTATGCCGCCGCCGATCTCTTTCCACGATCCGACCAGCGCCGGCAAGAGCGCGATCGTGCGGACCGCCATCGCGCCGCGCTCGCTGCGCTGCACTCCGTAATTGACGCGGATCACTGCCGGACGCGTGGTCGCGTATTCGCGGGCGAGGTCGGCGATATCGGTGGCGGAGATCCCGGTGAGCTCGGCGGCGCGCTGCGGGGTCCACGGTTTGACCCGGTCGCGGAGCTCGGCGAAGCCGGTAGTGTGGCGGTCGACGTAGTCCGCGTCGTGGAGGTTCTCGGCGATGATGACGTGCATCATGGCGAGCGCCAGTGCCGCGTCGCTGCCGGGGTTGATGAAGTAATGGCGGTCGGAGGCGGCCCCGGTGCGATTGCGCCGCGGATCGATCGTGTAGAATTTGGCGCCGTTGCGCCGCGCCTCCATGATGAACGGCCAGAGGTGGACGTTCGTGCCGAGCACGTTCGCGCCCCAAGCCAGGATCAGCTTGGAGTTTCGGAACTGCTCCGGCTCGGTCCCGTAGCGGATGCCGAGGGCCGCCGTCATGCCGGCCATTCCGGCGGTCGAGCAGATCGTGCGGTCGAGGCGGGATGCGCCGAGACGGTGGAAGAAGCGGCTCGCCATGCCGCCGAAATTCAGCAGCCCCATCGTGCCGGCGTAGCTGTAGGGCAGGACGGCCTCGGGTCCGAATTCGTCGGCGATGCGGCGTAGGCGGGACGCGATGGTGTCGAGCGCCTCGTCCCAGGAGATGCGCTCGTAGCGTCCTTCGCCTTTGGCACCGACCCGCCGTTGCGGGTAGAGGAGGCGCCCTGGGGAATACTCGCGCTCGAGGTACTGCGCCACTTTGCCGCACAGAAATCCGCGCGTGACCGGGTGGTCGGGATTGCCCCGCAGTTTACTGCCGTGCCCGTTGTCGTCGACGTTGACCAGAAGCGAACACGTGTCCGGGCAGTCCAGGGCACAGACGGAGTGGCGGATCTGAGGCATTTAAGAGAGATTATATCGTCGAGCGGGAGGGCGCTTTGACGCAGAGACACAGAGGCGCAGAGCAACACAAAATGCGTTCTCTGCGTTTTACTCTGTGTCTCCGCGTCTCTGTGTCAAAGAGAGCTCACCGCCATCTCGACAATCTCCGCGCCGATTGCTAACGACGCTGTCGCGCCGGGGCTGGGGGCGTTCAGGACGTGGAGAGCGTTCTTGCGGGGGATGAAGCGGAAGTCCTGGACGGGGTCGCCTTCGGGCGCGATGGCTTGGGCGCGGACTCCGGAGCCTCCGGGGGCGAGGTCGTCGGGGCGGATCTCCGGGACCAGCCGTTGCAGCGACTGGCAGAACAACTCGCGGCTGAACGACCGGCGGAGCTCGTACCACGCCATCGACGGGTACTTCTTCAGGAACCGCCAGAAGCCGCCGTAGCTGAGGGCGTCGAAGAGGTCGGCGGGGTTGAAGTCGGTCTTCTTGTAGCCCTCGCGCGCGAAGGCCAGGACGGCGTTTGGACCGGCCTCGATCCCGCCGTGGATCAGGCGCGTGAAGTGCACGCCGAGGAACGGGAAGCGCGGGTCGGGGACCGGGTAGATCAGATTGCGGACGAGGTGCTGCCGCTCGGGGCGGATGACGTAATACTCGCCGCGGAAGGGGACGATGCGGACTTCGCGCTGTTCGCCGGCCAGTTCGGCGACGCGGTCGCAGTGCAGGCCGCCGCAGTTGATCACGAAATCGGCGGCGAACTCGCCGGCGGGAGTCTCGGCGACCCAGGCCGCTCCGTCGGCGCGGAGGCGGGTGACGCGGGCGCCGGTCACGACCTTCGCGCCGCGCGCGGTCAATTGCCGGACCATCGCGGCGCACACGGCTTTGTAGTCGACGATGCCCTCCTGCGGGACGCGTAGGGCAGCGACGCCGCCGACGTGCGGCTCGATCTCGCGCATCTCCTCGGGTCCGAGCCACTGCAGACCTTCGAGGCCGTTGGCCGTGCCGCGCTCGTGGAGGTCGCGGAGGCGGGCAACCTCAGCGTCGTCCGCGGCGACGACGAGTTTGCCGCAGATCTCGTGCGGGATCGCATTTTCCTCGCAGAAAGCGACCATCTCGCGAATGCCCGTGACGGCCAGCCTCGCCTTTGCCGAGCCCGGCTTGTAATAGAGGCCGCAGTGCAGGACGCCGCTGTTGTGCCCGGTCTGGTGGTAGCCGACCACGCTTTCTTTTTCGAGCACGGTGACACGCGCCCCGGGAAACCGCTCGCTGAGCCGGCAGGCGGTGGCCAGTCCGACGATGCCGCCGCCCACAATCAAGACCTGTTTGGAATTCACCTAATTCGAGTGTAGCGGCGCGCACGCGGCGGCGGAAGCGGGGCGCGCGTGGCCGGGACCTTGGGGATCGGCGAGGCCGAACGGGTCTGAACACAGCCGGCCGATTCCGGGCGCGGTCACTTCGAAGTACACGTGGCTATCGCGATCGGTGTTGCCGATCCACAGGGCGTTCCACCGCCTTGTCTGGCCCTGTCCGTCGGCGAGGATGGTGAGGATGTCGATTTCGGAGCCGATCTCGGCGCCGGTGTCGGCATCGCGGACGCGAACGTGGCGGTCGCCGGCGTTCCAGTCGCCGGCCGGCATCTCAGTCCACTCCACGCGCGGAATGCGCCACTCCTGGCGCGCGAGGGCGGACGGCAGGAGCGGGTCGAGATCCTCGTCCACCATGTTGCGAACGCGGCCTAGCATGGCCGGGGAGAAGCCGAGTTTCCGCTTCTGGCCCACGACGAACTCGGCAGGCGCGACGCGCTCCGTGCGCTCGTTCGCGGCCGCGACGACGCCGGTGAGCATTTCGCCGATGGCTGGTCCTTCCATCGGACCGGCGAGCGTCGAAGCACCTTCGTATTGCTGTGCGGCGTACTCCTCGGGCGTGGTCGTATAGGAGAAGTACTCGTTGGCGAGCCCGACGATCGCGATTCGCGACCCCGGCCAGAGCGGCTCGAGTTGGCGCCGCACCCGCAGTCCCATGGTCGCGGTCATCTCGACCGGGACGGCGGCGAGCAGCAGGTCGCCGATGCCGATGGCGGCTACCGGGAATCGCGCCGGATAGCCGTTGCGGGTGATGGCGCGGGTGAGGTCGATGTGCAGCGGAAGGGAAGAGAGCGCGGAGGCGTCGAAATCCTCGAGGAGTTTCTTGACAGGGCCTCGTAGGCCGGGTTCCTTGAGGCCTTGATCGCCGTTGAGGCCGGTCGGAGTGTCGCTGGTCCAGCCGCCGCGCCAGCCGACGATGTAGAAGAACGCGGTGCGGCCGTCCTCCGCGCCCCCGATCTGCGCGACGCCGGACGAGGGCTCGTGCGCGAACTTGGGCTGTTCGTTGGGTCGCTCCTCGTGCCAGTTGTTCGGGAAGTCGCGGAGAGCGAGGCGCAACTGCGGCGCGGCGGGAGCGGCGACGGGAGGCTGTGCGCGAAGGTCGAGCACGGCGCGCGCGAGCCGGTCGCCGAAGCTGAGAACGTCCTCGCGATTCTGACGGTCCCAGTCGGGCGAGATATCGCCCTCCGCGCCATTGAAGAAGCCGGCGACGGGGACGGACTGCTCCAGAACCTGCATGGCGTACCCGGCGAGGTCGGATTGATAGAGCGGACCGTCGTGCGACATCGCGGTGGGATGGATGGCGTAGAAGACGAGCAGCGCGGCCGGGGCTCCGTCGTGCTTCGCTTCGAGGGTGATGAGCGTCGGATCGACGGCCGTCAGGCGCGGGCAGTCGGAGCAGGTGACGCCGCCCTCGCGGGCGAGCCGATTCATCGCGTCGACGTCTGAGGCGGGGTTGCGGAGGAACGGGACGATCGCGCGATTGCGTTGGAGTCCCGCGGCCCATCCCTGCCGCAGTTCGAGCGTGGCCGGACGCGCACCGGTCTTGGCGGCGATCACCGCGTCGGCGATGCGGTCCGCGAGTGTGTTGAAGAGTCGCTCGTCGAATCCGGGCAGCGCCGCGCCGAGGCCGTTGTACACGGGCGAGGTCATGTGGCCGCCGGGGCCGTGGTGCGTGTGGGTCGCGCTCAGCAGGAAGCCCTCGGGCGGGAGCGGCACTCCGGCGGTATTGACGCGACGCAGCACCTCTGCTTTCAGGCCCGCCGGGACGGCGAACAGGTCGCACGACGCGAGCGCGAGGGTTCGGCCGGCGGCGTCCTCGAAGTAGAACGCGCGGACATAGAGGTGGGTCCAATACCCGCGGGCGACGCCCGCCGAGATCGAATGCCCCGCCAGCGGATAGCCGGGCGGCGGGGTGATGTCGCGCTTCGCGGCGCCGGCGAGGAACCGCGCGGGCGCGGCGGCCGGGGCTACGGGATATCCCGCAATCCGCAGCCGGTACGGCGGCGCGCAGCCCATCGTCAGGGCCGCTAAGAGGAGGAGGGACGCTGTTTTCTTCATGAGTAACTCGCCGCGTCGATGTTAGCCCGCATAACACGGCAAGTAAACCAAAAAATGCGGACCAAGCCTTGTGCTAATTATTTTCAAGTTTTTACGCCGTGTTTTCAATGAGAAGCAGAGGCGCGTGCACGGAAGGGCGTGCGCGGGTGTTACAGATGCGAGGATGACCACGACTAACTACAGATACACGGTTATGCTGGCGATGCTCGCGATCGCCTCGTGCGCGACGCGCCGGCCCGCCTTCGTCGCGGTGCCGCGGGCGACGGGGCGCAGCGAAGAACCGGTGGCGCTCCCGCTCGATCGCGCCGGGCGGGCGCGGTTAGAGGCATTCCTCTCGCCGCTCGATCGTACGCCGGTCTTCGATGCGCTCGCGAACGCCGATTCGCTAACGGTCACTTCGAATCCCTCCGCTCGCCAGTTCTGCGACTTCGTGGAGAAGCTCTGCGTGGCGGCCCCGCTGTTTCGCGGCAAGCCGATCGTGCGTCAGGTAGTCGACGCGCGCGAGACGAGGCGGCCTTTCCCCGCGCCGCTCGCGGTTCGCGACGGACCCTATTGGTGGATCTTCCGGCTGCAAGGTGGGCGGTTGGCCACTGTGCTGCTTGTCCGCGACATTCGTCGCGACGTGGAGCGATGATGTCCCTTCACGACGACCTCCTCGCGATGCTCGAAGGAGTGGCGGACGTGTCGCTCGTGGCGCGGCTCCGCGACCGCCGTCTCGGCTTCCCCGACGAGACGCGCCTGAACGTCTTCATTCCCGACATTCACTTGGTGACGCCTCGGCGGCAATACCGGTTCGGCACGAACTCGCCCGAACTGCTCACGGCGGTCGTGCGGGGTCTGCGCGATTTCCGGACGGTCGCCGCGCCCGGACAAGTGACCGTCTACCAGCTCGGCGACCTGCTCGACCTGTGGCGTGAGACCCCGGGGCTCGATCCCGACGCCGACGTCGCCTCTGCGATCGAAGACGAGCATCCCGACCTGATGGAGGCGCTCTACCATCCTGCGCTCGACGCTCAGTTCGTTCTCGGCAATCACGATTACGACCTCTACCGCTGGCCCAACTACGACGTTTGGCAGCGGCATTTCCGCGTCGCACCCACTGTCCTGGCGCTCCACGGCGACATTTTCGACTGTGTCGAAAAGCTGCCGGACCCTGCGCAGAACGTCCTGGTGCATCTGCTCGCGCCGGCGGCACGTCCCTACAGCTTCGAACTGGGAGAATCCGCCGCCCCCTCGGCAGCCGGCGACCGGTTCAACGTCCAGGACGCGCAATCGCCGCCCGAGATGCTCCGGTTCTTCGATTCCGCGCGCGGATTCGCGGGCGGGTTGACGACCCTGGTGATCGGCCACACCCACCATGCCCGCCTCGTGGTCCACGAAGACGGCGACGATCTGTTTGCCCTGGTCGATTGCGGCGCATGGATTGAGAACTGTGTCACCGCGGACGATCCGGCGCCGCGCCCCAGCGCCCAACTCGGGGTCCTGGGAGACGACGAGATCCGGATCTACCAGTTGGCGCCCCGCCGCAAGTTATAATCGGCTCATCATGGACGTATACGAGGAGTTGGTGCGCCTGCGCCAGTTGGGCCAGAAGTGCGCGCTCGCCACCATCGTCCAGGTGCGCGGCTCCATCCCCAGCTACGAAAGCGCCAAGCTGCTGGTGCGCGAGGACGGCTCGATGGCCGGGACGATCGGCGGAGGGTGCGTCGAGGCCGAGGTCTGGAACGCCGCCCGTGAGGTCATCGAGACCGAGAAGCCCAAGCACCTCACCTTCAATCTGGGACAGGACGCCGCTTACGACAACGGGCTGATCTGCGGCGGCCAGCTCGACGTCTTCGTCGAACCGGTGCTGCCCGTGCCGTACGCCTACATTTTCGGCGCCGGGCACATCTCGAAGAGCCTTTCCAAGGTCGCGACCCTGGCCGGGTTCTCCAGCGTCGTCATCGACAACCGGGACAGCTTCGCCAATCGCGAGCGCTTCCCCGAGGCCGCGGACATACACGCCGCCGAGTACGAAGAGGTTTTCCCCAAGCTCCCGATCAACGAGACCAGCTACGTGATTATCGTGACTCGCGGCCACCGCGACGATATGCGCGTTTTGAAGCTCGCGATCGCGACCCCGGCCCGCTACATCGCCATGATCGGCAGTAAGCGGAAGGTGCTGAACGTCGTCCGGGAGCTCGAAAAGGAAGGCGTGCCGCGAACGGCGTTCGAGCGCATTTACGCGCCCATGGGCTTCGACATCGGGGCCATCTCGCCGGAGGAGATCGCGATCTCGGTGGCAGCGGAAATGATCGCGGTGCGGCGGAACGCGCCGTCCAACTGGCGCGCGCTTTCTCTCTCCGTTTTCGCGGGCGAGGGGCGTCCGGCCGTGCTGGCCCAGTGAAGTCCGCCGGTCTCATCCTGGCTGCCGGCGAATCGCGCCGCATGGGCACTCCCAAGGCGCTCCTCGACTATCAGGGCGAGACTTTTCTCGGCCGGTTGATCCGGCTGTTCTCCGAACGCTGCGAGCCGTTGATCGTGGTCCTCGGCGCCCATCCGATCGCGCCCGATCCTCGAGCACGCTACGTCGTCAACGACGCCTGGCGCGACGGCCAGACATCCTCCTTCCTCCGCGGCCTGCGCGAGATCCCCTCCGAGGCCGACGGCGTCCTGTTCACCCTGACCGACCACCCGGCAGTCGCGCCCTCGACCCTCGACGCGCTGCTCGCGGCCGAGGGTCCGCTCCGCATTCCGCGGTACGACGGCCGGCGCGGACACCCGATCTGGTTCTCCCGAGAACTCATCCCCGAACTTCTGGCGCTTCCGCCCGGCGGAGCCGCCCGCGACGTCATCCGCGCCCACTATCCACAAGCCACCTGGATCGAGACCGCCGATCCCGGCATTCTCGCCGATATCGACGAACCGGCCGACTACCGCGCCCTCCTGGGAGCGGAGGCATGAAGCGCCGCCTGCTGCAGGCCGGCGGTGTCGTCGTCGCGCTGCTCCTTCTCGGGGCCATCGTCGCGCCGTATCTCGACGCCAGCTCGTATGGCCGCCGCCTGCAGGAGTCGCTCCGACGCTCGCTCGGTCGCAACGTCGAGATCGGGCAAGTGCGGTTCAGCCTCTGGCGCGGCCCGGCTTTTGTCGTCGAGCGCAACGGCGGTCCGGGGCTCGTCATCCACGAAGACCCCTCGATCGGCATCGAGCCCATCGCCTATGTGGACACGGTCGTGGTGCGCCCGAGTTTCTGGCAACTCCTGCGCGGACGCTTCGTCATTTCATCGATCCAGCTCGAGGACGGCAGCCTCAACCTCGCCAAGCCCGAGGGAGGCCGCTGGAATGTCCTCTCGTTCGTCGACCGGTCGGTGATGAGCTCTGCCCCGGCGATCCACGTCCGCAACGGGCGCGTGAATTTCCGCTTCGGCGATACGAAGTCCGTCGTCTACCTCACGGAGACCGATCTCGACATCTCGCCGCCCGGCTCGCTCGGCGGCGGCTGGTCGGTGTACTGCTCGGCGCAGCCCGCGCGCACCGATCGTCCGGGCCATGGACTCGGCCTGTTCACCGTCCGCGGGCGATGGTTTCTCGCGCCGGAGCGCCTCGACCTCGACGTCAATCTCGACCGAACCGGCCTGAGCGAGTGGACTGCCCTCTTCCGCGGACAATCCGGCGCGGTGCACGGCGTGGTGACCTCGCACCTCCACCTCGGAGGTCCCATCAACAATATCGGCATTCAGGGCCGTCTGACTTTAGCCGATGTACACCGTTGGGACCTCATGCCGCCTTCCGGCCAGGGTTGGCCGCTCGACATCCGCGGCCGTCTGGACCTGGTCGGCGAGCAGCTCGAGTTGCAGTCCAGCTCGGCGTCGAACGAGGTGCTGCCGCTCTCGGTCCGCTTCCGGGTCTCGGATTACCTCACCAGTCCGCATTGGGCCGCCGCGATCAACTGGAACCGTTTTCCGGTGGAGCCCCTGATGGACTTGGCCACCCATATGGGCGCCGAATTCCCGGCCAAGCTCAAACTCGGCGGCGCGATGGATGGCGCGCTCACGTACTCGGGCGACGGCAAACTGCAAGGGACGGTCGGGTTCCACGACACGTCGCTGACCATCCCGGATTCGCCACCGGTGCGCGCGGAGCGAGCGTACATCGTTTTCGACGGGGGGCACGCGCGGCTGACTCCGGTGCGGGTCGAGACCGCCGACCACGATAGCGCCCAACTGGAGGCCGACTACGCCTGGGCCGGCGACACCCTGGACCTCACGATTCACAGCGACGCCATGAAGGTCGCGTCTCTGCGCGCGCAGGTGGCGCTGGCGGCGGTGCCATGGCTGGAACAGTTGCAGTCGGGCGAATGGTCGGGCGACCTGCACTACCACCACGAGCCGACCGAGAACGGCTGGGCGGGACGATTGACGATCGAAGATGCGCGTGTCGATGTGCCCGGGCTCGCTGCGCCGGTGGACATCGCTTCGGCGCGCGCCCAGATCGACGGCCCGCGAGTCGTGCTGGATCAGCTCGACGCGCAGGCCGGCAAGGTCGCGTTCGGCGGCGAATATCGCTATGAGCCGGGAGCGGCGCGCCCGCACCGGCTTCGTATCCGCGCCGAAGAACTCGACGCGTCGGACGTCGAAGCCCTGCTGCTGCCGACGCTCCGCCGCGATCGCAGTCTGATCGCCCGCGCACTGGGACGCAACAGCCTGCCCGACTGGCTGAAGGCGCGCGGGGTCGAAGGGACGATCCAGGTCGACGAGCTGACCGTGGGCGGCACGCGGCTCTCCGGCGTTCGCGGATTAGTCCGCTGGGACGGCGCTCGCATCGAACTGGATAATGTGCAGGCGAAGCTGGATCGTGCGGCGTTCACCGGCAAGCTGACGATCGGGCTTCGCAATGCCGAGCCCGTATATAAGGTGGCCGGGAAGGTCAAAGGCTTCAGTTGGCAGAACGGAAAGGTCGACGCCGAGGGGACACTCGAAACGTCGGGCACCGGCGCCCAACTGCTCGCGAAGCTGACGTCCGAGACGGCGTTTACGGGGTCCGCGTTGGACTTCGGCGGCGGTCCGTTGGGGAAAACGGTCTCGGGGACGTGTACGCTGGCTTGGACCCCGAAGCTCAAGGTGACCGGTCTCAATTTGAAGACCGACGACGAGAGCTTCACCGGCGCGGGCCGTACGCTCGACGACGGAAGACTGCTGATTCAACTCACCAATGGCGCGCACGAGATGCGGATGGTCGGTACGGTGGCCAAACTGCGGCTCGAAGAACCCGCGAAATAACGCTACTTCAGATCGGCGTTCAGGACGTACGCCAGGCGCGCGCCGGCGCGCTCGAGCTGGAGACGGATCAGCGGATCGGCGGCGGTCTCATAGACGGCCGTAATGTCGATTGGGGTCGTGGCGTCGACCGGCTTCGGCAGCTTCCCGTAGACGGTCTTGACGCCTTCCTTGTGCGATTCCTCCGACCAGGCGGTCACGGTCCCGTGGCCGAACTTCTTCCGCCGTTTGGTCGCTTCCTGGGAGAGGGCGGGGAACAACTGGTCCTCGGGCTGTAGGCGGCCGAGCAGGCCGCTGTCCCATAGGCTGTGGAGGTTCGTCTTGCGGTCGTGGAACGACACCTGGACGCTGTTGCCGCCACGATCTTTATTGTCGGAGGAGTGCAGCGGCTGGTGCATGTCGCCGACGAAGTGGATGATGAACATGAGCGCCTCGCGGCGCTGGTCCGGGGTGCTGGCCGGATCGCGCAGCGTCTGCCGCAGCCGCGAGAGCGCGGAAATCACACAATCGCCTTTAGCGCAGTCCCGCTCCATATCGACCCGCTTCTTGTCGTTGGGGATATCGACGTAGTGCCACGGGCCCGTTTCCGGTCGGGCTCGGCGGACCTCGTCGGCCCAACTGGCGACGGACGGCATGGTTTTGCCGGGGCCGAGGATCTCGAGGACGCGGGCTTTGACCGCGGGAGTGAGTTGGGCTTCGGCGATCCGGGCCACGAGGCTGTGTCCCTCAGGCCCCCAAGCGAAGGCAGGCAGACCGATGGCGGCGAGAGAGAGGAATAGGATGGGACGCATCAAGGTCGAGGTTAACATGGGGCTTAAAAAAGTAATGGCCCCGAGCTGGGTACTCGGGGCCTGCACTCAGAGAGTGGCGGTGGGAGGGGACTCACCGCCTGGGATGCTGTCTGTGTTGATTTGATATTAGCCATTTCGGATCTGCTTGTCCAGAACTTTCTTGAAAATGCTCTAAAATACTTTGCGGGTATCCTGGATGGGCGCAAATGGGGGTAATCGACGGTGGGCACCGATTTCGTTAAAACCGAGGGCACTCGCTTCGTCGTCCACGGCAACGCCTTTCCCGTGGCGGGGGTGAACTGCTACTTTCTGGCGTATTGTTCGGACGAGAGCCGCCGCGCCGCGCTGACGACGGCGCGCGCGATGGGCGCGAATGTCGTCCGGTCCTGGGCCTTTCTCGACGTCGCCGTGCGGGGCAGCGTGGCGTTCCAATATCTCGACGACGGGCGCATCGTGCAGAACAGCGGTCCCGACGGACTCGAGAGGCTGGACGCCCTGATCGCGATCGCCGAGGAACTATCGGTCAAACTGATCCTGCCGTTCGTGAACTACTGGGAGAACGAACTCGGCGGGATGAAGCGATACCTCACGTGGCTCGGAATTCCGGGTGAGGCGGACGTGTTTTACCGCGAGCCCGCCGCCCGCGACGCATACCGCCGCTGGGTCGAATGCCTGCTCACGCGCCGGAATACGCGGACCGGACGCGTGTACGCCGAGGAGCCGGCGGTGATGGCCTGGGAACTCGCCAACGAACCTCGGTGCGAAGTGGCGGGCGGCCGGGAGTTGCTGCTCGACTGGGTCGGCGAGATGAGCGCGTTCGTCAAGTCGTTCGACCGCAACCATCTGCTGGCGCTGGGCGACGAGGGTTTTCTTCGTCATGCCGCGACCCACGATCCGCTTTATAACGGCAGCCACGGCGTCGACGGCGAGGCCGTGCTCAACTTCGGCGAGATCGATTTTGGGACGTGCCACTTCTATCCGACGAACATGGGACACGGTCCCGAGTTCGGCGCCACGTGGATCCGTGACCACGTCGCGTCGTGCAGTCGTGCGGGCAAGCCGATGCTGTTCGAGGAGTACGGCTTGACCCTCCAGGAGGTCGGCAACGACGCCGCGCTCCGGGCGGAGTGGTACGCGCAGTGGACCGAAGCGGTCCGCGATGCCGGCGGAGGCGGGCATCTTCTCTGGATGCTGGGCTGCCGGAACCCCGACGTCGTGGCCTTCCACGACGACTACACGGTTTACGAGTAGACCGGCGCGCGCCAGCGGTCGGCAACGTCGTCGATCAGGTTGCGGACCGCGCAGCGCGCATCTAAGCGGTCCCAACCTGACATCAATAGCTCGTCGTACCGCGTGTGGCAATGGCGAATGTGGGCGATGGTGGCGGCGGTCAGCGCGCCCTCGTCGAGCGCCTGCCCCGACGCAGTCCGGCCGACTCTGCCGCTTCCTCGGAGGGCGGTGTGCTCGGCGATGCTGCGAGCTTCCTTGGGAGGGCAGTGGGGGAAGAGGTCGGCGATGGCGGCGGTCATGCGGTCGACGAGCGCACGGTCCTGGTCGACGCGGCGAAGCTCGGCGCGCTCGCGCTGCCGCTCGCGGCGGTCAGCGTCGGCGAGACACTCCTCTTCGGCTTGGGCGAGGGCGGCCTCTTCGACGAGAAGACCCTGGCGCTCGTAGCGCTTGCGGGAACGGCTGAAGCGCAGGACGACGGCGGACAGAGCGCTATGTTTCTTGGCGCGGCGAGTCAGTGCGGTGTCGCCGCGCGGCAGGTAGACGAGGTGGTCGAGGTCGGCGCACTCTAGGCAGAGCGGCCGTTGGTTTTCCATGGCGAGGAAACTGCCGCGGTGGATTTTGTCGCCGCATTCGCCGCACGCGGAGTCGCGCAGGATGGAGAAGACGACGATGTCCTTGGAGGCGGGTGAAGGCTCCATGACGATAAAATGCCACCGGGCGTGGGGCGATGCAAGGGGGTCAGGCGAGGGTGAGTTCGAGGCTGGCGAGAATGGTCGGGTTGGGCGCGAGGCCCAGATCTGCGAGGTCCTCGCCTTCGAGGTGGAGAGACACGGCTTCCTGAATGTTGGCGGCCAACTCGTCCAACGTGGGGGCTTGGGTAATGACCGGCAGGTCCATGCACTCCGCTACGTACATCTTTTCGCCGCGGAAAATGCGAACTGAAATGAGGCGCTTGAAAGGCACGGTGCGATGGAATGGCGTCCCCAGGGGGATTCGAACCCCCGTTACCGCCGTGAAAGGGCGATGTCCTAGGCCGGGCTAGACGATGGGGACTTGCTGGCCGGAAGAACGAGCGAAACTATTCTACTGTAGCATTTCACGCCCTGCGACCGTCAACCTCCCACCGATTCTGGCGTACTCTGAAGGCAGGATGTTCCGGCCGAGTCCGCACCTCAGCGATGGCGTCAACCATCGCATCGTGCAGTCCGAGATCGAAGGCGGGGTGCACCTGGGCGCTCTGGCTCCTGGCTCCGTCCTCGAGGTCGAGACCGAAAATCGCGCCTATACCATCCGCTACGAAGGCATGGGGCGCGCGCTCATCTCCGGCCATCCCGTATTCTGCCCCGAGCCGACTCTCGTCACCATCAACGGTTCCACGTGGGGCGGCTCGATGATCAAGTCCGGGTACATCGGACGCGGCATGCGGCTCGAGTTCGCGCGGCCCGAGTTGGAGCCGATCACTACCTCCGTCGTCCGCGAAGTGCGCGCGCTCTAGCTTCTGCTAGACTCGTCCAATGCCGCACGACCTGCCGCGCCGCCTGGGCCTCGCCGACTCGGTCGCGATCGTTATCGGAATCATCATCGGCGGCGGCATTTTCCTGGTGCCGAATCTGGTCGCGCAGAGCCTGGGCTCGGTCCCGATGATCGTCGCGGTCTGGGTCTTTGCCGGCCTCGTGACCTTCTTCGGCGCGCTCGCCTGCGCGGAACTCGGCGCGGCCTGGCCCGCGACCGGCGGCCAGTACATTTACCTCCGCGACGCCTTCGGCCCGATCGCAGGCTTCCTCTGCGGATGGTCGTCGTTCACGGTGGCGCGGTCGGCGCAGGTGGCGTGGCTGGGGGTGGTGTTTGCGCTCTACTTCGGCTACTTCGTGCCGCTCGGACCGTGGACGGGGAAGGCCCTCGGTGTCGGCGCGATCGCGTTCTTTGCGTGGATCAACTACCGCGGCGCGCACGCCGGCGCCGTCGTCCAAAAGCTGTTCACGACCGCCAAGGTGGCCGGCATCCTGCTGATCGTCGTCAGCGCCTTCCTCGCGCCCGCGCACCCCGCGTCCGTGACGACCGCCGCGCCGCCGTTCACGATGAGCAGCTTCGGCGTGGCGCTGATCGCCTGCCTGCTCGCCTACGACGGGTGGGTGCAATTGACGTTCGTCGCAGGCGAGATCCGCGACCCGCAGCGCAATGTGATGCGCGCGCTGGCGCTCGGGACACTGGCGGTGATCGCGATCTATTTGCTGGCGAATCTGGCGTACCTGCGTATGCTCTCGATCCCGGAGCTCGCGGCCAGCGAGCACGTGGGCGCGACCGCCGCCGAGCGGTCCCTCGGCGCGATGGGCGGCCGGCTCGTCTCCGCCATCATCCTGATCTCGATCCTCGGCACGCTGAACGGCTGCTTCCTCACCACGCCGCGCGTCTACTTCGCGCAGGCCGCGGACGGGCTGTTCTTCCGCCGGTTCGCCGAAGTCCACCCGCGCTATCAGACGCCGGCCTTCGCGATCGTGGCGCAGGCGGTGTGGTCGATCGCGCTGGTGCTCACTGGGTCCTACGAATCGTTGATCGATTACGCCCTGTTCGCGATGTGGCTCTCGTACGGCGTAATGGTCGCGGCGGTGCTGGTGCTCCGGCGCACACGGCCCGACGCGCCGCGTCCGTATCGCATGTGGGGTTACCCGGCGACGCCGCTGCTGTTCCTCGCAGTGACCGCGTGGTTCCTGGGAAACATGCTCGTGACGAAGCCCGGACCGTCGCTGGCGAGTCTTGGACTCATGGCAACAGGCCTGCCCGCATGGCTTATCTGGAAACGACGCCCGACCGCAGAAATCGTCGCGCCAGTTCAGTCGTGACCGAGTAGACGACGTGCGATGCGAGCGCCATGGCGTGGGCGCGGAGCGGATACTCCAGAGGCCCTTTCGAGAGACGGAACGCAGGCACCGCGACCTCGTCGGAGAGCGCCCACAGCGCGGCGCCGAACACCGCGCCTTCGCCCATCCGCACATCTTCCCAATGTTCGGCCGCGGCGCCGTAGAGCGCGCCGACAGCCGTGCCGTAGCTATAGTGGACGAGCTCGCCGGCCCACTCTTTTTCGGCCGGCGCGAGGTGGTGGTCGAACACCGTCTCCGAGACGGCGACCGCGGCCTGGACGGTGGCGGGCTCCTCGGACCCGCTGCGTTGCTCTTTCGAAGCGGGCTTCTCGAAGAGCTTGCTCATCCCGGCCTGAAACTGATTCATCGCGAACGAAGCGACGGCGCCGCCAATCGCTCCGGCGACGAGCCCCTTCCACGTGCTGTGCTGCTGCCGTTCCCAGAACATATCGGAATCAGGGAAGCACGCGGCGGGCCAGTGAACGCCAGGTTACCGCCGGAGGGCGTCGACCGGGTCCACGCGGGTGGCGCGGCGCGCGGGAATCCAACTCGCCGCGATGCCGACCGTCAGAATCGCCGCGGCGATGGCGACGAACGTGACGGGATCGGTCGGGCTGACGTGGTAGAGCATCCCGGAGAGCAGGCGCGTGGCGGCGATGGCGGCGACCACGCCGGCGGCGGTGCCCATCACGCTGATGCGGACGGCGTCGGACAGCACCATGCGCAGAATGTCGGAGGGCTGCGCGCCGATCGCCTGCCGGATGCCGATCTCCGCGGACCTCTCGGCGACCGAGTACGACATCACGCCGTACAGTCCGATGACCGCCAGCAGCAGGGCCAGGCCGGCGAACCCGGCGACCAGCCACATCAGCCGCCGCCGTCCGTTGAGCGCGTTCTGGACGTAGTCGTCGAGCGTCTGCACATGGGTCAGCGGCAGGTCGCGATCGACCGCGCGCACCTGCGCCTCGACCGCGTTGGCGAGCAGACGCGGATCGCCGGCCGCGCGGAAACTGAGCGCGACGTTCGCCCACCCGAACTGCGGATACGGCGTGTAGAGGACGAGGCCGGAGTCGCCGTCGAGTCCCCGGCTCTTCACGTCGCCGGAGACGCCGACGATCTCCGCCGGGACCTCGCGGCGCGCGTAAATGATGTGTTTGCCGACTGGGTCGGCGTCGCCGAAGTAGCGGCGCGCGAGCGCCTGGCTGACGATCACGCGGCGTGGCGCGTTGGCGTCGTCGACCCACGTGAAGGCGCGGCCACGGATGAGCGGAATGCCGAGCGCCTGGAAGTATCCGGGCGTGATCGCCATCCATTCGGCGAGCGGACGGCGCGGGATCGGCACGAGCGGCTCGCCCTCCGGCAGGAAGGGCGTGCGCACCCACGAATCCATCGGGATACCGAGCGATCCCGACGCCGACTTGACGCCCGGGAGCGCCTCGACGCGGTCGAGGGTCTCGCGAAGGAACTGCGTGCGGCGCGCATCGTCGGGGTAGCGGGCGGGCGGGAGCGCGATGCGCATGGTCATGGCGTTGCGCGGGTCGAAACCGGGCTGCACCTGTTCCAGACGGCGGAAGCTCTCGATGAGCAGTCCTGCGGCGATCAGCAGCACGACGGAGAGCGCCATCTGTCCGGCGACGAGGAAGCGGCGCGCGCGCGGACGGCGTCCGGCGGCGGCGCCGCGCCCGGCATCGCGTAGGACGGCGTTCAGGTCGGGTCGCGATGCCTGGAGCGCGGGGAGCAGTCCGAATGCCACGCCGGTCAGCATCGCGACGGCGGCGCAGAAGGCGAGCACGCCCGCGTCGACCTCGATGGGGCGCAGTCCGGGGAGGCCGAGGTCGCCGCGCGACAGCAGGCGCACGCCCCACACGGCGCAAGTCCCGCCCAGGAACGCGCCGCCAGCCGAGAGCAGGAGACTCTCGGAGAGCAGTTGTCCGACGATGCGTGCGCGTCCTGCGCCGAGGGCGGCACGGACTGCGATCTCTTTCGTGCGGCCGGCGGCGCGCGCCATCATCAGTCCCGCGACATTGGCGCAGGCGATCAGCAAGACCAGCCCGACGGCGCCGGTGAGGACCAGGATGGTCGGCCGCACGTCGGAGATGAGGCTGTCCTGCAGCGGCGTGGCGTACATGCGTCCATTCGGATCGGCATCGGGCGCCCCGGGATGTTCGACGCGATAGCGGCGGTTGACGACGCCCACGTCGGCGTCCGCCTGTTCGACCGTGACGCCAGGTTTCAAGCGCGCGATGCCGTTGAGGAAGCCGGCGCCATTGCGGATCTGCTCCTGCGAGAGGCCGCCGTACTGCGCGATCTGTGTGATCCAGACGTCGACGTCATCGCGCGGGATCGTGAAGCCGCGCGGCACGATCCCGATGACGGTGTACGGCGTCTGCGCGAGGGTGATGGAGCGGCCGAGGATCGACGGGTCGCGGCCGAAACGCCGCTCCCACACACCTTCGCTGAGCAGCGCGACGGTCTGCGCCCCGGTGTTACCCTCCTGCGGTTGGAACGCGCGTCCGGCAACGGGCTGCACGCCGACCACGTCGAAGAAGTTGGGGGAGACGCGCTCGCCGCTGAGTTGTACGGGGTCGCCTGCGCCGGTGAGGGTCAGGGCCTCGCTATTGAAGGCGGTAACGCCGGCGAGGGTGGAGACGCCGTCGCGCAGCGTGTCGTATGCCGTGACCGAGAAGGGAATGCCAGACCCGCCGCGCTGGGTGTCGTTGCCGATCAGGAAGACGAGGCGCTCGGGATGGTCGAGCGGCAGCGGGCGCAGCAGCAGCGCGTACACGACGCTGAACATCGCCGTATTCGCCCCGATCCCGAGCGCGAGCGTGAGGACCGCGGCGGTGGTGAAGCCGGGCGACTTGCGCATGAGGCGGAGGGCGTGACGGAGGCTGTACAGCATATGGGTAATGTACGTGGACCGCGCCGTCTTGTCACGCGCGCGAGGCAGGTGTCACATTCCGCCGGCGGGCGGTGTTGAGGTATCGTGGACGCTCGCGCCGAATTCATGGACCGTTTCGAGACCGAACCCGCGCCCTTCCATTTCGAACAGTGTTTTCAGGCCAATTACGCCCGGATCGCGCGGGCGGCGGCGCGCATTGTCGGCGACCCGGCGCGGGCGGAAGAAGTCGCGGTGGAGGCCTTCTGGAAATTGTGGCGGACGCCGCAGGCGCAAGGCGAACACGCCATGGGCTGGGTGTACCGCACGGCGATTCGATTGGCCCTGAACGACCTGCGCGGGCACCAGCGTCGGACGCATTACGAGAGCCAGGCGGCGCCGCCGGCCGCGGTCCCGACCCCCGAAGAGGAGCATGCCGCGGAGCAGACGCGGGAGCGCGTCCGGCGCGTGCTCGCCGAACTGGAGCCGCGCGATGCCGAGTTGCTATTATTACGCCACCAGGGGCTGAGCTATGAAGAGCTGGCCGCCGCGATTGAGGTGAAAGCGTCGTCGATCGGGACGCTGATCGCCCGCGCCCAAAAGGCGTTCCGGAAGGAGTACGTCAGGATTTATGGAGAACAATAAGCAGGACCTCGGACGTTGGGTGGATGAGCGGCTGGCGTCGCTCGACGGCTTCGGCGATTGGCAGCCGAACGCGGCGCGCGCGTTCTCGGTGCTGCGCTGGCGGCAGCGTGTGCGGCGCGCCGGTTGGGTGAGCGCGACGGCGGCGACGCTGGCGGCGGGCCTCGTCCTGCTCGCGATCTCGGGTCCGAAGGCGTGCGCCAATCCGGTCGAATGCGCCAATGAGGCGGCTCAGGGTCCGGCGCCGCAGAAGGCTCCCGCCGCGCGCAACTTCAAGGAATCGGGATCGCCCACGGCGACGGTGACGCTCGAAGTCTACTCGGATTACGAGTGCCCGTCGTGCGCGATGGCGTACGCGTCGACCATCCCGGAGTTCGTGGCGGCGTATGTGAAGACCGGCAAGGTGAAACTCCTCCACCGCGATTTCCCGCTGCCCCAGCACCAGTTCGCGCGGGTCGCGGCCCGCTATGCGAACGCGGCCGGCCGCCTCGGATATTACGACACCGCGGTCGACCAGATCTTCAAGACGCAAGCGAAATGGGAGAAGGACGGCTCGATCGACAAGCAGCTCATGCTGGTGCTGCCCCCCGGAGTCATGCAACAGGTGCGCGCGGCGGTCCAGTCCGACGCGGCGGCGCTCGATCAATCGATCCTCGCGGATATGACGATGGGCGGTAAGGACCTGATCAATCAGACGCCCTCGGTCGTCATCGTCGCGAAAGGCAAGCGGCAGGTGATCGCCGGCGTGCCGCAGATGACGTTCTTGACGAGCTACGTCGACAGTCTGCTGAAGTAGCGGGCAACTTTGACGCAGAGACGCGGAGACGCAGAGAACACATAACCGCAACACGAGGGGCGCGCAGGCGGCTGCGCCCCCGGGGAGTTGAGGGTGCTCTCTTATTGTTTGACGATCGTGCCGTCGGGGAGCCTCACCTCGCCCCAGCCGCCGTTCAGTTTGTTCGCCTGATACGGCATCTTCGCCGCGGCCTTTTCGTCGACCTCGATGCCCCAGCCCGGCTTGTCGCTCGGGTACACGTAGCCGTTCTTGAGCTCGGGACAGCCGCTGAAAACTTCGCGCGTGCGGTCGTTGAAGGCTGTGTACTCCTGGACGCCGAAGTTGTAGCAGACCACGTCGAGCGTCGCGTTGGCCATGTGGCCGATCGGCGAGACGTCTCCCGGACCGTGCCACGCCGTCCGCACGCCGAAGGCCTCGCCCATCGCGGCCGCCTTGCGGGCCGGCGTGAAACCTCCCATTTGCGTGACGTGCATGCGCATGTAGTCGATCAGGCGCTCGCTGATGAGCGGCGTCCACTCGTGCGGGCTGTTGAAGAGCTCGCCCATCGCGATCGGCGTCGCGCAGTTCTGGCGAATCTGGCGGAAGTAGGCGATGTCCTCCGGCGAAAGCGGGTCCTCGAGGAAGAACAGGCGTAGCGGTTCGACCGCTTTCGCGAACTGGACCGCTTGATTCGGCGTGTACCGCTCGTGCATGTCATGCAGCAGCTCGACCTCTTCGCCCAGCTGTTTGCGGGACTCCTCGAGCAGCTTCAGCGATACGCGAAATTGCGCCATGCGGTCGTACACCGGCGCGTCGTGGAGCGCTTCGGGACGCTGCGCCTGTCCGGCGCCGGAGCCATAGCTCGCCAGTCCCGCCACGCCCACCTGCACGCGGATGTGCTTGAAGCCTTGCGCCATCAGGCGCTTTGCGGACTCGATGCAGCGCGGGATGTCGGCGCCCGACGCATGGGAGTAACACGCCGCTGCCTCGCGGCATTTCCCGCCGGCGAGCTCGTAGACCGGCATCCCGGCCTGCCGCCCCTTGATGTCCCACAGCGCCTGGTCGACGCCGCTGATGGCGTTGTTGAGCACCGGACCGTTGCGCCAATAGGAGCTGTTGTAGAGCATCTGCCAGGTGTCCTCGATGCGGTCCACCGGCTTGCCGATGAGGAACGGCTTCAGGTACTTGTCGACCGCGACGTTGACGACGTCGGCGCGCTGCGTGAAGGTGCCGCAGCCGTAGCCGTAGAGGCCGTCCTGATCGGTCACGATCTTGACCACCGTGAGGCGCGAGCCCTGAGGGGCGGTCGCGATCACCTGAACGTCTTTGATCTTCGGGATGGTCAGGCCGTGCAGGGCCTTGACTGCCGCCGCGGAGAAGAGGCCGAGCGCTTGTCGCCGATTCATAGCAGAGTTATATCGCATTTGGTAGTCTCGGACCATATGAGACGCGCGATTCTTTTTTCGGGCCTGATTCTCGCGGTTGCGACGGTCTGGCTGCTCGGGCAGTCCCCTGCCGGAGATCCGCTGATCGAAGGGCTCCGCTCCGTCGAAGTCGCATCCGTGGCGGACGCGATGGAACAGCTATACGGCCAGAAGGCGTATATGTCCCACGAGATGCGCCCGCTCTCCACCACGAAGTTCGCGGGCCCTGCGGTCACGGTCCTGATGAAGAAGGACGAGCACAAGGAAGGCTCCGCGGCGTCGCAGGGCATGCTGGACGCGATCGATGCATCGCCGGCAGGGTCGGTGTACGTGATGGTGCTGGACGACGGAGCGGACTATGCCGGTATCGGCGGTCTGATGGCGACAGCGATGAAGGTCCGAGGCTTCGCGGGAGCGGTGATCGACGCGTCCGTGCGGGACACGCCGCAGATCCGGAAGCTCCAGTTCCCGGTCTTCAGCCGCGGAGTCGTGCCGTCGACGACGATCAACCACTATCGCTTCGCGGGAAGCAACGTACCGGTGACCTGCGCCGGAGCGCGCGTGAATCCCGGCGACATCATCGTCGGGGACGAGGACGGCGTGGCGGTCGTGCCGAAGGCGAAGGCCGCAGAGGTCCTGAAGAAGGCGCAGGAACTCGATAATACCGAGCACTCGATGATCCCGTTCATCGAGAAGTTCAGGTCGATCAAAGAGGCGGTGGCAAAGTTCGGGCGGATTTAAAGGCTTTCTCTCGCAGAGGCGCAAAGCCGCAAAGAACACATGACCGAAAATGAGATCTCGCGCGAGATCGTGGACGCCGCCTACCGGGTCCATGTCGCGCTCGGACCGGGCTTACTGGAGTCGGTCTACGAGGCTGTCCTCGCGTATGAGCTGAACCGGCGGGGACTTCGCTTCTCCGCCCAGCAGATGATTCCGATCATCTATGACGGCGTCGATGTAGGAGCGGGTTTTCGTGCCGACCTGATTGTCGAGGACAAGGTGATCATCGAGATCAAATCTGTCGAGCAGCTGGCGCCCGTTCACAAGAAGCAGCTCTTGACGTATTTGCGCCTCACCGACAAGCGCTTGGGGCTGCTCCTCAATTTCGATGTGGTCCTGATGAAACAGGGAATCACGAGGGTCGTCAACGGCCTGAACGAAGCGCCAGCCTAATGCGTTCTTTGCGTCTCTGCGCCTTTGCGAGAGATAAGCCTTTTAGCGCTCACCCACCACGACGTCCCCATGTAGTACGCCGGGAAGTACAGCGACCACCACACGCACTCACGCCAGCCTAGGCAGATCGCGACCAGCATCGCCGTCCAGGGGACCGCCAGCACGATCGTCACTCGATTCAATGGCCCGCCTTGCGTGGGATACAAGTACCTCGTCGGCACGAACGTCAACGCCGCCAGCAGCAGCACGACCGCTACCACCACTACCTGCGTGAGCCCCAAGAAGTAGCAGTAGAACGCCACGATGTTCCAGTACGACGGGAAGCCGAGGAAGTAGCCGTCATCCGTCTTCGCCTGCACGCGGCAGAAGCCGTAGGCGCTCGCCAGTAGCGGCGGCGCTAGCGCCCACCCCGGCGCGAGGCCTGCTCGCCACATCAGGAACAACGGCAGACTCGTGTACGTTTGGAAGTCGATGATGTCGTCGAGACGGCGGCCGTCGAACTCGGGGAGGACCTTGCCCACCCTCGCCCACCGCGCGAGGCTCCCGTCGACCGCGTCCACGACTGTCGCTACGAGCATCAGCGCGAAGGCCCCACGGATCGAGTCGTCCCCGCCGCGGACGATCAGCGCGGCCATCCCGCCTGCCGCCAGCAGGCCGAGCGCGGTGAACAGATGGACGCCCCAGGCGAGGACCCGAGCCTTCACGCTTCCATCATGGCGGCTTCGGCCACGTTTGCCAACTTCCGCGACTGGCTCAGCCGCGCCGTCAGCCGCGACACGACCGGCAGCAGCACCATGCCCGCTGCGGCCGCCAGCGTCTTATAGGGGAACGGGTAGTGGATCAGCGCCGGAATCCCGAGCAGGGGCTCGCCGCCGCCGATCCGCAGCACCAGCGACACCGAGAACGCCGCGATCGATCCGATCCGGTTCGCCTTCGGGTCGAACAGCGCGCACACGAGCTGCGGGAAGAGCAGCACGAATACCAGGTCGCTGCTGAAGAACCATAATGCCTGCACGCTCTGGACTTTCAGGGCCATCCAGAGCGCGCCGCCGCCGAGCACGGCCACGGAGACGCGCAACACCGTCGCCAGCCGTGCGCCCGTGAGGTCCGGCCACAGCAGCCGCTTGCAGCAATTCCAACTGAACATGGACGCCGCGGAGAGGACCGACGCGCTGAAGCTCGACGTCACTGCGCCGACGATCGCCAGCAACCCGAGAAGCGCCACCCACGCCGGGGTCGTCGTCTTCAGCATCCACGGCAGCACTTCGGATGCGTTCGCCACGACGCGGCCGCCGCTCGCCGCCGCCATCCCGACCAGTAGCGGCGGGACCACGAATGCCACCGTCAGCAGTCCCGACCCGATGGACATCCAGCGCGCATCGCGCTCATTGCGGCAGGAGAGGACTCGCTGGAAATAGCAGTTCCACGGGATGCCGCCGAAGACGAGCATCGCCGAGAGATCCCACCACGCCGCGTCGCCGCCCGCAATGGCGGTCGAGTGCGGGTAGGATGCGATGCCGCCGGTCGCATGCAGGACGAACGGAAGCGCGATCGCGAGTCCGATGGCCACTACGAGCAACTGGACCGCGTCCGTATAGGCCACGGACCACAACCCGCCGATCATCGTGTAGATCGTGACCACCAGCGCCGCGAGCAGAATCGCCGCGGTGAGCTTGATCCCGAGAATCACGTCGAAGCTCGACCCGATCGCGACCAGCAGCTCCGCGCTCCAGAACAGCTCGGCGAGCATCGCCGGAATGAACAGCACGGCGGCCCAGCGCTTCCCGAAACGCGATTCGAATGGGTCGATCAAGGTGTTGAAGCCCATCCGCCGCATGCGCCGCGCGAAGAACAGGCCGCCGAGGACCAGACTCAGTCCGAAACAGAGTCCGCCCTGCACGCCCGACGCGACGCCGCTGCGGTACGCGCCCTCCGCGGTGCCGAGCAGGTAGCCGCCGTCGACCCATGTCGCGGTCATCGTGAGGAGCGCCATCCAGCGCGGCAGCGACCGTCCCGCGACGATGAGGTCTGAGATCGACCCGTGTTTGACCCGCCGCGCCGCATAGATCCCGACCGCCAGGAACGCCGCCAGGATCAGCGCGAAGAAGAGCATCGCTCGATTATATGGGCCTTCGGGGGCGGCGTGAGACAATAGGTAGATATGCTGTACCGCCTTTCGGCTGCTGTAATCGCGGTGTGCCTCGCCGCGATGGGGCAGAGCCTCTCCGTAGAAAAACTGCTCTCCTTCCTGCAATCCTCCGAGAAACTCATCAAAGAAGGGAAGATGACCGACAAGGAGCTGGCCGGCTACCTCTCCAAGGTCAAACTCACCGAGCGTCTCGACGACCGCGCCATTGAGGAACTCCAGGGCGCCGGCAACATCGGTCCGAAAACGCTGGAGGCGCTCCACGCGCTCCGCGAGCGGTCGCAAAGCCTGGCCTCTGCCAAGCTGCCTCCGCCGGAGGCCAAACCCGTCCCGATCCCGCCGCCGAGCTCGCAGGAGCAGGCCGCGATCATCACGGAGGTTCGCGAGTACGCGCTGAACTACAGCAAGACGCTCCCCGACTTCATCTGTACGCAGGTGACGCGCCGCTTCGCCGCGCCCGCGCCGGGCACGAAGTACGGCGGGTCGGCCGACAGCGAACCCCGGTGGACCTCACTCGACACCCTCACCATCAAACTCAGCTACTTCGAGCAGAAGGAAGACTACAAGCTGATCCTGGTCAACAACACGATGACCACGCAGGACTACGGGACGCTCGGCGGCTCGACCACCACCGGCGACTTCGGCAGCATGATGCGCGAGATCTTCGAACCCGCCAGCCAAGCGAAGTTCGAATGGGACCACTGGGGTACACTCCGCGGTCGCCGCGTCCTGGCGTTCTCCTACCGCGTGGCCCAGTCACGGTCGCAATGGCACATCGTCTATGAGAAAAAGAACGACATCGTGCCGGCTTACCACGGGCTCGTCTACGTCGATAAGGAAACCCACGAGGTGATGCGCGTCACCCTCGAGGCGGAAGACATTCCGGCGGGCTTCCCGATCCACCGCGCGGACACGGTGCTCGACTACGACTTCCAGCAGCTCACCGGGAAGACATTCCTCCTCCCGCTGAAGTCGACGACGATCATGGCGACCAGCGAATACTGGACCAAGAACGACGAAGAGTTCCGCGTCTACCGGAAATACTCGGCGGAGTCCGACATCAAGTTCGACAGCACAGACGTGCCCGCGCCGCTCCCGGAAGAAAAAACCAAAGAGACGCCCGCGAGTGAGAAGACTAAAGAAACACCGATGAAAAAGAAGTAAGGGCCACGAATGAACACGAATCCACACGAATGAACACATTTTTGATTCGTGTTCATTCGTGTGAATTCGTGGCCTATTTTGTGTAGGTTTTCTGGTACTTGTTTCGGCTGTTCTCCATCGTGAACGTCCCGTCTCTCTGGGCCGTCATCTTCAGCCACTTCCCTTCACAGCGTTCGTCGATATTGGCGATGAACGGGTCTGCGGCGTTGTTTTCTTTACCGCCGTCTACTGCGAAGTGAAGCTGCCAGGTGTCCTGTAGGCCTGGCGTTTCTTTCAGGGTTTTCCAGACTTCCACCGAGCCCCCTTTTTTCGCGCCGTTCTCTTCGATGGCCGCTCTCGGGGAAAGCGCACGGACCAGTTGCGGCGAGTCCGAGGAGTTCGTGCCGTGATGCGACGCCACGAAGGCGTCGACTTTGCCGAGCTTGTTCGCGGGGCAGACGAGGTCGTACTCCTTGTTCCAGGTGAGGTCGCCCAGATCCGCGAGGCGGAAATCGCCGAACTGCACGATGACGCCGACCGACTGCGCGTTTTCGGTCTTGTCGAGGTCCATCTTCTTGAAGCCGGCGCACTCCGGGTTCGGCTGTCCGGCGCCGGGGAGCGCGTTCGCGAGGCCTTCGCCGCCGGCCGAAACCACCGTTACGTCGAGGCCTTTCACCGGGACCTTATCGCCGGGCTTCACTTGGATGTGATTCCCCTTGGCGCGGTAGGCCTTGTAGGTGTTGAACAGGACCTCGGCAGCCTTATCGGTCTCGACACTCGTGCCGTGGTCGACGAAGTTGCGGATCGGCAGCTTCTCCGTGAGCTGGGCGACTCCGCCGGCGTGGTCCGTATGGAAATGGGTGATGAGGAGATAGTCGATGCGCTTCACGCCCGCGGATTTCGCGGCGGCGGCGATGCGCTCGGCGTCCCGGCGATTGAAGCCTCCCCAGCCGGTGTCGATCAGGAGCGAGTCGCCGCCGGGCGGCGCGAACAGGGTGGCTTGCCCGCCCTCCACGTCGATGAAGTACACTTCGAGATTCTTGGCGGCGGGCAGAGAGGTCGCCGCGGCCAACAGAAGAACTACACTTCCCGGCAGCTTCATGGTTCAAAATACTATCAGAGGCGCGGGGGAGGGAACAGTTGTTCGGGAACATCCCGTAGCTTCGGAGCGTATGGAGTAGTGGATGCCGTTTTGTAGCCAATGCGGAAACCCGGTAGTGGCGGCCGATTCGTTTTGCGGCCGTTGCGGCGCGCGCCAACCCGGCGCCACGGCTGGACCTCACCCGCCGCATACGGCTCCGCATCCGGGCAGCGGACTCGAGGGCATCAACGCGAAGACGGCGTCGATTCTCTGCTACATCCCGTGGGTGGGTTGGATCGCGGCCATCGTCGTCCTCGCCTCGGACCGTTTCCGCCACGATCGCGCCGTCCGCTTCCACGCCTTTCAGGGTCTGTACTTATTCGTGGCGTGGCTGATCGCCGACCAGGTCATCCGGCCGCTGCTCAGCGCCGTGGCGCACATGCACATTTACGCCATCATCGAGGCGATGTTGGTCGGCGTGTCGATTTTCATGATGGTCAAGGCCGCGCACGAGCAACAATATCAATTGCCCCTGTTCGGCGAGTTGGCGCATCGGTCGATGACCGAAGACTAGCTCAACAGCCGTGCTGTTGGCGGTGCTCCCGCAGAGCTCCGAGCGCCCGCTCTTTCGCCCCCAGCGTGTTCTCGATCTCGTGGTCGATCGCCATGACGAGATTGTCGCTGCCGGCGCGCAGGGCCTCCGCTTGACGTCGCGCCAGATCGGCGAGCTTCATGAGCGCCTCCTGGGTTTCGTCCACCAGCGCTTCTCGCCGGGGGCACTCCGCGAGTTCGTTCATTCCTCGGACGCCGTCTTGGCGCCGCTGTTTACGATCCGCCGCAGTTCCCGATGGGCTTCCCGCAGGCGCTCGCGAATCGCAGTGGTCTGCCGCTCCGAGGAATCCAGCTCTCCCTGAATCGAGTCGATCTCGTCCAGTTGGTGGTTCAGGTTATTGGCTTCGTGTGGCATTCCGAAACCTTCGGCTCTGTCCGAAATATAGCCGATCAGGGAGCCACTGGCGGTGAGAAGTCTCACAGATGTAAGGGAATTGATACAATACTGCGGACCGTGTTCGTCAAGGATCATGCCGGAGCCTTTATCCGTTGCCCGAAATGCAACTCGGTCGACGTGCGCTATTCCGACAGCGTCGAACTACGCGACTTTCTGTTTTGGGTTTTCGGGCGCAACCATGCCTTGCGCTGCCGGAACTGCCATGACCGGTTCTACGCGAAGACGAACGAAGCCGCCAACAAAATGTGGGTGGAATAGACCTGAGAAAGAGCCCCTCGCCATGTTTCAGGCGGGGGGCGCGAGGCACTGCGCCTGTCGTTCGGAGGAGCCGACAGGCCGTACGAATCATAACACCTCGGAAGCATACGGTAAAGATCGTACCGTGTACGTTGCCGGACATGTTATAATTATTCATAGCAGCGAATAATCAAACATGAAGATCCCCGTCGGCATTGTCGGATATCGAGGCTATAGCGGTGCAGAGCTGGTCCACTTGCTGGACCGGCACTCCGGTGTTACCCCGATTCTCCTCGATCATCGCGACGCACCGGCGGTCTCGGCGATGCGGCGATCCAAGGGCCCGGTACGTGCCGACCTTTCGGCGCAAGTCATACGCGATCAACAGCTTGCCGCCGTTTTCCTGGCTACGCCGCCGGAGGCCTCGATGGAACTGGCGGGCATGATTCTCGAGGCGGGCGCGAAGGTGGTCGATCTCAGCGGCGCCTTCCGATTGGGCACTCCCGAAAATTACTCCCGGTGGTACAAGACGGCGCATGCCGCGCCCGATCTGCTGGCGGAGGCGGTCTACGGATTACCGGAATTTTGCCGGGATCGCATCCCTGCTGCGCGCTTGCTCTCGAACCCGGGCTGCTATCCGACTGCTGCAAATCTCGCCATTCGTCCGCTGGTGGAGGCGGGGCTGATCGACCGTTCGGCGGGGATCGTTTGCGACGCGAAGTCGGGAGTCAGCGGGGCGGGCAACAAGCCCACCGCGAAGAACATCTTCTGCGAAGTCACCGAGAATTTCTCGGCGTACTCCATCCTGCAGCACCGCCACGTGCCCGAAGTACTACAAACTTCCGGACTCGAGGAGCGCGAGTTCAGTTTCACCGCACAACTCCTGCCGATCGACCGCGGGATCCTGGAGACGATCTACTTCCGCACCCAGCCCGGCACGACCACTGAGGCAATTCTCGACACATACGACCGGCGCTATGCAAACGAGCCGTTCGTACGGATCTACAACCCCGGACACATGCCTGACCTCCGGCGGGTCGCGCGCACGAACTTCTGCGATATCGGGGTGACGGTCGATTCGGCGACGGGCCGCGCCGTCGTGGTCAGCGCCATCGACAATCTCGTGAAGGGCGCCGCGGGACAGGCGATCCAGAATATGAACCTGATGCTCGGGTTCGCCGAGACCGAGGGCCTGCTGTGAAAGTGCTCGTGAAGCTCGGGGGCGCCTTGCTCGACACCCCTTCGACCCGGGACGCGCTCGCCGCTCAGATCGCCGCTATCCGAGGCGAGGTCGTCGTCGTCCACGGCGGCGGCAAGCAAATGACGCGGTACCTGACGGAACGCGGGGTCGAGAGCCGCTTCGTCAACGGACTGCGGGTCACCGGTCCGGAGACGATCGACGCGGTTCTGAAAGTCTTCGCCGGAACCGTCAACCACGAACTCGTAGCTGCGCTGAACCGCGCCGGCGCGCTGGCGGTCGGGCTCACCGGCATCGACGCGCTGCTCGCCGAAGCGGAGCAGATGGACCCGGAACTGGGGGCGGTCGGGCGCGTCGTGCGTTCCAATGCGGGGGTGCTCGACGTGCTTACAGTGGGGGGCTACCTCCCGGTCGTGGCCTGCGTGGCGGGCGACCGGCAGGGCAACATTTATAACGTGAATGCCGATCAGATGGCGGTGGCGTGCGCCGCGGCCTTTGGCGCGGACGAGTTGATCTTCCTCACCGACGTCGAGGGCGTGATGGACGGGACCAAAACGGTCCGCACGAGCCTCACCGCGGCCGATTGTCGGGGCCTGATCGCCGACGGAGTCGCGACCGGCGGCATGCAGGCGAAGCTGAACGCCGCCATGGCCGGACTGGCGGGCGGAGTCGGTTCGGTGCGGATCGCGTCAGGAGCCGCGGCGAACGTCCTGCCGCGCCTTTTGGCGGGCGAGACGATCGGAACGAGAATCACCCATGATTAGCGGAGTTCATGCCGACGCGTTCGTCGAGGCGCGCCAGGGGGGCGGCACGCTCACGATCCGGAAGGCGGTGATGCACGACATCGCGCCGATCCTGGAACTCATCAACAGCTACGCCGCGAACGGCATTATGCTGGCGCGAACGGAGTTCGAGATGTCGGAGGCGATCCGCGACTTCACCGTGGTGCTCCGCGGCGACGAACTGTTGGGTTGCGGCGCGCTCCACTTCTATAGTCCGACGCTGGCCGAGATCCGCTCGCTCGCGGTGCACGAGTCGGCGAAGAAATACGGGGTCGGACGCAAGATCGTCGAGGCGCTGGTCGTCGAGGCGCAGCAGTACGAACTGGACGCGGTGTTTGCTTTCACGTACGTGGTCGAGTTCTTCCAGAAGGTCGGGTTCCACGTGGTCGAACGGGGTGTGCTGCCGCTGAAAGCGTGGAAGGACTGCCTGCGGTGTCCCAAGTTCCAGGCGTGCGACGAAATCGCGGTGCTGCGGGTATTGCGGCCCGAGCGCTGGAACGACGCGCAACCCCAACAATGGCCAGCGGACGAGCTAATCCAGATCCCCACGCCCCTGGTGTAGCGATTACCCCCAAATAGGGACTTCACGACGTCCCCACAAAAGACCCGCAGTAAAAAGCTACACTTCGCGGGTTTCCTCGGCTACACTTCAATTTCAGGACAAAAAAGCCTGAAATAGGAATAGGCGGCCAAATGAAAGCGCAAACCGTTGACGTCAAAGCTTCCACAGGGCGGGTGCTCTGCTGCACCGTCTTCCGGCCGGGCGGCAAAAAGCTGCTTGCCAAAGGTCACGTCATCAGCGACGAAGACATCCGCGTCCTCGAATCCGAGGGCATGGAGAGCATTTGGGTCACGGAGCTCGAAGATGGCGAAGTCGGCGAGGATGATGCCGTTGCCGCCGTTGCCGCTGAAATGGGATGCGGCAGCTTCGAGATCCGCCTGGCAGCCGGCGGCCGCGCGAACCTGATCGCGACCGAAAATTGCTGCGTGCTGGTCGATGACGAACTGCTGAAGCAGATCAACTGCACGGCCAGCGTCGTGATCGCGACCTCGGCGAATTTCAGCTATGCGGTCGCCGGGCAGCGGATCGCCACAGTCAAGAGCGCGCCTTTCGCCGTCGCGAAGGATCAGCTCGAAGCCGTCGTCAACATCATTAAAGAGCGCGGCCCGATCCTGCAGGCCCGCCCATTGCGCGCCCCGAGTGTCGGAGTTCTCTATACCGACCCGATCAGCGGCGAGCGCGCCCGCCAGTTGTTCGAGAACATCATGCGGCAGCGGCTGGAGCGTTTCGGGGTCAATCCGAACTTCGTCCTGGCCTGCACCGAGGACGAGAATTCAGTTTCGCGTTGCATGCAGCACCTGCTGCGCTCCAAGCCGTGCGTCATCCTGGTGGCATCCACCACCGCTCCGGCCGGACCGGAGGACGTGATCGGCCAGTCGATGGTGCGCGTAGGCTCGCATATCGAGCGTTTCCTGGCGCCGGTCGAGCCGGGCAACCTGCTGCTCTTGGGTTATAAGGACGAAGTACCGATCGTGTCCGCTCCGGGCTGTTTTCGATCGGCGAAGTCCAATGTTGTGGATCTGATCTTGCCTCCGTTGTTGGCGCGGTATCGAGTCACCGGTTGGGAAATCGCGTGCCTCGGTCACGGCGGACTACTGGCGTAACAAGCTCCTCCACCCTTGCTTGCCGGACCTCCGACTGGCTTGCAAGTGCTCCTCACCCCGGGCGTCGAAATGACACCCGGGGCTTTTTTTGTTCATAGGATGCCCCGCGTGCGTAATTCCCGCTCCAATTGCTCCGCGTTCTCGAATTGCACCGCGTCGATCCCCAAAGCGCGCGCTCCCTCCACAAACTCCGCGATGTCATCCGTGTAGAAGCACTCTTCGGGGCGGCAGCCGGCCCTGCCGATGGCGGCGCGATAAATGTCCGGGTGCGGCTTCATTGCCTGGACTTCGTACGAGAGGACGAGGTCGTGGAAATGCCGCAGAAGCGGGTACGTCTGTTGAATCCAGGGAAAGTGGATCGCATTAGTGTTGGAAAGCAGGATCACGCGGTATCGCGCGGCGAGCGTCTCCAGCAGGCTCTCGGGCACGAGCGTCTCGGTGAAGATGCAGTTGAACATCTCGCAGAACTCGTCGGGCTGCACGTCGAGCGAGAGAGCCCGGGTGATCTCCGCGATGAACTCGGCCGGCTCGATCTGTCCCGATTCGAAGCGTTGCGCCAACCCGGTGGTCGAGAGCACGCGCGGGATCTCGGTGGCGGCGTGGGGGCAGATGCTCTCCAGGCGCTGGTAGACGCGTTTGAAATCGAAGTGCACCAGCACCTTCCCGAGATCGAAAATGATGGCCTTGTAGATCACGACAGTTCGATCTCGTGGTCGAAGGGCGTGTACCCGCAGAGGTAGACGCGGAGTCCCGGCGCGGCAGGCTCGGCCCCGCGGATTTGCCAGTAGGAGTGTTCCCGCAGTCCGGGACCGAAGCGGACGGTGTCGTTACCGGCGCGATAGGTCGCGAAGCCTTCGGGCAGCAGCGTGCCGCCGTTCGCTTCGACGCAGCCTTCGAGCTTGCCGCCCTCCCGCAGCGCAATCTCGACCGCCACCGGCACATTCGACGTCCCATCGGCGCGGAGTCGGACCCGCAGGCCGTTCTTCGTCTCCGAAATGCGCGCGCTCTGCTTGAGGTGGCAGACCTCGGACTGGCGGCGCGACTCGCGCGTGAGTCCCCACTCTCCGGCGGCGACCTTCCGCGCCGGATCGAAGGGCTGGTAGTAGCCGGAGGAGAGTTCCTGAGTCAGGAGGTAGCCGTCCCCATCGCGATCCCAGCGCGTGGGTACGAACTGCCCCTTCCCGAAGAAGGCGCCGGCGAACCGCAATGAGCTGATCACGGCATCGCCGCGGCGGAAGCCGAGAAAGTGGCTGTCGTTGCGGAGCAGGACCGTCGCGCTCAGCGCGCCGTGGCGAATGCGGAGAGACTCCAGCGACGGCAGGAGCTTCACGTAATCGCCCGGAACGGGAGCGTCGGGGATATCCTCCTGCAGCTCCGGGTACTCCATGAGGGTCGTGAGACTCGCGGCCGTCGGGAAGCGGCGCGCGATCGCGGCGTACGTCCCTTTGCGGTCGTGCACGGCGAGGTATTGCAGGGGAAACCAGTAGGGCGCCATGTCGCGGCGCTCGTATTGGTCCTGGCGGCGCGAGATTTCGGTCACGACTTCGTAGCCCGGATGCAGCAGCCACTGCATCGCGTCGAGATTCCGGCGGACCGGGTCGAGCAACTGCGGTCGCTTCAGCTTGGCGGCGAGGACGGTGAAGGCGCGGTCGCAGACCGCGTTGTACACGCCCGTACTCCGTTCCGTGAACTGTCCGTCGGAATCGAGGTCTACTCCCTCGGCGAGCCATTGGTCTATACGTCGTAGGTAGGCTGGGTCGGGAAAGACCTCGTGGATTTGCGCCAAAGCGGACGAAACGACCCAGCGATGATTGGGTGTGTGCACGCCTCCGCTCGCCATTCCCGCGCCGGCGCGCTTCAGGAAACGCTCCAGCGTCGCGACCCATTCGCTGGCGCCGGCCCGCTGCGCCAGGCATGCCGCCGAGCCGACGTTGTGGACCACGAAGCCGGTGTCCGGCGGCGAGTTGAAATTCGTCGTCAGGAGGTCGATGTTGCCCTGGGCCGATTGCGCGCGATCCAGGTACGCCGCGGCGAGCCGCGATCGCTCGAGCATCAAGGGAGCGCGGTAGAACTTCGACGCGGGTTGGAGGAACGCGGTCGCGCAGGCGGTCACGAGGCCCGCGGCGGCGCCGGGACTGTGTAGGCCGCTCGCATCCTCCATCGTGCCCGCGAATCGGCTCGCGGGGTCGGTGATCTGCGCGCGCACGAGCCTCTCGACGGAGGCGTCGTGGCGCGCGACTACGTCGTTGGGAATGCCGGCGGCGGGGACGGGCGGGACGGCGGCAGCCGCTGCCGCCGCGGAGAGCAGTTGGCGTCTGGTCACACGGCGATGGTAACAAGCCGGCTGGGGTGTCTTCTCGCACAAGTTCCGTAGCGCGGCAGGCCCGAATGTGGTGGAATGCGGGAACGGTGACGAGTTCAGGACCAGCTACATCTTCACCCTCCCTGGATTGCCTGGCGGGAGGCGGGCAGACCGGGGCACTGATGCGGGCCTTCGACTGGAGCGCCACGCCCGTCGGCGCCGTCGACCAGTGGCCGCAAAGTCTCAAGACCTCGGTTTCAACCTGTCTCAATTCCCGCTTCGCGATCCTGGTCTGGTGGGGGCCCGAACTGGTGATGTTCTACAACGAAGCCTACGCTCAGATCCTGGGGCGGAAACACCCGGCGGCGCTGGGAGCGCCGGGACAGCAGATCTGGCCGGAAATCTGGCACATCATTCAGCCCATGCTCGAAGGCGTCCTCGAGCGGGGAGAGGCCACTTGGGCGGACGACCTGCTCCTGGAACTCGAGCGCAGCGGATATCCCGAGGAGTGCTACTTCACGTTCTCCTACAGCCCGATCCGCGACGAATCGGGCAAAGTGGGCGGCGTCTTCACCCCCGTCCAGGAGACCACCGACCGCGTCATCGGGGAGCGCCGTTTGCGGACGCTCACCAGACTGGCCAGCGCGGCCCGAGCGGCCAACGCCCAGACGGTTGACGAGGTCTGCCGCATCGCGATGGAGACGTTGGCGGGCAATCCGCACGACATCCCGTTCGCGGCGCTATATCTGACGGGCGAGGATGGTGCGGCCGGCCTTCGCGGAGTTGCTGGGATCGACGCCGGAGCGGAGGCGCTGCGGGAGGCGATCGCGCGAAGCGGGGCGGTGGCGTTGAATCAGCCCGCAGTGGTCGCGCTACCGCCGAATTCGGATGTGCCGTGCGGAGCGTGGCCGGTCCCACCCGCCGAGCTGATCGTGCTGCCCATCCTGCCTTCGGGCCAGCGCGCCGGCTTTCTGGTAGCGGCGGTCAGCCCCAGGAAGCGGCTCGACGCCGCGTATTGGGACTTCTTCCTGATGGTGGCCGGCAATATCGCGACCGCCGTGGCGGAGGCTCGCGCCGCCGAGGACGAACGCCGCCGCGCCGAGGCCCTTGCGGAGCTGGATCGCGCCAAGACCGCCTTCTTCAGCAATGTCAGCCACGAATTCCGCACACCGCTCATGCTGATGCTCGCGCCCGCCGAGGAAGCGTTGGCGGACCCCGCGGGACTTCCCACGGCCTATCGCGAGAAGCTGGAATTGATCCACCGCAACGGACTGCGCATGCGCAAGCTGGTCGACACGCTGCTCGAGTTCTCGCGCATCGAAGCGGGCCGCATCGATGCTTCGTACGAGCCGGTCGACCTCAGCGAATTGACGGCGGAACTGGCGTCGGCGTTCCGATCGGCGGCGCAACGGGCGGGCCTACGCCTCGAGGTCGATTGCGCGCCGCTCGCGGAGCCGGTCTACGTCGACCGGTCGATGTGGGAGAAGATCGTCCTCAACTTTCTCTCGAACGCGCTCAAGTTCACGATGGAGGGCACGATTTCGGTGTCGCTCCGGGAGAAGGACGGCGTGGCGGAACTGACGGTGTCGGACACCGGCATCGGCATTCCCGAGTCGGCTCTGCCGCGCATCTTCGAACGGTTTTACCGCGTCGAGGGGGCGCGTGGGCGCTCCGTCGAAGGCTCCGGGATCGGCCTGGCGCTCGTGCATGAGTTGGTCCGGCTGCACGGCGGGACGGTGCAAGTGCGGAGCGTGGCGGGCCAGGGCAGCGCGTTCACGGTCTCGATTCCGATGGGGCGCGCGCACCTGCCGGCCGAGCGCGTCCGCACGGCGACAACTGCAGCGGCTCCGCGCGAAGCCTACGTCGAGGAGGCCCTGCGCTGGTTGCCGGGCGCTGAGCAGGCCGTCGCGGAGACCGTCAACACAGGCCGTCCTCGCATTCTGCTTGCCGACGACAACGCGGATATGCGCGACTACATCTGCCACCTGCTCTCCCCGACCTACGAGGTCGAGACGGTGGCGGACGGCCGCGTGGCACTCCAGCGCGCCCGCGAACGGCGTCCCGATCTGATCGTGACCGATGTGATGATGCCGGGGCTCGACGGCTTTCAACTCCTCGACGAGTTGCGCGCGGATGAGCGGACACGCATGACGCCGTTGATCCTGCTCTCCGCCCGCGCCGGCGAGGAAGCGCGCGTGGAGGGTCTGGCGCGCGGCGCCGACGACTACCTCACCAAGCCGTTCACCGCGCGCGAGCTGCTGGCCCGCGTGGAAGCGCGTTTGGAATTGGCGCGGGTTCGCGATGAGGCGCTCCGCAAGGTCACCGAAGGCCGGCGGTTGCTCGAAACGCTCATCGCGAATACGCCGGCCGGTATCGCCCTGCTGCGCGGCGGCGATTATCGCTTCGAGTGGTTGAATCCGTCGTACCAGGCGTTCGCTCCGGGCAGGCCGATGCTAGGACGCACGATGCGGGAGGTCTGGCCGGACGCCTTTGCCGAGATGCAGCCGCTGCTGGACGCGGTTCTCGAATCCGGGCAGCCTTACGAGAAGGCGGACGCGCCGTTTCGCATCCGCCGCGCCGACGGCGCGCCGCTCGAAACCCGGTACTTCTCCTTCTCGCTGGTGGCGGTCGATCTGCCGGATGGCGGCGGTCGCGGCGTCCTGAATACCGGCGTCGAAACCACGGAGAGGCTCTCCGCGGAGGCGGCTCTGCGGGCCACTAACGAGCGGCTGGAGCGGGTCCTGACGTCGATCGCCGACGGGTACTACGCGGTCGACAGCGAGGGCCGGTTCCTCGACCTCAATCCGGTCGCGGCCAGTCACTTCGGCGGGACCCGCGAGGGCTTGCTCGGACGCAATGCCTGGGAACTGATCGGAAAGGACGGCCAGGATCAACTGCAGCGAGCCTGCCGGGACGCTGCGGCGACCGGCAAACCGGCTCATTTCGAGGCGCCCTCGAAGCTCAAGCCCGGCATGTGGGGAGAGGCCCACATTTACCCGCGCGACGGCGGCGTCGAGGTCTACTTCCGCGATATCACCGACCGTAAACGCTCCGAGAGCGCCATGCGGGAAAGTGAGGCGCGTTTCCGGCGTCTCTTCGAGGCGAACATTGTCGGTATCATTTGCGCCGGGCCGGAGCGGATCACCGAGGCGAACGATCTGTTCCTCGAGATGGTCGGCTATACGCGGGATCAACTGCAGGCGGGCATCGACTGGCGCGCGCTGACTCCCCCCGAATATCTGCCGCGCGACGCGCAAGCGATGCGCGAGATGAACGAGACCGGCTCGTTCCGACCGTTCGAAAAAGAATACATCCGCAAGGATGGCAGCCGAGTCCCGATCCTCATGGGCGGCGCACTGCTGGGGCGTGACCCGATGGAATGTCTCTGCTTCCTCATCGACCTGACCGAGCGAAAAGCTCTCGAGCGGCAGATTCTGGAGGCGCAGAAACTGGAGAGTCTCGGGCTCCTCGCCGGCGGCATCGCGCACGACTTCAACAACCTGCTGGTCGGCGTCATGGGAAACGCGAGCCTCGCGCAGGAGATGATCCCGCCCTCTCATCCCGCGGCCGACCTGCTGGTCCGGGTGATCAGCGCGAGCGAGCACGCCGCGCTACTGACCAACCAGATGCTCGCGTATTCGGGCAAGGGGCGCTTTGTCGTCGAGCCCGTGAACCTCGGCGAATTGCTGCACGAGATTCTCTCCATCGTGCAGCCCGCGATCCCGAAGAACGTCACGCTGCGCGTGCAAGTCGACGCGGCGCTGCCGGCCATCGAAGCGGACCGCAGTCAGATCCAACAGATCATCACCAATCTTGTCCTCAACGCGGCGGAGGCGATCGGCGACCTCTCCGGGAGCATCGGTGTGACGGCGGGCGTCCGCTCTCTCTCCGCCGCCGACATTCGCAAAGACCCGGCGGCCGCCGATCTCGAGCCGGGAGAATACGTCTATCTGAGCGTCGACGACACGGGCTGCGGAATGGACGAAGCCACGCGGGCGCGCATCTTCGATCCGTTCTTCACCACCAAGTTCACGGGCCGTGGTCTGGGGCTCGCGGCTGTGGCAGGGATTATCCGGGGACACAAGGGCGCCATCCGGGTCGAGAGCGCGCCGGCGCAGGGCAGTTCGTTCACCGTGCTGCTGCCGGCGGCGGGCGAGGTGGCGAGTCCGCCGCCGCAAGAGGCGGAGCTGGACCTTCGGGGCGTGGGCTTGATTCTGCTGGTCGACGACGAGAGCGTGGTGAGACAAGTAGGAAAACGCGTGCTCGAACGGTACGGGTACCAGGTGCTCCTGGCCGAATCCGGCGTCGACGCCATCGAGAAATTCCGCGAGTCTACGGATCGGGTATCGGCCGTACTTCTCGACATGAGCATGCCGGGGATGAACGGCCTCGAGACGCTTGTAGAACTACGAAAAATCAGGCCGGACGTGCGTGTGCTGCTCTCGAGCGGCTACACGGAGACGGAGGCGATGCGACTGCTGCACGGCACTCCCGTCGCGGGCTTTATTCAGAAACCGTACACGTTGCAACAGCTCGCGCGAAAGGTGAAGCTTACTGCCGGTACGGTTGGTACGCCGTAGGCCCGGTTCTATTACGGCTCCTAGGCGAACGCCCGACGCGAAAAATTTCCAGCCGGTTTACTCTGACATTGTTGTTGGGCGCCGGATACGCAGCCCCGACGGGTTAAACCGAGCGGAGAGGGCTAGCTGCCGGCGCTCGTCCCATTTTGGGGCGCTGATTCTCGCCGCCCTACTTCGCCACTGCCTGCTTGCGCGCGAAATTCCACGCGTGCGCGACGATCTTCTCCAGATCGGCGTATTGCGGCGACCATCCCAGACGCGTCCGCAATTTGTCCGATGCCGCCACCAGCGACGGCGGATCTCCTTCGCGGCGCGGTCCGATCTCGTAAGGAACTTTTTCTCCGGTAACCGCCTCTACTGCGCGAACCACTTCGAGGACGCTGTGTCCCGTTCCCGTCCCGACGTTGAACTGGTCCGATGCGCCGCCGTTCAGCAGATGCTCGACGGCGAGGATGTGCGCCTGCGCCAGATCGTTGACGTGGATGTAATCGCGGATGCAAGTGCCGTCGGGCGTCGGGTAATCGTCGCCGAAGAGCGTCACCGGCTTGCGCGTTTGCACCGCGCGGAATAACAGCGGGATGAGGTGGGTTTCCGGATCGTGCTCTTCGCCGAGATCGCCCGCGGGGTCGGCGCCGGAGGCGTTGAAGTATCGCAGGCACACGCTGGTGAGCTGATGGATCGTGTCGAACCAGCGCAGCAGCGTCTCCACCATCACCTTCGATTCGCCGTACGCGTTCACTGGCTGGATCGGGAAGTCTTCCTGGATCGGCGTCGTATGCGGGTTGCCGTAGACGGCCGCCGTCGAGGAGAAGACCACGTGCTTCACGTTCACTGTGGTCATCGCGTTCAGCAAAGAGAGCGAGCCGCAAACGTTGTTGTTGAAATAGCGGCCGGGCTCGCGCATGGATTCGCCGACCGCGATGAAGGCGGCGAAGTGGATCACGGCGTCGGGCTTGTACTGCCGCATCAGTTCCGTGAGGGCGTCGGTCTGGCAGAGGTTGATCTGGTTGAGCCGGCCCTTCGGCACGTTGTGCTTGTGCCCGCGCGAGAGGTCGTCGACGACCGTCACGTCGTAGCCTTGGTTCAAAAGGAGGCGAACGGTATGGGAGCCGATGTACCCTGCTCCACCCGTTACGAGAATGCGTCGGTTAGCCACTAAGAATCAGTGTAGTAGGATGGCGTTTCCATGCCAAACGGGGCGGAGCTGTTCGTGCGGTCAACCATACAGTTGGGGATCGACACGGTTTTCACGCTGGTCGGGGACCATTTGAACGAAGTGCTGGCGGCCGCGGCGCGCGCCGGAATCCGGATCGTCGATCTGCGGCACGAGTCGGGTGTGACGCATGCGGCAGATGCGTGGGCGCGGCTGCACCGGCGTCCGGCGCTGTCGCTGGTGACGGGCGGACCGGGGCACACGAACTCACTGACGGGCATCGCAACGGCTCACTTGGCGGGCAGTCCGCTGATCGCGGTGAGCGGCAGTCGCGCCACCGGACTCGCGGACCGACAGGGATTCCAAGACATCGATCAAGTCGGGATGGCCCGTCCCGTGGTGAAGTGGGCGGCGGCGCCGCCGAGCGCGTCGGAGATCCCGTTCTACCTGGAACGCGCGTATCGCATCGCGAACGCGGGGCGCAAGGGCGCGGTGCATCTGACGATCCCGGTCGATCTGTTCACGGGCGAAGCGACGGGTGTGGCGCGCGAGGTTTCGCCCGGCAGCGAAGTCGCGGCGGCGATTCCGGATGTGGAGCGCGCGATGGGGCTGCTGCGCGCCGCGCAACGCCCGGTGATCATCGCCGGGTCGGGGGTGTGGTGGTCGGGCGCCGAGGATGCGCTGCTGCGCTTCATCGAGCACACGTCGATTCCGCTGTACACGATCACGATGGCGCGGGGCACGGTCTCGGACGATCATCCTCTGGCGATGGGGTATGCCGATCCCGCGCTCAATCACGCGGTCCATACGGTATTTCGCGAGGCCGACTTGTTCCTCGTGATCGGCAAGCGGATTGATTACCGGCTGGGACTTGGCGGGACGCGCGTGTTCCCGGCGGACGCGAAGATCGTGCAGGTCGACGTTCACGAGCAGGAGTTCGGGATGAATCGCCGGATCGACGAGGCGATTCTCTGCGACGCGCGAGTCGCGCTGGAGGCGATGATCACGGCGGCGGGTCCTGAGCGGTGGCCGGCAGGGGAGTGGCTGTCGAGGGTTCGCGAACTGCGGCGGGAGTGGCAGGAGAAGCTGGCGGTTTTCGATGACGACGCGCCTTTGCATCCCGCGGCGTTCTTCCACGCGTTGCGCGATGCGCTGCCGCCGGATGTCCTGTACTCGTGGGATGGCGGCGATTTCGCGCACTGGGGTCGCGCGATTCTGCCGGCGCGGCAGGGCGGAGGCTGGCTGCGGCTCGGTCCGCTGGGGACGATCGGGTCGTCGCTGCCGAACGCGCTGGCGCTCCAACTCGCCCATCCCGGACGGCCGGTCGCGGCGATTACGGGCGATGGCGCGCTCGGCTTCTATCTCGCGGAGATGGATTCGGCGGTGCGGCACAAGTTGCCGATCGTGCTGATCGTCGGCAACGACGCGGGCTGGGGACTCGAGCGCGAACTGCAGTCGGCTGCGACGGGGTCGAATGAGACGGTCGCGTGCGAGTTGCAGGCAGCGCGGTACGACGTCGTGATGCAGGGCTTCGGCGGTGGCGGCGAGACCATCGAGCGCGTCGAGGAGGTCGGGCCGGCGGTGCGGCGCGCGTTCGCGGCGGGCCGGCCGTACTGCCTGAATGTGCGGGTGCGCGGGGCGCGGTCGCCGTTCACCGACTGGCAGATCGCGGGCAAGCGCCGATAATCGGAGCATGGCCAAATCAACTGTTGAGGAGATTCGCCGCCGCTTCGACCAGGACGTGGAGCGCTTCTCGAATCTGGAGACGGGACAGTCCGCGACGATCGATGCGCCGCTCGGGTTGGAACTCATTGCGCAGGCCGCGGCGGCGGTGAATCCCGGGGCGGAGTCGCTCCTCGATATCGGCTGCGGCGCCGGGAATTACTCGCTGAAGCTGATGCAGTCGCTGCCGCTGCGGAGGATCACACTGATCGACCTGAGTCGTCCGATGCTCGATCGCGCGGTGCAGCGGATCGGCGGTGCGGCGGAGGTCACAGCGATCCAGTCGGACATTCGCGAGGCCCGGCTGCCGGAGGCGGCATTCGATGTCGCGGTGGCCGCGGCGACGTTGCACCATCTGCGTGAGGATGCCGAATGGGACGCGGTGTTCGGGGCGGTCTGCCGGTCCTTGAAGCCGGGAGGGTCGTTCTGGATCTGGGATTTCGTATCTCACGAACTCCCGGCCGTCCAGGATCTGATGTGGAGGCGGTATGGCGAGTATTTGACGGGGCTGAAAGGACCGGCCTACCGCGATCAGGTCTTCGCGTACGTGGAGGCGGAGGACACGCCGCGCCCGCTCGTTTGGCAGTTGGACCGCTTGCGTGCGGCGGGGTTCGGAACGGTCGAGGTGCTCCACAAGAACGCCTCATTCACGGCCTTCGGGGGCGTGAAGTAGATGGAGAACGAATCCACTATTGTCGTGGAGCAGGACGGAGGCTGGTTCGTCGCCTATTGTGCAGAGGAGCCCGGTGCGAACGGGCAAGGCAGGACCAGAGAAGAATGTCTTGCGAGCCTGCGCGCCGCCATCGCATTGATCGTCGAGTACCGGCTCGATCAGTCGCGACGCTGACGTCTACCGCGCTTCCTGCGTCGTCCACACCGTCCGTAGATTCTTCGGTAGTTCCAACCGCTCGCCCTTCACGAAGAACGACGCCACTCCCGCTACGTAGGGGAGGTCCGCTTCGTTGACGCGGAATGGAGGCTTGGCATTCGGACGCGTAAACTGAATCGGACCCTTCTCCGCGATGTCGTAAAGCAGCGCGTAGAAGCGGACCGGGCCGCCCGGTAGATCGAGCTGTGTGAACTCGAGGCCCAGCACGAAATAGTCGCCGCGACGCTCCAGACGTCGTAGGCGTCCGTGGACCGTGGCGCCGGCGGGGACGACCACCTCTTTCTTCACGATGATGTTCATGGCGACCCGGCCTTCGATGAGCTTGCCGATCGGGTCGGACGCCGATAGCTCCGTCATGAGATCGATCGCGATCGTGAGGCCCGGCGGCAGACTCGCCGTTTCTCCGGCCGCCTTCCGCGATTCCGGCACTGTATCGCCGAAGGAGATGCTGCTGGTGGCGGCAAACGCCCGGCAATGGGTGAACTCGACGACGTTGCGGCTGGTCGCGCCGGCGTCGGAGTCCAGTTCCACGAGTGCGCTCTGTGGCAGCAGGACGTCGCCCTCGCCGATGCGGGTGCGCGCGTAATCGATGACCTGGGTCGTGCTGCGGACGTCGAGAGTCGTCGGAATATCGGACGCATCGACTTGCAGGCGGACCACGTCGAGGCTGGCTGGGTCGGCCCAGAAAGCGCCTTTCATCCCCACCACGCTCTCGGCGACGCCGGTGCGAATGGTCCAGCCGCTCTGAAACGGTGGGACGCGATAGTTGTACCGGACCGTGCGGCGGCCGTCGAGGTCCTCCTCGCCGCGATAGTCGAAGATCGCGGCGTCCTGTACGAACAGGTTATTGGCGAACAGCGCAAAAATGCCCGTGCCACTCATGCCGGCGCCCGCGAAAGCGTAGGGGGTGTCCGCCGCGAACGCCTGGGTACCCGGAGGGCCGTAGAGTTCTTTCTTCCCCGCGTTCAGAATTTCCAGCAGTAGCGTGTCCTGGCGCAGCAGATCGTGCTGCGGACGCTCGCGACGATACCGTTCCGTCGTCTGCAGGCACGTGTAGTCGGGGAGGCGGCGCAACTCCTCTTTCATATGCCGCTTGATCCGTTGGAGTTGAAGGACATGCGCGGGCAGTGTGTCTTGCGCGTAACCCGCCGCGGAAAACACCAGAATGGCCGCGAAGGATGCGCGCAGGGACATCAGTCGCCAGTATGGACCACCCCGGCGCTCATTTCCAGCCTCCGATTTCCTGTAGAATCAGATAAAAGTGATCGCAATTTACCCGGGATCGTTCGATCCGATCACCAACGGACATCTCGACCTCATCCAACGCGGCTCGCGGATGTTCGACCGGCTGATCGTTTCGATCCTGCGGAACGACGCGAAGCAGGCGTTGTTCTCGGTCGACGACCGGATGGAAATGCTGCGGGAAGTCGTGGCGGTCTATCCGAACGTGACGGTCGATTCCTTTGAAGGGCTGCTGGTGGAGCATGCGGCGGCCCAGTCGGCGAGCGTTTTGCTGCGCGGCATTCGCGCCATCTCGGACTACGAGTACGAGTTGCAGATGGCGTTGATGAACCGGCGGCTGGCGCCCGGCCTCGAAACGGTTTTTATGATGGCCAACGAGTCGTATTCCTTCATCAGCTCGCGGCTGGTGAAAGAGGTTTTCGGGCTCGGCGGCAATATTGCCGGACTGGTCCCTCCCTCGGTGGAGGAGCGGCTTCGGCGGCGTATGGCGAATACTAAACGAAAGGCGCAAAGTTAACCAGGCATGCAGCAGGCAGTCGCAAGCAGGGCAATCGCAGATCGCATCTCTTCCATTAGCGTGTCGTCGACCATGAAGGTGGCGGCGGACGCGGAACGTCTCCGCGGCGAAGGCGTCGACCTCGTCGACTTCGGAGCCGGCGAGCCGGACTTCCCGACGCCGGACAACATCAAGCAGGCGGCGATTCGCGCGCTGGAGCAGAACTTCACCAAGTACACGCCGGCGGGCGGCACCGCCGAGCTGAAGAAGGCTATCTGCGAGCGCCACGCCCAGGATTTCGGCACGGATTACAAGCCCGCCGAGTGCCTGGTCACGGTCGGCGGCAAGCACATCATTTTCGAGCTGATGCAGGCACTGATCAACCCCGGCGACGAGGTCGTGATCCCGGTGCCGTATTGGGTCACGTACAAGGACGTCGTGAACTACGCGGGCGGGAAGTGCGTCTTCGTCGACACCGACGAGAGCAAGGGCTTCACGTTCTGCGCCGCCGCGATCGAGCCGCACCTGACGCCGCAGACCAAGATGGTGATCATCAACTCGCCGTCGAACCCCAGCGGCGCGGTGCTCGACCGCAAGGAGTTCGAAGAGATCTTCCGGCTCACCTCGTCGCGCGGCATCTACTTGATGACCGACGAGTGCTACTGCAAGTTCCTGTACGACAGCGAGCCGTTCTCGATCGCGTCGCTGCCGGGCGCGCGGGAGACGGTGCTGGTGGCCGGCTCGCTCTCGAAGACGTACGCGATGACCGGCTGGCGCATCGGCTACGGCCTGATCCCGGCGCCGATCGCGGGCGCGATGATGAAACTGCAGAGCCACTCGACCTCGAACCCGACGTCGATTGCGCAGAAGGCGGCGGTCGAAGCATTGCGCGGCCCGCAGGAATCGGTGGCGGCGATGCTGGCGGAGTACCGCAAGCGCCGCGAGTTCGTCGTGAAGCGGCTGCGCCAGATTCCCGGAGTCACCTGCACGGACCCGCGTGGCGCGTTCTACGCGTATCCGAATCTGAGCGTGGTACTCGGCAAGAACGGGATCGCGAACACGCTGATCCTGGCCGAGCGGATGCTGGCAGAAGCGCACGTCGCGGTAGTTCCGGGTGAGGCGTTCGGCACCGAGCAGCACGTGCGCATTTCGTATGCGACGTCGATGGGCGAGTTGGAGCGCGGTCTCGACCGCATCCACCAGTTCGTCGTGAAGAACTCCTGATGCGCCGGTCGTACCGGCTGACGCCGTCGCTGCGCCCGAAGGTGTGGGGCCGGAAGCGGCTGGAGCCGTGGTTCCCCAATTCGGAGGAGCCGATCGGCGAAGCGTGGTACATCGCGGACTGCGATCAGCCGCTCCTGGTGAAGCTCATCTTCACCTCGGAGCGGCTTTCCATTCAGGTGCATCCCGACGACGGCGAAGACGGTCCGCGCGGCAAGACGGAGATGTGGCACATTCTGGAAGCGGACCCCGGCGCGCAGATCGCCCTCGGCTTCCGCGAGCCGATCACGCGCGAGCGGATGGTCGAGGCCGCACAAACGGGAGAGATCGAGCGCCTCGTGCGTTGGATATCGGTCCACCCCGGCGAAACGTATCTGACCCCCGCCCACACGGTGCACGCGATCGGCGCGGGGATCGTCCTCTGCGAGATCCAACAGAACTCCGACGTGACGTATCGGCTCTACGACTACGGCCGTCCGCGCGAGTTGCACCTTGCCCAGGCGGCAGCAGTCGCGGATCTCGGCGTGCATCCCGGGCGGACGGTGGGCGACGAGGTGCGGACCAAGCACTTCGTCACATCGCACGTGGATGTGAAGGCGAGCGAAGAACTCCGCGTGGAATGCGACTCCTGCGACCTCTGGATCGTCCTCGAAGGCGAAGGCAAAATCGACGGCGAGCCCTATCGAGCGGGTGAAGTCTGGCAAGGCGGCGAGGTCATGCTGCTGAAAGCCGACTGGTCGACCAGGCTGCTGCGGACATACGCGCCGTGGGAACAGGGATAAAATGACAGCGAGGGTAAACGGTGTGGCGCGACACTTCAATGTCATTATCGAGCGGGATGAGGACGGTTATTACGTTGCGTCTGTGCCGGAGTTGAAGGGTTGTCACACCCAGGCGCGCTCGCTGGATGAGGTGATGGAACGAATCCGGGAAGCCGCTGAGCTTTGCCTTGAGGTGGAGGACGCACCCGAGCAGAAGCTGGAGTTCATCGGTATTCAACGGATCACCATCGCCGCATGAGCCGCCGACCGCGCGTCACCGGCACTCAGCTCGTCGACGCATTGGCGCTGGCCGGTTTCGGCGTTGCACGCATACGAGGAAGCCACCATTTTCTGCGCCACGCGGACGGGCGCTCTACCGTTGTGCCGGTGCATGCGGGCGACACGATCGGGCAGGGCTTGCTAAACAAAATTCTGCGCGACTGCGAACTGACGGCGGACGAACTGACGCGACTCCTCTCCTGGCAACGTGGCTTGGCCTCGGCCGTTGTTGATCCGTGTCCATAGTTGCCCTTTTTAGTTTTTTATACAATTCAGGTATCACCTTTCCACGAGGGGCAATGCACATTCGAAACGGTCTTTTTCTCGCCGTACTCTCTCTGACCTTTGCTTTCGCGCAGCAAGGCGGACGGAGCGGGGGCTTCGTTCCGGGTCAGCAGCGCAAACCCGAGGACCCGGCGCAGGTCACGCGCGGCAAGGCTCTCTACGGCATCAATTGCACGAGCTGTCACGGCGCCGACCTGCGCGGCGGCGATATGGGCGGCCCCAACCTGCTCCGCTCGCAACTGGCTCTCACCGACAAGGAGGGCGAGAATATCGTTCCCATCATCGAGGGCAGCCGGCAGGCGCAAGGGATGCCCAAGATCCCGGTCAGCCACGAGGACGCGAACGCGATCGCGGCGTACGTCCGCAGCGTCATGGGGACCATCGGACGGCAGGGCATGCCGCCGGAAGTCGGCAAGGAGCCACCGAGCATTCTCGTCGGCGACGCGGCCGCGGGACAGAAGTACTTCGAGGCCAAGTGCGCGCAGTGCCACTCCGCGTCCGGCGACCTCAAGGGCCTCGCGACGCGCATCGAAGATCCGCGCCTGTTGCAGAACACATGGGTGGCCGGCGGCGGCGGACGTCGTGGACGCGGTGGCGCTCCGGCGCCCGGCGCGGTCGATCCGCGTGCGGTCACGGCGACCGTGAAGCTCCCCTCCGGCGAGACTGTCGAAGGCCGCGTCGTGCGCATCGACGATTTCATCGTGACCCTCCGCCTCGCCGACAACTCGGTTCGCAGCTTCACGCGGGAAGGCGACGTTCCCAAGGTCGAAGTGAAGGACCCGATGAAGGGCCATCGCGACCTCCTCGGCGTCTACACCGATAAAGACATCCACGACGTGACGGCCTACCTGGTGACCCTGAAATGAAACTCCGAGATTTTCTCCCCATCCTGATGCTGCCCGCCATGCTCGCCGGGCAGGGCCGCGGGGTCGACCCGTCCGATCTCCTCAAACCGCTCAAGAACGATTGGCCGACCTATAACGGCGACCTCAGCGGGAAACGCTTCAGCGCGCTCACGCAGGTCAACCGCACGACCGTCAAGAATCTCTCGCTCGCGTGGACCTCGCGGCTCACGGCCGGACCCGGCAATGCCGGCGGCGGACGCGGTGGGCGCGGCGGCGGCGCGCCGGTGATCGTCGGCGGCGAAGGCACGGGCGATTTCGCGGCCGGTGGCGGGTCGATCAAGTGCTCCGTCCTGTTCGTCGACGGCACGCTCTACTTCACGATGCCCGACAATGCGTGGGCGGTCGACGCGCACGACGGCCGCGAGCTCTGGCACTACTTCTGGAAGACGCGCGGCGGCACCCACATCGGCAATCGCGGCCTCGCCATGTGGCACGACTACCTCTACATGGAAACGCCCGACAACTACCTGGTGTCGCTTGACGCCAAAACCGGCAAGGAGCGCTGGCACAAGACCATTGCCGATCTCGACCAAGGCTACTTCTCGACGCCCGCGCCGGTCGTCGTCGGCAACCACGTGCTCGTCGGCACCGGCAACGACATCGACGCGCCCGGCTTCCTGCAGTCTTTCGACCCCGAGACCGGCGACTTGCAGTGGAAGTACTACACCGTCCCGATGAAGCCCGGCGATCCGGGGCTCGACACCTGGAAGAGCCTCGACGCGGCGCGCCACGGCGGCGCGCAGACGTGGATTCCCGGCGCGTACGATCCCGAGACCAAGTACTACATCTTCGGCACGGGTAACCCGACCCCGGCGTACACTACCGGCACGCGCGGCGATGGCGACAATCTTTTCACCTGTTCGCTGATCGCGATCAACGTCGAGACCGGGAAGATGGCGTGGTACTTCCAGACGTCGCCCCACGACATGCACGATTGGGACTCGGCGCAGACGCCCGTGCTAGCCGACGGCGTGATCAACGGGAAGCAGCGGAAGCTCGTGCTCACGGCGTCGCGCAATGGCTACTTTTTCGCGGTCGACCGCGTTACCGGCGAGCACCTCGTCACCAGTAAGGTCGGGATGGCGACGAACTGGGCGAAGGGGCTGAACAAATTCGGCGCTCCGCAGCGCGACCCGGAGAAGGACCCGACCGTGCCCGGTTCTTTGGTCTCACCGACCGCGGGCGGCACGACCAACTGGGAGCCCCCGGCGTTCTCGCCGCAGACCGGACTGTTCTACACCGCCGAAAGCAACGAGTACTCGCTCTTCTACCTGACCGACGTCGACCCCCGCGGCTCGATGGGGCTCGGCGGCAAGGAGGAAGTGCCGGTCGGGACGGGCGGCAGCTTCCTGACCGCGATCGATTACAGGACGGGGAAGATCGCGTGGCGCCACACCTACTACGGGACGGGCGGTGGCGGCGGTCTGTTGACGACGGCCGGCGGACTGCTGTTCGCGGGCGATGGGTCCGACAATCTGGTCGCGCACGACGCGTCGAACGGCAAGCCGCTCTGGCATGCGCGCATCGGAAGGGTGTCGAACGCGCCGCAGACCTTCGAGCTCGACGGGCACCAGTACGTTGTGGCAGCGACGGGCGACACACTCTGGGCGTTCGTGTTGAACTAGGGCGAGCCGGGCTGAAGCCCGGCGCAGGATGAATCCTGCCCCACGTGGGGCAGACTTTCAGTCTGCGCGGGACTTCAGTCCCGCCTCTTATCCCACAATTTCGAACGACGTGTGCCGCTCCAGGGCGGCCTCCTCTTGCGTGACGCCGTGGACGTCCGCCCAGCGCGGACCCTGATGCAACAGTCCGGCGTACTCGTCCAACTGCTCAGGTGTGCCGGCGGCGTACACCTCGACGCGGCCGTCGTCGAGATTGCGGGTATAGCCGCGCAGTCCGAGATTCAGGGCGGATTTCTGCGCGAAATATCGGTAGCCCACTCCCTGCACTCTCCCTCGCACGAACCACCGCCGCGCCGCTTTCTGCTGCATCTCTTCTGATGCTACTCCGCGCGCAGCGCTCGCATGGGATCGAGCGATGCGGCGCGACGGGCGGGCGCCAGGGCTGCGGCAATCGCCACCATCGCGAGCACCACGACTGCCGCGGCGAGCACTCGCGGATCGCCGGGCTTCAACTCGAAGACCATGCCCTCGACCAGCCGTCCGAGAGCCAGCGCTCCGGCGAGACCGATCGCGACGCCCGCTCCGCCGACCACCACGACCTCGCGGAAAACCAGCGCCAGCACACCGCCTCGCGTCGCGCCGAGCGCCATCCGGATGCCGATCTCCGGCGTCCGCCGCGCCACGTCGTACGCTAGCATCCCGTAGATCCCGACTGCGGCGAGGGTGACCGCAAGCAGACCGAAGGCGAACGAGAGCGCCGCGATGACGCGGTCGAGATCGAGCGTGCGGTCGAGAAGCTGGTCGGCGGTGTCGATGCTGACGATGCGCAGCGCCGGGTTCTCGGCGCGGATCGCAGAGCGGAGCAGTCCCGCGACCTGGGCGGGAGCGCTGGCGGTGCGCAGGACGAAACGCGTCGTGAAGACACCCCCCGCAGTCTGGGCGTCGGGGATGTAGTACAGCCGCTCGGGCTTCCGGCGCGCCTCGCGTCGAATGTCGTCGACGATGCCGATGACGCGCAGGCGCAGCCGATCCTTGCCCGAGTAAATGTAGCGGCCGATGGCGTTCCCGTCCGGGAAGAAGTGATTGGCGAATTCGCGGGAGATCACGGTCACGGGCTCGGCCGTCTTGTCGTCATGACGGTCGAAATCGCGGCCGGCGACCAGGCGAGCGCCGAGCACGGAGAAATATCCGGGTCCGACGCGGTCGTAGGAGGCGCTGAGATTCGGGCTCGGCGGCCCATCGACGACGTCGCTCGCGACGGAAGTCCCGGCGCTACGGCCCGTATAGATCCCGTTGGCCGAGTAACTCGCCGCCGCTACGCCCGGCAGTTCGCGGAGCCGGTCGAGCAGACGCCGGTTGAGCGGACCGGTCTGCGCATCTTTATATCCTGCCTCGCTGGGGTCGACGTCGAGCACGAGCAGCCGCTCGCGATTCACGCCCGTGTCGTAGTGAGTGAGCCGATAGAGACTGAACGAGAAGAGAAACGCGCCGGCGATCAGGACCACCGAGAGGCTCAATTGCACGGTGGCCGCGATGCGTGCCGTGATGCGGCGCGCGGGCGCAGCCGTCGTTCCGCGAGAGCCCTGATGGAGGCCGCCAGACACCGCGAGTCGCGTCGCGCGAAGCGCCGGAGCGAGCCCGCAGAGAAACGCCGCGACCGTGGCGATTGCGAGCACGAAGCCGGCGATGTGCCAGTCGATATCGAGGTCGAGGCGGACCGGCTGTCCGCTCACCGAGATCAAGCCCGCGAGCGCGGAGGCCGCGGGGCTACAGATCGTGAGGCCCACAGCGGCGCCCGCCAGCGCCACAATCGCCGATTCCGTCAGCAGTTGGCGCACGATGCGGCTGCGCCCGGCGCCGATCGCCAGCCGCACGCCGAGCTCGCGGCGCCGCTCGTCGGCGCGCGCAAATTGGAGGCTCATCACGTTGACACACGCGAGCAGGAGTCCCATTGCGACCATCGCGAACAAAGCCCGCAGCGGCTTCGAAAACCGGTTGCGCAGCGACGATAATCCGCTCGCCAGCGGCTTCAGCTCCAGCTTGTAGCTGAGCATCCGCTTCCGGACAAACGCCGGCGCATCGGGTGCCAGGCGCTCCATCTCGAGTTGGATCGCGATCGGCGTGAGCGTGGCGGAGGCTCGCTCGCGCGTGATCCCCGGCCGCAGACGCGCGACCAGATTGGCGAAGAACGAGTGCGAGTCGTGGATCCAGTCGCGGCCCGGCATCACGGCGGGCTGCGCCGCCATCGGAATCCAGACGTCAGCCGCGTTCCCGATCGTGACGCCGAAAAACTCGCGCGGCGCAATGCCGACGATCGTGAACGGCGCCTTCGTAATTCGCACCGTCTGTCCGAGCACGGGCGCGCCGCCGTACGCGCTCTGCCAGTAGCGATAGCTCAGGACGGCGACGCGTTCGTCCTCGGGCCCGAGCATGCGGCCGGTGTGGGGCTGCACGCCGAGCAGCGGGAAGTAGTTGCCGGTGACCATTTCGACGCGGCCCGGCTGCCCCTCGATATCGCGATCGACCGGGCCGCTCGTGGCCGCGGCGTCCGCGAACACGTCGCGCGAGAGATCCCGGAAGCGCTCGTACTTCGGCATGGAATACGAGGCCTCCGTGGTGACCAGCGAGTCCGGATCGGAGACCGGCAGTTGGCGCCACAGGACGCGGTCGATCAGGCTGTAGATGGCCGCGTTGGCGCCGATCCCAAGCGCCAGTGACAGCACCGCGACCGCCGTGAAACTCGGTTCCCGCCAGAAAACGCGGACGGCGTACCGGACGTCGGCGGCGAGACTTTCGAGCCACGCCCAGCCCCAGACGGCGCGCGCGTTCTCCGCGGCGAGGGTCAGGTTGCCGAGATCGCGCGGGTCGGCGAACTCCTGGAGAGCTTCGAACTCCGCGCGCATTTCGCGCTCTTCGGCCGCTCGGCGGCCGGGTAACAGGTACTGCAAACGCCGAAAAAGTCCCATTACTCCACCCCCATGACGGTCGCTACCGCCGCGACGAACTGGTTCCACTTGGCGCGCTCCTCGACGAGTTGCTTCCGTCCTGCCGGGTTCAGCCGGTAGACGCGCGCCGGGCGATTGCGCTCCGAAGTCTCCCACTTGGCGCCGATCCAGCCCTTTAGTTCCAGTCGTTTAAGGGCGGGGTAGAGGGAGCCGAACTCGATCTCGAACGCGCCTTCGGAGAGGTTGCCGATCGCCTTGGCGATCCCGTAGCCGTGCAGCGGGCCGAGAATCAGGGTCCGCAGCACCAGCATGTCGAGCGTGCCTTGCATCAGATCCATATGAAGTCCGTCGATATATCGACAACCTTCATACGCCCCAACGGGACTTTGGTTAGGGGGAATTCTGCAACTCCACCCCTGCACCCGTGTTATAGTCTGGAAAATTGAAAATCAAGGTGCGGAACGAAACCCGCCAAACCGTTCTGGCGGAGGCTGCGGATGTGGCCAATACCAGCGCGAAGCGGCGGACCGGTCTGCTGAAGCACGAGCGCCTGGAACCGGGAGAGGGACTTCTCATAGCCCCCTGCTCGGCGATCCATACCTTCTTCATGAAGTTCCCGATCGACTTGGTCTACATCGATAAGAAGCGGAAGGTGCGCAAGGTGCGGCACGCGGTCCCGGCATGGCGGATGTCGGCCTGTTTCACGGCGCATTCCGTGATCGAACTGCCGGCCGGGACGGTCGAACGGTCCAGGACCGTGGCGGGCGATCAGTTGGCGATCGACAAGCTGGATTGAAATGACAAAGCGGATCACAATCGCGATGGCGGCGGCGCTGACCGTCTCCTGCGTGCATGAAACGCGGCCGGTCGCCGCGTCCGCTCCCGCTGCCCCTCAGACCGTTTGGGACCGGCAGATCCACAACGCTTCCGACGCCGGCGATGGCGACTACGTCCTGAAGGGTCTACGCCAGCGCGTCGCCGCCGAGCCGGACAACATCGCGATCCGCGTGGAACTGGCGAAGGCGTACCGCGACCGCGGGTATCCCGACATGGCGGTCGAGCTCTGCCGCCTGACGGTCGAGCGTTTCCCTCAATCCGCGGAAGCGCAACTCGCGCTGGTCCGCAGTCTGTTTGAGATGAAGCGCCCGGCGGAAGCGATCGCGGCGCTCGAAGCGCATCCGCGGGACACGTCGGAGTACCACTCGTGGCTGGGCCTGCTCCGCGATTCGACCGGCGCGTGGACAGCCGGCGAGCCATCCCATCGGAAAGCGATCGAGCTCGCACCGGCGCAGGACGGGCTCCACAACAATCTCGGCTACAACCTGCTGATGCAAAAGAAAGGCGAAGATGCCGCCGCGGAGTTTCGCGAGGCGCTGCGCCTAAACCCTGCTTCGCAGGTCGCGCGTAACAACCTGGGGCTGGCGCTCGCCAGTACCAATACACAGCAAGCGCTGGCGAGTTGGCAGGCGGCCTCGGACCCCGCCACCGCGCACAGCAATCTGGCCGCGGTGTGGATCGAAAAAGGGAACTATGCCGAGGCGCGCAAGGAATTGGCAGTAGCCCTCGGCTATAATAAGTCCCACCCGGCGGCCCTGCGGAATCTACAACTGGTTGCCCAATTGGATGGACAGGCCTCGTCGTTGGAGGCGGCATCGGGCGAAAGCCGGTGGATTCGGTGGAAGACAGGGTTCAAAAAGCTGTTCGTAGGACCTTTGGATTCGAAATAACGGGAGAGCAAGACAATGAAAGCATTAATGGTTCAGTTTCTTCGGGATGAGCAGGGGCAGGACCTCGTCGAGTACGCCCTGATTGTGGCGGCCGTCGGGCTCGCACTGATCACTACGGTCAATCAGTTGTCGGCCGGGATCGTGAGCCTCTATCAGAGCATCACGGGAGACTTGTCCAGCATCGGGACCCCGGCCGCTTAAGCGAGCCGCGGCTGTGAGGGATCGGTTCTTCCTCCCCGATCTCGCCATGGTCGGGGCGGTCGTCACGCTGTTTTACTGCCTGTTTCTATTCCAGGGCTACCGGAAGCTGTTCCGCGACTCGGACGCCGGCTGGCATATCCGTAACGGCGAAACGATTCTCGCGACGGGCCAGCTTCCGCACGCCGACCCCTACTCCTTCACCAAACCCGGAGAGCCGTGGTTCGCCTGGGAATGGGCGGCCGACGTCGCTGCCGGCGCGATCCATCGCGCGGCGGGACTGCGCGGCGTTGCCTTCTTCTACGCCATCGCGATCGCGGTGGGCGTCTGGATGTGGTTCCGGCTGCACTGGGCGATGGGCGGCAACTTCCTGATCGCCTGCGCGATGGCCCCGCTGCTCCTCTCGACCTGCAACATCCATTGGCTGGCGCGACCGCACGTCTTGGGCTGGATTCTGCTGCTGTCTGCGATCTGGTGGTGCGAATCGCGCGCGCCGCTCTGGATCTTCGCGGCGATCCTGTTGGTCTGGGCGAATGTCCACGCGAGCTTCTTCCTCGGCGCGGTCATTGCGCTCGCTTACCGGAAGTGGGGCGCCGTCGCCGTCGCGGCGCTGGTCCCGCTGCTAAACCCCTACGGCTGGCATCTCTACCAACACGTTTGGCGCTACCTGACGGACTCCGACCTGCTGTCGCGGATCGGCGAGTTCCAGAGCTTCGACTTCCACGCCGAGGGCGCCGGACAGATCATCGCGACCCTAATTCTCGCGATTGCCGGCGGGACGCTGGCGTTGACCGTCGGGCGAGTGCGCCACTTTCTGATCGCGATACTCTTCGCCGTAATGGCGCTGCGGTCGGCGCGGGCGCTGCCCTTGGTCGCGCTCGCCGGGTTGCCGATCGCGAATGCCGCGATCACCGCCATCCTGCCGTACAAACGGTTTCTCGCCTACGGGGCGCGCCTGCGCGTGCTCGACGCCCGGATGACCGGGATTCTCGTGGCCCCGGTGGTGCTCCTCGCCGCCTGGGCGGTCCTGCGACTGCTGCCCGCAGGCTTCCCGCCCGACGTCTTCCCGGTCGCCGCCTACAGCCATCTCGCGCCCGGCGGACGCCTATTTGCTCCCGACAAGTTCGGCGGCTACCTGATCTACCGTTCGAACGGTGCCCGCAAGGTGTTTTTCGATGGCCGGAGCGATTTTTACGGCGCGGAATTCCTGAAGGACTACGGCCGGCTGGTACAGGTGCGGCCGGGGTGGGAAAAGTACTGGGACTCGTTCCACTTTTCGCAGGCGCTGTTGCCCAACGACGCGCCGCTACTCGAAGCGCTGCAACGGGCTGGGTGGCATCCGGTATACCGCGACGACGTCGTGACAATCGTCGATCCGAACGGAACTTAACCCGGGTTGGGGCGGAACTTAAAATGGTACTTCGTGTTACAACAGAACATCGGCAAAGTCCAGGATCGCTGGAAGTGTATTCCCTCGAGGACTGAATGGATCGACAGAAAAAACTCCTGCTCTTCGTAGGGGCGTGGGTGTCGGCAGGGCTGCTGGTGTGGCTTCTCTACGCCAAAACGGTCGCGCCGCAGCAGGAGAGACAGGTGCGTGTCGTGGTGGCTACCCACGACATGCCGCTCGGCACGTTGCTGCGAACGAGCGACCTCAAATTGGTCAACCTCCCCGAGCGCGCCACGCCGAAGGCGGTCGTGTACGACGCGAAGGATGCGGTCAACCGCGTCCTGCTCGTGCCCATCAGCGCCAACGAGCCGGTCATGACGAACCGCCTCTCCGGCACGACCACCGTCGAAGGCATGGCGTCGATTATCGACCCCGGTCTGCGGGCGGTGTCGGTGCAAATCACGGATTCGAGCGGTGTGGCGGGGCTGGTGCAGCCGAACTCGCGGGTCGACGTCCTCTTCACGCGTCCCGGCAACATGGCCGAGGCCACCACGTCGACGATCCTCGAAAACGTCAAAGTACTCTCGGTCGGCAAACAGATCCCGACGGGGCAGACGGTCGATGCCCGCGCCCCGAAGTCGCCCGTGGTGACGCTGGTGCTCAGTCCGGCCGACGCGCAGAAGCTGGAACTCGCCAAAAATCAGGGCAAGGTCAGCCTCTCGCTGCGCAATCCGCTGGATACGACGGCCGCCGCGCAGGGAGCGCCGATCACCACCGAAGCGCTCGACCCGAACATCAATGCGCGCATGATGCTGGCGAAGAAGGGGCGGGTCGGCGGCAAGTCGACGCTCGAAGATCCCAGCATCTGGCAGGAAATGGCGGCGCGCAAAAAAGAAGAGCCGAAGAAGAAGGAAGAGCCGGAGAAGCCGCGCGCCGTAGTGGACGTGTATCGCGGCGATAAGCACGTCCAGGAACTCTTTAAATGAGAATGACCGGCTGGATCAACGGCGCGGCCGTCGCCGCCGCGTGGTGCGGGCTTGCCTTGGCGCAAACGGTAGCCCCTTCGCACGACATCTCCCTGATCGAGGGCCGCGGCGAACTGCTGCGCTTCCAGAGCGACATCACGAAAGTTGTGATCTCCGAGCCCAAGGTGGCGGACGCGGTCGTCGTTTCCCCGCGCGAGGTCATGGTGAACGCCAAGGGCCTCGGTCGCACGACGCTCGTGGTCTGGGAAACGGGCATGGAGCCCGCCCGCTATGAAGTCCTCGTCACCAAGGACATGGCCGAGTGGGACGCGTTCCGCAAACAGCTTGTGGACAGCGCAGGCACGCCGATCGAAGTCACCGGGACGGGCGAGACCATCGTCCTGACCGGCAGCGTCAAGTCGGCGGACGATTCCAAGCGCGTTGCGGGACTCGCGCAATCGCGGGCCAAGAACGTCGTCAACCTGCTGCAGTCGCCGCCGCCGCCCGAGCCTCGGCAGATCCTGCTGCAAGTGAAGTTCGCGGCGATCGATCGCGTGGCGCTCTCGCAGATCGGGTTCAATCTTTTCAGCACCAGCGACAAGCTCCTGGGCGCCGTCAGCACGGGGCAGTTCACGCCACCGCGTTTCAGCGAGTTGCAGACGGGCAGCAGCGCGGCCTCCCCCTCGGTGAATTTCTCCGATTTGTTGAACCTTTTCGCCTTCCGCCCCGACCTCAATTTCGGCGTAACCATGAAGGCGCTGCAGGAACGCAACCTGCTCCAGATTCTCGCCGAGCCGAACCTGATCACGCTCGAAGGCAAGGACGCGAGTTTCCTGGCGGGCGGCTCGTTCCCCTATCCGACTATCACGACGACGCCGACGGGCGGCGCCACCGCGCCGGTCATCACGGTGCAATTCAAGCCCTTCGGTGTGAAGCTGGACTTCACCCCGACGGTGACGCCGCAGGGCTCGATCGATCTCAAAGTGGCCCCCGAGGTCAGCTCGCTCGATTTCGCGAACGCGGTCGTACTGCAGGGGTACACGATTCCCGCGCTGTCGCAGCGCCGGGCCGAGACCGAGGTCGTGCTGAAGGATGGCGAGAGTTTTGCGATTGCGGGCCTGATCGACAATCGCGTGATCCAGATCATCGACAAGGTGCCGGGGCTCGGCAACATTCCGATCCTCGGACGGTTGTTCCAGAGCCGCAGCACGCAGAAATCGACCGACGAATTGCTGGTCGTGATCACGCCGCATTTTGTGCGCCCACTCTCCGCGGACGAGAAGGCGAAGCTGCCGGAAATGCCGGTGCAGTTCCTGCCTACCGTGCCGGAGGAAAAGGCGAAAAAGGGTAAAGGGAAAAAGGCTGCCGCCACCGCTCCGGCCGGCCAGCCGGAGTTCGTAGGTCCACGTGGGCAGCAGATTCCCAAGCAGTAAGCGCCGGGCACGGGCTTCGCGCCTTTCGCGCGGCGCCATGTCGATCCAGTTGCTCGTGATCCTGGTGCCGGTGATCTTCGGACTGATGGGCTTCGCGATCGATCTCGGAAGGCTGTACCTGATCCGCGGAGAGCTACACCAGGCGGCTAGTGCGATGGCGTTGGCGGCGGCCGCGCAGATGGCGGGACAGACCGCGACGGCGCTCGACAATATGACGAACGCGGCCAATCTCGCGCTCAACGAGACGAACGGGAACCGGTACAACTTCGGCTCGACCGTGATCCCATCGGGCACGATCACCTGCTTCTCGACGCTGGCCGACGCCTCCACCAACAATCAGGGCGCGACCACGGATTGCGGATCGCCGCCGCCTGTGTTCGTTCAGGCGAGCATCACGGTTCCGGCGCCGCTGCTGTTCTGGAGACTACTGCCGGGCGGCGAGACCGGCACTACGCCGGTCGCCTCGTACGCGGTCGCGGGACCGAGCGCGCCGCTCTGCACGGGCTGCGGCATCGTCCCGTTCGCGATCCAGGCGCTGGACGCGACCGGTGGCGACCAGGTCGACTGGGGCTTCGTGCAGGGCAGCCTCTACACCTTCTATTATTCGTGCAATGGGACGCCGCCTCAGGCGGTCGCGGGCGTGGCGGCGGTCCAGTATGTGATCCTGAATCGCGTCGACCCGAACGGCGACGAATCGGACCAGATGTTCCGCCACGGCGCGCAGGGTCTGACCGGGTCGACGGTCGCGACCCCGAATGCGTGCACCGCCACACCGACGACGCCGATCTCCTGTGTGAACATCGGGGACATCGAACAGCTTCCGATCTCCGGCAATGCGACGCCCGCGGCCTGCACCGCCGTCTCGCCGCCGGTCGACGCCGTGAATGCGCTGTGCGGTCTCTACATGCGGCTCGACGCGACCCCGCCCGGCACGTGCCAGACGAACGTCACCGACTACGCCACGTTCTCGCCGCTCTACGCGCAGGACACGGATATCAGCTACATCCTCGACCCGACCGCATACGCCGGCAACGGCCGCCGCATCATCACGGTCCCGCTCGTGAACGGAGTGGCGACGGACACCACGTGTAACGCGGCGATGACGGTCGTGGCATTTCGGCAATTCCTCGTCGAGCCGAATGCCGACGGGTCGCCATTCAGCCCGCTCGATCAGAATGGCCGCTTCGTCGCCATGTACCTCGGGACTGTGGCGCCGGTGGCGCAGGGCTGGTTCGACACGCGGTATGCGCCGGCCTGCCGATCGTGGCTCACGGTCGGACCGGGGAAGGTGGTGCTGCACCAATGAGCATCCTGAAAACCGGGGACAGACGGAACGTTTCCGAGTTTCGCCGCGCAGCCCACCGCGGCGCGGCTGCCGCGCGCCGACGGAGGACTAGCGGCAACATGGCGATCGAGGCGGCGATGCTGATCCCGCTCCTTCTGCTGTTGATCGTCGGAACGGTCCAGATCGGCAAGGTGACGTACGAGTATTACGTCCTGAAGAAGATCGTCTGGGGCGCGGCGCGGCAGCTCTCCGTCCAGCAGGGGCTGAACTTCTGCGATCTGCCCAATGACCCGAATGCCGTGGCGGCGATCAACACGGTATTGAACGATTCCACCGGGACGCCGATCATTGCCAACCTGACAACCCTCAACGTGAGCACCGAGTGCGCCGATTCGACTGGCGCGATGGGGCCGTGCCTCGGCTGTCCCGACGCCAATCCGCAGCCGGGATTCCTGCTGGTTACGGTCCCCAACGGCTACAACGTCAACGTCCGGATACCGTTTTTGAATCCGATTCCGATCACGCTCAATCCCTTCGCGCTGGCGCCGTTCGGAGGTGTCTCGTGAGGAACTTCCCGCGCAAAAACGGGTTGTATCAGGGCACGACTTCAGTCGTGCCGAATAGGTTTGGAAACAAGGGCTTTAGCCCCTGGTGGGCCGCAACCCTTTCAAAGCCACGGGCTAAAGCCCTTGCTCGTTTGTTCCTTTCGGCACGACTTAAGTCGTGCCCTGTTACAACGTGTCTCCCGGCTACGCAGAGTAATGCGAGGGCAGAATGAGCCGCCGGAGAACACAACGCGGGCAGGCGGTCATGGAATTCGCCGTCCTCTACGCGGGCGTGATTTTGCCGCTCACGTTCATGACGTTTTTCGTCGCGGAGGCGCTCTGGATCTGGCACGGGATGGTCGAATTCACGCGCGACGGCGCGCGCTTTGCCGCGACTCACTGCTATCAGGCCGATGGCGGTAATGTGCTCTCCTACATGCAGACGCACGTCCCGCCGGTCGTCGACCAGGCCCAGTTTTCGGTCGGCGGCAGCGCCTCGGTCAATGTGGTGTTCCTGGATTCGACCGGCGTGCCGTTCAACAATCCGGATTGCGCGGACTGCGTGCCGGACACCGTCAGCGTCAGCGTCACCAATTACACGTTCGGCCGGTTGGCCGGTTTTTTGAAATTACCGGGTATTGCGATGCCGCCGTTTACTACGAACGTGCCTATGGAATCCGCGGGTCTCGATTCGCAAGGGAACACAGTATGTCAATAGGGAGTCTCCGTGTCTAATATCGCCCTCATGGTCGCTTCGAGCGACGAACATTTTCGGGAAATGGCGCGCGATCAACTGCTGAATATTCCGAACGCCAAGATCGTCGCGGAGTATCAGGAAGTCGGCGCCAATCTGTACATCCGGGTTTTGCAGGACCTGGAGCGGCATCCGGTCGCGGGCCTGGTCGTGGACATCTCGGGCGATCCCGACGCGGCCATCAAAGCAGTCGAGCGCGTCAAGCAGGCGGCGCCCGACCTGTTCGTGATCGTCTCGAATTTTCATGCGGACGGCGAAACCGTGATCGCGTGCATGCGGGCGGGCGCCAACGAGTTCCTGGTGCAGCCGATCAAGCGGACCGAGTTCCGCGAGGCCATGGGCCGGCTGGAGCGCGCGCCGCGGCACAACACGGTCAGCGAGAGCAAGCTCGGCAAGATCTTCACGTTCATCGGGACCAAGGGCGGAGTCGGCACGACCACGCTGGCGGTGAACTTCGCCGCCGTGCAGGCGCAGCGCAAGGCCTCCACCGTGCTGCTCGACCTCGACTGGATCGGCAACGACGCCGCGATGCAACTCGGCGCCTCGCCGCAGTACACGCTCGCCGAAGTCGCGGAGAATCTCGAGCGGCTCGACCAGGCGCTGTTCGAAGGCTTCGTGACGCGCGACCCGCTCGGCTTCTTCGTCGTCGGGCCGCCCGACGCGCTGGAGCAGACGGCGTCGTTCAGCGACCACATGTTCCGCGAGTTCGCGACCTTCCTGGTCGACAAGTACGACACGATCGTGGTGGACGGCGGACGGGCGGTGTCGAACGAGACCGTGCTGGCGGCGGCGCAGGTGTCGGCGGCCGTATTCCTCGTCGTGGATCAGGAGTTCCCGTCGATCCGGAACGCGCAGCGCTACATCACCTTCCTGATGCGCATGGGCTTCAACCAAGAGCAGATCAAGGTGGTGGTGAACCGGTACAGCAAAAAGATCGGGTCCAGCCAGGCGAGCCTGGAACAGATCCAACAGACGCTGAACCAGCCCGCGTTCTACGGTATTCCGCCCTCGCCGGCGGTGCTGGCGTCAATCAACAAGGCGCGCCCGTTCGTCGCCAATCGCGAGCAGGCCGGAGAGCTCGACCGCATCTTCCGCGCGTTCGTGGACAAGGCTACGGGCCGTAAGAAGGACGCCGCTGCCGCCGGGGCTAAGGTAGAGGCGAAAACCGCATGAGCACCCGGCCCCTGGCGCGCCCCGGCTCGGGCGCGGACCGCTGGTTCGAACTCAAGACCAAGGTCCATCACAAACTGTTGAACTCGCTGACTGCCGATCAGCTCAAGGATCTGAACAAGGACAGCGTCCGAGGTCAGATCGGCGCCGTGGTCGAGCGGCTGATCCTCGAAGACTCGCTGCCGTTGACGCTCGGCGAGCGCGAGAAAGTGATCGAGGAAGTGCTCGACGAGGTCTTCGGCCTCGGTCCTCTGGAGCCGCTGCTGAAGGACTCGACCATCAGCGACATCATGGTCAACAGCTTCGACAGCGTCTACGTCGAGCGCGCCGGCCGGATCGTCGAGACGAATGTCCGGTTCAAGGACCACGCGCACGTGCGCATGATCATCGAGCGCATCGTCTCCGGCATGGGCCGCCGCATCGACGATTCGTCGCCGATCGTGGACGCGCGTCTCTCCGATGGCTCGCGCGTCTGTGCGGTGATTCCGCCGCTCTCCGTGGTCGGACCGGTGATGTCGATCCGGCGCTACGGGAAGAAGGTCCTTTCGACTGAGGACCTGCTGAAGAACGAGACGTTCACGACCGGCATGCTCGATTTCATGAGCGGCTGCGTCGAAGCGCGGTTGAACATCGTGATCGCCGGCGGTTCGGGCTCGGGCAAGACGACGATTCTGAACACGCTCTCCCGCTTCATCCCCGAGGAGGAGCGCATCGTCACGATCGAGGACACGGCGGAGCTGAACCTCCAGCAGAACCACGTGGTGCGGCTCGAAACGCGGCCTGCGAACATCGAAGGCGCGGGCGCGGTCACCCAGCGCGACCTCGTGATCAATACGCTGCGTATGCGTCCCGACCGCATCATCGTCGGCGAGTCGCGCGGCTCGGAAGCGCTCGACATGCTGCAGGCCATGAACACCGGCCACGACGGTTCGATGACCACGGTCCACGCGAATTCTCCGCGCGACGCGTTCTCGCGGTTGGAAACGATGGTCATGATGGCGAGCCAGCACGTGCCCGATAAGGTCATCCGCCAGCAGCTCGCGAGCGCCATCAACGTGGTGGTGCACTGCACGCGTCTCAGCGATGGAACGCGCAAGGTGACGGGCGTCGCGGAGGTGGTCGGTGTCGAGAACGATCAGGTCGAGATGCAGGATCTGTTCGGATTCGAGCGCACCGGCATCAGCCCGCGCGGCAAGGTGTTGGGGAGTTTCAAGGCCAATGGCGCGCGTCCGCTGTGCCTGGACCGGCTGAAGGCGTACGGCATCCACCTCTCGAACTCGATCTTCCAGGAAGTGCACGAGGTGAAGGAGAAGTAATGTTCGCCGTCGTCGCGTTCCTGATCTTCTCGGTGGCCATGTTCGTGGCGGGATATTACATCTGGACCGTCCCGGAGCAGGCCGCGCAGGACGCACTCGGCGGACGGCTGCGCGAACTGCGCGCGGGCATGCGGAGCCGCAGCAAATCGGCGCCGGACCTGGTGCGCCGCGAGCATCGCGGCCAGTTCGCGTTCATCGGCGACCTCGTCGACTGGATCGGTGTCCTGCGCCGGCTCCAGGTGCTGATCGAGCAGGCGAATTTGAAATACCGCGCGGCGGACGTCTTCGGGCTGAGCACGATTCTCGGCGGCGGCGCGCTGCTCCTGCTGCTGCTATTCGGCGGCGGTATTCACTATGCGCCCGTGCCCGGCTCGATCGATGGAGCGCGCCAACTGGAGGTCAGCAGCCTCGTCTTCGTCCAGTTGCTGATCGCGTTCGGACTCGGCTTCGCGCCCATCGCGTATATCCTGCGCATCCGCAAACGGCGTCTGGCGAAGTTCGAGGAGCAGCTCCCCGACGCCATCGACCTCTTCACCCGTACGATGCGCGCCGGACACAACATCCACAGCGGCCTCGAGACGATCGCCAACGAAACCTCCGACCCGGTGAAGATGGAGTTCAAGAAGATGATGGAGGAGCTGGCGCTCGGGTCGCAGGTGGAACCGGCGCTGCACAGCCTCGGCAAGCGCGTCCCGCTCATCGATCTGAAGTTCTTCATCACGGCTCTGATCCTCCAGCGGCAGACCGGCGCGAACATGGTTGCGGTACTCGAGAATCTTTCGACCCTCGTGCGCGAGCGTCTGAACATGGCTGCCAAAATGAAGGCGCATACGGCGCAGCAGCGGTTCTCGGCGGGGCTGCTGTGCGGGCTCCCGCTGGTGGTCGGGATCGGGTTCTGGTTCCTCAAGCCGGAGTACATGCGGCTGCTCTGGACCGATCCGGTCGGCATCAAATTTTTCACCTACGCCATCATTTCGGAGATCGTGGGAATTCTGGTGATCCGCAAGATCGCCAACATCAGGGTATGAGCGCATGCTGACGACTCTCCTTTTCTTCGTGCTCCTTGGCGCCGCGCTCAGTTTGATCGTGTGGTCTGGCTCCGAGCTCATGGAATCCAGCGAGGACCCGCTCGGCGACCGCCTCGACGAGCTGCAAGCGCAGGCGCTGGTCTCATCGCAACGGGCGCCGCGGCGCAAACTCGGCGGCCGCGGCATCGACCGCGTCCTCTCGATCGTCAGCCTGCTCGGCGGCGAGGATTGGATGCGCGGCTCGGACCGCCTGCTGCACCGCGCGGGCATCCGCAACAAACACGCGCTCGCGATCTACACCCTCGGGACGATTCTGTTTACGCTCCTGCTGATCGGTGGACTGCTTTGGCTCAAGAGCGACGCGCTCGATAGCTCGATCCTCGGCGGTCTGGTAGCGGCGCTGATCCTCGGCTTCATGATCCCCAAGATGGTCCTGCAGCGGCTCGTGAAGCGCTATCGGCGGCGCTTGCAGGAGGCGCTCCCGGACACGGTCGACCTGCTCGGTATCGTGCTCGGCACGGGTCTCGCGCTCGATCAGGCCATGATGCGGGTCAGCGAGGAGATGCAGTACATCTACCCGGACCTGGCCAACGAATTCGCGACCGTCGTGATGCAGGTGCGCGCCGGACAGGAGCGCACCGTCGCGTTCAATCAGTTCGTCAAGCGGACCGGGATCGAGGATATCAAGAGTCTCGCCGCGATGATCGTGCAGAGCGAAAAATTCGGCACGAGCCTCGCGCAGGCGCTGAAGGTCTACGCGGAATCTTTGCGCACGCGGCGGCGCCTGAGCGCGGAGGCGGCGGTCGGTAAGGCCGGTATCAAGATGCTGTTCCCGATCGTCGTGTTCATCCTGCCGGTGCTGTTCGTGATCACGCTAGTCCCGGGACTGCTGAGCGTGTTGAAGGATCTGAAGACGCTCGGGGGCGGTCGATAGGGGGTTCAGGTAATCATTACCTGAAAACACCCTATAACCCTTTTGTTTTCAGTGAGCGTCAGGTAATGATTACCTGAGCTTCGCCAGTCGGGCCATCATCGCTTTCACGCGATCCGGATTCTGGTCGGCGACGTTGTTCTTCTCGCCGATGTCCTTCGATAGATCGTAGAGCTGCGGGGCGGGGTCGTTGCCCATTTCCGTGCTCGTGTTGCGATTGATCTTCTGGCCGTTGCTCGGCAGGATCAGCTTCCAATCGCCCTCGATCAGCGCGAGCGCGCCGGCGTGTTCGACGAGCCACTCTCGACCTTTCCGGTCGCGGCCCAGGATCGCGTCGTGCATGTCCAAGCTGTCGGGCGCGGCGCCGGGCGCCGGCTTCTGTCCCGCGATCGCGCCGAAGGACGCGAAGTAATCGACCTGGCTGATCAGCGCGGAGGATTGCGCGTCCGCCTGAACGTGGCCGGGCCAGCGAGCAAGCATCGGGATGCGCGTGCCGCCGTCGAAGTTGCTGTACTTCCCGCCGCGCAGCGGACCGGCGGGCTTGTGCGCGCCGAGCTTCTCGACCGCGTCGTCGCGATATCCGTCGTCGACCACCGGACCGTTATCGCTCGAGAAGATCACGAGCGTGTTGTCCGTCATCCGGTTGCGGTCGAGCGTATCGAGCACCTGCCCGACGGACCAGTCGAGCTCGGCGATGGCGTCGCCGCGCGGGCCCATCGGTGTCTTGCCCACGAAGCGCGGATTCGGCACGCGCGGGACATGGATGTCGTGCGTCGCGAAGTAGAGGAAGAACGGATTGGTGCGGTTCTGGTTGATGAAGTTGACCGCCTTGGCCGTGATCGTGTCCGCGATCTGTTCGTCGACCCAGAGCGCCGACTTCCCGCCCGTCATGTAGCCGATGCGCGAGATACCGTTGACGATCGCCATGTCGTGGCCGTGGCTGGGATGCATCTTGAGCAGCTCGGGATTCGCCTTGCCGGTGGGCTCATCGCCGATCGCGTGCTCGTAATTGACGCGGATCGGGTCCTTCGGATCGAGGTTCGCGACGCGGTGGTTCTCGACGAAGACGCACGGCACGCGGTCGCCGGTGGCCGGGATGATGAACGAGTAGTCGAACCCGACCTCGAGCGGACCTGGACGGATTTCCGTGTTCCAGTCGACCTCTTTGCTGCCGAGGCCCAGGTGCCACTTGCCGACGGCGGCCGTATGGTAGCCCTGCTTCTGGAGCAAGCCGGGCAGCGTTTGCCGATCGGTCGGGATGATGAGCGTCGCGTCGCCGGGGAGCACGCCGGTGCCCTTCTTACGCCACGCGTACTCGCCCGTGAGCAGGCTGTAGCGCGATGGCGTGCAGGTCGCGGAAGAGGAATGCGCGTTGGTGAAGCGCATGCCGCCGGCGGCGAGGCGGTCGAGATTCGGCGTCTTCACGCGCGACGCCCCGTAGCAGGAGATATCGCCGTAGCCGACGTCGTCGGCGTAGATCAGGACGATGTTCGGCTTGGCGGCGGTCTGCGCGGAAAGGCGCGAGGCGACAGCCCCGCCGGCCAACGTCGTGAGGAAATGACGGCGATCCATGGACCTTATTCTAGTGCCGGGCGGGACTGAAGTCCCGCGCAGACTGAAGTCTGCCCCACGTGTGATCCTAGATCCGCGTGGGCATGAGTTGGAGTTCCGGGACCGCGGCGCGCGCCGGGAGTTTCGCCACCGCGAGGATCGCTTCGGCGACGTCGATCGGCTGGAGCGCTTTCGCCAGGGTCGCGGCGTCAGGTTGCACGGGCCGCTTCGCGAGGATCTCCGTCTCGACCAGTCCGGGACAGACGGCGCAGGTGCGGATGCCCTTCTCGCGCTCCTCGACGCGGATCGCGTGGGCGAGGCCGATGATGCCACGCTTGCTCGCCTGGTAGGCGGCGCCGGAGACGTCGGGGACCAGGCCCGAGATCGACGAGACGTAGATCAGATGGCCGGCCCCCGCGTCGCGCATCGAGGGCAGGACGGCGCGCGTCACGTAGAACGCGCCGTTGAGATTCACGTTGATCAGCTCGTTCCAGACCGCGGGCGTGAGGCGCGCCATCGAGCGCTCCGGCGTGTTCGTGCCGGTGACGTAAACGAGGATGTCGAGCCCGCCGAACGTAGCGACGGCGCGCTTGCCGAGCTCTTCCATCTGGTCGGCGGAGGCTGCGTCGGCGACGGCGACTTCGATCGCGTGGCCTTCCGCGGCAAGCTGCTTCTGCAACTCGGCGAGGCGATCCTGCCGGCGCGCGGCGGCCATCACGCGGACGCCCTCGCGGGCGAAGAGCACGGCGGTGTCGCGGCCGATGCCGCTGGATGCGCCCACGATGAGCGCGGATTGACCCTGCAAGGAAACTGGCATTTCTTGAGCTTACAAGGTCGCGGACGCCTTCCGGAGACGGGCTCGGACGCCACAGCTTCGAGATGCCGGGATGATTTCATCCATTTGAAGGCTGTGAAACTGCGGACGCTCTCCCAAAAACGCAATCCGCCTTCCAATGAGCGAACCGGCGCGTCGCGATGGCAGCGCACTTGCACTTAGTCCCGGCGGCACAGCCATGACCACTGAGCAAGAACCCCCCGACCCCCAACTTCCCGCGGACACGCAGGAGGAGATCAAGCCGCCAAGCCTCCCCAATTTCTTCGAGAAGCGTCCTGGACGCATCCTGCTCTACTCGTCCATGTCCGTTTTCGGGCTGTTCCTCGTCATCGCTGGTATCTTTTATTTCAAATTCACGCCGAAGATCGATGAGCGTCTCGGCTCCGGACCGTTCTCCGGGACGGTCAATATCTACAGCGCTCCGCGCTCGGTCGCCGTCGGCGACTCCTTGACCTCCGACGAGATCGTGTCGCGGTTACATCGCGCCGGGTACAGCACCGCCCGCGGCAACACCGTCGGCTGGTACAACGTGAGGCCGCACGCGGTGGAGATCTTTCCCGGACGCGACGCCTATCTCGGCGGCGAACCGGCCGTCCTCGAATTCAAAGACGGTAAGATTTCGCGCATCGTCTCGCTTGGCGACCACACCGAGCGCAAGGTCATGGACCTCGAGCCGCAGCTCATCGCCAATCTCTCCGGCCAGCGCGAGAAGCGGCGCCTGATCCACTTCAGCGATATCCCGCAACCGCTCGTACACGCTGTGGTGTCGGCAGAGGACAAGCATTTCTTCCGGCACTCCGGATTCGACATGTCGCGCATCCTCAAGGCGGCGTACGTCGACCTGAAAGAAGGCAAGAAGGAGCAAGGCGCCTCCACCCTTACCATGCAACTGGCGCGCGGGTTCTGGCTCGACCCCGACAAGAACTGGAAGCGCAAGGTCGAGGAGTTCCTGATCACTCTGCAACTCGAAAGCAAGCTGCCGAAGCAGAAAATCTTCGAGTATTACGCCAACCAGGTGTACCTCGGCCGCCATGGGACGTTCAGTGTGAACGGCTTCGGCGAAGCTGCCCGTGTGTACTTCGGCAAGGACCTGCCGCAGTTGAACGTTCCCGAATCCGCGCTCCTCGCCGGGATGATCCAGCGGCCCAGCTATTTCAATCCGTACCGTTATCCGGAGCGGGCCAAGGAGCGCCGCGACATCGTGCTGCTCCTGATGAAACAGAACGGCTACCTCACCGACGAGCAGTATCGCGACGCGGTCGCGACTCCGGTTAAGGTCCACGCCGAACCGTCCGAAGACGCCAACAACGCGCAGTACTTCGTCGACCTGATGAACTCGGAACTGCAGGCCCGGCTCGACGAGCACGAGAAGCAGATGCGGTTCATTTATACGACGCTCGATCCCGATCTTCAGGAGGCCGCCGAGCACGCGGTCGCGGACGGAATGGGGCTGGTCGACAAACAACTGCATTGCGGCGCGGACGAGCCGAAGGTCGCGAAGGGGGCGAAGACGGCGAAGGCGAAGGTTGCCCACGGTTGTGGCGCCGCGGCCCCTCAGGTCGCGTTGATCGCGCTCGACCCGCACACCGGCGAGATCAAAGCTCTGGTCGGCGGCCGGAACTACGGCGCGAGTCAGTTGAACCACGTCCTTTCCATGCGGCAGCCGGGCTCGGTCTTCAAGCCGTTCGTTTATGCCGCCGCTCTGGAGAGCGCCGTCGCCGGCGGGGCGACCATCTTCACCCCGGCGAGCACGGTCGACGATTCGCCGACCACGTTCTACTTCGATCGTCAGACGTATGAGCCCAGCAACTTCCATCACGAGTTTATGGGCCGCGTGACGCTGCGCAACGCGCTGGCGCACTCCCTGAACGTCGCGACGGTGCAACTCGCGCAGCAGGTCGGATACGATCGCGTCGTGCGCATGGCTCACCGCGTCGGGCTCAACGAGGCGATCAAACCGACCCCGGCGGTCGCGCTCGGCGCCTATGAGACGACGCCGCTCGAGATCGCGGGCGCGTATACGGTTTTCGCCAACGACGGCGAGCACGTGACGCCGACGACCATCTCGCTGGTCCGCGCGCCGGACGGCACGGTCGTCTACCAGCATGAGGTGGACCGCCGCAACACGCTCGACGCGCGCGTGAATTACCTGATGGTGAACATGATGCAGGACGTGCTGAAGTACGGCACCGGCGCGGGGATTCATGCGCGCGGCTTCAACCTGCCGGCCGCCGGCAAGACCGGAACGTCGCATGACGGCTGGTTCTCCGGCTTCACGAGCAATCTCCTGTGTGTGGTCTGGGTCGGGTTCGACGACAATCGCGAGCTGAATCTGGAAGGCGCGAAGTCGGCGCTGCCGATCTGGGCCGAGTTCATGAAGACGGCGTCGAAGTACCGGCGTTACGAGGACGCACGCCAATTTCAGGCGCCCGCGGGAATCACATCGACTCGCGTCTGCGCCGACTCGGGACAACTCGCCACTCAGTTCTGTCCCAATGTCCGCAGCGATATGTTCATCGATGGCACGCAGCCTTCGATCGAGTGCCAATTGCACTCGCCCGGCGCGACTCAGATCGCCGACCGCGTGATCGACAACGACGAGCCGCATCCCGCGACGATCCGGGCCCAGACCGTGCCTCCTGTCGCCCCGCCTCCACCGGTCGCGGTCGCGCCGCGCACCATTGCTCCCATGACTGCGCCGCGGACCGTCCCACCGCTGCCCACGCCGCGGGCGAGTTCTCCAGTGACTGCGCCCCGGACCGTGCCCCCGGAGAGCGCTCCGCGGACCGCTCCGCCGGCGACCGCGCCGCGAACCGCGCCGATCGTGCCGCCCCAGCCTCCCCGCAAGTAGGAAGCGGTTGAAACAAAGGACCCGGCGTGGCGGCCACCACGAAGATGCCGCTCGTTGAGGGGCTGACCTCGGGACAGCACTTCTTTCTCCGCGTTGAAGACACACCGGCGCTAAACGAGAACGCCGCTCACGATTCTGCAAAAAACAATTTGCATATAAAATGTTTTCTGATATTCTGAAAACGCTCTGGTACACGATTAACCGCGAGAATCAATGGACACAGCAGAAGAAAGTATTCTCACTCGCGACGAAATGGAGAGCAGGCGCCTGATGGCCGCACAGGACCTGCAAACCGGGCTTTCGCAATCACAAGTTGCGCGTAAGTTCGGAGTCAGCCGCACGACGGCGTCACGCTGGAACCGCGCGTTACGGGGGACCGGAGTCGAGTCCCTGCGAAAACGCCGCGCTCCGGGCCGTCCCAGCCGCCTCACCACAGACCAGTTGCAGGGTCTGCGCGAGGTGTATGAAGCCGGGCCTCGGGTCGCCGGGTTCGACAGCGATCGTTGGACGACCCTGAAGTTCGCCGACGCCATTCATGCGCGTTTCGGCGTCCGGTACGACCCCGACCATGTCGGCCGCATCATGCATAAGCTCGGCCTGCGCGAACGTCTGCGCACGCGCAAAGCTCGTGTGGTGGAAGCGGCGAACGTGACGGTGTTGCCGGAGGCGGTCGAAGCCCCCATCCTCGAGATCCTGCGCAGCGCGTAAGCGCGCCGGCAACCGTTCCGTAACTATCGCGGCTCTGTGTAACGACGACTGCCCGAACAGAGCCGCGACTGTCAAGGAGCGGACGCTGGTTGCTCAGGCCTCCCGGTGTTCGCCGAAGACTGCCCGTAGACGGTCGGAGATCTCGCCGACCGTCGCCCAGGCTGCGCACGCTTCGACGATCGCCGGCATGAGGTTGGCGCCGGTCCGCGCGGTTTGCTCCAGCGCCGCGAGTTTTTCCGCGACGGTGGACGCGCTGCGTGACGCCCGCACCTGCCGCAATCGCTCGACCTGCGCCTGTTCCAACGCGGGGTCGATGCGGAACGCGGGCGCAACCCGCTCGCCCTCCATCTGGAAGCGATTCACGCCGACCACGACGCGCGTGCCGGATTCCACGGCGCGCTGCCAGTCATAGGCGGCGTTCTGGATCTCGTTCTGGATATAGCCGGTCTCGATCGCGCGCAGCGTCCCGCCCATGCCGTCGATGTGCGCCAGATAGGCCATCACCTCGCGCTCGATGGAGTCCGTGCGTTCCTCGATCGCGTAGCTGCCGCCGACCGGGTCCGCCGTATGGGTTACACCCGTTTCGTGCGCCAGGATCTGTTGCGTGCGGAGCGCGATGCGGGCGGACTCCTCGGTTGGCAGGCCTAGCGCCTCGTCGCGCGAGTTCGTGTGCAGCGACTGCGCCCCGCCCAGCACCGCCGCCAGCGCTTCGATCGCGGTGCGCACGATGTTCACGTCGGGCTGCTGCGCAGTGAGGGTCGAGCCGGCCGTCTGGACGTGGAATCGCAGCATCGTCGAGCGCGCGTCGGTCGCTCCGAAACGGTCCCGCATCAGGCGTGCGTAAATCCGGCGGGCAGCGCGGAACTTGGCGATCTCCTCCAGGAAATCGGTGTGCGCGTTGAAGAAGAACGAGAGCCGCGGCGCGAACGAGTCGACCGCCAGCCCCGCCGCGATCGCCGCGTCGATGTACGCGACGGCATTGGCGAAGGTGAAGGCGAGCTCCTGCGCCGCGGTCGAACCGGCCTCGCGGATGTGGTACCCGCTGATCGAGATGGTGTTCCACTCCGGCATCTCGCGGCCGGCCCACGAAAAGATGTCGGTGATCAGGCGCATCGCGGGGCGCGGGGGGTAAATATAGGTGCCGCGCGCGATGTATTCCTTCAGGATGTCGTTCTGGATCGTCCCCGAGAGGCGGCGCAACTCGGCGCCCTGCTTTTGCGCAACCAGGCCGTACAGCGCGAGCAGGATCGCGGCCGTCGAGTTGATCGTCATCGACGTGGAGACGTCCGCCAGCGGGATCTCCTGGAACAGGACCTCCATGTCGGCCAGGGACGAGATCGCGACGCCTACGCGCCCGACTTCGCCGGCGGCCAGGGAATGGTCCGAATCGAGCCCCATCTGGGTCGGCAGGTCGAATGCGACCGAAAGTCCGGTGGTGCCTTGCGAGAGCAGGTAGCGGTAACGCCGGTTGCTCTCCTCCGCGCTTCCGAAGCCGGCATACTGCCGCATGGTCCACAGGCGGCTGCGGTACATGTCGCGATAGATGCCGCGGGTATACGGAAACTCGCCGGGGCGGCCGATGTTATCCATGGAGAACATTCTCGCGCCGATGGCGCGCGTCGCCGGTTACGACCGGGAAATTTTGCGGGCTTTGAGGAACGAGGTGAGACCGAACCATGCCATCAGCAGCGTGCAAAAGAGGGCGACGAAGAACCAGAGCAGCGCGGGTCCCTTGTTTTGCTCCGGGGCCGAGTTGTACGCCAGATACAGGCGGACGGCCTTGCTGCCGAACGTCACGGCAAAAACGATGAAAAAGAACCCGATAACCTCGTTCCAGAGGGTTCGAGCGGGTTTGATCACGGCCGGCGCGACGTGTTTGACGAACTCCCTGCCGTGCCGTAGTGCTAAACGCTGCCACACGCCTCTATGGTAACAAAAGCGTCACTGCGGACGAATTTACGCTAATTACCGGCTCGTAAATTGCCGATGGAGAGAGTGGGTTCTGCTTGTGAAGAAAGTATCGGTCCACTACAATCGGAACGGGGTGGATGCCCAGGACCCGAATGTGGAACGCCGGCCGGACGCGGCGCATCCATCCAAAGGGAGTACTCTGTGGAAGAGCCATTGAAGCACCTCATGCAGGAATTGGGAAACGCGATCAACGATTCCCTTTCCGAGTCGGACCGAATCGCGGAGGCGATCGGCGAAATCAAGAGAGCCGGCTATGATGTCTTCCTCGTGCTCGAAGCGACCATCGGTTTCAACCGGCGGGACGAAGACGGCGAGGAAGAGGACGACGAGCAGATCGAGGGTGCAGAGGAGCAGTCGCAGCCCAAGCAGCGCACCTACGAGGCCACTGGAAAGATCAAGTTCACCTCCCAGGATCATCGCTTCCTGCGGGCTTTAAAGATCGCCGTCGACGACGAAAACCGCTAACCGGCTCAGATCCGCCGGCCGAGCAGTCCTTCATATACGGTCCACGTCCTACGGACCGCCAGTTCCCAGCTGAACTCACGCACCCGTTCCTCCCCCAACCGCACCAGTTCCTGTCGCAGATGGGGCTCCTGAGCCACGCGGCGTAACGCGTCCGCGAGCGCCCCCGTGTCTTTCGGATCGACCAGTAGCGCGGCATTTCCCGCGACTTCGGGCAGCGCCGAACTGGTCGACGTGACCACCGGGACCCCTGCCGCCATCGCTTCCAGCACCGGCATCCCGAAGCCCTCATCCAGGGACGGAAACGCAAAGATCGACGCGCGCGCGTACCACTCGGCGAGTTCCTCGGCGCTCACATATCCCGCGACCGTGATCCGCGATCGCGCGGGGCTCCGCTCGATCCGCGCCTGAATCGACTCCGCGCCGTGCCCGTAGGACCCTGCGAGCACGAGCCGCCACGAAGCATCCAACGTCTCAAACGCCTCCACCAGGCGCTCGATGTTCTTCCGCGTCTGAATGGCGCCGACATTCAGGACCACGTTCTCGCGCAGCATCGCCGGCGCCGGCAATCGCCGCGCCCCATGATGCACCACGTGGACCCGCGCCGGCTCGACCCCCAGCAGTTCGACCACCTGCCGCGCGGTAAATGCCGACACCGCGATGATCGCGTCCGCCCGCTCCGCCGCTTCGCGCGCCTGCGCCGTGAACCGCTCACGGAACTCCGGCGTGGAGTACTCGCCCGTCATGACGAACAGGTCGTGGAACGTGGCGATCGCCTTCCCCCTACGGATCCGCGGCAGGCGCTGATTGAGTCCGTGGAACAGATCGGCGGATTGCGCGCCGAGCAATAGACCGCGCCGCGCATTCGATGGCAAGCCCTCGGCGCGTAGAAAGCGGTGCGGGCGGTAGCAGAAGCGAAAGCGCGTCTCCGGGTGCGCCGCCGCCAGTCCCGTGAGGATCTCGCGCGAATACACTCCGACCCCGGAGAGGGAGCGGCCCACGCTATACGTCGCGTCGAGTGCAATCTTCAAGCGAGCTTATATTCTTTCATTCTGCGGTAGAGCGTGGTGCGGCTGATTTTGAGGAGGGAGGCGGCCTTGGCCTTTTCGCCGTTCGTCGCGACCAGAGCGGCGGAGATCAACTGCCGCTCCGAGTCGGGAATCGAGACAAAGGCGGGCGACTTCGTCCGCGTGTATTGCATGTCCCCGTTCACGCGCTCGTCGACCGAGGCCGCCAGTTGCTGGATCTCGCTCGCATGGGCGTGATACCGAAACGCGGTCGGCATGTCGCCGGCGCGCAGCGCGCCTTCGGACCGCATCGCCAGAATGCGGTCGACGCAGTGCTTCAGCTCGCGGACGTTGCCCGGCCAGTCGTAGGCCGCGAACTGGCTCAGAACGTCGGGAACGGGCAGATCGGCTCCGCCGGCGAAGTGCTTCACGAGGAGGGGGATGTCTTCCTTGCGATCCCGCAACGCCGGAAGGTGGATCGGCAGGACATTCAGGCGGTAGTACAAGTCGAGCCGGAACCGATTGGCGCCGATCTCCGCCTTCAGGTCGCGATGTGTCGCCGCGATCAGGCGAAGGTCCGTCTTGCGCCAGTTCAGCGACCCGACCGGACGGTATTCCTGCTCCTGCACCAGACGCAGCAGCTTCACCTGCATCTCGATCGGCAGATCGCCGATCTCGTCGAAGAATGCCGTGCCGCCGTCCGCCGCCTCGACCAAGCCGCGCTTGTTGTCGGAGGCTCCTGTGAACGCGCCCTTCACATGGCCGAACAGTTCGCTCTCCATGAGCGTCCCGACCAGCGCTCCGCAGTCGATCGGCACAAACTGTCCGCGCGGCGCGAGGTCGTAGATGGCGCGCGCGGCGACCTCCTTGCCCGTTCCACTCTCACCGAGCAACAGGACCGGGAGACGGGTGCGCGCGGCTTTCTCGATCAGTCGGCGCACGCCGGCGATGGCCGGCGAGCTGCCCACCAGGCCGTAGTCCGACGCGATCCCCGAGGGTTGCCCCATCAGGAATCTAGTCTGACGACGAACCCATTCCTCTCATGAGAATCTTTCCGGATGCGCTGCCGCAGGGAATCGGCGGCATCTTGCGTCTTCTCGGCGCCGACGAGGACGCGCCAAAGCGTCGTTTCGCCTTCCCGTTTGATCAGCTTCGCGCGGCCATACTGCTGCTCCATGAGTTTCCGCTCCCGCTCGGCGTTGTCGCGATTGCGGAAGGCCCCGACCTGCACCGCGTACAGCGCAGCGGGCGCATTCTCGGGGACGCTGACGACCTCGACCCGCACCTCCGCCGTCCCTGGTCCGATCAAGCCGATTTCGCGGGCGGCGGCGTGCGACAAGTCGATGATTCGATTGCCGACGAACGGTCCCCGATCCGTGATGCGGACGTCGACCGCCTTCTCGTTGGCGAGGTTGACCACGCGCACCCACGTGTCGAACGGCAGGGTGCGGTGCGCGGCCGTCATCTTCTCCATGTCGTAAATCTCGCCATTGGCGGCCGCGCGGCCATGATAGGGGTGTCCGTACCAGCTCGCCTTGCCGGTCTCGACGTAGTCCGGGCTGATGGGAGCGGCGGGCGCCGGAGTCGTCGGCCGCTTCGTCGGGGAGGGGGCACGGCCGGGCTCAGGGGCCGAACGGGCCGCCTCCGTCGTGCGGGTATTCCCCGGTGCAGGCGTCGACCGGTCGGTCGGAGCGGGCGGCGGAGGAACCGGTACCCGGCGAGCCGTGTGCTTGTGCGCGCAGCCGGATAGTGCGACGATCCCCAGCGCGATGACGAACGCGGTACGCATGGGTTTCGTGTATTATCGCACGCCCACTCCGGCCCTTTTTACGGTGGTCCCGACTAGGACTAAAGTTCCGGCGTGCGTCTGCCGATGAGGCGGTTATGCAAGACCGTCGTGCCGAAGCACGAATGCTCTGCGCCGATATGGTCGAGGTGACCTGGACCGCCGGGGGCGTCCGCCACCCGGTCGATACCGCGCTGCTGGAGGATATCTCCCCCTCGGGGGCCTGCCTACAACTGGAGGAGGCAGCGCCGGTGGGGGCGTCGATTACCTGGAAACTCGGCGGATATTCGTTCGCCGGGAAGGTCCGATACTGCGCGTACCGCGAGATCGGGTACTTTATCGGGGTGGAGTTCGCGCCGGGGCTGAAGTGGTCCCAGACCGAGCTCGAGCCCCAGCACCTGCTCGATCTCCAAAAACTCGCTCTCAGCCGTGGATGAGGCGCATAAGCCAGGCGCCGCCGCCCACCGAGACGGCGCAGCAGAGGAAAACCCGGAGGGCCACGGCCGCGCGCTCGCGCGCGGTTCGGTCCTCGACAGCGGCCAGTCCGGCCGCCAGGAGGATGCTCGTCAGTAGAGCAAAGCTCGCGTGATTCATGGGCGTGTTGCCTCCTTCCGTTGATCGAGCGCGCTCGAAACCGCGAGCACATTGAACAACCCCGCCATCATCAGCAGCGCCGTCCCGTACTCGTGCAGACGTCCGCCGAGGAAGGTCCCGCCGTCGAACAGTCGCGCCACCAGATATGGCGCCCCGGCCAGCGCCTTTGCGACTGCGGACGCCCGGAATCCGAGCGCGGTGAACCCGTCCAACCCGGTCAGTTCCGCCGGCTGCGGCCACTCACAGTTGCCCTGCAGCAGCAGTCCCGCCACGACGGTCGCGGGCACCAGGACGGCGAAGATCGCGAACTGCGTATACCGGCGCATCAGCAGGTAGCTTCCGCCGGGAACGAGCCACCCGAAGGCGGCGAGGAGCATGGGATTCATCGGACAACCTCGACTTCCTGCGCGCGCTGCGAACGCGGGATCAGCAGCATCCGGTTCCACCGCGTCTTGGTGAAGAAGTGCGTGGCCACGTCGACCGCATGGTGGACGGTCCACTCCTGTAGATCCGCGGTCTGCGCGTCGTACGACCAGTACACGACCAGCGGCTTGCCGACCACGTAGTTCCGCGGCACGAAGCCCCAATACCGGCTGTCCGCCGAGTTCTCGCGATTGTCCCCGAGCGCGAACAGCGTCCCCGGTGGCACAACCACTTCCCCGTCGTGGACATCGCGCGCGAACATCTCACGACCGCGCGGCGTCGTGTAGATGCTGACGCTGAGCGGGAATTCGTCGCGATACGCGTCGGGGTACGTCGGAATGTGTTGCGTGTAGGGCTCGATCAGCCGCCGGCCGTTGCGAATGACTGCGCCGTGCTCCAACCGAATCCGATCGCCCGGCAGTCCGATGACGCGCTTCACGTAGGTCTCGCGCGGGTCCTCAGGGTAGAGGAAGGCGATGATGTCTCCGCGCTCGACGTCGCGGCAGGGCAGGAAGTGCCGGCCGAGCGTTCCCGGGTCGGCGTACGCCATGCGATCGACCAGCAGGTGATCGCCTATGAGGAGGTTGCCCTCCATCGACCCGGTGGGGATCACGTACGCCTGGACCAGCGTCGTCGTGGCGAAGAGATAGATCAGAAGCGTGCCGGCCCACTCCGTCGCGGAGCTACGCGGCGCCTGTCGCCGCCCCGCGTTCCAGAAGTTCGCCGTCCGCTCGCGCAGCGTCGAGCGACTCCAATCGGCGACCACATGGAGCGCGAATCGCAACGCTTCCCAGGGATTTCCGCGACGCGCCAGATCGCGGCACCGGTCGCGGAACAGTTGCAGCATGGGACCGCCGAATTCGCGCCGGAACTCCGCCGGATACCCGAAGAGCAGCAGCGAGTACACCCGGCAAAAAGCGCCCAACAGATACGTCGTCATAGGCTTTCCCCCGCGAGTTTGGACATGGCCGCGGTCACCGCGCCCGCGAGACGCTGCGCCTCGGCGCGCACAACCCGCTTCCCGAACGCCGTCATCCGGTAGTACTTGCGCCGCTCGTCGTCGAGCGCCGGGTCGGGGCGCTCCTCCGATTCCTCGACCAGTCCGGCCGCCAGCATCCGCTTCAAACACCCGTAAAGCGTGCCCGGACCGAGTTGCAGCGCGCCCTCGGTCTGCTGCGCCACGTCCTGCATGATCCCGTACCCATGCCGTTCCTCGTCCGCCAGCGCCAGCAGGATGTGGAACACCGGCTGCGTCAACGGGAGCAGTTCCTGAGGGGAGCGTTCTTTCGCCATATACATCCGCTACGGATATAATGCGACGGAGCGGAGATCCTGTCAATAGCGAGTACGTAAATCGCGCCACATTCGTTCAGCGGAGCTATGCTGGCGTATATATGCGTTTCGCGACGCGTTTCGACCGGTGGCTGGTCGTGCTGCTGGTCGTCGCCGCTCTGGTGAGTTGCGGCGCTGTTCCTTACCTGCTGCCGGTCTGGCTCGCGGTGCTCTCGACGATGTTGCCGCAATATTACGAGGTTCGCGAGGACGGCTTGTTCATCCGTCAAGGCTGGCGCAAGACGCTGATCCCGTATGGGTCGTTGAGCGAACTGCGGTCGGTGACGAACTCGATGAGCGCGGCGGTATTCTCGAGCCAGCGCATCCTGATCGTGACCAGCGAGGGTCGCCGCATCCTGATCGCGGTCGCCGAGGATGACCGCTTCCTGGAAGAGGTGGCCCGCCGGGCTCCGCAACTCGAACGCAAAGCCTTCGGCCTCGCACTCCCCTTCGCCCCGGCGAGCTTCGTCTAAGCAATTAGGCCACGGATGGACACGGATTCACACGGATAAAAAACTCAATACCTGATTCCGAATCCGTGTGAATCCGTGTCCATCCGTGGCCAATAATCTTTTCGACTTCCCTAGTCGTTGGCCAGCGCCTTGCCGCGGCCGCTCCAGTTCGCCTTGATAAAGTCGCGGTTCATGAAGGCGATCACTTCCAGCTTGATCTCCTTCGGACACACCGCCTCGCACTCACCGATATTGGTGCAGCTTCCGAATAGCTCCGCGTTCGCTTGCGCGACCATCGCGACGGCGCGCGCCTGCCGCTCCGGCTGACCTTGCGGCAGCAGTCCGAGATGGGCGATCTTCGCACCCATGAACAGGCTCGCCGACGCGTTCGGACATTGCGCCACGCACGCGCCGCAGCCGATACACGCCGCCGCGTCCATCGCCTGGTCGGAGCTCTCTTTCCCGACCAGCACCGCGTTCCCGTCCGGCGCGCTGCCGGTCGACGCCGAGATGTAGCCGCCGGCCGCGATGATGCGGTCGAAGGCGCCGCGGTTCACCGCCAGGTCCTTGATTACCGGGAACGCCGCCGAGCGCCACGGTTCCAGGTACAGCTCGTCGCCGTCCTTGAAATGCCGCATGTGGAGCTGGCACAGCGTTGTCCCGGGGATCGGACCGTGCGCCACGCCGTTTACCATCGCACCGCACATGCCGCAGATGCCCTCGCGGCAGTCGTGGTCGAACGCGACCGGGTCCTCGTTCTTCGCGATCAGGTCCTCATTCAGGACGTCGAGCATCTCGAGGAACGACATGTGCTCGCTGACGTTCGGGAGCTCGTACCGCACCATGTGCCCGGGGGCGTTGGAGTTGGCCTGCCGCCAGATATGCAGAGTGATTCGCATTACTTGTAGCTCCGTTGCGAGGGATGCACGTACTCGAAATTCAGCGGCTCCTTGTTCAACTCGGGCCGGTTGCCGACCCCGCGGAAGCCCCACGCCGCCACATACGAGTAGCGCTCGTCATCGCGCGCCGCCTCGCCTTCCGGCGTCTGGAACTCCTCGCGGAAGTGGCCGCCGCACGACTCGTTCCGCTCCAGCGCATCCAGGCACATCAGCTCGGCTAGTTCGAAGAAATCCGCCACCCGTCCGGCCTTCTCGAGCGACTGGTTCATCTCCTCGCCGTTGCCCAGCACCTTCACGTCGCGCCAGAACTGCTCGCGAAGGTCGGGGATCTTGCCGAGCGCCGTCTTCAGCCCCTCGGCCGTCCGCGACATCCCGCAGTAGTCCCACATGATCTTGCCGAGCTCGCGATGGTAGGAATCCACCGACCGCGTGCCCTTGATCTCCAGCAGCTTCTTCGTGATGGCGTTGACGTTGGCCTCGGCCTCTTTCACCGCCGGATGGTCGCTGCCGACCTTCTCCAGCTTGTTCGTGGCCAGGTAATCGCCGATCGTGTTGGGCAGGACGAAGTAGCCGTCCGCCAGCCCCTGCATCAGCGCGCTCGCGCCGAGCCGGTTGGCCCCGTGATCGGAGAAGTTCGCTTCGCCGAGCACGTACATTCCCGGGATCGTCGACATCAGGTTGTAGTCGACCCACAGCCCGCCCATCACGTAGTGGATCGCCGGATAGATTCGCATCGGAACCGAGTACGGGTCCTCGCCCGTGATGCGGTTGTACATGTCGAAGAGGTTGCCGTAGCGTTCCTTGATAAGCTGCTTACCGAGGCGCTGGATGGCGTCGCGGAAGTCGAGGTACACCGCCAGGCCGGTCTCGCCGACGCCGCGGCCCTCGTCGCACACGAACTTCGCGTTGCGGGAGGCCACGTCGCGCGGCACCAGGTTGCCGAAACTCGGATACCGCCTCTCCAGGTAGTAGTCGCGCTCCGCTTCCGGAATCTGGTCCGGCGACCGCGAGTCGCCCTTCTTCAACGGGACCCAAACGCGTCCGTCGTTGCGCAGCGACTCCGACATCAGGGTCAGCTTCGACTGGTACTCGCCCGAGACCGGAATGCACGTCGGGTGAATCTGCGTGAAGCAGGGATTCGCGAACAGCGCGCCGCGCTTGTGCGCGCGCCAACTCGCCGTGACGTTCGACCCCTTGGCGTTGGTCGAGAGGTAGTAGACGTTGCCGTAGCCACCGGTGCCGAGCACCACAGCGTCGCCCAAGTGCGACTCGATGCGACCCGTGATCAGGTCGCGGGTCACAATCCCGCGCGCCTTACCGTCGATCACGATCAGGTCGAGCATCTCGGTGCGCGGGAACATCTGGACCGTGCCGGCGCCGATCTGCCGCTCCAGCGCCTGGTACGCGCCGAGGAGCAACTGCTGCCCCGTCTGGCCGCGCGCGTAGAACGTTCGCGAAACCTGCGCTCCGCCGAATGACCGGTTGTCGAGGTAGCCCGAGTACTCGCGCGCGAACGGCACGCCCTGCGCCACGCACTGGTCGATGATGTTCAGGCTGATCTGCGACAGCCGGTACACGTTCGACTCACGGGCGCGGAAATCGCCGCCCTTCACCGTGTCGTAGAACAGGCGGTAGACGCTATCGCCGTCGTTGTGATAATTCTTGGCGGCGTTGATGCCGCCCTGCGCCGCGATCGAGTGCGCGCGCCGTGGCGAATCCTGGAAGCAGAAGCACTTGACCTTGTAGCCGAGCTCCGCCAGCGTTGCCGCGGCAGCCCCGCCGCCGAGGCCGGAGCCCACCACCAGAATCGTGTACTTGCGCTTATTGGCCGGATTCACCAGCTTCAGATTGAAGCGGTGACGGTCCCAGCGGGTTTCGATCGGACCGGTCGGCGATTTCGAGTCGAGTTCCATGTGTGGGCTTCTACCTTTCCACCAGGTGGGTCATCACCGCGATCGGAATCGAGATGTTGCCTACGGCGATCAGAATGGCGATGATCTTCGCCGCGCGCTTGATCGCGGCCGAGATCCGCGGGTTGGCGACGCCGAACGATTGGAACATGCTCCAGATGCCGTGATACAGGTGCATGCACAGCAGCACCATCGCGAGGATGTAGAACGCGGAGACGGCGGGGTTCAGGAAACCGTTGATCACGTTGGCGCGCGCGTCGGGATGGTTCGGCGAGAGTTCGGCCGCCGGTAGATTGGGGATCGCGCCCACGGTCAGGTGCAGCACGTGAAAGATCACGAACGCCGCGACGATGAACCCGCTGACCTTCATGGTGCGGGCGGCATACGCGGTCGGCACGTCCGACTTCTTGTGATAGGAGACGGGCCGCGCCGCGCGGTTCTGCCCCCACAACTGGACCGCGGCCGTGATGTGCAGGACGACGCACAGCAGCAGGAACAGCCGCGCCGCCAGCAGCAGCGGCGCGATCGCAGGGTTGTGCAGCCCGGCTGCGTAGTCGTTGATCTGCTGATGATTCGGCAGATAGATCTGGAGGTTGCCGAGGAGGTGCGCGACAACGTAGCCGAACAGCACCAGACCGGTGACGGCCATGACGGCCTTCTTGCCGATCGGCGCCTCGTAGAAGCGCACGGCCCGGTGAATGGGATTGATCGCAACTGTGCTCATGCGGTGATCCTGGTTGTCAGTATGGTGGCGCTCCATGGCAGGAGCGCGAAAAGCGGGGATTCGGGGCTCAAACTTACAGTATAAACATTCTACAGAGTGCTGGAGCGAGAGTCCCCAAATCGTCGAATATCGCCACGGGTCGTCTAGAACACGTAGTCCGGCGGTTTGATGCCCTTCACCCGGAGGTAGACTTCCGCCTGACCCCGGTGATGCGCCGTATGGGTGAAGTACGACCAGAGCAGCTCGAACCCGGTCATCTTGCGCGGCGTCATGGCGTCGAACTTCTCCGGCGTCATCGAGGCCACTGCCTTGTTGCAGAAATCGAAGGTGTCGCCGAGGAATTTGACGGCGAGGTCTTTGTCGACGTCCTTCTTCTCGTCTTTGACGCCCTGCGCGATCACGTCCGGGATGGCAATGCGCGGCATCCCGCTGGCCGTCGAGCACGCGCTCAAATTGGCGCCCGCGATCTGGATCATCAGTTGCCCGAAGCTGAGTTCCTCGGGCGACGGTCGAAAGGCGTACTGATCGGCGGGCATCAGCTTCGCGACCGCGATCGTAAAGTCGCCCGTCGTCTTCCAATGCTTCACCAGCGCATCCTTGATCGTCGTTTGCGCGAATCCGGGCGCGATCGCCAGCGCCGCCGTTAACAGGAGTTTCATGGTCATAATTGCCTCGGGATATAATTGTTAGCGCACACACGCATCCGAAGCAACTCCAGGAGACCCCGTGGGATCGATGAATCGTCCTTTGCCCGGCCGCGGCAGCGCCCCGACCATGGCCTCGCGCGCCGGCGACCGCTACTTTGAGCTGAAGTCCGAGATCCACCGCAAGCTCATCGGGGTCCTCAATCTGGACCGCGTCTCCTCGATCCCCAAGGACCGCATCCGCGCCGAGATCGGCCGCGTCGTCGAACGGCTCCTCGACGAAGAACGCGTCCCCATGACCGTCGCCGAGCAGACCAAGATCGTCGAAGAGGTGCTCGACGAGGTCCTCGGACTCGGCCCGCTCGAAACCCTGCTCAAAGAGCCGAGCATCTCCGATATCCTGGTCAACCGTTACAACAAGGTATTCATCGAGCGGAACGGCAAGCTCTCCGAGACCAGCGTCCGGTTCAAGGACGACGCGCACCTCCTCCACATCATCGAAAAGATCGTGTCCCAGGTCGGCCGCCGCATCGACGAAGCGCAGCCCATCGTCGACGCGCGCCTGCAGGACGGTTCCCGCGTCAACGCCATCATTCCGCCGCTCGCGCTCGACGGTCCTTGCCTCAGCATCCGCCGCTTCGGCCGCCACGTCATCACCCAGGAGGAGATGCTCCAGTACAAGACCATCACCTCGGGCATGCTCCGCTTCCTCTCGGCATGCGTCCAGTGCAAGACGACGGTCCTGATCTCCGGCGGAACCGGCTCCGGTAAGACGACGATGCTCAACGCACTCTCCCGGTTCATCCCGGAAGAGGAACGCATCGTCACCATCGAGGACACGGCCGAGCTCCAACTCCAGCAGCGCCACGTGGTCAAGTTCGAGACGCGCCCGCCCAACCTCAATAAGGAGGGCGGCATCAACCAGCGTCAACTGCTGCGGACGGCCCTACGCATGCGCCCCGACCGCATCATCGTCGGCGAGTGCCGAGGCGCCGAAGCCCTCGACATGCTCCAGGCGATGAACACCGGCGTCGAGGGCTCCATGTCGACCGTCCACGCCAACACGCCGCGCGATGCCTTCTCGCGTCTCGAAACTATGGTCATGATGGCCGACCTGGAAATCCCGACCCGCGTCATCCTCCAGCAGCTCACCAGCGCCATCAAGCTCGTGGTGCAAGTGTCGCGCCTCCAGGACGGAACCCGCAAGATCCTCAGCATTTCCGAGGTCCTCGGCGTGAAGGACGAGAAGGTCGAAATTCAGGAGATCTTCACGTTCGAGCGCACCGGCGTGAACGATGCGGGCAAGGTCCAGGGCCGCTTCCGCGCCACCGGCGTCACGCCCAAAATTCTGGAGCGTTTGCGTGTAAGTGGAATTCAGCTCCCGGCCAGCATCTTCGACGAAGTGGTCCCGGTAAATCTGTAGGGCCGCGATCCGAGTCGATCAAGTGATGTAACAGGTAGCGGCAGGCCGCCGCGCGATCCGGGTCTTCCGACATCCCGTCCAGAATCCCGCTCCACACCTCAGTGCGTTCCTCTTCGAGCGTCGTCCTCATACGGTTTCCTCATCGGCCCGCTTTCGCATTAACGTTTTCGCCATTTCCCGCCGATATGGTGCAACGGAAGCACCTATGATCCACCTCACGCGGCTGAACCGCGCGCCATTGGTCCTGAACTCCGACCTGATCGAGCACATCGACGTCACGCCGGACACCGTGATTACGCTGACCACCGGCCAGATCCTCCGCGTCCGCGAGACCGCCGAGGAGGTGATTCGCCGCATCGTCCACTTCCGCCGGGAGGTCTTCGGTCCCGAAGGGCTGCCCTCCGCGATCGAAGAAGCCGTCCCGCCCGAACCTGAGTTGCTCGACCAGGACTGAGCCATGGCGCAACCCGAAGCCCCCAAGCCGGCGGCCAAGCCGAAGAAGTCTGTCACCAGACCGGATATTGCCACCCTGGCCGGAATTGCGCTCGCACTTGGTGGCATTTTGGGCGGGCTCATCCTGGAAAAAGGGAAACTCTCGGACGTGATGCAGGCGACCGCGGCCATGATCGTCCTCGGCGGAACCTTCGGCGCGGTGCTGATTACCAATCCCCTGCCGGTCGTGGTGCGCGCGTTCAAGGGGCTGGGGGCGGTGTTTTTCGAAACCGCGAGTTCCACCGGCGAAACGATCGAGTCCCTGATCCAGTTCGCCACCAAGGCCCGGAAGAACGGCATTGTCAGCCTGGAGAGCGAGGCCGCCGCCATTCCCGACACCTTCCTGCGCAAAGCCCTCGGTCTGGCGGTCGACGGCACCGATTTGCAGGAGATCCGCAAGATGATGGAGACCGACATCGTGCTGGCCGAGCAAACCGTCGAGGCGGAGGCCAAGGTCTGGGAAGCGGCTGGCGGGTACGCGCCGACGGTCGGGATCATCGGCGCGGTCATGGGCCTGATTCAGGTAATGAAGCACCTCGAAGACATCAAAGAGGTCGGCCACGGGATTGCCGTTGCGTTCGTGGCGACGGTCTATGGCGTGGGCTGCGCCAATATCCTCTTCCTCCCGATGGCCAACAAACTGAAGGCGCGCGGACGGTCGGCCACGCTTCTCAAGGAAATGATGCTCGAAGGGGTGATCGGCATCGTCGAGGGTCTGAATCCGACGCTGATCCGGATGAAACTCGCGTCGTACGACCTGGAGCCGGCCGCCAAACCGAAGGCCCCCAAAGCGGCGGCGGAGAAGCCGGCGGCCGCGAAACCGGCGGCCAAAAAGGACGCGGCCGCGGCATGAGCATTAAGCGCCATGCTGCCGAACATGAGAACCACGAGCGCTGGCTTGTCTCCTATGCCGATTTCATCACTCTGCTGTTCGCATTCTTCGTCGTGATGTTCGCTTCCAGCCAGGCGGATAAGACGAAGGCCAAGGCGGTCTCCGAGTCGGTGAAAGAGGCGCTGGAACACGGCGAATTCTCCTCCGCGATCTCGACAGTGCTCGGCCGCGGGAAGCATGAAAACTCGCGCCAGGCGCCGAATGCCGACCGCGTGAAGCAATCCGAGAATCTGAACGCTCCTCCACCGCCGCCGCCCGCGGGCGCCCCGCGCCCGGCGGACCTCGCCAAGTCTCTCGAACAGTTGCAGAAAGGCCTCGCCGCCGAGATCGCGGCCGGCAAGGTCGGCCTCAAGCTGGAGCGCCGCGGGCTGGTGATCAGCCTCCGGGAAGCCGCCTTCTTCGCTTCCGGAGACGATGCCGTAGCGCCCGCCAGCGTCGAAATCCTGGCCAAGATCGCCGCCCAAACGGAGAACATCTCAAACCCGGTCCGCCTGGAAGGCCACACCGATTCCATCCCGATCCACAATTCCCGCTTCCGCAGCAACTGGGAGCTCTCCGCCGCCCGCGCGATCTCGATGATGGAATTGCTCCGCCAGCGCTTCGACCTCCCCGGAGAGCGAATGTCCGTCGCCGGCTACGCCGAAAACGCGCCCGTCGACACCAATGAGACGGCGGAAGGCCGGGCTCACAACCGCCGCGTCGACCTCATTGTCCTGTCGGAAGAAGGAGAGAAGAGCGAACCGAAATCGATGCAGCCGGAGCCGGTCAATCGATCAAGCCATTCCGGACCGCAAACCGGACCAGCTCATTGATGCTGTGTAGATTCAGCTTCTCCATGATCCGTCCGCGGTGGGCATCGACCGTGTAGACGCTCAGATTGAGCACTACCGCGATCTCCTTGTTCGTCTTCCCCTCGGCGATCATCTGCAGCACCTCGCGCTCCCGCGTGGTCAGCAGATCGATCGGATTCGTGACATGCTTCCGGTAATCGTCGAGCACCGCGTTCGACACCGCCGGGCTCAAGTAGCTCTCTCCCGACGCCACGGCCCGCACCGCCGACACCAAGTCCCCCGCGGGCGAATCCTTCAATAGGTACCCGCGGGCCCCCGCGCGTAGAGTCTCGCGGACGTAGACCGAGTCCTTGTGCATGCTGAGTGCGACGACCCGGGCATGCGGTAGCGAGGTCGCCAGCCGCCGCGTTGCCTCGATGCCGTTCAGCTCCGGCATCGCGACGTCCATCACCACGATGTCGGGCTTCAGCTCCTCGGCCAACTCCACGGCTTCGCGGCCGTTCCCCGCCTCGCCGACGATCTCCATATCGGCCTGCGCGCTCAGGATCATCTTGAACCCCGCCCGCACCACCGCGTGATCGTCAGCCAGCAATATTCGGATGCGCTTCATTTCGAATCGGAACCCGCACCTCAATTACAACACCACGACCGGAATTCGAGTGGATGTCCGCGCTGCCGCCCGCGCTGCGAGCCCGTGCCCGCATCCCGATCAGACCGAGCCCGCGCGGACCGGCGGCGTCCGGGAGCAACCCCCGGCCATCGTCCTCGATCCTCAACCGCACGCCGCCACCCTCGGGCTCCAGTGCGATCCATACATGCTTCGCCTCGGAATGCCGCGCCACATTGGTCAGCGCTTCCTGCGCGATCCGGAACAAGTGCGTCTCCGTCTCGTCCGCCAGCCGCCCGTCGAATTTCGACTCGACCTTTACCTCGATCCCGGTGCGCGTCGCGAACCCTTCGGCGAGCCACCGCAGCCCGGCCTCCAGTCCGAAATCGTCGAGGATCGTCGGGCGCAGCAGTTGCGACATCTGCCGGACGTTGCCAATGGCGTCGTCGACCAGCCGCAGGCAATCCTCGACGCGTTCATGAGAGAACGCGCCGCCAGCCTCGATCGCCGTCAGGTTGGTCTTCACCGCGGTCAGCGACTGTCCGAGCTCGTCGTGCAGCTCGTGCGAGAAGCGCCGCGCCGCCGCTTCCTGGTTTTCGAGCATGTGCCACGACACGCGGCTCAGTTCGCCGGTCTGCTCTTCGAGCGCGTGGATCAATTGCAGCGCCAACCGCAGCGTCACTGCGGCGAATACGAGCGCCAGCAGCACGCTTGCGCCCGCGAAGATCGTCGATTGCGAGAGCAGACGCGACGACCGTTGGTCCACCTGCCCCTGGGCCGCGCTCACCTTCCGGTATTCGACCTCGAGCAGCCGCGCGACTACCGACGTGAAGGCCGCATGGTCGCGGAACAGCTCCATCGACGCGTACGTTTCGATGTTCTCCGTCGTCAGCAGGCGGCGCGCTTCTCGCGAAAAGTCGGAGGACGACGCCTTTAGCCGCTGCCACAGCCCCGATTCCGGCGTTTGCGCGCCCTCCTCCGAGATGCGGTCGATGTCGCGGTCCGCCTCGTCGAGCTGCGCCATGATGCGGTCGTAATCGACCGAATCGGGGTCGCGCGCCAGCACCGAGAAGACCTCGGAGAGGCTCGTCTGCTGGCTGTGGAGCTCGTCGATCAGGCGGTTGGTTACCGACTGTTCGCGGACGAGGTCGGCCGCATTCTCTTGGATCGACTGCACGCTGCGCACGCCGACGAACGCGGCCGCCAGCAACAGCAGAATCACCAGCGCGAAGCCGCCCGCCAGGACCCGGAAGATATTTTGAGGCGTGATCTGCCGCGCGCGCATTGCCGATTTCAGTATCGCGCCCTTTCATCGAATCTTAATCGCTGCCCATGCCAATTCGGGGCTGTTCCTCCCCTGCGCGGTCTATCGTGCTTTTTTCCGGCATGCCGCAAGATGGATTTGTGAGCGGGCAGCAAGCAAGGCCCGCAAGGGAGAAAAAAGCCATGAAAAAGACTCTGATGACGATCGCGTTTGCCGCTGCCTCGCTGCCGATGTTCGCTGCCCAGGCCACCCCGGCCGTTCCGCCGGCCAGCCAGCCCGCCAAGACCGAGGCGAAGCCGGTTGTGAAAACCAAGAAGGTCAAAAAGGCGACCAAGAAGTCGACCGAGAAGAAGGTGGTCCCGGCCGCCACTCCGGCGCCCGCTGTGAAGAAGTAAGTCCAGCTCACGACCTCGGAGGAAGCCCCGCCGGCCCAGACATGGGTGGCGGGGCTTCCTCTTTTTGGCCCATGCCGCGCCTTCACCAAACCTTAATCGGACCCCCTGTGAATTCGGCGGCTGCCATCCCGTGACGGGTCTATCGTGCTTTTTTCCGGGATGCCGCAAGATGGATTTGTGAGCGGGCAGCAGCCCGCAAGGGAGAAAAAAGCCATGAAAAAGACTCTGATGACGATCGCATTCGCTGCCGCCTCGCTGCCGATGTTCGCTGCCCAGGCCACCCCGGCCGTTCCTGCCAACCCGCCCGCAAAGACCGATGCCAAGCCGGCCGTGAAATCCAAGAAGGCCAAGAAGTCCACCAAGAAGTCGACCGAGAAGAAGGCGACCCCGGCCGCCACTCCGGCGCCCGCCTCGAAGTAATTCGGCTCACGACGGGAGGAAGCCCCGCTGACCCAGGGACGGGCGGCGGGGCTTCCTCTTTTTTGGCCCATGCCGCGCCTTCATCAAACCTTAATCGGACCCCCTGTGAATTGGTCGGCCGCCATCCCGTGCCGGGTCTATCGTGCTTTTTTCGAGGATGCCGCAAGATGGAATTGTGAGCGGGCCGTCGTACACGAAAGAGGCGCCCGCAAGGGAGAAAAAAGCCATGAAAACGACCTTGATTACCATCGCCTTCGCCGCCGCCTCGCTGCCGATGTTCGCCGCCCAGACCGCGCCGGCCACTCAACCGCCCGCCAGCGGCACCACCGACAAGCCGGTCGTCGCCGGAAAGAAGACTACCAAGAAAGCGAAGACCCACAAGACCAAGAAGAACGTGAAGAAGGACTCCACGGCCGCTCCGGCGCCGGTGTCCAAGTAACGCTCTCACCAGACCGACAACCGAAAGCCCCGCCGCCCGGCAACGGGAGGCGGGGCTTTCGCGTTTCGTGGCGGTCTCTCCAAGTGGCAGACCGATTGCCCTTACCCTCGCATCGTAGAAAGATTCAACAACTTACAGTCTGTTTTCTGCGTGAATTCACCCTCGGAGGGGCATATGCCGCTGACAATCCACTCGAAGCTTCGCGAGCACTCGTTCGCCGGCGGCCTTACCGACGCTCAGGTAGCGAGCCTCGCCGCCATCGCCACTCCGGTCTCCTTCGACGAAAACCAGATCATCCTCGCCGACCGGGAACAGTCCTCGGCGTTCTACTTCGTCGTCTCCGGCAGCGTGGCCATCGAACTCCGCGCCGCCCTCTATGCCGTCTGCCTGCAAGCTGTAGGACCCGGGCAGGTGTTCGGCTGGTCCGCGCTCCTCGACCGCCAGGACACCCTCTTTCAAGTCCGCGCCCGCGAAGAAGTCACCGCGCTGCGCATCGCAGGCGACGAACTAAAAGCTCTCGTCCGCCGCGACCCGGTCCTCGGCACGGAACTCCTGCAGCGCACGCTGCAAGTCGTGGCATCCAGGGTCCGGGCGACAGAAGAACGCTTCGCCGAAATGTGCGGCGTAAAGGTCTAGTGCGAAAACTGTGACAATAGTGTGTGCCTGACAACCTATCCAGCGGAAAAACGAGCGGGGTGGTCCTCCGCGGAATGCTCGGCAGGACCAGGCAATTCCTCATAGGGTCTCTGCTCGTCGTACTCGTGGTGTTCCTGAGCCTCGCCTGGGCGACTCGCGACTTGCTGGAACCTTCGCTCCCGCTTCCAGCGACCGCTGACACGAGCGCCCACGTGGACCTGCGTCCCTGGCAGACCGCTCACGCGCTGGCAGCGCTCGCCACCACGGCGGAAGAGAAGGAACTGGCGAGGCAGGCCGAGCGCTTCGCCGACCATGAAGTGGACCAGGCGTTCGCCTCGGCGCTCCGCCTTGCCAATTTGGACCGGCGCGCACTCACCGGCGAGGCGCTGGCCCTGTCGCAGCGCGCCCAACAACTCCAGCAGGTCGTCGACGGCGATCAGGAACTCATCGCGCGCACTCCGGCAGACGACCTGGAAATCGTCAAAGCGCAACTCGCGCTCGACTCGGACCTGCTCGCCGATGCGCAGCAGGACGTCGCCCGCGCCGGCGGCGACGAGCCCGGCAGAGTGCAAGCCGAGCTCGCCGCGCACGAGCTCGAGATGAAGGACTACGACGCGAAATCGTCCCAGGCCGGACCAGTCGCCGTCGTTGCCGCAAAGCGGCATACCGCCCTTGCCGGAAGGGTGGACGAGTGGCTCGACGAGCGGTCGCGCTACGGGTTGGTGCAACAGGCTCTCCGGCAGACGCAGGCCGATGTCGCGACTCTCACGGCGCAGCACGCCGACCTCGCGAGCCAACTCCAGGCCGCGTCCTCAGCGCCCGCTCTGGATAAGTCCGCGAGGCTCGTCAGCCTGCAAAGGCAGCGTGCCCTCAGCCAGTTGGTCGGCATCTCCAGCGATCGCATCCAGAGCCAACACCAACTCGTCGACGTCTACGGCAAGTGGTCCGCGCAACTGCTGCTGCAGCACCGGATCATCCTGCACCTGCTGTTGCGATCCTTCGCCGCGATCGCGTTCATTCTGATCTGCGTGATCTTTTTCGACGCGCTCGCACGCCATCTCATCACCCGTCCCAAACTCGATCAGGGCCGCACCAAGACCCTGCACATCATCTTCAAACTCGGGATCCAGTTGGTGGGGGTGCTCATCATCCTATTCGTCATCTTCGGCGCGCCGACGCAGATGCCGACCATCCTCGGCCTGACGACCGCGGGACTCACGCTCGTCCTGCAGGACTTCATCATCGCGTTCTTCGGCTGGTTCGCCCTGATGGGGCGGCACGGCATCCGAATCGGCGATTGGGTGGAGATCAACGGGGTGGCGGGCGAGGTCTCGGAGGTCGGCCTGTTCCGCACTTCCGTGCTGGAGACGGGCAATTGGACCGACCAGGGCCATCCGACGGGCCGCCGCGTCAGCTTCATCAACAGCTTCGCCATCAAGGGTCAATACTTCAACTTCTCGACGACCGGCCAGTGGATGTGGGACGAGATCCGCTTCAGCATTCCCGCGGCGGAAGAGAACTACGCCATGATCGAGCTCATCCACGCGGCGGTGCTCAAGGAAACGGAGAAGGCTGCGCGCCAGGCCGAAGCGGAGTGGAAGCGCACACCACGGCACGCCGGTCTCAGTCAGTTTGCCGCCGATCGCGCCGTGGAGATGCGCCCCGGCCGCTCCGGGCTCGACATCATCGTTCGCTACGTGACGCGGGCGTCGGAACGCTTCGAGGTGCGCAACCGGCTTTACGAGCGTGTGATCGAGTTGCTCAACAAGCCGCCGCAGCCGTTACCGCTTGAGGCCGGTGGTCCGGTCGAACCGCACCTTCCCGCCGACGATCGTGTACACGATGTCCGTTGACGGAATCTGGTCCTCCGGGATCGTCATGATGTCGCGCGAGAGCACCGTCACATCCGCCAGCTTCCCGACCTCGAGCGTGCCCTTGAGCTTGTCCTCGAACGCCGCGTAGGCGTTGCTCGCGGTGTACGACCGCAGCGCCTCCTCGCGCGACATCCGTTGGTCGGGATAGAACACGGTCCCGTCCTTCAGTTTCCGGCTCACCGTCGCGTAGAACGACGCCAGTGGGCTCACGTCCTCGACCGGTGCGTCGGTCCCGTTCCCCACGATCGCGCCGGACTTCAATAGCTTCTGCCAGACATACGCGCCTTCTTCCGCGCGCTTCGCGCCGAGCCGCAGCAGGACGTACGGCGCGTCCGACGTGCAGTGGATGCCTTGCATCGCCGCGATCACGCCGAGCTGCCCGAACCGCGGAATGTCCGCCGCGTTGATGTGCTGCGCGTGCTCGACGCGCCACCGCAGGTCCTTCTTTTCGGGATGCGCCTTGAACGTGTCCTCGAAAATGTTGAGTGTTTCGCGGTTGGCGCGGTCGCCGATCGCGTGCACGCAGAGCTGATAACCGTGCTGGATCGCGAGCTCCGCCGTCTTGCGGATATCGGCGGGGTCTTCGGTGTTCAGGCCGCTGGAATCGGGCTTGTCCGCGTACGGCTCGAGCAGCCACGCGCCGCGCGAGCCCAACGCGCCGTCGATCTGCCGCTTGATGGCGCGCACCGTGAGGTAGTTGTCGCCGGCGCCGAGCATCCGGTACGAATCGAGCTTCGGCGCCAGGACCTCGTTCGGCATCCGCAGCATCATCCAGATGCGCATGCGGAGCTCGTGGCCGTCCGCCATCGCCTTCAGCGCATCGACCGTGCCGAACGGCGAGCCGGCGTCTTCGAACGTCGTGATGCCTTTCGAGAGACTCTCGTCAATCGCGAGGTCGATTTCCTTCCGCAGGAGCGCCTTGTTCTCCGCCGGCGTCCGGCGCGCGTTGTACGCCGATTCGGCGCGGCCGACCAGCCCGGACGCGCGCTCGCGCAACAGCCCGGTCGGGTTGCCGCTCTTGTCCTTCAGGATCTCGCCACCTGAGGGGTTCGGCGTCTTCGGCGTGATTCCCGCCGCCTCCATCGCCTTCGCATTCGCGAACGACGCGTGCCCGCTGGCGTGTGTCAGGACCACCGGATTGTTCGGCGACACCTTGTCGAGCGAGTCGTGCAGCGGAAAGCCTTCGACGTTCGGCTCCGGCGCCTTCGACCACTTCGACTGGTGCCAGCCGCGCCCCACGATCCACTCGCCGGGCTTCGCCTGCTTCACCGCGCGCGCCACCTGCGCCACGATGTCGTCCCACGTGCGCGCCTCGCGCAGGTCGAGCCCCAGGCGGAACTCGCCGACTCCGGTGAAGTGTCCGTGTCCTTCGATGAACCCCGGAATGGCGAGCTGGCCGTGCAGGTCGATCACCTGGGTGCGCGGGCCGATCCATTTGGCGGCATCGGCGTCGCTGCCCAGGGCGGTGATCCGCTCCCCGCGCGCTGCCAGCGCCTGGACCACGGGCGTCCCGGAGTTCAGGGTCACGATCTTGCCGTTCCGCAGGACCAGATCGGCAGGCTGCGCGAACGCAACCGCGGTAAACGCGGCGAGCAGGGGGAAACGCATACGAATCAGGGTATCAGTCCTGCCGCAGCGTCGTCATCGGATCGAGCCGCGCCGCGCGCCGCGCCGGCAAATAGGCGGCCATCGCCGCGATCGCCGCCAGCAATACGGCCGCGGCTGCGGTCATTCGCCAGTCTCCCGGAGCGATGCCGAAGAGCATGCCGTGAAGCGCGCGCGATACCGCAAAGGCGCCCGCTGCGCCGAGCGCCACTCCCGCTGCCGCGATCGCGCCGATCTCCCATAGCAGCATCCGCGAGACTTGCGCCCGCCGCGCGCCTAGAGCGATCCGAATGCCGATCTCGCGCGCCCGTCGCGTCACCGCGTACGAGATCACGCCGTAGATCCCAACCGCTGTCAGGATGAGGGCCAGAGCCGCAAAGCCGTTGGCCAGCAGCGCCAGCGCGCGCTCCTGTTCGAGCGATGCGTCGATGACGGCGGGCAGTGGCTGTACGCTCGCGATCGCGATATCGGGATCGACCGCGTGGAACGCCGCCCGCACATTCGCCGCGGCTGCGCCAGCGTCGCCGGACACCCGCACCAGCGCCGCGGTGATCGGCGCCGGCGATTGCGTCAGCGGCAGAAACACGATCGCGCTGAAGGCGTCGGATGGACTTGCGAAGCGCACGTCGCGCGCCACTCCTACGACTTCCGCCGCGTGACCGGGATCGAACTTGTCGCTTCCCGAGATGAGTGTGCCGACCGGATTCGCGCCTCCGAACAACGCGCGCGCCGCCGTTTCGGTCACCACGACGACGGGCGGGGCGCCAGCCCGGTCCGCGTCCGTGAGGCCGCGCCCCGCCACGATCGGGATCTCGGTGGTCTCGAAATAGCGCGCCGAAACGTGCACCATCCTGGTCATCACCGCCGTCGTTCCCGCCGACGAGAAGGGGCTCGTATGCTGCGCGCCGCCCATCGGTCCGAACCCCGAGAGCGCTGCAGACTGCGCGCCTGGAATCGACTGCAGCCGGTCGAGCAACGGCTGCCGCAGCGCCGCATATCGCGCCATCATCGCCGGGCTGAACTCCCAAGGGAGGTCTGCGACGACGAGTCCGTCCGCGCGGAAGCCGAAGTCCTGATGCCGCAGATTCCACAACGACCGCGCCAGCATTCCCGCGCCCGAGAGCAACACCAGCGACACCGCGACCTGCACCGCGATCAGCGCGCGCCCGATCTTCGGACGTGACGCGCGCGGCGTCAGCGGGCGCGTCGCCGAGATCGCCGGCGCCGTCCCGAACAGCAGCCCGGTCAGTGCCGTGATTCCCGCCGTGAATGCCGCGACGCGCCAACTCCACTCTGCCGTCGCGCCTGCCATCGCCGCCGCCGGCCGCGCCAGCCATAACGACAGCGCCAGTCCTAGCGCGCCTCCGATCAGGGCCAGCACCATGTTCTCCGCGCCGAGTTGCCGGATGAGCCGTCCTCGACCCGCGCCGAGCGCCAGCCGCACCGCGATCTCGTGCGACCGCGCCGCGCCGCGCGCCAGCAGCAGAGTCGCGAGATTGCAGCACGCGATCAGCAGCAGCAGTCCGACCGCGGCCATCGCGACCAGCGCCGGCCGTTCCACGCGCGTCCGCAACTCCGGGATGCCCTGCGCGCCGGGCTCGACCAGGATCCGCAGTCCGGGAATCGCGCCCTGCACCGCGTTCTGCGCGTCGGCGAGCGAAACGCCCGCGCGCAAGCGCGCCATCGCGGAGAGCCACGATCTCGGCTGGCTCAGCCAGTCTGAGGCCATCAATTGCGGTGCGAGCCCGAGCGGAACCCAGAGGTCCGGCGCGTTGCCCGGCTTCTCGCCGAAGAAGCGCGGCGGCGCCACGCCGATCACCGTGATCGCGGATTTGTTGATGCGGAGCGTCTCGCCGAGCGCCGCGGGACTGCGTCCGAATTCGCGTTCCCAGAACGCGTCGGAGATGACGCCGACGGGGTCGCGGTCGTCGGGCTGATCGAAGACGCGACCGGCGCGCGCCGTGACGCCGAGCACCCGGAAGTAATCGGCGCTGACGATCACGGCGTTGACGGTGCGCGCCTGCCCGCGTCCGCGCAGAATCGCGGCGTGCAGCGGAAAGTCGGCCGACGCCAACGCGCCGTCGAACACGGCATGGCTCGCGACCGCGCGATAGTCGGCGTAGCTGAAAGCTTTCGGTTTGCCGTCGCGGAAGGGCGTCACCTTCACGAGCCGCGAGGCGTCCTTCACCGGCAGCGCGCGAAACAGAATCGCGTCGAGGACTTGGTAGATGGTGGCGTTGGCTCCGATTCCAAGGGCCAGGGTGAGAATCGCCGCCGCCGCAAACGCCGGGCTGCGCCGGAGTTGCCGGACCGCGTATACCGCGTCGGATGGCATGAACTTATTTTAGGGCTTCGGGTTCATCAAACGTCCTGCGAACAGAATCAGCCCGCTCTTCCGGTCGCGAATCAGGAACAGGAATGGACGGTCGGCGCGGAACACCAACTCCGTCGGCATCCGCATCGAGGTCAGCACCATGGTCGCGCCGGTCGCCGCAGCGGCCTCGGTGCCTTCCTCGGTCACGTCGATCCACGCCTTGTGGACCACTTGCGCCAGCCGTAGATCGCGCTTGTCGTCGATCCCGGAGAAGTCCGCCGCGCCGGTGAAGGCCTTGCGCATTCCCATGCTTTCCAGCGCCTTGCCCAGCTCCGTTTCGTACGCGACGCGAAAGCGCGGGACGTACGCCTGCACGTCGCGATCTTTGAGCCCGCCGAGCCACCCCGCGATGTCCGCTTCCGCCGCGTCGAGTTTCTCGCCCTTCTTCGGCAACAGGATGTCGAAGGCGAGCCCGGTCCCGGCGTAGCGGATCTCGAGCGTCTGGCCGCCGGCGGTCTCCGCATAGCCGAACATCCCGGTGCGATGCATGAACGGGACCTGCTCGGTCGCGCCGCTGCCGGTCGTGAACGGGGCGGGCTGCGTGTCGCGCTTCGAGAACGCCTTCTCCCACTTGCCGTTGAAGTAGACGGCGCTGCCGAGAACCAGCCGCGTATTCGTCTTGATCGATCCCGGCGCGAACAGGTCTTTGATCTTGCCGTGCGTTTCGCGCTCGGTCCACGCATTGATCTCGCCGCGCGCGGCCTCGACCGCGCCCTGGAAGTCGACCTGCGCGGGCGCGGCGCGATAAAGACTCGTAAGCCGCTCCGTGAACTCCGGCAGGATCGAGAAGCCCTTTTGTACCCACAGCGAATTCGCCGTCGACAACTGATTGCCGTTGGTGTTCGCCGCTTTCAAGATGCCGTCGATCAGCGGACCGACGCCTTCGCCATCGGTCCCGAGCACCTGCCGCATCTCGGCGGCCGTGTCGCCGCGCGCGCCCGCGAGCGCCATCGAGAGCGCGGCGGAGATGCTGTACGGCGAGAGCACCAGATTCCCGCCACCCTTCGCTGCATGCCGGTAGAGCGAGTCGGAAAAACGATTGAGGCCCTCGGCCGGGCCGCGCTCCGCCGCCGCGGCGGCCGCTAACAGGACTGTCCCTATACAAACCAAGCGGGTCATACGATCAGAATTCTCCTCCACCCGCGATATGTCCGCAAGGGGTCGACCCTTTCGGAAAAGGGGACAGACGCGTTTATTTCTGTCCGTCCCGCTGAAACAAATGCGTCTGTCCCCTTTTTTCACCACCACAGTGGCTGAAATCCACCGCTCTAAAAGCGCACTCCGAGCGTCACCGGCACGTAGCTTTCGTCGCCGCCGGGACGGAACATGCGGTGGTAGCGCGCCTCCAGGAACAGCTTCACGCGGTTGGTGTAGCCGAGGTTAAACGAGAAGCCGGCGCCGCCGTCGACGCCCGGCCGGTACGTCGTGTAGGAGCTCACGAGTTCATTCGTTTCTCCGAACGGTCCGCCGAACCCTTGCCCCCGCAGCGTGCTGATCCGGCTATAGAGTCCGCCGCCGCCGGTCACATAGAAATCGACCGGACCGCGTTGATTCACATGGAAAACCGGGTCGAGGGTGAGCGACCAGAACTTCTCGCTGCCGCGCGCGGCGCCGAACTGGCGTAGAGTCGAGTGGTTCAACCCGAGGTCGTTGAATGAGAAGTCGAGCATCAATCCGAGGTAGTTCTTGGTGACGCCGACGCCGCCTCCGAAATTCCAGCCGGTATCGGTAATTCGTCCGGTCGGATTCACCGGCGCCGTGGCGCCGACTCCGAAGTAGCCGGTGGCGCGGGCCTCGCCGAAATGATGCCACTGCCCGAAGGCCGGCGCGGCGGCCAGGATCGTGAGCAATAGAGTGCGTTTCATATAGCGCCCCGCAGATGCAAATCGGGCGCCAATTCGGCACGGGCGCCGTGGAATATAATCGGGCTCAGGAGTCCGTTTTGAAATCTACCAACCGACGTCAGTTCTTTACCGGAGCCGCGGCTGCGGCCGGCGCGTTCACGATTGTGGCCCCGCAATCGGTCCGCGGCTCGCAGGCCAATTCCTCGATCGCGGTCGGCCTGATCGGCTGCGGCGGACGCGGCTCGTACGACGCCAGCATCGTCCACGCCGACCCGCGCGCGAAGGTGATGGCGCTCTGCGACAAGTACCCGGACCAGTTCGATAAATCCGAGACCACGATCAAGTCGCAGAACACCCGCAAGTTCACGGACTTCGAGACGTTGCTCGCGGCGCCCGATATCGACGCCGTGTTCATCGTCACGCCGCCGTTCGAGCATCCGCGCATGCTGGAGGCCGCCATCCAGTCGAAGAAGCACATCTACTGCGAGAAGCCGATCGGTGTCGATGTCCCCGGCGTGAAGCGCGCGATGGCGGCGGCGAAGAAGGCGGATAAGACCAAGACGATCGCGGTCGGGTTCCAGCAGCGCTACGGCCCCGAGTATCTGGAGGCGTACAAGCGCATCAAGGCCGGCGAGATCGGAGACTTGGCCAACGCGCGCGCCTCGTGGATCGCGAACGATCCGTTCACACGCAAGCCATATCCGGACGCCGCCACCGAGAAACTGCGCAATTGGTTCTGCTACCACGAGCTCTCGGGCGACATCATCGTCGAGCAGGACTGCCACAATCTCGACGTGCTGCACTGGTTCCTCGGCGGACTGCCGGTGTCGGCGATCGGGCGCGGGAACAAGAAGGTCCGCAAGGACATGGATATCCTCGACAACCTGAACGTGATCTACCAGTGGCCCAACGAGTTCATCGTGAACTTCGAGGCCAACCAACTCACGCCGCGCGGGTTCAACCGGATCGGCGAGGAGTTCACCGGAACGAAGGGAACGATCGCGACCTCGCGCGCCCGCATGACGCACTACAAGGGACCGGGCAAGGTCGACGACATGCCGACGAAGCGGGACATCACGATCGATTCGATCGAGGCGTTCCTGGCTCGCATCGTAAACAACGACCCGGAGAACGCGGTCGAGAGGTCGGCGCTGAGCACGTGCATCGCGATCCTCGGACGGACGGCGGTCTACACTGGACGCGAAGCGACGTGGAAGGGCGACATCGGGATCGCGGTGTAGGTGTCCTACTCGAAGCCGCACGCGATGAGGAGCGAGCGCCGCACGTCAACCCAGCGCGATTCCGGCAGAGTGCAGAGAGCGGGACCGATTCGATCGCGCTGCGCCAGTGCGACGTGATCGAAATTCAGCGCGCACACGGTCGGCATGCCGTCGTCCGTGGTTAGGACGACCTCCGTCGTCAATCCTCGAATCGTTCGCGTTGCCGGTACTACTATGATTTCGTTCAGGCGGTCGATGACTTCAGTTCGCGTGAGGATCAGAACGGGCCGCCGTTTATCGGGAAGGCGAAACGTGTACCAGCGGATTTCGCCTCTCCTCAACCGGCGTTCTCCCAGCCCTCAGCGTCCCAGGCAAGCGCTTCGTCATCTGCAGAAAACTCGTCGCGCAAAGGGGGTAGGGCTCCGTAAACGAGTGCCTCGCCACCCTCTGGCTTGGCAATCAACCGCAGCAGCCGCACGCGTTCTAGAGGTGTCAGGGACTCGACCAAGGGAAGGATATCGTCAGCCCGCAAAGCTCTGGCCATCACTTGGATTCTAGCAGGCGCATACCCCGACCTCGTGATCAGGTCTTCGGTACCGCGACGCAGACCTGCGGCGCCGCTATAAATATTTGACGAACAGCACGGCGTTCCCGCGCTCGTTGTAGAGGAGCTCGTCGACCAGGGTGCGACTCATCAGGATGCCGAACCCTCCCGGCCGTTGCCCCTTTTCCGCGCGGATTTCGACGTGCCTCGTCGGCGACTCCGCCGGGTTCGACACCGCGGCGTGCGGGAGAAAGTCGAAGGAGAAGCCTGTGCCCGGGTCGTGGATGTGGACGATCACCGACCGCGCCGTCCGCAGGAGCGACGTCCGAACCCGCTTCCGCGCATCGTACTTGCCGCCGTGCTCGACCGCATTCATCAGGAGCTCGCGGTACGCCACCGAGATGTCGTCGCAGACCTGCGGCGCGAGGTCGGCCTGGATCTCCTTCAAATAGCTGGTCGTCCGCTCGACCGCCTCGATCTTGCAGCGGATATCGAGGGTCAGCCATTCGGGACGGGCGGAGATCACCCGAATATCGTCCTGCCAGGCGGTCGCACCGAGCGCCTGCCGGACCATCTCCGCGACTGGCCCGGGGGTCAGCGGCGTGTGGATATACCCGAAGGCCCGATGCCGGATCGCGCCCACCACGCGGGCGGCGTCGCGCTCTCCGGCAACGATCACCTTTAGATCGCTGCGGATGGCGCGGGCGCGGCGCAGGAGGCGCATGCCGTCCATGCCGTTTTTGCCGTTGCCGGCCAGCATGATGTCGCAGGATGAAGACTTGAGCTGCTCGAGTGCGGCATGGCCGTCGTACACGTCCTCGACGTGTAGGTCGGCGGCATGCAGCGCGCCCGATAGGGCTTCGTGCACGGCCGGATCGGAATCGACCAGCAGAATCGAGCGCGAACTCACAATCGCCGCTAGAATACCACGCGAGGCTGGAACACCGTCGCGGGATGAACAAAAGGTAACCTATAGGGCCTCCGGAGCATCTACCGTCGCATGGCGTACTTTGTCCACGGGACCCGCGTGTCGGCTTTTCTGTTGCTCGGGCTCGGCCTCGCCGGGGCTCAGGTGTTCCCGCCGGGCGGCGGTGGCTACCCCGGCGGCGGGTACCCCGGTGGCGGCTATCCGGGCGGAGGCTATCCCGGCGGCCGTGGCTATCCTGGGGGTGGCGGCTCCGGCATCCCGATGCCGGGCGGCAGCAAGAAGCAGCCCAAGAGCACCACGAGCGAAGGCCAGCCGCTGCCGAACTTCCGCGGCACGCTGAAGCGGCTGGACGACAAGTCGATCGCCATCGAACTCGGCGACAACCGTGTAATCGACTTCAAGCGGAACGGCAAAACCAAGTTCTTCAAGAACGGCGACGAGGTCAAGAATCCCAAGTTCAATCTCGGCGACCAGGTCTCGATCGAGGGACCCGAGGACAATACCGGCACGATGGTCGCGGTGAACGTGTATTGGGAGAAGGCCGGCGGCGGTTCGTCGACGGACACCGCGCGTTCGCCCGAGAAGGATAAGGCGGACGGCGTCCCGGACACTTGGGCGGACAAGCCGGCAGCCAGTAAGGCGAGCGACGATCCGGACCGTCCGGTGCTGCGCCGAGCTCCGTCGGTCGCGGATTCGAAGCCCGCCTCGGACGCGCCTGCGCCAACCGCTGCGAAGGAAGCGCCTGAACCGCCCCGGCTCTCCGCTCCCGAAGCGACCACCGAGCGCACGGCCGCTCCAGCCCGTTCCGATGACGACGATCCCGGCCGTCCGGTGCTGCGCCGCGGCGGTCCCACGGGAGAGCGGAAGCAGATCCCCGCGACCGCCGACAACGCGCCGGTCGCCAGCGCGCGCAACGATCGCCGCCCCGCCGGTCCTCCCGCCGAGGATGAGCGCGTACCGATCGTCCGCCGCGGTTCGGGAGACGACCTGATCCGCAAGGCCACCGACGCCGCGCTCGACTTTACTGAAGGACTACCCGCGTACGTCTGTCAGGAGATGATTACGCGGTACCAGGGCGAAGGCCGGCCCACGAAATGGTCGCCGATCGATATCGTCACCATGAACCTGGTGTACGAGAACATGAAGGAAGACTATCGGGACATCCAGGTGAACGGGAAACCCAAGAAGTCGCTCGAAGAGAGCGGCGGGGCATGGTCCACGGGCGAGTTCGGCACGGTGCTGATCGGCCTCTTTTCGCCTTCGACCGCGGCCGATTTTGTTTTCCAGCGCGACTCGCGGGTCAACGGCATCAGCGCCAAGCTGTACGACTTCTCGGTCGACAAGCAGCACTCGCAGTGGAGCGTCCACATGGGCTCGCAGAGCTACGATCCGCCGTACAAAGGGTCGGTGTGGATCGACCCGCAGACCGGCCGCGTGATGCGCATCGAGATGCAGGCGTACGGCTTCCCCGGCACCTTCCCGATCGACCACACGGAGTCCGCCACCGACTACCAGTACATCCGGCTCGGCGACGCCAAGCAGTACCTCCTGCCGGTCCACGCCGAGACCCTGAGTTGCCAGCGCGGCACGGAGTACTGCAGCCGCAACGTGATCGACTTCCGGAATTACCACAAGTACTCCGGCGAGTCGAACATCACCTTCGAAGGGCCGAAGAAGTAGGTCTCGCCGTCAGGGCCGCAGCAGTTCTTTCAGCCAGACCGGCAGCGAGTGCAGTTGATCGACGTGGTCGGGCGCGGAGTTTCCCGCGTACCCGCGCAGCTCGAACTTGCCTGACCGCGCTTCGCTGAGCTGTTGCAGGCCCATCGGCCCCCACTTCAACACCGCGCGCCGCGGCACGCCGAGCTGGTGCAACAGGTACTCCGCCGTCTCGGTCGTGCTCGCGAAGGTCCCGGGGAAGATTTCGGAGTGCGTGATGATGACGCGCTTCCGTCCGGCGATCGCATCCTTCCCGACCGTCTCGAAAATCTTCAAATTGTCCACGCCGATCTTCGATTCCAGCGGCCCCGGTTTGCCATCCGTATAGTCGGTGTGGATGCCGTCGACCAGCAGGACGCCGTCGACGCGGCGGTAGGCCTCGGGGGTCTGTAGGATGCGCCGGATCGCGCCGCAGCCCGCGCTCCAGCCACCGAGCAGCACTCGCGGAAACGTTCTGCCCGCCTTCGTCTCGGCTTCTGCGACCAGCTTCGTGAAGCGAGACTCGTCGTCGAACAGGCGGCTGTACGTGCCCGATCCCGACCCCGCCTGCACCGTGACGACGGCCACGCCATCGCGCGCCGCCGCGACCTCCGGCAGCCAGGTCCCGCCGTGAAAGAAGAAGAGGAGCGCCCGTGGACGTCCGGGCGGCAGGTACAGCGTGCCGAGTTCGAGCGGTTCCCGCCGACCGGTAGGATGCTCCTCGGCGAGACGCTGGTGGGCGCGGGTGTGCTCGACCATCGGCGACGGATTCTGCGCCTGCTGCGCGAACGCACAGCAGGCTGCCGCCGCCAGGGTCCAGCGGAAGTTCATCGAGCTCTGGGATGTTGCAGGCGGCTGTGGTGCCGGCCGTAGCCGAAGTACACCGCCAGGCCGATGATCAGCCACACGATCAGACGGGCCCAGTTCACCCAGCCGAGCTTGTACATCATGTAGCCGTTGAAGATGATGCCGAGGATCGGCACCAGCGGCACCAGCGGCGTGCGGAACGGGCGCGCCTGATTGGGGTTCGTCTTGCGCAGCACCAGGATTGCGGTGCAGACGATGACGAAGGCCAGCAGCGTCCCGATGTTGACCATCTTGCCGATGTCGTCGATCGGCGTCACGCTGCCGACGATCGCGGCGAGGAAGCCGACCAGGATCGTGTTCTTCCAGGGGGTGCGGAACTTGGGGTGGATGTCGGCGAAGAATTTGCGGGGCAGCAGGCCGTCGTTGGCCATCGAGTAGAGCACGCGAGTTTGGCCGAGGAGCATGACGAGCATGACGCTGGTCAGTCCGGCGAGCGCTCCGACGGTGATCACGTGCGACGCGGTGGTGAGGCCGCGGTCCATGAACGCGTTGGCGATCGGCGCTTCGATGTTGACGTCGTGCCACGGCACCATGCCGGTCAGGACGCCGGCGACCAGAATGTAGAGCGCGGTGCAGACCAGCAGCGAAATGATGATGCCGAGCGGCAAGTCGCGCTGCGGGTTCTTGGCCTCCTGCGCGGTTGTGGAGACGGCGTCGAAGCCGATATACGCGAAGAAGATATATGCGGCGCCCGCGCCGATCCCTCCGAATCCCATGGGAGCGAAGCTGTGCCAGTCGGTGCCCCAGTTGGCGGTGTTGACGTACTTGAAGCCCATCGCGATGACGAAGATGACGACGGCGAGCTTGACCACGACGATGGTCGCATTGAAGCGGGCGCTCTCTTTAATTCCGACCACCAGGATCGCGGTGATCACGAGCGCGATCACGAACGCCGGGAGGTTGAAGCCGATTTCGACGCCGAAGAGCGTCGGCGCGCCGACCAATTCCTTGGCGCGCGCGATCAGGTCCGGGGTCGCCGCGGCCATAATCGCATCGACCCGTTCCAGAAACGCCTGCGTACCTTCTTTCAACCCCGGAATGCCCAACGCCATTTGCCGCGCGACCGTTTTTTCCGCGACCTTGATGGCGGTCCAGTGGTCGTAGGCGAGCCACAACGGCATGTTGATGTTGAATATTTTGAGCAGCTCAATAAAGTGGTTCGACCAGCCGGAGGACACGGTGCTGGCGCCCATCGCGTATTCGAGCGTAAGGTCCCAGCCGATGATCCAGGCGAAGAGCTCGCCGAGGGTGGCGTATGCGTAGGTATACGCGCTGCCCGCCAGCGGGATCATGGCCGCGAACTCCGCGTAGCAGAGTCCGGCGAACGCGCAGCCCAAGCCGGAGAGCACGAAGGAGAGCATGAGCCCCGGTCCGGCGTAGTGCGCGCCGAGCCCGGAAAGCACGAAAATTCCCGCGCCGATGATGGCGCCGATGCCCAGCGCCGTGAGCTGAAATGGTCCCAGCGTGCGCTTGAGACTGTGCTCGCCCGATTCCTGGGCTTCCTTGATCAATAGGTCCAGAGGTTTGGTCGCAAAAAGGCTCATTGTCGGCTTTCCTACGGTTGTGTATCGCAAAGATAACACACTCCGGGGCGCCTTCCGCTGCCCGCTCTCGCGACCCGTTTGCGATTTCCACGGGGAGCCCGAATCGTGCGCGTCGACCCCCTTTCGAGCCTCCGGGCTTCCGGCTTAGTGACCTCAGGATTGATGACGAGTGTGAAGGGAGTTATACTTCGTCCACTTGTGGAGTCTTTCACGATTCCCGTGAGCCGAGATCGCCGCGCCCCGATCTCGCGGCGCTCTATTCGCGCGTGGGGACGGATCTTTGCGGCACTTGCTGTCCTGCCACTCGCGGGAGGCCTGCTCTTCGCGCAGCCGTCTCGAATCCAGGGACCGATCGAAGAGGGCCGACGCCTTCCCGTCCGCACACGCGTCTCTCCAAAAGCAGACCCCCGGTACGATGTCGGGCCTGCCGATCCGCTGCGGATGATGAATGGCCTCGTGCTGACCTTTCAGCCCAGCGCGCAGCAGCGGCAGCGTCTCTCGCAACGCCTCGACGAGTTGCAAGATCCCGCCTCGGCGAGTTATCACCGCTGGCTGACGCCGGAAGAAAGCGCCGACCTCGTCGGTCTGAGCGCCGGCGATTTGCGCACCGTCGAGAACTGGCTTCGCTCGCAGGGCTTTCAGATCCTGTACACGGCCCGCGCCCGGGACTGGGTCGCGTTCAGCGGAACGGTCGCGGAGGCGCAGCGCACGTTTCAGGCTCCGCTGCATCGTTTCGAGATCGCCGGCGAAGCGCACATTGCGAATACGGCCGAACCATCGCTTCCCGCCGCCCTGGCCGATGTGGTCGGGTCGCTGCGCGGGTTGGACGACTTCCGTCTGCGGCCGCCCGGCCGCGGCGGCGCCCCCGCGCGATCGCCGGTCCCGAACTACACCAATCTGGTCGGGACGCACTACCTCGCCCCGGACGACCTCGCCGCCATCTACGACATCAATCGGCTGTATTCCGCCGGGTATGACGGGACCGGACAGAAGATCGCCGTGGTGGGGCAGTCCGACTTTCACCCGGCCGATATCGCGGCGTTTCGGTCCATCTTCAACCTCCCTGCCAATACGCCGCAGACCATTCGCGCCTACAACCAATACCCCGGGATCGTCAGCCCCGACGTTACAGAGGCGGAGCTCGATATCGAATGGGCCGGCGCGATCGCCCGCAACGCGACCATTCTGTACGTGCTGTCCAATAACGTCCTGGATTCCGTGCAGTACGCGATCGATCAGAATCTCGCTCCTGTGATCTCCATGAGCTACGGAGGCTGCGAGATTGGCAATGCCAATAGCTTCCTCGATTCCTGGCGTGTGCAGGCGCAGAAGGCGGCGTTGCAGGGCATCACGTGGGTCACCTCCTCGGGCGACACGGGCGCCGCGAGCTGCGAAGTTACGGATCCCCCTCCCACGGCGGCGTCGGGCGGCAAAACCGTCAGTTTCCCCGCGAGTATTCCGGAAGTGACTGCCGTCGGCGGCACGACGTTCGACGAGGGGAGCGGCAGCTACTGGTCCTATTTCAACGGGGATCGTCAAGGCTCGGCGAATTCTTACATTCCGGAACGGGCATGGAATGACACCTCGGCGCGGGGGACGCTCTCCAGCACAGGCGGAGGCTTCAGCGCCCACTATCCGAAACCGGCCTGGCAGCAAGGCTCCGGATTTCCGACGAGCAGCTTCCGGCTGGTTCCCGATGTGGCCCTCGCGGCGTCTCCGCAACACGACGCCTACATCTACTGCGACCAGACAGTCGGCGGCAGTTGCCCGAGCAGTACAGTATGGCTGCTGCAGCAGTTCGGGAAGGTCGGCGGCACGTCGGCCGGCACGCCGGTTTTCGCGGGGATGCTCGCGCTGCTCAACGGATACCTGGTGCAGAACGGAGTGCAGAGCCAGCCGGGCGTCGGCAACGTCAATCCCGCGCTCTATTGGCTCGCGCAGAACAGCCCATCGGCGTTTCACGACGTCGCCGGCGGCGATAACATCGTGCCCTGCGTCTCGGGGACCAGCGATTGCGCTTCGGGCTCGTTCGGCTACAGCGCCGGGACCGGCTACGATCTGGCGACCGGCCTGGGTTCGGTCAGCGCGTACAATCTCGCGACGGCGTTCCTCGGTCTGACGATTCCTCACGTGACCCAAATCGCTCCGGCCTCGCCCTCGGCCAGTTCGCAGAACCAGACGATCACCGTGACCGGCAGCGGTTTCCAGAGCGGCCTGACGGTTCGCGCGACGTTTCCGAACGGCGGGTCGTCGATTCTTCAGGGCGCCGGACAGGTCACCTTCCAGAATTCGGGCAGCTTCCAACTCACCATCACGCTGAACGCCAGCGGGCCCTGGACGATCCAGGTCACGGACCCCGACGGGCGGGTCTCGAATGTTTTTCCGTTCACCGTCGGCGCGGCGGTACAGGCCCCGACCGTGTCGACCGGAGCCGTTTCGGGCGTTACCAGCTCCTTTGCGACGATCGGCGGGTCGGCGAATCCCAACGGCGCCGATACCCACGCGTGGCTCACGTACAGCACCCACAGCGACATGAGCGGCAGCACCGCCACCCCGCAGCAGGATATCGGGGCGGGGAATTCCAGCCTGGCCTTCAGCGCCAACCTGGGAGCACTCTCCGCCAATACGACGTATTACTACCAGGCGTGGGCGTCGAACAGCGCCGGATCGAATCACGGATTGACCGGCAGTTTCACTACGGGCTCGTCTTCCGGCGCCCCCCTCGTCACCACGACCGCTGCTTTTTCCATCGCGATCAACAGCGCCACACTGAGCGGCTCCGTGAATGCGAACAACCTCGATACGCAGGTCTGGTTCTTGTACGGCATCGATAGCTCGATGGCGAATAGCACCGCGACGCCCAAGTTGGGGATCGGCCACGGCAATACCGCCCTCCCGGTGAGCTTCAACCTGAGCAACCTCGGTACTGCTTACACATACTATTTCCAGGCGTGGGCGTCGAACGCTGCCGGGACGAGCCAAGGGGCGGTCCTGAGTTTCACCACGCTGCCCGGTGTCGGCGCGCCGACCGTCAACACTTCGGCGGCATCCGCGATTACCTCCAACTCGGCGACGCTCGCGGGCTCCGTCAGTCCGAACGGGTTCGATACCCACGTATGGTTCCAATACAGCACGAGCGCGTCGATGATCGGCAGTGTCACGACGCCGCAGTTGGACATCGGATCGGGCGCGGGTTCCTATCCGTATAGCGCCAATATTGCGGGCTTGGCCGCCGGCACGACATACTACTACCAGGCGTGGGCCTCGAACTCGTCGGGGAGCGCCACGGGCTCGATCCTCAACTTCGCGACGCCTGGGGCGCAACTGCCGTCGCAGCCGGGCGGACTGACTCCGGCGGCCGGCTCGACCAATGTTTCGCTCAGCCCCACGCTCTCCTGGTCGCCGGTGGCCAACGCCACGGGCTACACGGTTTTCTTCGGCGCCAACAATAATCCCTGGGCGGCCGCGACGAATTCGGGGAGCAACTCGACCACGTTCACGCCTGGGTTGTTGAGCGGCAGCACGACCTACTATTGGCGCGTGGTGGCGACCAACGCTTCCGGACAGACGAGTTCGCCGCTGGTCTCCTTCACGACTCAGACCGCGCCGGTGTCCGGTCCGGTGCTGGTCTCGGGCTTGAGCAATCCCGTCGCGATCGCGCAGGACAGCGACTCGATCTACTGGTCGGAGTTCGGAGGCCTGATTCGGAAGGTCGCCAAGACGGGCGGTTCGCCGTCGACGCTCTATGCGTCCTTGTACAATCCCACCGGTCTGACCGTCGACGCGACACGCGTCTTCTTCTGCGACGGCGCCAATATCCGGTCCGTTCCCAAAGGCGGCGGCGCGACTACTGTGCTGGCTTCGGGGACGTGCTCGCGAATCGCGCAGGACGCGAACAACATCTACTGGACCGACTACGGCGCGGGCACGGTGCTGCGGCTGCCGAAGACGGGCGGGTCGCCTGCGACACTGGCGTCGGGGTCGAATTCCCCCGCCGGCATCGCCACCGATGGCGTCAACGTGTACTGGTCGGAGGAGTCGTGGCCCGGCTACGTCCGCAAAGTTCCGGTGAACGGCGGCTCGGTGACGCTGCTCGGCTTCAACGTCAACAACGTCGGCATCGCGCTCGACCCCACCTCGACGAACGTCTTCTGGGGCGAGTACGTGCTGGCCGATCAGGGGAAGATCGATTTCACCGGCGTCAACGGCGGCGCGACGACGACGATCGCAACCGGACTGAACAACGTCTGGGACGTCGTGACGGACGGCAGCAGCGCCTTCTGGGCGGAGGATCGTGTCGGCGGCGCCGTGCGGCAGGTGAGCTTGAGCGGCGGCTCGATCGCGACCTTGGGCGATAGTTTGGCAGAGCCGATCGCGCTGACCGTGGACGCGAACAACGTCTACTGGCTGGAGAGAAATGGCGGCGCAGTCGGTTCCGGTTCGTTGAAGGCGGTGGCCAAGAAACCCGTAGTCCAGGTGGTGGTCGGCACGGCGGAGCAGGGCTTGACGTACGTGGTTGACGGTCAGACCTACACGAGCCAGCAAACGTTCGTCTGGCTGCAGGGCTCGACGCATATCATCGGGGCGGATGCGGTGCAGTCGGGCGGCGGCCAGTCGCATGCGCTGCAGTCCTGGTCCGATGGAGGCGCGGCGACGCACTCGATTACCGTCAATTTCAACGCCAGCTACATCGCGACGTACACGACGCAGAACCGGCTGCTCGTGACCAACCTGACGCCGTCGGCGGGAAGTGTCGTCAGCGCTCCCGGCTCGGCGACCGGCTACTACGATGAGGGCGCCACGGTCCAGCTTACGGCGTCCCCGTCGCTGGGATACATATTCGCCGGTTGGCGCGGCGACGTCGCCGGCGCCGCCAACCCGGTCACGGTAACGATGAACGCGCCGCGCACGATCGGCGCGACCTTCGCCCTCGCTCCGCCCGTGCTGAATCTGGCGATTCTGGCGCCGCAGCAACTGGTGCAGGGACAAATCAATGCGGTGTACTCGGTGACCGTCACGAATCTGCTCGGCGCGGGGGCGACCGTGGGACCTGTTACCGTCACGCAGAACCTCCCCACCTCCCTGTCGCTGGTCTCGATGTCGGGAGTGGGGTGGACTTGTTCGCCCGGCAGCAACACGTGTTCCCGCAACGACGGGCTGTTTCCCGGCGCGAGTTATCCCGTCCTCCAGGTGACTGTCAACGTCGCAGGCAACGCGACGTCGCCGGCGGTGACGTCGGTGACCGTATCCGGAGGCGGCTCCGCGTCACTGACCACGACCGTCTTGACGCCGGTTCAGGCTCCGTCCGGCCTCTCCTGCTTCGCCAGCGCGCCGGTTCCACAGGCCGCGCGCGTGGAAGGCTTCAGCGAAGTCATGGGCGACATCGTGATTGGCTGCCTCGGCGGCGCGCCGCCGCAGCCGAATACGGGCGTCGCTCTGCCCACGACGGATATCGTGGTGACGCTGAACGTGCCGGTGACGAACCGGCTGCTCGACGGCGCCAACAGCGTATCGGATGCGCTCCTGTTTATCGACGACCCCGGCAGCAATTACGCGGCTCCCGGGTGGGGCAACTCGTGGACGCAAAGCCGGTGCGCGACGCCGCTGACCGGTTGCCCCGCCTATGCGCAACAGATCAACGGAGTCACCGTCCTCAGCAGTACTCCATGCGTTTCGGGCGGCGCCTGCGGCTCCGGCAGCCTGCCGGCGGCGCCGAGTCCCGCAGCCAATATTTTCCAGGGCGTGGTGCGGGGCAATCAAGTAATCTTCTACGGTGTTCCCGTCCTGCCCGCGCCGACGGGCGCTGGAAGAATTCTTCGGATCGCGAACGTGCGCGCGAGCGTCACCGGCCTTTCGGCGGTGAGCGGGCCGGTTCCGGTTCTGGCGAGTATCGTTTCCGGCGGCGCGAATCCGCTCCCACTTTCGAATCCGGTACAGACTGTGGCCTTCGCGCAAGTGGGTCTCAACACGGCGGTACGAGACCCCGCGAACGCCACTCTGCTGACTGCAGGCGCGCCCTTCGGTCAGTGCGTCGGCAGCATCAGCCCTGTTTCGGTCGGGCTGGTCCAATTCGGCGAGGGATTTGCGACGGCGTTCAAGACGCGCGTCGTCCCGTCGGTGACCTACAACGGGCAGTCAGCCAATCCGACGCAAAATGTGCCGGGCACGATCTCTCCTTCCGAGTCGCAAGTCGTCTTGCCGCAGGCGCAGGGCGACCCGGTGTCGCCGGGCTTGGCGGATTTCGGCACGCGGCTGAAGGCGGTCTTTACCGGCATCCCCGCGGGCGTCCGCGTCTTCGTTTCGACCACGAATCTCGGGACGACGAGCGACCCCACTCCGAACGCCCCCGGCCCGGGCAACAGCGCGGCGTATGCAGTCCTGGTCACCGACGAGTTGACGGCGGACGGGGACGGTGTCACGCCCCTCCGCTCGAACACCGCGACCGTAAACAACGGCACGACCCGTATCTATGAGTTGTCCGTCAGCGGCGGCACCGCTACCGCTGTCTGGGAAGTGATCAACGGCAATCCCTTCGCGCTCGACACGCTGAGCTTTGGAGTGTGGCAGCAGTTCGTGTCGAACGCGCCGCCGGCCGGGACCGCTTTGGCGACTCTCGAATATGGCCCGTCCCCGGCGGCGTTTAGCGCCGCGGCCGGCGCGGCAGCTTCGAGCACTCTGCCATTCCCCCGCTTCGTCAATGCCGCGGTCACGGTCCCGATCTTCGCCGTGAACGCCTGTCCGGTGTTGAATTCGGTCGCTCCCAATACGACGCCGGCGTTTACGGGACCGATCAACGTAACCGCATCCGGCTCGAACTTCGTGTCTGGCGCTGCCATTCAGTGGACCGCGCCGGGCGGGACGACCGTCAGCCTTCCGGCTTCGTTCGTGAACGCCGCTCAACTACAGGCGACTCTGCCCGCAGCTCTGCTCACTACGCCCGGCACTGCGCAGGTGACCGTAGTGAATCCGGGAAACCAGTTGTCGGGTCAGATCCCATTTATCATCACGGCGCCGCTGACGCCTGGCTTGACGGCGATCCAACCGAACAACGCTCCCGTGAACTCGCCGCCGCTGGCTTTCTCGGCGACCGGGTCGAACTTCGCGGTGGGCTCCGCGCTCCGATGGACGGCGCCGAACGGGTCTGTCGTCACGCTGCCCACCGATTTCGTCAGCGCGGCCGGGCTTCAGGCGACTCTGCCCTCCACCTTGTTCGCCACCGCGGGCACGGCCCAAGTCGCGGTGATCAATCCCAGCGGCCTTACGTCGACGACGCTCCCGTTCGTGATCAATCCGCTGGTATCGCCGGTCCTCGCGAATCTGACCCCGAACGCTGCACCGGTCGGAACCGGTCCAATTACCCTGACCGCCGGCGGGTCGAGTTTCGTCTCCGGCGCGACGCTGCAGTGGACGGCGCCGAATGGCACGCCTCTGACACTGCCCGCGTCCTTCATCAACTCCGCGCAGTTGCAGGCGGTCGTTCCCTCGAGTTATCTCGTGACAGCCGGGACGGCTCAGGTCGCGGTCGTGAATCCGGGGAATCAGCTTTCCGGAAGTTTGTCGTTCGTGGTGACGCCTCCCGTGACGGCGGTGGTCGCGGCGTCGGCGGTCGCGCCCAATAGCGGCTCCGGGGCGACCCAGACCTTCACCGGCGTCTACTCGTCGTCGAACGGATACCAGGCGCTTCGCTGGGTGCAGATGCTGTTTGCGGTCGCTTCGGACGGCGGGGGCCAGAGCTACTGCTTCGTCCACTACGATGTGCAGGGCAACTCGTTTTGGGTTTATGGGGACGGAGGCTTCTTCGTGGGGCCGGTGTCTCCCGGCGCTGCTTCGAACCGGCTGCAAAACTCGTTCTGCTCGCTGAACACGTCCGGCTCGTCCGCCTCCGGCGCCGGCCCGACGCTCAGCATCAACGCGAATGTCGTGTTCAAGGGCGCGGGAGCGCGGAACATCTACCTGCGCGCACAGGACATCTTCGGGACGGACACCGGCTGGACGCCCTCCGGAACTTGGAACACGGCCGCCGCAACCGTGGGAGCACTCTCGGTTTCCCCATCGTCCGGAAGCGCGTCCACGCAGACCTTCACCCTGACGTACCCCGATCCGCCCGGATTCGCCGGCGCGGCGTTCGGCTGGGTGCAGTTTCTGATCGCCGCCGCGTCGGACGGCGGCGGTCAGCCGTTCTGCTTCGCCCACTACGATCGGGCGGGCAACGGTCTGTGGATGTACTCGAGCGATGTCGGCTTCTTCCTCGGCCCGGTAGCGCCCGGCGCTGCTTCCAATCTGTTGAGCAGCAGCGCGTGTTCGATCAACACCGCCGCGACCACCGTCGTGAACACCGGAGGCAATCTCGTCGTCACCATGCCGGTGACCATGAAAGCTCCGATGTCGGGCACGAAGAAGACGTTCCAGCGCACTCTCGATGTATTGAACCGGGACACCGGTTGGCAGCAGACAGGCTCCTGGATCGTTCCGTGACGGCGCGCGTGGCTAGAATCACAAGCGAACCGTCCGGGGTGATGCGGGGCGCGATTCTGGCGTGTGCGATCGGGGTGCCCCTGGTGATCGCGCCCGGCCTCGTTCTCGAATACGAGACCACACCGAAGGTCGCGATCCTGTTGGTTGCGACGGCGATCCTGCTGGGTTGCCCCGCGCATTGGTGGAGCAGTCTCCGGTCGCTCGCACGGAGCAAAGAAGGGAAGCTCTTCTTCGGCATGGGCGCGCTGCAACTCCTCTCGTTGACGGTCTCGACGGCCGGATCGGCGCAGGTCCCGCTATCGCTTTCCGGTTCGCCGGCGCACCGGTTGGGCCTTGTTACTCAGGCGGCGCTGGTGATCTTCTCGTGGATCGTCGCGGCGTACTTTGCGGCGGACCGCAGTCGCCTTCGGCCGGTTCTGACGGCCTTCGTCGGCGTCGGCGCCGCGATTGCGCTGTACGCCATCGCCCAGTACTTTGGCTGGGACCCGTTCCTATCCCGCGCGCTTTACACCACGAATTTCGGCGGCGATCTGGTCCGTCCTCCGGGCACTTTGGAGAACGGCGTCTATCTGGGGGCGTTCCTCGGTAGCGTGCTCCCGTTCGCGGTAGCGCTCGGGCTGGAAGGCCGGGGGCGGGCGCGGTGGGCGTACTGGACCCTCGGCGGTCTTCTATGCGTCGCGATCGCACTGGGCGGCTCCCGTTCCGCAGTGCTGGGCGCATTCACCGCAGCAGCAATCGTGGCGTGGCCCCGCCCCGGCGTCGCCAAACAGTTCCTGTCGAGGCTCGCAGCCGCCGCGGGAGTTCTGGCGATCGGGATGGCGCTATTCGCCCAACTGCCCGCAGGCGCAAGTTTTGCGCTCCGGTTGGCGCAATGGCGGCAGGACCCCGTCGGCGGTCCTCGCCTCGGGGTCTGGCGGGATTCGCTCGCGCTCATTCGGGAGCGGCCGGTGCTGGGCTTCGGCCCCGATTCGTTCGGCAACGAGTTCCGCAAGCGCCAGTCGGTCGAACTTTCGCGGGCGTACCCGGACTTCTACAACACGTCACCGCACAACATCCTGATCGACGTCGCAGTGGCGCAGGGAATCGCCGGCGTCGCGATTCTCTGCGGCCTCCTGTATCTGGTCTACGCGCCTGCTCCGCCCGGACCGGACAGCGCGGTGCGGTGGACACAAGCCAGCGTCACGAGCCTGCTCATTTGCCTGATGTTCAATCCCACCACGATTCCAAACGTGGTCATGCTCTACTTCCTGCTCGCCACCGCTGTCGCGCTGCGGGTGAAGACGGTAGAGGCTCCCGCAGTTGCAGCGCCGTCTCTCGCCCGTTTCGCCGGAGGCACGGCCGCGCTGGTCCTGGCCGCAGCGGCGGCCGCGTACGTCGTACAGGACCTCGCGTACACTGACCTGGGCCGCGCGGCGCGCGGCGGGGATGGCGTGGGGATGGTAGCGGCTTACCGGCGCGCATCCGGTATGTGGTTCCCCGGGGCAGGAGAGGATCTTTGGTGCTCCCGGCAGTTCGCCAGTCTGGCCCGGCAGAGCCAGGGAGAATGGTCCGCGCGCGCCTGGCAGTTGGCGGCGGCGGCGAGCGGGAGAGCGGAGACGACCGGCGACGACGGAGCCGACGCGACGTTCCAATCCGCCCTGCTCGCCATTTCCTCAAACCAGGGGGCGCTCGCCGAGCAGAAGCTGCGCCAGGCGATCCAGCGCGCTCCCAACTGGTACAAACCCCATCTGCTGCTGGCGCAGTTGCTCAGCTATACCGGCCGTCCGCAGGAGGCTCAGGCCGAGGCGCAATTGGCCGCGGAGCGCGCGGGTCCGCCGCGAAAGTGAATGCCGGCGAGTTTCGCGTTAATCGAGCAGAACGGACTTGCCGGCGACGGCGAAGAGGCCCGCGGTTGCGGTCTCCGCGCCGGTCTGGAAGCTGCGCAGCCCGGCGCGGATCTGTGCCACCCCGGTCCCTAACGCGCGGCAGGCGGCCACGGCGGCCAGCGCAACTCCGGCGGAGTCGATCCGCATCTCGGCGACGTTCATGATCCGGCGCCGATTCGCGCCGGTGACTTCGTGAATGTGCCCTTGGTCGACGTAGTAGACCGTTGCGCCCTGGCGGCGCGCCCCCTCCAGCGCCGCGTTCGAGGCGTGGAGCGCATACCAGACGACGTTCCTGCCGATCGCCGCCGCGGCGCCCATCGATTCGTCGTCCGCATTGAGCACGAGCGTGCCACCCTCGCGCACCCGTTCCGCGCCGTGGGATTCCATCCCGGTCATCACGGCGACGTCGCACCAATCGAAGGCCAAGTCGCCGGTCGCGGTTTCGGCTTCGAGGACCGCCAGGTCCACCTCGGGATCGAACAACACCGCGGCGCTGGAACGCTGCTCCGCGGTCGTAGTGCCGATGCGCGAGCCGCCCTCCGCGAGGATATGGGCGACCAGCCGCGCGACGCCGGCTGTGTCGTTCAGGCCGGCGACAGAGACGATCGGGATGCGAGCGTTGCCTTCGGGATAGAGCATCCGCACGATTGCAGAGGCGACGTCGCGCGCCTCGCCTTCGCTCGGGCAATGGTGCATCCGGATGTCGGGCGCTGCGTTCAACTCGACCACTCCGCCGTCGGTGAACGGCTCGGAGATGTCGGCGACGACGAGGTCGACGCCGCAGATGTCGAGGCCGACGGCGCGGGCAGCGCGCTCGCAGATCCGCGCGATCGAGGGGTGGACCCGGCCCGTCACATCGACCGCGGCGCCACCGTCGGCGAGGTTAGCGCTCTCCCTGAGGTGCACCGCGAACTCCCGCGGCGGGACGCTGTCGAGTTGGAAGCCCTGTTTGTTGAGGAGGCTGAGGCAACCGCGATCGACGCGGATCGGGGTTTGTCCGATCAGTTCCTGAATCGTGGACGCGCCGTCGCCGATCACGCGCGCGGGGATGCGCTCGCAGGCCGCAACCACCCGGCCACCGACCACCAGCACGCGGTAATCGCGTCCCTCCAACATCTGCTCGACGACCACGCGCCGGCTGAACTGCGACGCGATCTCGTAGGCGTACACGGCCTGCTCGCCGGTCCAAAGATCGAGCGAGACGCCCTTGCCGTGGTTCGCGTCGAGCGGCTTGATTGCGACCGGCGGTCCGATCTCGTCGACCGCGGTGGCGGCCTCCTCGGCGGAGCGGACGACGCGCCCCGCCGGAGCCGGAACGCCGGCCCGCGCCAGCAGAGCCTTCGTATGTGCTTTATCGCCGGCCACGGCGACAGCGACCGCGCTGGTCTGGCTACCCATGGCGCCGTGAATGAATTTTCGGTGGCGTCCGTAGCCGAGCTGCACCAGGCCGTCGCCCAAACACGACCACGGGATGCCGCGCTTTTCCGCCGCATCGACGATCGCGCGAGTGCTCGGTTCGAGCTCGTCAGGTTCAGACGCGGAGCGGATGGGCGGCAGGGTTCGCATGGGCGTTTCGTTGCGCACACTCCGTGCAACGCGGCTTCCGCCGGACTAAATCGCACGCTTCAAGCGCTCGGAGCGCCGCTCCGTTCCGGCGTCGTGTATGAATTGCACACCCAGGCCCAACGACGTTACGCGTTCGAGTCGCCGGCCGGTTTGGCGATGAAGTACACCGGCACTCCGAGGAGCACGATGATCAGGCCGGGCCAAGTGTAGCTCGGCTTGTACAACAGCAGCATGATCTCGATAAACCCGGCCGCGACGATGTAGAGCGCGGGCAGGATCGGGTAGCCGATCGCCTTGTACGGCCGTTCCAGGTTCGGCCGAGTGCGGCGCAGGACGAAGAGCGCCGCGATCGTCAAAACGTAGAACAGCAGGACCGCGAAGATCACGTAGTCGAGCAGGTCGTTGTAGCTGCCGCTGAGGGTCAGGACGATCGCCCAAGCGCCTTGGATCGCGAGTGCGAAGACGGGCGCGTGCGTGCGGCCGTCGAGCGTTCCGGCCTGTTTGAAGAACAGCCGGTCCTTAGCCATCGCGAAGTAGACACGCGCGCCGGCCAGGATGAGCCCGTTGGTGCAGCCAAAGGTCGAGATCATGATGGCGGCGGCCATCAACTGTACGGCGACCGGTCCGAACATGTGGGCCGCGGCAGCAGTCGCGACGCGATCCTGGTCGGCATGCTGGATTTCGGGGAATGTCAGCACGTTCAGGTAGACGAACTGGCAGGCGATGTAGAGGGCGCAGACGATCAGCACGCCCAGCGCCAGCGAGAGCGGCAGATTGCGCTTCGGGTTCCGCACCTCGCCCGCGGTGAACGTCACGTTGTGCCACGAATCGGCGGAGAACAGCGAGCCGACCATCGCGACCGCGACGAGCCGAATGGTGTCGAAATTCCAGGAGGCATTGCGCCAGAAGCCGTGGAAGTTGTCCGCGACCGCGGCGGGATTGCGTCCGACCAGGAAGCCGCATGCGATCAGCCCGAGCAGCGCCGCGACCTTCGCGAAGGTGAAGACGTTCTGCACCGTTGCGCCGGTGCGGATGCCGCGCGTGTTGAGCCACGTCAGGAACAAGACCATGGCGATGGCGAGGAGTTGCTGGGTGGTGAGCCCGACCTTGCCGCTGCCGACGAGGTAATTCGTAGCGGAGATTGACGGAAAGAAGATGCCCGAGTATTTCGCGAACGCCACGCCGACGGCGGCGATAGTGCCCGTTTGGATCACGAGGAACAGGGTCCAGCCGTAGAGGAAGCCGAAGAGCGGTCCGAAGGCCTCGCGCAGGTAGACGTACTGGCCGCCGGCCTGCGGCATGGCCGCCGCGAGTTCGCCATAGCTGAGGGCCGCGGTGAGGGTAAGCAGCGCGGTGATGATCCACGTCATGATCATCAGGCCCGGCGATTGCACCTGGCGCGAGATGTCGGCGGCGACGATGAAGACGCCCGAGCCGATCATCGACCCCATGACCAGGGTGGTGGAATCGACGAGGCCGAGACCTTTTACGAAATCGCTCTTAGCTGGAGTTGCCATTGTTCCATCCGTTCGCGTAGAGATTGGGCCGTGGGGCGTTCGGGAATGAGGCCGGCGATGACCGCCACGGAGTCGGCGCCGGCGCGGATGACGTCCGCGGCGTTTTCCAGAGTGATGCCGCCGATCGCGACCAGCGGCTTTTCGAGGAGCGCGCGGCAGCTCCGCACCTCCTCGACGCCGACCACGGGATCGGGGTGGAGCTTCGACTGCGTGCCGAACACCGGCCCCAGCGCAACGTAATCGACAGGCTCGCCGCCGGCCGCGCAAAGCTGCGGCGCGGAGTGGCTGGAAAAGCCGATCACGGCGTCGGGACCCCTGAGCTTGCGCGCATCGCGCGGCGCGAGATCGTCCTGGCCGACGTGGAGTCCGGCGTCGAGCAGCATCGCGACATCGGCGCGGTCGTTGACGATCAGGGTGGCGCCCGCCTCGCGGCACAAGATCGAGATGCGGCGCGCCTCGTCGAAAATCGCGCGGGTCCAGTGCGCTTTATGGCGGATCTGCAAAATCGAAGCGCCGCCGTCGAGGAAAGCGCGCGCGGCGGTTTCCAAAGAAATGGAATGCGCGGCCAGGGTCGTGGAGTCGAGAATCGGGTAGACCCTGGGCAAACGCATAGAGAGCATTATAGGGCCACGAATGAACACGAATGGACACGAATGAAGCAACCGAGTTTCCGATTCGTGTTCATTCGTGTTTATTCGTGGCCCAAAACGTTTTTCGGGTCCGGCATGCCTCTCTGGGCGAAGGCTATGATGCCGTCGGGCCCGATGCGGTAGACCGTTCTTTTCACGATCGCGATGGCGTCCGCGTGGTACGCCTTCGCGACCTTGTGGCCTTTGTCGATCAGGAGCGGGAACGGGAAATCGTACTTCTTTCGGAAGGCGGCGTGCTTCTCGGCGTTTTGGCCATTGATGCCGAAGATGGCCGCGCCGTTGGGTGTCCAGGTCTCACGGAACTGGCAGAGTTGCTTCGTTCAACCAGGGGTGTCGTCGGCGGGATAGAAGACGAGCACGACGTCGCGGCCGCGCAGCGCCGACAGAGTCACGAGATTGCCGCTATCGTCCGGGACGGTGAAGTCGGGGGCCGGGGTGCCGACGGGCAGCGGGTCGGAAAACAGCTCGGAGAGCATCTAGGGAATCGTAACGCGGACCGTGTTGCTGTGGGCGAGGCTCACCGAAATCAGCACCTGCTGCGCGCCCGAGACTCCGGCGGGGATCGGCGCGTTGAGCTGCCAGACGCCGGGCGCAATCGCGACGATGGCCGGCTGCAGCGGAGTCGCGCCGAGGAAGACGAGCGGCATCGTGCCCGCGGGTCCTATCCCGGTCGCGTAGACGACCAGCGTCCGCCCGGCAACTGTCGCGCCGAAAATTCCGGGCTGCACGGCTGCGACCTCGACGGGCGCGCTCGCCGTCTCGCTGGATGCCGCCGTCACGGTCACGATTCCGGCGCCGGTCGGCGTCGACGGCGGCGCGTAGAAGTTGATCTGCGCGTCGCTCGCATACAGGACGGTCGCGGCGATCCCGTCGACCGCGACGCCCGCCCCGGCGAGGTGTGCGCCGTAGATCGTCGCGAGCCCGCCGGCCGCGAAGCCCGGCGCGCCCGACGCCGCATTCACGACCGCCTCGATGGCGGGCACTGCGGTCCCGGCCCGGACCGTCAGCGACACTGCCGGGAGGGTCGACAGCGACAGCCGCAGTTGGTTCACGGCGCCGTCGCCGGGATTCCAGCGGAACGAGGCCAGTCCTTTCGCGTCGGTGACAGCGGTCGAGGGATACACCGCTCCGCCGGCCGATGGCACGGCGTCGACCGCGACTCCCGGGTACACGATCCCGTTGGCATCGGCGAGTCGGACCACCACGGGATCGGCCGCAATCTGCGTGAGCCTCAACTTCGACGCGCCGGCCACCTGCACGCGCGCGAATGCCGTCTCGTACCGCGGATCGCCGGGGAGCGCGCTCACTTCCTCGACCCCGGCCTTCACGCCGGAGTAGGCAAACGTCACGCTCGCCGCGCCGGCCGGAATCGTCACGGTCGCGGGGAACGTCGCATTCCCGTTCGGCGCCGTTATCTCGACCGGGAGCGCCGTCGCGGTCGGGCTCTGCACCTCGATCGTCGCGGTGCCCGAGGCGCCTTCCGCGATCCCCGCCGACGGGAACAGCGAGAGCTTCAACGCGCGACGCAGCGACGCGTCCGCCGACGCGCGATCACCCGACGCCTTCGCATAGAACGCCTCGAACTGTTGCCGGTACGCTTCGACTCTGGCGAGGTCCGAGGCCGACGGATCGGCCCCCTGCGGTGTCACGAGGATGAACGCGAACCGGAAGCGCCGTTGCGCGATGTTGTAGTCCGGCGTGCGCCGGCCCATCGCCTGGATCACCTCGCCGACCGCGATATTCTGCCGCGTCCCGTCGAACTTCACGCCGCGCGCGGGATGCCACGTCTGCATGTACGACGGCGCGTCGCGGACCACGAACATGTCCGGGACGTCCGCGGGCGCGCGGAAACCCATCAGGTACTGGTCGAGCGGCGCGTACTGCTGCACCGTGTCGGTGGTGAGGAAGCGCGGCGAGACGCCGGGACCCTGGTCGAGGATCCGCTCGCCTTCGAGCAGCGACGCCTCCGAATTGAACGTGAACGCCCAGTGCTGATTCTGGTAGCCGAGCATGGGGCGCGCCGTCGGATCGCTCGGGTCCGTGATGCTCGCGTACGCGAGGAACAGGTGGCCCGTTTCATGCGCGATGGTAGTCACCGGCGTGTCGCCGGCCTGCGACCGAGCGGGCACGAGAGCGTTGGGGTCGACCGGGTACTGCGAGAGCGGTCCCATGTTGAGCACGGCCTGCAGTCGCGACGGCGACCCGTACTGCGCGCCATCGTCGCGCGGCGCCGCGCCGTAGCCGGTCCCGCGACTGCGCACGGTCGACTCATACGCGATCACGCCGCCGGGCAGCGCCGCGATATCCATATTGTTGTAGATGATGAGGTAGTCGTAGGCGTCCTCGTGCGTCTCATAGAAGCGTTGTGCGACGGTCACGACGTCGACGTCGAGGGCGTTGCCGAAGCGCTCGGCGACCGCGCCGGCGTACACGGCGGAAGGGTCGGTGCGGTAATCGACCAGCGTCGTCCCGCCCTTCAGAGTGCCCGGCGCAATTCCGACGACAGCGCTTGCCGGCGTTACCCCGTTGTACGAAAACTCGATGCGGCCGTCAGGGTAAAGCTTCGCCTGGAACGTTTGCCGCGCGCCCGCGCCGGACGCTGTCCACTCCGGGACGGCGGTCCAACTGACCACGACGCGGCCGGCCTCGGCGAGCACGCGCACGCCGCCGGCAGTCTGCGATGGATCGAGATCGTCGAACAGCGGCGCGATGCGCGGCGGACCGGCAGTCATGCGCCCGAGTGAACGATCGGTGCTGGCGCTGTCCGGCGCGGTGAACGTCAGGTTCCCATCCGAGTTGACGTTGACCTCGCGGTAGGCGGCGCCGAAGAAGGGGAAGGCGAACGGCAGCGCGACGAGGCGGCTATCGTCGTCGTCGAGCGCCGCCAGAGGAGCGCCCTGCGATGCCGCGGCCGCGTCGTACCCGCCGTCCACGACCGCGAACGAATACCCGCCGCCCGCGGGCGTGAATCGAAGCGTCTTCTGTTCGAGATTGAACTCGTTCTGGCGCGCGACGATGCCGCCGGTGTCCTCGACGATGGCGATGTTCCCGGAGTCGCGGTTTGCGGCGCGAACCCGCGCCGGCTTGCGCGCGCGATGCAGAAACAGCCGCTCGGCGGGCGTCTGAGGTGTCGTCCCGCATTGCTTGTCGTCGTGCCGCGCCCAGAGCGTCGCCGCCACGCAGACAATCGAAGCGAGGACCCGGGTGCGGCGCATACTCTTACGCTACCGCGGGTGGAAGGTCAGGGTGCTAGACGCCTTCACGCTCCCGAACGGCATCGGGAACGGGCGCGCGTAATAGTAGGCGTCCCACTGATCGCGGTAGTGCGTCGAGAGCACCTGTCCCGATTGTCCGGTCACGAGGTTCAAGAGCGAGCGCTCCCAATCGGCGGTGTCCGCCGTCATCCGCATCGACGGCGCGAGTTGCGTCGTCGTCTGCTTTACCGTGGTCCCCGACCCGCTCATCGGGACCGGTCCGATATCGAAGTAATGGCCGATCATCGGGATCTGGTGCGTCACCGGATGGTCGATAGCGATGCGCAGGTAGCGGCCGTATTGCCACTTCTCGGCATCGTTACCCTGGATGCGCTTGCCTTCCTCGACCGCGTCCACGAACGCGCGCAGCAGCATCGAATCGTAGTCCTCAAACCAGCCCGCGGGGCGTTCGCGGAGCAGTTTCTCGACCACCGCCGTGCCGATCTGATTCAGGTACTCGAGCCCCTTGCCCGGCGCGGCGCGCTCCACCATCGCGGTGCGCACATGCTGATATGCCAACTCCACGACGAACGGCGCGGCGAGCTTCTGATCCATCTGTCCGTCCCACTTGCGCAGAAGCTCGATCACCGCGTCGAGGCTGGCCGAGTGCGCCTTGCGGCGGTCATAGGCGGCGACCAACTGGTCCGCGAGGAAGCGATCGAAAGCGGCGTAAACGTCCTTCTGCACCGTGATCATGTCGGACGCCTGCCAGCCCTTGCGCGCCGCCAACAGGTTACGAATCTGCTGCGCTCGAAATGGCGCTGCGAAATTGCCGTTGACCGGGTACGGGAAGTCCGCCGGGAAGGGATTTTGGTTGGCGGTCACGACCATCCCCGAGGCTGGGTTGTACGACGACGGCAGTTCCTCAAACTTCATGAAGCCGTCCCATTCGAATTCGCCCGACGAGCCATCGACCGGAACGTCGCCGCGGTATCCGTGCCGTTTCGGCAGGAATCCGGCGGCGTGATAGCCGATGTTGCCGTCGACGTCCGCGTAGACGAAATTCGAGCCGGGGCCGCTGAGGCGCGCGACGGCGGCGGTGAACTCCTGCCAGTTGCCGGCACGGTCGATATCGAGAAATGGATACTGTACGAAGCCCGGCTCAGCGGCGGTCCAGCGGAGGCTCATGCGATCCTGGCCGTCGGCGGCAAAGATGGGGCCGTGGCGCGTCACCCAGACCGTCATCTCGACGGCCGCCTGTCCCTTGACCGCGATCCGCTCGCGCTCGCCGCGCGCTTGCTCGATGTGCCCTTGATAAAGGTAGCGCCCGGTCCGCTCGTCGATCTTCTCCACGTACAGGTCCTGGACGTCGTACCCCAGATTCGTGATGCCCCACGCGATCCGCTGGTTGTGACCGACGATGATTCCCGGCGCGCCCGGCAGCGCCACACCCGCCACCTCGAGCCCGGGCGCGCTCAGGTGGGTCATGTACCAGATCCCCGGCAGCGAGTATTCCAGATGCATGTCGTTGGAGAGCAGCGGCTTGCCGGACGCCGTGCGGCTCCCGGCGACAGCCCAGGCGTTCGAGCCGGGCAGGAAATCGCCCGCCGTCCGGCCGGGGAACAGGAAGTCGACCAGGTTCGCGTCGCCGACCGCGCGCATCTGCCGCTTCAGCAGATCGGTGCGGAACGTCGTCGTGAGGTCGCGGTACATGTGCAGGCAGATCAACAACGAATCGATGACACTCCACGGACGAGGCTGATATTTCACTGCTGTAAATTCCACCGGCAGGTTGTGCAGGTGGGTGGAGAGGTACTGATTCACACCTCGCGTATACGCGGCCATGGCGGCTCGCTCGGGGGCCGGCATCGAAAGGTAGGCGTCCTCCGCGATGCGTCGCAGCCGCAGCCGTCGCGACTCCTGGTCGGTTTCAAGCGCCCTCGCCCCGAAGATCTCGGAAAGCTCGCCGGCGCTGAATCGCCGCAGCAGGTCCATCTGGAACATCCGCTCCTGCGCCGTCACGTAGCCTTGAGCGAACAGAGCGTCGTCGAGGGAGGCGGCGTGGATGTGCGGCTCGCCGAGGCTGTCGTAATTTACCTGGACGTCCGCGCCAATCGGGGCTTCGATGGTTCCCGAATGCTGCGCGAGGGGTCGCCAGGCGACCCAGTAAACCGCGCCCAATACGACGATGGCCGCCAGAATGAGAATTGCGTTAACGAGCTTAACCAGCCGCGAACTCAGGGGATCGTTCATCAGAGGGTACGTAAACTCCCATGATAACCGTCCCGCGGCCGGGCGCCGGGTCCGATTCGAGAGCAAAAAAATGGGCACGCTCCCGGGATACTTTGGAGCGTGCCCACCTACGTAACGGAGTTAGTTGGTTACTGATAAAGACGCGCGGCTCGCCCATTCGTTAGTCCGCGTCGGCTAAAATATTTCTGGGCGTGACCGATACCGCGTTTCGTATTCTGCTCGTTGTCCTGCTGATCGTGGTCAACGGGTATTTCGCCGGCGCTGAAGTCGCGCTGCTCTCCGTGAGGCAGTCGCGGCTACGCCAGCTTGCCGAAGAGGGGCACGTCGGCGCCCAGGCGGCGCTCAACCTCCTCTCCAACCCCGGACGCCTGCTTTCCGTGACGCAGGTCGGCGTCACCCTCGCGAGTCTCGGACTTGGCTGGGCGGGCGAGGATACGATGTTCACGCTGCTGACGGCCGCGTTCGCCGGCATTGTGACGGCTGCCACTGCCCCGTACTTCCACGGTCTGAGTTTCATCCTTTCGTTCCTGATCGTCAGCTACTTCCACGTGGTGATCGGCGAGGTGCTGCCCAAGAATCTCGCGATCCAAAAGGCCGATCGGATCGCCGTCCTGGTCGCGCCCGCGCTGCTCGTCTTCAACCGCATCTCCACGCCCTTCGCGGTGGTGATCGAGCGCTCGACCCGCGCCATCATGCGCGCGCTCAAGATCAAAGGAGGGGCGCACGCGGGAGGCGGCCATTCCGCCGAGGAGTTGAAGCTGATCGTGAGCTCCAGCCGCGGACTCGGCTACCTGCCCGAGGCGCAGGAAGACATGATCCACCGCGTCCTCGACCTGGAGACGGTGGTCGTGCGCGAGATCATGGTGCCCCGTAACGACATCGTCTCGATCGACTCCTCCTCCACGCTCGACGACGTGATTCAGGCGATGATCCGCGAGCAGCACTCGCGCCTGCCGGTCTATCAGGGGTCGCCCGAGAAGGTCGTGGGGTACCTGCATTACAAGGATCTGCTGCCGATCTGGGAGGACCGCCGCCGCGCCATACGTACCGGCCGTCCGAGCCGCTCCTTCCGGATCGAGCGCCTGTTGCGCCCGCTGATCGTCGTGCCGGAGACGAAGCCGCTCTCCCAGATGCTCGACGAGTTCCGCCAGGGCGGTTCCCACATCGCGATGGTGGTGGATGAGTTCGGGACGATCGCCGGTCTGCTGACCGTCGAAGACGTCCTCGAGCAGGTCGTCGGGCCCATCTCCGACGAGCATGACGAGAAGACCGGGCCTCCCGCCGCCGAGGCAGACGACGTCGAACTCGACGGCGCCACGCGCATCCGCGATCTCGAAAACGAGTTCGGCATCGAGATCCCGTCCGAGGGAGGTTTCGAGACATTGGCCGGGTTCCTGCTATTCCGTCTCGGAGAGATTCCGCATGTCGGGGAGACCGTCGAGTTCGACGGTCGCCGCTTCACGGTCATGCAAATGGACCGCAATCGGATCGCCCGGGTGCGCATCGAGAAGCTGCCCGGTCCCGCGAAACAGCCAGTCCAGACGGCGGGGTAGAATTGAGGCGACGTGTTAGGCATTGACCGCCAAGCAGCCCGCTACACCTGGACCGCAGCGCTCGTGCTGATCCTGCTCTGGCTGGTGTACCAGGTCCGCTCGACGATGTTCGTCTTCATCCTGGCGATCCTGCTGGCCTACCTGCTCTCGCCGCTGGTGAACCTGCTCAACCGCGTTCTGCCGAGCCGCACGCGCACGCCGGGGCTCGCGCTGGCGTACGTGATCTTCGTAGCCGCGGTCGTGCTGATCGGGGTCAAGATCGGGACGACCGTCGCCGAACAGGCGAAGGCGTTCGAGAAGGACTTGCCGAACCGGATCTCGACGTTCGAAGCGCCCAACCCGAAACTTCCGGAGGTGATCAATACGGTCAAGAAGCAGGCGCTCGACAAGCTCCGCAGTCAGGTCGCGAGCGGCGGGTCGGATGCTCTTTCCACAATGGCCCAGGCCGGCGTGAAGTTCCTGAGTGTCGCGAGCGACCTCATCTTCGTCGTCGTCATCCCGATCCTCTCGTTCTTCTTCCTGAAGGAGGGCCCGACGATCCGGGAGCACATTCTCGAGCTGATCGGCGACGGCCCCAAGCGCGAGCTCCTCGACGACGTGATGGCGGACGTCCACCTGCTCCTGCTGCACTACATGCGCGCGCTGGTCGTGCTGTCGTTGGCCACTTTCACTGCGTACAGCATCTTCTTTTCGATCATGGGGGTGCCGTACAGCATCCTGCTGGCCGTCATGGCGGCCATCTTCGAGTTCATTCCCATGATCGGACCGCTCACGTCGAGTGTGGTGATTCTGCTGGTGAGCGTAATCTCGGGCTCGCCCGCCGTGCCGGTGATCGTTTTCCTGCTCGCGTACCGAGTGTTCCAGGACTACATCCTCTCGCCGCACCTCATGGGGCAGGGAGTCGAGGTGCATCCGCTGCTGGTGCTGTTCGGCGTGTTCGCCGGGGCCGAGATCGCGGGCATTCCCGGCACGTTCCTCTCGGTGCCGATCCTCGCTCTGGTGCGGATCCTCTATCGCCGCATCCGCAAATCGCGGATGGCGACGCGCCTCACGGAGCCGAAGCTCGTCGCATGACGCGCCTCTGGGCGTTGCTCGTCGCGGTCCCCGCGTTTGCCCACGTCGTTAGCATGAGCTCCGGCGAGCTCACCATCGAGGGCGCGCACGGACGGTACGAACTCCGTATGCCGCTCTATGAGGTGACTCATGTGGCGCATCCCGAGACGGCATTGCTGGAGCATGTGCGGTTTGCCGGCGCTCGTCTGGTGAGCAGCAATTGCCGCTCGGAGAGCGGACGCGACGCCTACATCTGCGACGCCGAGTACGATTTCGGCGCGCCGCCCGACCGTCTCGACGCCGAGTGTACGCTCGCCGCGATCACCGTCCCGACCCACGTCCACCTGCTGCGCGTCGCGATGGGCGACAAGCACGATCAGGCGATGTTCGACCTCAACTTCACGCGCGCCACGCTGCGGTTTCGTCCGCCGAGCGCCGCGGAGGTCGCAGTCACGGAGATGGCGGGAGGGTTCAAACGGGCTCTCGGAGGGGCGGCGCAGATTCTGTTCCTGGCGGCGCTGGCGCTGGCGGCGCGCAGCCGTCGCGAACTGCTGCTGCTCGTCGGGATGTTCCTGGTGGGACAGGCCGCCGCCGTATTCGGCGTGCCCTTCACCGGGTGGCAGCCCGCGCCGCGGTTCGTCGAGGCGGCGGCCGCGCTGACCGTCGCGTACCTCGCGGTGGAGATGCTGCTGCTGCCGAAAGCGGGGGCGCGGTGGGCGATCGCCGGCGTGCTCGGCGTGTTTCACGGGCTGTTCCTGTACCTGTTCGTGCAGACCGCCGATTATCGGCCGGGCTTCGTGCTGCTCGGCGCGGCGGTAGCGGAGGTCGCGGTCATTGCGGTGCTGGCGTCGATTTTCGCGAGGATGTTGCGCGTCCGGGCCGTGCAGGTTTCGGCATCGGCGCTACTGGTCTTCGGGATGGTCTGGTTCATCTTGCGGCTGCGAGGCTAGCGTTTTGTGGGGCGGCCAATTCTGGCCGCCGATCCGCTTTCAGCGGATCGAGCCGGCTGGAAAGCCGGCTGCGGGCAGGATTGCCCGCCCTACGGGCCGATCGGCTACGTACTTCGTCAGGTCGACGTCGCGGAACTCCCATTCGACGGCCGTACGACCGACCAGCAACTCCGGCGTGATCTCGATCCGCGCGGTGCGCGCCTCCTGGATCGAGATGCTCCAATAGGGATTCCCGCCGCCGACGTTGAAGTACGTCAAGTCGCGGTGGAGCGGCGAGAGCCAGTTCACCATCGGGCCGGTGGATCCCGATCGCGAGTAGCCCAAAGCGGATTTCCATTCCCGCCCCGTCTCCGAGCTCCACGCGCGCACGCGGCTGAACCGAGGTTCGTGCTCCGGCGACTCGCACTCGACCTTCAGGTGGGCCTGATCGCGAAAGTGGTCCTCGATCAGCGCCGTCATGCAACGTCCCACGCCCTCGACGTACGCCTGATCGTTCACGCGCATCCAAGCCGGTGTTCCGGGGCGGTAGATATCGACGGCGGCTCTTCCGCGGATGGTTACCGGCGTTTGGTGGAGCATCTGATATACGAGTGGCTGAATGATGTATTGGAGCCAATCCGGTGTCGGTCCGTTCCAGCCGGGCCAGCCCATGAAGAATGTGTACGCGGGCGGCTGTTCGGAGGGATTGATCCGTCGGCGCTCCACCTCGTGGAAGCGCTGCCCGGACGCGGTGACGATCTCAGAGTCGACCATCTCGACGCGGACATGCTGGCCCTCGGCGAGCCCATCGAACACGATGGGGAGCAAGACGACCGCGCGCCCTCCAAATCCGAACCGCCTGTTGCGCGACTCCGTGTCGAGCCGCATCGACACCTTCGGCCCGCCCGGTGTCACGGCCGTCCGCAGCGCGAGCGCCGAGGGCGGTAGCAGGTACGCGAAGAATAGCGATGCCGCGACCCCGAATCCTACCGCGATGCCGCGCGATAGGAGCACGCGCCGGCCGGCGTACTGTCCGATCAGCACCGCCACTCCTGCGACCGCGACGATCACGACGAGAAACTCGCGGCGGACGGTGTCGAGTATCGGTTCGAAGATGATCGGTTCGCGCCATCCCGTCCCGTTCAGCACCAGGAAGATCGCCGCCACCGCCACGACCTCCATCACGAAATGCGAGAAGCTCCGCACCAGCGACGCCAGCGCCAACGCCGGGATCGTCAGCGCGCATGCCAGGATGACCTGCTTCGCCAGCAGACTCGACGCGTACGCGATGGGCGAAAATCCGCGCATCGCGAGGATATAGCAATCCGCCACTAGCGCCGGCACATGCACGAACAGCACCGCGAACAGCGCCTTCGCCGCGAAGATCGACCGCGTCCGGAAGGGTCGCGTGATCCAGAACTGCCGGTCGCCCGGGATCGCGTCCTGCTCCACCGCGAGCGCGATCAGGCACGCCCACGCGATAGGAATCAGGATGTTCAGATAGCCTTCGGTCGACGAGATCAGCCAGTCGCTGCGCCACCGGTCCATCCGCGCCAGCGCGCCGAGCAGCACGGCCGCCGCGATGATCGCCGGCCATAGCCTCCGCACGTCTTTCTTGAGAATGTGCAGCGTCATTCCGTCCTCCTCGCCGACTTCGCCAGCGCGATCACGATCTGCCGCAACGACATCGGGCGGGCGACGATCTCCTTCGCTCCCGGGAAACGCTCCGCCACCGCCGCCGCGCCTTGAAACCGCGCGTCGGTGAATCGCACCACGTGCGGCGACCGCTCCACGTTCAGCCAATCCCGCGGCGCGCCGCCCGACGGCGCGTCCTCCGCGGTCACCTCGACCTCGCGGAAGCGCTCGAACAGCGACGCGATCTCCTCCACGAATTCGAGGCGCCCCTCGTTTAGGTACGCGACGTGGGTGGCGAAGCTCTCGATCTCGGCGAGGTCGTGCGACGCTAGCAGCACCGTCGCCTCCGGAGTTCGCTCCACGATGCTCTCGATGAGTTGCTCGCGGACCAGGACGTCGAGCCCGCTGAACGGCTCGTCGAGCACGATCAGCTTGGGCCGGTAGGCCAGCGACGCCGCCAGCGCCGCCTTCAGCCGCATGCCGCGCGAGAGCGCCCGCAGCTTCCGGTCGAGCGGCAGGCCGAAGGTGCGGACCAGCTCCGCGGCGTCCTCATCGCGCCACCCGGGGTACAGCGGCTTGCAATACGCGAGGAAGGCCCCAACCGTCATCCACTCCGGCAGCTCCTGATTCTCCGAGACGTACCCGATCTGCGACAGCTCCCGCGGACCGAGCCGCCGCGAATCGACGCCGAGCACCTCCGCGCGCCCCGAGGTCGGCCGCAGGATGTTCATGACGGTCTTGATCGCGGTGCTCTTGCCCGCGCCGTTCGGACCGAGCAGCGCGAACGCCGAACCCTCGGGGACGTCGAGCGTGAGCCCGTGGAGCGCCTCGTTGCGCCGGTACTTCTTCGTCAGCTCGTGGCACCGGATCATGCCGTCAGCTCCTTCCATTTGGCCGCGATCGCGCACTGCAACTCCTCGAGCGGAATCCCGAGCTGCATCGCCTCGACGGTCAAGCGCTCGACCTCGCGCCCGAGCACCCGCGCCCGTTCTCCGCGCGCCGCCGCCGGAGGCGCGCACACCACCGTCCCGATCCCCGGACGCACTTCGAGCAGTCCTTCGTTCTGGAGTTGCGCGATGACCTTCATCGCGGTGTTGGCATGGATTTTGAACGCCTTGCTCAAGGCGCGGACGGAGGGAAACGATTCGCCAGGCTGCAAACGTCCCGAGACGATCGCCCGCCTGGCGGCGAAGCCGACCTGCTCATGCACGGGAGCGCCGGGCCCGATCTCACACCGGAACGGAATCACAGGTGTAACATGCCACGTGTGACACCAGGAAGTCAAGAAGAAAAATTGACGTCCGTACGGATGAACGCCGACGCGGAGACGCAGAGAAAACCACCAAAGCAGCTTTCTTGGTGTTCCTCTGTGTCTCAGCGTCTCTGCGTCAAATCCTTACGCTTGTGCTCCGCCCGGAGCTTCGATCTCCCGCCGGACCGCGTCGAGGACGCCGTTGATGAACTGCACCGACTCCTCGGTCGAGTAGCGCCGTGCGAGTTCCAGCGCTTCGTCGATGGCCACCGGCGGAGGCGCTCCGCCGCGGGACATCTCCCAGACGGCCATGCGGAGAATATTACGGTCGACGGCGGGCATGCGCTCCATCCGCCAGTGCTCAGCGTGTTTCGTGATGCTCGCGTCGATGGCCGCGATGGCCGCGACGGTCCCGTGGACCAGTTCGCTCACGAACGGGTCGCGCTCCGGACGCTCTTCGGAGTAGAGAGTGTCGTAGTAGTTGTTGATCGCTTCGTCCACGGGATTCCGGCGGGAGTCCCAGGAGTAGAGAATTTGCAGCGCGCGCTGCCTCGATCTGCGGCGGGATGGCATCTAGGTCGTCTGCCGGAGCGTCTTCATCAGATTGGCCATCTCGATCGCGGTCATGGCGGCGTCGAAGCCTTTGTTGCCGCTCTTCGCGCCGGCGCGGTCGATCGCCTGCTCCAGTGTATTGGTCGTAAGCACGCCGAAGGCCACCGGGACGCCGGTGCTGGCGGTCACGTGCGCGATCCCTTTGGCCGCTTCCGACGCCACGTAATCGAAGTGCGGAGTCTCGCCGCGGATCACGGCGCCGAGACAAATGATCGCGTCATACCGCTTCTGCCGCGCCAGTTCGCCGGCCACCGCCGGCATCTCCCAGGAGCCCGGCACCTTGACGACGTCGACCTGCTCCATGTCTGCGCCCGAACGCGCCAGCGCGTCCATCGCGCCGCCCACCAACCGCTCCGTGATGAAGCTGTTGAACCGGCTCGTGACGATCGCGAACTTCAGGCCACTGGCCGTGAGCGTTCCTTCGAAAACCTTTCCCATATTCACTTTCCCGCGAAGACGGGTTTGCGTTTCTCGAGAAACGCCCGCGTCCCTTCGCGCCGATCTTCCGTGCCCGCGGCGAGGCCGAACGCCGCCGCTTCGTACCGCAGGCCCACTTCCATACCGCCTTCGAGCCCTGCGTCGACCGCGTCCATCGCCAGTCCGATTGCGAGCGGCGCATTGGCCAGCACCTTCTCCAGCCATGTCCGGCTATACGCGACCAGCTCCGCCTGCGGCACGACCGCGTTTACCAGTCCGATGCGGTGCGCTTCCGCCGCGGTAATCGGATCGCCGGCCAGCAGCAGCTCCAGCGCGCGTCCGCGTCCTACGAGCCGCGGCAGTCGCTGCGTCCCGCCGTATCCCGGGATCAGTCCCAGTTTGACCTCGGGCTGCCCCACCTTTGCGTTCTCCGACGCGAACCGCACCGTACACGCCATCGCCAGTTCCAGACCGCCGCCGAGAGCGAACCCGTTCACCGCCGCCACGCTCGGCTTGCGGCACGTTTCCAGCTTCCGGAAAACCTGCTGCCCGCGCGCCGCGTGGACGCTCATCTCGTAAGCCGAAAGCGCCGACAGCTCGTTGATGTCCGCGCCCGCGACGAAGGCTTTTTCGCCCGCGCCCGTCAGAATCAGGGCTCGAATCGCCGCCTCGCTCGCGACCCGGTCGAATGCGTCGCCCAGCTCCGCGATGACCGTGCTGGAGAGCGCATTGAGCTTCTCCGGACGGTTCACCGTGATCTGCGCGATGCCCCGCTCACCGGTCTCAAAGAGCAGCTGGCTGTACATCATCGAACAGTGTAGCAGGCTCCGCCCAACTGCTTTTCGCTCTGCGGTTTGGCGGATCTTAACAAAGTTTAACCACGGTTCCCATAACCCGGTGCGGCGCCGCTCCGTCCACAGACTAGACACTCGGAGAGGGCTACGTGAAGACGATCCTGTTCGCATTGACGGTTCTATCTGTGCCGATTTGGGCGCAGCCGCGCGGCGGCATGATGATGCGCTCGCCCGCGTTCCAGGCGCTCGACGCCGACCACGACGGCGCGATCTCCGCCGCAGAGCTGGCCAACGCCCCCGGTGCCTTGAAAGCGCTCGACAAGAACGGCGATGGGAAGCTCACCGAGGACGAGGTCCGCCCGCAGTTCGGCGAAGGCCGCGGCGGTCGTGGGGGCCGAGGCGGTCGTGGCGACGCGCCCGGCGAGACTGCCGCCCCGAGCGCCGACGAGATGGTCCAAACCCTGATGGCGTTCGACAAGAACGGCGACGGCAAGCTGACCAAGGACGAGCTTCCCGAGCGTATGCAGGGCATGTTCGACCGCGCCGACGCCAATCACGACGGCGTCCTGACCGCCGACGAGATTCGCAAATCGGCGCAGTCCGCCGGACCCGCCCAGCAAGGCCGCGGTCGTGGGGAAGGACGCGAAGAGGGCCGTGAGGGCCGCGGCGGACGTGGCGAAGGTCCGAGCTTCATGCGCATGGACCCGATCCTCGCTGCGATCGACACCAACTCCGATGGCGAAATCTCCGCCGCCGAGCTTGCTGGGTCATCAAAGTCTCTGAAGAAGCTCGACGCCAATGGCGACGGCCAACTCTCCGAAGACGAGGTCCGCATCCAAGGCTTCGGACGCGGACGAGGCCGCCAATAATTCCATGAAGACCACCTGGTTTGCCGGTATCGGCATCGCTGCCGCCGCGTTGTGCTTGAGCGGGGCTCCCACCGTCGGCCGTCCGCGGCCGCACGTGTTCCATGAAGAGAATGTCCTCGGGACGTCGTTCGAACTGAAACTCGCGGCGTCGACCCCGGAAGCCGCGGAGGCGGCCGAGACCGCCGCGCTCGCCGAGATCGCGCGCGAGTCCGCGATCCTCAGCTCCTGGGACTCCGCCAGCGAATTTAGCCGCTGGTTTCGCACGCAGGGACTGCCGGTCCGCGTCTCGCCGGAGCTGTTCGAGGTGCTCGGGCTGTTCGACACCTGGCGCGTCCGCACCGGCGGCGCGCTCGATGCCTCCGCCGAGGTCGTGACCCGCGCCTGGAAGACGGCCGCGGAACAGAAACGCACGCCGACCGCCGACGAGTTGGCGCGCGCGGTCGCCGAGGTCCGCCGTCCGCACTGGACGCTCGACGCCGCGGCGCATACCGCCACGCACCTCGACGACGCGCCCCTTGCGCTCAACTCGTTCGTGAAGAGCTACATCATGGACCACGCCGCCGACGCCGCTCTGCGCGCGCCCGGTGTGACAGGCGCCGTCCTCAATATCGGTGGCGACTTGGTCGTTCGCGGCAGCATCGCCGAGCCGGTCCAAATTGCGGATCCGCTTTCCGACGCCGAGAACAGCGCGCCCGCCGCCACCCTGACGGTGCAGGACCGCGCGGTCGCCACCAGCGGCGGCTACCGGCGCGGGTTCGATATCGCCGGCCGCCATTACTCGCACATCGTGGACCCGCGCACCGGCCAGCCGACTGGAGCCATCCTGAGCGCCACCGTGATCGCGCCGCGTCCCGCCGATGCCGGAGCGCTAGCCACCGCATTCTGCGTCCTGACGCCGGAGGAGAGCCGTCGCGTCGCCGCCACGGTCCCGGGCGCCGAGTACCTGCTGATCGCCGCCAATGGCCGCCGGATCGCGAGCCCCGGCTTCGCCGCCGCGATCCCGCTTCCGGTTCCTCAGGCCGCCGCGGACGAGGTCGCGGTCTCGTTCGAGCTCGCGCAATTGGGCGGGTTCGCGCGCCGTCCCTACGTCGCCATCTGGATCGAGGACAAGGACAAGTTCCCGGTCCGTACGCTCGCGCTCTGGTATCAGAAGCCGCGGTGGCTCCCCGAGTTGAAAGCGTGGTATCGCGACGATCGCATGCGGTCGATGGCGGAGGGCAACGACATCTCGGCGTCGGTCGCCAGCGCCACGCGCCCCGCCGGCAAGTACAACGTCAAATGGGACGGCAAGGATAACGCGGGCAAGCCGGTGAAGCCCGGCAAGTACACCGTCTGCATCGAAGCCGCGCGCGAGCACGGCACGTACGGGATCATGCGCCAGGAGATCGAGTTCGGCGGCGCGCCCGAGCATTTCACCGTCCCCGGAAACCAGGAGATCGCCAGTGCGACCATCGACTATCGCAAAGCCGCGCATTGACCCGGAGGAGGGGCCGCAACCCGTTCCGCGGCGGGAGCGCGCGAATCCGCTGTGGAAGCGACGGCTCGCCAGTTGGTCGCGGTGGCTGCACGTGTATCTCTCGCTCGTGAGCTTCGCGATCCTCTTCTTCTTTGCGGTGACCGGGCTCACGCTGAACCATCAACAGTGGTTCGCGAAGCAACAGAAGACGACGCAGTTCAAGGGCAAGGTCGACGCGGCGTGGCTGAAGGGCGACGTGAAGAAGCTCGAGATCGTCGAGTATTTGCGGTCGCACCATAAAATCTCGAGCGGGGTGAGCGAATTTCGCGTCGACGACAGCCAGGCGTCCGTGTCGTTCAAGGGCCCGGGCTACACGGCGGATGTGTTCATCGATCGCGAGTCCGGCGCCTACGACGTCACGGAGACGAAGATGGGACTGGCCGCAGTCCTGAACGATCTGCACAAGGGGCGCGACAGCGGGAAGGCGTGGGGTTGGGTGATCGACGCGTCGGCGGTGTTTATGACGTTCGTGTCGCTGACGGGCATCGTCCTGCTGCTGTTCCTGCAGAAGCGCCGTTTTTCGGGGCTGATGGCGGGGGCGGTGGGCGCGGTCCTCTGTTACGTCGTGTACCTGCTCTGGGTGCCCTGATTCTCGCGGCAACCGCAGAGGGCCACCCGGCGGCTGTGGGATACTGAAGAGAAGTTTCCCCACAGCATGGATCGCGAATTCATCCGCAATTTCTCTATCATTGCGCACATCGACCACGGCAAATCGACGCTGGCGGACCGCCTGCTCGAAACCACCGGCGCGCTGACCAAGCGCGAGATGATGGAGCAGGTGCTCGACTCCATGGATTTGGAGCGCGAGCGCGGCATCACCATCAAGGCCCACGCCGTCCGCCTGAACTACCGCGCCGATGACGGCAACATGTACCAGTTGAACCTCATCGACACGCCCGGCCACGTCGATTTCTCGTATGAGGTGTCGCGCAGTTTGCAGGCGTGCGAAGGCGCCCTCCTGGTGGTCGACGCGTCGCAGGGCGTCGAGGCGCAGACGCTCGCCAACACGTACCTGGCGCTGCACCACAACCTCGAAATCATCCCGGTCATCAACAAAATCGACCTGCCGGCCGCCGAGCCGGAGCGCATTCGCGAACAGATCGAGACCATCATCGGGCTCGACGCCAGCGACGCGGTGCTCTGCAGCGCCAAATCCGGAGTCGGCGTGCACGACATCCTCGAGCACATCGTCCATAAGGTGCCGTTTCCGAAGGGGTCGGCGGACCTGCCGCTGCGCGCCCTGATTTTCGATTCGTGGTTTGACCCGTACCGCGGCGTCATCATCCTGGCGCGCGTGATGGAGGGCCGGCTGCGGATGGGGCAGAAGATCCGGCTGTGGTCCAACGGGCAGGCGTTCGACGTCGAAGGCTTGGGCTACCAGGCGCCGAAAGCGACGCCGTGCGACGAACTCTCGGCGGGCGAGGTCGGGTTCCTGTTCGCGACCATCAAGAACGTCGCCGACGCCAAGATCGGCGATACCATTACCGACCACCAGAACCCCGCTTCGGGGCCGCTGCCGGGCTTCGAAGAGATCAAGCCAATGGTCTTCGCCGGACTCTATCCGGTGGAGTCGCACGAACACGGCCTGCTGCGCGACGCGCTCGAAAAACTGCGGTTGAACGACAGCGCGTTCAGCTTCGAGCCCGAGAACTCGGTCGCGCTCGGCTTCGGCTTCCGCTGCGGCTTCCTCGGACTGCTGCACCTCGAGATCGTGCAGGAGCGGCTGGAGCGCGAGTTCCAGGTCGACCTGATCACGACGGCGCCCGGCGTGCGGTACCGCATCACTCTCACGGATGGCGGCATCGCCGAGGTCGACAATCCGACCAAGTTTCCGGACCCCTCGCTGATCAAGCAGATCGAAGAGCCGATCATCGATGCGACCGTGATCACGCGCGAGGAATACCTCGGCGGCATCCTGGCGCTGCTCGAAGAAAAGCGCGGGATTCAGAAGAAGTTCGAGTACATCGGCGGCGGCCGCGTGATGCTGGTCTACGAAATGCCGCTCAACGAGATCGTGCTCGATTTCTACGACCGGTTGAAGTCGGCGTCGCGCGGGTACGCGTCGCTGGACTACCATTTGTCGGGCTTCCGCGTGTCGCCGATGGTGCGGCTGGACGTGCTGGTGGCGGCCGAACCGGTGGACGCGCTCTGCATGATCGTCCATAAGGAATTCGCCCACGAGCGCGGGAAGGAACTCATCTCGCGGCTGCGCAAGCTGATCCCGCGGCAGATGTTCGAGGTGGCGCTGCAGGCGGCGATCGGCAATAAGATCGTCGCGCGCGAAACGATCTCGGCGCTACGCAAGAACGTGATCGCCAAGTGCTACGGCGGCGACATCAGCCGCAAACGCAAGCTCCTCGAAAAGCAGAAGGAAGGCAAGAAGCGCATGAAGCGGGTCGGCCGCGTCGAGATCCCGCAGGAAGCGTTCCTGGCCGTGCTGAAGGTCGGGCAGGGCTCCGACGAGGAGTAGGTAGGGCAGGCCTTCAGCCTACGCGGGACTTCAGTCCCGCTCTGACACCCCGGGTATAATGCAGCGATATGAAGTCGCTGCTCGTCCTCCTGCTTGCCGCCACATCGTGTTTACACGCCCAAGGCCGCGCCCAACAGGCGCAAGGCGGCCGCGGCGCGCCCGGCTCGGGCGCCATCTTTAGCGGCACGGTTGACGAGACGCCGGTCGTCACCAAGCACTCGATCGAGCTCGGCGGGAAGACGCTGAACTACACCGCGACCGTCGCGCAGATGCCGCTGCACGACGCCGGCGGCGACACCGAAGCGCACATCTTCTACGTGGCGTACACGCTCGACGGCGCCGACGCTGCGAAGCGCCCGCTGACGTTCGCGTTCAATGGCGGGCCGGGGTCGGCGTCACTGTGGGTGCACATGGGCGGGATGGGACCGCGCAGTCCCAAACTGCTGCCGAACGGGTCGATGCCGCCGCCTCCGTACCAACTCGCCGACAATCCGAACACGTGGCTCGACACCACCGACCTCGTTTTTATCGACCCGGTCGGCACCGGCTACAGCCGCGCCAAGAACGCCGACGTCGCGCGCCGCATGAATAGCGTGATGGGCGATCTGCAGTCGGTCGGCGAGTTCATCCGCATGTACCTGACGCGGACGAACCGACAGCTTTCGCCGCTGTACCTGGCGGGCGAGAGTTACGGGACTTTTCGTGCGGCGGGACTTGCGGGATATCTGATCGATCGTGGGATCGCGTTCAACGGCGTCGCGCTGATCTCGACGACGTTGAATCTGGAAACGATCTGGTCGCGCGCCGACGATCTCGTCTTCGCGCTGGAATTCCCGACCTACGCGGCGGACGCCTGGTATCACAAGAAGGTCGCCGCCGATCTCCAGAAGAAGGACCTCCGCTCGTTCCTCAAGGACGCCGAGAACTTCGCCATGGGCGAATATTCGACGGCGCTGAACAAGGGCGACGAGTTGCCGGCTGCCGAGCGGAAGGCCGTCGTCGAGAAGATCGCGAGATTCTCCGGGCTGGAGCCGCGGTATATCGACGAGAGCAATCTGCGCTTCGACGTCGGACACTTCACGCGGTCGCTGCTGCGCGAGAAGCATCAGACGATCGGCCGCTTGGACGGTCGATTGACCGGTCCGTCGTCGATGGACACGGGCGAGACGTCGGAGTTCGACCCGTCGAACACCCTGATCGCGCCGCCCTTCAGCGCGGCGTTCACGAACTACGTCCGCAACGAGCTGGGGTATAAGACGGACCTCTTCTACCACGTGAGCGGCGGCATCATGACGTGGGATTGGGGCGTCCAGAACGGCTTCGCCGAGAGCTCGACGCTGCTGCGCAATGCGTTCGCGAAGAATCCGTACATGAAGGTGATGGTCGCGGCGTCGTATTACGATCTGGCGACGCCATACTTCGCCGCGCAGTACACGTTCAATCACATGGGGCTCAATGCCGAGATGCACAAGAACATCGTGTGGAACTACTACCAGGCCGGCCACATGATGTACATCGACAGCGATTCGCGGGCGAAGCTGAAGAAGGACATGGCGGACTTCATCAAGTCGGCGCTGCCCACGCCGTAGCGTTCGATAACGCAAACAGAGCCGCGCACGATAGTAAGCGGTTGTCGCAGCAACCGAAACTGCCGGGCCGCCGTGTGGCGGCGACGCCAATCCATCGGCGTAACAAGCGACCGCTTACTATCGTGCGCGGCTCTGTTTCGGGTCCGAATGGTGCTAGCCAAGGTAGCTCTGCTAGACTAGCGAGATCCTTCCACGTCGAAGAGGGGTACTCATGTCCACTCCCGCTTCCGGCGACAATTTCTCACGTTTCGACGACTACTGGCTCGACTCGGCTTACGACGAGATGTTCGAGGGCGCCGGCGCTCCGCGCCCGCACTATCGCGCCCTCCATCAGCTCCTCGCGGAGGTTCCGGCCGCCGAAATGCGGCGCCGCAAGCAGGCCGCCGACGTCACGTTCCTCAATCAGGGCATCACGTTCACGGTCTACGGCCGCGAGGAGGGCACCGAGCGCATCTTCCCCCACGACCTGCTGCCGCGCATCATCACCAGCGCCGAATGGGAGACCATCGAACGCGGGCTCGCGCAGCGGATCACCGCGCTCAATCTCTTCCTCAAGGACATCTACGGCGAGGGGAAGTGCCTCGCCGCCGGCGTCGTGCCGCGGCACATCGTGTACTCATGCAAGCATTTCCGCCGGCAGATGCGCGAGTTCTCCGTGCCGCGCGATATCTACATCACCGTCGTGGGCTCCGACCTGATCCGCATGCCGGACGGCCGCTTCGTCGTCCTCGAGGACAATCTGCGCGTCCCCAGCGGCGTGTCCTACATGCTGACGTCGCGGCAGGTGATGAAGCGCGTCTTCCCCGAGCTCTTCCGCACCGCGGGCGTGCGGCCCATCGACCATTACAGCCAGGCGCTGCTCGCTACGCTCCGCGCGCTCGCGCCCGAGGGCCGGCCCGACCCGAACATAGTGCTGCTTACGCCCGGCGTCTTCAACTCCGCGTATTTCGAGCACGCGTTCCTCGCCCGGCAGATGGGCATCGAGCTGGTCGAGGGCCGCGACCTGGCGGTGCACGACAATATCGTCTACATGCGGACCACCGCCGGCCTCCGCCGCGTCGACGTGATCTACCGGCGCGTGGACGACGATTTCATCGACCCTCTCGCGTTCCGCTCCGACTCCACGCTCGGCGCGGCGGGGCTGTTCAACGCCTACCGGTCGGGCAACGTGACGCTGGCAAACGCGCTCGGCACCGGCGTCGCCGACGACAAGGCGCTGTACGCCTACGTGCCCGCGATCATCCGCTATTTTCTCGGCGAGGATCCCGTGCTCGACAACGTCGAGACCTATCTCTGCGGGGATCCGGCGCAGCGCGACCACGTGCTCGGCCGCCTCGATCAGTACGTTGTCAAAGCGGTCGGAGAATCGGGCGGTTACGGGATGCTGATCGGTCCGAACAGCACCGCCGCCGAGCGCGAGGAGTTCCGGCAGCGGATCCAGGCGGATCCGCGCAACTACATCGCGCAGCCCACGATCCAACTGTCGCGTGCGCCTTGCTTCTTCGAGGGCAGCGTCGAGCCGCGCCACGTTGATCTGCGCCCGTACGCCTTGTTTGGCGACCCGATCACCATCGTCCCCGGCGGTTTGACGCGCGTCGCGCTGCGGAAAGGGTCGCTGGTGGTCAACTCGTCGCAAGGCGGGGGAAGCAAGGACACCTGGGTGCTCCACTAGGACGAAAGCATGCTGTCACGAGTCGCCGACAATCTTTACTGGATGAGCCGCTACCTGGAGCGCGCGGAGTACACGGCGCGCGCCGTCGGGGTCCACTTCAGCCTCATGCTGGAGCGCGAGGAGGGTCCGGAGGCGGGACGCTGGACGCGCCTGCTCACGGCGCTCGGTTCGAAGGAGCCGCCGACGGACGATCCGTTCGGGGCGCTGGAGGCGTTCGCCCTGACGCAGATGGTGGATTCGATTGACGGCGCGCGCGAGAACGCCCGCCAGGTGCGCGAGCAGATCGGATCCGAGGTGTGGGAGGAGCTGAACCGCCTGTTCCACGAATCGAAGCGGCTCGGCGCGCCGGCCGCGTTCCGCGCGCAGCCGTTCGATCTCATTAGCGCGGTCAATACGGGCGCCCACCTCTTCCACGGCATCATCGACTCCACCATGCTGCACGGCGAGGGCTGGCAGTTCATCCAGGCGGGCCGGTTCATCGAGCGCGTCCAGCACACCGTCCGGCTGCTCGACCGGCATTTCAGCGACTTCCCGCCGGACACGAGCGAGGCGATGAACGCCTCCGAGCACATGGAGTGGGTCGGGCTGCTGCGCAGTTGCACCGCGTTCGAGGCTTACTGCAAGGTGTACACCGCCGACGTCAGTCCCGGCCGGATCGCGGAGTTTCTGCTGCTCAACGCGGAGTTCCCGCACGCCGTGCGCTTCGGCGCGGACTCGCTGGCACGGTCGCTCGAAGCGGTCCATCAGGTCGCCGCCGGGCGCAAGGCGGACCGTCTCGGCAAACTCGCCGGACGACTGACCGCCGCGCTCAGCTTCACCCCGATCGAGGAGATCATGGGCAATTTGCACGAGTTCACCGTCACCATCCGCCGCCTCTGCGGCCAGATTCACGACGGCATCTACCAGGCGTCCATCGCCTACCCGATCGATACGGCTCTGGGGTCCTGATGTTCTATTCGATTCGCCATTTGACCAAATTCCGCTACTCCGCGCCGGTCAGCGAAAGCGTGATGGAGCTGCGCATGTGCCCGCGGTCCGAGGGCGCGCAGCGGTGTCTCAATTTCAAGCTGACGGTCACGCCGCGTTCGCGCACGAGCTCGCATCGCGACTACCTGGGCAACGTCGTACACTACTTCGACGTGCCGGGCGCGCACCGGAATCTCACGATCCTGGCGCATGCGATGGTGGATGTGGCTCCGCGTCCTCCGCTCCCCACGGACCTCGGCGCGGGCGCCTGGGACCGGCTGGAGCAGGAGATCGCGGCGGGCGATTTCTGGGAGAACCTCGCGCCCAGCCAGTTCGCGCGCTGGTCGGACCCGATCGACGAGTTCGGGCGGGAACTGGATTTGCCGCTGGCGGCGGCGCGCGACGTCGACCCGCTGCTGCTCGCGATCGCCCTCAGCGACAAGGTGCACGACGCCATCGAGTACGTCCCCAAGAGCACGCGCGTCGATTCACCGGTCGACGTGGCGCTGGAGAATCGTCAGGGCGTCTGTCAGGACTACTCGCACATCATGATCGCGCTGGCGCGGCGGATGGGGCTGCCGTGCCGGTACGTGAGCGGCTACCTGTTTCACCGGCAGGGACAGCGGACGCGGTCGACGGAAGGCGCGACGCACGCGTGGGTCGAGGTCTATTTGCCGGATTTGGGCTGGATCGGGTTCGACCCGACGAACCAAACGGTGGCTGACGAAACCCATGTGCGCACCGCCATCGGGCGGGATTACGCGGACGTGCCGCCGACGCGCGGAGTTTTCAAAGGCGGGGCGACGAGCGAGCTGATCGTGGCCGTCCGCGTGGCGCCATCTGACAAAGCGCCGCCACCGGAGACGGAGATCGAGACGGAGGACTGGTCGTCGGTGACGCCGCCGGAGCGGCCGGAACCGGAGCCGATCGCGGAGCAACAGCAGCAACAACAGCAGTAGCTATCGCTTGGGCGGAGAAGGGTCGTGCTTCGCCTCGTTCCAGCCCTCGCGGAGCTCCTTGCCGGCGTGTTTCGCCTCGGCTGCGGCTTTCTTGGCGGCGAGTTCGGCCTCGTTGGCGGCCTCATGCGCCTCGCGTCCAAGCTGGCGCGCCGGCGGCTCGCCGCGCCGGTTGTCGGCGCAGCCGGCAAGGGCCAGGGTCAAGAGAACGATCGCGGTCGAGATGTGACGTCGCATGAGAATGCCTCGGGCGTGTGAATGCACGCCGAGGTCCAGCGCACGCTTCGACTGGAAGGCAGGTTTGTGGGCGGGTTGCCCGTTTTGGGGTGTTTAGGTCGCTGAATCTAAAGGCGTCGAAGTCCGGATTTGGGCAATCCGCCCAGAATCTACCTTGTAGATCTGGAGCGTCGTGCCACAAATGCAAGGATGCCGCGCTTTTCCTGCGCTTCTTGACTTTCACAACCCGGGTAATTTATTCTGCGAGTTCGACTTGGCCGCGCTCCGGCCATTCCTATGCGGGAAAACAAGCACCACGTTCCAGAGACCGTCGAACGGTTGCTGGATTCGACTCTGGAAAGCGTGGACAGCGCCGAAGAACTGGCGCTCGGGCTGGCGGAGCGGGCGGGCTTTGACGACGACGATTTGATGAAGATCGGAATGGCCGTGCGGGAGTCGATGGTGAATGCCGTCGTCCACGGCAACCGGTACAACGCGAATAAGAAGGTGCACTTCTCCGTCACGCATTCGCCGGAGAACCTGACCATCCGGGTCGCGGACGAAGGGGAGGGCTTCGACGTCGAGAGCCTGCCCGATCCGCTGGCCCCGGAAAACTTGATGCGCACCTCGGGACGCGGCATCTTTTTGATCCGCTCCTTTATGGACGAGTTCGACATCCGCCGGCGGGAACGCGGGGGGATGGAAATGACTTTAGTGAAACACTCGGGTTCCAAGTAGTTTCGGCATTCAGCCAGGAGGCATATTTCGTGAGCGTAAAGTTGAACACTCGGCAAGTGGGGGACGTGAGCGTAGTCGACGTGGCCGGACGGATCACGTTAGGCGAAGGGTCGGCCGCCCTGCGCGAGGCCATGCGCGACCTCATCGCGAAGAACCAGAAGAAGATCCTGCTCAACCTCGGCGAGGTGAACTACATCGATAGCTCGGGAATCGGCGAGCTGGTGTCGGGCTTCACCAGCGTGAGCAACAGCGGCGGCACTCTGAAGCTGCTCAACCTCAACAAGCGCGTGAAGGACCTGCTCCAGATCACCAAGCTCTACACCGTCTTCGATGTCCATGAAGACGAGGCGGGCGCGATCCGAAGCTTCTAAAAAAAGCTGCTCTCGCCAAGGCGCAAAGCCGCAAAGGAAATTCAAAAGCTAGGTTTTGACGTTCCTTTGCGTCTTGGCGTCTTTGCGAGAGAATGCGTTTTCCTAGCCTCCCCCGACGAACTGGACGATCTCGATTTGTGCGCCTGCACGCAGTGAGGTCGTGTCCCAGAGGGGCTGCTTGACGATGCGGCGGTCGAGTTCGACGGCGACGCGCGCGGGGTCCAACTCCAGTTGATGCAGGAGATCCAGGATCGTCGCGCCCTCCGCGGCGGCGCGAGATTCTCCGTTGACCACGATGTCGATGGGCATGTGCTTGGTTGACACCCTTGTTTTCCAACAATTATAGTCAAATTTGAGATCTCTCTACCCTCATGCCTGAGACCTATACTGAGAGGTTTTTCCCTATCGTCGTGCAGGCCATCATCGCGATCGCGGTGGCGGTCGGCCTCCTGAGCGTTTCGTTCCTGCTCGGCAAGAAGGTGCGGAACCGCGTCAAGGACATGCCATACGAGTCGGGGATCGTGCCTACCGGCGACGCGCGGCAGCGTTTCAGCGTCAAGTTTTACCTCGTGGCGATGCTGTTCATCCTGTTCGACATCGAGGCGATCTTTTTGTACCCGTGGGTGGTCGTCTACCGCGAGTTGAAGATGTTTGCGTTCGTGGAAATGCTGGTCTTCGCGGTGTTCATCCTCTCCGGGTTCTTTTACATCTGGAAGAAGGGCGCGCTGGACTGGTCCGGGTCGGACCTCGCCAGGCGGAAGTAGTTACAGCAACAACATTCGATGCTACCCGACAATTTGCGAGAGCGCGCCGTGGCGGCGGCCGTCGAGGCCTTCGACGGCGATGCCATCCAGGGCGGTAAATACGAACGCGAAGAGCTGACGCTCGACATCGCGCCGGCTAAAATTGCGAGCGTTTGCGGCTTCCTGAAATACGACCAGAAGTTCATCCGCCTCAGCACGGTGACCGCGGTCGACCGCTACCCGGCCGAGCCGCGCTTCGAAGTCGTGTACCACCTGCACTCGATCGAGCGGAACGAGCGGCTGCGTCTGAAGGCGCGGATTTCCGGCGCTCAGCCGGAGATCGAAACCGTCACCACCGTCTGGCGCGGCGCGAACTGGTACGAGCGCGAGGTCTTCGACCTCTTCGGCATTCGCTTCACCGGCCATCCCGACCTGCGCCGCATCATGATGCCCGACGATTGGGAAGGCTACCCGCTGCGCAAAGACTACCCGATCACGGGGACGAGGGTTTAAATGAGCGAAACGGGCCTTCCGGGAAACACGCTCGCGGTCGCCGAAGAAGCCAGTCAGCCGCAAACCGGCCGGCGGCGCATGCTCCTCAACATGGGGCCGCAGCACCCGTCCACGCACGGCGTGCTCCGCCTGCAACTGGAACTGGACGGCGAAACCATCGTCACGTGCCGGCCGGACATCGGCTACCTGCACACCGGCATCGAAAAGGAATTCGAGGTCAAGACATACCAGCAGGCGGTGACGCTCACCGACCGCGTCGACTACCTCGCGCCGCTCTCGAACAACCTGGGTTGGGCGCTCGCGGTCGAGAAACTCCTCCAGATTGAAATTCCGCCGCAGGCGCAATGGATGCGCGTGATGCTCACGGAGTTGACCCGGCTCAACAGCCACCTGGTCTGGCTCGGCACGCACGCCATCGACATCGGCGCCATGAGCGTCTTCCTCTACTGTTTCCGCGAGCGCGAGGACATCCTCCGCATCTTCGAGATGTTCTCGGGACAGCGGATGATGACGAGCTATTTCCGCATCGGCGGACTCGCGCTGGAGCCTCCGCGCGGCTGGCAGAAACGCGTCAAGGCGTTTATCGACGTTTTCCCGAGCCGCGTCGACGAGTACGAGAATCTGCTCTCGAACAATCCGATCTGGCTCGGCCGCACGAAGGGCGTCGGGCGCATCTCGCTCGAGGACATGCTCGACTGGGGCGTTACCGGTCCCATGCTGCGCGGCGCGGGTCTGAAGATCGACACGCGCAAAGATCAGCCCTACACCAGCTACGAGAAGTTCGATTTCGAAGTCCCGACCAAGACCGAGAACGACGTGTACGCGCGGTATCAGATCCGCATCGAGGAGATGCGGCAGAGCTCGCGGATCATCCGGCAGGCGCTCGAAGGGATGCCGGCGGGTCCTTGGAAGGCGGACGCGCCGCACGTGGTGCTGCCCGACCGGGAAAAGATGAAGACGCAGATGGAAGCGCTCATCTACCACTTCAAGATCGTGACCGAAGGCTTCCGCGTTCCCGAAGGCGAGGTCTTCCAGGTGATCGAATCGCCGCGCGGCGAACTCGGGTATTACGTAGTCAGCGACGGCACGACGAACGCCTATCGCGTGCACATGCGCACGCCGAGCTTCGGCAATCTACAGGCCACGTCTACAATGGTGGAAGGCACCCTCATCGCCGATGTGATCGCAGCCATCGGCTCCATGGATTTCGTTTTGGGAGACACGGACCGCTAGTGACTTTTTCGGCAGAGCTCGAAGCGCGTTTCGACAAGCTCTTGAAGAGCTATCCGCCGGGCCGGCAGCGCTCGGCCATGATCCCGATGCTCCTTTACGCGCAGGACGAGATCGGGTCGTGCACGGATGAATTGATCGACGAGGTCGCGCGGCGCGTGGGCGTGACGCCGCTGCAGGTCAACGAAGTCCTCTCGTATTATTCGATGCTGCACCGCAAGCCGCTGGGCAAGTTCCACGTCCAGGTTTGCACCAACATCAGTTGCCTGCTGCACGATGGCGACAAGCTCTGGGAGCACGCCTGCAAGAAGCTCGGCATCGGGCACAAGGAAGTGACCGCGGACGGCCAGATCTCGCTCGAAGAGGTCGAGTGCATGGGGGCTTGCTCCTGGGCCCCGGCGGTGCAGGTCAATTACGACTTCCATCATAAGGTGACGCCGGAGCAGCTCGATCAACTCCTGGAAGGCCTGAGGAAGAAGCAATAGCGAATGCTTTATAACGAACCGAGTCCGCTCGAAACCCGGGTCCTGACGCGCCGCTTCGGACTGCCGAACTCCGCGTCCATCGAGACGTACCTCGCCAACGAGGGCTACCAGGCGTTCCTGAAGGCGTCGAAGATGACGCCCGAGCAGATCATCGACGAGATGAAGGCGTCCAATCTCCGTGGACGCGGCGGCGCTGGCTTTCCGACCGGAATGAAGTGGAGCTTCGTGCCCCGCACCTCGCCCAAGCCGAAGTACATCGTGGTCAACGGCGACGAGAGCGAACCCGGCACGTGCAAGGACCGCGTCCTGATCGAGAACGATCCGCACCAGTTGATCGAAGGCGTGCTGATCGCGGGGCTTTCGGTGGATGCGCACGCCGGCTACATCTACATTCGCGGCGAGTATCGCTACCTGATCGAGGTGATGGACAAGGCGATCGCGGAGGCGTACGCGAAGGGCTGGCTCGGCAAGAACATTCAGGGCAGCGGCTTCGATTTCGACCTCTATACGCACACCGGCGCGGGCGCCTACGAGTGCGGCGAGGAATCGGCGCTGCTCGAATCGCTCGAAGGCAAGCGCGGCATCCCGCGCATTCGCCCGCCGTTTCCGGCGGTGGTCGGCGCGTTCCAGTCCCCGACCGTGTTGAACAATGTCGAGACGTTCTGCGCGGCGCCGTCGATCCTGCTGCAGGGCGGCGCGGCCTGGGCGGCGTACGGCGTGCCGAAGGCCGGCGGCACGAAGATGACGTGCCTCACGGGACACGTGAACAAGCCGGGAGTGTACGAGTTGAAGCTCGGATTCCCGGTGAAGCAGATGATCGAAGAGGTCGGCGGCGGGATCTGGAAGGGGCGGAAGTTGAAGGCCTTCGTTCCTGGCGGCTCCTCCTGTCCGGTGCTGACGGCGGACGAAGTCGAGGGCGCGACCATGGATTACGATTCCATGTCGCAGCGCAAGACGATGTTGGGGTCGGGCGGCGTGATCGTCATCGACGATCACACCTGCATGGTGAAGGCGGCGCTGCGCATCATGCGCTTCTACGCGCACGAAAGCTGCGGCTGGTGCATCCCTTGCCGCGAGGGCACGACGTGGCTGCGCAAAATCCTGCAGCGGTTCCACGACGGCGGCGGGACGCGCAACGACATCAACCTGATCGGCGACATCTCGAAGAACATGTTGGGCCGCACCTTCTGCCCGCTGGGCGACGCGGCGGCGATGCCGACGATCTCGATTGTCGAGAAATTCCGGCACGAGTTTGAAGATCATCTGAACGGGAAGCCCTGTCCGTATGAGACGGCGGGGCAGTTGGTCGGGGCGTAAATGGCGGATCTGGTAAAACTAACGATCGACGGGCGGGAGGTGCAGGCGGCGCCGGGCACTTTGGTGATCGATGCGGCCAAAAGGAACGGCATCGAGATCCCGGCGTTCTGCTACTACGAAGGTTTGAGTCTGCAGGCGGCCTGCCGCATGTGCCTGGTCGAAGTGGAGAAGATGCCGAAGCTGATGACGGCATGCACGCTCCCGGTGGCCGAAGGCATGATCGTGCGGACGGAGACGCCGCAGGTGGCGAGCGCGCGCAAGTACATGCTCGAGTTCCTGCTGACCAACCATCCGCTCGATTGCCCGGTCTGCGACAAGGGCGGCGAGTGCGAGCTGCAGGACATGGTCTTCCGCTACGGGGCGGGGGAGAGCCGGTTCACGGACGAGAAGGTCCACACGCCCGAGAAGCAGTTTTCGCCGGTGGTCTTCTTCGATGCGCCGCGTTGCATTCTCTGTTTCCGGTGCGTGCGCGTTTGCAATGAGGGCATGGGCGTCGGCGCGCTCGGGGTCATCAACCGCGGTGTCGTGTCCGAGATCGCGCCGAACGTCGGCGACCATCTCGAATGCGACGAATGCGGTATGTGCATCGACATCTGCCCGGTCGGCGCGCTGACGAGCGGCGCGTACCGTTATCAGACGCGGCCGTGGGAGATGACTCACGTCGGCACGATCTGCACGCATTGCGGCGATGGCTGCAAGACGACGCTGGGCACGCGCAACGACCACATCCTGCGCGGGAACAATCGCGATTCCTCGGGGATCAACGGCGAGTTCCTGTGCATCAAGGGGCGCTACGCGTTCGACTTCTACGACCACAAGGAGCGGCTGCTGGCTCCCCTGGTGCGGAAGAACGGCAAGTTGGAAGAGACGTCGTGGGCCGAGGCGCTGGGCGTCGTCGCGAAGAAATTCAGCGAGACTTCCGCGGCGGGCGGCAGCTTTGGCGTAATCGGGTCGAACCACACGACGAATGAAGAGAACTATTACCTCCGCAAGTTCGCCACGGAAGTCCTGAAGACGCCGAATCTGGACCATCACCGGACCGGCGACGTCATGACGCTGATCGATTCGCTCAGCGGCAAGACCGGCAAGCTGGCGACGATGGACGATCTGTACAACACCAAGGCGTCGCTGGTGATTGGGTCGGACCTGGCGCTCGAGCATCCGCTGGCCTCGTGGTGGATCCGCGCGAACTACCGGCATCATCAGGGCCACGTGTACGTCGCGACGCCGGAGCCGGTGCGCGAGGACAAGTACGCGGTACAGTCGGTGCGGGTCGGCGGACCTGCGAAGAAGAATGTCGGCGACCTCGGGCTGATTCCGGGACGGGACGTCGGCGCGACCACCAGCGGACCGGGTAACGCGCCGGTCGGCGGCGAGGGTGTGCGTCCGAATGTTCCGGCAAGCGGTCCGACGGGCGGGCAGGCGACGGGCGATCCGGTGGGCCAGGTGCCGGGGGGCGTTTCCGGCGCGCCGGCGGATTATTTCGCCGCGCTGGAGCAGATGCGCGACAAGCTGAAGGCCGAGCCCGCGCTGGTGATCCTGTTCAACGACGCGATCAAGGGTGACGATGTTCGCCGCCTGGTCGAGTTCGGCGAGTCGCTCGGGATTCCGGTGAAGTACGTGGCGCTGGTCGATTATTCGAACTCGCGCGGCGCAATCGATATGGGCGTCGTGCCCGGGCCGGGCGGCATGCGGCTGCACGAGATGCTGGCCGCCGATCTCGACGCGATGTGGGTCGTCGGGGCGAATCCGTTCGAGGGCGGGGCCGCGAAGAAGGCGAAGTTCCTCGTGGTGCAGGACATGTTCCTGACGGAGACGGCCCAGTTGGCGGACGTCGTGCTGCCGGCCGCGAACGCCTACGAGAAGAACGGGACCGTCACGAATACCACCGGCGAGGTGCAGCGGCTGAAGAAGGCGATCAACACCATGGGCGCCAAGCCGGACCTCGAGATCATGGGCTTCATCGCGCGCGAAATGGGCGCGGCGGCGACGCTCGGCCCGTGGTCGCCGCAGACGGTATTCGACGAGATCCGCAAGACGGTCCACGGCTACGATATGCCGGTCGCCCCGATCGTGACGGGCGGCGCGGCGCAGACGATGCCGGTGAACGGTCGCGTGCCGGTCGAGGATCGGCCGGATCTGGTACAGAGCGATCGCAACGGACTCTTCTCGTCGGGGACGCTGGGGCGCTACTCTAAGGTTCTCAACTCTGTCGTGGAAAGCGGGATGAACCGCTAATGCCGACCAATCCGCTGGACTCGTTTATCGTCGTCAGCCTGATCAAGATCGCGATCGTCTTCGCCGTTTTGATGACGACCCTGGCGTATCTGCAGTGGGTGGAGCGGAAGGTGATCGCGCACATCCAGGTGCGTCCCGGGCCGTATCGTGTGGGCCCGCACGGACTCTTGCAGCCGCTCGCCGACGTGATCAAGCTCATCACCAAAGAAGACCTGGTCCCGCCGTACGTCAACACGCCGCTGTACCTGCTCGCGCCTGCGTTGGCGATCGTGATGGCGCTGCTTTCGATCTCGGTGATCCCGTTCGGACCGGAGATCAATATCGCCGGGCATCATACGCTGATGCAACTCACGGACATCAATTTCGGAGTGCTGTTCATCCTGGCGGTGTCGTCGATGGGCGTGTACGGGATCGCGCTGGCGGGCTGGTCGTCGAACAACAAGTACGCGCTGCTCGGCGGACTGCGGAGCTCGGCGCAGATGATCAGCTACGAGTTGCCGCTGTCTCTCGCGATCGCGGCGCCGCTGCTGCTTTCGAATACCCTGAGCCTGCACGATCTGGTGCAGTCGCAGCAGGGCGGATTCTGGCACTGGAACCTGATCCGCGGCGGACAGATTGTGAGTTTCGTGATTTTCCTGATCGCGGCGTTCGCGGAAACGAACCGCGTGCCGTTCGATTTACCCGAGGCGGAAAACGAGCTGGTCGCGGGGTTCCACACCGAGTACAGCTCGATGAAGTTCGCATCGTTTTTCATGGCGGAATACGCCAACATGATCACGGTGAGCTGCATGGCGGTCCTGCTGTTCCTGGGTGGATGGTGGGCGCCGTGGCCGGCCAAGTATGGGTCGAGCTTCGTGCCGGTCGTGATCTTCGCGGCGGCGGGCGTGATCGCGCTCTATCACGGCGCGCATCCGGCGCGGAAGCTGGATAAGTACACGCTCTCGGCGTTCGGCGTGATTTTCTTGATTATCGCGGCCGTCTTCCTGCTGCCCATGGTGCAGCAATGGCTGCTGCCGCTGTTCTGGTTCTGCGCGAAGGTCGGGATCATTCTCTTCGCGTTCATCTGGATTCGGGGGACGCTGCCACGCTTCCGCTACGACCAGTTGATGGCCTTCACGTGGAAAGGCCTTTTCCCGGTTGCCATGCTCAACCTGCTGGTGACCGGCTTTCTCGTTGCGTTGAATTCGTGACATGGACGTCATACTTTTCCTGATCTTCGCGTTGATTGCGGTGGTGTGCGGCATCAACGTCGTGCTCCAGACGCACCCGATTTCGAGCGCCGTGTCGCTGATCGGCGTCATGGGGTCGCTGGCAATTCTCTATCTGCTGCTGGGCGCGGAGTTCATCGCGGCCGCGCAGGTGATCGTGTACGCGGGCGCGGTGATGGTGCTGTTCATCTTCGTCATCATGCTGCTGAACGCGGGAGTCGAAGCGAAACGCGGCAAGAGTTTCATGGCGCAACTGCTCGGGATTCCGCTGCTGGTGTCGTTCCTGGCGTTGATGGCGTGGTTCGTGCAGCGCATGTACCCCTCGGCGACCTCGGTGAAGTTCGGCGAGTTCCAGGGCGGAACGGCGCACGACATCGGCAAAGCTCTCTTCACGACTTACCTGCTGCCCTTTGAAATCACCTCAATACTAATCCTGATCGCGATTCTCGGCGCGATCGTGCTGGCGCGGAAGGAGATGGATTGATGTCCGCGGTCCCGATTTCGTGGTTCCTCACGCTGAGCGCGATCCTGTTCGCGCTGGGCATCGCCGGCTTCCTGTTCCGGCGCAATATCATCACGATCTTCATGTCGATCGAGCTCATGCTCAACGCGGTGAATTTGAGTTTCGTGACGTTCTCGTATCAGTTGAAGAAGGTCGATGGGCACCTGTTCACGTTTTTCGTGATGGTGGTGGCGGCTGCGGAAGCGGCCGTGGGGTTGGCGATCATCCTGACGGTCTTCAAGAACCGGCAAACGCTGAATATTGACGAAGTGGACTCGATGAAGGACTGATGCAACTCTGGCTCATACCGATATTCCCGCTGCTGGGATTTCTGATCAACGGCATCTTCGGGAAACGTTTTCCCAAGACGCTGGTGAACGTGTTCGCCATCGGCAGCGTCGTGCTGTCGTTCCTGTGGGTGCTGAAGACGCTCAACGCGCTGGCGCCGCTGAACCAGTCGTATAGCGAGCACTACTTCACGTGGATCCAGAGCGGCGCGCTCAAGATCGGCTGGGACATGTCGGTCGACCGGCTGACGGCGATCATGCTGCTGGTGGTCACCGGGATCGGGTCGCTGATCCATATCTATTCGATCGGGTACATGGCGCACGAGGGCGGGTATTACCGCTTTTTCGCATACCTGAACCTGTTCATGTTCTTCATGCTGACGCTGGTGCTCGGCGCGAACTACCTGGTGTTGTTCGTCGGCTGGGAAGGCGTCGGGTTGTGCAGCTACCTGCTGATCGGTTTCTATTTCGATAAGAAATTCGCGACCAACGCGGGGAACAAGGCATTCATCGTCAACCGCATCGGCGACTTCGGCTTTTCGCTGGCGATGTTCCTGATCTTCAAGCAGTTTGGATCACTGGACTTTGGCACCGTCTTCGCGCAGGCGCCGGGCGCACCGACTGCGCTGCTGACCACGATCGGGCTGCTCCTGATGGTCGGCGCCGCCGGCAAGTCGGCGCAGATTCCGCTGTATGTGTGGCTGCCCGACGCGATGGCCGGTCCGACGCCCGTCTCGGCGCTGATCCACGCGGCGACCATGGTGACGGCGGGCGTCTACATGACGGCGCGGTCGTTCCCGATCTACACGCACGCGCCGGACGCAATGAACGTGATCGCAATCATCGGCATTGCGACGGCGTTCTTCGCGGCGACGATCGGCCTGGCGCAGAACGATATCAAAAAGGTCTTTGCGTACTCGACGGTGTCGCAGCTCGGGTACATGTTCGTCGGCGTGGGCTGCGGGGCGTTCTCCGCGGGCGTGTACCACCTGATGACGCACGCGTTCTTCAAGGCGCTGTTGTTCCTCGGCTCGGGCTCGGTGATCCACGCGCTCTCAGGCGAGCAGGACATGCGCAACATGGGCGGCCTGCGCACGAAGATCAAGTGGACGTTTCTGACGATGATGTGCGCGGCGGTCGCGATCGCCGGCATCCCGCCGTTCGCCGGCTTCTTCAGTAAGGACGCGATCCTGCTTGCGGCGCACCATCACGCGCCGTGGATGTACTGGGTCGGCACGATCACCGCGGGTATGACGGCGTTCTACGTGTTCCGCGCGATGTTCATGACCTTTTTCGGCGAGTATCGCGGGCACGAGCATCCGCATGAATCGCCGCCGGTGATGATCGTCCCGCTGGCGATCCTGGCGCTGCTCTCGATCGGCGGCGGCTTCCTGTTCAAGATCCCCGAGTTCCTGGGAACGATGTTCCCGACGCTCGAAGTCGAGGAAGACATCATGCTCATGGTGATCTCGACCTCCGCGGGCTTGATCGGGATTCTGCTGGCCTACGTGATGTACGTGGCCAAGCCGGGCATGGCGGATTCGGTCGCCAACAGCTTCGGCGGCCTGTACAAGCTGGTCTACAACAAATACTTCGTGGATGAGATTTACGACGCGGCCGTGGTCAATCCGACGATCGCCGGATCGCGCACGGTGCTCTGGAAGGGCGCGGACGCGGGCCTGATCGACGGCATCGTGAACGGCACCGGGACTCTGGCGCGCGGCGTTGGCGGCGTGCTGCGGCGGCTGCAATCGGGCAACGTGCGGAGTTATGCCACGTGGGTGCTGGCGGGTTCGGTGCTCGTGATCGTGGCGCTCGGGATCGCGGGAGGCGTGAAGTGAATTTGCTGACCGCCCTACTCGCCGCGCCGCTGGTGGCATTCCTGATCGCGCTGTGCATTCCGCGGTCGTCGGCTCAGGCGAGCCGCCTGTGGGCGCTGATTTCGTCGCTCGCGATCTTCGGGATGTCGCTCGGCCTTCTGAACTGGTTCGACCGCAATGCGTCGGGCGAACAGTTCACGCTCGACGTGCCGTGGATCTCGTCGCCCGACATTCACTTCGCCATCTCGGTGAACGCGATCAGCTTCTGGCTGATCCTGCTGACCACCCTGCTGACGCCGCTCTGCGTGCTGCTCTCGTGGCGCTCGATCCATGAGCGGGTGAAAGAATTCTTCGCGTTCCTGCTGCTTCTCGAGTTCGGTCTCGTAGGCGTCTTCATGGCGCAGGACCTGTTCCTGTTCTACGTGTTCTGGGAAATCTGCCTCGTCCCGATGTACTTCCTGATCGGCATTTGGGGCCACGACCGGCGCATTTACGCCGCGGTGAAATTCTTCCTGTACACGATGGCCGGGTCGGTGCTGATGCTGGTCGCGATCATCTACATCTACAATCGCGCGCTGACGTTCAACTACACGACGATCGTGGAGTTGCTGGCTTCGGGACGGCTGACGTTCTCGCCGGCGGAGCAGTTGTGGCTGTTCCTGGCCTTCTTCTTCGCGTTCGCGATCAAGGTGCCGCTGTTCCCGCTGCACACGTGGCTGCCGGACGCGCACGTCGAGGCTCCCTCGGCGGGGTCGGTGATGCTGGCGTCCGTGATGCTGAAGATGGGCACCTACGGAATCCTGCACTTCTGCCTGCCGCTGTTCCCGGCGGCCGCGACGCAGTGCGCGCCGTGGATCGTGGTGCTCGCGATCATCGGCATCATCTACGGGGCGCTAGTGGCGATGGTCCAGCCGAACATGAAGAAGCTGGTGGCGTACTCCTCGGTGAGCCACCTCGGCTTCGTCATCCTCGGCATCTTCTCCTTCACGCAACAGGGCATGGATGGCGCGGTGTACCAGATGCTGAACCACGGCATCTCGACGGGCGCGCTGTTCGTGATCGTCGGACTGCTCTACGAGCGCCGGCATTCGCTGGAGATCAAGGATTATGGCGGGGTCGCGACCGCGGCGCCGTGGCTGTCGATCGCGTTCCTGATTACGACGCTGGCGAGCATCGGACTGCCGATGCTGAACAACTTCGTCGGCGAGTTCCTGGTGTTGCAGGGCGCGGCGATTTCGAATTACACGTGGGCGATTTTCGCGTCGATCGGGGTGATCCTCTCGGCGTGCTACATGCTGTGGATGTACCAGCGAGTGTTTTACGGAGAGGTCAACCCGGAGGTCCGGTCGCACGTGTTCGATCTGAACGGGCGGGAGTGGGCGACGGTGATTCCGCTGATCGCGATGATGGTCTGGATGGGGATGTACTCGCAGAGCTTCCTGCCGCCGGTCGGCAAAGTGACGGCTCGGGTATTGCAGCAGGTGCAGTCGAACGTGCCGATGCGGGTCGCAATTCCCGCCCGGACGGAGGCCGCCAATGCCCGTTAGCGGCGGCTATATGACGGCGGCGGACGCGATCCGCTTCCTGCCGGAGATCATCCTGACCGTGATGGGCGCGCTGCTGATGGTGCTCGACCCGATCATCGCCAAGCGGTCCTCCAAGGCCTTCGGACATTTGAGCATTCTGGCGCTGGTCGCGGCGGGCGCGGCGGCGATCTACGCGTATCAAACGCCGGGGAACGCGTTCGGCGACATGCTGGTCGTGGACGGTTTCGCGACGTTCTTCCGCGTGCTCGTGGTGGTGGTCGGGATTCTGACGATCCTGCCGTCCTACCGGTTCCTGGCGCGCCAGGAGGCCGAGACCGGCGAGTTCCACGCGCTGCTGCTGTTCTCGATCACGGGCCAGTGCATCATGGCGGCGGCCAACGACCTGATCATCATCTTCATCGGGCTTGAGATCTCATCGATCGCGAGCTACATTCTCGCGGGATATCTGCGCGACGATAAGCGCGCCAACGAATCGGCGCTGAAGTACTTCCTGCTGGGCTCGTTTGCGACGGCGTTCTTTCTGTACGGGGTCGCGGTGATTTACGGGTCGACGGGGACGACTAATCTGAGCGCGGTACGGGCGCAGTTGATGGGTCCGGATGCGGCGCCGGCGTTGTTCGTGGGGCTGGCGGCTGCACTGATGTTCGTCGGGCTGGCGTTCAAGGTGTCGGCGGCGCCGTTCCAGGTGTGGGCGCCGGACGTGTACCAGGGCGCTCCGACGCCTGTGACCGCGTTCCTCTCGGCGGGTCCGAAAGCAGCGGCGTTCGCGATCTTCCTGCGCATCTTCCTGACGGCGTTCGAGCCGATCCGCCATGGCTGGGAGCCGCTGGTGTGGGGCTCGGCGCTCCTCTCGATGACCATCGGAAACTTCGCGGCGCTGCAGCAGTCGAACATCAAGCGCATGCTCGCGTACAGCTCGGTCGCGCACGCCGGCTACGTGCTGGTGGCGCTCACCGCGCGTCCCGAGGTCGGGACGTCGGCGGCGATGTTCTACCTGGCGGCGTACGCGTTCATGAACGTCGGGGCGTTCGCGGTGGTGAGCCATCTCTCGGGCCGCGGCGAGAGGTATGTATCGATCGACGACTTCGCGGGGCTCGGCGTGAAACAGCCGCTGACGGCGGCGATGTTCGCGATCTTCCTGCTCTCCCTGATCGGCGTACCGTTGACCGGCGGGTTCTTCGGGAAGTTCTACATCTTCCGCGCCGCGCTCGAAAGCCACCTCGTGTGGCTATCGGTGCTCGGTCTCCTGAACAGCGCGGTGGCGGCGTATTACTACTTGCGCATTCTGGTCGTGATGTACATGAAGGAGCCGAGCGAGGCCGCGAATAAGGTCGAGCCGCTGGGGCTGGGACTGCGGCTGGCGCTGATCGTGCCGGCCATCGCGACCCTCTTCCTGGGCATCTTCCCGAACTGGGTGCTCGACTTCGCCGGAAAATCGGCGAACTTCGTGAAATAAAATCATTGGCCACGAATACACACGAATGAACACGAATTAACACAGCGGTTTTATTCGTGTGCATTCGTGTTCATTCGTGGCCTAATTATTTAGCTAGTTCTTTCGACTTCGCCAGATCCGCTTCCGCCCCTGCTTTGTCCCCTGCTGCTTTGCGGGCGACGCTACGGTTGAGGTAGGCGTTGGCGTATTTCGGATTCAATTTGATGGCTTCGTCGAAGTCGGCGATCGCTTCGGAGTAACGTTTCAGGCGATAGAGCGCGAAGCCGCGGCCGTTGTAGGCCAGCGCGTACGACGGGTTGAAGTGCAGCGCTAGCGTGAACTGCTCGACTGCTTCCGCGAGGTGGTTCTCCGATAGCAGTTTGCGCGCTCGAGCCTGGACTGCGTCCGCGCTTTCGGTCGGGACCGGCGGTGGTGGCGCCGGCTGAGGCGGGGGTGGCGTTTCGACTACCGGCGGTTTCACCTCTGGTTTAGGTTCTTCCACGGCAGGCAGCTTCATTTCGACCGTGTCGGGGAGGGCTTCCTTCTCCTTGGCGCGGCGGACGATCTCGTCGACCTTCGCTTGCGCCATTCCGATCAGCCGCATCGTTTCGGCATTCGACGGGTCGTACTGCACGGCGCGCTTGAGGTCGGCGAGGGCTTCGTCGTAGCGGCCCATCAGGTAGTACGCATTGCCGCGGGCCAGCCAGCCCCAGGGGGAATTGGGTTCGAGACTGATGGCCATCGTGCGATCCGCGATGCCCTTCTCGTGCTGTCCGAGCGTGTGGTAGGAGCCGCCGCGCGCGATGTAGGCTTCGGCGCTCTTGGGGGCGAGTTGGACCGCTTCGTCGCGATCGTGAAGGGCTTCCTGGTCTTTGTGCAGACGCGCGTACACGCCGCCGCGGGCCAGCCATACGCGCGCATCCTTAGAGTCGCGGCGGATCGCTTCGGTGTAGTCTTCGACTGCCCGTTGGTCGTCACCGAGGCGCTCGCGGACGGCGCCGCGGATGCGCAACGCGCGAAGGTCGTTCTGGTTCAACGAGAGCGCGCGATCGAGATCGGTGAGCGCTTTGGGGTACTCGCCGAGCGCGGAAAATGCCAGCGCCCGTTCGACGAGCGCCTCGTCGTAATCGGGATGGAAGCTGAGGGCGCGATCGAAATCCTCGATGGCGTCGCGGTAGTTGCCGAGGGCGGCTTTCGCCACGCCTCGTCCCTTGTAGGGCAGCGGATTGTCGACGCGGAGCCTGATCGCGGTGGTGAAGTCATCGACCGCGAGTTTGGGCTGTCCGAGCGCGAGGTGTGCCGTGCCGAGCGCATCGTAGACATCGGTGCGCTCGAGCTTCAGCGCGATTGCGATCTCCAGTTCCTGAACGGCCCGTTCGGGCTGGCCGACGGCCTGCCAATACTGCGCGCGGACCACGCGGACCTGCGGGTCCTCTGGCTGGCGCATGGCGGCCTCGTTGAGGTCGGCCCCGGCCTTGTCGCGGTCGCCGAGCGCGAGGTAGATCTTCGCGCGGGCACAGAGGGCGGCGGCGTTCGCGGGGTCGGCGGCGATCGCGTCGGAGAAGGCGGCGACGGCCTCCTCACGCTTGCCGCCGGTGACGGCCTTCTGTCCGCGCTCGAAGGCGGCCTGCGATTTTTTCTTGTCGGGTTTCGGATCGGCCGCGGTGAGAACGAACGGGAGGGCCGATAACCAGACCGCGAGACAAGTGCGCGCGAGGCGCTTTCCGGTCCACATCTTTTATGAATTAGTGTACACTCGGATGGAAGTCTGAAAACTCCGCTGGTGCACGGGAAGCTGGTGAGAATCCAGCACAGCCCCGCTACTGTAATCGTGGAGAGCCGATCGAAGATGCCACTGTCCGGCGACGGATGGGAAGGCCAATCGGTTCGATGATGCGAAAGTCAGGAGACCGGCCGGCGGAATGATTCACATGGCTCTCGTGGGAGGAGCCCGACATGAGAACATTCGCCTCAGGCCTGTTGGCCTTTTTCGTCTTTTCTACCTGCCTTTCGGCTGCTCAGTTGAAGGGTAAGGTCACCGATCCATCCGGCGCCGCCGTCGCGGGCGCTCAGATCTCCATCGTCAGTCGCACGGGAGTTGCGGCGCAAACCGTATCGTCCGAGAGCGGCGCGTTTACGGTCGAGGCGCCGGACGGACTTGACGCGAAGCTGGTCGTCACGGCCCCGGGATTTGCGGCCAAAACGCTGGCAATAGGGGTCGGGGCGCTGAACGTGGCGCTCGATATTGCTCCGGTCAGCGAGACCGTTCAGGTGATCGGGTCCGCCTTGGACGTGCCTCTGTCTGAGCAGGGGAGCAGCGTGAGCGTCATTACCGCCGGCGAGATTCGCGAGCGAAACGAGCCGTTCGCGTCCGACCTGCTGCGCTATCTGCCGGGAATGACGTTCAATCAGAACGGCTCGGCGGGCGCGATCAGCAGCTTGTTCCTGCGCGGCGGGAATCCGAATTCGACGCTGGTGCAGATCGACGGTTTTCCGGTGAACGCTTTCGGCGGCGTCTTCGATTTCGCACATCTGCCTTCGCAAGCGATCGAGCAGGTGTCGGTCGCGCGCGGGGCGCAGTCGGCGATCTACGGGTCGTATGCGAATAGCGGCGTGATCGATTTCGAGACGCGACGCGGCGGCGCGCCGGCGCTCGAACTGCTGGCTGAGGGCGGGACGTATCGCGAGCGGCGTTTTGGCGTCACGGGATCGGCCATGATCGCGGGCTTCGGATTTTCCGCCTCCGCGTCACGGTACGACGATAACGGTCCCGTCGTGAACAGCGACTATCGGGATGAGGGTTTGACGCTGAATGTGAGCCGCCGCTTCCGCCGGCAGAGCCTCTTCCTCCATGGCGACTTCCTCTCGAACAGCGTGGGCGAGCCCGGCCCGTGGGGCTCCGATCCGAAGGACACGTTCTTCGGCATCGACACGATCAGCCGGAGCAAGAACAACACCGGCGACTACGGCATTCGCTACGAAGCGGACCTTTCGCCTCGCGTTCGGGAGGAAGTCAGCGCCAGTTTCTTCCTGGCCAATAACGGCTACCGCAGCCCGTATGGGTTCAGCTTCAACCGCGACATTCGCGAGCAGGGCGAGGCGCGCACGATCGTGAGCGTGTCGCGGAATTACACGCTTGCCATCGGGGTCGCGGCGGGGCAGGAGGAAGTGCGCAACACGTTCATCAGCGACGCGCAGTTCTCGGTGGTTCCGATTCCGCGCGACAATGTCGCCGGGTACATCGAGAATCGGTTCGTATTCGGCGGACGGTTGTTCGTGAATGCGGGCGTGCGTGGCGAGTGGCTGCGGACGGCGGCGATCGCTTCGGACGGTTTCTCGCGCCCGGCGTTCCCGGAAAACACGGTGGGCGCGGCGAATCCGAAGGTGTCGGCGGCGTACGTCGCGGGGTCCGGGACGCGGCTCCATTCGTCGTTTGGTGTTGGCCTGCGTCCGCCGAGCGGTTTTGAACTGGCGTTCACGAATAACCCGGCGCTGCGGCCGGAGCGGACCCGGAGCGTGGATTTCGGAGTCGAGCAGCGGCTCGGCGCGGTGCAGGTGGACGCGACGTACTTCTACAACCGCTTCTACGACCTCATCGTGCCGCTGGGCGGGACGCTCAAGTCGCTCAGCCGGTACTCGTCGGCGAATCTGTCGAGCTCGCGGGCAGAGGGCCTGGAGCTTGCCGGACGCGCGCGGCCAGCGCGCTGGCTGCTGCTAACCGGGTCGTACACGCTTTTGAAGACGCGGCTGCTGGAAGCCGCTCCGGCGCCGTTCGTGATCGGTCAGCCGTTGACGCGGCGTCCCGACCATACCGGCAGCGCGGTCGCGACGTTCACGCGCGGGCGCGTCTCGGGCGATATCGCTGGCTATTTCCGCGGCAAGGCGCTCTATGAGGAACCGTCGTACGGGGCGAGTAACGGGCTGTTCTGGAACCCGGGCTTCGCCAATGTCGGAGTCAACCTCAACGTCGCTCTCGGACACGGCGTGACCGCGTACGGGCACTTGCGAAACGCCCTCAATCGGCAGTATGAAGAGGTGTTCGGGTTCCCTTCGCCGCGCCTGAATTTCGTGGCGGGAATGAAGTGGAGCATACGGGGCAGGGAATGAGCGAGCCATTCGACAGTCCGCGTCTGGCGATCAATCGCGTGTACACGCGGCAGGGCGACGGCGGCGAAACCGCGCTGGCCGGTGGGCAGCGCGTCGCGAAGGACAGTCTGCGCATCGAAGCGTACGGCACGGTCGACGAGTTGAACGCGTTCATTGGGGTGGCGCGCGCCGGTGCGCCCGACGAGCTCGCCGCGATCCTGCTGCGAGTGCAGCACGAGCTTTTCAATCTCGGATCGATCCTGGCGACGCTGCCGGAGGACGTCCACCCGAAACAGGCGCGGGTCACGGACGCGGAGATCGCGCGACTGGAAGCGGAGATGGACCGGATGAACGAGGGGCTGCCTCCGCTGCGGTCGTTCATCCTGCCGGGCGGGTCGCGATTGAACGCCGAGCTGCACGTGTGCCGCACGGTGTGCCGGCGGGCGGAGCGGGTGTGCGTGGCTCTGGCGCGCGAGGAGAACGTGCCCGGGGAAGCGGTCCGGTATTTGAACCGGCTGAGCGATGCGTTATTCGTGTGGAGTCGCTGGGCGAGCCGCGTCGAGGGCGTCGCGGAGACGTTGTGGGAGCCGAATCGGGCGGCGTCGGGAGAGTCGGAAACGAAGTGAAGAATTTCAGCCGCAGATGAACGCAGATGAACGCCGATTTGGAATGATGTCTTATCGGCGTTTATCTGCGTTTATCGGCGGCTCAAGTGCAGTTGTGGTTTCGATGCATAATTAAGGATTAAGGAGAATCGAATGGAGAAGAACACGGTCCGGCCGCTGGCGCTCGGATTGACGGTGATGGGCGGACTCGCGCGGATGGCGCAGAACCTGAATTTCGCTCCCATCGGGGCGATCAGTTTGTTCGCGGGCGCGCGGCTGCGCGGCTGGCAGGCCTATGCGCTGCCGATCGTCCTGATGGCGGCGACCGACCCGTTCCTGGGCGGCTACTCCTTCGCCACGCCGTTCATCTACGCCAGCTTTCTGCTGAACGTGTGGATCGGGTCGCGGCTGCGGTCGAGCGAGAATCCGGCGCTGATCGGCGGCGCGGCGCTGTTCGGCAGCGTGCAGTTCTTCTTCCTGAGCAACGTCGGAGTCTGGCTGGCGCCGCATGGGTACCCGCACACCGCCGCCGGCCTGGGCGCGTGCCTCACCGCCGCGATCCCGTTCTTCCGCGGCACGATGGTCTCGGATCTGGTCTACACCGGCGCGCTGTTCGGTCTGCATGCCCTGCTGAGCCGCGTCGTGGTCCGCTCCGAGCGCGTCGCCGCCACCGCGTGAAAACGCTGCTGGCGTGGAGTTCCGGGAAGGATAGCGCGTGGTCGCTGCACGTCCTGCGGCAACAGGGTGTACTGGTTTACGCGCTCCTGACCACCATTAACGAAGCTGCCGACCGCGTCGCGATGCACGGCGTGCGGCGCGAGCTGGCGGAGGCGCAGGCGGATTCCGCGTGCGTCCCGCTCTGGCCGATTCCCCTGCCGTGGCCATGCACCAACGACGATTACGAGGCGCGCATGGCGGAAGCCTGCCGACGCGCCGTCGCCGAGGGCTTCGACACGATCGCGTTCGGCGACCTCTATCTGCAGGACATCCGCGCCTATCGCGAGAAGCAGCTTGCGGGGTCGGGCTTGACTCCGATTTTCCCGCTCTGGGAACGTCCGACCGCCGGACTGGCGCGTGAGATGATCGCGGGCGGGCTGAAGGCGCGGCTCTCGTGCGTCGATTCCAAGCAGCTCGACCCGAAATTCGCGGGGCGCGACTTCGACGCGGCGCTGCTCTCGGACCTGCCGCCGACCGTCGACCCGTGCGGCGAGAACGGCGAGTTCCACACCTTCGCCTACGCCGGCCCGATGTTTCGCGGTCCGATTGCCATCGAGACGGGAGAGATTCGCGACGTGAACGGCTTCATCTACTCGGATCTGGTCCCGTGCCCCGCATCGTCTCGTTAATCGCCAGCGCCACGGAGATCGTGGACGCCCTCGGTATGCTCGACGATCTGGTCGGGCGCTCGCATGAATGCGACTATCCGGAGCGCGTACGCGCGCTGCCCGTTTGCACACGTCCGCGCATCGACATCGACGCGGACAGCCGCGAGATCGACCGCCAGGTGCGGGCGTCGGCCGAGATGCGCGTTTCCATCTACGACGTGTTCGACGATCTGATCGAGTCGCTCGACCCCACCCACATCCTGACGCAGATCCAGTGCGAGGTCTGCGCGGTCAGCCTCCGGGATATCGAGGCGGCTCTGGCGCGGGGCATGAAGTCTCGGCCGCGGATCGTCTCTCTACAGCCGAACTCGCTGGCGGAGATTTGGGAGGACGTGCGGCGCGTTGCGCGATCCCTCGCCATCGAGCAGCGCGGCGAGGATCTCGTGCGCGAACTGCAGTCACGGATGGAACGGTTGTCTCGCCCGGTGGTTGAAGCGCCGCGGTTGCTGGTCGCGTGCGTCGAGTGGATCGAGCCGCTGATGACAGCGGGCCATTGGATGCCTGAGCTGGTCGCGATGGCCGGCGGCGTGAACATCTCGGCGGGCACGTGGGAGGAACTGGTGGCAGCCGAGCCCGACGCGATCGTCGTGGCGCCGTGCGGGTTCGACCTCGCGCGCGCGGAACAGGAGATGTACTGGCTGACCGGCAAGCCTGACTTCGAGCGCTTCCGCTCGCGTGTCTTCGTCGCCGACGGCAATCAGTACTTCAACCGGCCCGGTCCGCGGGTCGTCGAGACCTTCGAGATCCTGCTGGAAATCCTGCGGCCCGGTGTGGCCGGCGGAAAACATCGCGGCCCGGCGTGGCGCGATATGATGAGCAGGTGACATGGCGTTAATCGCCGTTTCGGGCCATCCCGGGTGCCGCTTCGAAGAGGTCGCCCGCATTGCCGCGCAGCGCCTCGGCTTCGAGTTGCTGACGCAATCGCGCATCCAGGTCCTCACCAACGAGGAGTTCGGCCCGGAGACTGTCATTCCCGACAAGGCGTATCCGAGCCTGGTCACGTCGATCCTGGCTCGCGTCGCGACCGAGCATCATATCGTGCTGTGCGCGCGCGGCGGCGAGTTGCAGGCGCGGCATTTCCCGGGCATGCTGCGCGCGCATATCGTGGCGCCGGAGAACGTGCGGATCGGCAACCTCATGCTCGACGGTCACCTGGAGCGTCCCGCGGCGCGGCAGGCGCTGCAGGAGATGGAAGCCGCGGACCGCGCCGACCGCAAGGCGAAGTTCGGCAAGACCAAGGCCACGGCCGAGCTGTTCGACATCGTGCTAAGCGCCGAGACGCTGACCTCGGAGCAGATGGCGGACCTGATCGTCGCCGCTGCGGAATCGACGGGGCTGCGCGAGCGCGGGTATCTCTCGCGCGCCGCCGAGGCGCAGCTTCAGTTCCAGATGCGGCTCAAACTCGCGCGGTATCGGATCGTGCCGCCGGACAAGGTGACTCTGCGGCAGAAGACGTTCGCGCACGAGAGCGAGGAGATGTTCGCCAACCTCCTCGATTTCTACCGCATCGCGTGGGAGTACGAGCCGCGGAGTTTCCCGATTCAGTACGACCCCGACGGTAAGCCGCTCGAGTTCTTCACGCCGGACTTTTTTCTCCCCGAGTTCGACGTGTATATTGAACTCACGACCATGAAGCAGGCTCACGTGACGCGCAAGAACCGCAAGGTGCGGCTGCTGCGCGAGCTTTACCCCGGCATCAACATCCAAGTGTTTTATCAGAAGGATTTTGAAAACCTGATCTTCAAGTACGGGCTGGCGGAACGGCCGGTCGAGGCATGAACCCGCCTCTCGAAAATGTCGACCGCGTGCTGTTCACGGAAGAGCAGATCGCCGTCCGCATCCGTGAGGTCGCCGCGAAGATCTCGCAGGATTACCAAGGCAAAACGCTGAAACTGATCGGCGTCCTGAAGGGCTCGGTCTTTTTCCTGACCGAACTGGCGCGGCATATCGAGGTCCCCGTGAAGATCGACTTCCTGGGCATCTCGAGTTTCTCAAACAAGAGCGGCGCGCCGGGCGTGGTGCGCATCGCGAAGGATCTCGACGAGAGCATCGAGGGCGAGGACGTGCTGCTCGTCGAGGACATCGTCGACACCGGCTTCACCCTGCGCTACCTGCTGCAAACGCTCGCCGGCCGCGCGCCCAACTCGCTCGCCGTGTGCACGTTTCTCGACCGGAACTCGCGCCGCATCGTCCAGGTGCGGCTCGACTACCACTGCTTCGAGATCCCCGACCGGTTCGTAGTGGGCTTCGGCCTCGACTACAACCAGCTCTATCGCAACCTCGGGTATGTTGCCGTACTAAAGCCGTAAGCCCGTCATCACCGTGACACACTCGCGGCGCTAAGATTAAGACAGCTTCATCTGTAAGGAGCGCGCATCATGAAATCCCGGATTTTGTTTGTCTCCGGACGTCATGAAGACGCCCGTCAGATTTCGCGAATGCTGGCGCAATTGCCGGTGGCAGTAGACCACGCGGCAACTTTGCAGCATGCGCGCGCGCAGCTTCGGCAGGACGATTACGACGTGATCCTGACCGAGGCTGTTCTCCCCGATGGCAACTGGCTCGATGCCCTGCATCTGGCCCGCGAATGCCCCCAGGACGTCGAGGTCATTGTGACCGATCCACACGCCGACGCGCGGCTCTGGTCGATGGCTTTGAATCTCGGCGCCTACGATCTGATCGCCCAGCCTTTTTACGCCCCCGAAGTGTGCCGAATTTTGCATAACGCATGCACGCGCCGGACGGGCGAGTTCGCGCCGCTCGCCGCCGTATAATGGTTTCGCCGAAGTCGAAACCATGTCTGCAGCCACCGACGCCTTTGTCCAGGAGAATCGCGACCGCTTTCTCTCCGAACTGAAAGATTTCATCCGCATCCCGAGCATCAGCACGCTCCCGGAGAACGCGGGAGAGGTGCGCCGCGCCGCCGAGTTCGTCGCCGACGCGCTCCGCCGCGTCGGGATGGAGAACGTCGAGATCATCCCGACGGAGAAGCATCCGCTGGTGTATGCCGACTGGCTGCACGCGCCCGGTAAGCCCACGGTCCTCTGCTATGGGCATTACGACGTGCAGCCCGCCGATCCGCTGGAACTGTGGGAGAGCCCGCCGTTCGAACCCGCCGAGCGCAACGGCAATCTCTATGCGCGCGGCGCGGTCGACGACAAGGGCCAGATGTACATGCACATCAAGGCGATCGAGGCGCTGCGCGCGGCGCACGGGTCGCTGCCCTTGAACGTGAAATTCATCGTCGAGGGCGAGGAGGAGGTCGGCGGCGCGTCGATCGCGAAGTTCGTCGCCGAGCATCCGGAGAAACTGCGCGCCGACGTGGCGCTCGTGTCCGACACCGCAATGTACGCCGAAGGAATGCCGACGCTGTGCATTGGCCTCCGCGGGCTGATTTATCTGGAGGTCGAGGCGACCGGTCCGGCGCGCGACCTGCACTCCGGATTGTACGGAGGCGCGGCGCCGAACGCCGTCTACGGGCTGATCGAACTCCTGGCGAAGACGAAGGACGAGCAGGGCGTAATCCAAATTCCCGGGATCTACGACGATGTCGAGGAGCCTGCCGGCGCGGAACTCGAGAGTTGGCGCGGGCTGCCCTTTTCGGAGAAGGAGTTTTTGGACAAGGAGGTCGGCGCCACGTCGCTGACCGGTGAGCCCGGCCGGATGGTGCTGGAGCGCGTGTGGTCGCGGCCGACATTCGAAGTCCACGGGATCGCCGGCGGATTTACGGGAGCGGGCGCGAAGACGGTGATTCCGGCGAAGGCAACTGCGAAGGTCAGTTTCCGCCTGGTGCCGCGGCAGAATCCGGAGAAGGTAGTGGCGGCGTTCCGCGAGTGGGTGCGGAAGGAGACGCCGCGCGGGATTCAGGTCGAAATCCGAGTGCTGAGCGCGGGGCCGGGGCTGGTGGTCAATCCCGAGCATCCCGCGATCGACGTCGCGGCGCGCGCGTTCGGCGACGTGTTCGGGCGGAAGACGGTGTTCATCCGGTCGGGCGGGTCGATTCCGATTGTCGGCGACTTCGCCACGCACCTCGGTATCCCGACGATCCTCATGGGCTTCGGACTGCCCGACGACGGTCTCCACTCGCCCAACGAGAAGTACAAGATCGACAACTACTACCTGGGGATCAGGACGATCGCCCACTTTTTCGAGCAGTACGGAGCACGGTAGCGGCGAACGCGGCCGCGACACCGACCGTCGCGACCAGGCAGCCGACCACCATGTAGTCGAACGGCGTGCGCGCGCGGGAGAAGACCCACAGCGCGAGTCCCGCGATCGCGCTCGAGAGGCAGAGCACGGTCACGAAGAAGATCACCGGATGATGGGCCGGGAAGCGCAACTTTCATCTTAAAAGACGGCGCTTCCGTGCGCGCTGATAAACTGAAGGCTGGCGTGCATCGGCGGTTCATATCGAAGGTAAGCTGCGTAGCAGCATTGCTCGCAGCCGGACTTGGTTGCCGCACGGGGCCACCTCCGGCCCCGGTCATTGCAGAGGCGTACGTCGGACCCGCCGTGCTCAACGTCCGCAGCGATTTCCCGCTCGACTCCAAGCCCGTCGCCACCGTCAAGCACGGGGACAAGCTCGCGATCGTCGGACGTCGGCGGAAATTCCTGCGGGTGCGGACCGAGTCGGGCGCGGAGGGCTGGACGGACGAGCGCCAACTGCTGGCGGCCAGCGACATGGCGGAGTTGCGGGAGCTCTCGGCGCGCGCGGCGAAGATGCCGTCGCAGGGCGTCGCGACGACGTCCAAAGAGTTGAACGTGCACACGCAGCCGTCGTCAGGCTCGCCGAGCTTCCTGCGGATCAAGGAAGGCGAGAAGTTCGACGTGGTGGCGGAGATCGTCGCCGAGCGGGTCGAGAAGCCGCGGGCGCCGCTGATTCCGAAGCAGGAAAAGAAGAAGGCGGCAGCGCCGAAGAAGCCGAAAAAGGAGGCGAAGATCCCGCCTCCGCCGTTGCCCAAGCCCCCGTCGCCGCCGACGAACTGGCTCGACCTCTCGAAGACCGATCTCGGCGACGACGACAAGCCCGAGGAGCCGCCCAAGGTGATCCCGACGGACTACTGGAGTCTGGTGCGGGTCGCCACCGGGCAGTCGGGGTGGGTGCTGACGCGATTCGTCTCGATGTCGATACCGGACGAGGTCGCGCAGTACGCCGAGGGGCATCGCATCGTGTCGTACTACCCGTTGGGGTACACGGAGGACGGCGATCAGAAGAAGGCGATCTGGCTGTGGACGACGGTCCGCGGCCGGCAGCCGTTCGACTTCGATAGCTTCCGCGTCTTCGTGTGGAGCCTCAAGCGGCATCGCTACGAGACGGCGTACATCGACCGGAGTGTCGAAGGGTATTGGCCGGTGCTGTTGAATCAGGTCGACTACTCGCTGAATAAGGGCGCGGTGGCGAAGTATCCTGGCTTTTCGGTGTGCGTCGAAAAGAGCGACGGGCAGAAGTACCGGCGGGAGTACGCGCTGCTCGGAAATACGGTGCGGTTCGCGGGCGAGCAGCCCTGCATCCTGCCGCCGCCGGTGTGGACGCCGAAAGCGTCGCCGACCCCGGTCGCGCCCCCGGGAGATACGGGGCCGGTGGCGAGCGGTCCGAGTCTGGGCGAGCGGATCAAGGGGTGGTTCCGGAAGCGTCCGAAATCGTCGACGCAGTAGCGAGGGCGGCGGGATTTTGGGTACACTTGGGAAGTAGTCCCTGCCCTTTTGGGGCGCGTAGCTCAGTTGGTTAGAGCGCCTGCTTCACACGCAGGAGGTCCACAGTTCGAGTCTGTGCGCGCCCACCATTCCTTCCAAAACATGGCGGCAGCTATAACCATTATCTGCGGGCACCTCTTCGTTCCCTGGAGGACTCACGCTCTGGGAGGCGGCGAGAGTGCTCTATGAACTGGCCTGCGGCGAGATTCGGAAGCTTCCCGATTTCGAGCGCGATGTCTGGCCTTTTCTGCCTCGGGAGATTTTCCACTGCATCGACCCCGAACCCTCGATCACCGTCGATTTCCGCGGCTATGTCATCGTGTTCGGGATGGCGGTAAAGGAGATCAACCGTTACCCCGCCGAATGGGAGGACCGGCTCCGGAAATTCGAGGACCTGTTGGCGCGGACCTATTGGACCCGCGCCACCGTCCAGCTTTGGGCGCCCAGCTATGCCGACGGGCAATTGGGGATCGATCCGTCAAGCACCGTCGGTTCCAATCATTTCCCCCAGTGGCAGTACCTTTGGGAAGCCGACGCCGAGGGGTTGAGCGGCTTGTCGAACAGTCCTCCCCAGCCAACGCGTACCTGGACACGCTACGACCCGATGACTCGGAGCTGAATGTGATGCGCCGCTACCGCCGGGGCGCCAGGTCGTCCAGCGGCACCACTCGCCAGTTGCCGTTGCCGGTCTGGTTCAGGCCATCCACCAGATCCCGGGCGTGCACGTTGTCGACCTGGTAGCGTCGTCCCGTGGTGGAGTTCTCGACTGTGTCCACGCCGCGAATCACCTGGTCCCAGCGCTCATTCACCGCGGAGCGGACTCGCGAAGCCTCACGCCCGGCCTCCAGAACGCTCTGCGTCGCGGCGTTCATGCTCTTCACTGCGTTGTCGAGCCGCTCCGCGAATACGGCGGGATTGGTGCTGTACGACTTCCAGATCGCGAGGAGCGTCTGCGCCTCGCCCGCGAACACCTCCTTGGGGGCCGTGACGTTCGAGATGTAATAGACCCACTGGCCATATCCCGTGGGCGCTGCCATGATCCAGGCCAACGATTGGGAGGGCCGCCCACCCACCTGTATCTCGGCGAAAACGAACGCCGCCTGCCCGCCGTTCACGGGCGACTGCGTGGGCTGCGCATCGAGTACCCGCGTCAGTTGGAGCGAAGGCAAGCCCATTTTTTGCGCCATCGCCGAGAACTGGGGTGTCAATGCGGTCAGCGCCCGCACCGGATCGCAACAGGGGCCCGATAGGACGTAATTGTCGGGAATGGCGACGCCGGGAATCGGACTCCGGGGCGCCTGCGTGTAGACCGGCGCGGCGGCGCCCAGCGAGACGCTTTCCCCGTTGGGACCAGCCACATCCACGGTGCCCTTTCCGGATGCCGCAATCCTCCAGCCCGCAGGAATTTCGATGTGACTGCCGTCCGGGAGGTTAACCGGATTGAGGCGTGGCTGCTCGACTGCTGCTGATTTGCCGCGCAGCCGGGCATACGAATTGCGCAGCGATCCGGCCCGGTCGAAAATCACCGCGACCGTGCCGCCAGAACCATTGAGCTCGACCCCGATTACACCCACGACCGGGACGTTCTGAATCGTAGCCGAGAAAAACGCCTGCACCTGACGGTCGGTGTCCGTGCGCGCAGCCGTGTGGATTTCCGGCGCATTATCGAAATAGCCGCGCAGACTGCTGAGGATTCCGCGCGCCGCCTCGGTGGCGGATCGCGCATTCCCTGAGAAGCTGCCGGCGAGCACACGGCCGGTGCCCTGCGGGTCCGGCGTCATCGTAAAGCCTGCGGGAACCGGCCGATCGGGCAATTGCCCGTTGCCCGGCGCCGGCGCGTTCGACGCAGTCCGTCCGGGTGTGTTGGAACTCGGTGGCGCCGTGGCGCCGGGGATCGCGAAGCCCAGTTCGAGCGCGTCGAAGCCCGGTCTGGCCGACATGAACTCGCCGGTGGGGGACGACATGATCAGAGCGAACGCGTACCGGCTATTGCTCGCGGCGACGATTTTGAGGAGCGAATCGACGCCCTGCGGATTCAATCCGGCGAAGACGCCATAAGAGGCGGGCTGCCCGCCGAGCGTGGTCGAAGCGTGCTGCAGCTCTTTGAAATTCCGCCACTGCCCGGCCATCTGGCCGCCCAGCGACAACATCAATTGATCCGGTTTCTGGCTGCCTTCGGAGACCATCACGCTGGCCAGCGCATTGCCGAACTTGAGCTGAACGGCATCGCCCAGAGGCGAGAGGGTCCATCCGTTCGGAACGCGCAGCGAGAAGCGGCCGTGCGGGTCCTGGTAGGGCGAGCCGGCCGGCTGCGAAAAGCCGGAGATGCTCACGGCGCACAGCGCAAGCGCGGCGATCAGCGGTTTCTGTGAGTTCGTCCGATCCATGATGTGATTCCCTTCGCTTTCCTGGAGGTTATCATTTCGATTCCTCACCCATAACGCGACGTTGGTTGAAAAACGGGATCACATGCGAGGAGTTGCGGAGCGGGAGACGGGATGGCGGGCGAGCAACCGGCGGGCAGCCCTCTGCCACCCGCCGGTCTTATGTTTACTGGCGATCCTGGCGATCCTGGCGATCCTTGTCGTACCAGTCGTGATAGTGATAGCGGTCGCGCGTGACGCCGCGGTCGACCACTCCCATGTCAAGCGGACGGTCCAGACGGAAGCTGACCACCGCGTTCCGCGGAATTCTCACGGCGCGGCCCGTAACCTGCCCGCCGCTGACCGCGCCCACGATGGCGCCGACCAGGCTGTTGTCGCGCTGCGATTCGACCCGGTTCGGTTCGGTCTTGATCGCGTATCGCTGCCCGTTCACGACCACCGATTCCAGGTCGAGAATGAGGTCGTTATCTCGCGCGACCCGGACGATCAACTCGGCCGTCGAGCCGCGCGGGACGGCAATCCGCCCGTTGCTGCCGCGGACGTCCTGATCCACGGTCCCGTAATAGACGCGATTGTCCCTTCTCTCGACATCGATCGCGTCGTTGGTGCGAATGGAAATCATGGTCCCCGGCTCGAGCCGCGTATACAGACCGCGGTTTTGATCCCAATTCCGGTCGTCCATGCGGTCCCGGTCGCGATCGCGATCCTGGGCCGCCCCGATCGCTGCCGAAGCCACCAGCGCGACCCCCAGACCCAGGGCCGCCTTCAAACGAAATGATCTGAATAACATATGGATCGATCCTCCCTCCTGGACCAGTGCACCCACCCTGCCATTGGTCTCCGCAGACTAAGCGTTTGGGCTATTGCGGACACCCCGATCCAGGCGGGACAATGGTAGGGCACTCACAGGTCAAGCTATGAAGAACTCTACGACGAGGATGCACCTCAGCCGCCGCCAGATGTTCGGCGCAATGGGAAAAGTCGCGGCTGCCGCCGCCGTAACGCCGGTCCTCCAGACCGCGATCGTCTCCTGCGCGATGGCCGACGAAACGCCGTTGAATGCGATCGCCGGAATCGACCGCGTCGCTATCCTGCCCGGCAAGACGTACTTGCGGGGATGGTCGGGATACGGCGCTCCGCCGCGTCCCGAGCGGCCGCGCGGACCGCAGGCCACTCCGCCGCCCCCTCCGCCGCCCCCGAGCGGACCCGCTCCCGTCTCGACGTGGAGCAAGGAATCCGGTCCCGGCGAGGTGCGCTTTGAGGACCCGAAGTCGCTCATCACGACTGCGACCTTTACCACTCCCGGCGCTTACGTCCTGAAACTCACCGCCGACAACGGGCAGACGAAGAACTCGTCCGTGCTGAACGTTTCTGTGGAGACGCCCCCTCCGGCGAAGCAACTCGAAGCGGTCTACGCCAGGAGCTTCAAGATCCACAGCAAGTTCTGGAATGCCCGCGCCAAGGCCCTCATCGTCAACTGGATTCCCCACTGCATCGACATCATCAATCGCAATGACGTGACGCTCGGCCCCGGCGGCATCGATAACTTCGTCGAAGCCGGCAAGAAGCTGCGCGGCGAGGAAGCGGGCTTCCACAAGGGCTACGTTTTCTCGAACGCCTGGGTGCACCAGACGGTCGAAGCGATGAGCATCGCGCTCATGATCGATCCGCAGGGCGACTCCGAAATTCAGAAGGCGCACGAGAAGTTCCGCGAGACGCTGGAAAATTGGATTCCGAAGATTCTCGCCGCGCAGGAGCCCGACGGCTACCTCCAGACCGCCTTCACGCTGAATCGCGCCGGCGGACGCGGCGGCGTCATCGAGAGTAGCAAATTCAAGCATTGGGACCCGCAGCACCGCGGCGACCATGAGGGCTACACCGCCGGCTACTTCCTCGAATCGGCCATCAATCACTACCAGATGACCGATAAGAAGGACGCCCGCCTTTATAACGCCGCCAAGAAGCTCGCCGATTGCTGGAGCAGCCATCTCGGACCCGCGCCCAAACAGCCCTGGTACGACGGGCACCAGGAGATGGAACAGGCGCTGGTGCGCTTCGGGCGCTTCGTCAACGACGTGGAGGGCGGCGGCAAGGGCGACCGCTACATCCAGACCGCCAAGTGGCTGCTGGACTGCCGCTACACCGCGGCCGTGAATCCGGCGCGCGACCGCTCCGAGTACGACCAGAGCCACCTGCCGGTCACGCAGCAGTACGAGGCAGTCGGCCACGCCGTGCGCGCCACCTATACGTATTCGGGGATGGCCGACGTCGCCGTGGAGACGCACGATCCCGACTACCAGAGCGCGGTGCGCTCGCTCTGGGAAAACGTCGTGAACCGGAAGTATTACCTGACTGGCGGCATCGGCAGCGGAGAGACGTCCGAGGGCTTCGGCCCGAACTACTCGCTGCGCAACAACGCCTATTGCGAGTCCTGCTCGAGTTGCGGCATGGTCTTTTTCCACTGGAAGATGAACCTCGCCTATCACGACGCCAAGTACGTGGACAACTACGAAGAGACCATGTACAACGCGCTGCTCGGCTCCACGGACCTCGAGGGCAAGAACTTCTATTACACGAATCCTCTCGATGTCTCAATGGGCCGCAGTTCGTGGCACACCTGCCCGTGCTGCGTAGGCAACATCCCGCGGACTCTGTTGATGGTGCCCACCTGGGCTTATGCCAAATCGCCCGACGGCGTGTACGTCAACATGTACATCGGCAGCACCATCGCGATCGAAAACGCCGGCGGCACGGATATCGAGATGACGCAGGAGACGGACTACCCGTGGAGCGGCAAGATCGCGATCACGGTGAAGCCGAAGGTCCGCAAGAATTTCGCCGTGCGCCTGCGCATACCCAACCGCGCCACCAGCAAGCTCTACACGCCGACTCCGCAAGTGAACGGGCTCGTCTCGCTTTCCGTGAACGGAAAGGCCGTCAAACCGGTCATCGAGAAGGGCTACGCGGTGATCGCGCGCGAATGGAAGGCGGGCGACAAGATCGAATTGGAACTGCCGCTGAAGCCGCAGCGCGTGAAGGCAGTGGACCAGATCGCGTCCACGAAGGGCAAGGTCGCGCTGCGGTACGGTCCGCTGATCTACAACATCGAGAGAGTGGACCAGGACATCACCAAGCCGTTGGCGCCGAATTCGCCGCTCACGCCCGAGTGGCGCGGCGATCTGCTCGGCGGCGTGACGGTGCTCCACGGCGAATTCGCGGACGGCAGCAAGATGCTGGCGATCCCCAATTACGCGCGGACCAATCGCGATCACGACCTGCAGCCCGAAGCCGGTCCGCTGGCCGCCGATCCCTCGTTCTATCTTGGAGCGACGGCGCAGAAGCCCGAGGCCGTCCAGCAACCGCCGCGCCGTGGACCGCGTCCGCTGGCGTCGGAGATCTGGATTCAGGAAGGGTAGCTACCGCGCCCGCGCAAACGGGCGCACAGCAGGGTACGCCTTGGACTCGCGTCCCGGTCCCGAGCCCGAAGTGCCGCGTCAACGAGTTGGCCCGCTCAGTTGGGCATGGTCTAATGAGCGGTGTTACTATGCGTAGCGATTGCTGCTCTCCATGCGACATCTGTTCGTTCTGGTTTTTGCCTTCCTATCGTGTCCAGTGATGTCGGCGGCCCTGCCTCCGACCACTATTCAGACGATGGCCGTCTCGGCGGGAGTGGACGATCTGATTTGGGATGCCTCCCGTTCGCGCTTTTTGGCGTCGACAGGCACGAGTGTTCTAGTGGTCGATCCCGAGGCGCCGGCTATCGAGCGCATGATCGCTGTCGGTGACCGCGCCGGCCGGATCGCCGTCTCCGGCGATGGGCAGTTTCTTTTCGTCGCAGTGGACGCGCGAGCTGTGGTCAAGCGCTATCGCCTGGGGAGCGGCGATCTGGACGGCGAAAATGCTGTCCCGACCCTGGGCTCCGTGGCGGTCGTTGCGATGGCGTCCGTTCCTGGCGACCCCCGCGCGGTTGTCGTCTCGTCCGGCCGCGAAATCATCGTGGTGGACCCAAACGGCATTCGGCCCGGCAGGCTGGCGTCGACAGTGAGCTCGCTGTATAGCTCCCCTGACGGCCACATCATCTTTGGCTGGGGCGCTGGGCAGTTATATCGCTTCGAGGTGGACGCATCGGGAGTTAAGGCCGTGCGTCCCGCGGTTGCGGTTTTCGCCGCGAACGAGCCCATCGTGGGCTGGTCGGGGCGCTTCGTCTGGGATTTCTCCGGTGACGTGTTCGACCTCGATGCCGGGGCGCCGATTGGGCGGGCCGGGTATCCGGCGAGCGCGCTCTATCATTCGCCTTCGGTGGTGTTCGCGGCCTCGAATACTATGTTGACGGCACAGCAAGAGAACGCGACAGGGTACACGATGGTGCTCTATTCGCTCGACAACCTTCGTCCGATGGCGCGTTCCGCGCTGGATGATGCTGCGCGTTCCTTCATCGGCGTCGGCAGTTGGCCAAAGGCCCTGCCTTGGGGCAGCGATGGAATGGCGGTCGTCTACGGAGCCGGCCTGGCGTTCGCGCACGCAGCGGGGATGCAGCCGGTGGGCGCGTCCGCCCCTCCGCAGCCGAGTGTGGATGCATCCGGTGTAATCCGCCTGCCTCTCCCCCTCAACGGCATGACCTTCGACCAGAGCCGGGGCTTGATCTGGGGGGCGGTGCCCGGTTCCGTGGAGGGCTATGGCAATTCCGTAGTCTCGATCAACCCGGCGAACGGCCAAGTCGTGGATGCCATCGACGCGGGAAGCGAGCCCACGGCCGTCACGCTGTCCGGAGACGCCAGCCGGCTGTTTACAACGTTGAGGGGCTCGCTCGGCCTCGCCACTCTGGACCTGAACGCCAAACAGCGGGAGCGGAGCGTTTTCTCGAACGACCCGAATTACACGGCGCCCACGAGCCCGGTCGGCCTGTCCGGCAGCGGGAGTGTGGCGGTGGTGTGGAAGGGACCGAGCTACACCAGCCGCGTCGTGATCTACGACGACGGCACGCCTCGCCCACAGTCCTATACCGGCGGCCTCGGGAACACCACCGCGCCCTACGTCTCGGCACTGTTCCCCGGAGAATCCGCGGACGCGCTCTACGGAGCTGACCTCGAGTTGCAAAACGGCGCCGGGCAGCACGAGCTCATGCGGATGAGGATCGAAGAGAAAGGGATTTCGCTCGACCAATCGCTCGGCGCAATGTCGCTCGGCAGCACCCAGTTCGGCGGCGCGGTGATATACGACAGCGGCCATATCTTCACCAGCGGCGGCGAGATCCGGACACCCGACGCGCAGACGCTCGAGATGACGTTTGCGCTGCAGCAGTCCTATGCGGCGGTGGGAATCCCGATTCCGTTCACCGATCGCAACCAGGTGGCCTTCGTCTATCTCTCCGCCCTGACGAACCAGACCGCGCTCACGCTGTTCGACATTCCGACCGGACGTCCCATCGCGACGATGCCGCTGGCGTCGACCTTCTCCGGCGTCAACACGGCGGTGCGCGCGGGTCCGTCCACTATCGCGGTTTCGATGTCCGGCCAGCTCTTGTTGATCCCGCTGGCGAGCCTGCAGCCATGGCCCCAGTACACTCCCGGACTGCAGCGCGTATCGGCGGGCGTGCAGAGCGCGCGGGCGCCGAAGGCGAACTCGATGGCCGCGCTTCCGGGCACGAACAAACTGCTCCTCGCGCTGCCTTCCACCGCCGGAAACCTCGGCAACAGCATCGCGGTCCTCAACGGCGACACGGGGCTGATCGAGAAGTCCACCTTCATCGGCAGCGAGCCGACGCTGCTCAGGGTGAAGCCGGATGGGTCCGCTGCCTACGCTTACCTGAGCGGCGAGGGCCGGGTCGCGCGCTACAACGTCGCGGCGAGCGCGCGGGATCTCGTATACATTCCAGATCCGACCGGCAAATCGACGCAATACTCGCTGGTCGATATGGCGGTCGGCCCCGACGGCGGCCTGACCATCAGCTATCAAGGCGGCTGGCTCGCCACGTGGGACGGCGACGTCATGCGGCCCTCCGTCGACAAAAACACCCAGGGCGTCGGAGCCTTCAGTGGAGCGCCCTACGCCATCGCCCTGAATCCGTCTGGCACCGTGGTCTATGGCTACGACTACTACTGGTCGTTCGCCGATTTCAAGCGCGAAGCCGTCGGACCGGATGGCATCCACTTCCTCTCCGGCGGAGCCGGGTTGCTCGGGAGCGGGTTCATCCAGGCGGGAGGACTGCTGTACACGTCGAGCGGGAACGTAGTCGATCCCGAGCGCTGGCGGACGGTCGGCCGGCTGGGCATGTCCGGGCCGGTCGCCCCCGATCCTGACGCCGGCCGTGTCTATGCGATCTCCGGCAACCAACTCGCCGTTTTCGATAGCGGGACGTACGCTAAAGTGGCCGCCGCGACCATTGGCACATTTAACACTGCAGCACTCGACCTGGTGCGCTTCGGCAGCGGTGGTCTCGCCTTCCGCAGCAGCGACGATCAGATTTATCTCGTGCAAATCTCCTCGATCCCTCCGCTCGCGGCTCCGGTCGTCGTTCCTCAGCCCACACTTCCGGCAACTCCAGGCGTCACCGTCGTAGATCTCGCGGCCGTTGACTTGGCGTACGACAGTTCCCGCGATCTCCTCTATGTCAGCGTTCCGAATAAGGAAGCTGCCAACGGTGACCAGGTCGCTGCGATCGATCCGGGTAGCGGCAAAGTGACGGCCAAGTGGCCGGCGGGCTCCGACCCGCGATCGCTCGCGCTCTCCGCCGACAACGCCCACCTGTTCGTTTCCTCGGGCACGAAGTCTCTGGGGTTCTATAGCGGCTTTTCGACTACCTCGGAGGCCGTCCACGATCTCGACCCGGCGGCGGGCGCACTCGGCCCGGGTTTCCCGGCGTATCCTGCTACGGACCTGATGTCGTGGGGCGTCACCGAACTCGAGCCGCTCGCCGGGCAGCCGGCCAGCGTCGCCATGCTGGACTACTGGACCCAGTTCGTGAGTGCGGGTGCGCAGTCCGGGGTCGGCAGCGGGTCCAACACCCTGCGCATCTTCGACGGCGGCCAGGAGCGCGAAAAGTACCTCCGCGCGCATACGTTCAGTTGCACCACCATGGCGTCGGGCGCGACGCCCTCAAAACTCTACTGCTCGGATGGCGCGACCATCACGCGCCTCGCGCTGGACCCGCACGGCGTCACCATGCAGGATTCCATCCGTCTGCTTCCCGGCAGGGGCGCGTTCGGAAAGATGGCCTTCCGCAACGGCCGCATCTATACGACGACCGGCAACGTAGTCGACGTCGACGCGGGCCGGGTGGTCGCGCGCGTGAACGCCCAGGGAGTCGTGGCAGTGGACGACCGTTTCGCCTACTGGCTCGACCCAGGCGCCACGCAGAATTCCGTGACGTTGCGCGTCTTCGACAGCGCCACGCTCCAACTGGTCTCGACGAAGCAGATCAACGTCAGCACCAACGACCTGACCCGCATGGTGACCTGCGGCAATGGAAGGCTGGCTTTCCGCGCCGGAAACGAGGTGTACATTGTCCAGCTTTAGGCGCCTCGCGGTCCTGCTGTCCTGCGCCGCAGTGAGTCTGCTCACCGCAGCGAGTCCCACCATCCAGACCATCCAGAATCGCACCGGAGCCGCGGTGGCGGTGGCGGGCGACGTGATCGACGTCGTCGGCGCAAATCTCGCGGACGGTCCTGCGGCCACGGCCGGCTGGCCTCTCCCCCTCACGCTCGGGACGACGCAGGTCTGGTGTAACGGCTATCAGGCGCCGCTCCTCTCGGTTGACGCCGGCCGGGTGCGGATCCAACTCCCCTGGGAGTTGGCAGGCTTGCCGGCGGCTCAAATCCGCGTCGTGCACGCGAGTACGTCGAGCGACGTGTTCGCGACGCCGCTTGCGCCGTTCGCGCCGGTGATTCTTGGCGCCGATGCAGCGTCGGTCACGCCGGGTCAAACGCTGACCCTGCGCGTCATCGGACTCGGACTTCGCGATAAGAACCCCGTCACCGGCAGCGCGCCATCTTCGGATCATCCGGGGCCGTCCTTGGTCCGGCTGCTCGTTCGCATCGGCGGCGCTCCCGCTCCCGTGATTGGCAACGCGCTCGCCGCCGGCGATCCGCAAGCCGACGCTGGTGTGCAGACCGTCTCCGTCCTAGTTCCGTCCAATCTCGACGCCGCCGACAGCGGTCTGCGCGTCGATATCGGCGGCGTCGCCTCGGACCCGTTCCCGCTGCGCGTCGATCCGGGCGCGATCCGGATCTCGGTCTCACCCGCGCAGGCCCAAGCGCCGATCTTATCAAACGTGAAGTTCTCGGCGACCGTGGACGGCAGCAGCGATACGACGGTCAAGTGGAGCGTCGACGCGAACGCGTACGGATTGCCGAACACATCGGGAATATACGGGTCGTTCACGGGAAGCACGTTCTTCGCGTCGAGCAATATGACGTCGCCGAATTGGACCCTGATCCGAGCCACGCACGCGAGCGGCGCCTTCGCCACGGCGCTGGTGCAACTGGTGTCCAAGGACAGCGGCGCGTACCGAATCATGCCGGATTCGCCCACGATCTCCCCCGGCGAATCGGTCACGTTCAGCCTTTTAGGTCCCGATGGTAACGCGGTCGACGCCGTGCGCTGGGCTATCAGCGACGGCTTTGGCAACAGTTCCAGCCCATCCTATACGGCGCCAACGAATTTCCCTCCGGCCCAGGTGAATGTCTGGGCGAGGCTGCCCATACAGAGCGGTGCTCTCTATGACGTGGCAACCACGACCATCATGATCGCTCCGCCGCGCACGCAGATCACCGGTACGACGCCGGCTGTGGCGCACATCGGCGAAAGCCTCACGTTCCAGGGAAGTGGCGTCACCGGGCGGGGTTTGGCCGCCTGGTTCACCATGGCGGATGGCTCGCGCGTGCGAGCCGCCGTCGACAACAACACGGGTTCATCGGCTCTCGTAGTTCCTCACGGCGCGGTGAGCGGCCCGGTAAACCTGGAAGTTCAGCCCAACTTCGGCGCGACATTTCTCTCGCCGCCCTACCAATTGACTGTTCTGCCGCGACTGCGTCTGCACGCGAGCCGCGTACGTGTGGCCGCGGGAGAGTCGGTGCAGATTGTCGCGGCCGCGCCCGATCTTCCGGCGCCGGGGCCGCTGACTTGGCGCGCGGACTTGGGCTCCGTTAACGCAACGGGCATGTTCACCGCGCCCAGTACGCCGACCGGCATCCCGACCTTCGCGCGGATCTGGGCCTGCATTCAACCCAGGAACGAGTGCGGCACGACCGTCGTCGAAGTGCTGCCATTCCGGCTCGAGCCCGATCCCCTGATCCTGAATCCAGGTGAGAGCGTGCAGTTGAAGGCGCGGGCCGGGAACGCTGAAGTCGCCGCCACCTGGAGCGCTGCCACCGCCAACGTGACCGTAACTCCGTCGGGCAAGTTGACTACCGGCGCCGGGCCGTTCGATGGAGGTCCAGCGAGCGTACAGGCGTCCTACGGCGGCATCCCGCAGCGCTTCGATCTCTCGATCCGAACGGCTGGCGCCGCGGCGAACACCGCGGAGTTCTATGATTGGCTCGGCTACGACAACAATTACATCAATGGACGGATCCCGTTGGGCGCATTTCCCGGCAACGTCGCCGTAAAGGGGAACTGGATCTACGCCCTCACGCGCAGTCTGGAGCCATGGAGTGGAGGCCCCTGGGTGGCCACCTGGCTGGATGTGTTTCAAGTGGACGATCGGCACAACCCGGTCTGGGTAGACGCCGTTGAGGCGCCATACAACGCTGCCGGCGTCTTCGTGGCGGGCAATGATCTCTACGTTACCGGCGTGGACGGAGCGAACCTGCTGCTTCGGTTCGATACCTCCGGCGGCCGGCCGGTGCTGCGCAGCCGCAGCAGTTTTTCGGGTGACGCGAATGCGTACCGTCCGCAGGGCCTCAGTTGCTCGGTGATCGCGGACCAGTACAACCCGTCGGCGCCGATCACGCTGCAGATCCGCGACCTGGCGTCGGGGACAGTCAGGACCATGCCCACTGACTACGTTCCGGTGATGACCAGCTTTTCAGTCAGCGCCGCGGTGACGGATACCTGGGTGGCCGTTATGCTCGAGTACGCCGTCTCCGGGGCGAGCGCAGAACTGGTGGTCTTCGACATCACCGGCGTCAAGGCCGTCCCCATGGCAATCCTACCTGCCGCCGGCGGGAGCGGTTCGGTCGCCGTCCTGCAGGATGTGCTGGTGGTAGCGACGGACGTGTATCGTGTTTCCGGCGGCAGCGTGACGCCGGTCTCGCAACTGCCGGGGGGCGTCATTCTGGACACCGATCCGGCCAACAAGCGGCTCTTGGTCCAGACGGACGGGTATCGCGTCGTGGATCTCTCGGACGCTTCCAACCCGAAGCTCTCCGCCGCTGTCCAGCATGCGCAGGTCTACCCTGTCGGTAAGCTCGGGACGGACTACTTCGTGATGCCCGGCGCCAATCAAGGTCTCGCCGTGTACCCGATCCTGTGGCAGCCCGGCATCCGGAGGATCGATAACTTCCCCGCCAGCCCATGGATGAATGCCGCCCGAGCGCGCGATGGCTATCTCTTCTGGACCGGTCCCGGCTGGGGCTACAAGACTCGCACCGTCTCGATCGGGATCTTCGAAGTGGACGACCTCTCCGGCGTCGCCGCCGCGCCGGTCGCCACCATGGACCGGCCCGGCGATCAGACAGGCTGGGCCATCGAACTGAACGGTCGGTACGCCTACGTCGGCACGGACACGGAACTGATTGTCTATGACGTGACTGTCCCGGCAGCGCCGTCGCAGGTGACCGTCATTCCCTCGCCGGCAATTTCCATGGCGCTACAGGGACAGTATCTTTACACCGGCAGCAACTCGGGGAAAAACCGCCTGCTTCAGATCTACGACGTCTCCTCGCCGGCCAGCCCGAAACTCGTAACCTCGCTTCCTCTGCCGGAGTTCGCTTACGGTTTGACGGCGCAACCCGGCTGGCTCGCCGTGGCGATGGGTAAAAGCGGGTCCGCGATCTACTCCTTGGCGAACCCAACCGCCCCGCTCCTGGCCACCACTTGGGGCGACCCGGCTTGGGACGTCGCCGGCGACAAGAACCTCTTGTATCTCGCCGCCGATCGTTATGGAATCGAAATCCTGGATGTGTCGAACCCAAAGGCCGTCGCGCCCGTTTCGGGCATTGTGCCCCTCGCGGCTGGTAACGAGCTCTACGGCTCCTTCCCTAACGCCACGGCCGTGTCGTTCGATCCGCGCGGGATCGCCTGGGTCTGCGCCGACAATGGAGCGCTGTATGGGGTCGACGTGCGCTCGCCGGCGCGCCCGCGGCCCATTGCCATGCTGGCGGTTGTTGGCTGCGCAGCCGCGACCGTGGCGGGCAACCACGTCTACGTCGCTGGAAACGACGCCGCTTTCGACGCCGCCGTGCCGCAGAATCTCGGGCTTTACCAGACGTTTCAGTCGCAGCCGGGACAGATCCTGCCGGATCGCTACTTCGATCCGCCTCCCGTCTCGCAAGTGTCTGAACCCGCGGAGCCCTTAAAGGCTCGGGTGCTGAACGGCAGGGAATCGGAACGCGAAACGCATTCCGGCGCGGGGCGTCCATTCCGCCGCGATCGGCCGCCGGCCGGCGCGGGAAAGTCGCCTCGAAATTAGAGCGGCATTACCGCGCCCGCGCAAACGGGCGCAGCGTGGCGGACTCCTTGCCTTCCACGAGCTCGATGGCTTGATTCGCGGGGCACGACGGCCACGTCTGCCGCTCGCCCGATGGCCAGCGCACCTCGATCCCATCGACGCGCGTCGAGGTCCCGAGCCCGAAGTGCAACGTCAACGAGTTCTGCGAGTAGTAGCTGCCGCCGCCGACGACCTCCGCGGTCTGTTTGCGTCCGCCGGCCTGGATGACGCAGCGCGCTCCGATGGCGCTCCGGTTCGACTTCGTTCCCCGCAAGGTGATCGCGACCGCGTTCTGTTGCGGTCCCATGTTCTTCAGCAGCGACGGCCGGTCGTTCATGTTGACGATGAGGATCTCGGGACGGCCATCGGCATCGATGTCCCCGACCGCCAAGCCGCGCGACGCGCGCGCGGGAACGAACGCCGGACCGCCGGATTCTGTGATGTCGGCGAACCGCCCATTCCCAAGGTTCCGGTAGAGCAGCGTCTTCTGCCGGTACGTCTCGCCGACGGGTGAGCGGTCGATCTCCGGGTACACGTGGCCGTTGGCGAGGACGAGGTCGGGCCAGCCGTCCTCATCCACATCGACGAATGCCGCGCCCCACCCAAGGAGGAGATTGCGTCCGAGCCCCGCGCGCTCGGAGACATCTTCGAAGAAGCTGCCATCGGTGTTGCGGTAGAGCGACGGACGGTCGCCGGAGAAGTTGGTCTTCGCGATATCGAGGAAGCCGTTCCCGTCATAGTCGGCGACCGCGACGCCCATGCCCGCCTGCAGGCGGCCATCGTCGTTGTACGCGACGCCGGCGGCGTCGCCGCGCTCCTCGAACGTCCCGTCGTGCCGGTTGCGATAGAGCAGGCTCGGCGTCTGATCGCACGCCACATAAATATCGGGCCAGCCGTCATTGTCGAAGTCGGCGGTGACGACGCCGAGGCCGTAACGTCCGCCCGGCGCGAGAATGCCCGCCTTTTCGGAGACGTCGGTGAACGTGCCGTCTCCGTTGTTGTGATACAGCGCGTTGTGCCCCATCGGAAGCCCCCGCGGGCCGCACGCCACGACCATTCCCTTCCATTCGCAGTTGTGACTGCTGCCCGGCTTGGGTGTCTTCGCCAGGTCGAGGTCGACGTAGTTGGCGACGAAGATGTCGAGCAAGCCGTCGCGGTCGTAATCGAGGAACGCGCAGCCCGAGCCCCAGCGTGTGCCGGTGACGGGAAGCCCGGCCTTGCCAGCCACGTCTACGAACTTGCCCGCGCCCGTGTTGCGATAGAGCGCGTTGGCGCCGTAGTAGGTGACAAAGAGGTCGGGGTGGCCGTCGTTATCGAAGTCGCCGACGCAAGCCGCCTGCGCCCAACCGCTGCGCGTCAGGCCGGCCCGCTGGCTGACGTCGGCGAAGTGGCCGTGGCCGTCGTTGCGGTAGAGTTGCGACCGCGTCGGCGGAGCACCGGGGACGAGCGACGTGCCGTTGGCGATGAAGATGTCGTTGGCACCGTCGCCGTCGAAGTCGAAAATGGCGGCGCCGTTGCCGGTGCTTTCGAGGATGTAGTCCTTCCGCTCCTTGCCGCCGTACGTGTTGGGAATCGTCAGGCCCGACTGCGCGGCGATGTCGACGAAGCGCACCGGGACGCCGTCGGCCATCGCGATCAGGGTGAGGAGGGCGAGCGCGCACGCGGCGATACGCAAGAGCATCAGCGGACTCCGATCCTTCGCAGCGCTTCCGCGGCCTGCGCGGCGACCGCGGAATCCGAGCCCGCGGCGGCGCGGCGCAACTCTTCGGCCGCCGCAGCGAGGTCGCCGAGTGCCGCGAGCGCGTTGCCCAACCGCAAGTGCGCGCGTGGTGAATCGGGCCGCAGTTCGAGCAGCCGGCGATAAGAGCGAACCGCGTCGGCCGTGCGGCGATTGCGCAAGTAGAGGCCGCCGAGGAGTTCGTAGGCGTCGGCAAACGCCGGATCGGCGGTAATGGCGGCTTCGGCGCGCGTCTGTGCTTCGTCGAAGCGGTCTCCGCGGACCAGCGCGAGAGCAAAGTCGTACGAGCAAGTCGCGTCCTTCGGACGCAGGCGGACGGCGCGTTCGAAGTCGAAGAACGACTCGCGCCATTCGCCCTTCGCCGCGAGCGCCCGCCCCGCGAAGTCCCACGCCATGCCGTCGTAGGGATCGATTCGCATCGCATCGCGCGCTGCGGCGAGGGCGGCGTCCAATTGACCCGCGCCGACGAGAATCTCGGCGAGGGTGCGCGACGGGCCGGGCAGGCTCGGGTCGAGCTCGATGGCCTTCCGGACCTTCTCCGCATCGGAGGCGAGCGTTCCGGCCTGATGCCACGTCACGGCGTCGCGCGGCGCGACTGCGATCGCCCGATTAATTACCTCGCCTGCGGCGGCGGTCTGGCCGTCCTGACGCAACGCTTCGGCGAGCGAGCGAAGCGGACGCGGCGATGCCGGCGCAAGCTGAGCCGCCTGCCGGTATGCGTCAATGGCGTCGCGCGGCTTACCGAGAGCCAGCCAACCATCGCCGAGGACCATATAGAACTCGGAGTTCCGGGGGCGCTGCGCCGCGATCTCGCGGACCAGATCCGGCATGCCTCGCTCGACGTTGTTGCCGAGCCCGACTTGCGCGACCGCGCGGTACAGCGCGTTCAACGGCGTCGCAGGGAGCGGGTCGGGATAGTAAGGCACGACCGGTCCGCGATACTCATCCGCTGCGTGTTCCCGAAACTCTGCCACCAGATCGCCCGGCGGCGGACGGGGCACGATCCGATGATCGGTCATCACCATGCCGGGCGTGTCTTCCGCGCGGCGCTTCGGCATGTGGCACCCGGCGCAATCGTTGCCCGACGGATGTTTCGCGGCGGCGATCTGCGTGTGGCACTGGCGGCAGGCCGCGGAGTAGCGGGCCGACACTCGATGCGGGTCGTGGCACGTGTCGCACGCGAGACGGCCCTCGCTCTGTCGAAAACAGTTCGATTGCCGCAACCGGTAGACGGAACTGACCGCCTCGAATTTCGCGTCGTGGCCCGTGCCGGGCGCGTGGTCGAACGCGACGGCAAAGTCGCCGAGCGGCTCGCCCGGACGGAACGAGAACGGTCCGCGATCGAAGCGCACCACCCACGACGGGATCGGACCGCTGGTCGTCTCGAGGTGGCACTGCATGCAGACTTCGTTGCGGCGTTCCGGACTGAGACGCGCAGGATTGACGATGCTCGCGCGGACCGCTTCGGGCGTGCCGCCGGGCGTGGTCACAACGCGCACGTGCTGCTCACCGGGGCCGTGGCAACGCTGGCAGTCAATCCCCTCAGGGAGATTCCCCTCATAGACAGGATCGCTGCCCGGCGCGTCGTAACCGGCCGGGATCTGCGGCACGGCGTTGTGGCAGAACATGCACTTATACGAGATGAAGCGCCGCGTGCGGGGGCGATCGGAATCCGACCCGGGTGACATGTCCCATCGAGCATGCTCCGCGTACCAGCCCAGAGGAAGCTCGATCAGCGTCCCGCGCGCCGTGCGGTGCAGATACGACCGCGCGTGGTTTCCCGAGCCCATCACATAGTCGACTCTTAGTTCCTCGAGGTTGATGATCTGCCCGTCGAGCCCGGTCTGCCAGCGGCGCTGGAAGTACTCACCGCCACGGCGCAGCATGGCAAAGTGCGTGTCCGAAGGGGCGTGATAGAAATCGCGGGCGGCCGCGGAATCGTAGTCCTCGACCGTATTCGTGGCTGCGGGCCGGACGAAGGATCGGCCCATGCCCGTTCGCGCGTACGCCTCGGCGATCTCGCGATGACAACGCGCGCAGACCTTCGAATCGACATAGCCCGCGGGCGCGGCGCCGAGACGCGCGGCCGCGGCGCCGGCGAACGCCACAAGCGCGATACGCAGCCCCGCCCGAGTCACCTGATTACTATAATCCAGCCCAGCGAAATTGTGTCCGCGAGAACGTTTTCGCGCACACGTTTGCAATTCGCGAGATTCAGTCTTGATTTGCCGAAACGGCGGTGATAAAGTCCCGCCTAGCCAAGATTCTGTCTGACTTCAGATCTGAGGGGATGCTATGCCGCGTTCTTCCGTTCTCCGGGTGGGCCTCCTTTGTCTATTCGCCGCGTCCGCGATGTTCGCGCAACGCGATCTTGCCACTCTAGTCGGCACCGTGACCGATCCTTCGGGCGGCGTCGTCGCCAATGCGAAAGTCACGATCACCGAAATCGGCACAGGTCAGGTATACACGCTGCTGACCACCGGGTCCGGCGACTTCGTGCGTCCGGCGCTGAAGCCCTCGACCTACAATGTCGCGGTCAGCGCTCCGGGATTCCGCACCTCCGAGCAGAAAGAGATTCTGCTGAAGGCCGGCGAACGCACGGGCGTCACGATCACACTTAGCGTCGGCGACGTGAATCAGACGGTCGAGGTGGCGGCCGCCGCGCCGCTGCTGCAAACGGAGAGCACGCAGGTCGGCGCGAACATCAACTCGAAAGTGTTGACGGACGTGCCTCTCGGCGGCCAGCGCAACTTCGCCTACCTGGCGCGGCTCTCGCCTGGCGTCGTGCCGGCGGAACCCGGCGCGCGCGACGCGGCGAACGGCGGCTTCTCGGCCGGCGGCGTCCGCGGGAACGGACAGAACAACTTCCTACTGAACGGCGTGGACAACAACGTCAACACCATCGACTTCCTGAACCAGACGTCGTACGCGGTCGGACCGTCTGTCGAGGCGATCAGCGAGATGAGCGTGCAGACCAACGGGTTCAATGCGGAGTACGGACGCGCCGCCGGAGCCGTGGTCAACGTCAATCTGAAGTCAGGCAGCAACGACGTGCACGGCAGCCTGTTCGAGATCCTGCAGAACAAGGACCTCAACGCGAATAGCTGGACGAATAACCAGGCGAACAAGCCTCGCGGTCCGTTCATCCAGAATCAGTTCGGCGCGACCGCCGGCGGACCGATCGTCCGCAACCGTTTCTTCGTGTTCGGCGATTACCAGGGCACGCGCGTCGCATCTTCAGGCGGCATCGGCGGCCTCGGATTTTCAAACGCGAACGCGACCATTCCGACCGCGGCGATGAAGCAAGGCGACTTCTCGAGCCTGCTCGGCGCGACGGCCACCGGCCAGGACTCGGCCGGCAATCCGATCACCTTCGTCAAGGGCACGATTTACGATCCGCTCACCACGACCGGCACGGTTGGCGCGCCTCTTTCGCGCACGCCGTTCCCCGGCAACAAAATTCCGTCGACGCGTTTCGACCCCGCATTTGCCAAGATCCTCCAGCTCTTCCCCGACACGAACCAGAGGATCATCACCGGCACGCAGCCCACCGGCGACTACTTCTACAACACGCCGGGATCGCAGCAGACCGACCAGGGCGACCTCCGCATGGACTACCGGCTCAGCGACAAGGACAGCCTGTTCGGATCGTTGAGCTGGGGCAATACGAATAAGACGAGCGTGCCGCCCTTCCCGGGCATTCTCGACGCCAGCGGCTTCAGCGGCGCCGGGGAGGTCGACCTCAACCGCAACGGCCAGATCAGCTTCACCCGCGTGTGGACTCCCTCGGTCGTTTCCGAGACGCGTGCCAGCTTCACGCGGCTGGTGACGTCGCGCGTCGGCAATACGCCGAGCACCGACGCCTTCGCTCAAATGGGTATCGGCGGCTACAATCCGACGTCGGCCTACACGGGCAACGGCGGCCTGCCGTTCCTCTCAGCCGGCGGCTATACGACGTTCGGCGGCTCGGAGTGGAGTCCGACGCTCGAGTACAACAACGTTTGGGACTTCGTTCAGAACGTCGCCATCAGCAAGGGTTCGCACGCCCTGAAGATCGGCGGCGAGTTCCGGCAGGTGAAGTTCCCATTCTTCCAGGTGCCCGATCCGCACGGCCGCGTGAACTACAGCGCCAATGAGACGGCGTTCCCCTCGACGAAGTCTTCGTCACTGGGACCGACAGTGGCGGCGAGCACGGGCGACGCAATCGCGTCCGCTCTGCTCGGCCAGGTCGATAGCGCGACGATCTCGACGACGAACTTCATCTCGTCGCAGAAGGTCGCGTGGGCCGGATACATCCAGGACGACTGGAAGGTCACCAAGAAACTGACGGTGAACCTCGGACTTCGGTACGAGCTCTGGTCGCCGATTGGCGAACGCTTCGGACGCCAGGCGAACTTCGACCTGCAGACGATGACGCTCTATATTCCGAAGGGCAAGCAGCAGGATCTGGCGCTGCCTCCGAACTTCGCGGGCTCCTTCCCGAACGTCGCCGTGTCGCGCGGGCAGGTGTCGCAATACCTCGTTCCGTGGGACAAGACGGACTTCGGACCGCGCATCGGCATCGCGTACCAGCTCGGGGCGAAAACGGTGGTCCGCGCCGGCTACGGCATCTTCTACGGCGGCGAGGAGAACCAGGGTGGCAGTCCGAATCGCGGCGAAGGAATCCCGTTCAACGAGACGATCAACCTGAACCGCACGCCGGGCGTGGTGTCGTCCTTCATCGGCATCAACGACCCGAGCTGCACCGGTTGCGTCTTCATGCCGGGCGGGCTCACCGGCGGCTTCCCCACCAGCCCGTTCACGCTCAACGCGCAGATCCAGTTCCGCGGCGTCCAGCCGGATTTCCGGAATCCCATGGTCCACAAGTGGAACTTCATGGTGCAGCGCGAACTGCCGTGGAATATGGCGCTCGAAGTCGGCTACGAGGGCAATCACCAGGCCCATCAGGTCATCCTCGGCAACACCGACACGTACATGAACTTCGGCACGACGAACTCGGCGATCAACGCGGACAGCTTGCGCTACATCAACACGGCGTGCCCGACCTGCCAATCGGTGGGCAGCGGACTCTCGATCACCGTGTCGAACGGCTTCGGGAATTACGCGGCCGGTTCGGCGAAGCTCGAAAAGCGTTTCTCCGGCGGGCTGCAATTCCTCACGGCGTACACCTGGAGCCACGCGTTGGCCAACGCCGGAACGCCGCTCAGCGGGTCCAGCAATATCGGTTTCCCCGACCCGTCGAACTGGGGCTCGGGCTACGCGAGCGCGTCGTGGGACATCCGGCATAGCTTCACCAGCGCGATCAATTACGACATCCCGTTCGGCAAGGGGAAGAAGCTCGGCTCGACGATGAGCCGTCCGCTCGATGTGGTGCTCGGGAGTTGGCACACCAACGCGCTGCTTACGCTGCGGACCGGAGTGGCCTACGGTCTGAGCGGGAGCTGCCAGGGTGTTTGGGGCCGCTGCGAGCCCGACATCGTCTCCGGTTACGTGCCCGACCAGGCGCCCGCCGGCGGACGGACTCCGAATCAGTGGTTCGACATCAACGCCTTCAAGATTGCGGCGCCGCTCACCGGCGGCAACCTCGGTCTTCAAGCGCTCACCGGTCCGCCGACCAAGACCCTGGACTTCTCGCTGTTCAAGGATTTCAACTTCACGGAACGGTGGAAACTCCAGTTCCGCAGCGAGGCGTTCAACCTCTTCAACACGCCGATCTTCAATCTGCCCGGTCAGACCGTGACCGACAGCAAACTGCTCGGCGGCAACGGCAACTTCGGCCGGATCACGAGCTCGGTGGCCGGAACGGAGCGGCGTTTGCAGTTCTCGCTCAGGCTGTCGTTCTAGGAACTCACGTGGGGCGGGCAATCATGCCCGCAGCCGGCTTTCCAGCCAAAATTGGCCGCCCCACAATTCAGCGGATCGCTTCCTGCGCGGCCACCAGCCGCGCATGAAGCTCCCGCTCGCGGCTGGCGTCGTCGCGCCTGCCCATGCGGTCGTAAAGACGGGACAAGCGATAGTGCGTCGCGGGCTCGGACGGGTCCAACTCGGCGGAGCGGACAAGTTCCTTGACTGCGTCCTCGTACCGTTCCAGGCGGTCCAACACGACGCCCATTTCGTAATGCGCTGTGGCATCAAGCTCGTCGAGCGCGAGCGCCTTCTCCAGCAGTCTCCGCGCGGTCTCGGCGTCGCCCGATTGCACGTTGAGCGCTTTGGCATGCAGCAAGTAGCCGGTGGCGCTCTGCGGGTGCGCCTTCTCAAAGTCGACGAACCGTGCGGTGACCTCGGGCAGGCGCGCGGGGATCTGTCCGAGAAATTTGCCGAGGAAGACGTAGGGGCGTTCGACATCGGGCGCGATTGCGATGGTGCGCAGAAATGCCGCCGTGGCGTCGTCGAACCGGCGCATGCCGTAATACGCGACGCCCAGGGCGAGCTCGAGTTGCGCGCTGTCCTTGAGCCGTGCCGTCGCCTGCTTCAGGATATCGATGGCTTCGGTGAAGCGCTGCCGTTCGAGCAGCGGCTGCGCGGCTTGGAAGTACAGGGCCTCGGCGCGTTCGCGGGCTGCGGCGTCGCCGGGAGTGAGAGCGCAGTAGGCAGCCTCCGCGTCGGCGGCCTTCAGCGGCTGGCCCGCATCGGCGTAGAAGATCGAGAGGCTGCTCAGGACCGCGGCGTCGGCCTTCCCGAGCGTCCCGGCGCGCTCGGCGGCGCGGGCGGCTTCGGGTCCGCGATCGAGCTTCCAATACGTCCGCGCCAGGGCGACCCAGACGCGCGCATTGCCAGGCGCAAGCCGCGACGCCGTGGCGAGGTTCTGCTCGGCGGCGGGAAGGTCGTTGCGCTGCAGCGCGAGCAGTCCGGCGCGAAACACTTCGTCGAAGCTGGGATCGGCCGCGAACAGCAGGAACAGGGCAAGAACCACGGGACTTCCATTATCATATTGCAGGAGGGAAACCGTGAGGCCGGATAGCTGCGCGATCTCGTCGAGCCGCCGCGAGTTTCTGCGGCTCGCCACCGGCGCCGCGCCTTTCTTCGCTTCCTCGTCCTTGCATGGCATGGCACCGGCACGTCCGAAAAAAGCAGTGGTCGTCACGTTCGGGGGCGGCGCGCGCGACGAGGAGACCTTCATGCCCGACGGGCAGGAGAACATTCCTCACCTGCTCAACGATCTCCTGCCGCAGGCCACGTTCTACTCGCAGGTCGTCAATCGCGGAATCCTCGGCCACTACGTCGCGACAGCCAGCATCGTGACCGGTGTCTACGAGACCTTCAATAACTTCGCCTCGGTCCCGCCGAACAACCCGACCGTCTTCGAATATTTCCGCAGGGACCGTAAGCGCCCCGCGACCGACTGCTGGGTGGTCGCGCCGAGCAACGGTTTCGCGCGGATCGGCGAGAGCGGACATCGCGCTTATGGTCCCGGGGTCGGGGCCGGCGTCATCCTGCCCAAGCGGCTGCTCACGGCCGCGCTCTCGCGCGAGAGCGACCACGCCCGCTACGAGCACCTGCTCCGCGACAACTACGAGACGCCGCTGTTCGCGCCGGCGCTCGCCGGCACGCAGTTGGACCTCGACCGGATGGCCGACGTTCTCAAGCTATCGGTCGACGATTTCAGCTCCCACGCCCGCAGTCTCGCCAGCCCCGACGAGCTTTCCGTCTATGTTGCGAAACGTCTGATGCGCCAGCTCTCGCCCAGTCTGCTGTGGGTCACGCTGCACGACATCGACGTGGCGCACTCCGGCACGTTCTCGCTGTACCTCGACGGCATCCAACGCTGCGACCGCTTATGCGCGGAGTTGTGGGAGGCGATTCAGCACGATCCCGAATACGCCAGTCAGACGGCGATGTTCATCCTGCCGGATTTCGGCCGCGACTCCGATCTCGACGCCGGCGGCAACGGCTTCCAACACCACCGCACCGGCGACCCGATGTCGCGCACCACGTGGATGATCGCGATGGGGCCGGGCTTCCGCCCAAACGTCGTCATCGACCGGCCGGTCGACTCCACCGACCTCGTCCCGACTTTGGGCGCGTTGCTCGGCTTCGACGCGCGTTTCTCGCAGGGGAAGCCGCTGGCGGAGGTCGTCTGATGCTGCCGGCGGAACTGCAAGCGAAGGCGTTCGACCGGTATCCCGAGGCGGGCCGCCGTATCGCGGCGAAACACGTCGACCTGCTGCGCAAACTCCCGCTCGGATTCCTGCCGCTGCTGCTGCGCGAGCTGATCGTGTATGACTGGAAATTCCCGGCGGAGCGCCGCGAACTCGACGGCCAGTTCGCGTACCTCTCTTCGCTCTCACCGGACCAGTTGCGGCAGGCGATGGCGCCCTTCGCGCAACTCCGTCTGACGCCCGCGCTCGAGAAGCTGGACTGGGTCGACTCGCCCGCCATCTTCGTCGAGCAACTGACGGCGCACCTCTGGTCGACCCACCAGATCGATGGCTTCCGCGCCGGCGCCACCTCGTACATGGAGAAGGCCTCCGCGTCGGCTGCGGAATCGGCGCCGCCGCGGCGGTTGGGCATCGCGGTGATCGGACTCGGCGTGGAGCGGACCGATTACCGACCCTTCCGGAAGCTGCGCCCGCACGGAACGTACTTCTCGCGCGTACAGGCGGGTGGCGGTCTAGGCGCGATCGTCGGCGCGGTCACCCATCGGGCGGCGGCGAGTCCCACTCCCTACGCGCATTGGCACATCGACGCCGCGCCGTCGGCTCCTGCGGCCGTCCAGGGCGTGACGGTCGTCTCGTACGCGTCGCTCGCCGGTCCTCGGGCCGCGCTGCAGAGCCGCATGCAAAAAATCTATGAGGCGGCGGTGTTCGACCCCGAGGCATTTCGCACCCGCATGGCGCAGATGCAGGCGGCGGAGATCGGACTCGACGCAGCGGACCCGGTCCTGACGCGTTTCCAACTCGCGCTGCTGACCGAAGGTTCCGGGACACAGGTGTTCGCGACGACCTTCGCCCAGTGGGCCGCCCGCGAAGCGCTCCGCCGCGCGCAACCGTCGACGCTCCTCGTGCGCTTCGGCCCGCGCCAGCGCGAGAATCCGATGAATGTCCTGCTCGCCGAGTCGCAGCGCCGTCCCGAATTCGACCCGCAAGGCTCGCTGATCGACGCCGACATGGGCGCGTACTACACGTGGCTCAACCAGCAGCGCCTTCCGGGCGCAGCCGAAGCGTCGTTCCTCGCGTGGTTCGAAGGCCATGGTGATGCCGTCGCGATCGGCCCCGGCTTCGCGACTGGGACGACGTCGAACGAAGAGATCTCGCTGGCCGATCTGCTCGCGAAATTAGGGCGGCCGTGATACGCGGTGCGTCGATCCGGGTCGGGATGCTGAGTTTTTCGAACTGACCGACACGCCTCGTCTTCTCGAACAACGAGTAGTTCGGCAAGTGGGAGCAAGTGAAGTACGATCTGGCCATCCGTGAGGCCCGCGTCGAGGGCACGGCAACCCGCGAGTCCGGCGCGCACGGGCGGGAGCCAGAGTGTCGGGGCCTCTTGTCCCGTATTTCGGACAGCCCCGCAACGTGTTCGAAAAAGATCGCCGCTGCGGGAGGCGCGCCGGCCCGTCAGGCGGCGGGTACGGCCACGCGCCCGTCCACCGTCAACATCGAATGTCTTTGCAGCCGAAGTGCATCGCGGACATAAACGCGATAGCCGGTTTCGGCGCGAAGGCGGACCCTCTCCTCGAGAAAACCTGCTTGCACCAGATTTGGCCCTAGGGTCTCGATGACGTAGAGCCAAATCCCGGAGGCATAGGGGTCGAAGAAGTCCGGGTCGCCGCGCTGAACGATTTCATCGCTCGGATGACTCGCAACGCCGTCCAAACCTTCGGCGTGAAATAGCGCCGTGAGATGCGTTGCCATCCGATTGTCCCAGCCATTCCCGGTTCGCCAGTTGAGGAAGGCTTGGTAGAACTCCAGAAAGTCGGCAGGAGGGTCCGGTTCCCACCGCGTTTCGTCGAGGTTATAGTCCAGGACGATGACCCTGCCGCCCGGCTTCGCAGCCTTCTTCATATTGCGAATCGCGCGGCTCGGCTCGCTGATCCATTGGAGCGTCCGGGCGGCGGTTACGATGTCGAACCGGTCGTTGAAGCTGTCGCCGAGCGCCAGGATGTCGGCGGTCTCAAAGTGCAGGTTGCCAATTCCGGCATATTGCCCAACCGCGCCGGCCAGGTTGGCGGCGTCACGATCGATACCCAACGCCGTACCGTCGGGGCCCACCGCTCTCGCGATGTCGGCGGTGATCGCGCCCGTGCCACAACCTACGTCGAGGACGGCCATCCCGGTTTCGAGGACGCCGGCGAGATAGCGGTGGTCGCGCCGCAAAGTGCGGCGGTTCAGGATTCGTGGATCGGAGCGGTGCGATTGCTGGCTCATCTTTCGCTCATGATCCCATGGCGCGGTTTCTTCTATTTCCCGTAGCTCAACCCGAATCCGAACACGTATTTGTCCTTCGCGCTGCTGCGATATGCGTAGTCGAACGACTCGGCGTACCCCGGCACGTCGGGAGCATTGCGATCCACCGCCGCCTGATCGGCCGGAACCGTGATCGGGAGCTTCCCGCTGGGATTGAAGCGGCCGCAGACCACATCCAGCAGGGCCTCTGCCTTCACGTCGAACGTCGCCAGGACCGCCGCGGCTCCGGGCTCGACTTCGTTGACGATCCACGGATTGATCATGTTGATGACGAGCACCGTCGGCTTGGCTGCCTCGATCTGCTTCACCTTTTCCACGTCGATTCCGGTGAGCTTGCTGAGCGCGATATCGGCGTAATCGTTCTCGGGCCTCTGGTTCACGGTCGGACGCAGCCATAACAGGGCTACGTCCGCCTGCTCGACGGAGTCGACCACCTGCACCGACGGGTCTTTGGCAAGCAGCGCCTTCAACCCCGCCGTCTGGGTGGCGCTGTTTCTCGCGCCGCCGCGACCGGCCCCGCGCCCTCTGCCCGCGCCGTCGGCGGGAGCGCCTCTCCCGGCGTCACCCTGCGGGCCGCGACCCCTGCCGCCTCGTCCTCCCGATCCGGCGGCCGGTTCGGCGAAGATCTCGACGTAGATCTTGGTTGCCTTCTGTATCGGCAGGATCTTTCTGTCGTTGCGCAACAGGACGATGGATTTGCGGTGCGCCTCGTCCGCGCGCGCCGCCGATGCGGACGAGTTGGCGATGGCCTGCGCCTTGTCGGGATCGGTATATGGATTCTCGAACAGTCCCAACTGAAAAACCTCCTTGAGGAGAGGAGTCACGCGCGCGTCGAGATCCGCTTCGCTCACCATGCCCTGGTGGACCGCGTCGATGAGGCCTTTCGGGTCGCCGTTATCGGAGAAGAGGCTCACGCCGGCCTTGACTGCCTTCGCGAATCGCTCCGGGACCGTCAGTTTTTCCACGCCGAATGCATTATTGCCGAGCACGCCCGTGTCGGTGTTGATATAGCCTTTGAACCCCATCCGCTCGCGAAGCAGCTTCCCGAGGAGTGTCGCATTATAGGCGGCGGCCACTTCTTCGAACTGCTGCTTGTCCGGCTGCCACCAGCCCGCGGGCAATTGACTGCCGCTCTTCGCGTTCGACGGATTGTTGTAATAGCTCATGATCGAGCTGGTCCCCGCGTCCACGGCCGCCTGAAAAGGCGGAAGCTGGTACTTGAAGAAGCTGCCCGGAGTCGGATAGACCGCCCACTGTCCCCAGGTATTGTGGGGATCGAGCCCTTTATCGACGGCGCCGTCGCCAGGAAAGTGCTTCATCGACATCGCCACCGACGTCGGGCCGAGAGTCCGCCCCTGGAAGCCGATCACGAGTTCGCGCGCAATGTCGGCGCTGAGCTTGGGATCTTCGCTGAACGTCGTCTGGATGCGATACCAGCGGGGCTCGGTCGCGACGTCCACCTGATATCCATACATCTTCTGAATCCCCGCGGAGCGCCACTCGGCGCGCGCGATCTCGGCGAATTCCCGGATCAACTTGAGGTCGTGGGTCGCCGCCAACCCCAGCGTTCCCGGCCAACTCGAGAACTCGCCGGCTGCCTCGGCTTCCTCGTACACGAGAGTGTCGCGCACGTGGTTCCGGGGGTTCGATGTAAACACCAGCGGAATGCCCAACCGGGATTTTTCGGCAAGCTCCTGCGACGTGTTGGCTCGCGCCGCCAGTTCCCGGGCGCTCAGATTGTCGCGGAGGATCAAATACCGCATGTGGCGCGTGTTGACGTAGTCAGACAGCGCGTTCGCGTTGAACGACGTGATCTGCATCAGGCCTGCTTTTTCCTCGAGGGTCATTTTGGAAAGCAGGTCGGCGGCGCGCTTCTCCGCGGGCAGTCGCCAGTCTTCGTAGGGATCGAGCGAGCCATTGCGGTTCAGGTCCTTGAACGTCAGGGTCTTAACCTTCAGCAGAGGGGCGCTGCGCGCCTCCACCGCCGGTTGCGCCGGGGTGGGGCCCGTCTGAGCGGACGCGATCGTAATCGCGGCAGCCAACGCGAATCCCGCCGACAGAAAAAGAACGGGCCTCAGATTAGGCATTCGATGCTCCTTCGGAACGGCCCCGTCATTTGGCGGACAGGACCTCACGGGCGTGATTGTAGCGCGCCGCTCCCGGCTACGGCCGCGCACTGTAGCGCAGGTGGACTTTCACCAGCACCGGGTCGTCAGGCTTCGAGGCCACGCGACGCGGTTGTCGCCGCCGCGCGTGCGGGTGGGGGGGAAGATCAGCCACGGCTCGCCGCGTTCGCCGGACGCATAGCGTTCACGGTTTGTCGATCGACGAGACTGCCGAGACGCTCAACGTCGCCAGGGCCATGGTGAACCATTTTCCATATCGGAAAGAGCGCCATGCGTTGGGCCATCAAGGTTGCCCCTCTGCCTCGCGCAGGTGCGCGGAGACGAGGGCGGCCAAGCGGCTGACGTGAGGCTCCGAGAAAAATCCCAGATGGGAGGCTGGCAATTCCGAGATCGTCAACCGCGGGATGAGATGGCCCCATCCGAGATCGTGGCTGGTTCGCCCGCGTATCGGCCGCCGAACGAGCAGGGCAGGCCCTTGATACGGTCCGGGGACGTACCGGGAGGCGGCCGAACGCAGCTCGACGAATTCGGGATTGCGCTCTTCTTCGAGCGCCGCCGACCGATGCGTTCCGCCCCTCTGCAGGCGGCTTTCCAGGCGACGACGTTCGACCCATGAGTCAACCGCGAGCAGTTTGTCCCGGGTGTAGGTCAGAGGGCCCTTTTCGGCGAATTGCGCGGCATGATCTCGCACCACGTCGATAAGGCCGCTCTTACGGCTGGCGCGCGGGTTGCGCGTGTCGATGAGAATGAGGGCGGAGACGTCCTCGCCGGCGGCTTCGAGGCGCCGCGCCATTTCGAAGGCGACGAGCCCGGCCGCGCAGAAACCGCCGAGCCGGTACGGCCCCCTCGGCCGCTGTCTCCGCAGAGTCTCGAGGTGGAAGGCGGCAATGTCCGCGATGCGGTACGGTCTCGGGAGCGGGTCATTCTCTGGCAGGAACAGGCCGAAGATCGGCTGATCGTCGGGGAGTCGTTGCGCGAGCGAGCGTAACATGGGGTCGGCCTTGACCCAGAAGAGAGGAGTGCGGCCGCCGGAGGGCCGCACCGCGACGATGCGCGGAGCCGGCTCGACCGCGTGGCGTCCGGTCACGATGGCCGCCAGGCTTTCCACCGTGGGAGCTTCGAAAAGCAAGGGAAGCGGGACCCGGCACCCGAACTCGCGGTGAATCCGTTCCAGCAGCGCAGCGCAGAGCAGTGAGTGGGCGCCGAGATCGAAGAGATCGGCGTCGACCGCGACGCGCTCGATCTGCAGGAGTTCCGCGCATAGGGCAGCAATCCGCTCTTCGACGGCATCGGCGGCAGGACGATGCGGTTGTAGGGGAAGCGCGGCGGGCGGCTGGGTCGCGAGACTTTTGCGGTCGAGTTTCCCGTTGGCGGTCCGGGGAAAATCCGGGACAGCGACGAAGCGCGACGGGAGCATGTAATCCGGCAGCCAGCGCTGCAGAAAGACCCGCAACTCGGCCGCGGAGGGCTCCGCGCCGCGAACCACGTAGTAGCAGACCAGCAGTGGCGCATCGCCCTCGGAGTGCAGCACGACGACGGCGGCGGCGACATCGGGATGGCGAGCCACGGCCTTCTCGACCTCTTCCAGTTCGATGCGGAAGCCGCGGAACTTGACCTGAGCGTCGGCGCGGCCGCAGAACTCGATGGAACCATCGGCCAGGAGTCGCGCCAGATCACCCGTGCGGAACATGCGGCCACCCGGGACGAAGGGGTCCGCCAGGAAGCGCGCGGCGGAGAGTTCGGGACGCCCGGCATAGCCCTCGGCTACGCCGGCGCCGGCGATATAGAGTTCGCCGAGAACGCCGGGCGGCTGAGGTTCGAGGCTGCCGTCGAGCACGTACACTCTGGTGTTGGCGAGCGGTCGCCCGAGCGTGATCCTTTGCGGGTCGGGCGGGACCTCCGCAGCCATCGACCAGATGGTGGTTTCCGTCGGCCCGTAGAAGTTCCATAGCCGGCCGACGAGGGGCCGGATGCGCCGCGCGAGATCGAGCGGCAGTTCCTCGCCGCCGCAGATCCCCCGCAGCCGCGGCGAGCCAGTCCAACCCGCCGCCAGCAGAATTCGCCAGGCGGAGGGTGTCGCCTGCCAGAACGTGCAGCCCGAGGCGTCGAGGAATTGCGCCAGGCGCTGTCCATCGCCCGAAACGCCGTCCGGAGCGATCTCGACGGAGCCGCCCAGTGTGAGAGGCAGAAACAGCTCGGCGATCGAGATATCGAAGGAGATCGTCGTGGTGGCGAGCCACGAATCAGCGCTGGTAAATCCGATCGTCCGCGCCATCGAGACGAGCAGGTTGGCGAGGGCGCGGTGCGGGACGGCGACGCCCTTCGGCTCCCCGGTGGATCCGGAGGTGTACAGCAGGTACGCGGTTCCGCCTGCGGCCGGCGGGCGCGCGGGATTCCCCCTTTCCGTGGATTCGACGGCGGCGAGCGGCACGGCGCCCGCGAGGGAGCCGAGGATGAGCGAGGCGCGGCTGTCGTCAATCAGGAATTCGAGCCGGGCAGGCGGGAGGTGAGGGTCGAGGGGGAGAAAGGCTGCGCCGCTTTTCAGCACGCCGAGGAGAGCGGCGAGCAGTTCGAGAGAGCGTTCGAGTGCGACGCCGACCACGTCGCCCGGTCCAATTCCACGCTCCCGAAGGCCGTGCGCGATGCGGTTGGCGGACGCATTGAGGTGGCGATAGCTCCACTCGCTGCCGGCGAAGCTAGCGGCGAGGCGGTCCGGCAACGCCTCGGCGACGGCCTCGAACATCCGGGGGAAGTCGTCGGGAGGCATCGGCTCGCTGGACGCGTGGGAAGCGGCGAGGAGGCGGGCGCGCTCCGCAGTATCGAGAAGCGGCAGTTGCGAGATGGGCCGCGCCGAGTCGAGGCACACCTCGCGCAGTAAGTTGGAGAAATGGCGGAGGAGGCGCTCGGCGGTGGACGGCTCGAACAGATCGGAGTTGAAGATCAGTTCGAGGCGGAGACCTTCATCGGTCTCAATGGCGTCCAGGCTTAGGTCAAACGGGGCCACCGAGTGGCGCGGCTCGACCTCCGCGATGTCCACTCCGGCGGCCACATGGCGTCCTGCGGCCGGCCGGCGCAGTTGAAACAAGACCTGGTAGAAGGGTGAGTGCGCGGTGCTGCGCGCCGGAGCCAAGGCCTCTACGACCGCGGCGAAGGCGACCTGCCTGTTCTCGAACGCCGCCAGCGCGGCCTCGCGGACGCGCTCGAGCAACGCGGTAAAGCAAGGTTCTCCGGAGAGATCGGCGCGGATGGCCAGGGTGTTAATGAAAACGCCGATGAGCGGCTCCGTTTGCACGAGATCGCGGTTGGCGACGGGACTGCCCACAACGATGTCCGTGCTGCCGGAGTAGCGCACGAGGAGGACGTCGAGGACCGCCAGCAGACCCATATAGAGCGTGGCCTGGCAGGCCCGGCAGAGCTCGCGGAATTCCGCCAGTAGGGCATGGGGGACGTCGAGGCGGGCGCCGCCGCCGTGAAACGACTGGCGCGGCAGGCGCGGACGATCGGCCGGGAGCGGGAGAAATGGCGGCGCGCCGTGAAGGGCTCGGCGCCAGTACGCGATCTGGCCGGGGAAGACGTCGCGCGCGAGAAAGGATCGCTCCCACGCCGCATAGTCCGCATATTGGAACACGAGAGGCTCGAGCACGAGGGGCTGGCCCGCAGCGAAGTGGCGGTAGAAAGCCGCGAGGCCGGTAAGCAGAACGTTCTTCGACCAGGCGTCGAATGCGATGTGTTGGATGGAGAGGACGAGATAGCTTTCGCCGGGCGAGACAACAGCCAGAACGGCGCGGAACGGAAGCTCACTCGACAGATCGAAAGGCCGGGTCCGTTCGGCGAGCGCGAGGTCGTGGATCTCCGCGATTGTGGCGGCGGGACGATCCTCGACACGCAATGGCAGCGCTGGATCGTCGAGAATCCGCTGCATCACGCACGAGCCGCTCAGGTAGTAGACCGTGCGGAGGACCTCGTGACGGCGGACCAGGGCCGCCAGACTCCGGCGGAGCGCGTCGCGATTCAGATCGCCGGAAAGCCGCAGCATGACCACGGCGGTATAGGGTTGGGCGGCGGGCTCGTACTGCAACAGGAACCACATGCGCTCCTGGGCATACGATGCGCGGAGGCCGGTGGAACGATCGGCGACGGTGAGGGGCGCCCACGAAAGGAGGTCGGCCGTCCGGTCGCAATATGCGGCAAACTCGCCGAGCACGGGGTAGGCGAAGACGGAAAAGATCGGGAGGCGCTTGCCAACCGCGTCGCTCAGCCGCGAGACAAAGACAGCGGCGAGCAGCGAGTCGCCGCCACAGGCGAAGAAGTCGTCGTCTTCGCCGATGTTGGGGACGCGGAGGACTCTCTCCCAGATGGCGGCAACGGCAGTTGCCGTAGGGGTCCGCGGCGCTACGAAGGGCGCGCGGCCGCGGCGGACCTCCGCGACGATGCCGAGGCGCGCGGCCAGCCCGATCCGCTGCGGCTTGCCGGTGGGGCCTTTGGGAATCTCGTCGAGGAACACGATGCGCCGGGGAACTTTGAAGTCGGCGAGGACGCGCGCGGCGAACTCGCGCAACTCGATGGCGGACGAGATGCAGCCGGGACGCAGTACGACGGCGGCCGCCACGTCCTCGCCGAGGAGCGAGTCGGGCAGCGCGAAAGCGAGCGCCTGGGCCACGGCGGGATGGCCGAGGAGGACGTCGTCGATCTCCCGAGGGCTGATTTTTTCGCCCCCGCGATTGATGACCTCGCGGGTCCGGGCAGTCAGGGTCAGGTAGCCGTCGGCGTCGAGGCTGCCGACATCGCCGGTTCGGAACCAGCCGTCGTGAAACGCTTCCCGGTAGGCTTCGGGATCGCCTTCGTAGCCGCCGGCGATGTTGTCGCCGCGCATGACGATCCGGCCCTCGGGGGTTGGAGCGTCGGAGGCGCGATGGACGACTCCGGCGTCGTCGAGAATGCCGATTTCGCAGCCGATGGCGACGCCGACGGTGCCCGGCTTACGGAGTCCCGGCGGCAGCCGGTTGCAGGTGAGTTGGCAGGTCTCGGTCGTGCCGTACGCCTCGATCACGGGAGCGCGGAAAACCGACTCCATTTCGGCGAATACCGCGGCGGCGAGGGGTGCAGAGCTGGAACGAACGAAGCGCAGGCGGCAGCGGTCGAGGATCGCGCGATTCTCGGCGACGCGCGCCAGGACGCTCTGGTGGATGGTGGGAACGGCGGTGTACCAGGTCGGGCGGAACCGGTCGAGCCAGGAAAAGAACTCGGTGGCCAGGAAGCCGGGGGCGCACACCACGGAAGCGCCGGCCGCGAGCGAGGCAAGCAGCGCGGCGCCCAAGCCCTGCATGTGGAACAGGGGCATGACGTTCAAGCAGCGGTCGCCGGGGGTGAGTTCGAGGACGTTGGCGATATTGCGGGCAAAGACGCAGAGATTGGAGTGCGTGAACGGGACGATTTTGGGGCGGGCAGTCGTTCCGGAGGTTTGGAGGACAAGGGCCAAATCACCGGGCTCGGGAAGGTCCGCGGGGGAGCAGGCGCTTGTCGCAGATACAGCAGAGAATTCCAGGACGGGGATGCCCAGGCGGACGGCGGCGGCGCGGGCGGGACTGTCGCTCGCGTCGGGGAGAACCAGCAGTTTCGGGCGCAGGGTGTCGAAACAGAAGTCGAATTCCGAGGTTCGATATCCGGGATTCAGGGGTGAGCAGATGGCCGAGCAAGCGATCCCGAGGAAAGCGACGGCCATCTCCGGCCCGTTCGGCAGGACTACGGCGACACGGTCGGTACGCCCCACGCCGGCGGAGCGGAGAGCGTGACCGATTCCCCAGACGCGGCGGGAGAGGTCGCGGAACGACAGAGGATCGCACCCGGGCGCGAGAATTGCCGGCGCATCGGTATCGTTGTAGAGCAGACCGGGCAGTGTATGCGCGGCCATACAGTCCTCGGCCATCCCGGTAGTTTAACCCGCGTCTACAAACGACGGAAGTGGCTCAGGTCCCGACCAGCGTCCGATCCGGCCCGTGGTGCGCGCGATCGCGGATTTGGGTTACGGTGGCGACCGCTTCGGCGAGGCTCGTCGCCACTTCGACGTCGAGAGCCTTCCGCAGCCGGTCGCGGTATTCGGCGCTCTCTTCCGCTGTACCCCACAGGCCGACGATGATGGGCACACCCGGGTGACTCTCGCGGAGTTGCCTGGCGAGGGAGCGCGCGCTCAGCAGCGCGAAGGGCGGCAGCGCGGAGATGCAGATGATGTCGCCGGCTTCGGGATTGAGGCTTTCGAGAGTCTCTCTGCCACCCTCGAGCGGCAGGCTTACCGCGGGGACGTCGGCGCTCTGCAGCAGATTGCCCAACATCGCGGCGGCGAGTTCGTCGGCCTTATCGGCGGCGGGGATGCACATCGCTCGCGTCGGGTAAGTCGCGTTCCGGGCGGCCTGCTTTCCCGGCGCCGGTGGGACGCGGGGAATCGGCGACAGCTTCTCAATCAGTTCGGTTATGACCTGTGCGATGAACCTCTCGTGATTCTCTTCGAGGGCTCCGCGATGGCGGTCCTCCTCGGCTCGCGCCAGCGCCGGGACGATCACGGAGTCATATAGGTGGACCGGCGGCATCTCCGCCGCGAAGCGGTCGATCGTGGCCTGCGCTTCCTGCCGATCCGCCGCGAGCAAGCGCTGGTAGAGTTGCAGGTCGTCGGAGAGCACGGGCTCATCGCCGAGCAGGACATGAAGGAATTCCAGCCGCGGCACGTGCCTTCCGAGGACCACCAGGCACGTCGTGAGAGGCGTCGACACGACCAGGCCGATCGGTCCCCAGAGGGCGGTCCAGAACGTAGCCGACACCAGAATCGCCAGGGAGGAAATCCCCGTGTGAGCGCCGTAGAGCCATGGTTCGATCGCGTACCCCGTGGTGAGTTCGATGACGAGAAAGAGCGCCAGCACGATCAGCGGCGTTTGCCATCCCGGAGCGACCGCGATCGCCATGAGCACCGGCAACGCTCCGCCCGCGATCGGCCCCACGTAGGGCGCGAACCGCAACATGCCGGCCAGGACGCCCCAGAGCGCAGCCGCCGGCAAGCCAACCACGTAGAGTCCCGTCGTGAGCAAGGCGGCGAAGCTCGCATTCACCAGGAACTGCATCCGCAGGTAGCTGCTGATGCGCGTGCTGGCGTCGTCGAAGGCCTTGGTGACGAGCGTCAACTGGTCCACACCGATCAGCCGGAGCAGACGGTTGCGCAAGTCTTCGCGCCGGATGAGAATGACGATCGTGAAGACGGTCACGATGCCGGCCGTCTCGAGCGGCGCAACTAGCGGCGTGAGCAGGTCGCGGATGGATTGGAGCGCGTTCGGAGGCGGCTCGACCAGTTCGACCGGGACCGGCTCCCGCGGGGTAGGCGGCGGCGGAGCGTCCTTTTGGCTGCGCGCGGGATTCCGGGGCAGAACCGGCGGCGCATCTTTGTGGGAAGGGGAGGAGAGCTCCTTGCTCAGTTCTTCCATGCTCTCCGTCGCCCGCGCCAAGGTTCCGCCGGAGCGCCCCCGCACCGTGTCGATCTTGTGTTGGATGTTCGTCTTGTAGTTGGGTAACTCCGTGATCACCTGGATCAACTGGGAGGTGACCGTCCACCCAACCATCGCGACGGCAGCGAGACTGAAGGCGGCGACGACGATCACCGACGGCACGCGCGGCAGGCGAAAGCTCTCCAGCCGGCGCACAGCGGGCGTGAGCAGAAATGCGAGCAGCACCGCGATCGCGAGGGGAATCAGAATCTGACGCGCGAAGTACAGCGCGGCCATCACGAGCAGACAGACGGCAACGGGTGGCGTGGAATAAGGGCGAGATTCGTTGGACGACATGTCCGCGTCCGCACCTTCGGCGGCTGTCCTGAAGGGAGCATGCGAATGGCCAAAGGGGCAGAACAGGGACGCTAGCGCACCGAACGGCTTTCCCTCCGCCGGCGCCGCCGCAAGACGTCGTGGTGCGGAACACGCGTGAGGGAGGCCTCTCTATTGCTTCACCAACTCGACCCGGCGATTCTGCCGCCGGCCCTCTTCCGCGCTGTTATCGGCTACCGGTTTGGTGTCGCCGAAACCGTCGGCGGCCAGGCGATCTGCCGCCACGCCGCGTGACACGATCGCCGCTTTCACGGCGGCGGCGCGGCCGCGAGACAAGGTCAGATTGGCGGCCTTGGCGCCCACGTTGTCGGTATGTCCGTTGATCCTCAGCTTGAGCGCCATATCCTTCTTCAGCAGCGCCGACACCTCGTCGAGCACTGGATTCGATTCGGGCCGGATGTCGGTCTTGGCGGTGTCGAACAGAACACCGTGCAGCGCCACCGTTCCCGACGCCGCAAGTTGCTCGGCCATCTCATCCGCCGAGAATTCGAGCTTCTGCTTCATCTCGGCGGTCTCGATGATCGCCATCAGGATCGTCGCGCCGTCATTTTCAATGACGAGATTCAGCCAGCGCTCGCCCTTGCCCAGAGGCATCATCATGGTGGCCCCTGTGTTTCCCGCAGCCGTGTACAGCAGGCGGCCTCCGCGGGTCTTGAACTGATTCTCGTAGTTGCGGACAACCTCCAGTTCGCTCGGCTTCTTCGCTCCGTCTTTGAGCTGGTAGGTGTACAGCCAACTCTTCCCCTCTACCGTTTTTTCGTTCCCGGACAAAGGGAACTCGAACGACGCGAAGTCCGTTACCTTCGCGGTCTCCATGTAGAATCCAGGAAACCGCGGAACACTGGGATGGTCCTTGTCCGGCTCATCCTGGGCGGCCGCCGGACGCCAGGAGACCGCTACGGCGGTCAAGGCAAGCAGTACTAGAGAGCGTCGCGAACAGAGCATTCACACACCTCAAAAGCGATGCGCGCGGCAGACGACCCGGCGCTTACGCAATTATACCGTTTAACACCTTTTTATCGTAAACTTCACGCATGAGCGCTCTTGGACCCGTGATTTCCCGAAGACGTCTGATGGTCTTGATTGGTCTGATCGCCGGCGCCGGTGGCGCGGCGGCATGGCAGAGCGCTCTCGCTGCTGTCGGCTGGTCGGAGGCGAATGCGGAGAGCATCGCGAAGAGCTTTTTCACCACCTCCGACCCCGGCTGGTTACCCGGCGGCGGATTCGTGGAATCGGCGGTCCGGCAGAAATGGATCGGGCGAAGCCCCGCGGAACGCACGCAGGCAATTCGCGAACTGGCGGTCTACGCCAGGCGCTACGTTCAGTCCCCAGCCTTTGAGAAGCTCTACGCGGGGTGGATCCAAGAAAATTACGGGGCCGTCAACCACGGAATCAAGCTGGATCCCGACGCCGCGCCGGCAGAGGACGAGGACCTGAATGCCAATCAAGTCTCGAAGGCCATGTCGGAAATGCTTGGCGGCCTTCCGCCGGAGCAACTGAGAATGGTGCTCGATGTCGACCTCGATGCCTTGAAGAACAACGAGGACGATAAGAGTAAGCAACTCCTGACGCGGTTGCGGAGGATCGAGCCACTGTTGAAGTCAAACCTGCCCGAATTTCGCAAACAGTACCTCAAGCTGAAAACCCTGCAGGTCACAGGCGGCAATGAGAGCGAACTCGACGCCGACGTCGCGGCGGCCGCGAAGCGCGATGCGGAAAGAAAACGGAGGGCGGAGCAGGCGTCCTGGGATAAACACAACCTCAAGAAGGAACTCCACCGCAGACTTACGGAATTCGTCGCCATCGCTGGGTCTGTCGATTTCGGGGCGAAGACGCAACCGAGGGCCGGACGTCAGGTGTTTGCAAACGCCGAACTCGAAGGGCAATCGCGCACGTGGAAGGTCCTGTTCCGGCTTGGCAAAGAACCGACGATGGCGGCGGTGGCGGTGGCGGAGCAATGGCTGCGGGAACTCTAAGCAGACCGCGCATTTGACTGACCGGACAGCAAACGACACGACGCGCGTGGGGATCGGCGTGGCGCAGGCAAGTCCGCGGTCAACGTACAAACCCAACCCGGAGTACGCTCTGCTTCCTTAGGACACCCGAGGACTCGATTCCTCCCGGCGCCACCCGACCGTTTTGCGTTAGAATTCGCCTCATTGGGGTAGGGCGCAAAATAGGGAGGCTGGTCTAAAGTGACGCGACGGATTCGTCTGTTTTCCATGCTGGCGGCGGGCGCCATATTGATGTCCGCGCAGGAGCCACAAGTTCCGGCGGGGCGGGGAGGGCGCGGAGGACGCGGAGCCGGCCGATCACCGGACGGCTTTCCGCAGTTCATCCGGCCGGCGGGGCCGCAGGACGTCGTGGTGCGGGGCAAAGGCCTATACGAAGCGAACTGCGCGACGTGTCATGCCACGGATTTGCGCGGCGTGCTCGGCAAGGGCAACAATCTGATGCGATCGCCGGTCGCGATGAACGACGAGCACGGCGAACGCATCGGCTCCGACCTTGCCAAGCACAAGCCGCCGATCCACCTGGAGCAGGCGGATGCGACGGCGGTTTCGGAGTACATCCATAGCATGCTGGCGACCATGGGCCCGCAGGGAAGCCCGCCGGGACGGAATCCGGTCGGCATCGAACTCAAGGTGCTCGTGGGCGACGCGCATGCCGGCCAGGTGTATTTCGACTCCCACTGTGCCGGGTGCCATTCGACCACCGGCGACCTGAAAGGCATCGGCGCCAAGTATCCCGATGCGCGGGCGCTACAGAACGCCTGGGTGGCGGGCACGCAGGCCGGCGCGAATCCTTTCGCGCGCGGTGGCGGGGGCCGAGGCGGCCACGTCACGGTGACGATGCCGAACGGGCAGAAGATCGAAGGCACGCTGGTGCGCGAGGATGATTTCCTGGTGGTCCTGACGCTCCCGAACGGCACGCGGCGCGCCATCCCGCTCGAGAACGGGACGCCAAAGGTGGAGGTGGCCGATCCGCAGGCGGCGCACAAGAAAATGCTCCTCGAGTTGGACGATCCGCAAAACAAGAATCTGCACGACGTGACGGCCTACCTGGCGACGTTGAAGTAAAGGAAAACCAATGAAGAAACTTCTGTTTCTGGCGTCGTTGACGGCGGGGCCGCTGTTGTTCGCGCAGGGCGGTCCGCTGGATGGGGTGGACCTGACCAAGCCGCTGGCTGAGAACTGGACGAGCTATTCGGGCGACTACAGCGGCCGGCGCTACAGCGAACTGACGAAGATCGACGCGAAGAACGTCAAGGCGCTGAGCCTCGAGTGGCTGAACCCGAATCTGCGGTCGGGGTGCGGCGCGAATGGTGTGAGCGCCGCCGGCGCCGGCGAGACCGGCGGCCGCGGCGGAGGCGCTCCGGCGCCGGCTCCGAACGTCATCAGCGGCTTGGGTGATGGCAGCGCGAACCAGTGCGGTCCGGCGCGCCTGCAGGGCGGGATTCTGGTGGCGAACGGCGTTATTTACGCTTCGTCGTCGTACAACGTGTACGCGATCGATGCGCACGACGGCCAACTGCTATGGCACCACTATTGGAAGGCGCGGCCGGGCCACAACCTTGGCACCCGCGGTCTTGCGATGTGGCACAACTACATCTACTTCGCAGAGCACGACGACTGGCTGGTATGCCTCGACGCGCGGACCGGCAAGGAAGTCTGGAAGAAGGAGATCGCGCCGCTCGCCGAGAACTATTGGATGTCGAACGCGCCGATGGTGATGGGCAATCACGTGGTGGTCGGGGTCAGCAACAACCTCGACATGCCGGCGTTCATCAAGTCGCTCGACCCGCAGACCGGCGAGCAGCAGTGGATGCTTTACTCGACGGCGCAGAAGGAAGGCGATCCCGGTCTCGACACCTGGGCGAGCCTCGATGCGGCGCGCCACGGCGGCGGCACGTCGTGGATTCCCGGGTCGTACGATCCGGAACTCCACCTGTACTACTACGGCACCGGAAATCCGACCCCGGCCTATACGCAGGGGCGCGGTGAAGGAGACAACCTCTTCACGGGGTGCCTCCTGGCGGTGAACGTCGATACGGGGAAGATGGTCTGGTATTTCGCGGCGGCGCCGCACGACACGCACGACTGGGATTCGACGGAGACGCCGGTGCTGGCAGATCTACCGTTCAACGGCCGCCAGCGCAAGCTGATCATGATGGCGACGCGCAACGGCTACTTCTACGTGCTGGATCGCGTGACCGGCGAGCACCTCGTCACCGCGAAGCTCGGGCTCGTCAACAATTACGCGTCGGGGGTACACCCGGAGGACAAGCCGAAGCTGGATGCGCGCGGCCAGGTGAGGCGGAATCCGATGAAGGACGCGACGGTGCCGGGGTCGCTGGTCAACAGCGATGTCCTGAATTTTCCGCCGCCGACGTTTTCGCCGCAGACCGGGCTGTTCTACGTCTACGAGTTGAATTCGCTGCGGCTCAACTACCTGATGGAGCCGGACCCGCGCGGATCGATGGGGCTGGGCGGCGCGATCGATGCGGCGTCGATGAACTATGGGACCTTCCTGGACGCCATCGACTACAAGACGGGCAAGGTCGTGTGGCGGCACAAGTTGACGGTCAACACGGTGGGACTGCTGACGACCGCGGGCGGCGTGCTGTTCCTGAACAACGGGGGCGGAGTCGAGGCCCTTGAAGCTGCGACAGGCAAGCCACTGTGGCACTCGGATGTCGGCGCACTGAGCGCCCCGCCGGAGACGTTCCTGATGGACGGCAAACAACGCCTATTGGTCGCCGCCAGCGCCGGGTTGTTTCAGTTCGTGCTGAATTAGCGTGAGCCGGCGGCGGGCTCATTCTTGGTCACCGGAGCCAAAGCCGAACAGCCGGATCGCGTTTTCCTTCAGAATCAACGGACGGACTTCCTCGCGGATCGGGATCTTCTCAAAGTCGGCGAGCCATCGGTCGGGCGTGATGAGCGGATAGTCGGAGCCGAAGAGCACTTTCGTCTTGAGCAGCGTATTGGCATACTGCACGAGGGTCGGCGAGAAGTATTTTGGCGACCAGCCGGACAGGTCGATGTAGACCGTCGGCTTGTGCAGGCAGATCGAGATCGCCTCATCCTGCCAGGGAAACGAAGGGTGCGCCATGATGATCGGCAACTCGGGGAAGTCCACCGCCACGTCGTCGATGTGCATCGGGTTGCCGTATTTCAACCGGATGCCTCCTCCGCCGGGCATGCCAGTGCCGATTCCACTGTGCCCGGTGTGGAAGAGGACCGGCAGCTTGGCCTCGGCGAAGACTTCATACAGGGGGTAGGCGATCGGGTCGTTGGGGAAGAACTGCTGGAGCGGCGGATGCAGCTTGAGGCCGCGGATGACGCCGCCCGCGACCAGGCGCCGGGCTTCGCGGACTGCCTCGGGTCCGCGGGTCGGGTCGATACTGGCGAACGCGATCGCAATGTCGGCGTTGGCGGCGGCAAACTCCGCGACCACGTCGTTCGGGACCTGCGGACGTCCGGTCAGCCTCTCATCGACCGGGAAAACCACGCAGCCGATATTTCGCGAGCGGTAGTATTCCGCGAGTCCCTCGGCGTCGCGGGCGGCGCCGCTTGCGCCAAAGTACTTCGAGGCGGCGTTGTCGGCGGCCGAGGGGCCACCGGTGTGCTCCATGTGAACGTGGACATCGATGGCTTTCAGCTTCGCGACATTCATAACTCCACCTCGATCACGCGTGACGATCCTGCGTAGACTTCTTCGACCAGTTCGGAGCGATTGCGCAGCACTGCTTTCTGATTGACGCTGCCCTTCTCCGTGAGCTCGCCCCCGTCCAGCGACGGCGGCTCGTCGAGGATCAAGGCGCGGGCGATGCGGGTCGAGATGCCGGTCGCATGGCGCGCGAAGCCTGCGAGGAGCGGGCGCAGTTCGGCCGCGGTGACGCCTGGCGCAGGGAAGATGAGTGCGCCGACGTAATCGCGATCGGGCGCCGCGAGCACGACGTCCCGCGCCGCGCCCGCGCACCATGTCAAAAAGCTCTCGCGAAGCGGTCCGACGCTGACCCAAGTGCCGGTCGAGAGCTTGAAATCTTCGGTCAGGCGGCCATCGAAACGGAAGCCGCTCAGCGGGCGCGCCGGGTCGACTGGAACCAGGGCATCGCCGAGCTTGTAGAAGCCCTCATCATCGAAGGCGGCGCGGGTCATTTCCGGATCGCCCCAATAACCGGGCGTGATGTTCGGACCGCGCAGGCGAGCCTCAAGCTTGTTCTCAACGGGAGCGAGTTTCAGCTCGACTCCGGGAACGGGCAGGCCCATGCGTCCGGCGGAGGCGCCCTCGACGCCGGTCGCCATCGCCAGCGGCGAACTCTCCGTTGCGCCGAGGCCGGTGACCATCAGGATCTCCTCGCCGCAGGTCTCGACGGCAATGTCCTGCAATTCGTCCCAAATCCGCTGGTTCAACCCGGCTGCGGCGTAGAAGACGATCTGGAGCCGGCTGAAGAAGCGGCGCGCGAGATCCCGATCGCGGCGCAGCGCCGGCACCAGCATCTCGTAGCCCTTCGGCACATTGAAATAGGCGGTGGGGGGAGCGTCACGGAGGTTCCGAAGGGTGGCCTCGAAAGCGGTCTCGACGGGCTTGCCTTCGTCGATGTAGAGCGTGCCACCGTTGTACAGCGCGAGTCCGAAGTTGTGGCTGCCGCCGAAAGTGTGATTCCAGGGCAGCCAATCGCAAAGGACCGGCGGTTCGTCGCGCACGAAGGCGAGCAGCGACGCGAGCATCTCCTGGTTCGAACACAGCATCCGGTGGGTGGTGATGACGCCCTTGGGACGGCCGGTAGATCCCGAAGTGAAGAGGAGTTTCGCGACCGTGCCGGGTTCGACGCGCGCGTAGGCGTCGTCGAGGTTCGGGGTCGGGACGGCGGCGGCGAGCTCGGTAAAAGGCGTAGTCCGGACTGACGGCGACGGCGTCACGGTCACGACCTCGGCTCCGCCCGCGGCGGCGAGCGTGAGCGGATGCTCAAAGCGTCCGGCGTCGTCGGCAAAGACCATGGAGGGCTCGAGGCGCCCCAGGAGAAACCGCAGCGTGGCGAGGTCGCGCGAGGCCAGCGAGTAGGATGGGGCAAGCGGCGCATATGCCACTCCCGCGTACATGCAACCGAGGCCCAGCAGGGCGTGCTCGATACTGTTTTCGGAGAGGATCGCCACCGGACGATCGAGATGGCGGGAGAGCAGAGATTCCGCAATCGCCCGTGCGCCGGCGCGCGCCTCGGCATAAGTCAGATTTCGCCAACCGCCACCGCGGTCGCGTTGGGCGAGGAAGACGCGGCCGGGAGCGGCTGCGGCCCATTGGTCCAGACAATCGGTGAGTCGCCGCGGATACGGCCCGAGCTCGCGCGGAGAACGCACGTAGACCACGCCATCGGGAGCGTGGCGGAACTCGGCCGCGGCCTCGAGGACCTTCACCGGCCGGACGCGACGCTTCCTGCCGACGTGGGTCACTGGTGCTCCCGGTCGTAGTCGCGGAAGCTGCGGCCCTCGGCGGCGAGCCGCACAAGCAGGGGCGCAGGTTTCCAACGGGCGCCATGCTCGCGCTCGAAGTCCCGGATGCGAGCTAACACTTTGTCGAGGCCCACCAACCCGGCGTAGAACATCGGACCTCCGCGCCATGACGGAAAACCGTACCCGTTCAGGTACACGACGTCGATATCGGAAGCGCGCAGAGCAAAGCCCTCGTCGAGCAATCGGGCCCCCTCGTTCACGAGCGCGTAGACGAGCCGCTCCACGATTTCGTTGTCGGAGATCTCGCGCCGCGCGATGCCGGCTTCGCTGGCCATGCTCTCGATCAAGGCTTCGATTTCGGTGTCCCGCACCGGCTTGCGGTCTTCGCCATAGAGGTACCAGCCCTTTCCCGTTTTCTGCCCGTAGCGGCCCATTTCGAAGAGGCGGTCCTGCACCAGGGGCTTGCGGACGCCCGGCTCGCCGAAGTGGCCGAGCTCCTGCCGCACCCGCCAGGCGACGTCGATGCCGGCCAGGTCGTCGACCGCGAAGATGCCCATCGCCATGCCGAATTGCGTCAGCGCGCGATCGACCTGCCACGGCGTCGCGCCTTCCTCGGCCAGGAACTGCGCTTCGTACATATACGCGAAGAACATACGGTTGCCGATGAACCCCGGGCAGTTGCCGGCTACGACGCCGACCTTCTTGAGGTGTTTCGCAAATGCCAGCGCGTCGGCGATCACGGTTGGGGCGACCGCCTTGCCGCGCACGATTTCGAGTAGCCGCATGACGTTCGCAGGACTGAAGAAATGCGTGCCCACGACGCTTTCAGGCCGGCCGGTGACGGAGGCGATCTCGTCGATATCGAGGGTGGAGGTGTTTGTGGCCAGGATGCATCCGGGCCGCGCCACGGCATCGAGCTCGCGGAAGACGTCCTTCTTCAGCGCCATGTTCTCGAAGACCGCCTCGATCACCACGTCGGCCCCTTCGAAGCCCTGGAAATCAAGCTGGGGGCGGATACGCGCCATGCGCTCCTCGACCTGCTGCGGCGTGAAACGGCCCCGCTTCACGCTGACGTCGAAATTCTGGCGGATCCTCGCGACGCCGGCCGAGAGCGCCGATTCGGAGGCGTCGCGCAGGATCACGTCGACTCCGGCGTTCGCACACGCCATGGCAATGCCGCCGCCCATCGTGCCCGCGCCGACGATTCCGACGCGGCGGAACTGCGGCGAGGCCGCCTTCCCGACGCCGGGGACTTTGGCGGCAGCGCGCTCGGCAAAGAAGGCGTGGATCAGAGCCTTCGCCTGGTCGCCGACGATGCACTCGGCGAAGATCTCGCGCTCCCGCCGGCAGCCCTCGTCGAAAGGGAGCGCGGCCGCAGCTTCGATGGCTTCGATCGCGCGCAGCGGCGCCACTTGTTGCTTGCGGATTTTGGCCGCGAGTTGACGGCCTGCTTCGTAGAGCGGCGCGTTGGCGGCCGGCGAGCCGAGCCGCTCGGTTCTCTCGCGCGTCTTGCGGCCCGGCGTGGCGCTTCGCGCGAACTCGATGGCGCCCGCGGCGAGATCGCCCTCGATGAGCTGGTCGATCAGGCTGGCAGAATGGGCCTCGGCCGCGCTCAGAGGCTTCCCGGAGACGCACATCGCGATAGCGCGCTCGATCCCAACCAGGCGCGGCAATCGCTGTGTGCCTTCGGCGCCGGGGATGATGCCCAGATTGACCTCGGGCTGCCCAAGCTGCGCGGAAATGACGGCGACGCGATAGTGCCCGGCCATCGCGACCTCGAGTCCACCGCCGAGCGCCGTCCCATGAATTGCCATAATGACGGGCTTCGGCGAATCCTCGATTTTGCGGAGCAGGTCGTGAATCGCGGGGCCGCCAGGGCCCTTCCCCCATGCCATATCCTCAAGGACCGCGATGTCGGCGCCGGCGATAAACGTACGGCCCGCTCCCATCACGACGATGGCGCGCGCTTCGGGATCCGCGGCAGCCCGGGCCAACGCCGCTTCGAGAGCTTCGGCCACGCCGGCGCCGATCGCATTCACAGGCGGATTGTCGACGGCGACCACCGCGACACCGTCGCGAACTTCATACGTGACTAACTCGCTCATGCGGAACTCCGTTCTATTTCGGTCGTGGGAGGAATGGCGGGAATATGACCGCGAACCCAAGCGAGGCCGGCGAAGGCAATCACCATGGAGACTGCCAGAGTGCCCCAGTAAGCGCCAGGTCCCGCGGCGATGATCGCGGCGCCGCCGATGGAACTGACGATCCCGCCGGCGCGGCCGATTCCGGCTGCATACGCGATGCCGGAGGCGCGCACGGACGTCGGGTAGATGTGAGCGGCGAGCGCGTACATCGACGTCTGCACGGCGTTGGCGAGGAGGCCGTTGAGGCCGAGCCCCACCAGCAGCAGGCCGCCGGCGCTGCCGGACGTTGCCGGAACGAGCAGGATCGCTAGGGCGCTTCCGGCGGCGGCCAGAGCGCCGGAAAGTAGCGGACGTCGCGAGCCGAGCACCGTCACCAGCGCCGCCCAGACGAAGACGCCCGCGACACCGCCGAGATTGTAGACGGCGAGTCCGCGGCTCGCCGACGCCATGTCGATGCCGCGCGCGGTCAGCATTGCGGGAAGCCAACCGAAGACGAGATAAATGCTGCCGAGACAGAAGAAGAACGCCAGCCACAGTCCGGCGGTGTCACGGCGTTGCTCCGGCGCGAACACGGCCCGGATCGGCGCAACGCGGTGGAGGCGTCGCTCACCCGTGTCGCAGAAGGCGCTGGACGGGGCCACGGTACGTCCCATCTTCCGCAGCAGTCGCACGAGGGCCGGCCAGCGCCGCGAGTCCTGCGCGAGGAACCGCGGAGACTCCGGCAAAGCGAACCACAGGAACACGGCGAACGCGAGGGGCGCCAAGCCGCCGAGGAGGTAGAGGGCACGCCAGCCGAGCGACGGAAGGACGCGAGCCGCGATCAAGCCTCCGAGCATACCGCCCAGCGGCACGCACACGAGCGTCAGCTTGACGGCCATCGGACGATGCCGCAGCGGAGCGAACTCGGCGACCAGCGCAGTCGCATTCGGCAGCGCGCCGCCGGTTCCCAGTCCGGTGAGGAAGCGCAGTACGGCCAGGCCGGCGATCGACCGGACAAAGGACGTGGCAAGGGTGGCGGCGGCAAAGAGGATGAGCGAGAAGATCAGCGCAGGGCGGCGGCCGGCGCGATCGCCGAGATACCCGGCGAACGGACTGCCTGCCGCCATGCCGGCGAGTCCGAGGGCGAGGACGGGGCCGAAGGCCGCGCGCGGCAGAGCCCACTCCTTCATCAGCGACGGGATGGCGAAGCCGAGGATCTGAATGTCGAAGCCGTCGAAGATGATAGCGAGCGCACTGACGACCGTGAGGAAGCGCTGATAGCGCGTCCAGCGGCCCTCGTCCAATAACTCCGCGATGTCGATGGCGGCGGTCAAGCTCCCCACACTTTCGCGGCGGTCTCGACAATCCGCGCGAGTTTGGCCCATTGCTCGTCCTCGCCGAGCGCGTTGCCTTCCTCGGTGCTGGCGAAGCCGCACTGCGGACTGAGGCACAGTTGATCCAAGTCGATGAAGCGGGCGGCCTCGGCGATGCGCCTCTCCAGATCGTCCACGCTCTCCAAAGCGCCGCTCTTCGAGGTGACGATTCCGAGCACGACAGTCTTGCCTTTCGGCACGAAGCGGAGGGGCTCGAAACCGCCGGCGCGCTCCGTGTCGAACTCCATGAAGTAGCCGTCGACGCCGATCTCATTGAAGAGCAGCTCAGCCACCGGTTCGTAGCCGCCCTGCGCGATCCAACTCGAGCGGAAGTTGCCGCGGCAGAGATGCATCGTGATCGCCACATCCGGCGGCCGGTCAGCGATGGCGGTGTTGATCATGCGCGCGTAGACACCCGGGAGGGCTTCGGGATCGTCGCCGCGCTCCCGGAGGATCTGCCGCTGGGCGGGATCGCAAAGGTAGGCGAGATTGACTTCGTCGAGTTGGAGATAACGGCAGCCCTCGGCGGCAAAGGCCCGCACGGCGGCGCGATACGCCTCGGCCAGATCGAGATAGAACTGCTCCATGTCAGGGTAGACCGCACGGTCGACGGCGCGGCGGCCTCCGCGGAAGTGCAGGACGCTCGGCGAGGGAATCGTCATCTTGGGCGTGGCGGCGGTATGGTCGCGAAGGAAGCGGAAGTGGCCGAGCATCGGATGGCCAGCGAAGGTCACCTTGCCGGTCACTCGCAGACCTTTGGGCTGGGTCTCGATTCCGCCCTGAAAGGCGATGCCGTGATCCGAGCGGAAAGATTCGACGCCGCCGAGACGCTCCAGAAAATCGAAGTGCCACATGGCGCGGCGGAATTCGCCGTCCGTCGCGCTTCGGAGGCCGATCTCAGCCTGGCGAGCGATCGCGGCTTCGACGGCCGTGTCCTCGGCGGCGGTCAGCTCCTCCTGAGAGATCTCGCCACGCTCACGGCGAAGGCGGGCCATTTTCAGATGCCCGGGGCGAAGCAGACTGCCGACATGGTCGGCGCGGAAAGGTGGGGTTCGTCGCGTCACAACATTTCTCCAGGCAGGTCGAAAGGAAGTCCCGTGTAGTTTTCGGCGAGCACGGTCGCCGCGGCGCGCGACGTGGTCAACTGATCGAGTTCCGCCAGTTGGCGTCGGCGATCGAAATCGGAGCCGTCGAAGCGATGCAGCATCGACGTCATCCACCACGAAAAGTGCTGCGCGCGCCAGACGCGCCGCAGGCAGACATCGGAATAGCGATCGAGGAGAGCGGTCGAACCCGTGCGGAAACGGCAGGCGAGAGCGTACGCGAGGACGCGAACGTCGGCGGCCGCGAGGTTCAAACCCTTCGCTCCGGTGGGAGGAACGATGTGGGCGGCGTCGCCGGCGAGAAAGAGGCGGCCGCACTGCATCGGTTCGCAAACAGAGCTGCGCATGGCCGTAATCCCCTTTTGTAGGATTGGGCCCTGGTTGAGGCGGAAGCCCTCCGCCACCTCGAAGCGTTTCTGCAACTCCTCCCAGATGCGGTCATCGGGCCACAACGCGAGGTCCTCCCCGGCGCGGCATTGCAGATAGAGCCGGCTCACGGACGGCGTTCGCATGCTGTGTAGCGCGAAGCCGCGCTCGTGGTTGGCGTAAATCAGCTCCTCGCTCGACGGCGCCGCCTCCGCGAGGATGCCGAGCCACGCGAACGGGTAAGTCTTCTCATAGCAGCGCAAGAGACTCGGGGGAATGGACGGACGGCAGACGCCGTGAGATCCGTCGCAGCCCGCGATGTATTCGCAAGCGATCTCGCGATCCGCTCCGTCGTGGCGGAAGCGAATCCGCGGCGCGACGCCGTCGAGGCCCTCAACGCGAGTGTCCTCGACCTCGAACAGGATCTGGCCTCCCGCGGCCAGGCGCACGCTGACGAGGTCTTTGATGATCTCGTGCTGCGCGTACACGGTGATCCCGCGGCTGACGAGCTCCTGAAAATCGACACGATGGCCGCGACCGCCGAAGCGTAGCTCAATTCCGTGGTGGACCAGCCCCTCCCGCCGCATGCGCTCACCAACGCCGGCGGCATTCAGGAGGTCGACGGTCCCCTGCTCGAGAACCCCGGCGCGGACCCGTTCCTCGATATGGGCCCGGCGGTGTGACTCGATGACGACGCTCTCAACGCCCTCCAGGTGCAACAAATGCGAAAGCAGAAGTCCCGCGGGGCCGGCGCCCACGATTCCGACTTGCGTGCGGATGGCCGCGGCGCCGCTCACCGCTAGACCCGCTCCAGCAAAGTCGCAATTCCCTGTCCCACGCCGATGCACATGGCGCAGATCGCGTAACGGCCGCCGCTTCTCTGGAGTTGCCGCACTGCCGCGCCAAGAAGGCGGGCCCCGCTGGCTCCGAGAGGATGACCCAGCGCGATCGCGCCGCCATCGGGATTGACGTGAGCGGCGTCATCGGGCAAGCCGAGGAGGCGTAACACGGCGACAGCCTGAGCGGCGAACGCCTCATTGAGCTCGATCACGTCGATGGCGTTCAGGCTCACACCGGTTCGCGCCAGAAGCTTTTCGATGGCGGGCGCCGGGCCGAGGCCCATCACGCGCGGTGCGACACCAACGACGGCCGTCGCCACGATTCGCGCCTTCGGCGTCAGGCCGTACAGCGTCGCGGCGCTTTCGCTGGCGAGCAGAAGGGCGCCGGCGCCGTCGTTGATGCCCGATGCGTTTCCGGCGGTGACCGTCCCGCCTGGGCGGACGATCGGCTTCAAGGCCGCAAGCGCCTCCAGGGTCGTCCCCGGACGCGGGTGCTCGTCGTCGCGCACCGGCTCCTGTTTCGAGATTTCGACGGGGACGATCTCTTCGGCCAGCCTGCCCGCAGCCATCGCCGCGGCTGCACGCTGTTGACTGCGATAGGCGAACGCATCCTGGTCCGCGCGCGAGACGCCGTTTTCCGCGGCAACGTTCTCGGCCGTTTCCGCCATCGAATCGACGCCGTAACGCTCCTTCATCCGCGGATTGACAAAGCGCCAGCCGAGAGTCGAGTCTTCCATCTTCTGCGAACGGGCCCAGGGCGCATCCGGTTTGGACAGGATGAACGGCGCACGGGACATGCTCTCGACGCCGCCGGCAATCGCGATCTCGATCTCGTCTGCGCCGATGGCGCGGGCGGCTACAGCCGCGGCTTCGAGGCTCGACCCGCACAGCCGGTTCACAGTGCTTCCGGGGACGCTCTCCGGCAGACCGGCGAGCAGGAGGGCCATGCGCGCTACGTTGCGGTTGTCTTCTCCGGCCTGGTTGGCGCAGCCGTAGACTACGTCGCCAATGGCGGCGGGATCGAGCCCCGCATTGCGGGCGAGCAGCGCCCGCAGGGGGATGGCGGCCAGATCGTCGGCGCGGACGGCCGCGAGACGGCCCCCGTAGCGGCCGAACGGGGTTCGAAGGGAATCGCAAATGTAGGCGTGTGCCACTGTGCGCTTATCGGCTACAAGTACGATAAACGGTCGGCGGTTGTCAAGCGATCATCCGAGCGCGATCGCCAGACGCGCCGCACCTTCGCGGAGGATGGGCAGAAAGCGCTTCCGCAGATCGTACGGACGGACGCGCGCCGCATGCACTCCCGTATTCATGGCGGCGACGACCTTTCCGGCGCGGGTTCGAACCGGGACCGCCAGCGAGCGCAGACCGAGCTCGAGTTCCTGGTCTACCAGCGCATATCCCTGCTCGCGGACGCGATTCAACTCCACGGTCAGCGCGCGTTTGCTCGAGATCGTATTCGGAGTCAGCGGTTTGAGTTGAACCCGCTTCAAATAGGCCGCGAGTTCTTGGGGAGGCAGCCCGGCCAGCAGCACGCGTCCCATGGAGGTGCAGTAGGCCGGCAGTCTGCTGCCGATCGACAACCCGACGGACATCACGCGCCGCGTGGCCGAGCGCGCCACGTATACGATTTCGTCCCCCTCGAGAATGCTGAGGGAACTGGATTCGTCCAGTGCGGCGGCGATCTCCTCGAGGATGGGAGCGGCGAGAGTGGAGAGCGAGTTCGACGAGAGAAATGAGAAACCGAGGCCCAGGACCCGGCTGGTCAAGCGGTAGACGGAGCCGTTATGGGACGCATAGCCCAACAGTTCGAGGGTGATCAGCAGGCGCCGGACGGCCGCGCGCGAGAGTCCGGTGCGGGCGGCGATGTCGCCGACCGTCGCTCCCTCCGTCCGCGTCTGAAATGCCTCAATCACGGAGAGCCCGCGAGCGAGCGACAGCACGAAATCGGGATTGCCCTCGGAGGTGACGGCTTCCAACACAGCGCGATTATCGCACGGCGTTTGGCGCGCTTGACGGCTCCCGCCAAGTGATGCGAATATCGCACTCGAAGGCGATATTCGCCCAAATGCCGTTTCTTACGCTTGCCGAAGCAGTCGCACGCCACGTTCGCGATGGCGCCACCGTCGCGCTCGAAGGCTTCACGCACCTCATTCCCTTCGCCGCCGGGCACGAGATCATCCGGCAGCGCCGGCGCGGCCTGACGTTGGTGCGCATGACGCCCGACCTCATCTACGACCAGATGATCGGAATGGGAGTGGCTGCGCGGCTGGTGTTTTCCTGGGGCGGCAACCCGGGCGTCGGGTCGCTGCACCGGATGCGGGACGCGGTCGAGCGAGGCTGGCCGGCCCCCCTCGAGATCGTCGAGCACAGCCACGCCGGCATGGCCCTGGCGTACGAAGCGGGCGCGTCCGGAATGCCGTGCGCGTTCTTGCGCGGCTATCGCGGTTCCGATCTCGCCGCGGTGAACCATCAGGTCAAGTTCGTCCCCTGCCCGTTCACCGGCGAGGATCTGGCGTGCATCCCGGCGCACCGTCCCGACGTCACGATCATCCACGCGCAGAAGGCGGACCGCGCGGGGAACGTCCTGATTGAAGGCATCGTCGGCGTGCAGAAGGAGGCGGTGCTCGCGGCGCGTTGCGCGGTGGCGACGGTGGAAGAGGTGGTGGAGGAGTTCGGTCCACGGTCTGCGAATGCGGTGATCCTGCCTTCGTGGACGCTTGCCGCGGTCGCGGTTGTCCCCGGCGGGGCCCGGCCCTCGTACGCGCATGGCTACTATCCGCGCGATAATGCGTTCTACGTTGCGTGGGACGAAATCGCGCGCGATCGCGACCGTTTCCGCGCGTGGATGCAGGAGAACGTGATCGAGGCGGCGCGGTGAACTATACGCCCCAGGAGATGATGACGGTCGCAGCCGCTCGCGCGCTGTCGAATGAGGATGTGTGCTTCGTGGGGATCGGGCTGCCCTCGGCCGCCTGCAATCTGGCCCGGCTCACACACGCGCCGGGCGTGAAGCTGATCTACGAATCGGGCACGCTCGAGACGCGTCCGGACGTCCTGCCGCTTTCGATCGGCGATGGAGAGCTGTGCGAGACAGCGCTGACCACCGTTTCGGTGCCGGAGATCTTCCGCTACTGGCTGCAGGGCGGCAGAATCACGGTCGGATTTCTGGGCGGTGCGCAGGTGGACCGCTTCGCCAACCTGAACAGCACGGTGATCGGCCCTTACGATCGGCCCAAGGTGCGGCTGCCGGGCAGCGGCGGCGCCGCCGAGATCGCCACCGGCTGCGGCCAGATTTTCATCGTCATGAAGCAGGGCAAGCGCAGCTTTGTCCGGGACCTCGACTTCCTGACGAGTTTGGGGCACGGCCGCACCGGCCGGGAGCGCTCGGCTCTCGGCATCCGCACTAAAGGTCCAACGCTTCTGGTAACGGACCTCTGCCTCATGCGTCCGGAGCCGGAGACCAATGAGATGATCGTCACCAGCATGCATTCCGGCGTAACGCGGGAGCAGATCGTCGAGAACACGGGTTGGGACGTGCGCTTCGCGGATACCGTGGAGCAGACGCCGCCGCCGACGCAGGACGAACTCTCGGTCCTGCGCGACCTGCACGAACGCACGGCGCGGGCGCACGGCGCGGCCGCTGGAGGAGAAGCATGATCGAGTTCCCGCGGACCGATCCGCGGACGCAGCCGGCGCTTCTGTATGAGCCGTATGGTTCGACGCGGCGGCGCGCGCCGCTACAGCCGTCGATCGCGATTCCCCACACGATGAGCGAGCTCACAGCGCCGCTGTACGGTCACAATCCAATCGGCGAAAACGACACGGACCTGACGCAGCACTTCGCCGAGGCTCCGCAAGGACAACGAATCGTGGTCGCCGGCCGGGTTCTCGACGAGGACGGCCGTGGCGTCCCGAATGCGCTGATCGAGATCTGGCAGGCGAATTCGGCCGGGCGATACCGCCACTCCCGCGACAATCATCCGGCTCCGCTCGATCCGAATTTCCTCGGCGCCGGCCGGGCGCGAACGGACGCCGACGGCAATTACCGGTTCGTCACGATCCAGCCCGGCTGCTATCCGTGGCGCAACCATCACAACGCCTGGCGTCCGGCACATATCCATTTCTCTCTCTTTGGCGCCGGGTTGCTCAGCCGGCTCGTGACTCAGATGTACTTCCCGGGCGACCCGCTGATCCCGAGCGATCCGGTCATCAACGCCATTCCCGATGCGGAGGCGCGGCAGCGGCTGGTGTCCGCATTCGACCTCGCGCTGACCGAGCCGGAGTGGGCACTGGGCTACCGCTTCGATATCGTGCTGCGCGGCCGCCGCTGCACTCCGTTCGAGGAGCCGCGCCGGTGAAATATATTCCCACTGCTTCGCAGACGGTCGGGCCCTTCTTCAATTTCGGCCTGACCGCCAATCCGGCGCTCGGCGTTCTGGCGGGGAGCGGCGCGGCGGGTGAGCGAATCCGATTGACCTTTCATGTGACCGACGGCGGCGGAGTGCCTACGCCGGGCGACGCCATGATCGAGCTCTGGCAGGCCGATAGCGAGGGACGCTATGGGCAAGGCGACTTCCACGGCTTCGGACGGCTCGAAACCGACCTCGACGGCCGCTGCACCTTCGAGACCATCCGTCCGGGCCGCGTCCCGGCACCCGAGGGCGGTTTGCAAGCCCCGCACATCAACGTGAGCGTCTTTGCGCGCGGACTGTTGAAGCATCTCCACACGCGCGTCTATTTCGAGGGCGACGCCGCCAACGATGCCGACCCCGTGCTCGGACTCGTGCCGCCCGAGCGTCGTGCGACGCTACTCGCGCGGCGGTCGGAATCAGACGCGGCAGCATGGCACTTCGAAGTCGTTCTCCAGGGCGATAGCGAAACGGTCTTCTTCGACGTGTAGGATCGAAGCATGTTCACACGATTGTTCGAAAGCCTGGCGGCGACCGAGAAGTTGTCGCGAGTGTTTTCGGACGGGCCGGTCTTGCAGGCGATGCTCGATTTCGAGGCAGCGCTGGCGCGCGCCGAGGCGAAGTGCGGCGTCATTCCGGAGTTTGCCGCGGCGGCGATCTCGCGGGCGGCTCGGCCAGAGGCCTTCGACTTCGGCGAATTGACGCGCCTTTCCCTCCGCGCCGGCACGCCGGCCATTCCTCTCGTGAAGATGCTGACCGCGCAAGTGCGTGCCGCCGATGCTCGGGCGGCCGGCTTCGTCCATTGTGGGGCGACGAGCCAGGATGTCGTGGACACAGCTCTGGTGCTGTTGTTGCGGCAATCCCGCGAGATACTCGCGCGCGACCACGAGCGCCTCGCAGCCGCGCTGCGGCGACTGGCGGAGGAGCATGCCGGCTCCGTCATGCTGGGCCGGACCCTGCTTCAGCCGGCGCCTCCGATCACCTTCGGACTCAAGGCTGCGGGATGGTTGGGAGCGGAGAGGCGGGGCTGGCAGCGGGTCGCGTCGCGTTTCGACGAGGCGCTGTGCCTTCAGTTCGGAGGGGCGAGCGGCACTTTGGCGGCGCTCGGGGACCGCGGTCTCGACGTGAGCGCGGCGCTCGCCGCGGAGTTGGGTCTGGTACTGCCGGATGCGCCCTGGCATGCGCATCGCGACCGCCTCGCCGCGTTGCTGGCAGCGCTCTCGATCTACACGGCGTCGCTGGGCAAGATGGCGCTCGATATCGCGCTGCTCATGCAGTTCGAAGTGGCGGAAGCGTCGGAACCGGAGAGCGAAGGGCGTGGCGGATCGTCGGCAATGCCCCACAAGCGGAATCCCACTGGCTGCATGTTGACGCAGGCAGCGGCAAAACGCGCGCCCGGGCTCCTGGCGGACTTCATTGGCGGAATGGCGCAGGAGCACGAGCGCGCGGTGGGCGGCTGGCAAGCGGAGTGGCCTCTCGTCTCCGGGATCGTGCAGTCCGCGGGAGTAGCGCTAGAGAGCATGACGGAGGTCGCGGAGGGTCTGAAGATCGACGCCGTGCGCATGCGCTCGAACATCCAGGCCACCAGGGGCGCCGTGTTTGCGGAGAAGGCCGTCGTTCACCTGGCGCCGGAGTTGGGCAGGGACGCCGCCAGACAAAAGGTCGAGGACGCGATTCGCGAAACCGGCGCGCCGCCTCCCATTCACGGGCTCGACGAGCCGGAAGCGTATTTAGGCAGCGCGGAAGCGTTTCGACGGCGACTGCTGAAGGAGAATGCATAGCATGCCATTCGCCGTCCCCAATGGTTGCCGGATCTATTACCGGCTCGACGGTCCGCCGGATCGGCCGCTGCTCGTGCTGGTCCATGCGCTCGGGACCGACCATGGGCTATGGGATCCACAGATGCCGACGTTGATCCCGCACTTTCAGGTGCTGCGCGTCGACCTGCGCGGTCATGGCGCGTCGGACGCGCCGCCGGGCGAGTATTCGATGGGGCTGCTGGCGGGGGATATCCTGGCTGCGGTTCCGCGGGAACGATTTTCGTATTGCGGGCTTTCGCTCGGCGGCATGCTCGGACAGCGGATCGCGGCCGACCACCCCACGCGCGTAGAGCGGCTCGTGCTCGCCAACACGTCGGCCCGGGCCGCCGATCCGAGCGCCTTCGAGACCCGTCGCCAGACTGTGCTCGAGCAAGGGATGGGCGCGGTTGAGGCCGCCGTGATGCAGAGATTCTTCTCGGCACGGCCGAACCCCTGGGTCGATTCGATCCGCGCCACTTTCCGCGCGACGGAGCCGGTGGGATACGCGGGCTGCTGTAGCGCCATTCGCGACCTGGACCACCGTCCGCTACTGCCGTCGATTGCGGTTCCGACCCTGGTCATAGGCTCGGATGAGGACGCGTCGACGCCGTGGACCGGACATGGCGACGCGCTCGTCTCCGGAATCCCGGGCGCCCGTGGAGTGAAGCTCCCGGCCGCGCACCTCTCGAACCTGGAGCGTCCCGCCGCGTTCACGCGCGCGATGCTGGAATTTCTGTTGCCCGCCGCTCCGGATTCGCTCGACGCCGGCTTCGCGGTACGAAGGGCGGTGCTCGGCGATGCCCACGTCGATCGCGCGATCGCCAACACGACGGACTTCACGCGCAGCTTCCAGGAGTTCATCACCCGGTCGGTCTGGGGCGCCGTCTGGACACGGCCGGGATTGGACACGCGCACCCGCCGCCTCCTTGTGCTGGCGGTTACAGCGTCGATGGGGCGATGGGAGGAGTTTCGGCTGCACGTGCGCAGCGGCCTGGCCGCCGGCCTCGAGCCGGAGGAACTCGAAGAGGTCCTGCTGCAAACCGGCGTGTACGCCGGAGTGCCCGCCGCGAACTCCGCGTTTCAGATCGCGAAAGAAGAACTGAAGGGAGGCAACTCATGAAGCTCCTCGCCGCAGCAGCCATTGCGTCGATGATTCTGCAGGCCGCGCCGCAGCCGGCGGCGAACGCCAATGTGACGATCGCGCCAGGGGATTGCACAGTGGAAAAGCTCGGAACCACGGTCCCCGTTTCCTCGATCGGCGAGCCGGTCTCCGGGGTAACGCTCAGCGCTCCGGAATGGCATGCGGAGGCGAACGGCCTACCCGCCTACTGCGGAGTGCAGGGATCGATGGCGCCGGTGGATCGCAATGCGCCGGCGATCCGCTTCGGCGTCGCGATGCCGGCCTCGTGGAGCCGCCGCGCGGCGCAGTTGGGCGGCGGCGGGATGAACGGGTCCATTCCGAATTTGACAGGCGGTCCCGGACGGGGGCAGCAGTCGTTTCTGGCGAGGGGGTTTGCGACGTACGGCAGCGACTCGGGCCACCAGGGCGGATTTGGTCGCGGAGGGAGTCCCGGCGCCGACCCCAACGCATGGGCGACCAACGAGGAGGCGATCCGCAATCTCGGCTACATGCAACTGAAGAAGACACACGACGCCGCGGTCGTGCTTTTCCAGCGCTTGTACGGGGAGCGTCCCCGGTTCAATTATTTCTTCGGAAACTCGCAGGGCGGCCGCGAGGCGCTTACCGTCGCGCAACGGTATCCGGCTGACTACAACGGCATTTCGGCGGAGGTCCCGATCGTCGGCTTCTCCTCCCTGATGCTTGCGCCGGAGCTGATCCGCATTCAGGAAAAGCCCCTGGCGAATTGGGTTACTCCGGCGAAAGTCAACGCGATCCGCGGCGAGTTCATCCGTCAGTGCGACAAGCTGGATGGACTCGCGGACGGCATCATCAACAACTACCAGGCTTGCCGCGCCATCTTCGACGTGAAGCAGGGCGCGCCGGGGCGTCACCCGTGGGCGTCCAAACGTTGTCCGGATAACGTGGACCCGAATCCGCAGGAGACCAGCGCAACTGCGTGCCTGACCGATGGCCAGATTGGCACGCTGGAGCTGGTCTACTCGCCGTACCCGTTCGCGACCTCGCTGGCGAACGGGGTCCGCTCCTTCGGCATGTGGGTCCCCAACACCGACCCGTCCGGCAGCGGGCTCATCCTCGGCGCACGGTTTCGCGGACAGGAAGGCGCCGCCGCAGACGCGCCCATGCACGGCCATCTCGGTGTGCTCGGCGTAACCGGTTTTCTAATGCGGAATCCGAATGCCAATCCGCTGGATTACGTCGAGGGCGGACAGTGGAACAAACGGCGGGAAGAGCTCTCCGCGATCCTGGATTCCACGAACCCCGACCTGAGCGCGTTCCAGAAGCGCGGCGGCAAGTTGATCGTCGTCATCGGCACGAACGATACGCTGGCGTCCCCGGGCGCGCAGTTGGCGTACTACCGGTCCGTAACGGACAAGATGGGACGCGCGGCGCTCGATTCGTTCGCGAGATTCTATGTGCTGCCACAGACGGACCATGGGTTGAATGGCCGCTCGTATCACGTCGATGGGGACGGCAAAGAGGTGGCGCCGCAGCCGATTCCAAACGCCTACGATCGGTTCGGTCTCATCACCGACTGGGTGGAAAAGGGAAAAGCCCCGGAAAAGTCGATCCAGGCGATCGCCGGCCAGCGGAGCTTGCCGATGTGCTCGTATCCGGAATACCCGAGGTACAAGGACGGTCCGGTAACGGAAGCCGCGTCGTATGTCTGCGCTGCGAACTGACGGGCCGCCGGGCGATCGAGATCTGGGGCGTCACCAGGTCCCCGTGTGATGCGCGCCAAACCGATCAGTTCCGCCCGATCGCGCCCCGCAGTTCGCCGAACCAGTTCAGCACCAGCGCGATCTGGGTCGGGACGGTCTCCTGGTCGGAGCCTTTGATCATCAGGAACCGGCCATCGCGAGTGATGTCGTAGTAGCCCTGATATTTACCCTGGAACAGGACACGGGGCTTGTCGGCGTGAAACTCCGGAGCTGTCGCAACGCTCGCGGCCATCAGACTACCAGGCCGTACAGGCCGGTTACGATATGATCGCCTGATGCTGCATCGGGTTGCGATTGCGCTGGCCGCATCGAGTCTGCTGGCTGCGAATTGGCCGCAGGCGGCCGGACCGGACGGGAACTGGCGCGTGACGGACCGCGCGGCCCCGACCGAATGGAGCGTTTCGCTCGATCGCAACATCGTGTGGCGGACGCCGCTGCCGAACGGTGGACAGAGCGGCATTGCCGTGTGGGGCGACCGGCTGTTCCTCACCACGTTCGATGAGTATCGCGACGGCGATCCGAAATTCAGCGCGACAATTCTCGGCCACTGCCTCGACGCGAAGACCGGGAAGCTGCTGTGGAGCGTGAAACTCGAAGGCTCCGTGAAGAGCCCGATGATGTACGCGTACAGCGACTCGACCTCGCCGACGCCGGCGACGGATGGCACGTACGTCTACTTCTTCAATTCGAGCGGCGAGATGGGCGCGTGGGATTTTCACGGGAAAGAGATCTGGCGTCGCAAGTACACGCCGTGGGGCGACCCGTACCCGTTCAATAAGCAGCACGAGCCGATCCTGTACGGCGACACGATCCTGAACGTCGAGCCGGCGGACGGCAGTCCGCCGGAGAAAAAGGGCTGGAACTATCTCCGCGGAATCGACAAAAAAACGGGGAAGACGCTGTGGATCGCGGAGGATGGCACGACCACGTACACGACGTCGGTGTTCGGAAAACTCGCAGGCGCGCCGGCAGTCCTGACCGCGCGCGGCGGTTGGCACGACGTCCCGGAGCGCCCCGTGGGGCTCTCGCTGCTGAGCCTCGCGCCGGGGAGCGTGGGCAAATCTCTGTGGCGCTGGGCGGCGGCGACCGATCGCGAGGGCAAGCCGCTCGCGGAGCCGGGGTCGCTCGCGGCGCCGACGTGGCAGGCGCTCTACACGATGCACTGGGACGATCGCTACGCCTACTGGTTCAAGCTCAATCCCGAGGAGTCGCACCTGGTGTTCGATTCGCATACGGGGAAGCTGCTCCGCGAGCAGTCGTTGATTCGCGACGTCGATTACCGGCAGTGGAACCCCGCGACGTCGCAGTACCTGGTCCATCGCGGAGTGAATCTACGCGAGATGACGGAGCTCTCGCCGCGCAACAAACTCGCGCCCGGCGAGGTGATTCGCGTGATGCCGGCGTGGCACGCGAACATCCCGGTCGCGGGGTATCACTACTTCCTGACGAGCACCGCGCATCGACGAAACAACGCGCCACCGCGCGGCAAGGCGGGGCCGTCGCACTGCATCGCGCGCGTGAACATCGAGACGGGGAAAGTCGAGTATCTGGAAGTGCCGGTAACGGTCGTGCGCAAGCCGGGCGCGCCGGAGCAGCGCGTGTACGGCGTGCCGGTGGCGACGAGCACGGTCAATTCGCGCGGGCAGGACGTAGGCGCGGAGGACCGGTCGCGCACCGATGGCTGGGAGATCCCGGCGTTCTGGGGCAGTCCGATCGCCGTCAACGATCTCGTGTACTTCACGACGATGCCGGGCATCACGTACGTCGTCAACGCGAAGGCGAAGGTGCTCGACGAGCACGCGATCGTCGCGATCAACGATCTTGGACCTTCGGGCGAGACGTGGACGCTGAACACGCCGAGCGTCTCCGGCGGCCGGTTGTATCATCGGACGTTGAAAGAAGCGATCTGCATCGGCGGGAAAACTCAATGATGATCGACGCGCACCACCACCTATGGAAGTACACGACGGCGGACTACGGCTGGATCTCGCCGCAGCAGACCGTGATCCGGCGCGACTTTTTGCCGGAGATTCTCGAGCCGCTGATGCATCACTTCGGGATCGAGGGGACGGTCGCGGTGCAGGCGCGGCAGTCGCTCGAGGAGACCGCGTGGCTGCTCGAGCTCGGGGCGAAGCATCCGCTGATTCGCGGCGTCGTGGGCTGGGTTCCGCTGGTCGAGGGCGCGGGCGTGAAGAAGCATCTGGAGCGGTTCACGCGCGATCCGCGGCTGCGCGGCGTGCGCCACGTCGTGCAGGACGAGGCCGATCCGCGATTCATCCTGCGGCGCGATTTCAATGAGGGTGTGCACTCGTTGCTCGATTTCAAGCTGCGCTACGACATCCTGATTTACGAGCGGCATCTGCCGGCGGCCATTCAGTTTGTGGATCGGCATCCGAAGCAGGTGTTCGTGCTCGATCACATCGCGAAGCCGCGGATCAAGGAGAAGATCCTCTCGCCATGGGATCGCAACATGCGCGAGATGGCGAAGCGGCAGAACGTGTACTGCAAGCTCTCGGGAATGATTACCGAAGCGGACCCGGCGCGATGGACGCCCGAGGGTCTGCAGCCGTATATCGACGTGGTGTTCGAGGCGTTCGGACCCAAGCGGGTGATGTACGGGTCGGACTGGCCGGTGATGCTGCTGGGCGGCGAGTACGCGCGCTGGTTCGGCACGGTGCAGAACGCGATCGCAAAGTTTTCGAAATCGGAGCAGGAGCGGATTATGGGCGGCACGGCGGCCGAGGCGTACGGCTTGTAGGGCGGCGCTCAACGGGAGAGGCGCGCCCTAACCGCGGAGACGCGGAGAACGCGGAGAAAACGCGGAGAACGCAAGAACAACGAGGCGAGCACAGAGGAAGCAGAGCGTGTCGGTGGCGTTGCGCCACGGGGCGCACGGTCTGTAGTTCTCCGCGTATTCTCCGCGAACCCGCGACTCCGCGTTGAAAAGCCCCTCCCGCCCTCATCCGCTGCAACGGAATGGCCGGGATTCCCTAACGCGTCGGGCTGGCTGTGATTTTAGGGAAAGACGGATCTTAGCTCTTCGTGAAGACCGGGCTGGTTAGCGTGCCTGTGCTGTCCGAGAAGTTTTCCTGCTCGACTTCGAGCGCGCGCAGGATGCTCACGTAGAGATTGGACATGCGCGCTTCGCTTTCCGAGCGCCAATACTGGCCGTGCTTGAGGCCGAGATTCGTGCCGCCGGCGATCAAGGTCGGGAGATTGTGGTTGTTGTGCGTGGTGCTGGCGCCGCTGCCGAACATCACGACCGTGTTGTCGAGCACCGCGCCGTTGCGGTCCTGATAGCCGTTCAGGCGATCGAGGAAGTGCGCGATTTGTTTGCTGAGGAACAGGTCGTACTTCGCGAAGTCGAGCTGCCCCTGCTTGTCGGTCGCATGTGACAGGTTGTGGTGCGTCTTCGAGAGCCCGAGTTTCAGCGGGAAGGTGTCGCTGATGCCCATGCCGTCCTCGCGATTCAACATGAAGCTGACGGTGCGCGTGATGTCCGCGTCGAACGCGAGCGCGATCAGGTCGAACATGTTGCGGTAATACTCGGCGGGATCGCCCTCGTTCGTGGCGTCTAGATTCAGGTGCGAGTAGTCCTGCTTCTTGAGCGGCACGTCGATCCACTTTTCGGACGCGACGAGGCGGCCTTCGACCTCGTCGAGCGAGGTCATGTACTGCTCCATTTTTTCGCGGTCGGTGGCGCCCAGTTGGCGGTCGAGCGAGCGCGCGCTGGCGGCCACGGCGTCGACGAGTTTGATGCGGCGCTGGAGCTTTTCATGCTCCGCCTGCAGCGACGAGCGGTCGCCGCGAAAGAGGCGGTCGAAGATGCGGCGCGGGTTGTTCTCGGCGGGGATCGGGCGGCCGTCGAGGTTGAACGAGATCGTGCCGGTGCGCGACAGGTAGCCGGTGCCGGCGTCGATCGAGAGCACCAGAGAAGGCTGCCCGCAGTACTGCTTGGTGTGCTGCGCGATCACCTGATCGAGGCCGGCGGTGTTGTAACTCCCGGGCTTCGGATTGTGCAGCGGCGCGCCGGTGAGCCACATATCGGAGCATGTATGCGGGTCGGCCTTGGGGCCGTTCGGGTGGTGGACGTTGCCGACGAAGCTCAGATGTTTGCGGAACGGCGCCAGAGGCTCGGTGGATTTGCCGAACTCGAAATCGCCGTTGGCGCCCTTGGTGGGAAACCAACTCCACTCGGGGATCTCGTGCTCGGCGCGCGGCAGCGACATGCCGTTGGCGGTGTAAATCGCGCAGAAGCGGCGCGGCGCCTGGGTCGTGACTTCCGGCCCCATCGCGTCGAGAACGGGGAGGGCGAGCGTGACGCCGCCGAGTCCTCTGAGAAACGCGCGCCGGTCGAGTCGTAAAGAGCCAGGCATGTGGTGTCTCCCTCCGCGTCGCTACTTTTCGAGGAATACCTTACTGTTCGCGACGTACAGCAGCATGTCCCTCATTCGGTACCCAGCCGGTTTCAGTTTGAGGGCATCCTGCTTCAAATCGTTGAGTTCATTGTACGTCAGACTGCGGCCGGCGGCGTAGATCTCGAGGTGCTTGAGCACGCTGAAAGCGACCTGATCCACGCGGTCCTCGGCGAGATAGCGGCGGAGGTCGTCGAAGCTCGCGACGTTGGTCCCGTCGGGCAGCGTCGACTGCGCGTCGACCGCGGTCTTCTTCAGGCGTCCGCCGGCATCGAACTGTTCGAGCGCGACGCCCCACGGGTCGATGTGGGAATGGCACTGCATGCACGCGGGCGCGCTGCGGTGCGCTTCGAGACGCTGGCGCAGCGGCAGGTTTTTCGTCTCCTCTTTGAGCGGCGGAACATTGGGCGGTGGGTCGTTGGGCGGCTCGGCGACGATCTTGCGCGCGACCCAGGCGCCGCGCTTCACAGGATTCGATTCGCGGCCGTCGGAGAGCCCGGCCATGGTCGCGGCCATTGCGAGGACGCCGCCGAGTTCCTTCCGCTCGTGCCGCACCGGGACGAACGTGAAGCCGGTGTCGGGCATCGGGTCGAGGCCGTAATAATCGGCGGTGGTGTCGTTGGCCATCACGACATCGGAGGCGACGATGTTCTTCACGGGGAGGTTGTTGCGAATCAGGTATTGGAGGAACGCCGCGGGCTCCGCCTTCAGTTGCGCGCGCGTGTCGCGGATGAGCTTGGGGAACTGCTTGCGGTCGACCTCGAGCACCTGGAACTTGTCGAGGCTGAGCCACTGCGACGCGAACTCGTCGATGAAGCGGGAGAAGCGCGGGTCGGCGATCATGCGAAGCGCTTCGGCGTCGAGCGATTTCTGCAAGGTCCCGGCGGCGGCGAGTTGCAACGTCTTCCGGTCCGGCGGCCCGTTCCACAGCCAGTACGAGAGCTTGGAGGCGAGCTCGTACGAGTCGAGCGGCTCGGGCGCCGGCGTCTTGCTGACCTCTGTGAGGAACAGGAATTGCGGCGACGTGAGGACCACGATGAGCGTGTCCTTCACGCTGTCCGTGAACGAGCGGCCGGAGGCCAGCGACTTCTGGAAGACGCCGGCAAGCGCCGCGTCTTCTTCGGCGGTCACGGGACGGCGGAAGGCCTTGGTGGCGAAGTTGTGGATGATCTTGCGGCCGTCATCGGACGTGAAGATGTTGGTGTGCGACGCGGGCGGCCAGGTGTCGTAGAACGGGCCTTCGAACTCGACGGAGCGGATGACGAGGCGCGGCATGTCGCGGCCGTCGGTGTATTCGCTGCGCATGCCGATCTCGCGAAGTCCCTGGAGGTAGTTGACGTTGTCGTCCTTCTCGGCTTCGGGGCTCGGGAAATTGCGGGTCGCGCCTTCAAAGACGAAGCGGGAGGGCTGTTCGCTCGAGACGGTCTGCGGGTCGCCCACGCGCGCGAAGGAGCTGCCGCAATCGCGACGCAGTCCGAGGTGGACGCCGAGTCGCGGCGAACGCTTCTCGAACGCAGCGAACCGTTTCGCGAGGTCGTCGGCCGCGGGGAGCGGGGTCAGCGTCACTTCTTCGATGTCGCGGAGGCCGGTGTATTTCGTGCTGACGGAGAGCGGGCCCTGATCGAGCCGTACGACGACGAACGCGGGACGGAGCGAGGAAACGAACTCCCGGCCGCCGAGGTGGACGGTCACGTCGCCCTTGCGTTCCGTCGGCGTGGTGATGAGTTTTTTGCCGGGCGCAACGAGCGCCTGAATTTCGGAGTCTTCCAGCGGGCGGCAGTAAAGGCGCACGTCGGCGAGGTCGCCGTCGAAGTTCGGCGCGCCGGGAATGTGGCCGATTTGGAGGTTGGCCTGCTCGTCGTCGAACTGCGCGGCGCCGGTCGCGGCGCGGGCGGTGAGGACGCCGTTCACGTAAATGCGCGTGTCGTTGCGGCCGCGTCGCACGACGACCGCGACGTGTTGCCACGCGTCGACGCGGATCGCGCCCTGACCGGTGGTAACGGTCGCATTCGCCTGCGGGTCGCGGCCGGAGGTCTGGAAGTGCAGCGCGGGAAAGCGCGTCTGCGTGAGGTCGAGGTACCAGCCGAGCGAACGGTCGGCATTGCCGAGACTGACGATGCCCTGCCGCCGGCCGCGGCCGGGGTGGATCCAGGCGGTGATGGTGAAGTCGCCTTCGCCGACATTGTGGGCGTCGTCGCTCGGGAGCGCCTTGCGCGCGACGCGGAGGCCGGAGTCGTCAGGCTTGACGGAGAGCGTCTTGCCGACGGGTGAATCGGCGCCCTCCTTGGGCCACTCGCCGGCGAGGCCCTCGGTGAGTCGCGAGGCGTCGGCGGTCGTGGCGGTCTTCTCTTCGCGCAGGTCGACCTGATAGATCCCGGCCTTGGGAATCGTGACGGTCTGGGTCGAGTGCGGCGCGCGGATTGCGATGGCCTCGGGAGAGGCGGGGCGCGGCTTGGCGTCGGCGTCGAGCAGCAGCCCGTCGCGATATTTCGCGGCCACAACGGTGATGCGGAAGCGTCCGCTCGACGGCAGCTCGCGAACGGAAATCTTGAAATTCGCCTTCGGGCCGTAAGTGCTGTCGGCGCCGAACATTTCCTCGGAGGGGATCGCCGGGCGCAGCAGCAGGCCGTCGGGCGCGGTGCTGTAGGCCTTCCCCTTTGGATAGCCGGGGCTGCCGCGCAGATCGGCGAAGACCGCGTGGTAGATGCTGTCGAAGTCGCGCCAGCCGCGCACCGTGTCGTTGCCGCGATATCCCTCGATGTAGCGATAGTGCGTGCGCATGCGGAAGGGCTCGAATGCGAACGGCTTCGTGGGCACGAGCTGCGTGACGAGGACGTCGGAGTTCTCGAGGAGCTCGCTGCCGGCGCCGAGGATGATCTTGTCCGGGAGCGGCGCGGGGTTGACGCCGGCGCCGAAGTCGACGCGGAAGTCCTGGATGACGGGCTTCTGGTGAGGGTCGACGATGGCGCGGTTGAGCGCGTCCTCGGCGATCTCGAGGTAGGCCTCGGTGAGGAGAGGCGAGAGCTGCAGGGTGTCCTTATTGTTGAGGAAGCCTTCCTTCGAAACGGCGTCGGGCGGGAGGCCGGCGCTGACGTCGTCGTCTAACTGGAGCAGCTCGCGAAGGGTGTTGCGATACTGCGCGACGGTGAGGCGGCGGACGAGTCCGTTCTTGGGCGCGGGGCGCAGTCGCGCGACTTCGAGGGCCTGGGTGATCCACGCGACCACCTCGTTCCGCTCGCCGGCGGAGGGCTGCGGCATGCCTTTCGGCGGCATGGTGCCGGCGCGGAGACGTCCGCGAATCGCCTCCCAAGTCTTGAGGTGGCGGTCGTCGAGCTTGGCGTCGAGTTGGTCGACGCGCACGCCGGCGGTGCCGAGGTCGGAGTTGTGGCAGGACTGACAGTTCTTCTGGAAGAACGGGCGGACGGTCTTGTCGAAGGAGGCGTCGAGAGAGGGCGAGGTCTGCGCCGTGAGCATCGCGATGCCAGCCAGGACGGTCGCGGAGACGATCACGGTGGTCGTTAAATTCAGGGCACGCACGATCCAGATACTATATCGCGGCCCAATCGATCACGGCTTTGACGATGCCGGCCTGGCGGCGGAGCCAAACGGGGAAGCGCTGCTCCATATCGCGCGGGGCGGCGGATTCCATGGGCCACGCGCTAACGTCGATGGCGCCGCTCTCCATCAGTTCAAGGACGCGGTGGTGCTCGGCGGGGGTGCTGTTGCGGCTGGCGAGAATGGTGGCTTCCCGGCGGTGCAGGTCGGGATCGAAGAGGGCGATCGGCTCGTTCACGATGCCGACGAAGATGAGTTTGCCGGCCTGTTGGAGCAGGTGGATCGCGGACTCCATGGACACGCGGTCGCCGGTGCAATCGAAGACGAGCGTCGAGGGCTCCTCCTGGCGGGCCTCGTCGTGCGAGGGGTAGACGCGCGCGAGGCCGTGGTGGCGCGCGGCGAAGTCGAGCCGCTCGGGCATCTTCTCGACGACGCCGATGTCGCAGCCGGCGACGCGCAGGAACTCGATGACGGAGAGTCCGATGGGGCCGGCGCCGATGACGAGAGCGCGGTCGCCGGGCTGAGGGTCCGCGCGTCCGACGGCGTGGATGCCGACGCCGAGCGTCTCGACAAGCGGGATGTGCGCGGTCGGGAGCGTGCGGCACTTGTACAACTGCCTCGCGGGGAGGACGATGCGGTCGCGCATTCCGCCGTCGGCGTGGACGCCGATGACGCACATTTTGGCGCAGCAGTTGGTGCGTCCCCGTCGGCACGCGGCGCACTCGCCGCAGGTGATGTAGGGATTGACGGCGCAGCGGTCGCCAGGCTGGAAGTCACCGGCGCGGTCGCCGGGCTGGAGGACCTCGACGGCGAGCTCGTGGCCGAGAATGCGTGGGTAGAGGAAGAACGGCTGCGTGCCCTCGAACGCGTGGAGGTCCGTGCCGCAGACCCCGACGGTGAGGACGCGGACGAGCACCTCATCGGGGCCCGGCGCGTCGGGCGCGGCGGTGTCGGAGAGAGTGAAGCGGCCGGGCTGGTCGAGGGTAACGGTGCGCATGGGGATTGAACCACTATAAGACGGCGGGGCCCGGCGGGAGGAAGCACGCCGAGTAGGCATCGGCGATCGCAATCAGGTGTCGAAGTGGCCCTGGCCGGTAGGAAGTGCCTGTCGGGAAATTGGGAGGGGATTTGGTTGCGGGGGAAGGATTTGAACCTTCGACCTTTGGGTTATGAGTTCTGCGCTTCGTTCTGCTCGCCTCTTCCTGCATAGAGATTTCAATCACTTCGATAAAACTTCGTTGCCGCCGTTCTCTGCTGCTTATGACTGTCTTGGTAGCAATTTGGTAGCAGTCAGACACACATCGAAGACGGACTGCGTCCCAGAACGGAGACGCGAAAAATCCGAGAGTTCTTAATCAATTTTACCGCCATGCGCACCTCGGGAACTGATCGAGAACAGTCCCGATGGCGCTGGTGAGTGAAGATGTGGGCAAAGCGACTGGGAGGACGCTCTGACCGATTGTTGGAAGGCGATGTAGCGCGAGAGTTCCTGAGTGAAGTTCTCAATCAGGCGCGGGAGAAAATGTTGCGGCGTTCGGCGGCGCATCAGGTCGTAAAAGAGGGGTGCGCCGTCCGGCCCGAAATGGACGTTTTCGCCGTCGAGGACGGCATTACGGACGGGCAGGGCCGCCGGAGGCCGCAGCCAAGGAGGACGCCGAGAATGGCCCGATCGCGTAGTCTCTTGGGCGTGGTCGCGTTTGGGGCGTTCAGAAGCGTTTGCGCCTGCCGGACCCATAGCCAGTTCCCCAGGCGCACGCCTTTGGACGCGACTCCCTTCACGCGCGTGATCCCAGTCGCCAACTCGGGAGCGAGCAGTCCGTTATCCGCGACCTCGACGGCCAGGTTCCGAACCGCGGTGATCCGTTGACCGACAGCGCACCAAGGCTGCCGGCTTCCAGTGCCACGCGCCATGCGCTCACGGTGGCCTTGGTGAAACCCGGCCGCGGCTCCTGGCCATACCAGGCGAAGAACTTGTCCAGCCCGCGATTGTAGACGCGCTTTGTAATCGGGGAGGAGACGCTGTCCAGCACAAGCGCCTTCAGCTTGTGCCACAGCGGCGGTTGAGCAACTCGTCGCTCTCCCGGAATCCGTCGGCAATCTTCGCTGGCTACGGAGCCTGGTCATCCGCGGCACTCAGTTGAACGCATTGCCCGCGTCTATCGGGGACCTCGCTAGCCTGTCGCATCTTGATCTGTGGAACAATCGCCTAGGTGAGCTCCCAAACTCGATCGGTAAGCTTGTTACGCTCGTTGAGCTCGACCTGCAAACCAACTCCTTGACTGTGCTTCCAGCGGCCGTCAGCCAACTGCAGGACTTGAGACGATGCACGCTAACTGCCAACCAACTCATCGGCCTACCTGCTGATATTGGCCAAATCCGCCAAGCCGTTCCGCTGGACCTACACCGATCCCACTCGCCGCGTCGTCCCGAACATGGTAACGAAATGACAGGGACATCGCACTAGTGGATGCCAAGGTCCTCGACTTGTTTAACTGCGGCGTCCTACTCACCCGCCAAAATCAAGCCTGAGTGGCGTTTGCCCACTACAACTTTGACTACAGTGGTTTCGGGCTTAAGCCGTGAATCTCGTGCTGTCGTGCGTCTGACACCCGGCCAAGAACGCCTTCAATACTGCTTCCAATTGGCGCAATCAGAATCTTCCTGCGGGACGCTCCGAGGCCGCAAACCTAGATTCGGTTTGCCGCGATTCTCCGCCAAGGGATTGGTCTGGGGAATTCACGACCCCACCCGTTCCGTCCAAGCCTGCCATATAATGCCTATGGACTCGCGCCATGTATGCGCAATTTTGGGCAGCAACGTTCTGCTGCATTTTAGGATGCCTCCCCGTCGTCGGCGCGGACCGCTCCGGTTCACCCGAGAGCGCGGTCGTGGTGTATCTCGCCGCCCCCATCCCGCAGTCGGCGCTCCCCTACCTCCGGCACGAAGCTCAGACTCTCCTCGAATCCGCGGGATACTCCGTCGAGTGGCGGGACGCTTCCAATTCTCGCGGCCTCGACGCCTCGAACCTCGTCGTCGTCGATTTCGACGGCGATTGCAACGCCCCGGCCACGCCTTCGACCAACGCTGCACCCGCGTCCTCCGGGCAGCGCCTGGCCTACGCCGCGGTTCAGGACGGCGCCATCGCGCCCTTCGTCCGTGTCGACTGCGGCGCCGTCCGCGCCACGCTCGCCTCTCTCGCCGATCGCGAGGCGCCGGCCCGCCGCTCGTATCTCTACGGCCGCGCCATCGGACGCCTGATCGCCCACGAGCTCTACCACGTCCTCGCCCGCACGCAGGACCACGCGCCGGCGGGCGTCGGCAAGCCCTGCTTCACCGCCGCGGACCTCGTCGCCGAGCGCTTCCTCTTCGAAGCCGTCGCCCTCGACCGCTTCCGTCGCGGCGCAGCCGACTCCACTGACGCCGCCGACCGCCGGTAGCCTACATTCCCTTCAATTCGATCCGCCAAACGTTCTGCTCTCGTAAATTCGACAGCCACACCGAGCCGTGCCCGACCCGCACCGAGTCCCCGCCCGCGCCCATCCACTGCCGCACGACCGCGTTCGTCGCCGGGTCGATCTCCGAGAGCGGCACCTGGAAAACCGTCGCCCACACGTGGCCGTTGCCGAAAGCCAGTTCGCCGCCCGTCCCCGGAATCCCCACCTCGATGTTCGCCACCAGTTTCTTCGACGCCGTGTCGACCCGCGACACCGTGCCGTCCCCCTGATTCAGCGTCCACACCGCGCCCGCGCCGGCCGTGATGAACCGCGGCCCCGGCCCGACGGCGATCGTGTCCGTCGCCTTGTTGGTCTTCGGATCCACGCGCGTCACGACGCTTTTCTCCGGGCTGCTCACCCACACCGCGCCGTCCGCATACACGCACGCCACCGACCCGGGCGCCACCTCGATCTCCGCCGCCACCTTGTTCGTCGCGGGATCGACGCGTGAAAGCGTGCCCTTGATGTCGGTCACGACCCATATCGCGTCCGAACCCGCCGCCAGTCCGCCCTCGCTGTTGGCGATTCCCATCGGAATGGTCGTCGTCACCGCGTTCGTCTTGGCGTCGATGCGCGCCAGCGCGGGCTTCGCGCCGTTCTCCACGTTCGGACGATCGCCGCACAGCGGAACCCAGATGCTGCCGAATGCCGCCGCCAGCCCGGAACACGGACGCTTGCCCGGCTCCACGACCGCCGCCACCTGGTTGGTTTTCGGATCGAGCCGGTGCACCGTATTCTTCGGCGCGTTCGAGACCCACACCGCGTCGTCGGTGATCACCTGCCAGTCCGGCGTCCCCGGAATGGAAAACACCGCGGCCGGTGTGATCGTCGACATCTCCCGCTTCACCCCTGGTGTGCTCACGCCGGTTCGCGGCGGACGCTTCTTCGCGCCGCCGGGCGCGGCCTCCTGCGAGACGAGCAGCCAGGGCATTCCCACGGCGATCGCGATTGGCAGCAACTCTCCGACGAATCTCATGATCGATCTCCTCTATTCCGCCAGCGTCGCCGCGATCCGCTTGGGATCGATCCGGAGTGTCTTGCCGCCATGCGCCAGCCACACCGACCCCATCCCGGCCGCTACCACGCCGCCGCCCTCGCCCCAAAACTGCTGTACGACCTTGTCGGTCTGAGGGTCGACGCGCGTCAGCGGGAAACCCGCCATGCCGATCCACACCGAGCCCTCCCCCGCCGCCAGTGTCCCGCCCGTTGCCGGCGCGCCCAGCTCGATCGTCTTGGCCACCTTGTTCGTCTTCGGGTCGATGCGCTCCAACTTGCCGTCCTTCGCGCACAGCACCCAGATCGAGCCGTCGCCGATCGTCAATCCCTCCGGCTGTGCGGCGACGTCGATCGACTTCTCGACTACGTTGCTCGCCACGTCGACGCGCAGCACGCGATTCTCCGCGGGACACGCCAGCCACAGCGCGCCTTCGCCGAACACCAGCGAGCCGCAATCGGCAGGCACACGGAACTCCGCCACCACGCTGTTCTCCTTCGGGTCGATGCGGGAGAGCGTGCCCCGCGCGTCCGTGAGAGCCCAAATGCTGTCCGCGCTGGCCGCCAGCGCGAGGCGCGCCGGCCCGACCCCGACCGGCAGCGTCGCGGTCACTTTGCCTGTCTTGGCGTCGATCTTTGCGATCCCCTTGGAGCCACAGGCGCCGGTCCACAGGCTGCCGAAAGCGTTGACCGCGCCTCCGCATACTCCGGGGATGCCCTCAATCGGATCGGCGAGCTTCTGCTCTTTCGAACGGCCGTCGATGCGCAGGAGCCCGTCGCGCGCCGCATTCGGCAGCACGACCATGTCCGCGATCGCGATCCACGCCGGCGACGCGTCCTCGAACTCCATCTCCGGCTTCAACGCCGCAAACGGAATCTGCACTCCAGGCGCTTTGATTCCGGCAGTCGGCGGCTTCTTTTGATCGCTGCCGGCGGCGATTGCGACCCCGGCGCAAAGCATCCAACCTGCCAGGCGCGTAATCCGAGTGTTCATCGTCCTATCCCTTCAGAATGTGACTGAGATTGATTGTCCGACTGGGGACGCCGCAAGACGGGACGGAAACAGACAGCAGCGGTCTGCGATTTCTGTCAGTATACGATGCGGCTTTTGAATTGACAATTTCAGATTGTAAATGCTAAAAGTATTCAACGCTGCTTTTGCGGTCCTGTGTACTCGACCGCAGTTTCGCCCTTGTATGGCATCTTCGCCGCCTTGTCAGGCCGGCGAGTCCGACCCAAACGGTCTTTTACGGATGCCTATGATTCGCCCACTTCTACGATCTGCCGGTCCGCTGTTCCTGGCCGCCGCGGCGCTGGCGCAGGATCCCGCCGCGTCACCCGACTTCTTCGAATCCAAAGTCCGTCCCGTCCTGGCGAACAACTGCTACTCCTGCCACACCACGTCGCAGCTCGGCGGACTCCGTCTCGATAGCCGTGACGCCATGATGAAGGGCGGCAAGCGCGGCGTCGCCGTCGTGCCGGGCGATCCGGACAACAGTCTCCTCGTGAAGGCCGTCCGCCAGACCGGCGAGCTCAAGATGCCGATGGGCTCCAAGCTCAAAGACGCCGAGATCGACGACTTGGTCGCCTGGATCAAAGCCGGCGCGAAATGGCCCGAGTCCGTTGCGGTGACGACTGCCGCCGCCAAGGGCGGCTACACGATCGCGCCCGAGCGTCGCCAGTTCTGGTCGCTCCAACCGCTCGCCGACCCCAAGCCGCCCGTCGTTAAAGATCCCCGGTGGTCGCGCACCGAGATCGATCGCTTCATCTTCTCTCATCTCGAAAAGGAGGGCCTCAAGCCCGCCAAACCAGCCTCCAAGCGCGATCTCATCCGCCGCGCCACCTTCGACCTCACGGGCCTCCCGCCGACGCCCGAAGAGACCGCCGCCTTCCTCAAGGACCCGTCGCCCGACGCCTTCGCCAAGGTCGTCGACCGTCTGCTCGCCTCGCCCCACTACGGCGAGCGCTGGGGCCGCCTCTGGCTCGACGTTGCCCGCTACGGCGAGGACGACTACCGCAGTCTCAATCCCAATCCGCGCGGCTACCGGCCCTATCCGAACGCGCACCTCTATCGCGACTGGGTCATTCAGTCCTTCAATGACGACCTGCCTTACGACACGTTCGTCAAAGCCCAGCTCGCGGGCGACCTGCTCGATTCCAAGACGCGCTATAAGACGATTCCCGCGACCGGCTTTCTCGGACTCGGCCCCTGGTATTACGACAACGGCTCCGTTGAAGTCACCCGCGCCGACGAGCGCCACGACCGCGTCGACGTCGTCACCCGCGGTTTCCTCGGCCTCACCGTCGCCTGCGCGCGCTGCCACGATCACAAGTACGACCCGATCCCGCAGACCGACTACTACTCGCTCGCCGGCGTCTTCCTGAATACCAGCTACCACGAGTATCCGCAGGTCCCGAAATCCGTCCTCGACGAGTACACCAAGGTCGAAGCGGAGGTCGAGAAGAAGCAGAAGGTCATGCAGGAGATGCAGACCAACTACTCCAACCAGCTCTCCGAATCGCTCGCGTTCCAGACTGCCAACTATCTCGAAGGCGTTTACGACGTGGTTGCGCAGAAGAAGGAAGTGGCGGACGTGGTCGAGTCCCGCAAGCTCGATTACGAGCTGCTCGAGCGGTGGGTCGCGTACATGGGCAAGACCACCGACAAGTACAAATTCAAGGAGCCCTGGCAGGCGTTCATGAAGCGCGCCTCGGCTGCCCCGGGCGGTGGTCGCGGCGGCCGCGGCATGGGCGGTGGAACACCCGCGCCTCCGGCGGGAGCGGGTCCCGGAGCGGGTGGTGGACGCCGCGGCGGCGGTCCCGGCGGCGGAGGCGGCAACGCCGAGGTGAAGAAGCTCGCCGAAGAGTTCCAGTCGAATGTCGTGCGCGTCATGCTGGCGCGCCGCGACCTCAAGGAAGAGAACGACATCATCATCGCCAAGTCGCTTCCCGGCACGACGCCGAAGAAGCGCGCCAACAAGCCCAACGAGTTCATCACCAACGACGATTTCTGTCCCAACTGCGGTCTCCGCCTGAAGAACATGCCGGAGGACGAGAACAACTTCTGGACCGAGGTTTTCCAACGTGAGCTGCGCGACAATGACGACCCCAACGCCATGATGGCGATGGGCGGACGCGCCGGCAAGCCGGGCGTCCTGCTATTTCGCGGTTGGGGCCTCGAAAGCCGGATCGGCAGCGCGGCCCAGACGCAGATGGCCTCCGTCCGCACCGATATCGAAGCCGCGCGCAAGAAGCTCGACCCGGCCTATCCATTCGCACACGGCGTCACCGACGCGGAGAAGCCCGTCGATCTGCCGCTGGCCATTCGCGGCAATCCGGAGAATCTCGGCGAGCCGGTCCAGCGCCACTTCCTGAGCATCCTTTCGAAGGGCGAACCGACCGCGTTCAAGACCGGTAGCGGCCGTCTGGAACTGGCGGAGGATATCCTCGCCCAGCCGATCGCGATGCGCGTCATCGTGAACCGCGTCTGGAAGGGACATTTCGGCACGGGCCTGGTCGATACGCCGAGCAACTTCGGCGTCACCGGCGAGCGTCCCAGCAATCCCGAACTGCTCGAGCACCTCGCCTCCTGCTTCGTCCGCGATGGCCTTTCGATCAAGAAACTGCATCGCGAAATCATGCTGAGCGCGGTCTACCAGCTCGGAGCCGACAACGACGAAGCCGCCGCCGCCAAGGACTCCGGAAATCGCCTCTACTGGCGCTTCAACCGTAAGCGGCTCGAAGCCGAGGAACTCCGCGACGCCGTCCTCTCCGTCGCCGGGAATCTCGACCCGGCGCTCGGCGGACCGTCGGTCGATCTCACGCCCGGCTTCACGCGCCGCACCGTTTACGGCAAGGTCAGCCGCTACAAGCTCGACGAGTTCCTGCAGATTTTCGACTTCCCGGCGCCCAACATCAGCGCCGAGAAACGCTTCACCACCACCGTTCCTCTGCAGCGCCTCTTCCTCATGAATAGCGACTTCATGCAGGTCGAGGCCGAGGAATTGGCGAAGCGCATCGCGGCCGAGCCCGACAATCGCGCGCGGATCCGCAAGGCCTATCAGTTGATCTACGATCGCGACCCCAGCGAGGCCGAGATCAAGGCCGGCATCGAGTACCTACACGCCGAGCCGATGCGCGAGTACGACGAAGACAAAAACAAACCGCCGGAGCCGGGCGGACGCGGTCCCCGACCGGCGACCGACACTGCCACCGCTACTGCCGCTCCGATGCCGGAAGGCGATGGCGCTGCAGGCGCGGCGGCCAATGCCGACGCGGGCATGGGCATGGGAATGATGGCCGGAATGCCCGGTTTCGCCGGCGGTTTCGGCGGACGGCGCGGCGCCGGTCCCGCGGCCGCTCCTCCGGTCAAGTACGAGGCGACCGCTTGGGGCCGCTACATCAAAGTGCTCTTCAATTCGAGCGAGTTTCTGTTCATCAACTGAGGCCTGACATGTCCGATCACAAGTCCAGCAATCCCTTTACCCGCCGCGAGGCGCTCCGGCGTGTCGGCAACGGCTTCGGCATGATGGCCTTCGCCGGCATGGTCGGCCAATCGCTCGCACGCGCCAACGCCGCCGAGGCCGGCGGCACGCTCGGCGCGGCGTCTCTCGATTACCCGCAGCGCGTCAAGCGCGTCATCTTCCTCTTCATGAACGGCGGCTGCTCTTCGATCGACAGTTTCGACCCCAAGCCGGCGCTCGACAAGTACGACGGCCAACCGCTTCCCGGCGGGACCGTCAAGACGGAGCGGCGCACTGGCGAACTGATGAAGTCGCCCTTCAAGTTCAAGAAGTACGGCCAGTGCGGCATGGATGTGAGCGAGCTGTGGCCCCATCTCGGCGAGGTCGCCGACGACATCGCGTGGGTGCGCTCCGTCTATACCGAGATCCCGAATCACGAGCCGTCCTGCCTGATGGCGAACACGGGCGCCAACCAGGCCGGCCGCCCGTCGATGGGCGCATGGCTCACGTACGGTCTCGGCACGGAGAATCAGAATCTGCCGGGCTACGTCGTGCTCTGCCCCGACGTTCCGACCACCGTCGGACCGCCGCTCTGGAGCAACGGCTTCCTCCCTGCCATCAATCAGGGCACCTTCATCTCCAACCGCGTCGGAACCGGCGCCGAGGACGACCCGAGCATGGAAATGGAAATGCCCATTCCGGCGGCGGGCGAAAAGGCCGACGACAAACCGAAGAAAGTCACGATCGAGCGCAATTTCGACCCGAAAAAGCTCATCTCCTTCGTCAACAATCCGAAATTCTCCCTCGTCCAGCAGCGCCGCGAGCTCGACCTGCTGCAGAACCTCGAGAAGATGCGCGCCGCCGACACCGGAGCCGATCCGCAGGTCGAAGCCGTCATCAAGTCGATGGAGGTCGCCTATCGGATGCAGACTGAGGCGCCCGACGTCTTCGATATCCGCAAGGAGTCGCAGGCCGTCCTCGATATGTACGGGCCCGGACCGGTCGCGCGCGGCGCGTTGATGGCCGTCCGGCTCGCCGAGAAGGGCGTCCGCATGACGCAGCTCTACTACTCGAAGGGCGACCCGTGGGACGCGCACGGCGACATCTTCGCCCACAAGGTGAACGCCAAGAACTCGGACCAGGCCTTCGCCGCCGTGATCAAGGACCTCAAGGTGCGCGGCCTCTGGAAGGACACGCTGGTCGTGTGCGGCTCGGAATTCGGACGCACGCCCGTCCGCGAGGTCGGCGGTGGACAGGCTGCCGTCAAGCGCGGCCGCGACCACAATCCCTTCGGGTTCACGATGTGGCTCGCCGGCGGCCCGATCAAGGGCGGCACGATCTACGGCGCCACCGACGACTTCGGCTTCAAGGCCGTTGAGAAGCCGGTCCACGTCCACGACATTCATGCGACGATCCTATATCTCTTCGGGATCGAGCACACCAAGCTGACCTACCGCTATAGCGGCCGCGACTTCCGCCTGACCGATGTCGCGGGCAATGTCCTGCACGACCTGATCGCGTAACCGCGCTATGCAGCGCATAGAAGGAATTGATTGGATCGGCGCTGCGGCGTCGCGTACACTAGGCCGATAAGCTTCTAAGACCCGCCACGAGGCTAGTCTCTCCTCGCCGAGACTCACTCCACGACGATCGTTTTCCCATCTTCTTTTCGTACGTAACGGAGGGTATCTTGACGAGTCGTTGTCTCTTCCTATTCGTGGCCGGGATCTTGCCCCTCGCCGCTCAGACCAGCTCCCTGCAAGGCGTTGTCTCCGACACGCAGGCCGGGGCGATTCCCGAAGCCATTGTGACCATCGCCAACCAGGGCACGAGCGCGGCGCGGAAAACCATCACCGACGCCACCGGAGCTTACAGCTTCGTACAGGTCGCTCCCGGACCCTACAAGGTGACGGTCGAGAAGCCCGGTTTTCGCGCCTACAACGCCACCGTGCGGCTGCAAATCGATACGCCCGCGACGGTCAATATCCAGATGGAGCTCGGGCAGGTCAATGAGACGGTGAACGTCACCGCCGAGGCCGTCACCATCAACACCACGAACGCCTCCATCGGCAATCCGTTCACGGAGACGCAGATCAAGGCGCTGCCGCTCGAGACCCGCAACATCGTCGGACTGCTCGGCCTGCAGGCCGGCGTGGCGCCGACCGGGCAGGTGATCGGCGCCAAGCCCGACCAGAACAACGTCACACTCGACGGTATCGACGTCAACGACAATCAGGGCGCTTCCGGCTTCGTCTCCGTGCTGCCCGTGCCGCTCGACTCCGTCCAGGAGTTCCGCACCACCATCGCCGGGCAAGGCGCCGACCAGGGACGCTCCTCCGGCGGCCAAGTCTCCCTCGTCACTAAAGGCGGCTCCAATGCGTTCCACGGCTCGCTCTACGAATACAACCGCAACACGTTCTTCGCCGCCAACAGTTGGTTCAACAACCGCGCGGGCGTAGCGCGCACTCCGCTGATCCGCAATCAGTACGGCGCCTCGATCGGCGGACACATCATCAAGAACCGCGCCTTCTTCTTCTTCAACTGGGAGGACCGCAAGGATCGCAGCGGCTCCTCGGTGACCCGCACCGTCCCCAGCGAGTCGTACAAGCAGGGGATCGTCAAAGTGCAGTTGAGCGACGGGACGGTCGCCAGCATGAACGCCGCCGATATCGCCACGGTCGACCCGACCCATGCCGGCGCCAGCTCCTATATGCTCAGCCTGTTCAGCAAGTATCCGGCCGGCAACGACCCGAAGTCGGCGGCCGACGGCGGGCTGAACTTCTCCGTCCTGCGCTTCAATGCGCCGAGTAAGCTCGACAATCGCGCCTACGTCGGACGCCTCGACTTCAACCTGGACTCCGCCGGCAAACACACCCTCATGCTGCGCGGCACGCTGGCCGGCAACGCGCAGGACTCCTCGCTCGCCCAGTTCCCCGGGCAGGCGTCCGCGGCCAAGAGCCTCGATAATTCGCGCGGTATGGCGGCCCGGTACACCGCGGTGATCTCGCCGCAACTGGTCAATGTGGCGAGCTACGGGCTAACCCGCCTCGGCAACTCGTCGACAGGCATCGACACCGTAATCCCGTCGTTCTTCTTCACGACTCTTGCCGCGACCCCGCGCGCCTCCACGCGCCTCGCCCCGACCCACAACTTCGTCGACGACCTCACCTGGACGAAGGGACGCCACACCGTCCAGTTCGGCGCCAACACCCGCTTCATCCGCAACGACAAGACGGCGTTCAACAACCTCCCGAACTATAGCTACAGCCGGAATACGCTGCTCGGCCTCGGCGGCGACATCACGAACAACGTCCTGGCGCTGATGCAGTCGCGGTTTGGCGCGTCGGCCAAGCTGGCCTCGACCACGAACGTGACCAACGCGCTGGGCCCGATCTACGGCATCATCAACCAGTACGGCGCCACCTACAACTTCGGCGCCGATGGCAAAGCCGTTCCGTTCGGCAGCCCCGTCATCCGCTCCTTCGGCACGCAGGAGTATGAGTTCTACGCGCAGGACAGCTTTAAGTGGCGCCGCAACTTCACCATCAATTACGGCATCCGCTACTCCAACGACCGCACGCCGTACGAGCGCAATGGGATCGAGGTGATTCCGGAGCAGTCGCTGAGCCAGTTCTTCGCGGAGCGGGTCGGCGGCCAGGCTCTCGGGATTCCGAATTCCTACCTGCCCAGCTCGACTCTCGTCTACGACCTCGGCGGCCCCGTCAATAAGGGCGCGGACTGGTATCCTCGCGACGGCAACAACTTCGCGCCGCGCGTCTCCATCGCGTACGCGCCCGAGGGCGACGGCTTCTGGGCGAAGCTGCTCGGCAAGGGCAGCGCGATCCGCGCCGGCGCCGGCGTCACCTACGACCACTACGGCACGAGCATGGTCACCTCGTTCGCGAACTCCGGATCGCCGGGTCTCGCCACCACCGTCTCGCAGCCGTTGAACACCGACTTCACGACGTCGTTCCGCTATAACGGCGGCGCGCTGCCTTCGCTTCCGGCCGCGCCCACGGGCGGTTTCCCGTTCACGCCTCCGCTGGTAATCGGCGGCTTCACGGCGCTCAGCGGTGTGTCTTCCGATCTCGTCGCGCCGTATCAGTACCTGTTCAACTTCAGCTACGCGCGCCCGCTGCCGAAGAACCTCTCGATCGAGGTCGGCTACATCGGACGTCTCAGCCACAAGGGCCTCATGCAGCAGGATTTCGCGCAGCCCATGACGCTCTTCAAGGACACCAAGAGCGGACAGACGTGGCAGCAGGCGTCGACTCTCCTGAAGCGCGCCTACGACTCCGGCCTGACCCCGGCGCAGGTGAAGGCAAACCCGGGACTGCTCGCCACGCAGCCGTTCTTCGAGGACATCTTCCCCGGCGCGACGAACTACAAATTCAACGGCAGCGCCACCGCCAATTATTACTACACGGTCTACAGCACCTACGCCGGCAGCGATCTCGACGCCTTGAACGACATGGACCGCCTGCGCCAGGCCAACGGCAAATGCATCTCCGTCTTCGGCTGCAACACGTTCTTCGCCAACCAGGCGGCCGGCATGACGGCGTGGACCAACGCCGGCAAGAGCGGCTACAACGGCCTGCAGGTCGTGCTGCGCCGTCCGGTGTCGCAGGGCTGGGGCTTCGACTTCAACTACACGTGGTCGCACTCACTCGACAACGTCTCCGGCTCGGAGTCGGACGGCGCCGGCGTGCAGGACGCGTTCAACGCCAACGGCTACCGCGGACCGTCCACCTTTGACACCCGCCACGCCGTCACGGCCAACGCCGTGATCGAGTTGCCATTCGGCCACAACAAGCACTTCCTGAACTCGCTGCCGCGCTGGGCGGACGCGTTCCTCGGCGGCTGGAATCTCGGCCTGCTGGGCACGATGCGCACCGGGACGCCGATCAACATCAGCAACGCCGGACTCTATCCGACGAACTACCTGACGTCGGCTCTCGGCATTCTGCGGCCGGGCGCGACGATGCCGGCCGACCACCTGTTCGCCGATGAGAAAGGCATCCCGAGCCTCTTCGGGTCGACCTCGGCGGTCAACTCGTTCGAGGGGCAGGACCCGGGCACGGTCGGAACGCGCGGTATCCTCCGCGTGCCCGGCCTGGTCAACTTCGACGTGTCGGTCAGCAAGAGCTTCCGGCTGCCGAAGGAAGGCCACACCATCTCGATCCGTGGCGAGGCCTTCAACGCCCTCAACCACGTCAACTTCACGACGCCGAATGTCAGCCTCGCGACGCCGTCGACGTTCGGCGAACTGACCAACACTACTGCGGCGCGCGTCATGCAGTTGGCGCTTCGCTACGAGTTCTAAAATGGCAAAACGGGACATTTGTCCGGCCCGTGAGAGGGAAGCCATTGAAAACAAACACTCGGGAAACGCAAAACCGGACATTTGTCCGGTTTTGCCTCCTGCTTCTCGCCGCCGTTGCGGTCGCGGCAGCCGTCGAACCCGGCGTCCTGCCCGCGACCTGGATCACCGGCGGCCCCGATTGCGGCGCAGTTCCGAACTGGCAAATTCACCAGTACAACCCGACGCTCTACATTCTCCGTGAGTCGGGCTGCACGAACTACGAGAAGCCGTTCCTCTACCTCTTTCTCGGAGGAGAGCGTGCGCTGCTCGTCGACACCGGCGCGGGCCCGATCGACACCGCAACGCAGGTCCTGAAGCTGACCGCCGGCAAGCCGCTCGTCGCCGCCCATTCGCACGGACACGGCGATCACGTCGCCGGCGACAAGACCTTCGGCGAGGTCGTGCCTGCGACAGTCGAGGCGCAGCGCAAGGCGTTCCACATCGAGGATGGAGTCGGTTCGCTCGACCTCGGCGGGCGGGTTCTCGACATCCTCGAGATTCCCGGGCATCAGGCGGCGCATCTCGCCTACTACGATCGCCAGACCGGCATCCTGCTGACCGGCGACCACCTGTACCCCGGCCGCCTCTACGTCTCGGACTTCGAGCAATACCTGGCGAGCACCCGCCGGCTGGTCGAATTCACCGCGACCCGCCCGGTGGCCCACATCCTCGGCTGCCACATCGAGCAATCGTCGACGCCGTTCGTCGACTACCCGGTCGGCACGAAGTATCAGCCGAAGGAGCACTCGCTCGAGTTGGGCCGTGCGCATTTGCTGGAGCTGCTGGCGGGCCTGGAGGCCATGAAAGGGAAGCCCGCCCGCGCCCTGTTCCGAGACTTCACGATCTGGCCACGGTAGCGGGACTTTGTATCAGGGCACGACTTGAGTCGTGCCGAAACCGAAGACACGAGCCAAGGGCTTTAGCCCCTGGTTTTGAAAGGGTTGAGCGCGGCCGGGGGCTAAAGCCCTCTCCTTCCGAAACGCAATCGGCACGACTGAAGTCGTGCCCTGATACGAAAACGCGATTGTCGCGACTGAATAAAGTCGTGCCCTGATACGAAAACGCGATTGTCGCGAGTGAATAAAGTCGTGCCCTGATACGAAAACGCGATTGTCGCGAGTGAATAAAGTCGTGCCCTGATACACCTACAGCGGGACCAGGTCGCGCTCGATCTGGCGGCTGAGCCTGGGGATGTCCTCTTCCGGACAGGGCTCCGGCACGCGGAAATCGAGGGCAATGCGCGATCCCTGGTCGGGCGATTCCTTGGCCAGCATGACGATGCGGGTGCCCATGCGCAGCGCTTCGTCGGTGTTGTGAGTTACGAACAGAATCGTCGTGCCGGTCGCCGACCACAGCTCGCGGATCCACTGCTGCATGTCGCGGCGCGTCGTCGGGTCGAGCGCGCTGAAGGCTTCGTCCATCAGCAGAATCCGCGGGCTGGTCATCAGCGCCTGCGCAATCGCGACTCGCTGCTGCATGCCGCCCGAAAGCTGGTCGGGATACTTCTTCGCGTCGCTTTCGCGCAGCCCGACGCGGCGGATGTAATCGTAGGCCTGCTCGCGCAGTGCGCGGCGGCGGCGGTAGAACGCGGGTGTAAACCGGGTCAGCAGGTTGAACTCGCTCACCTCCGGGCCGAACGTGATGTTGTCGAGCACGGTCTTATCCGGGAACAGCGAGTACTTCTGCGGGACGTAGCCGCGGGTGCGGTCGGGCTGCTTGTGCTCGCGCCCGTCGATCCGCACGCGCCCGCGCAGCGGCTGCTCGCTGCCGAGCACCAGGCGCAGCAACGTCGACTTCCCGCAGCCGGTTTGCCCGAGCACGCACACGAATTCGCCTTCGACGATATCGAGGTCGATGCCCGCCAGCACCGCCTTGGCCGGCGTGCCGTACGCCACGAACAGGTCTTCGATGCGGATCAGGGGCGTCATATCAGGCCTCATGAAACCAGGGGTGCAGCTTGCGATTGACCAGCCGCATCGTCAGGTCGACCAGGAAGAGCAGCAGCGCCACCCACAGCACGTAGGGGATGATGATGTCCATCCCCATGTGGCGGCGCAGCAGCGCGATGCGGTAGGCGAGGCCGTCGGTGGAGGCGATCATTTCGCCGGCGAACAGGAATAGCATCACCGACTTCAGGTTGAGCCGGATCGAATTGAGAATCCGCGGCAGGATCTGCTTGAGCACCACACGATACGCGACCGTGAAGTCGCCCGCTCCGAGCGTGAAGGCTTTCACGACCTGTTCCGGCGGCACGCCGCGCGTCAGGTTGAAGCTGTCGAGAATGATCGTCGGCGCGACGCCGATCACGATCAGCATGATCTTCGCCATCTCGTCGATGCCGAAGGCGATGAACAGAATCGGCAGCAGCGAGAGGGCCACGACCTTGTCGAAGAACAACACGAAGCGCAGGAAAAAGACGCCCGCGAACGGGAACAGCCCCATGTGCAGTCCGATCAGCACGGCGGGAATCAGCAGCACGATGCTCCAGGCAAACCGCTTGGCGGTGGCGCGCGTGTCCTTCCAGAGCATGGACCGCGAGAACTGCTGCCACGCCGTCGCATTCTCGACGGAGACGGCCTCGTCCTCCTCGGCCGGCTGCATGGCCGCGGACCACATGCCCTTCGCCATCTGAGCGACGGTCGGCGTCACGCGGTCCTCGGGATTGTCGCGGTGACGCGCTTGCGCCACCCACAGGTACGCCGTGATCCCGCCTACGAACAGCAGCCAAGAGAGCGTCAGCGCGGCGGCGCGAGGAGGCTTCGCATGGATGAGCAGGAAGCCGGGCGACATCAGAGCTTCCCCTGCGCCGCCATCTGCATGTAGCCGATGTCGAAGACCAGGCGGACGCGGTCGGGCTTGCCCTGCACGCTTCCGTCGGGGTAGCGGATAGCGACCTCGTCGACCGATTTGGTGTTGGCCCCGAGCAGGCCATGGTCGAAGCAGAACTGCCGCACCAGCGCCATCTTCTGCTTCATATCGCCGGACGCGCCGAAGGCCGCGGCCTCGTCCGGCTTATAGAACATTTTGGTCGTGACGAGCTGCTCTTTGTACGACGCGAGGGTGTCCTGCGAGCCCTCGGCGATCGCGGCCAGCACCTTGTCGTTCGACATCTGCCCGAGCATTTCGTACCACGCGCCGGCCAGCGCCATGGCGAACTTGCGGCCGGCGCCATCCGGCCGGTTCAGGACGTCGGTGCGGACCACGGTTAGGTCGAGAATCTCGCCCGGAATTTTCGAGGAGTCGAACAGCGACGCGATGCCCTTCTGCTTCGCGATTTGCGACACCATCGGCTTCCACGTCACGACGGCGGAAGCGCCGGAGTCCGCCAGGAAAGCGGTCGCGATGTCGGAATCGCTGGTGTTGATCGCGCGGACCTTCTTGATCTGGTCCTTCATGCCGTTGATCGTCATGGCGCGATCGAACAGGTATTCGGAGACGGTCTTCTGCACCAGCAGCATCTTCTTGCCGGCAAGGTCCTTCAACTGGACCCCGCCGCGCGCCAGGATGGCGTCGTTCCCGTTGGAGTAGTCGCCGATCAGGATGGCGGTGGTCGGGACGCCGGAGGCCGCCGGCATGTCGAGCGCCTCCATGTTGGTCATGGCGCAGGCGTCGATGTTCTTGGCGACGAACGCGTCGAGAGACGGCGCGTAGTCGAACCGCTTCACCTGGATCGTGATCCCGTACTTATCCGCCCACTTCCGGAGCAGCCCGGACTTGTTCATGTAGTGGTACGGGGTCCAGCCGGCGTAGACCGACCACCCCACGGTGAAGGAAGGCTTCTGGGCAAACGCGGAAAACGCGAAGAGTAATAAGGCAAGGCAGCGCAGCATCGTCGTTCCTGTAGTCTTTTGAACTCAGTGGCGACGAGGCCGCTGGAGCTGGTGAATCATCCGATTCTAGCAGCGGCGGCGCACGGGGCCGCTTCGAAACTTCTTATGGGCCCGATTTACCGCGTTAATGACGCCTGGGAAAGATAGCCGCGCCAGCCGCCAAAGCGGGTGATCTCTGTCGCGCCTTCGATGGCGTAGGGCTCGCAAATGAAACACTTGACGTTGGTGCCGTCGTCCAGGGTGACGCTCCCGATGCCGAGCGGTGGCGGGATGGCCGCCACGAAACTGCCGAAGTGATTTTCGGGCATCGCCCAGACTTCGACCTCGATGCCCGGACCGCTGAAGGAGGGATCGCGCACCAAGCCGGGCTTCGGCGGAATCGTGCCGTCGAGCGCATACAGCCGGTAACCCGCCGCGGTGCGGCAGGCGCGGACCAGCCGTCCGCCACGGTCGGTGATCTGGGCGTTGAGGGGCTGCCCGGAGAGGTGTGCTCCGACGACGGCGACCAGCACGCACGCGGACGGGCAGGGGTCGGCCTCGACCGCGGCATACTGGAAGCGGCCGGCGAGCGCCAGCAGCGCCTCGTCGGTGAACGCCGGGCCGATCAACGAGACGCCGAACGGAAGGCCGTTCGACCGGAAGCCCGCCGGCACAGCGACGGCGGCCAGGTCGAGCAGATTCACGAAATTGGTGTAGTACCCGAGATCGGTGTTGCGCGCGACCGGCTCCGCCGCGACCTGCTCGTGGGTGTAAATCGTGCCCGTAGTCGGCAGGCACAAAACGTCGATGTCGTCCCAATGGGCGTCGGCGGCGCGGCGGAGGTCGCGGAGGCGGTACTCGGCGTCGAAACAGTCGGCGGCGGTATACCGCCGAGCGCCTTCGATGATGCCGCGGACGACCGGGTTCATCTCCTCGGGCTTGGACTCGATGAAGGAGCGGATGGCGGCGTAGCGCTCTGCGACCCACGGTCCGGCGTAGAGCAGGTCGGCGGTGGCGCGGAAGACGGTGAAGTCGATCCCGACGCGGCGTCCGCCGAGGGACTCCAGATGCGCGATGGCGTCGCGATACAGTGCGGCGGCGTCCGCGTCGCCGAAGAACTCGAGTTGGGAGGCGCGCGGCACGCCGAAGGAGAAGGGGCCGCCGGACCAGGGGGTCGCGCCGTCGCCGGGACGCGGCTTGCGCGAATAGGCGTCCTCGGCGTCGAAGCCGCGGGCGGCGTTCCAGACGGTCTGCGCGTCGGCTGCGGTACGCGCGAAGATCGAGACGCAGTCGAGCGAGCGGCAGGCCGGCACGACCCCGCGCGCGCTGAGCAGACCGCGCGTCGGCTTGAGCCCGATCAGGTTATTGAAGGCGGCGGGAACGCGTCCGGAGCCGGCGGTGTCGGTGCCCAGCGAGAAGCTGACCTGCCCGGAAGCCACCGCGACCGCGGAGCCGGAGCTCGAGCCGCCGGAGATGTAACGCGAGTCGAACACGCTGGAACAGGCGCCGTGAGGTGAGCGCGTACCGACGAGGCCGGTGGCGAACTGGTCCATGTTGGTCTTGCCGATCGGGATCGCTCCGGCTTCGACGAGCGCCTGCACCACGGTCGCGCTGCGCGCCGGGGAGTATGCGTACGCCGGACAGCCTGCGGTGGTGTCGACGCCGGCGAGATCGATATTGTCTTTGATGGCGAACGGCAGGCCGTAGAGCGGGCGGACGGCGGCGAGCGGATCCTGTTCCAGCTTGCGGGCGCGCGCCAGTGCCTTCTCGCGCGGGACGGTCGAGATCCAGACCGGGTCGGCGCAGGCGGCGATGCGGTCGTAGACCGTCGCGATGACGTCCGAGGGCGTGGCGCCGCCGGCTTTGTAAAGCGATCTCAGCGAGTCGAAGTCGAGTTCCATTAGTTGCTCCGGAGCGTTACCAGACGTTGGCCGGCGGAGACGATCGCGCCGGGGACGCAGTCGAGCCCCTCCACGATTCCGGCAGTGGGCGCGGAGACCGCGATCTCCATTTTCATCGCTTCCAGCACGATCAGTTTCTGACCGGCCTCGACGCGCTCGCCGGGCGCGACCGCGACGTTCCAGACGCTCGCGGCCACCGGGGCGGAAACGGCGCGGCAGCCCTCGGGAAGCGCGTCGAGGGGCGCGGGAGCCGTGTCCGCTTCGGGCGAGGGGACATACGGGTTGAGGGCCCAACGCTCTCGCTCGGCCTCGAAAGCGGCCTGCTGCTTCCGCTTGAAATAGCCGGATTCGCGCTCGATCGAGCGCAAGAACGCGTGATACTCGCGAACTTTGAACGACGTTTCCTCGATGCGGAGTGGGTAGCCGCCGTGCGGAAACGTCTCGCGGATCTCGAGCAGTTCCTCTGCGCCGACCGGATAGAAACGGATCTGGTCGAAGAAGCGGAGCAGCCAGGGCGTTTCGCCACCGAAGGTGTTCCACATCTGGAGGGTGCGCCCGACGAACTGGTAGCCGCCGGGCCCTTCCATGCCATAAACGCAGAGGTAGGCGCCGCCGATGCCGACGGCGTTCTCGGGTGTCCAGGTGCGGGCGGGGTTGTACTTGGTCGTGACGAGGCGGTGGCGCGGGTCGGCGGGCGTGGCGACGGGGGCGCCGAGGTAGACGTCGCCAAGACCGAGCACGAGGTAGCTGGCGTCGAAGACGATGCGCTTCACGTCCTCTTCGGACGCGAGGCCGTTGATGCGCCGGATGAACTCGATGTTGCTCGGGGCCCACGGCGCGTCCGGCCGCACCGATTGCGTGTACTTGCGGATCGCGAGCTGGGTCGCGGGGTCGTCCCAGGAGAGCGGGAGGTGGACGATCCGCGACGGGACTTCGAGGTCGTCGAGATCCGGGATGCGGCGCTCGCAGGCGTCGAGCGCGTCGAGGAGGGTTTCGCGATCCAGGCGCGCGGTGTCGTAGTGGACCTGTAAGGAGCGTACTCCCGGAGTGACATCGACGATGCCGGGCAGCTCGGCGCGGCGGAGCTGTTCTTCGAGGGCGTGGACGCGGAAACGCAGATTGAGGTCGAGGACATTGGGGCCGAATTCGACGAGCAGGTAGCGGTCTCCATCGGCGCGGCAGACGACGCCGGGAGCACGGCGGAGGACCGGCGTGAGCGGGGATGAATCGATGCGGCGGAAGTGGACGCGGTCGCCCGGGCGGAGCTGCCCTACCTTCCAGAGCTCGGAGTCGGCAACCACGGCCGGACAGACGAAGCCGCCGAGGCTCGGGCCGTCGGGACCGAGGATGATCGGCATATCGCCGGTGAAGTCGATCGACCCGATGGCGTAGGCGTTGTCGTGGATGTTGGAGGGGTGGAGTCCTGCTTCGCCGCCGTCGCGGCGCGCCCACACGGGCTTGGGCCCGATGAGTCGCGTGCCGGTGCGGTCGGAGTTGTAGTGGACCTTCCAGGCGGTTCCGAAGAACATGTCGATGTCTTCGGAGGTGAAGAAGTCCGGCGCGCCGTGGGGGCCGTAAACGACACCGATCTCCCAATCGTGACCGTAGGGAGGCGGGGCGGCGAAGGTGGAGGGGGACGAGGTGGCGGCGCCGAGATGGAGGACGTCGCCGGAGCGTAGGGCGCGGCCGGCGTGTCCACCGAATTTGCCGAGGATGAACGTCGCGCGGGTGCCGAGGTACTCGGGGACTTCGATGCCGCCGGCGATCGCCAGATAGGCTCGCGCCCCGGCGGTGGGACTGGAAGAGAACGAGAGCACGCTCCCGGCGGCGACCGGCACAGCGGTCCAGAGCGCAACCGGCTTTCCATCGAGCGTGGCTCCGAAGTCGGCGCCCGTAACGGCGATCGTGGTGTCGGAAGAGAAACGGAGCGTAGGGCCGGCGATCGCGATTTCGAGACCGGCGGCGGACTCCGGGTTGCCGACGATCTGGTTGGCGGCGCGGAAGGCGAGCGCGTCCATCGGGCCGGAAGGCGGAACGCCGACCTGCCAGTAGCCGAGGCGGCCGGGGTAGTCCTGGACGGTCGTTTGTGCGCCCGGTTCGAGGACGTCGACGGCGCGCCGGTCGGGTGTGAACGTCGCGAGATACGCGGTGGTGACGCGGCCTTCGGCGAACACGTCGGCGGCGACCACTTGGCGGAGATACGCAAGGTTCGTCTCGATGCCGGCGAGCTCGGTGGCGGCAAGCGCGTCGCGGAGCTTGCCGATGGCCTCGGCGCGGGTGGGCGCGTGGACGATGATCTTGGCGATCATCGGGTCGTAGAACGGAGTGATTTCGGAGCCGGGCTCGACCCACGTCTCGACGCGGACGCCTTCCGGCCAGCGGACGTGCATGAGGCGTCCGGCGGAGGGGCGGAAGTCGTGGGCGGGGTCTTCGGCGTAGAGGCGGATCTGGATGGAGTGTCCCTGTGGCGCGCGCGTGGGTGGAAGCTCGCGGCGGACCATGGCTTCGACGAGGTCGAGGCCGGTGACCTCTTCGGTGACGCCGTGCTCGACCTGGAGGCGGGTGTTGACCTCGAGGAAGTAAAACGCGCCGGAATCCGCGTCGTAGATGAACTCGACGGTGCCGGCGGAACGATAGCGGACAGCGCGGCCGAGGCGGACAGCGGCGTCGAAGAGGCGGGCGCGCGCTTCGGCGGTGAGCCCCGGGGCGGGCGTCTCCTCGATGACCTTTTGGTTGCGGCGCTGCGCGGAGCAGTCGCGCTCGCCGAGAGCGACGACGGCTCCTTCGCCATCGCCGAAGATCTGGACCTCGATGTGGCGGGCGCGCTCGACGAACTTTTCGAGATACAGGCCGCTGGAGCCGAAACTGGCGCGACTCAGCCGTTCGACGGCCTCGAACGCGTCGCGGAGCGCGGCGTCGTCGCGGCAGACCCGCATACCGATGCCTCCGCCTCCCGCCGTGCTCTTGAGCATGACGGGATAGCCGATGGCTTCGGCGGCATCGACCGCAGCGTCGACCGACGGGAGAAGGTCGGTGCCGGGGAGCAGGGGGACGCCGTTTTCGGCGGCGATGGCGCGCGCGGTGTGCTTGAGGCCGAAGGCGCGCATCTGGTCGGGCGTGGGTCCGATGAAGGCGAAGCCAGCGCGCTCGCACTCCTCGGCGAAGCCGGCATTCTCGCTGAGGAAACCGTAGCCGGGGTGGATGGCATCGGCCCCGGTCCGCCGGGCGGCGTCGAGCAGCTTCGGAATGGCGAGGTAGCTCTGCGCGGCGGGCGCGGGACCGATATCGATGGCCTCGTCGGCGAGACGGACGTGGAGCGAGTGGCGGTCAGCGGCGGAGTAGACGGCCACGGACGCGATCCCCAGGCGGCGGAGCGTGCGGATGATCCGGCACGCGATGACGCCGCGGTTCGCGATCAGGACCTTCCTAAACACCGGGACTGTCCCAGATGAGAACCTCGACCGGGGTCGGATTGTAGGCGTTGCACGGGTTGTTCAACTGCGGACAGTTGCTGATGACGGCGAGGACGTCGGTCTCGGCGCGCAGCTCGACATATTTGCCGGCCTCGGAGATTCCATCTTCGAAGGTCAGCTTGCCCTCGGGCGTCACCGGGACGTTCATGAAGAAGTTGATGTTGCTGGTAATGTCGCGCTTCTCCATGCCGCGCCCCCACTCGATCAAGCCTCTGAGAAAGCTGCTGCGGCAGGCGTGCATGTGCCGCTTCTCGATGGCATAGCGCACCATGTTGCTCTCATTCGCGCAGGCCCCGCCGAGCGTGTCGTGGCGGCCGCAGGTGTCGGCGACGATGGTGAGGAGCACCGTGCCGCCGGTCGACATCAGCTTCGTGCCCGCGGTGAGATAGATGTTGCCCTGCTCGCGGATCGTGTCCTGCGCGCTGTAGCGGTCGGCGTAGTCGTGGGCGTTGTAGAAGAGGGTATCGGCGGCCTGGTTGCCGCCGAGATCGACAATGCGGAAATGCTGACCCTGCCGGACCTCGTGCACCCACGGCTCGCCCGCGGGGATGACGTGGCTGTAGACGGCGTCCTTCGGGTCGAGTTGGCTCGCGACGATCATAGGAAGTACCTCTCGGTGAGGGTGAAGCCGCGCTCGTTTTCGGCGCGCGAGAGGCGGCAGGGATCGTCGGCGGCCGGCGATGGGACGCGGCGGATCGAGAGTCCGACGGGCTTGGGCGAGTACGCCGGGTTCGGGTCGAGCGGGTGCTGGCAGGTATTGACGATGACCAGCACGTTCATCTCGGCGCGGAGTTCGACAAAGTCGCCGGCGCGGGAGTTGCCGGTGTGGAACGACAAAGAGCCGTCATCGGCGACGTCGACGCGGCTGAAGAAGTTGACGTTCGGTACGAGGTCGCGCGGGCCGAGTCCCCACTTGCCGAGCTCGATTTTGAAACTGTCGAGCGTGTTCTTGTGATAGTCGTTGCGGCAATCCTGGTAGCGCGCCTCGCCGTATTTGGCGGCGACCAGGCTGACGTTCGAGCAGCCGCCGATCGGGTCGTGCCAGCCGACGGTGTCGCCGGTGATGGAGCAGAGGATGCGACCCATGTCCGAGTAGAGGACGAAGCCCGTCGTGAGGCGCGCGATGTGCTGCGCCTTCAGCGTGTCCGGCATGTTGTACCGTTCGACGGGACACTCGAAGTTGTAGAAGATGGCGGCCGCGTTGGCCCCGCCTTCCAGGTCGGTCATCCGCAGCGCTGTCCCGCGTTTCAGCACATGCGACCAGGTCGCGCCGGGCTGGACGGTCTCGTCCCACAAAATGGGCGTATCGCTCATATTTCGATCCTCGATTAGGTTTTCAGCTGGAAGGAGATTACGCCCGGGTGGGAGGACCGCAGCAGACGTCCATGCGGGTCAGGCGCAGGAACACCGCGAGCGAGATCTTCGCGCGATGGTCGACGCCTGTGGCGATGAAATGCATCTGCGAGTCAGTATGGCAGAGGGCGTGGGAACGCGACACAAAAGTTTTCTATGAAGCCGATAGAGAAAGTCACGCCTCTTAGCGGGGCGGGCTAAATAGGAGCGGACGATAAAGATCTCGGCACGTATTCTCAAGCTGGAGAGCAATCAGTCGCTGACCGGCCCGCCGACGCTGATAGATAGGCTCTTTGCTGAAAACGCCCGAATGGTGCTGCGTGGGGAGGCCGAGGTGATCAACGAGGAGTTCATGCGGAGGCTGACCGACGATGAACTCGCTGCGCTGCTGTCCGAACTCGAACCCGTCTATTCGGGAACGACACCGCGGCGGCCGAGGCCGCGAGACGAGAAGCGCTGGCCACCTTCGACGAGGCTTCAGCATGAGGGCATCCGGAATCGGCAGGCGCCTGGAGAAACCGACCGTTACGTTTCGGCCACACGGGATTCGGGAGTTCACCCTCGAGGAACTCTGCCGTTACTGGTGGCAGATCGACAAACGGGCTTCCTCGCCTATATGAGGAAGGAATTCACCGGCCTGCAGGTGTTCGCGGACAGCTTCGAACGGGAAGACGCTGAACGCGCAGCCCGCGCACGCCCCAACGGCAGAAACCGATGAAAGCAGTCGTTCGACGTCTTCGACAGCTCGAAGTGAGAATTACTCCCGCCGCCGATGAGCGCCGTCAGCGGGTAATCGATGGTGTTCGAGAGCGGCGCCTGCACCGTCTGGAAGCGACCGGTGATCCTGCACCGCCCCACTGCGCGGTCGCAGAGGCGTGCCACGGGTTTTCCATTGCCGAGATCCTGCGACGGGGCCGCGAACGAGCTTACCAGTGCAGTTCCACTCGTCGCCAGGTCGCGAGGCGGTCCGCCGAATAGCTACCGATATTTACTCTTAACGCCGCACAGGATTGGGCCGTGCTGCCGCCGGGATCAATGTCAGCAACAGGAGTCATATGGGCAGGTGCGCACCGGCGAAGCACTTTCCGGTAACACCTATCGACCAGAAGGCGTTCTGTAAAAAGCACGACGGCGTAATGCCACGCCTGCGATTCCGGCAGCCAGCAGCATAGTCCACGTCGCGGGTTCGGGAACGCTGGTATCGAACACATGCAGGCCGGTGTTCTGGTCGAGCAGGTAGAGGTCGTTGCCGGAAGCCAACAGCACCGTTCGGCTGGTATTTGTGGTTGGATTCGATCCGACGGAGTCGAAGCTCCCAACGAAGTTCCCGTTGTAGATGTCGTAGATGTCGCCGCCGCCGTTCCCGTTCGCGGTATACAGCCAGCCGTTGCTGCCGATCGCCAGCGTGTCCGGACTGAATCCGCCCAGTAGGGAGAAGTCGCTGATGTAGTCGCCGTCGGTGTCGAAGGCCGCGATGCGGCTGTTGCCGGTGTCGAGCACATAGATCAGCCCATCCGGACCGATGGCAAGGGCCGTCGGGGTGCTTAACGTCCCCGGCCCCGACGTGCCGAACTCAAACAGCGGAGTGCTGCTCAGCGGGGCAGAGAACTTTAGGATGCCGGTCGGACCGGGACCCGTGAGGTATTCGGCGCCCGTGCTGTCGAGTGCGATCCCTGCTGGAAACCCCGCCAGGGGGGCGATAGCCGCGGACGCAGCGACTTCTTCGGGATTTATCCTATAACGGTAAATCCGCCAGAAGGGGCCGGCTTTCGCGGAGAAATAAAACTGATTGGAGTCCGCCGGATCCGCCAGAGCCACAGACTGGAGTGTTAATGGAATGACGAACCCGGGGGTGCCCTGGAAGGTGAAGTTCAGGCCGCCGTTGTAAAGGGGCGACGAGTACAAGGGCTTCGTTGTAAATAGAGCGACATTCGAACCAGCCACGCCCAGGCCGATGGAGGATACGCCGGTTTGGAGGGCGGGTAACGCGGTGTCGTAAACGGACACAATGAGGCTCGCGTGGGATAGAGACGCGCCCAGGATACCTACGGCGAGCAGGCGCGCGAGTCGATTCGCAACGAACAAAAGGGGGACCCTCCTCGGCTCTTTGAGCTTGGCGGATTGTACCATGTCGCCAATTCTGCACCCCCCTGTCGCCGACCCGCCGATGTGCCTGCGGGCAGCCGCACGCCGGCCAACATCGGGGGCTCAGCGTGGCTACCGATAATAGCTGTTAACGCTCTTATCCCGCCTGATTCTCAGTGTGCGATCTGTTAGAATCCCGCGGTGTCGACATTGAAACCTGCGCGTTATACCGCGCGGATCTGCTGGAACACACGTGGCTGGCGCCGTCCGTCAGGCGATGCCCTGCACTCGAAACGAAGAGCTACGTCGTGAGTGCTGGCTTCGGCCATGAAGAATGGCTCTTCAACTATGTATGGCTGATCGACGACTTCCGCTACGCCTTACTTGCAGCCCGTTAACAAATCGTTTAAGAACGTAGGCGGCCAGACGATCGAAGTCCTGCTGTACACGATTGACCCCAGCGGAAACAGATATCGCGTTGGCGAGATCACCCGCTGCGAAGTCTTGAGCCAAGCTCATGCTCAGGCTGCGCTTGATCATCACAACAGCCGGTTGGATGCAGAGCATGGCGGAGCAGGTCGCGGATATACACGGCCCTCGGGGCCTGCGTCGCTGCGCTCCGACCGGGCAGTTCTTGACGAATCCGATCACTTAGCAGGAGAATCAGACGACAGCGTCGCTTCGCTCCGAGATGCCTGATCGGAAGCTTCAGGAATCGTGATCGCTTTCAGCAGGAATGCTGATGGGATTCACCGGAATACGCACGTAATGAAACCAATCAGATAGCGCGAACCTCGGGAATTGAGAACTGCCTCCCGCCGTGGACGCATTTCGAACGCTGAGCGACTTCGCGCCGCTCATTACGGATAGGAAACCGGAAGCTTGATGGCGGATGCTGAAGAGGTCGTATCTCGATCAAAGCTCGGCCACCCCTGGCGAAAATGGCAAAGGCGAAAACACTCTCAACATGCGGCCGCCGGCTTTGAGTGACTAGATGCCTGAATCCGCCTACTGAGGTCGGAAGCCGCGTCCCGCGGGAGGGGTGGGCTTGGTGCTCGCCATTTCCGTGTACGCCTGGATCACCCGGTCCTTCTCCCCCGCATCCGCAATGAGGTAACGGTGCTTCCCGGTGGCCGAGGGAGTAAACCGCGTCCGCCCGTCGTTGAGCACTTCGATGGTCCCCCGTTCGGACAGCTTGAAATAACCTTCCTTCTGATTGGCGGCATAGAGAACCGCCGCCATCGCTTGCCCTTTGGCTTCGAGGATCTGCGGTTGCAGTGCGCGAAACGCTTCCACCACGGGATGGGTAGCAGCCCAGGAGAAATCCGCCTCAATGCGGCTGCCGGCGTACGGAAACGCGGCCCCAATTTCGGCGCCGACGGCAACGATCGGGCTGGGCCACTCGGCAAACAGCCGCCTGGCTGCCTGGATATCCGCTGTCACGCGCGGGTCGGACGCCCCCGATGGGTAGGCTCCCACCGCGGCCACCAGAAGACCGACCTTGGCAGCGACCACTTCCCGATGGCTCTTCAACGTCAACATGCCCGCCAGATCGGTGGCTGGACCCGCCAGAATTGCAATGCCCGCGCCGTCTTTCTGCGTGAGCAATGCGTTGTGATAGAGAACGCGCGGATCCGCCGTATCGCGGACATCTTTGACGCCTTGCGGGAACATCATGGACCCATCCGGCTTTTTCATTGCCAGTGGCGCACTGAGCATGGGAACTGCGCCCGACTTAGGGCCATTCGCCGCCAGGCCGACCGGCAATGCAGTCCGGCCAAAGCCGCCTGGCGAAGGGCCCTGGTAAACCCGCGCCACCGCATCGCAAAACGCCGCCGCTTCCAGGTTGGAGTTACTGACGGAAACCGCGATTAACTGCCCTTTCGGACCCAGGCTGTGCAGCATCGCGAGAGCCAGGGCAGCGTCGATGTGGCCCATATCGCTGTCGAAGAGAATCCCCGGCCCCTGCACCCCGCCGCGACGTCCTCCGCCGAGGATCTGCGCGGGATTCGCCGGTGGCAGCGTGCCGCGGCCGCCGCGGCCGCCATCCTGAGGCGGCGCCTGTGGTTTGGGCTGATCTTGCATGGCTGCCTCCTACGCGTTCTCCAAGCCCGTGAGGCGGTCCGAGGAATCGCCGAAACTCTCCACGTCCACGCCCATGCGGTCCATCAAACTGAGATGCAGGTTGCAGAAGGGCGTTTCTTGCCGGTACACGATGCGGCGGCCCGGTTTCAGCGTTCCACCGCCGCGGCCGACCAGCAGTGTGGGCAGATCGGAATGCACGTGCCGATTGCCGTCGTTCAAACTGGCGCCGTACACAATCATCATATTGTCCAGCAGCCGGCCGTCTCCCTCGGGGACTTTGGCGATGCGCGAAACCCATCCCGCGAAGCTCTTGGCGTGGTACTCGTTGATCTGAGTCACCTTGGCCAGTTGATCCAGCTTTCCACCATGATGCGTGAGTGGGTGGTGGCCGTCGGAGATGCCGATCTCGCGGTAGGAGCGCGACGTGCCTTCCCGGGTCACCATGAACGTACAAACGCGTGTGAGATCGGCCTTCAGCGCAATCGTGAGCATATCCGTGAGCAGCTTGTAATGCTCCGCGAAATCCGCCGGCGCGCCCGCCGGTTTGGGGACGTCCGGGCGGATCGGCGTTTCGTCTTTTGACGCGCGCTCCAGGTGCTGTTCGATGGACCGGATGTCGGTGAGGTATTCGTCCAGCTTACGCCGGTCGGTCGGGCCCAGATCGCCTTCCAGTTGCCTGGTGCTTTCGCGGACGAAATCGAGAATGCTGCCCCGAATGCGCGTCTGCCGCTGCCGCTCCGCGGGAGTCAGGTCGGCGTTAGCGCCGAACAGCCGCTCGAACAACATGCGCGGATTGAGAATGGGCGGCATCGGCTGGGTCTCGCTCTTCCACGAGAGATTGTTGGTGTACCCGCACGAATAGCCGGAGTCGCAACTACCCGTCTGTCGCGGGTCTTCCATGCCGATTTCGAGCGAGGGAAGGGGCGTCTGATTGCCGAGCTTGCCGGCGATGAGTTGGTCCATCGACATCGGCGCGTCGACGTGAAGCTCGGTGGCGCTCTTTTTGACGTGGGCGCCGGTCAGGTAGGAGGCACAACACCGGCCATGGTCGCCCGCGCCGTCCAGCAAGCCCCGCCCGTAGTTGTGCGTCAAATTGCCCAACATCAGGATGTCGTCCCGAAATGGTTCCAGAGGCTTCAGAATGCGCGGAAGCGTGGTGAGCGGGCCCTCATAATCGGGCGTCCAGTTGGGCATATCGATGCCGTTGGGCAGGTACATGAACACCAGCCGGACCGGTGGTTTTTTGGCGGCCCAGGAAAGAGCCGGAACCATGGCGTCGAGGAACGGCAGGCCAATCGACACTCCCATGCCGCGGAGAAACGACCTTCGAGGTAAAGCTTTTCTGGTAATCACCTGGCAGGCTCCTTGACGGTTTCCGACCGCCTGTTCTGGAACGGTAGGCTGTTTACGACTTGGTAGATCAGCGTCTGAAGTTGGTATCCCTGCGCTTCCCAATCGTGTGTGATGGAAGCGACCGCCGACCGGTCGCTCGGACCGATGCCACGGCCCAGAGCGTACTCCAGCATCTTGGACGTGAGACATTCTGCGAACTGAGGGAGACGTTTCATGAGAGCCTGGCGCATATCCGCAGGCCCGGTGAAACTGGTTCCGTCGGGCAGTGTGCCGGTGGCATCCACCGGAAACTTGCCGTCCATGGTGCGCCACTTGCCGATGGCGTTGTAGTTCTCCAGCGCGAAACCGAGCGGGTCCATCTTGGAGTGGCAACTGGCACAGGTCGGATCCTCGCGATGCCGTTCCATCTGTTGGCGCAAAGACAGGCTGGTACCCACCGAATCCTCGTCGAGAGTAGGCACATTCGCGGGTGGTGGCGGAGGCGGCGATCCGAGAATATTTTCCAGAATGTACTTGCCGCGCAGCACCACGGAAGTCCGCGAGGGATAGCTGGAAACGGTGAGAACGCTTGCGTGGCTCAACAGCCCTCCACGTTGTCCCGGGGGCAGATCGACTTTCCGGAAGTCCGGACCGGTGACCCCTTCGATGCCGTAAAACTTCGCGAGTTGCTCGTTGAGGAACGAATAACGAGCGTTCAGAAAATCGGAAATAGGCCGGTTCTCACGCAGGATGTGATCGAAGAAGAGGCGGCTTTCCGTGCGCATGGCTTCCCGCAATTCGGAGCCCCATTCCGGGAACTTGTCGGGATCGGGCTTGACGGAATCGAGGTTGCGCAGTTCCAGCCACTGGCCGGCGAAATTGTCGACCAGGGCCGCCGACCGGGAGTCGCCCAGGAGGCGCTTGACCTGAGCCTGCAGAACCTTGGGGTCGCTCAGCTTGCCGGCTTCCCCCAGTCCGAGCAGTTCGTCGTCCGGCATGGAACTCCAAAGGAAATAGCTCAGACGCGAAGCCAGCTCGACGTCGGTGATGCGATGGATCGGTGGCGCACCGCGCGGGTCGCGTTCAATGCGGAAGAGAAAGTCCGGTGAGACCAGAACCGCCTGGATCGCCGTTTCGATTCCCTGCTGGATGGACAAGCCTTCGCGTTGCGCAGTCGCGAAGATCTTGCGTAGCGGCGCCACGTCCTTTTCAGAAACCGGGCGGCGGTATGCATGGCGCGCCAGATTAAAAAGAATGCGATCGACGCAGGCCGGCCCGGATTTGGGATCGCAGATCAATACCGTCTTCTGTCCCGCGGGCTCTTTCGCGGCGCGCTCCGGCCCCAGGAATCCGATCAGTTGGGGATATTTGTTGACCTTCAGGTCGAAAACTTTATCTTTGGGCAGTGTGGCGGCGTACGCATCGTTGGCGAAACCGAGCCGGAAGGTGTGAACACCCTCGGGCAGGAAAACCTTGAATTCCTTCCTCTCGTAGGGGCCGAAGTAAACGCTCTTGGGACGCGTCGTTTGGACTTCCTCCGAGTGCAACAGCGTTCCGTCCATCCAAAAGCCCATGGTTACCGGTTGGGCATCGGCTCCGCGCTGGCCGGCCAATCCCGCCTGGATGACGTAGTCGCCGTCGTACTCCACGCGGTGGGTTACCTCGATGAAACCGGTTCCGGCGCTGTGAGCGGAACCGCTGTTGCCGGTGATTCCCACTACTTCGCTGTAGTGCTCGTCGTCGGCGTATGACGCGCTCAAGGGCTCGAGCGGAAGTTTGACCGATCCCAAGGCTCGGGAGGCAATTCGTTCCGCGGCCGAGAAGTACTTTTCGGCCAGCAGAGGAGAGATGCTGAGGATGTCGCCGATATTATCGAAGCCCTCGCCCGAATCGTCCACCGGAAACTCCTGGGCAGTCTGAAAATCGACACCCAGCAAATCGCGTATTGTGTTCTGGTATTCCACGCGGTTCAGGTGCCGGGCTGTGATTCGGCCCGGGTCGGCCTGCGTATTCCGGTCGAACGCGGCAAACTGTCGCTCTATGTAAGCGATCATCCGATTCATGCCCGCCGGTTTGGAGATGGGCGGTGGCGGCATCTCACCGGCTTTGACTCGTTTCAGGACGACGGCCCACTGGTCTCGTCGGGAGGATAAAGAAGCGGCGGAATTCAGCTCTTCCAGATTCAGTCCGCCGGATGAAATCGCCGCGCTGTGACACTGAAAACAGGTCTGCTGAAGCACCGGACGGACAGCGTCTTCGAACGAAAGGGTCGCATCCATCCGCGCCACGCTGGAGGTTTGCGCCGTTTGCGCTCGTATGAATGCGATCACCAGTAGCAACGCACAAATCCGCGTAGCCAGTTTCACGTTGTCTACCCTCCACAGGGGCTTGTCGCAGCCCGCCTCGACTTGATGGATTATAGGTCGTTTCCGGCGCCAAAATCCAGCAATGTGGGCCAAAACCTGTAATCGCTTACGGGGTCACGGGTCCTGATCCCCGCGCCCACTTCACCGCCAGTGCGACCGTTCCGGGAGGCGAGGCGCCGTAATTCGTGTCGCCCCAGCATTGCACGCCGGCCGGCGCTCTTGACGGCCTTCCCCAGACCGCTACTGCTCAATGCCCGGATGCCGCAGATCCTGCGCGCCAAACTCCACAAATAGGAAGTCCCAATGGCTGCCCAATCCAAGCACCAGACGCCACATTTCCCCTCATGGAGGTTTTGTAATGGCCTCCTCTAATACGGCGTTCTCGCCAGCGCCCCATCCCACAGTCGGAGATTTTGCAGACGGAGGTACGATGAGGCGAATGTTTTTGACGGTGAACGAGGCCGCCGAGCGCCTCGGCGTGACACGCGGCTGGATTTATGAGCGCACCAGGCGAAAGGCCACCCCACCGAAAGCTTGGCAAATTCGTGCGATTTACCGAGCAGGACCTCCAAGCCATCGCAGATGCCTCCGCCACGGGAACTCTTCAGTGAGCCAGGGCGGATGTATCGTCAAGCCGAGCGGCGCCCGGAAAACTTGGTCGATCAAATACCGGGATCCCACGGGCGAACAACTGTGGGAGGGCAAGTTCAAGACGAAGAATGCGGCCCGCGCGCGGCTCAACGAAATCCTCGGCCAAATCGATAAGGGAACGTATGCTCGCCCGTCGTCGGTCACGTTTGAAGTTCGCCGAGGATTGGCTGGCGGCGCGACGGCAGATCCGAGGAAGCACCGAATCCGGCTATGGGTCGATCATCAGTCGGCAACTGATCCCTCGCCTCGGATCGATCGTAGTTTCGGCGCTCCGATTCGATCACATTGACGCCGCCGTGAGCGGGATGATCGAAGACGAACTCTCGTCAAAGACGATTCACAACGCCGTGACGCTACTCCGGACGATTTTGGCGGGTCGCAAGGGGCCGAGCGCGATTCGTCGCGGCCTCGCTTTCCACGACACCACCCTCGGGCTTGAATTGCCGCCCCTGGAATCACGACAGATCGCACCGCCCGCACCCGAACAAGTGTGGACTCTTATCAACGCGGCCAAGGAACTTGGCGGTATAGGATACCCGTTGACGTACCTGGGAGCGTTCACGGGCGTTCGACGGAATGAGGCGCTCGCGCTACGCTTCAACGACATCGAGTGGTTCTCGAACGAGGTAAACGTACGGCATGCGATCTCGAAGCGGCGAGGACGCGACGGCGCGCACAAGTGGGAATGGCATGTCGGGCTGCCGAAGTCCCGGAAATCGCAACGCCGAATTTCCGCGACCGAAAGCGTTATGAAGATGCTCGCCGATCTCAAGGTTGGGAAGGCCGATGACGCGTTCCTTTTCCCCGGGGACTGCTCCGGCTTCATCGACCCGGACAAGTTCGACGCGGAGATCTGGAAGCCGATCACGGCAAAGGCTGGGCTCGCTGTCACGCGTTTTCACGACCTCAGGCACTTCTTCGCATCGCAGCTCATCGCGAACAACGAGACGGCGGCGTACGTGCGCGACCAGATGGGGCACTCCAGCATCAAGGTCACCTTCGACACGTACGGCCATCTGTTCCCAGGCCGGGGCAAGGAAGCGAGCGACCGTTACGAGAAGGCCATGGAGACCGCGCGGAAAAAATCCGAAGCGGATGGTAGCAAAATGGTAGCAATCGAAGAGGAGAAGAAGGGGGAAGGATCCGTAACCAATTGAGGAATTTGGTTGCGGGGGAAGGATTTGAACCTTCGACCTTTGGGTTATGAGCCCAACGAGCTACCAGACTGCTCCACCCCGCAAAAATATGGTACCGCACGCATCTCCCCCGGTCAACTTTTCGCAGTGATACGCTTGGAAATCGATGAAGCCACTCCTTTTCGTCCTCTTCGCCGCCGTCGCCCTAGCCCAGCCCCAACGACCCACGCCCCAGCCTCTCTGGCCCGACGGCGCTCCCGGCGCGCAAGGCACTGCCGACATCGACATCCCGACCCTCACCGCGTTCCCCGCGCCCGCCTCTACCGCCGTCGGGACCGCCGTCATCATCTGCCCCGGCGGCGGCTACGTGAACCTCGCCACCGATAAGGAAGGCGACCAGTTCGCCCGCTGGTTCAACTCCCTCGGCGTCTCCGCCTTCGTCCTCAAATACCGTCTCGGACCCAAGTACCACCACCCCATCGAGCTCGGCGACGCCCAGCGCGCCATCCGCACCGTCCGCGCCCACGCCGCCGACCTTCACGTCGACCCCGCCCGCATCGGCATCATGGGCTTCTCCGCCGGCGGACACCTCGCCTCCAGCGCCGGCACCCACTTCGAGCCCGTCAACGCCACCCCCGCCGACCCCATCGACAAAGTCAGCAGCCGTCCCGACTTCCTGATCCTCGGCTATCCGGTCATCTCCTTCACGACCCCGTACGTCCACCGCGGCTCCATGCGCGCGCTCCTCGGCGACAATCCCGACCCCAAGCTCGTCGAGCTCATGTCCAACGAGCTCCAGGTCACCAAGGACACGCCGCCGACCTTCATCTTCCAGACGAACGCCGATACCACCGTCCCCGCCGAGAACAGCGTCCTCTTCTACCTCGCGCTCCGCAAAGCCGGCGTGCCGGCCGAGATCCACATCTACGAGAAGGGACCGCACGGCGTCGGCAATGCGTCCACCGACGCGGCCCTTTCGACGTGGCCCGCGCGGCTCGCCGACTGGATGCGCGGCCGCGGCCTTCTCAAATAAGCGTCCGGCGAATCCCGGGGCTCCTGTGACACAATGATCCGAATGATGCCCCGACCGCAGTCCGCCAGCGAGCGCGCTACCCATGTCCGGTATTGGGTCATCGTCTTCGCCGTCACCCTCGCCGTGGTCACGTACATCGACCGCGTCTGCATCTCCTTCGCTGCCCCTGCCATGAGCGCCGAACTCGGCCTCACCAAGAAGGAGCTCTCGTGGACGTTCGCCGCTTTTAGTTGGGCGTACGCCGTCTTCGAAATCCCCGGCGGCTTCCTCGGCGATTGGATCGGCCCCCGCAAAGTCCTCACCCGCATCGTCATATGGTGGTCCCTATTCACCGCGGCCACGGGATGGGTGTGGAACGTGCCCTCGCTGCTTGTCACGCGCTTCCTGTTCGGCGCCGGCGAAGCGGGCTGCTTCCCGAACTTGACCCGGGTCTTCACCACCTGGCTTCCCGAGCGCGAAAAAGTGCGCGCCCAAGGCATCATGTGGCTCAGCGCGCGTTGGGGCGGCGCCTTCACTCCACCTCTCGTCGCGCTCGTCATGTCCTGGTTCACCCACGACCCGGCCCACCCTGAGTTCGGCTGGCGCCCCGCGTTCTCCGTCTTCGGCTGCCTCGGCCTCATCTGGGCCGCCGTCTTTTTCTACTGGTTTCGCAACAATCCCTTCGAAAAACCGAAGATGAACCAGGCCGAGCGCGATCTGATCAGCGATGGCGCCGTCTCCGCCGCGGGCCACGTCCACGTCCCCTGGTCGCGACTGCTCGCTTCGAAGCAGGTCTGGATGCTCTGCTGGCAGTACTTCTGCCTCTCCTACGGCTGGTATTTCTACGTCACCTGGCTGCCGACGTACCTTAAGGAAGCGCGCCACCTCAACCTCTCGGACATGGCCTACCTCGGCATTCTGCCGCTCTTCGCCGGCGGTCTCGGCAATCCCGCGTCCGTCCTCCTCGGCAATTTCATGACGAGCCGCGGCGTCAGCGTCACCATCATGCGCCGCGTGATCGCCTGCATCGGATTAACCGGCGCTTGCGCTTTCCTCATCTACTCCACCTGGTTCAACGACCCGCTCAAGTCCGTCATCTGCATCGCTCTCGCCAGCTTCTTCAACGACCTCGTGATGCCCCACGCCTGGGCCTCCGCCATGGACATCGGCGGCCGCTTCGCCGGCACTCTCTCCGGCGCCATGAACTTCTGGGGCAATGTCGGCGGCGGCCTCGGCCCCTTCATGATCGGCTACATCCTGTCTTGGACCAATAGCAACTGGAACCTGACGTTCTACGTCTCCGCCGCCATCTACTTCGCCGGCGCGCTATTCTGGCTGTTCCTCGACCCGATCACGCCGATCGACGAGCAACTTGCCGCGTCGTAACCCGCGCCCCACGCCCGACGCCTTCGCAAGATACGCACTGGAAACGGCCTTTTGGAATGAACAAGCAACCCTCGCGCTATCTCCCGCTGCTCCTGGCGCTCTTCGCCGGCAGCGGCTGCTCGGCCCTGATCTACGAAATCGTCTGGTATCAACTGCTCCAGTTGGTCATCGGCTCGAGCGCGATCTCGCTCGGCGTTCTCCTCGCCACCTTCATGGGCGGACTCTGCGCCGGCAGTCTGGCCCTCCCGCGCCTTCGCTGGGCGCGCGGACAGCACCCCCTCCGCGTCTACGCCAAGATTGAATTCGGCATCGCCCTCTGCGGCATCCTCGTCCTCTTCGGCATGCCGCTCCTCGACGGCATCTACACCGCTGCTGTCGGACACGGCCTCCCCGCGATCCTGCTCCGCGCCCTCGTCTGCGCCCTCTGCCTCATCCCCCCGACCTTCCTGATGGGCGCCTCTCTCCCCGCAGCCGCCCGCTGGATTGAGACCACTCCCGAAGGTGTCTCCTGGATGGGCATGCTGTACGGCGCCAACACCGGCGGCGCGGTCCTCGGCTGCCTGCTCGCCGGCTTCTACCTCCTCCGCGAATTCGACATGGGCGTCGCGACCTTCGCCGCGGCCGCGCTCAACATCGTCGTCGGACTCGTCAGCCTCTCGATCGCCGGCCGCACCGAAGGCGCGCTCTCCGACACTGCCGCGACCCCGGTCCGCGCCTACTGGCCCGTCTACGTCACCATCGCGCTCTCCGGCGCCACCGCGCTCGGCGCCGAGGTCATCTGGACCCGCATCCTCGGCCTCATGCTCGGCGCCACCGTCTACACCTTCGCGATCATCCTCGCAGTCTTCCTCATCGGACTCGGCATCGGCAGCGCTGGCGGCTCGGCCATCGCGCGCAATCTCCGCACCAAACTCTCCACGCGCGGCGCGTTCGGCGCCTGCCAACTTCTGCTCGTCCTTGGCATCGCGTGGACCGCGTACATGATTTCGGACTCGCTCCCCTATTGGCCGGTCAATCCGCTCCTCTCGACGAGCCCGTGGTTCACCTTCCAGATCGATATGGCGCGCTGCCTCTGGGGTATCCTCCCCGCGACGCTCCTCTGGGGCGCGAGTTTCCCGCTCGCCCTCGCCGCCGCCGCGCAGCAGGACGAGGACGCCGGACGTCTCGTCGGCGGGATCTACGCCGCCAACACCGCGGGCGCGATCGTCGGAGCCCTCAGCTTCAGCCTCTTTCTGGTGCCGTGGATCGGCACCCAGGGCTGCGAGCGCCTGCTCATCGTCATCGCCGCCATCAGCGCCGCCTTCGTCCTGCTCCCCCTCGCGATCTCTTCGCGTAGCGCGTTTGCGGCCGTCGGACTCGCCGCCGGATTAATCGTCGGTGGATTCTTCGCCACGCGCGTTCCCGGCGTCCCCGGCATGTTGATCGCGTACGGCCGTCGCATCATGACCTCGATGAACCGGTCGACGATCCTGTATGCCGGCGAAGGGCGCAACTCCTCCATCGCGATTTCGAAATGGGAGGACGGCGCCATCCAGTTCCACGTCAGCGGCAAGGTCGAGGCCTCCTCCGAGCCGTACGACATGCGCCTCCAGCGCATGCTCGGCCACATGCCGGCGCTATTCCATTCCAATCCGAAATCGGTCCTCATCGTGGGCTTCGGCGCGGGCGTTACGGCCGGCACGTTCGTCGTGCACCCCGGCATCGAGCGCATCGTGATCTGCGAAATGGAGCCGCTCATTCCGCCCACCGCGACCCAGTATTTCTCCAAGGAGAATTACAACGTCATGCACGACCCGCGCGTCCAGATCGTCTACGACGACGCGCGCCACTTCATCCACGCCACGCGCGAAAAGTTCGACATCATCACCTCCGACCCGATCCACCCGTGGGTCAAGGGCTCCGCGACGCTCTACTCGAAGGAGTACTTCGAGCTCGTGAAACAGCACCTGAATCCCGGCGGGATCGTGACCCAGTGGGTCCCGCTCTACGAAAGCGACACGGCGACGGTAAAGAGCGAATTCGCGACTTTCTTCGACGCCTTCCCGAACGGCACCGTGTGGGGCAATGAGAACGGCGGCGGCTACGACACCGTGGCACTCGGCCAGATCGAGCCCGCCCGTATCGACCTCGACGCGCTCGACGCCCGTCTCGCGCGTCCCGACCACGCCCGCGTGGTCCAGTCGCTGCAAATGGTCGGCTTCGGCAGTCTGAACGCGCTACTCGGCACCTACGCCGGCCAGCGCTCCGACCTCGACCCCTGGACGCAGGGAGCCGAGATCAACCGCGACGGCAACCTCCGCCTCCAGTACCTGGCCGGCATGGCCCTCAACACCAGCATGGAAGGCACGATCTATAACCAGATGCTGCAATACCGCCGCTTCCCCCACAACCTCTTCGTAGGCTCGGAGCAGCGCGTCAACAGTCTGATGGCGTTCTTCGGCGGCGCGCAGTAGTTCTTACTGCCCAACCCAGACCGTGATCGTGTCGTAATCGTTACGCGGTACCGGCGACCAGCCGATCGTGAGCGGGTACGATCCCGCCGCGAGCTGTTGCAGTTGCACGTTCACCTGCACCACGCCGGCGACCTGTCCCGGCGCCGGTCCTGCGAATAACACCGGCGCGGCCTGATTGCCGATGCTGGCCGCGACCGGGAACTGGAGGCGTGGCCCGACGGCGCTATTGATCTGCCCGTCTTGCGATCCCGGTATGGTGGGGCCGAAGCCGGCTCCGTATACCGTCAGGACCGAACCCGGCGCTGCCGGGTGCTGCGGCGAATTCACCGTCCCGTCCGCATTCACCGCCGTGACCGCCTCGATCATGCTGCCGTTAATCGGTAGAAGAATCGCGTTCGAGACCGTGTTGCCGGTCTCCGCCCGCATCGACGTCTGCCCGAACCGCAGCGAAAAGGGAGCAATGCAGACCACCTGATCGGACCGCACCGAAAGGAGCGGCGCCGCGACGCCATCGAAAGTGATCTTCGTCCCGCCGAGTGCGGTCGAGAGCTTGCCATCGCCGCCGATCTGCCCGCCGAGCTCCTGAGCGGGACCGAGGCCGCTGCCGCGAATCACCAGAATCTCGCCGCCCGCGACGTACGCCTCCGCCGCCCAGTTGAGCGGAGTCGTAATCCGGTGCGGCTCTTCCACGGTCATGGTCTTCGCCGCCGCGGCGTCGATGCGCACGAGTTCCGCGGATTGCTGGAAGCTTTTCGCGCTGTCCAAGCTGTATCCGGCGACGAAGGCATTCCCGTCCCGATCCATCGCGAGTTGCACCACCGGGTCCATTTGGCTGGCGAATAGCAGCCCGCCGTCCGTCCCGAGTTCCGCGACGAATCCGGTCCCCGACTTTGCCTGAAATGGATGCAGCGCCGGGAACGGTTCGCTCCCGCCACCGTTGATGGTCGACCCCGCCACCCAGGCGTTCCCCGCCGGGTCGAGCGCGATCGACGTCCCATTGCCATAGGTCCCCCCGATGTACGTGAGGTACTGCTGCTTGCTCGACGAGGGATCGATCTTCACCACGAATGCGGCGCCGCCCGCATTGACCGACGACGTCGGTGCAGTCGAATTGCCGAAACTGGGCACGAAGCGGACGCTGTCGAACCCGAACGAGTTCCCCGTGACGTAAGCCGCGCCCTTGCCGTCCACCGCAACGCCGAACGCGGCCGACGATCCCGGCCCGCCCAGATAGGTCGCGTACTGCAGTGACGTCCCTTGCGGAGACAGTTTGACAAGGAAGCCGGTGAAGCCGGTCCCCGGCTGTTTCTGCAACGCGCCTGACGTCGCCGGAAAATCCGGAGAGGTGGTGGCGCCGACCACATAGGCCGCGCCGGCGCTATCCACCGCGATACCGAACGCGTCATCCACGCACCCGCCGCCCAGGTATGTCGAATACCGCAGCGCGCCGGCCACGGTGTCGATCTTCGTGACGAACCCGTCCAAGGCAACACGCGAACCGTTCGAGCAGAGATCGCTCGGGTGTTGCGCGGTCGCATACGCTCCTGGCGTCACCGGAAAATCAGGGGAGTAGGTGTAGCCCGCCACGTACGCGTTCGAAGCTCCGTCCACCGCGACACTGTACGCGATGTCCAACGTGTTCCCGCCCAGATATGTCGAGTACGCGAGCGTGTCGCCGTTCGGGCCGAGTTTCGCAAGAAAGCCCGTATTCGCGGTCGTGCCGTTTTGCATCTGGACGGCCTTGGCAGTCACCGGGAAATCGGTGGAGTAGGTATAGCCCACGACGTACGCGTTCCCTTGCGAATCCACCGTCAAGCCGTAGACCGTATCCAGGTAACTGCCGCCCAGGAACGTGGAATAGATGGTGCGCTTCCCGTCGCCGCTCATTTTGGTGACGAACACATTGCGCGCCGTTGTCGTTCCCACAAAGACGGTTGGCGGGGTCGTCGGCGCGACGCCGATCGTCTGCACCGCCTGTCGCACCGGGAAAAGCGACGTCCACGTGACGCCCCCGTCGGTGCTGCCGAAGATCCCGTCCGTAGTGTTCGCGTAGACCGTCTGCGGCTGTGTGGGGTCGATCGCGACCGTGTCCGCCGGGGCGATCAGCGGCGTGGTCCACGTCCTTCCGCCATCCGAACTCCGCATCAGCCCGCTGTTCGTTCCCACGAATACGACGCCGCTGCCCGCTGTCAACGTAAACGTCGAGCGGATGACCGACGCGGTCGACACACGCGTCCAACTGTCGCCGCCGTCGGCGGACCGGTACACCGCCGTAGCGCCGCCACCCGAGAACCCGAACTGCGCCGACACGGCATACACCACGTCCGGATTCGTCGTATCCGCGGCCACCGAGAATACGCCCGAAGGGGCGCCCGGCAGCGCGGACCACGTCGCGCCTCCGTCGGTCGACCGGTAGATGGCCGGCGCGGTCGTCGTGTCAACGGCCGCGAATAGCCGCGACCCACGTGCGGGGCTTACCGCGATCGACCAGTAAAAGCCTGCCCGCCCCAGCTTCCACGTCGCGCCTCCGTCCAGAGAGCGGATCATCCCCTGGTCGGTCGCCGCATGAACCGTGGTTGGCGTGTCCGGGTCCACCCACAGCGCGTTCACAAGCACCGTCCCGGTGCCCGCCAGTTTCGCCCACGTCTTCCCGCTGTCCGTGCTCTTGTAAATGGAACTCGTCGTTCCTGCGTAAATCGTCGCCGAAGATTTCGCCGTGCCTGCGACCGCAAAGACTGCTTCCGGAATCGCCGGTATCGTCCACGTTTTGCCGCCGTCGGTGCTCGCCCGCACCAGCGCGCCGCCGATCCGCTTCTGGTATGCGTTCACCACCGGGAAATCCGGGGAGGTGGTCGTGCCCGCGATGTAGACATTGCCGGCCGAATCCGTCGCGACTGCCCGGCCCACGTCTACTGCCGAGCCGCCGATCGTTTTCAGGTAAGACAACTCGGGACGGACGGCGCCCGCGAGCGCGCCCACAGTTAGCGCCACTAATAACGGAAACGACGCGCACTTTTGCATGGCGCAATTGTCGCACCGGGCGCGCTAAAAGTCACCCGAGGGGCTGCTAACTCATTAGAGCTTCGGCCGCCGCCGATGAAAGTCCGTCCGCCCCTGGAACTCTTTCCCGACCGCCAGCAGCAGATTCTCCGAGAACGGCAGCCCGACCAGTTGCAGTGCCACCGGAAGATTGTCCGCTAACCCGCACGGCAGCACCAACGCGGGCAAGCCCGCGAGATTGCCCGCTTGAACGATCCCCTGCGTCCCTGGCCCGGTGCCCTCCGGCGGCGTATACCCGGGCGCGTCCAAGTCCGCATTCGCCGCCACCGCCGGCCCCGACCGCCCCGGAGCCAAGATGATATCGACCTCCGAGAAGTATCGCGAGTATTCCTGCTGGATCTGTCGCCGAATTCGCATCGCCTTCAGATAGTCCTTGGCAGGGACGCTGAGGCTCGCTTTTAGCCCGGCGATCTGCGGCGGGTCGGCGAGTTGATCCACCTTTCCGCTCGTGATCAGCGGCTCAAAGATCGACCCCATCTCCGCGTTCAGGATCAGCGACAAAATCGGACCGTACGGGAACTGCGGCAGCTTGGTCTCGACCAGTTGCGCCCCTGTGTCCTTCAACACCGCGATCGCCGCCGCGAACGCCGCGCGCGCGGAGGGCTCGGCGCGGTCCGTGAAGTCGACCGGGATGTAGCCGATTTTGATGTCCTTCATCGGACGCGCGTATTGCGGCGTGTAATAGAAGCTCTTGCCCGCCGACCCGGCGTCCTTCGCGTCCTTGCCCGCGATCACCTGCAGGATCAGGCCGCAGTCTTCCGCGCTCCGGCCAAACGGCCCGAGCTTGTCGAGCGTCCACGAGAGCGCCATCGCGCCATGACGGCTGACCAATCCGTACGTCGGACGCAGCGCCGTCACGCCGCAGAACGACGCCGGCGTGACGATCGAGCCCGACGTCTCCGACCCGATTGCGAACGGTACGAGTCCAGCCGCCACCGCCGCCGCCGGTCCGCTCGACGATCCGCCCGACCACTTCGTCCGATCCCACGGATTCAGTCCGGGACCGGTCAGCGACGCCGACGCGCGCGTGTATCCTCCACCTCCCGCGAGTTCGACTGTCGAAAGCTTCCCGGTGATCACCGACCCCGCCGCGTCGAGCTTCTCGACCACCGTCGCGGAATAGTCGAACACCTGACCGGCATAGGGTTTCGCGCCCCACGTAGTCGGCTGGCCGGCGTAGCTGATGAGGTCCTTGGCTCCGTACGGAATGCCTTGCAGCGGACCACGCAGGCGTCCGCGCTTCAGGTCCTGATCCACCTCGCGCGCCTTACGCAAAGCCTCCTGGTGGAGCAGCAGAGCCAGCGCGTTGTACCGCGGACCGTACTGCTGTAGCCGGTCGACAAACGCGCGCGTCAACTCCTCGGCGGAGAAATCCTTCGCCTTCAAATGCGCGTTGAGCTCCGGGATCGTGGCGAAGAAAACGTCGTCTCCGATGGCAGCCATGGCGTTCACGCTTTGAAAGTGACAGCCGGCTCGAGGTCCATCGGGATCTCGATCTTCGCCAGGATGTCGCCGTTGGTTTTGATGCGGTCGCGCGCGGCCTGTACGGGGTCGGCGGCGATTTGCGGCGTCTGCGCGACGGCCGCGGGAGCGAGCAGCGCGGCAGTGAGCTCGCGCCGGGTGAGCTTCATGTAGGAAAGGATAGCGCGCTAATGCGCCGCTTGGCCGGTCGGGACCCGCACCGTGGCGCCCCTCGGCAGGTACAGCACGGACATCACGTCCTTGGGGAACTCGCCGGGATCGTTCGCCGAGAGCACGGCCGGCCGCAGGATAATCTCGACGACGCCACGCTCCATGTCCACGTCGACGCCCTGCATTGGCAATCGCGCGCCGTTCAGGAGCACGGACCAGTTGCGGACAGCGCCGAGTTCAGCCAGCGCCGCCCTCACGTCTTTCGCCTTGGCGCCGCCCTCCCATTCCACGACCACGCTGTGCGTCTCCGGATGCAGGGTCGCGCGGACGAATCGGATCGGGTGTTCCGCCGCGAAGGAGGCCGCGGTTGCGAACAGGAACCCGCACAGCAGTATCGTCGTTTTCCGAGTGTTCACCTGGTGCTCCTGCCTTGGTAAGCGCAGGATCGGGCGGGGAAGGGACATCGCCGCACCGCTATCGACGCGGCTTGACACGTCCCCTGTCGCTGACTATCGTTAGCGATAACGATGACCGAAAAGAATCTCTCCCGGCGCCGCTGGCTCACCGCTGCGACGGTCGCGGCCGCCCCGCTGATGGCCGACCCTCAAACCACTTCCGCGATTCACGGCGTTCGCGTCTACAACATCGTCGAGTTCGGCGCCAAGGGCGACGGCAAAACGCTCGACACCGCCGCGCTCCAGGCCGCGGTCGATGCGTGCCATAAGGATCAGGGCGGCGTCGTCCTGGTACCCGCCGGGGTCTTCGTCATCGGGACCGTCGAGCTCCGCAGTAACGTGACGCTCCGGATCGCCGCCGGAGGCAAGCTGCTGGGTAGCGCCGACGGCAAGCAGTACCACCCTGCCGAAGCGATCCCGCTGACCGGCGACTCGACCCTCAACGACGGCAACGTCGGACTCCTCTTCGCCGTGAACGCCGAGAATGTCACGGTCGAAGGCCCCGGCACGATCGATGGCCAGGGCCTGCAGTTCCGCAGCCCCGTGCGCGGCACGCCGCCTCCCTCCGGCCGCGGCGGCGCCGACCGGCCGTACCATCTCCTCTTCCACCGCTGCAAGCACCTGCGCGTTCGCGATCTCACGCTGCTCGACTGCGCCTTCCACTCGATCCGCGTCATCCAGAGCAGCTACGTCTGGATGGACGGCCTCCACATCCACAACCGCGTGAACAGCAACAACGACGGCTTCCACTTCATCAGTTGCGAGCGCGTCCACGTCACCAACTGCGACGTCGAGACGCAGGACGACGCCTGCGCCCTCTTCGGCACATGCAAACTGGTGACGGTTTCCGATTGCACCTTCAGCACGCGCTGGTCGGTATTCCGCTTCGGCGGCGGCAATCCCGAGGACGTGACGGTCTCCAACTGCGTCATCTACGAGACGTTCGGATGCCCCATCAAGCTCCACTTCGGACCGGGATCGCGCGCGCAGAACATTTCCTTCTCGAACCTCACGTTGCACGACGTCACGGGCCCGATCTCGATCAACTTGAACACGCGGCGGCGCGACAATGCGACCGCGCCAACGGCCGGCGGCTACCTGCGCAACCTCAGCTTCAGCGGGATTCGCGGGACGGTGGTCGGCGAGGCGCGGCAATACCAGGACATGGCGTTCACTCAGTCCTACCGCCCCGGCGAGACGCGGCAGTGCATCGTGCTGAACGCCCTCGAAGGCTCCACAATCGAGAACGTCACGTTCAACGACATCCGCCTGACCTATGGGGGCGGCGGCACCGCCGAAGAGGCTGCGCGCGAAATCCCCCAGGTCGCCGGCGAGTACTTCGAGATGGGAACGCCGCCCGCCTATGGACTCTACGCGCGCAACGTCCGCGGCCTGACCCTCCGCGACGTTCGCTTCGAAGTCGAAAAGCCGGACGTGCGCCCCGCGATCGTGCTCGACCACGTATCGGACGCCGATCTCGGCGGAGTCTCGGCGCAGGGCAATCCCCAGGCGCAGGCCGTGGTCCGAATGATCGAAACGCACGACGTGCTGATCGCGTCGCCGCGCGTGCTCACGCCGGCCGCCGCGTTCGTCGCGGTCGAAGGCGCCGGCACGAAAGGCATCGTAGTCGACGGCGGAGACGTGTCGAAGGCCGCGACCCCGGTGGCCGCCTCGGCAGGCGCATCGCGGGACGCCGTCAAGGTGCGGAGTTAGGATACGAGCACCCCCTCCGCGTGGGTATTCGTTACGATAGAGGTTTATGGCAACTCCGACCCTCTCCGAATTCCGTAACGAGCCCTACGCCGATTTTTCGCTTCCCGAGAACCGACAGGCCATGGAGGCCGCGTTGGCCAAGGTCCGCTCCGAATTCGGGCGCGAGTACCAGCTCCGCCTCGACGGCCAATACGTCGCCACCGGCGACAAGCTCGTCTCCGTCAACCCGTCCGACCCGAAGCAGGTGGTCGGCGTACACCACAAGGCGACCGCCGAGCTCGCCACCCGCGCCGTCGACAACGCCTGGACCTACTTCCGCGAATGGAGTGCGACCCCGTGGGAGGAGCGCGTCCGCATGCTCCTCGACGCCGCCCGGATCCTGCGCGCGCGCAAGCTCGAGTTCGACGCGTGGCTCGTTTATGAAGCCGGCAAGACGTGGAACGAGGCGGAGGGCGACGTCTCCGAGGCCATCGACTTTTGCGAGTTTTACGCCCGCGAGGCCATGCGTCTCGCCGCCCCACCGCCCGTCGTCCAGCTCCCCGGCGAGAAGGACGAGATGATCTACATCCCGCTCGGCGTCGGCGTCGTGATCCCGCCATGGAACTTCCCGCTCGCGATTCTGGTCGGCATGACCGTCGCGGCGCTCGTCACTGGCAACACCGTCATCGTCAAGCCCTCCAGCGAAACCCCAACGATCGGCGCCAAATTCGCCGAGGTCCTGCTCGAAGCCGGTTTCCCGGAGAAGAGCTTCACGCTGTTGACCGGCAGCGGCGCGGCCGTCGGCGACGTCCTCGTGCAACATCCCAGGACGCGTTTCATCTCCTTCACCGGGTCGCGCGACGTGGGCCTGCGCATCAACGAGCTCGCCGCGAAGCACCAGCGCGGCCAGATCTGGATCAAGCGCGTGGTCGCCGAGATGGGCGGCAAGGACGCCATCATCGTCGATGGCGACACCGATGTCGACAAGGCCGTCGACGGCGTGCTCGCCTCCGCGTTCGGCTACCAGGGCCAGAAGTGCTCCGCGTGCTCTCGCGCGATTGTCGATGCGAAGATCTACGACGCGTTCGTCGAGAAGCTCTCCGCGAAGGCGAAGAATCTCAAGGTCGGACCCGCCGACGATTTCGGCAACTACATGGGCCCGGTCATCAGCGCCGGAGCCAAGCGCAGCATCCTCCAGTACATCGAGACCGGCAAGCAGGAAGGCCGCCTCGTGGCCGGCGGCGAGGCTCCGTCCGAAGGCGGCTACTTCATCCCGCCGACCATCATTGCCGACGTCGATTCGAAGGCCCGCATCTTCCAGGAGGAGATCTTCGGACCGGTCCTGGCGATCACGAAGGCCGAGAATTTCGAGCACGCCCTCCACCTCGCCAACGACTCGCAGTACGGCCTCACCGGAGCGGTCTTCTCCAACAACCCCGACCATCTACGTCAAGCCAAAGAGCAGTTCCACGTCGGCAATCTCTACTTCAATCGGAAGTGCACCGGAGCGATGGTAGGAGCCCACCCCTTCGGAGGCTTCAACATGTCCGGCACGGATTCGAAGGCCGGAGGCCCCGACTACCTCCTGCTGTTCGTCCAGGGGAAATCGGTAGCGACGAAAGTCTAGGAAAAGATCTCTCTCGCAAAGGCGCAAAGACGCAAAGGAAAGTCAAAATCAAGAGCGACTTTTCTTTGTGTTCTTGGCGAGCTTGGCGGCTTTGCGAGAGATATTCTTTTTCTTCAGTTCTCGATCGGCTCCTTGTTCGCGCTATCGACCACCAACATGTCGATCATTTCCTTGCGCGCTTCCAGTTTCATATTCAGATCGCGCTGAACGGTCGTGAACACCGAGGGCGCCGACGGGTCCTCCGGTGGGCGCCCGTTGAAGCCCAAACCCGACAGGTCGATGGTGAAGTCGTAGAGGCCGGTCAGCCCCGTCTTATCCAGCACAGGACGACCGGTCCGCCGCGTCAACATAAACGTGAAGCGCGAGATCGGCTGCTTGTGGAAAACGGCGCCCGCCGGGGTGCCGCCGAGCGACGGGGCCGAATCGTCCGTCACTTCCTTCACCTTCGGCGCGCCCTTCGGAGCCGTCAGCACGTACACCGAGAACTCCTTCGGCTCGTGGTGCATCTTGATTTGGAAGCGGTCGTTCAAGAGCGTCTGCAGCATCAGGCGGACCTGGCTTTCGGGGACCGGCTTCGCCGCCTTCGCCACGATGTCGTAGCGCTCGTCGCCCTTGATCCACTCCGGCCCCGCGATCTGATAGTCCTGGAGGTTGTACGCCCAAATTAACGCGTGACGGAGCGGCACGTTGCGCATCGTCAAGTGTCCGGGCGCCGTGTCCAGGTTCTTCGGCGTGTCGCCCGGCGGCGGACCATCATGCACGCGTCGAACAGAGGCCACCTCGAACTGAAGCGCAGCGGGCGTCTGGGCTGACAGCCCCGCAGCGATCGCGATCCACACAAGAACCAGACGTGTCATATTCCCTCGCTGAGAATCCATTATGCGGCAAAAGGTATAATCGCCAGAACCGACTCGGATGGGGAAGGCGCAGCAGCAAACCGGAGTCCAGGAGCAATTCGCGGGCGCGCTGGCCGCGCTCACCGAAGAGGTGAAGCGCGACCGCTCGATCCTCGCCGCCATTCTCTGCGGCAGCCTGTCCCACGACAAAGTCTGGTCGAAGTCCGATATCGACCTGGCGCTCATCACGATCGACGACAAAAAGGCCGACCGCGAGGGTCTCTGCCTCTACGCGGACGGCATCAACGTCCATGCCTTCCTGATGACGCGCGGCGACTTCCGCAAGGTCGCGGAGGGGAGCTTTCGCAACTCCTTCATGCACTCGATGCTGGCCAAGGGCCGCCTCCTGTACACGCACGACGACACGATCGCAGCGATCTGCGACCGCCTCCGCGACCTTGGCGACCGAGACACACAACTGCAGCGAATGGCCGCCGCGAGCCAGGCGCTTCCGTGCTTCTACAAGGCGCAGAAATGGCTGACCACACGAGGAGATCTCGAGTACACCGCGCTCTGGATTCTCCACACCGCCAACGCGCTCGCCAAGATCGAGGTGCTGGACGCGGGCATGCTGGTCGACCGCGAAGCGCTGCCGCAGGCGCTCGCGCTGAATCCCGATTTCTTCAAGCCCATTTACACCGACCTCCTCAACGCCAAGAAGACTCGCAAGAGCCTGGAAGCCGCGCTGGCCGCAGTCGACCGCTACCTGCTCGACCGGGCGCCCGTGATCTTCGCTCTCGTCCTCGAACACCTCACCGAGGTAGGCGAGGCGCGCTCCGCCACCGAGATCGAGACCCACTTCCTCCGCAATTTCGGCCTGCAAGGCGTGATCATGGCCTGCGAATATCTGGCCGACCAGGGACTGATCGGCAAGGCCGCGCTCCCCGTCCGCCTCACCAAAAGCAGCAACGTCAACGTCGACGAGTTGGCCTTCTTCTGCGGTTCCAGATTACCCGATGCCTTCTAGCTCCAAACCTTCGAAGGTCGCCGCCCGCACCACGATCGCGGTCCAGGGCGCCCGTGTCCACAACCTGAAAAATGTATCGCTCGAAATCCCCCGCGACCGCCTGATCGTCGTCACCGGCCTCTCCGGCTCCGGCAAGTCGAGTCTCGCCTTCGACACGATCTACGCCGAGGGACAGCGCCGCTACATGGAGTCGCTCTCCACTTACGCGAAGCGCTTCGTCTCGCAGGTGGCCAAGCCCGACGTCGACTTCGTCTACGGTCTCTCGCCCGTCATCTCGATCGAGCAGAAGACCACCGGCAGCAATCCGCGCTCGACCGTCGGGACCATGACCGACATCGCGAGTTATCTCAACCTCCTCTTTGCGACGATCGCCGAGCCGCACTGCCCGCGCACCGGCGAGCACGTCTTCAGCCGGACCGCGAACCAGATCCTCGAAGGCATCCTCGCTCTTCCCGAAGGCGCCGAGGTCGAGCTCCGCGCGCCGGTATTCCCGGTCTATGGCGAAGAGTTGGATTTCGTCTTCACCGAGGTCCGCAAGAAGGGCTGCCGCCAATTGGTGATCGACGGCCAACGCGTCGATCTCGCCGAAAACCTCTCGATCGACGAATCCACCGTCACCAACATGGACGCGGTCGTCGATCGCGTGATCGTCGGTCCCAAGCACGAAAAGGCGCTCAAGGCCGCGATCGCGGCCACCCTGCTCGTCGGCGACGGGCTCATGCAGATAGAAGTCGTGAAGGGAGCGTCGAAGGCCGCGGCGGATCGCTTCTACAAGGGCCTGTGCAGCGCGACCCACCGCTTCGTGTACGGAGGCATCCAGCCCGAGTACTTCATGTTCAACAACCCGGAGAGCGCCTGCCACACCTGCGGCGGTTTGGGCATCCACAAGATCACCCATCCCGAACTGCTCGTGCCCGATACGACGCGCAGCATTCGCGGCGGCTGCTTCGTCAAAGAGGCGTACAAGTACAATCCCGACACGTGGGACGGGCGGATTATGTTCACGCTCTCCAACGTGTTGAAGTTCTCGCTCGACACGCCGTGGCAGAAGCTGCCGGACGCGGTCCGCAACGCCATTCTGTATGGCCTCGAAGGCCGCAAGCTGCGCACCGTCGCGCCGCCCGAATGCAAGGTGAAGCGCGAGGACTGGGACAAGCACGAAGTCGGTTTCGGCGGCATCGCGCGACGGATCGAGCGGCAGTACCGCCGCTATCGCCAGCGCGGCGAAGCCAACTCGGGCATGGAGGCGTGGCTCGACCGCGTGATGGTCGAGCGCACCTGCCCCGATTGTCGCGGCGCTCGCCTGCGCGCGACGCGCCTGCTCTTCACCGTCGCCGGCAAGAACATCTACGAGGTCGGCGGGCTAAACTTCGACGAGTTGCACGCGTTTCTCGGCAAGCTCAAGCCTACCGACCGAGGTGCGCAGGCAGGCGCTCAAATCGCAGCCGAGATCCGCCGCCGCATCGAGTTGCTGCTCGGCATCGGTCTCGACTACCTGAACCTCAACCGCCGCTCGGGGACCCTCTCCGGCGGAGAGTCGCAGCGCATCCGGCTATCGACGCAGATCGGCTCCGGCCTCATGGGAATGCTCTACGTCCTCGACGAGCCGAGCATCGGACTGCACCCCAAGGACAACGCCAAGATGATCGCGACGCTCGAACGTCTGCGCGACATCGGGAACACCGTGATCGTCGTCGAGCACGACGAGGACACCATCCGCTCGGCGGATCACATCGTGGAGATGGGACCTGGTCCCGGCGTTCACGGCGGCTCCGTAGTCGCGCAAGGCGCGCTCAACGATATCTTGAAGTGCAAGGCGTCGCCGACGGGCCAGTATCTCTCCGGCCGGCGCAGCATCGACACGCCGTCGCGCCGCCGCAAAGGCACGGGAGAAACGTTGACCGTTCGCGGCGCCAGAGAGAACAACCTCAAATCGATCGACGTCGGCTTTCCGCTGGGGAAAATGATCGCCGTCACCGGCGCGTCCGGCTCCGGGAAAAGCTCGCTGATCAACGAAATCCTCTACAAGGCGCTCTGGAAGCGCCTCGTGGACACGCGAACTCTCCCTGGCGATCACGAGAGCCTCGACGGCGCCGACCCCGTCCACAAAGTCGTCAACATCGACCAATCGCCGATCGGCCGCAACAGCCGCTCGAATCCGGCGACCTACATCGGTTTCTACGACACGATCCGCGACCTCTTCGCGCGCGCGCCAGTCTCCGTCGAGCGCGGCTACTCTCCCGGCCGGTTCAGCTTCAACGTCAAGGGCGGCCGCTGCGAGGAGTGTCAGGGCGAAGGCGTCATCACCACGCAGCTCTATTTCATGCCCGACGTCGAGGTGACCTGCGCCGTCTGCAAAGGCGCCCGCTTCAGCGCCGAAACGCTCGACGTCACAGTCCGCGGCAAAACCATCACCGACATCTTGAATCTCCCGGTGGAGGAGGGCGTCGCGTTCTTCGCGGCGGAGCCTACGATCAGCAAGAAGATCGAAGTGCTGAACGACCTCGGCCTCGGCTACCTCACGCTCGGACAATCTGCGACCACTCTCTCGGGCGGCGAGGCGCAGCGCATCAAGATCGCCGCCGAGTTGTCGAAGCTCCAGAAGTCGAAGCACACCCTCTACATCCTCGACGAGCCCACCACCGGCCTGCATCTCGCCGATGTCGAGCGCCTGCTCGAATGTCTGAACCGTCTCGTCGACGCTGGCCATACGGTGATCGTGATCGAGCATCACCTCGACGTCATCAAGACCGCCGACCATGTGATCGACCTCGGACCCGAAGGCGGCCACGCCGGCGGCGAAGTCCTCGTCGCCGGCACTCCGGAGGAAGTAGCCGCATGCAAACGGTCGTACACCGGCCGCTACTTGCAAGAACGACTGCGGGCGTAGCTCATGTGGGGCAGACTTCAGTCTGCGCGGGACTTTCAGTCCCGCCCGAGCTACGGCCGCACCGCAGGCAGCTTCGCCGGATCGGCCATATTCGGACAGCCTGGATGGCCGAGGCCGCTCGCGCTGGCGCCGCCGCTCTGAGGGATGTCGTAGACGATGTTATCGGGGCGCCCGTGCAGGGATGATCGCCGGCGACACCGATTCCGCCTACCGCCGCCCGGACAATCGCATCCGGGTGGTCATTATGTGGCGAAGGGCGGTCGTTCGAAGCGGGAAAGCCGCGACCCCGGTCGGAACGTCAACTGCAGCGGGAGCGAGTCGGCCATACGCTGCAGCCAACCGCGCTCGTGCACGAAGCGTATCTGCGGCTCGTCGATGCCCGTATCGCGCAGTGGCAGGATCGCGCCCACTTCTTCGCGGTCTGCGCGCAGATGATGCGCCGCATCCTGGTGAGCGCCGCGCGCGCCCGCACGGCCGACCGTCGCGGTGGAGGCGCTGTCCGCCTGGAACTGAACGAATCGATCGACGGCGTCCCCATGCGCGATGAACATATAATCGCGCTCGACGACGCCCTCGACGCCCTCGCCAAGTTCGACCCTCGGAAAGAGAAGGTCGTCGAGCTGCGATTCTTCGGCGGTCTGAGCGTCCAGGAGACCGCCCAAGTGCTCAAGACCTCCGAACAGACCGTCCTGCGCGATTGGAAACTGGCCCGCTCCTGGCTCGCGCGCGAGATGGTACCCAGCCCGCGCCCTACGGCTTGACGGTCGGACCGAACGGCTTCGTCGCCCAGGTCTGGATCGTCACCCCGCCGACCCGCTCCGTCGCGCAGCCATTTGCGCCCAACCCCAGCGGCCCGGAGCCAACCCCAGTAATTATTCTCCGCTTCGACGGAGCCCGCTCCGAGATTGTAGACGCCGACGCCGCGTAGCATCAGATTGTTGCGGCTCACGGCCACCGCGCCCGGAGTGTTCCAGACAACGCCGATATCCTGGCCCGAGATCGTGTTCTCTTCGATGACGGTGCCGTGGATCGGCGCCACGCTCGTGAATGCGATCCCGGCGGTCCCCGGCGTCGCGGCTTCATCGATGTCCGGTCCGTTGCCGCTAATCGTGTTCCCTATGATGACGGTGTTGTCCAGATTCTGATCCGGCGTGTGGCCGTGAATCGTGACGCCCGGCAGGTCGTTTCCGGTCAAAGTGTTGTACATGACCCGGTTCCCATGGGCTTTGCCCTTCGGCCCGGACGCGAAGATGCCGACGCCCGCGCCCTCTCCCTTCAGCCCGTTTTGCGACGCCACATTTCGGATCACGTCGTTATGGTAAACGCCGAACGGCTCCTTCCCCTTTGTGAAGGCGGCCGGCGCGTGAGAGGCCAGCGTGATCCCGCAATCCGAGGGGTTGTTGCTGACGTTGTTTCCCATGATCGTGTTGTTGAACGCCGGGCCCGTGTCGTCGCTGATCAGAATGCCGCCGGCGTTCCCCTGGACGATGTTGTCGAGGATCAGGCCGTTCGACACGCCGCTCAAATGAATGCCCTCGCCGCAGTCGAAGTCCTCGCCAGTCTCAAACGCCGGAATCCCGGGACAGCTCGGCGGACCGCCGCCGAACGTGAGCGCCTTGTTGTTGCCCGTAACGATGTTGTGAGTGATGTCGATGCGCGCCACATTCGCCGCCAGAATGCCCTCGTACTTCGCGTTCTGTACCGTGAGATGCGTCACCGTCACGCCGGTGAGGTTCGCATTGTCGATGCCATTGACGTATACTCCTACTCCCAGGCCGGTTGCGTCGATGATGGTGGTGTTCTCGTCCGTTCCGACCAGGGTTAGAGACTTCCCGATCACGACGCTCTCCTTATACGTCCCCGGCGCGACTACTATGGCGTCGCCCGGAACAGCCAGGGACACCGCGGCGCCGATCGTCTTAGAGCATCCTCCCGTTCCCGCGGGATTGACGCAAAGCCTCGCTGCCGATAGCGGGCCCGTTACCGCGGCCCAGGCGAACAGCGCGCAGGCATAGTTCAAGCGTGTAGTGTGTTGCGTATGTAAATTCCTCCGAGTGCGATCTACAGGTTCACACTCGCGGGAGACTCGTCGCAATACAGAGAATCCCGGATACAGAGCCGCGACAGCATGGAGCGGTTGGACGGAAATGACCGCTCCATCCTGTCGCGGCTCTGTCTGGGATACTAGGAAAGAGTGCGGTTTCTCCGTAATAGTGCGGCCGCGTACGTCGCTCTCCTCGCGGGCGCCTTCGTCGTCGCGGTCCTCGGGAGTTGGCTCATAGGACTCTCCGTCGACCAGTCCGCCTACGACGAGATGTTCCGCCGCTACCGGCCCGCGCCCTGGCAGCCCGAGTCCGCTCTGCTGGTCGTCGACGAGCGCACTCTCGACGCGATCCCAGGAGGCGACGAGGGCCTTCGCCGCGCTCTCGCCCGAGTCCTCGAAATCGTCGCCGCCGCCAAGCCAAAAGCCGTCGCCGTCGACTTCCTCCTGACCAAGCCGAAGGACCCCGCCGTGGACGCCGAACTCGCCGCCGCCTTCCGCAAATGCCCCAACCTCGTCCTCGGCAGCGAGGTCCTGTCCGACGGGTGGGAAGAGCCCATCCCGCTCTTCCGCGACGCGGCCAAAGCCATCGGACAGGTCCACGTCTGGTTCGACCGCGACGGCGTCGCGCGCCAGATCCCACTCCTCCGCACGCACGGCCAGGTCCGCCGCTGGGCCCTCGCGCTCGAAGCCTTCCGCCTCAGCCGAGGCGCCGACATCGTCGAGACCGTCGGCCGCGACAACCTGGAGGTCGGCTCTACCGTAATCCCCACCAACCACGCCACCCGTCTAATGCGCGTCCGCTTCGCCCCCGCCGACCGCAAGCCGCGCCAAATCTCCGTCAAGGCGGTCCTCGACAACCCCGCGCTCGCCGGCGAATTCACCGGTAAAGTCGTCTTCCTCGGCGGCACCGCCCAGACCGAGCACGACCGTGTCTTCACCCCATACTCCGAAGGCCGCGCCACCAGCGGCGTCGAGATCAACGCCGAGGGCTTCGAGACCATGGCGCACGGCCTCTTCATCACCGACGTCCCCGACCTCTGGGTCGTGCTGTGGGCCGCCCTTCTGGTCGCCGCCGCCGGAGTCTCCTTCCGCTATTTCCAGGGCTGGCCCGCGTATGTCGCGGGGGCGATCGTCGTCCTCGCCGGGACCCTCGCCCCGTACGCCGCGTTCACTACGGGACGCGTCCTGCCGTTTACGATGTCCGCCTTTTCAGGATGGCTCGGCGGCATCACCGCCGCGGCTTACTACCACCTCGTCACCCGCCGCAGCCTCAAGCGCAGCGAGATGGAGAAGGCGCGCTACCAGCAGGCGATGCACTTCGTCACGCACGAAATGCGCACGCCGCTCTCCGCCATCCAGGGCTCGAGCGAGCTCATCACCCGCTTCGCCCTCACCGACGAGAAGCGCAAGCAGGTCGCCCTGCTCATCAACTCCGAATCGAAGCGTCTCGCCCGTATGGTCGAGATCTTCCTGAATGTCGAGCGCCTCTCCGCCGGCCAGATGGAGCTGAAGCAGGAACACATCGACATCGCCGAGATGGTCGCGCTCTGCGTCGAGCGCACCCGCCCCCTCGCCGAGCGCAAGCACATCGCCATTAACCTGCACCCCATCCCCGCCGGTCTCGAACTCACCGGGGACCGCGAGCTGATGGAGTACGCCTGCTACAATTTACTTACCAACGCAGTGAAATACTCCCCGCAGCGCACCGAAGTGACGGTGACGGGCGCGCGCGACGGAAGCCATGTCCGCATCTCCGTACAGGATCAGGGCATCGGCATGGACCAGAAGGAAGTGAAGCAGATCTTCCGCAAGTTCTATCGCACCAAAAAAGCCGAAGAATCCGGCGAAGCAGGAACCGGAATCGGGCTTTCCATCGTCCAACAGATCGTCGAGCAGCACGGCGGCGAAATCGACGTCGTCAGCGAGCCGGGGAAGGGCTCGTGCTTCACCCTCGTGCTGCCGGCTTCGGCCCTGACTCCTGCCGCCGCGAAGCGACATTGATGCAGAACTTATTGTTAGTAGAGGACGACCCCGCTCTCCAGTTCACCATTCAAACGGCGCTGGAAGAGAAGGGCTACGGCGTGGACGCCGTCTCCACCACGGGCGAGGCCCTGGAGCGGCTCGAGTCCAGCTCGTACCCGATCGTGATCTCCGATATCTATATCGACGAGCGCACCGGCCTCGACGTCCTCGACGCCGCCCGCCGCCGCGATCCGCACTGTTCCGTCATCCTCATGACCGGCCGCGGCACCATGGAGACCGTCATGGCCGCCACCCGCGGCGGCATGTTCGACTACATCGCCAAGCCCTTCGAGCTCGACGTGCTCCTCGAAGCCATCGAGCGCGCCCTCGCCTCCCGCGAGGAAGAGGCCGACGACGAATTCGAGGATGAGGAACTGCCCGACACCGAGTTCATCGGCAGCTCCCCCTCGATGATCGAGATCTACAAGACCGTCTCGCGCGCCGCCCCCACCGACGCCACCGTTGTGATCGAAGGCGAGACCGGCACCGGCAAAGAACTGGTCGCGCGCATGATCCACCGCAACAGCCGCCGCTCGACCCACCCCTTCGTCCCCGTCGATTGCGGCGCCATTGCCCCGACCCTGCTCGAAAGTGAGCTCTTCGGCGCCGTCCGCGGCGCCTACACCGGGGCTGACCGCGACCGCACCGGCGTCTTCGAAGCCGCCAATCGCGGCACCGTCTTCCTCGACGAAATCGGCGAGATCGACATGGGCTTCCAGACCGCCCTCCTCCGCTTCCTCCAGGAAGGCGAAGTTCGCCCCGTCGGCGCCTCCCGCTCCAAAGAGGTCGATGTCCGCGTCATCTGCGCCACCAACAAGGACCTCCAGCGCATGGTCGAGGAGGAGAAGTTCCGCAAGGACCTCTGGTATCGCCTCAACACGGTCCGCATCTTCCTCCCGCCTCTACGGGAGCGCCGCGGCGACATCCCCCTGCTCGCCAAGTTCTATCTCGACCGGTACCGCGGCCGCTACAGCCGCGAAGTGAAGCTCATGGACTCCGGCGTCCGCGCCCTTCAGGACTTTACCTGGCCCGGCAATGTGCGGCAGCTCCAGCACATGATGGAGCGCCTGACGATCCTCGCCGACCGCATCGACTCCGACGCCGTCCATCACGCCCTGACCGCAATGGAGTCCCGCGAGAAGCCCGTGGACACCCTCGCCGACGCCGAAGAAGACCAGATCCGCCGCGTCCTCTCTGCCACCGGGGGCAACAAGAGCAAGGCCGCCCAACTCCTCGGAATCGAGCGTAAGACGCTCTACCGTAAGCTCGAACGCATGAAGCTGTAGGCTCTTATCGGCGTCCATCTGCGTTCATCGGCGGCTAGTGAATTCCGGTGGTGCTTTTCAGCCAGCGCGGTGCTTTGAGGCCGCCAGGCGTCCACGGTGTGGACACCTCGGCACACCCCAGCCGCTTGCATCCCTATTATTTGCATCCAGACCGCCCCTGGAACATCAATTGCTTACACTCCGCGCGAGGAGAGCACCGATGCCGATCGCTAAAATCACCGGGCCCGGGTTGGTCACCATCGCGTGCTCCGTCGGCATGCTCTGGACCTGCGTCATCGGCCAACAGATCGCGCAACGCAACGCCTCCACCGAGCGCGCCCGCGTCATTCGCGAAGTCCGGCAGCTCCAGCAACAGCGTACGGTACCGGTATCGATCCCCAATCCTCTGGTACGCCGTCGCCCGCATGTTACGGCAGGGTAACTGTTTCGCTGCGTTGTACAATTGCAGCGATGGCGAAATGCGTAGTCGTTCTTACTCTCCTGTTGTTCGCCGCCGGGTGTAGCAAATCCCCAGCCCAAAAAGTCGCCCAATTGACCGAGGAGTTCGTGTATACGAGCCTCTCCTTCTCGCCGTCCTCCGCGACCGCCGCCGGCTTACACGAGTTCAAAAAGCAGAAACTCGACGAGATGCTCGACGACTTCAGTCCCGCCAGCCTCGACCGCCAGCAAAAGACCTACGAGGAGTTCCAAAAGCGCCTCAAGGAAATCCCCGCCGAATCCCTGGCGCCCGAGGACCGTGCCGACTACACCGTCCTCGAGGATCAGACCGAAGCGGCTCTCCTCGACCTCACCGTGATCCATTCGGCCTTGCACAGTCCGACGATGTACGTCGAAACCCTGGGCAATGCCCTGTTCAGCCCCTACGTCCTCGAATACGCCCCCAAGCCGCAGCGCTACAAAGCCATCATCGCCCGCCTCGAGAAGATCCCGCTCTTCCTCGATCAGGCCGCGCTCAACCTCATTGCGTCGCCGCCGATCTGGACCGAAGTCGCCACCGACGAGAATCAGGGCAATATCGACCTCGTCGATAAGACCATCCGCACCGGCGTCCCCGACGACATGCGCGACGCCTACGCCCGTGCCGCGCGTCCCGCCCTGGAGGCGATGAACAAGTTCCAGGCGTTCCTGAAGAACAACCTCACCGCCCGCACCGGCTTCGACTGGCGTCTCGGCCAGGACCGCTACACCCGTAAGTTCCGCGTCTCTCTCGAAATCGGCGTCGAGCCCGACACCATCCTCGACCAGGCCGAGCGCCGCCTCGCCGAGGTCCGCGCACACATGCTCGAGCTCGCCCGCCCCATTCACGCCGGACTCTTCCCCGCCCACCACGATCATCCCGAGCTGTCCGGCGACGCTCAGGTGAACGCCATCGTCGGTGAAGTCCTCGGTAAGATCGCCGAGCGCCACTCGACCCGCGAGTCCTATATGGACGATGCCCGCAAAGACCTCGACGAGGCCCGCTCCTTCGTCCAGGAAAAGCATCTCCTCAAGCTCCCGGCGCGCTCCAACCTACAGGTCATCCCGACCCCCGAGTTCATGCGCGGCGTCTACTCCGTCGGCGGGTTCAACGCCGCTCCGGCTCTCGAGCCGCAGCTCGGCGCCTTCTACTGGGTCACCCCGATTCCCGCGGCCTGGCCCGCGGAACGCGTTGAATCCAAGCTCCGCGAGTACAACGTCTACAAGCTGAAACTCCTCACCATCCACGAGGCGATGCCCGGCCACTACGTTCAGATCGAGATGGCCAACAACGTCGAGCCGCTGGGCCGCCGCCTCCTCCGCTCCGTCTACGGCAACGGCGCCTACGTCGAAGGCTGGGCCCAGTACGCCACCCAGATGATGCTCGAGCAGGGTTTCGCCAACCACTCCGCCGAGATGGACCTCACCTTCGCCAAGGAAGAGCTTCGCGTCGTCGCCAACGCCATCCTCGACATCCGCCTCCAGATGCTCAATATGACCGACGAGGATGCGCTCGACCTGATGATGAAGCAGACCTTCCAGGAGAAGGAAGAGGCTACCGGCAAGCTGCAACGAGCCAAACTCACTTCCGCCCAGCTCCCCATGTACTTCGTCGGTTGGCGCGGCTGGAATCGCGTCCGCGACGAGCAGCAGAAGGCCAAGGGCAGCGCCTTTAACCTCGCGGCCTTCCACGACGCCGCGCTCGCCTCGGGCGCAGTCCCATTGCCCGTTTTAGGACGTTTGTTCAAGTAGGGGCAACCGTCCCGCCCAACCGACCGTCTATAATGACGTAACAGAATAGGGATGCAAGAGAGCGACAGCCCGGCCGTTGTACCGCAGCCCTTCCCTGCCGAGCCCGAAGCCCCGCGTCAACACGCGAGCCTCTGGGGCGCCATCTCCTGGTTCCGCGACCTCGTCTTCTCCGTCCTGATCGCCGTCGTCCTGATCGTCTTCATCTACCAGCCGGTCAAGGTCGAAGGCACCAGTATGATGCCCGCGCTCACCGATCAGGAACGCATCTTCATCAACAAGTTCACTTACCGCTTCGGTCTGGGTGACGTCGAGCGCGGCGACACGGTCGTCTTCTGGTATCCCCAGGACGTCTCGAAGTCCTACATCAAGCGAGTGATCGGAGTCCCCGGAGACCGCATCCGCATCGACGCCGGACAAGTCTACGTGAACGGCTCCGCGCTGGCGGAAGCGTACGTCCCCACCGACGAGAAAGACTACAGTTCCTGGCGCGACGGCCAGGAACAAGCGGTCCCCCAAGGCAAATACTTTGTCTTAGGAGACCACCGCAACCAGTCCAGCGACAGCCGCATGTGGGGCTACGTCCCCCGCGAAAACATCTACGGCAAAGCCGTCTTCGTCTACTGGCCCCTCAAAAGCATGGGCCGAGTCCGCTAACCAATCTGACCCGTCCTCCGTCGGTCTACGCAACTGCCGCTCGCCGGGGACTGACGACACTGTCCCAAGGCCCGCTTTTGGCCGCGTGGACAGCGCCGTCTGTCCTCGGCTTTGACTGCTCCTGCGCGGCCCCTCCGCTACCGCCGCAGAATCCACATCACCACCGAAAATATCGCGCTCAAAACCAGACACGTCACCAAAGGAAAGTAGAACGACCCACCCCGACCCTGCACGTAGATATCGCCCGGCAATCGCCCCAGCCGGAACGGTAGCCGGCCCGCGAAAGTCAGCAGGACCCCGGCCAGCACCATCACCACCCCAGCGACAATCAACATCCGCCCGACTGGCATCACCGAATCCACGCCATCCCGTCCGGACCCGTCCCCGTTTTGATCCGATCCACCAGTTCCAGCGTCTTCAAATCGATCACGCCGACGTTGTTGTCGCCCGTCGCCGCACAGTACGCCTTCGACGAATCCGGCGTCACGAGGATCCCCGCCAGCCCCGCCCCCACCTTGATCCGCTTCAGATCCCGGCGCGTGGCGTGGTCGATCACGACCAACTCGCCGGCGTCGAGATCGCTGATCAGGACCAGACGCCCATCGGGCGTGAACTTCAGACGGTTCGACCGCTTCGTCTGCACCTTAAACGTATTCACCACCTTCTTCGTCGCCACGTCGATGATCGAAACGCTGCCGTCGCGCGAGTTCGCAGCCCAAAGCTGCTTCCCGTCGGGCGATAGGTCGAAGCCTTCGGGCCCCTCGCCCACTGGCACGACCGTCTCCCGCCAATTCCCAACCCCCGCGCGCTCGATGATCGTCATGCTGTTCCCGCCGATATTCGCCGTGAAGATCTTGCTTTCGTCCGGCAGCGCCAGGACCATGTGCGTTCCGACCTGTCCGGTCCCCAGCAAAAAGTCGACCTTGTTCGTCGCGGGGTCGTAGCGGCCGATCGCCTGGTTCGCCTCCGCCGTGAAGTAGACCTTGTTACCCACCGTCCACAACCCGTGCGGGCGGCTCAGCGGCGTCAGATCGACGCGGTGCAGTTCCTTGCGCCCCGCGATGTCGATCACCGAGAGCGTGTTGCCACCTGCCGCCCCGCCGCCGTAGTTCGAGACGACCGCGATCTTGCCGTCGGCCGTGACCTCGACCTCGTGGGGCTGATCGCCCGTGCGCACCGTCCCCAACACCTTTTTCGACGCGGGATCGACGATGGCGAGCGTCCCCTCCTTGTTCAGGACGAGCAGCGTTTCGGCGGGCGCGAGCGTCGCGGCCACGATCAAAGCAATCAGCGCGAGTTTCATAGACGAGATGTTATCGTGGAACGCAATGACGCGGGAAAGCTCGGTGGCGGCGCCCGGACGGGTGAACCTCATCGGCGAGCACATCGACTATCACGGGCTCCCCGTCCTGCCCATCGCCCTCGACCGCCGCGTCCGCGTCACCTATCGGCCGCGCACCGATCGCCGCATCGCCGCCGTCTCCGCCCCCTACGGCCCCCGCGAGTTCGAATGGACCAACGATCTCGCTCCTGTCGCCCTTGGCGATTGGGAGAATTACCTCCGCGCCGCCGCCCGTGTCGCCGCGACTTTCCTCCCCGAATCGCGCACCGGCATCGACGCGGAGGTCGCCTCCGACCTCCCCGCGGCGGCGGGACTCTCCTCCTCCTCCGCGCTCCTCGTCGCCTTCACCCTGGGATTGCTCCGCGCTAACGGGTACAATCCGACATTCGAGGAGTTGATGGCGGTATTGCCGGATGGCGAACAATTTGTCGGGACCCGCGGCGGCGGCATGGACCACGCCGCGTCGCTCGGATCGCGCGCCGGACACGCCTCCCTAATCTCCTTCGACCCCGTCTCGATCCGCCACGTGCCGATCCCACCGACCTGGGCCTTCCTGGTCGTCGATAGCAAAATCCGCGCTGAGAAATCCGGCCGCGTCCGCGAGGAGTACAACGCGCGCCGCAATGCCACCATGACCGCCCGTCAGAAACTCGCCGACGGTCAGCCGCTGACGCCGCTCGAAGCCGAAGCCTACGGCCACGTCACCAGCGAGACCGAGCGCGTCACGCTCGCCGTCGAAGCCATGGACCGCGACCAGCCCGAACTCTTCGGCCGCCTCATGCTGCTCTCCCACGAGAGTCTTCGCGACCGTCTGCGAGTGAGCCGCCCCGAACTGAACCGGCTGGTCGATGCTGCCATGTCCGCCGGCGCTCTCGGCGCCCGGCTCACCGGCGCCGGCTTCGGCGGGTGCATCGTGGCGCTCACCCGACGCGCCGACCTCGAGATAGTCCGCCGCCGTCTCGCCGGCGCGTTTGAAGCAGTCGCCGGCAACGGCGCCCTCCTGGAGCCCTCAACCTAACATGCATCTGCACACGATCGATTGGATCATTGCCTTCGTCGCGGTCGCGATCTGCTTCGTCCCGGCGTTATTCTTCGGCAAACGCTCCGGCAAAAGCACCGCCGAGTTCTTCGCGTCCGGCCGCAACGTGCCCTGGTGGCTCGCCGGACTCTCCATGGTCGCCACCACCTTCTCCAGCGACACCCCCAATCTCGTCGCGAATTTCGTCCGCACCCAGGGCGTCGCCGGCAACTGGCAATGGTGGGCCTTCACCCTCACCGGCGTGGCGACCGTCTTCTTCTACGCGCGCTTGTGGCGCCGCTCGGGCGTCCTCACCGACCTCGAATTCTACGAGCTGCGCTACTCCGGCAACGCTGCCAGCGCCGTCCGCGGCTTCCGCGCCGTCTATCTCGGGCTCATCTTCAACTGCATGATCATGGCGACCGTCAACCTTGCCGCCTGCAAGATCGCCGCCATCCTGTTCGGCCTCGAGCGCTGGCAGACGCTGCTCGCGGTCGGCGTCCTGAACGTCGTGTTCGCGACCCACTCGGGACTCTGGGGCGTTCTGGTCATCGACATGATCCAGTTCTTCATCAAGATGTCCGCCGTCATCGCCGCCGCGTATTTTGCGGTCACGCTGCCGCAGGTCGGCGGCATGCACGGCCTGGTCACGAAACTCTCCGGAATGCGCGGCCCGGGAGGTGTCGACTACCTCGCCATGCTCCCCGATTTCCATAACAACTGGAACCTGGCGTTCGTCATCTTCATCATGCCCATCGCCGTGCAGTGGTGGGCCGTCTGGTATCCCGGCGCGGAGCCCGGCGGCGGCAGCTACATCGCCCAGCGCATGCTCGCCTCGAAATCGGAGAAGGACGCGCTCGGCAGCACGCTGTTCTTCAACGTCGCGCATTACGTCCTGCGGCCGTGGCCGTGGATTATCACCGGCCTCGCCTCCCTGATCATTTACCCGCAGCTCTCCGACATCCAGACAGCCTTCCCGCATCTCGACCCGAGACTGGTCGGCCACGACATCGCCTTCCCCGCCATGCTGCGCTTCCTGCCCGTCGGCTGGATGGGGCTCATGCTCGGCGGCCTCGTCGCCGCCAACTCGTCGACGATCCTGACCCACCTCAACTGGGGCGCATCCTACCTCATCCACGACTTCTATCGCCGCTTCATCAAACGGGACGCCACGGAAAAGCACTACGTCCAGGCCGGCCGCATCGCGACCGTGCTGTTGTTCGTGCTCTCCTCCTCCTTCGTGTTCGCGCTCGACACCGCGCAATCGAGCTTCAACCTGCTCCTCCAAATCGGCGCCGGGACCGGTCTGCTCTACCTCATGCGCTGGTTCTGGTGGCGCATCACCGCGTGGTGCGAGATCGTCGCCATGATCAGCTCGTTCCTCGTCTCCCTCGTGCTCTTCGTGCTCTCGAAGCGGGGCGTCGAGATCGGCACCGCGCAAGGACTCATCGTCACGATCGCGATCACGACGGTGTGCTGGGTGCTCACCGCGTTCCTCGGTCCGCAGACAGACCGCCCGGTCCTCGAGAACTTCTACCGCAAAGTCCATCCTTTCGGACCGGGCTGGAAGCCGATCCAGGCGACGGTCCAACTCACGCAACAGGAGCTCTCCGAAGCCGGCGCGGACAATCTGCCGCTCGCGCTGGTCGGCTGGATGAGCGGCTGCATCATGATCTGGTCCGCGCTGTTCACGGTCGGCAATTTTCTGTACGGGCGGCTCGACTACGGCTTCTCGCTGCTGGCTGTATTCGTTATCACAGCGATCGTCGTGATCCGCGTCGTACAACGTCTCTGGGGGTAGCGCTATGAGCGTCGAAGGATCTTCGCGCCGCGACCTGCTACGGTTCGCGACGGTGGCAGCCGCCGGGCTCGCCCAAGCACAGCAGCATCCGGCGAAGACTGTCGCCGGCATGACGTTCGTCCGCAAGGACTCGGTCCGGATTGGCGTCATCGGGACCGGCGGACGCGGCAACGACCTGATCGACAACTTCGGCGCCGTGCCGGGCGTCTCCTTCGCCGCGCTCTGCGACGTCGCGAAGGACAAAGTCCTGAAGGCGCAGGCGAAGATCGAGCGCACCGGGCGGCAGAAATACTCGCCCGCCCTCTACGACGCGAACGACCACGCGTTCGAGGATCTCGTGAAGCGCGAGGACATCGACCTCGTCCTCGTCGCCACACCGTGGACGTGGCACGTGCCAATGGCGATCGCCGCCATGAAACAGAACAAGCACGTGGCGGTCGAAGTTCCCGCCGCGCGAACCATCCAGGAGTGCTGGGATCTGGTGAACACGTCCGAGGCCACGCAGCGCCACTGCATGCTGCTCGAAAACTGCAACTACGGGTACAACGAGCTGCTGGTGCTGAACATGATCCGCGCCGGAATGTTCGGCGAGTTGACCCACGGCGCCGCCGCTTACAATCACGACCTCCGCGCGACGCTCTTCTCCAACCAGGGAGAGGGACTCTGGCGCCGCGCCGATCACGTCACTCGAAACGGCAACCTCTATCCGACGCACGGTCTCGGACCGGTCGCGAATTACATGGACAACAATCGCGGCGACCGGTTCGAATATCTCGTCTCGATGAGCTCGCGTCCGCTGTCGCTGGCGGCGTACCGCAAGGACCACGTCCCCGCCGGCGATCCGAAACAGAAAGAGATCTACAAGGAAGGCGACCTGAATATCAGCCTCATCCACACGGCCAAGGGGCGGGTGATCACCCTGGAGCACAACACGTCGTCGCCGCAACCGTACGACCGCATCAACCTGATCGCGGGCACGAAGGGAATCTTCCGCGACTATCCGCCGCGCATCTACTTCGACGGCGCCGCCAAGGAGGAGTTCGGCACGCTCGACCCATACAAGCCGCGTTTCGAACACCAGTGGTGGAAAGAGACCGGCGAGCTCGCGCGCAAACTCGGCGGCCACGGCGGCATGGATTTCGTCATGGCGTACCGGCTGATCCAGTGCGTTCGCGAAGGGACCGCTCCCGATATGGACGTGTACGATGCCGCCGCGTTGAGCGCGCCCGGTCCGCTGAGCGAGCAATCGGTGGCCCACGGCAGCGCGCCCGTGCCGTTCCCGGATTTCACGCGCGGGCGTTGGCAAAGGCGCGCATAAGCACCATTAAAAGTTTCGATTGGACCCACCCTGCGGGGCTCGTTACGATTGGAGTCAAGCCTCGCCTATGAGCACAACTGTCATGACTCCCGAATCGTCGGTCTCGATCCTACACCGCGTGAGCAGCATCGTCAGCTCGGATCTTTCGCTCGAAGAAATGCTGGGCGAGATTGTCGGCCTTACGGTGCAAGTCACCGGCTGCGACGCCTGCCTGGTCTACCTGATCGACCACGAAGCCAACGAGATGGTCCTGCGCGCGTCGCAGGTGCCGCACGCCGCCGATATCGGCGAGCTGCGAATCAAGATGGGCGAAGGCGTCACGGGCTGGGTCGCCGAGCACCGCTCGGTCGTCGCGCTGCCCGCGAATGCCGCGTCCGATCCGCGCTTCAAACGCTTCCTCGACCTCGTCGAAGACACCTACGAGGCGTTTCTATCGGTCCCGATCGTGACCGGCGGAGAGTCGATCGGCGTCATCAACGTCCACCATCGCGAGGCGCATGAGCACAGCCAGGAAGAGATCGCCCTCCTGATCTTCGTCGGCGAACAGATGGGCGGGGTCGTCTCGAAGGCTCGCCTGCTCGAAGAGGCGGCCTCCATCAAGCGGCAGCTCGAAGACCGCAAAGTAATCGAGCGCGCCAAAGGAATCCTCCAGAAGAAGTACAGCACCACGGAAGAAGACGCCTACTTCCGCCTCCGCAATCAGAGCCGCCGCCTACGCCGCTCCATGCGGGAATTGGCCGAAGCAGTCATCCTCGCCGAAGACATCCAGGCGTAACGTCAGTACACTCGGCATGTACATCCGGGTGTACACTTCAAGTGTGAAGGATCTGAGCATCACCGAGTTCCGCCGGCAGTGCCTATCGCTTTTGGAGAACTTGCCCGAGGAAGGGATTGTAGTGACCAAGCGTGGGCGCCCGGTGGCCCGCATTTCCCCAGTTCGGGCATCCCGCCGCGCCGAGCGGGTGACGCTGCCGCTCCTGAAGAGCAAGGGTCGACCGGGGCCCCGCTGTCCGAACACGGAGACGCCGTACGACCTCGTACTTGGTTGACATCAACGTGTGGCTGTCCCTGACATGGGACGGGCACCCCCAACACGTTGCCGCCAACCGTTGGTTCAACTCTCTGGAAGACGCGCAACTGCTCTTCTGCCGCTTCACGATGCTCGGCCTCTTGCGGGTGCTCACCAATCGTCAGGTGATGGGAGCCAGCACGTCGAGTGTGGCGGAAGCTCTACAGGTCTACGACCGGTGGCTGGTGGACCCGCGCGTGGAGGTCTCACCCGAACCGCACGGCACGGAGGAGCAGTTCCGGGCAGCGCTCATATTGCATGCGTCAGAACCGGCAACTAAAGCCATTGCGGACTGCTACCTTGCTGGTTTTGCAGAAGCGGCAGGCGCGCGACTGGTCACATTCGACCGTGCTTTGGCCCGCATGATTCGGCCCCCGTGCGCGGCCGCCGTTCTCCTGAAGCCGTCACACGCGCCCACCCGCCCGTAAAACGCGGAGCCCGAATTTACGCCGCCACCGCGGCCGGCGCCGGAGCCCGCCGCAGCACCGAGTCGACGATCCATCGGACCTGCGTCGCTTCGAATGGAGCGCCGCAGTAGTCCGCCGCGCCCAACTCCAAAGCATCCAGCCACCGCATATTTTCCGGCAGCCGATTCACCAGCACGACCGGCGCGTCCGGACGCCGAGCCACTAAACGCCGCACCGTCTCGCGATAGTCCGGGGCGTCGCCGCCCGCGAAAATCACGTCTGCGTTACGATTCCGCACCGCCGCTTCGAGAGAACCGGCCGTGTCGACGTCATGCCCGATTTTCCGGAGAACCCGCGCCAGATCGTTCGTCATATCGTGCTCCAGTCCGAGCAACAGAATGTTTGCCATACACTTCCTTTCGATTCTGTTTGAATTTCTTCTCGGCTGAGAGAAATGGGGGAGGTCCACCAACAATGTGGTCATTCTCAGTCTAGCCCCATCAGGGATCTCTTGTACACGCCTCATCGGCGGCATAGAAACTTTCGATTGGATCGGATGGCGTCGCGCCCGTTACCCTGAAAGTGTCGTACAGGGTCCCTCGTTCGACGGCCCTCCTTGATCCTCTCCCCTGCCGGATTACGCTCAAAAACCCTTCATCGGAGGATTTGTGAATAAACTTTACGGATTTGTGTCCCTATTCTTCTGCGCGCTCGCGGCCGGAGCGCAGGACCCCCAGATGACCAACGTAACAGGACAGTTACACGGCGGCGACCCGATTATGCGCGGCTATCTCGTCGAGTTGGAAGGCCTCGGACCGCATAGTGCCATGTCCCCGCAGGCCGAAGTGCGCGCCGACGGCGAGTTCTCGATTCGCAACGTCCCGTACGGCGAATATCTCTTAAAGGTCATCACCTATCGAGGGGATTCAATCGCCGAGAAATTCGTCACCGTTCAGGAGCACGGCAGCACCTCGATCGACGTCCGCATTCCCCCGCCTCCGCCGCTCCCGACCGGCGGCACGGTCTCGATGCGGCAGTTGCAGCACCCGCCCGCGCGCAAGGCGATCCAGGCAGCCGAGAACGCCCAGCGGCTCGCCGAATCGGGCCGCACCGAGAAGGCCGCCGGAGAACTCGAAAAGGCCGTCCGCATTTCGCCCGATTATGCCGCTGCCCACACCAATCTCGGCGTCCAGTACCTACGCCTCCATCGCTACGAAGAGGCCCGCGTCGAGATCCAGCAGGCGCTCGACATCGGCGGTCCCAATGCGGTCGACCTCGGCAATCTCGCCTTCGCCTACGCCGGTCTTCAGCGCTTCGACGACGCCATCGCCGCCGCGCGCCGGGCCCTTCAGGTCGACCGCCACTGCGCCGCCGCCCACTACCTCCTCGGCTCGTTCCTCGTCCGCAACCCCCAGACACGAGGCGAAGGCGTTGCCCATCTCGAGGAGGCGGCGGACACCATGCCCGCAGCCCGCCAGGAACTGGAGCGGTGGAAGAGGTAACCGAGTCGATATACTGTCCCCATGCGGTGCTGTCTGCTTACGCTTCTCCTTCCGGTCCTCGCCTGCGCAGCCGACTGGAATCCCCGCGCCGCAGCCGACTATCTCGACGCGCGCCAGAAGGAGTGGTTCGCCTGGGCCCCCGCCAACGCCAACGCTAAGCCCTGCGTCTCCTGTCACGGCGGCCTCACCTACCTCCTCGCGCGGCCGGCGCTCCGTCGCGTCCTCCACGAGTCCGAACCCACGCCGTACGAGACTGGCCTCCTGGCCAGTCTCCGCGACCGCGTCGCCAAACCCACGCCCAAGGACCTCTACCCGACCGGCGACGACGCCCATCGCATCCAGGGCAGCGGCGTCGAATCGATCCTCGCCGCCTTCTTCATCCGCACCCCCGACGCCCTCTCGCGCATGTGGTCGCTCCAGACTCCCGAAGGCGGCTTCCCCTGGTTCAGTCTCGACCTCGAACCGTGGGAGCAGTCCGCCTCCGCCTACTTCGGCGCGTCCCTGGCCGCCCTGGCCGCCCGCGACTCCAAGACCGCCGAAGCCGCTCGCCTGCGCGACTACCTAGCCTTCAACTTCGAGTTCCAGCCGCTGCATCACCGCCTCATGGCCCTCTGGTCCGGTGCGATCCCGTATGCCGCCCGCCAGGCTGCACTCGACGACCTCTGGCGCCATCAGACCCCGGAAGGCGCCTGGACTCTCGACGCGCTAGGGCCGTGGAAGCACCAGCCCGATGCCCCGCCGGATAAAGGCCCGAACGCCTTCGCGACCGCCTTCGCCGCCGTCTCTGCTCAAAAGGCCGGCGTGAAACCCGACGATCCCCGCCTCCAACGCGCCCTCACCTGGCTCCGCGCCCATCAGGACGCCAAAGGCTATTGGGACGCCGTCTCGATGAACAAGCGCCGCCCGCCCGAATCGATTCCCGCCGGCTTCATGCGCGACGCCGCCACCGCCTGGGCCGCCCTCGCACTTTCCGGCGTCGAATAATTCGTTCGGAGACGCCGCCGTGGTTTGTACCATATCCTCGGTCAACGTAAGGCATCTCCGTAGGACTGTTTACTACCTGAGCCGAAAGTTTTAAGCGTAGAATCTATGAACCGATGAAAACTGCGGTCAGTTCCTTATTCCTGTTTCTGGCGGCCACTGTCGGCGCCTCCGCGCAGGGGTTTCCCACGCAAACGATCAGAGGATTTTGCCGGCAGAGCGGATCGCTGAACATAGTGCCGTTCGCGCTCAATACCCAAACCGGCTCGATGACCACCTACCCGTCGTACACCTTGGGACCCGACCACGCGGGCCACTATAGCGCCAGCGGGGACGAGTTCAGTCCCACGACGGTCGTAACCGGCATCCAACCCACGGGGACGGGCGCAACACCGGAGAGGCTCGTGACGCTCGACATGAACACGGGCACGATCACGCAAGCCGCGTCAGGGCTTTCGAACGCCGCGTTCGCGGGAAACAGCATCGCCGCCGTGCCGCTATCGAGTCCTTTTCAGATGTTGGTGGCGCAGGCCGCCCCGGGAACCGCAACGTCACCATCCACGAATATCTACCGGATCGGTGTTGCGAGCGGCGCCATCGATCTGACGATGAACCTCCCGTACTCCGCCACAACCAGTTGGCGCGGGTCGGTGGCCAAAGCGGTTTCCGACATCGTCAACGTCGACCCCACCGTCACAGTTCTCCTTCAGCCATGCGTCTCGGGTGTCCCCCAGCAGTTCCGGCGTATCGATCTGACCGGCCAGACGTCGGTCGCAGTCAGTATCGACCCCTCGCCCGGACCGGCCAATACCTGCCTGGACGCGCCGCAGTTGGTGGGCGGCGTCTTCTTCGCGCTCGCCAACACCGCCGGCGCCTACACAATGGTCGACATCGATCTGTTCGGTGGGAACATCAATTACCGGGAACCAGGGCCTTCGGGATGGCGGCGCGCTCCGACTTCTCCGTACACCTATTCTGCGACCACGCAGCAGATCTATGCCCTGAACGACACGCAGACCACTCTGGCGCGATTCGACACGACCGGCGGCGACGTTACCGCTCAGGCCACGGCGATCACGGTCGCGGCGCCATGCGTCAAGGGATCGATCGTCAGTTTCGCCACCATCCAATAGGACTCCCCATTATGGAAACGGCACTCCGGTTCACGGGACAGCGGGCGGCGCGCATAACGCCCATCTTCGTACTCTGCCTGATGGCAGCACCCTCTTTGCGAGCCTCTTACGTCATTCCCGGCTTATTCGCGAGCGTGAACAACGAAGTGGTCGAGATTGCGCCGGGCGGCGGCCAAACCACGGCGGTCACCGGATATGCGCTGGCTGGACTGGCGTTCGACGCCTTCGGCAATCTGTATGCGGCCGAGCCCTCGTCCGGGAACGTCTACGAATTCACCCCGGGCGGCGCAACATCCACGTTTGCCAGCGGCCTTTCGAGCCCTTATGGGGTGGCGGTCGACGCCGGCGGCAACGTCTGGGTGTCCGAGCAGGGCACCAACGAAGTCATCGAGATTGCGCCGGGCGGCGGCCAGACCGTTTATTTTTCGGGCGCTGCTCCCGGATTCATGACCTTCGACGGCGCCGGGGATCTGTTCGTCTCCGACACGTTCACCAATGACATTCTGGAGATCGACAGTCTCGGCAACGAGAGCTTTTTCACCTTCGGCATTCTGAGCCCGGCGGGCCTGGCGGTGGACCAGGCGGGCTTCCTCTACGCTGCGTCGGGCGACGGCAACATCTACAAGTACGACAGCGGCGGCAATCCAACCCTCTTTGCCGGCGGCCTCACCAGCCCGGCGGGTCTGGCGTTCGATGGAAGCGGCACACTGTACGCGGCAGACTCATCCGCCGGCGCCATTTACGCGTTCACCCCGGCGGGAGCGCAAAGCACGTTCGCGTCGGGCCTGGACACGCCATTAGGCGTGGTTGTCGCAACGCCGGAGCCCGGAGGTTTCTGGATGGCGGGATTCGGGATTGCGGCACTGGGCTGGTGGAATTCCAGGAAGCGGCGTCGCCGCGGGTGAGCGCGGGCGCTCCCTCCGCCGGCGGCTTCATGCGCGACGCCGCCACCGCCTGGGCCGCACTCGCCCCCGCCGGTGTCGAATAGACAATGTCCGGTCTCCGTCACGCGCTCCGCTCCCTGCGGCGAACGCCCGCCGTTACTGCTCTCGCGATCCTCTCGCTCGCCCTTTCGATCGGCGCGACCGCGGCGGTCTTCGGCGTCCTGAATGCCCTCCTCTTCCGGACCGTCGCCGCACCGCGTCCTCACGAGCTCGTCGCCATCTCCGCCGAAGCTCCCGACTACGCCGACACACGCCTCCCCCTCGACGCGCTCCGCTACTTCGCCGCCGATTCCACCGTCTTCTCGAACATCCTCGGCTGGCAGGGCGACTACCCGCTGATGACCATCGAGGCCAACGGAGTGCGCTACGCCTCGGCCGTCGCCCAGGTGACTGGCGACTACTTCGAAACTCTCGAAATCCGCCCCGCGCTCGGCCGTTTCTTCACCGCCGCCGACCGCGAACCCGTCGCGGTCATCGACTACCGTTGCTGGCAGCGCCGCTTCTCCGGCGCCGCCGACGTCCTCGGCCGCGCCATCCAGGTCGATGGCCGTACGTATTCTATAATCGGTGTCTCACCGAAAAACTTTACAGGACTGGAGGTCGAGGTCGCCCCCGAGGTCACGATCGCTCTTCCTTCCGGCGCCGCCAGCCGGATGGCTCTCGTCGCCCGACTCCGCCCGGGCGTCACCGTCGACACCGCACGCGCGCGCGCCGAAGCTCTCTGGCACGCGATTCCGGCCGCCGACCCGGCCCGCCGCATCCGCGTCCAGCCGTTCGCCACCGGCTTCTCCTTCCTTCGCGACCGCCAGGGCCCCGCCCTTCGCCTCCTTCTCGCGCTCGCCGCCGCCGTCCTCCTGATCGCGTGTCTCAACCTCGCGAACCTGATGCTCGCCCGCTCCGCCGCGCGCCGTCACGAGCTCGGCATCCGCATCGCCCTCGGAGCCAGCCGCGCCCGCCTCATCCGGCCCGTCCTCGTCGAGAGCCTGCTCCTCTCCGCCGCCGGCGGAGCTCTCGGCCTCGTCTTCGCCGCGCGCGCCGCGCAGTGGCTCACCAACCTCCTGTGGACCGGCGTCATCACGACCGCACTCGACCCCACACCCGACCTCCGCGTCGCCGTCTTCACTGCCGCGCTCTCCCTCGCAGCCGGTGTGGTCTTCGGGCTCGCCCCCGCCCGCGGACTCTATCGCATTGGCGCGCGTCCCATCGCACGTCCCCACAGGCCCCTCGATGGTCTCCTTGTCACCGCCCAAGTCGCTCTTTCGCTGGTCCTCGTCGCCGGCGCCCTGCTGCTCGTTCGCACCCTCCACGATCTGCGCACCACCGACCCCGGCTTCCGCCGCGACCACCTCATCATGGTTCGCCTCTTCCCTCGCCAACGCGATCCCATCCCCAACCGCGCCGTCTATTACCGCGAACTCGCCGAGGCCGTCGGCCGCCTCCCCGGCGTCGATGCCATCAGCTACTCGGGCGCCGGACCAGTCGCTCCCGGCGAAATGCTGCGCTCCGTCGGCGGTGCCCCGGCCGTCGTCGACTTCACCAGCCCCGGCTTCTTCCAGAAAATCGGCATGCGCCTCCTCGCCGGCCGCGAGTTCTCCTGGACCGACGACGAGTCCTCGCCCCCAATCGCCATCGTCAGCGACAAACTCGCACAACGCCTGTTCGGATCCTCCGAAGCCACCATCGGCCGCTCCACATCGTACGAGGGAAAGCCCGTCGCCATCGTCGGAGTCGTCAGCAGCGCGAGCCTGTGGAGTCCTCGCACGCACGACCCGCTGGCCCTCTACTTCCCGCTCCTCCAGGACCCGAAGGCGAACGGCTTCTGGCTCAATATCCGCACCGCCGGCGATCCCGCCCTGCTGGCCGACCCCGTCCGCCGCACCCTCGACGCCGCTGGACGCCACATTGCCCTATCGGCCCAGACACTCGACGCGCGCCTCGACATGATCCTGGCGAGAGAACGTATGACCACCGCGCTCGCGACCTTCCTGGGCGCGCTCGCCGTCCTCCTGGCAGCCGTCGGTATTTACGGAGTCACCTGGAACGCGGTAGCGCGGCGGACTCCCGAACTGGGAGTCCGCATGGCCCTCGGAGCGCCGCCCCAAGGAATCGCCGGTCTCGTCGTAGCGGGCGTCCTCCGGCAAGTCGGCATAGGAGCAGCCGCAGGCATCCCGCTGTCCCTTTGGTCCGCGAAATGGATCTCCAGCCTCATGGCCGGAGTCGACTCGGAACAGCCCGCGATCCTGGCCGCAGCCATCGGAGTGCTGGCGATCGCCGCCCTGGTCGCGGCCGCCCGTCCCGCCGTCCGGGCCGCGAAACTCGACCCCCTGCGAGCCATCCGAGGCGAGTGACGACGAATTCCGGACTATCCGCCCTTTATCGTCAATTACTTACCAACCCACCCAGCGCCAGCCGACTTCTCATGTGTTACGTTCTCATTCGTGTCCATTCGTGTGCATTCGTGGCCCAAATTGGCTTCGTTTCGTCATTCTGTTTTTCTGGAAAGTTTTCCCCGCTCCCATGCGTCTAACGGGAGTATGGCGCTCCTGATTCCCCCCACTTGTAGGGGTGTAGAGGATTCCCACAAAAGAGTCAAAAATGTCCGAAACTCCTGGAATCCGTTCAGGCTATACTGGGACTTAAGAGGGTTGGCATGAAAAAATACGGCAAATTCGCCGCTCTGATCGTCGTGGTTATCGGCACTCTCGTCTGGCTCGCCACGGCCGGCATGAACGAGACGAAAACCTACTACAAGACCATCACCGAGCTCGCGCAGATGAAGGACGAGGCTTACAACAAGCGCCTGCGCGTCGCCGGCGACGTCGAGTCCGGCTCCATCCAGCGCGTCGGCAATGAGGTCCGGTTCGTCCTCACCCAGGACGCCAACACCCACCTGAAGGTCGCCTACGCCGGCAGCGATCCTCTCCCCGACACCTTCAAGGACGGGGCACAGGCCCTCGCCGACGGCAAGCTCGCGCAGGACGGCGTCTTCCACGCCAACAAGATTCAGGCCAAGTGCGCTTCGAAATACGAAGCCAAACCGGGACAGTTCAACAAGCCCGGTGAAGCCGCGCCCAACATCAACAGCGGCGTCAAACGCACGTAGTTCAACGAGGGGATTATGGAAAATCTGGGCTCGCTGGCCATCCTACTGGCCTTGTGTGTCTCTTTCTACGCCGTGATGGCCAGTGTCGTCGGCCGGCTGCGGAACAAGCCTTTTCTACTGGTTAGCGGCCAACGCGCCGTCTATTCGGTGTGGGCGCTCATGACGCTCGCCTCCGGCATCCTGGTCTACTCCCTGATGACCGGCGACTTCCGTTTCGCCTACGTCGCCGCCCATTCCAACCGGACCATGCCGATCCTGTACAAGTTCGCGGCGTGGTGGGGCGGCCAGGAAGGCTCGCTCCTCTTCTGGAGCTGGCTGCTCTCGACCTACGCGATGGTCGTCACCGTCACCAACCGCCGCCGTCACCGCGACATCATGCCGTGGGTGCTCGGCGTAATCGGCGCCGTCCAGACCTTCTTCCTGGTCCTCAACAACTTCATCGCCAACCCGTTCCAGATGCTCGCGACCGATAAGCTGATCGTCGCGGTTCCGGACGGCAACGGCCTCAGCCCGCTCCTCCAATACCCCGCGATGGCGATCCACCCGCCGATGCTCTACCTCGGCTACGTCGGCTTCACCATCCCGTTCGCCTTCGCCATCGGCTCGCTGATCACCCGCCAGCCCGGCGAAGCCTGGATCCACACGACCCGCCGCTGGACCCTCGTCACCTGGCTCTTCCAGAGCACCGGCATCATGCTCGGCGCCGCCTGGGCCTACCACGTCCTCGGTTGGGGCGGCTACTGGGGTTGGGACCCGGTCGAGAACGCCTCCCTGCTCCCCTGGCTCTCCGGCACCGCCTTCCTGCACTCCGTCATGATGCAGGAGAAGAAGGGCATGATGAAGGTCTGGAACATCGTCCTCGTCTCCGCGACCTTCTTCCTCTGTATCCTCGGCACCTTCCTCACACGTTCCGGAGTCGTTCAATCGGTACACGCCTTCGCCCGCTCCGAAATCGGCAAGTACTTCGTCACTTTCCTCGCCGTCGGCATCGCCGCGACCATCTTCCTGATCCTCGACCGTCTCGACTACCTCAAGTCCGAGTCCGAGCTCGAATCCGTCGTCTCGCGCGAGTCAAGCTTCCTGTTCAATAACCTGATTCTCCTCGCGAGCTGCTTCGCGGTCCTCTGGGGCACCCTGTTCCCGGTCATCTCCGAGTGGGTCTCCGGCGATAAGATCTCCCTCGACGCCGACTGGTACAACCGCCTGATGGTCCCGATCGGCCTCTTCCTGCTGCTGCTCACCGGCGTCGGACCGCTCTTCGCCTGGCGGCGCACCTCGGTCGATAGCCTCCGCCGCAACTTCCAGTGGCCCGGGATCGCCGCCCTGGTCTTCGTCGGCATCCTGATCGCCGCCGGCATCCGCCACTTCTACGCCCTGATCTCGTTCGGCTTCTGCCTCTTCGTCGCACTCACCGTGATCATCGAGTTCTACAAAGGCGGCAAGTCCATCGGCGCCAAGAACGACATGAACCTGCTGCGCGGGATGATCGAGCTGACCCACCGCAACACCCGCCGCTACGGCGGCTACCTGGTCCACATGGGCATCGTCCTCATGTTCATCGGCTTCACCGGACACGCCTTCAACCAGAACGAAGTGAAGGAGCTGAACCCCGGCGACACCATGCAAATCGGCGCCTACTCGCTCCGCATGATCGACCTACAGCAGGGCCAGACCGAGAACTACCAGTGGCATCGCGCCACCATGCAAGTCTCGAAGGGCGGCAGCGTGCTCGGCACGCTCGAGCCCGAGAAGCGCTTCTATACCGCGAGCCGGCAGGGCACCTCCGAAGTCGGCATCCGCCAGCGTCCCAACGAAGACCTCTACCTGAACTTCGGCGGCATGTCCGACGACAATCAGCGCGCTGTCATTCAGGCCTACATCTTCCCCCTCGTCTCCTGGATTTGGATCGGCGGCCTCGTGCTGATCGGCGGCACGCTCATCTGCCTGATCCCGAGCAAAGTCAAAATGCAATATGCCCGCACGCAGGTCGTGGGCTACACGAAAAAACATGTCCCGGTTGAAAAGTAGTCTCTTCGCGTTAGCCCTGGCAGTGGCGGCGTTCGCGCAAACCGCGGCCGAAAAGCCGAGCGTCGACGTCCGCCGCGTCGGCCAGCGCCTCGCCTGCCAGTGCGGGTGCAAGGACTCCGTGGCCACCTGTTCCATGCTCGAGTGCCACTTCTCCAAGCCCGCCAAGGAGCGCATCGCGCAACTGCAGGCCCTCGGCTTCACGGACGACCAGATCATCAAGAAGTTCATCGACGAGAGCGGCCCGGATGTCTACCTCGCGCCTCCGAAGGCGTATGGCTGGATCGTCCCGTACGCCACGTTGGGACTCGGAGTCGTCGTGATCTTCCTGTTCGTGCGCCGCTATTACAAGCCGAAGCCGAAAGGCATGACGGATTTGGGCGAGTTGGAAATCGACGACCCCGCGCTCGCCAAGTATAAGGACCAGATCGAGAAGGACCTGGCGAACCTCGAATGATCATTGCCGTAACCTGCCTCGTCGCGATCGTTGTTATCGCGTTCATCCTAACCGTGAGGCCGAAAGATCTCCCTGCACCGGAGCCCGTATCCCCGTTCGCCCATCTCGACGAGCGCAAGGCCGCCATCTACGAGAATCTCCGCGACCTCCAGTTCGAATACCGCGTCGGCAAACTCTCCGACGACGACTACCAGGCCACCAAAAAGGACCTCCAGAAAGAACTAGCCGGAGTGATGGCCGAGATCGACCGCCTCAGAGGAGTCCTGGTCCCGGAGCCCGCCGCAAAGCCGCAACCGAAGCCCGCCAAACCGGCAGGCCTGGTCTGCGAAGCCTGCGGAGCCAAGTTCGACAAAGAACTGAAATTCTGCGGAGAATGCGGGAAACCGATGCAGGTGGCCAGATGAAACCCGAAACGCATTTTCTCTCGCAAAGACGCAAAGACGCCAAGAAAACCAACACAAAAGCGGTTTTGTTTTTGAAGTTCCTTTGCGCCTTTGCGCCTTTGCGAGAGATAGTTTTTTTCGCCGCCCTCACCGCGACTGCCCATGCAGCCGTGACAGGCGTCGTCATCAATCGCTCCACCGGTAAGCCCCAGGCTGGCGCGACGGTTGCCCTCAATCGTCTCGGCGCGCAGACCGGGATCGAGCTCATCGACCAGGCCAAGTCCGACGCTCAGGGACGCTTCACGATCAATCAGCCTGTCCAGGGACCGCACGTGATCCGCACCGCCTACGCGGGCGTGACGTACAACCACATGCTCCCCCCGGGCTCCCCGACCGAGAACCTCACGCTCGACGTCTACAACTCCACGCTCAAGCAGCCCGCCGAAGCCAAGGTCACCAAGCACATGATCCTGTTCGAACCGGCCGCCGGGCAGATGACCGTCAACGAGACCTACCTGGTCTCCAACACCGGCAACGTCGCGTGGAACGACCCCGACGCCGGCACGGTCCACTTCTTCCTCCCCGCCGGAGCCAAGGGAGACGCGAAGGTGCAGGCCACCGCCCCCGGTAGCGTGCCGATCGGCGCAGGCGTCCTCAAAACCTCGAAGCCCGACACGTTCTCCATCGACTTCCCGATCAAGCCCGGCGACACCCGCATCGACGTCACCTACACCACGACGTACACCGCCGGGGAAGTCTATGCCGGCAAGATCTACTCGAAGGACGAGAACACGTACCTGATTGCGCCCAACGGCATCACGCTCGCCGGCGAGGGGCTCAACGACCTCGGCGCCGAACCGCGCACCCAGGCCCACATCTTCGGCCTCCAGGGCGCCAGCTACAACATCAAGCTCACCGGCGAAGAGGCCGCTCCGCCCGCTGCCGCCGGCGCGCCCGCGGAAGGCGGCGACGCCGCTGCGTCCGACGGCGGACCGCAGATCGAACAAATCATGCCGCGCGTCAATGGCAAAGCCATCCCGATCCTCGGCATCGCGCTCGGAATTCTGGCCCTCGGCTTCGTGATCCTCTACCGCCACGGCGCTCCGAAGGAATCGAAGTAATGGCGGCGGTCGCAGTCGACGGTCTTTGGCGCTTCTACGGCGACTACGCCGCCCTCCGCGACATCCGCCTGGAGGCCGGCGAAGGCGCCTGCCTCGCGTTGATCGGCCGCAACGGCGCCGGCAAAACGACCCTCCTCCGCACCATCGCCGGCTTCGCCCGTCCCGGCAAGGGCGAAGTTCGGATCTTTGGAAAGCCGCCGCGCGACGCGCAGACGCGCTTCCGCATGGGCTTCATCGGGCACGGCATCTCCGTCTACGACGAGCTCTCCGCTCTCGAAAACCTGATGCTCTACGGCAAGCTCTACGACCTGCCCGACCCCAAGCGCTCCGCCATGGAGTGGCTCGAGCGCACCGGCCTCGAGCGCGTCAAGGACGGTCTGGTCCGCGAGTTTTCCCGAGGCATGCGGCAACGGCTGGCCGTCGCCCGCGCTTTCCTCCACAATCCGTCCGTGCTCCTCCTCGACGAGCCCTTCACCGCGCTCGACGACAAAGCGATCGCCGTCTTGCAGAGCCTGCTTCGCGACGGTCTCGCGTCCGGTAAAACGATTATCATGTCCACTCACCAGTTGCGGGAAGCCCTCGAGCTTGCCTCGCACGTCGCGCTGTTAGTCCGCGGTAAAGTGGCGTTTCACGGCCCTCGCACGCCGGAAATGGTCAACGACCCCGGCTGGGTCTACGCGCGATACGGTGAGGGTTGATGCGGCTCGTCAGACAAGTTCTCACCATCGCCGCCAAGGATCTCCGCGCCGAGCTTCGCACCAAAGAGGCCATCAACGCCTCGCTCGCGTTTGCGCTCGTCATCCTGCTGATGTTCAGCTTCGCCTTCGACCCCGAGGCCGACACCACACGCGAAATCTCCGGCGGCCTGCTCTGGATCGTCTTCGCCTTCGCCGGCACCCTGATCCTGAATCGCAGCTTCGCCCGCGAGATCCCCAACGACTGCCTCGACGCCCTCATCTCCGCGCCGATCCCCGGCGCCGCTCTCTTTTTAGGCAAAGCAATTGCGAATTTTCTGATGGTCCTCGCCGTCGAATTGGTGTCGCTGCCGATCTTCGGAATCTTCTACAACGTGCATTGGGCGCAGCAGCCGGCCCAGTTGTTCGGCGTGCTCGTGCTGGCGACCTGGGGCCTCACCGTCATCGGGACCATCTTCAGCGCGCTCACCGTCAATATCCGCCTGCGCGAGGTCATGCTGCCGATGCTGACCTATCCGATCCTCGTCCCGGCGCTGATGGGCGCGATGCGGCTCACCGCCGTCCTCGTCCTCGGCAAGCCGATCGCGGGCGACGATCTGTCCTGGCTCAAAATGCTAATCGGCTTCGACGTGATGTACACTGCGGCATCGCTGGTATTAATAGAGACTGTGCTGGTTTCGTAGGAGGGACTCTATGCGCGACAAAATCGTTTACGTCCTCGGCTGCATCGCTCTCGCCATCCTGGCGTGGAACACGTATACCATCGCGTTCCTGCCCGAGGAGACGCGGCAAGGCGTCGTGTTCAAGATCATCTTCTATCACGTGCCCGTCGCCCTCACGGCGATGTGTTGCTCGATGGTGGCATTGGTCGCGAGTGTCCTCTTCCTCATCACGAAGAGGTTCATCTTCGACGCGCTCGCCGTGGCCGTGACCGAAGTCGGCTTGGCGTTCCTCGCCGCCAATCTCGTGACCGGCTCCATCTGGGGCCGTCAGATCTGGGGCATCTGGTGGACTTGGGACGCGCGACTCACCTCCGCGCTCGTCTGCTGGCTGCTTTACGCCGGCTACCTCATGCTCCGTAAGGCGATCGAAGAGCCGACCCAGCGCGCGACCTTTGCCGCCGTGTTCTCGATCTTCGCCTTCATGGACGTGCCGATCGTGATCTTCTCGATCAAGTGGTGGCGCACTCAGCACCCCGCGCCCGTCTTCTGGTCCGGCGGCAGTTTCCCGCCCGATTGGACCCGCCACTTCCTGTGGAACATGCTCGCCATGGTGCTGCTCGGCGTCGTCATGACCACGGTGCGCTTCGGCCAGGAACAGGTCCAGCGCGAAATCGATTCCCTGCGCCGCGAGGCGCACGCCCTCTAAGGAGATTCCGATGCTCTTGCTGCTCGCCCAAATTACGACCGACGACCTGCAGCGCGAGGCCCTGCGCCTGCAGCACGACTATCAGTTCCTGACCTACGGCCTCGTCGCCGCCTGGGTCATTCTGGCCGCTTACGTCATGATGATGGTCGGCCGCGAGAAGAAGCTGAAGAAGGAAATCGCCAACCTCCGCGCCATGCTCGAAGACCGCCGATAAACTGCCGAGGGCGCCAGGGACAGACGAGACTGTCCCAAGCCGGTTTATGGCGCGTGGACAGTCCGGTCTGTCCCGGACAACCGCTCATGTGAGCGGTCCCCCGAAAAACCAGCCCTTCAGAATCAGCAACCTGCAGACATCACGACCGCTCACGGTGAGCGGCTTTCGCCCTTACGCCGTTTCCCAACCATCTGCAACCTACGCGCGTCTAACCCGCGTGAACCTGCTGCAAGACCTGCGCTACGGCGCCCGCCAACTCCGCACTAATCCCGGATTCACCGCCGTGGCGGTCCTCTCTCTTGCCCTCGGGATCGGCGCCAATAGCGCCATCTTTCAACTCATCGACGCGGTCCGCCTGCGCGCGCTACCGGTCCACGACCCGCAGTCTCTGGCCTACCTCGACTTCGCCCCCAAGTCGAACCGCTCCGGATGGTTCTCCACCCGCAGCGCCAAGTTCACGTTCCCGATGTGGGAGCAGCTTCATCAGTCCTCCGAGCCGTTCTCCGACCTGATCGCGTGGAGCGGCGATCGCTTCAACCTCTCGCCCAGCGGCGAGGCGCGCTGGGCCGAAGCGATTTACGTCAGCGGCAACTTCTTCCGCGTTCTTGGCGTGCAGCCCGTCCTCGGCCGCACCTTCAGCGCGGAGGACGACCAGCTCGGCTGCGGCGCGCCGGGCGTGGTCCTCAGTTCCGGATTCTGGGAGCGCGAGTTCGGCGGCGATCCCGGAGCGCTCGGGCGGACGCTGACGCTGGACGGGAGGCGCTTCCCCGTCATCGGCGTCACGTCCCCGAGTTTCTTCGGCGTCGAGGTCGGGCGCCGCTTCGACGTCGCGGTGCCGCTCTGCGCCGACACGCAGCATCCTCGCGACGCGCGCACCGCGTGGTGGCTCTCCGCCATGGGGCGGCTCAAACCCGGCTGGACCGTCGAGCGCGCCGACGTCTATATCAAGACCGTCTCGCCGTCCTTCATGGAGGCGACGATGTCGCCTACCTACCGGCCGGAATTCGCCAAGAACTTCCTGAAGAACAAACTCGCCGTCACTCCCGGAGGCGCCGGCGTTTCCGGCCTGCGCCGCCAGTTCGGCGACCCGCTCTGGCTTCTGCTCGCCGCCACCGGACTCGTCCTGCTGATCGCCTGCGCCAATGTCGCGAACCTGCTGCTGGCGCGCGCCAGCGTGCGGGAGCGGGAACTCGCCATCCGGCAGGCGATCGGCGCCTCGCGGGGACGGCTGATCACGCAGCTCCTCTCGGAGAGCCTCCTGCTCGCCTTTCTCGGGACCGCTCTGGGCGTGGCGATTGCGCGCGTGTTGAGCCGGACGTTGATCGCGTTCCTCAGCACCGAACGCAATCAGTTGTTCATCGGCCTCGGCGTCGACCTCCGTATGATCGGCTTCACTGCCGGCGTCGCGACTCTCTCCTGCCTGATCTTCGGACTCCTCCCCGCCATGCGCGCCACCCGCGCCGCGCCGGTCGCCGCCATGCGCGCCGCCGGACGCGGTCTCACTTCCGGCCGCGAGCGCTTCGCCCTGCGCCGGTTCCTGGTGACCGCCCAGGTAGCGCTGTCGCTCGTGCTGCTGGTCGGCGCGCTGCTGTTCGCCGGCAGCCTGCGCAAGCTGCTCGCCGTCGACGCCGGCTTCCGTGCCGACGGCCTCGTTGCCGTTTCCACCGACCTCCGCGCCGCGCACTTCTCCAAGGAACGCATCCGAACGATCGGCCGCGAGCTCGAGGACCGCATCCAACAGGCCTCCGGAGTGACCGCAGCGGGACAGGTAAACTTGATCCCGATCAGCGGCGGCGGCTGGGACCAGAACGTCCTCGGAGACCAACCCGGAGCCAAGCCGACCGAATCCTACTTCAACCAGATCGGCCCCGGGTTCCTCCGCGCCATGGGAATCACTCTCGTCGCCGGGCGCGACGTCGATGACCGCGATCGTGTCGGCGCCCCCAAGGTCGCCCTCGTCAACGAGGAGTTCGCCAAGCAGGTCTTCGGCGGAGGGAACCCCGTCGGCCGCGTCTTTCGGGTGCAAGGCGATGCCGGCGAAGCGGACCGCCCGTTTCAGGTGATCGGACTGGTGCGCAACGCCAAGTATTACGAGCTCCGCGAAGATCCCCTGCCCACCGCCTATTGGCCCGCCGCACAGGACGAGAAGCCGGGCGAAGGCCCGAACTTCATGGCCCGCATCAACGGACCCGCCCGGCCCACGTTCGACAGCATCAAGACTGCGATCGCCGCCGTCCATCCTGGCATCGTGATCGAGTTCCGCTCGATGTCGACCCAGGTGAAGGAGTCGCTCGCCCTCGACCGGCTGATGGCCGCGCTCGCCGGCGCCTTCGGCGTCCTGGCGGGCGTGTTGGCGGCCATCGGACTCTACGGCGTGATCGCCTACATGGTGACGCGCCGGCGCAACGAGATCGGCGTCCGCATCGCCCTCGGAGCCAGCCGCGGCACGGTGATCGGGCTGGTGATGCGCGAGGCGGGCGTGCTGCTCGTCGCGGGGGTGGTGGTCGGGACGGGACTCGCCCTATGGGCGACACGCGCGGCCCGGACGCTCCTGTTCGGGCTCAAACCGAACGATCCGGCTACGTTCGTCGGGGCGATTGTGCTGCTCGTCGTCGTCGCCCTGGTCGCCAGCTATGCCCCGGCGCTCCGGGCGGCACGGGTCGAGCCCATGCAGGCGTTACGAGAAGACTGAGACTGTTAAACTCGCACCAACGCCGAACTCGCACCAACACCGAACAGAGCCGCGCACGAAGTAAGCGGTTGCTGGTTGCGCCGATGGAATAGCGTCGCCGCGACACGGCGGTCGGGGGTTTCGGTTTGCGGCGGCAACCGCTTACTGTCGTGCGCGGCTCTGTTTTCGGGCGTGGCGGGTGCCGTACGCGTACACTGACGCGGTGCGCTCAGACACAATCCCGGACGACGAGTGCTTTCAGCCCTGTCTATAATTCGGGAAGGACGCGCCCATGCGAAAGAAGCCACTACGCTCCGAAGAACCGCGCGCGGAAGAGCCCACTCCGGCACAGCCCGGGGCGGCGCCGCTTTCCCGCGGCGCCCGTATCGCAATCACTGTCTTCGTAGCCTTCCACCTCTTCGCCGTCATCACCTGGGCCGTGCCGCTCGACACCCCGTTGATCGTCCAGTGCCGCGAGGCGATCAAGGGCTACATGCTGTGGACCGGCCTCTTCCAGAAGTGGGACATGTTCGCGCCCGACCCGAGCAAGCTGAACAACTACGTGACCGCGACCGTCCTCTACGGCGACGGACGCACCACCGTATGGACGTTCCCACGGATGGAGACCCTCGGCTACGTCGATAAGTACTTCAAGGAGCGCTATCGCAAGTACGCCTCCGACAACCTGCGGCTCGACACTCGCGCCCCGTTGTGGCCGGACGCCGCCCGCTACGTCGCGCGGGCCGCGGCCACGCCCTCGGATGCGCCCGTCGAGATCGACCTCGTCCGCCACTGGTCGGAGGTGCCGCCGGCCGGGCCGCACGGCGAAGAGCTTCCCGCGCCGTGGACCGAATTCACCTTCTATCGATACTCCGTGCAGCCGGGGGACCTGCGATGAGTCTCAAGTCCATCGCGCGCGCCTGGAACGAGTTCTTCCTCGAACCGATCTCGCCGGTTCCGATCGCGCTGTTTCGCATCCTGTACGCGCTCATCGTCCTGCTCGACATCGTCCTGTTGAAGCCCGACTGGCTGAACTGGTTCGGACCGCGCGGTCTGGTGACGCTCCCGATCATGCAGCAGATGGAGCCCGGCGCGCGTCTCGACATCTTCGCCTTCCTGCCGCAGACCGACTTCTGGACCACCGCCGTCTTCTGGATGCTGCTGGTCAGCGCTCTGTTTCTGCTGGCCGGACTGTACACGCGCGCGGCGAGCATCGTGACGTTCATCCTGGTGGCGTCGCTGCACCAGCGCAACCTGTACATCGTCCATTCCGGCGATACGATGCTGCGCGTGACGGGCTTCTTCCTGATGTTCGCGCCCGCCGGCGCGGCGCTCTCGCTCGATCGGCTGCGCAACATCTGGCGTGGGCGCGAAGGGGTCAGGCCGATGCTGCGCGCGCCCTGGGCACAGCGGATTATCCAGATCGAGATGTGCCTGCTCTACTTCATGACCTTCTGGAGCAAGAGCATGGGCGCGAGCTGGGTCAACGGCACAGCGGTGTACTACGTGGAGCGCCTGGAGCAGTTCCAGAGGTTCCCGATGCCGGATTTCCTGCGCTCGATGGCCATGGCCAAGATCGAGACGTGGTTCACCCTCGCGGTCGAGTTCTCGCTCGGAACGCTGGTGTGGATCAAGGAACTGCGCTACTGGATTCTGCTCGCCGGCCTCCTGCTGCACATGGGGCTCGAGTATTCGATGAACGTCCCGATGTTCCAGTGGATCGCGCTGGCGCTGTACGTGACCTTCATCGACGCCGCCGATCTGGCGCGCGCATGGTCGTGGGTCCGGCGCACAGTCAACGCGCGGCCCGTGGCATTCGCACCCGCGTCGACTCGTGCCGCGGAAGTGTTGCAGGCCGCCGACGTCTTCGGCCGCCTGCGGCTTACCGATAGCGCACCCAGGGTCGAGAGCGCGGCGTCGGTTGCGAAGGCCGTCCTGCGGCTCTGGCTGCCCGCGGGCGGCGGCGATTCTCGGGGAGTTCTGACGGCGGCCGCTCCGTCGCGGTCGCGATAAGCACGTTGTATCCTGGTTCGCATGAGGTTGAGATCGAGTTTCCTGGCCGTTTGCGCGGCCTCCCTGTTGCTGACGAGCGCCGCCCACGCCGGCGAGAAAACTCTCCTGCACTGCTTCGCGTGGACATCGATCAAAGACGCCAGCCCGGCGGACTGGGACGGGTTCTTTAAGGCCAGCGACGCGCTGCCGTCGAAGATCAAGGGCATCACCCACGTCTGGTACGGCAAGCTCGCCGCGCCGCTGACACAGTACAACGTCCAGGCCCAGGGCGACGCCCAGCAGAAGCTGCGCTCGGGCGAAGCGACCCCCGTGACCGCGCAGCGCGTGCCGCGCGACTGGGGTATGTGCATGGAGATGGCGGGGCCGGACACGCTGAAGGCATACGACACCGATCCGTACCACAAGACCTGGACCGACGCGTATGCGAAGATCCGGGTCGAAGGCACGACCACCTTCAACTTCGTCGGGCAGTAGCCGGTCGTGGCTGAACCGACTGGCAGCTCCGTCATTCCCGGGATGCACTATCGCGACGCGGCGGCCGCGATCGAGTGGCTGTGCCACGTCTTCGGCTTCGAAAAGCACTTCATCGCGGCAGGCGAGGGGAACACGATCCACCACGCCGAGTTGACGCTCGGAGGGGGAATGATCATGCTCGGCACGCGGGTCGGGGAGCCACCGTTTCGGTCGGCGCGGGACACGCGAGGGATCAGTCTGGTGGTCGCCGACGCGGATGCGGTGTACGAGCGGGCGAAGGCGAACGAGGCGGAGATCGTCGTAGAGATCGAGGACAAGCCCTACGGAGGCCGCGGTTTCGCGTGCCGCGATATGGACGGCTACCTCTGGCACGTCGGGACGTACGACCCCTGGCAGCCAAAGTAGCGCTTGTGGGGCGGTCAATCGTGACCGCGGGTCCGCGGCCAATATTGGCCAATGTCACTTAGTTTTCGCAAAACGACGCTCGGCCAGCCTGTATCAGGGCACGACTTCAGTCGTGCCGATTGCGTTCGGAGGGCGACGGCTTTAGCCGCCGGAGGCGAAAACCGCTGCAAACCAAGGGCTAAAGCCCTGGCTCGCGTGTCCCTTTCGGCACGACTGAAGTCGTACCCTGATACGTCCCCCACTGAAGTCGTGCCCTTGAAGACGCGCTGGCCTACTCGCTCGGGATCTGGAAGTTGAAGACGTCGGTGTTGGTGCGGACGACCATGTGGCCGGGGCCGAGCACTTTGCCGTCGGTCGGGAAAAAGATCGCACCGTCGGTGGAGTCGCCGGGGATGAGCTTGATCTGGGCGAGCGCGAGTGCGCTGGCGGTCGCCGCCGCCCGAAACTTGGTCGACGACATGGCGAGCGCGGCTTGGCGGCGCGATTCGTAGCCGTTGGTCGAGCGCAGATGGGCGTTGCCGTATACCGACGCCTCGTAGGCCGTGATGAGCTTGATGACGTCGTTGCCGCTGCCCTTCTGTGAGAGGAAATTGACGATGTCGCGGGCCGCGGAGGCGTTCACCACTGTGCCGTCCTGGCGGAGGTAGTGAAAATCCTCGGGACGGATGACGTAAGGTCCGCCGGAGCCGTTGGAGACCGCCACCTGACAAATGACGTAGCCGTGCAACTGGGTAGGCATCTGAGCCCACATGACGGTCACGCCCGACCGTGTAAGGGTCTGATATTTCAATCCATTCGACTCGAACTCGATGACTTGCGCGTGGGCGCCCGCCAACAGCACGAGCCCCAGGACAAATCCCCCGAGGAGCCGGTTCATGAGACTATATTACGATAGGGAACCCGTCGTTCAGAGGGGAAATCATGTCCAGCGAAGCCAAGCAGATGTCGAATACTGCCGAATCGAGCGCCGGCGCGCTCGCGCACGGGTTGCACAATCTCAATGCCGCGTGGCGGAACCTCAAGGCTCCGCAGTTGATTGAGCAGGCGGTACAACGGCGCGAAGGCTCGCTGGCGGAGAACGGCGCGATCGTGGTGCGCACCGGCCAGTTCACCGGCCGCTCGCCGAAAGACAAGTTCATCGTGCGCGACGAGATCACCGACCCCACCGTGCAGTGGGGGGCGGTGAATCAGCCGATGAGCGAGGCTCATTTCGACCGTCTCTACGCCCGCGCCACGAGCTTCTGGTCGGGGCAAGAGGCGTATGTGCAGGACCTGCTGGTGGGCGCGGATCCGGAGTATGCGACGTCCGTGCGCGTGGTGACGCAGCTCGCGTGGCATAGCCTGTTCGGGCGGCAGCTCTTCATCCGGCCGGACGAGTCGGCGAAACGCGACCCCGAATTCACGATCCTGTTCGCGCCGGAGTTCCAGTGCAATCCGGCAGAGGAAGGGACGAACTCCGAGACGTGCATCGTCATCAACTTCAAGAAGAAGGTGGTGCTGATTCTCGGCACCAGCTACGCCGGCGAAATGAAGAAATCGGCGTTCACGATCCTGAATTACCTGCTGCCGGCGCGCGGTGTGTTCCCGATGCACTGCTCGGCGAATGTGGGTAAGGAAGGCGACGTGGCGCTGTTCTTCGGGCTCTCCGGGACGGGCAAGACGACGCTGTCGGCGGACCCCGCGCGGCGGCTGATCGGCGACGACGAGCACGGGTGGAGCGACACGGGCGTGTTCAATTTCGAAGGCGGCTGCTACGCGAAATGCATCCGGCTCTCCGAGGAGAACGAGCCGCAGATCTGGAACGCGATCCGCTTCGGCACGGTGCTGGAGAACGTCGTGATGGATGCGGCGACGCGGCGGATCGACTTCGACTCCGATGAGATCACGGAGAATACGCGCGCGGCGTATCCGCTGGACTACATCGACAACGCGGTGATGCCGAGCGTCGGCGGACATCCGCGGAACGTTATTTTCCTGACGGCGGACGCGTTCGGTGTGCTGCCTCCGATCTCGAGGCTGACGCCGGAACAGGCGATGTACCACTTCCTGAGCGGCTACACGGCGAAGGTGGCGGGCACGGAGCGCGGGCTCGGCAAGGAGCCTCAGGCGACCTTCAGCGCATGCTTCGGATCGCCGTTCCTCCCGCGGCCGGCGGCGGCGTACGCGTCGCTGCTGGGCGAGAAGCTGCGCAAGCACAACGCGCAGTGCTGGCTCGTGAACACGGGTTGGGCGGGCGGCCCGTACGGGGTGGGCAGCCGCATGAAGCTCTCGTACACGCGGGCGATGCTGAACGCGGTGCTGGCGGGCGATCTGCGCGGAATTCCGATGGAGCCCCATCCGATCTTCAAGGTGGCCTCGCCGCGGCTGTGTCCGGGTGTCCCGCCGCAGTTCTTAGATGCGCGGGGGATGTGGTCCGACAAGGAAGCGTACGACCGCGCGGCGCGGGATCTGGCGGGCCGGTTCAACAAGAATTTCGAGAAGTTCTCGGGAGTGGCGCGGGAGATCGTGGACGCGGCGCCGGGCGTTTAGTTCTCGGTCGGCGCCTTCTCGACCTTGTCCACCACGACCATGCTGACCGGCACCTTTTGCGGCTGGAGTTTCAGGCCCAGCTTCTCCTGAAGCGCCGTGAAGATCGATGGCGCGGGGTCGGGATCGGCGGCCGCGGCCTGCTGGTCGCGGGCCCAGCGCATTTCGAATTCGAACTTGCCGGCGAGGCCGGTTCGGTCCACCACGAATTCACCGAGTTCCCGCGTCAGGAAGTCGGCGAGCTGCGCGGTCGTGACCCCCTTGGCGGTCAGGAGAGTGGCGCGGCCATCGCCATGGCTGTTGGAGTTCGAATCCTCGGTTACGATCGGGCGCATTTTTGGGCCGCCCTTGCCCACGACGAGGGTGTAGCCCGGCAGTTCTTTCGTCTCCGGGTGGGTCTCGAGTTGGAAGCGCTCGTGTAGCAGCGTCCGCAACATCTGCGACCGATCGGCCCGGTTCGTATCGGGCGGATACTTGGCGGTAATATCGAAGCGGACGCCCTCGGTCCACGACGGCGCGATCACCTGGAGGGGTTTAACGTCGTAGGCGCTCTCGATCAGGCGTTTCAGGGTGACGTTGGTGAATACGATCTGGCCCTTACTGCCATTGGTCGAGCTGCTGTTGCTGCCCGAGCCGTTCGCTTTGATGGTGGCGGCCTCGTAAGCGAGCTTGGCGTCCTGCCCGTACCCGGCAAGGGCGGCGGCAAAGAGGCACACGACGAGCTTCTGCATGTTTATGAGACGGTCTTCCTCACCGATCCGTTGGTATTTTTAGCGGCTCGGTAGAGGCGGGCTCAAGCCCGCCGCAGACTGAAGTCTGCCCCACACATCAAAAAAAGCCCCACGCCGCGAGGGCGTAGGGCTCAAGTTCTACTGCAATCTGTCTCGGAGGATGACAGATCGTGACGATATTAACACCGGCTGGAATTCAAATCAATTCCGAATCCCAATTTCATTGGGGATCTACCGGTCTCTTTTGTGGGTATCCGGTTAACGTAGCTCTTCCATAACCTGGTCGAGGACCTCCCGGCCGGGCCGGGTGCGCGACTCCGGTTGAGTGCAAAGGGGAGCGTCGTCCATATTTAGAAGATCGACAAATGTCGGTTTTTCGGGATTGACGTAGAGCACTCCGGTGAGCACTTCGCCCTTGGCGGACGCGTCCTCGAGCACGGCGAGCGCGGCAATCCGATCGGTCGGATCGTAGTCGCGGGTCAGCTTGCGAATGCGCAGGTGGGAGCCGTCGTGCATGCGGACGTCCATCGCCTCGCCCTCGGCGAGGTCGACGGAGATCTCCTCGAAGTACGGGACGTAATCGAGCTCGTGCAGGACCTCTTCGTGGTCCTTGACGTAGCTGTAGCTCTTGGTGGAGCCTTCGTGGTCGTTGAAGGTGACGCAGGGGGAGACGACGTCGATCACCGAGAGTCCGTTGTGGGAGATCGCGGATTTGATGAGCGCCTGGAGCTGTTTCTTGTCGCCGCTGAAGGAGCGCGCGACGAACGTCGCTCCCCATTTCAGAGCGAGGGCGCAGCAATCGAAGGGCGGCAGGTCGTTGGGAGAGCCGGTCTTCAGCTTGGAGCCGAGGTCGGCCGTGGCGGAGAACTGGCCCTTGGTGAGCCCGTAGACGCCGTTGTCCTCGATGATGTAGATCATCGGCAGGTTGCGGCGGACGAGGTGCATGAACTGGCCGAGGCCGATGGAGGCGGTGTCGCCGTCGCCGGTGACGCCGAGGCCGATCAGATGGCGGTTGGCCAGGACCGCGCCGGTGGCGATCGCCGGCATGCGTCCGTGGACCGAGTTGAAGCCGTGCGAGAGCCCGAGGAAGTAGGCGGGTGATTTCGAGGAGCACCCGATGCCCGAGAACTTGGCGACTTTGTAGGGCTCGATGCCGAGGTCGTAGAAGCACTCGACGATGCGCTCGGAGATCGAATTATGCCCGCAGCCCGCGCAGAGCGTGGTCTTGCTGCCCTTGTAATTCAAAACCTCCAGCCCAATGCGATTGACCTTTTTGGGCGGGGTCGGAACCGTGCCGGTGCTCATTTACTTGCCCTCCTGGCGGATGATTTCGTCGGTGACGGTGCGCGCGTCGAGCGGCAGACCGCCGTAGTAGCGCAGACTGCGGAGTTTGGCGATCAGGTCGGCCGGGAACTCCAGCCGCATCAGGCCGAGCAACTGCGCGTCGCGGTTCTGGTCGACTACGTAGACGCGGTCGTGGTTGCGGACGAACTCGAGGAGATCGTCGTTGAACGGATACGCTTTGAGGCGGAGGTAGCTCGCCTCGATCTGGTGTTCGTTGCGGAGCTGGTCGCAGCTTTCGCGGACGGCATAGTCGGAGGTGCCGCAGGCGACGAAGCCGATCTTGGCGCCCTCAGCGATGTGGACGACCGGCGCCGGGACGTGTTTCCGCATGACGTCGAATTTGTGCGACAGGCGATCCATATTGTGGATGTAATCGTCCTCGCGCTCGGTGTACTGCGCTTTGTCGTTGTGGCCGCTGCCGCGCGTGAAGTAGGCGGCGTTGGGGTGGTTGGTGCCGGGCAGGGTGCGGTAACCGACGCCGTCGCCGTCCACATCCTTGTAGCGGGCGAAGCCGCCGAGCTTCTCGAGATCCTCCGCGTCGAGAACCTTCCCGCGCTTGATCGGCGCGGTGGGGTACTCGAAGGGGTCGGCCATCCAATTGTTCATGCCGAGGTCGAGATCGGTCATGACGAAGGTCGGGGTCTGGAACTGTTCCGCGAAGTTGAACGCCTCGATCGACATCGAGAAGCACTCCTCGGGGGAGCACGGGAAGAACATCGGGTGCCTGGTGTCGCCGTGGGAGAGGAGCGCGGTGCTGAGCAGGTCGCCCTGCTGGGTGCGGGTCGGGAGGCCGGTGGAGGGGCCGACGCGCTCGACGTCGAAGACGACGGTGGGGACTTCGGCGTAATAGCCGAGGCCGATGAATTCGGACATCAGCGAGATGCCGGGACCCGCGGTCGCGGTCATGGAGCGGGCGCCCGCCCAGCCGGCGCCGATCGCCATGCCGATGGAGGCGAGCTCGTCTTCGGCCTGGACGATCGCGTAGGTGGCCTTGCCGGTCTCGGCGTCGTGGCGGAAGCGCCGCATGTAACCGATGAGGGTTTCGACGAGCGACGAGGACGGAGTGATGGGGTACCAGGTGACGACGGTCACGCCGGCGAACATGGCGCCGAGCGCGCAGGCGGAATTGCCGTCGATGATGATTTTGCCCGCGGTGCCGTTCATACGCTCGACGCGGTACGGGTCGGACTTCGTGAAGGTCTTGGCGGAGAACTCGTAGCCGGCCTGGGCGGCTCCGAAGTTGAGGTCGGCGGCCTTCGCCTTCTTTTTGCCGAACTGCTTGATCAGCGCCTTGCGGATCTCGTCCATGTCGATGGACAGGAGCTGCGCGACGACGCCGTCGTAGATCATGTTGCGGACGAGCTTGCGGAGCTTGGCCTCGGGGCAGACGGGTCCGACGAGCTTATCGAAGGGGACGGGGTAAAAGTGCAGATCGCTGCGGAGCTCATTGAGCTTGAGCGGCTCGTCGTAGACCACGGCGGCGCCGGAATCGAGCTTCATGACGTCTTCGCGCGCGGTTTCGGCGTTCATGGCCACAAGGAAATCGATTTCCTTACGGCGTCCGATATACCCGTCTTTCGAAGCGCGGATAGTAAACCACGTCGGCAGGCCGGCGATATTCGAGGGAAACATATTCTTCCCCGAAACCGGAATGCCCATTTGAAAGAGGGAGCGCATCAGGACGGTATTGGCAGTCTGGCTGCCCGACCCGTTAACGGTCGCGACCTGAATGCTGAAGTCGTTTATGACGGAATGGACCGGCTGGCCGGAGAACGGCTCAGCAGGGGACACCTCTAGTGTAGACATCGATCAGGAATCCTTGTTGTAGGGGGTTTGGGACCCAGTTCACGATCGGTATTAAGTATACACTTTGCGGCGGTGGGCCTGCGCAGAGGGTCCGGGCCCCCAGCCGTGAGAGCTCCGCCCAGCGGAGATCTGCGCCGAGTAGCAGACAATATAGGAGTCTGTGTTTGCCATCATCCTCCTGCTGTTTGCCGTCAGCCAGATCTATTGGGCTTATCGGGGCTATCGCTTCGCCGCCGCGCGGGTCCAGTCGCGCGCGGTGCGGGCGGTGCTCTGCGCCGTCGCCCTCACGGCTTGGGGATTGCTCTACTTCGTCAATCTAGGAACCGGCCGTGATCGTGCGAGTCCCGTCCACCTCACCGCGCGCGACGCTTTGCTCGCCGCTCCCTTTCTCTGGTGGGCCGCGAGTTCGTTCTTCGCCTTCGTCCTCGCGCTGCTGATTGCGATTCCCAAGACCGCCGCGCGGCCGTTCGGCTTCCGTCCGGAGCGGCGTCACTTTCTCGAACAGGCTGTGGTCGCCGCGCCGTTCGTCGCCGGCGCCTACGGTCTCTTCTACGGACGCCTGAACCTGGAGACGACCGCCCCCGTCATCCATCTCCCGAAGCTCCCGCGCGCCTTCGACGGCTTCCGCATCTGCCAGCTCTCCGACCTACATATCGGACCGTTCATGCCCGCCGAGCAGATCCGCAAGTACGCCGCGATCGCCAATGAACAGAAGGCCGACATGATCGTCCTCACCGGCGATTTCGTGACCTTCGATCCCACCACGCAGCAGGCCGTCGTCGAGGCGCTCTCCGCGCTGCGCGCGCCGTTCGGGGTGTGGGGCTGTCTCGGCAATCACGACGCGTGGTCGGGCGTGGAGGACTCGATCACCGAGCTGTTCCGGCATAACGGGGTCCGCATGCTGCGCGGCACGAATGCGCCGATCACGGCGGGGGGCGAGTCGTTCAACCTGATCGGCGTCGACTTCCAGAGTCCGAAACGCTTCGGACCCTCGCCTCCCGTCCAGCGCCTGCTCGGCAATATCGAGCATCTGGTCGACCGCGACCGCGTCAACATCCTGCTCAGCCACAATCCCGACACGTACGACCGCGCCGCCGAGCTCGGCATCGAATTCAGTCTCGCCGGACACACGCACGGCGGCCAACTCGCGCTCGAGTTCATCAGCCCGGAGATCGCTCCCAGCCGCCTCGTGACGCCGTACGTCGCGGGGCACTTCCAGAAAGCGGGCGGGCAACTATACGTGAACCGCGGGATCGGCACGATCTTCATTCCGATGCGGGTCGGCGCGCCGCCGGAGATCACGGTGTACAAGCTCTCCCGCGCGTGAAGTTCGTTATCCTGGTTTTCGGCTATGGCAAGAGAGTATCGGCTCATTCCCCAGAGTGTTCCCCGGGTCGAGACCGCCCTCCGGCGGATCGCGACCGAGTTTCCGGTCCCCGAATCGATCCCGATCATTGAAAAGCTGCAGGCGTATGAGCCCGTGGCGATGCGCGGCCAGCCTCCCGTAATCTGGGACCGCGCCGAGGGCTTCCAGGTCTTCGACCGGTGGGGCAATCGCTGGATCGACTGGTCCTCGGGCGTGCTGATCGCCAACGCGGGACACGGACGCGCGGAAATCGCCGACGCGATCGCGCGGCAGGCGTCGTCGCACCTGCTGACGAACTACTGCTTCCCGAGCGAGATTCGCGGACAACTGGTCGAGCGGCTCGCGTCTCTGCTGCCGGCGCCGCTCAAGAAAATATTCCTGGTCACGACGGGCTCCGAGACCGTCGAGTGCGCGATCAAATTGTGCCGCAGCCACGGACGTCTGGCGGGCGGCGGGTCGAAGAACGTGATCGTGTCGTACGACAACGCTTTCCACGGCCGCACCCTCGGCTCGCAACAGGCGGGCGGCATTCCGGCGCTGAAGCAGTGGATCGGCAACCTGGACCCGGGCTTCGTGCAGATCCCTTTCCCCGACGGCTACCGCGCCGCCGACAGCACGTTCGAAGGGTTCCAACGCGCGCTGCGGGAGCACAATGTCGAGCCGCAGAACGTGGCGGGCGTGATCCTCGAAACGTACCAGGGCGGGAGCGCGGCGTTCGCGCCGCCGGACTACATGAAGTCGCTGCGCCAGTGGTGCACCGGGCATAAGGTACTGCTGGTCTGCGACGAGGTGCAGGCCGGCTTCGGCCGCACCGGGACGATGTGGGGCTTCGAGCATTACGGCATCGTGCCGGACCTCGCGCTCTTCGGCAAAGGCATCTCGAGCTCACTGCCGATCGCGGCGGTCGCGGGGCGCGCCGATGTGATGGACCTGCAGCCGCCCGGCAGCATGACCTCGACGCACACAGGCAATCCGGTCTGCTGCGCGGCGGCGCTCGCGTCGATCGACCTGGTGGTCAACGAGAATCTCGCGGAGAACGCGCGCGAGATGGGCGCGCTGCTGCATGAGCGCCTGCGCGCGATCGAGGCGCGCTTCCCGCAGATCGGGCGCGTGGACGGCAAAGGGCTCGTCGCCGGTGTGGCGTGCGTCGTGCCCGGGACGAAACAGCCCGATGGCGACCTCGCGTGGGACGTCATCGAGCGCTGCGTCACGAAGGGCCTTCTGATGTTCAGCCCGGTGGGCCCCGGCGGAGGGACGGTGAAGATTTCGCCGCCGTTGGTGATCACGCGGGAAGCGATTCTGGAGAGCACGGCGGTGCTCGAAGAGGCGTTCGGAGAGGTCATCGGCGCCCGGTCGGCGACGGCGTAAGATGGCGACTCCCGAAGTCCTCATCGTCGGCGGCGGCATGATCACGCACGATCAGATCCTGCCGTCGCTGTACCAATTGCAGCGGCTCGGCCGCATCGGCGAAATCTCGGTGTGCGCGCAGCGGCGCGAGACGGTCGCGAACCTCGCCGCCGCGGAGAATCTGGCCGCCGCGTTCCCCGGCCAGAGCTTCCGTGGGTACTCGCTACCGGATGTTTACGGCGGCCTGATTGCGAAGATGCCGCCGCGGAACATCGTCGTGGCGGCGGTCCCGGATCAGTTGCATTACGACGTGGTGATGACGGCGCTGCGGCACGATCAGCACGTGTGTGTCGTGAAGCCGCTGGTGTTGACGCACGCGCAGGCGGTGGAGATCGAGCGCGAGGCGTACGCACGCGGCCTGGTGGTCGGGATCGAGTATCACAAGCGCTTCGACGATCGCAGCCTGATGGCGCGCCAGCGCTACCGCGCGGGCCTGTTCGGCGAGTTCAAGCTCGGGACGGCGTGTCTGCTGGAGAAGTGGTACTACCTCCATTCGAATTTCCAAAACTGGATGACGAAGGAAAATTCGGACGCGTTCACGTACATCGGGTGTCATTACGTGGATCTGGTCCACTTCATCACGGGACTGCTGCCGAAGGCGGTGAGCGTCTACGGCATCCCGGATCGCTTCCCGAACGGTAACGAAGGGTTCCTCTGGACGGACGCTCGCGTGATCTGGGAGAACGGCGCCTGTCTGAATGTGCAGAACGCGCTGTGCTTCCCCGACGCGGCGCCGGGCACGAATACCCAGAGCCTCACGATGTACTGCAAGGGTGAGGACGGAGGCGCGCTGCTCGCACACTCGGACCAGTATCGCGGACTGCAGTACGCGTACACGCGGCAGCCGTCGAGTCCCGGCGCGACGCAGTACGCGGAGCCGAGCCCCGACTACTTTCAGTACGTGGATCTCGGGGGGAAGGGCAAGGTGCCGGTCGGGTACGGGTACCGCTCGATCGAGTACATCGTGGGGACGTGCCTGCGTGTCGAGAGCGAGGCGGCGGATCTCGCGGCGCGACAGGCGTTGCTGCGAGAGATCGACGCGGCGGGGATCATGGCCACGCCGGCGAACAGCAGCTACAACGAGCAGGTGATCGAGGCCGGCCGGGAGTCGATTTTGAACGGCGGTCGGATGGTCGAAATCCCCTAGCGACGCGACTCGCGTTGTGGGGCAGACTTCAGTCTGCGACGGGCTTCAGCCCGTCATGACGCATAGTTTTCCCGCTGGTGGTGGTCGGTACAGGCTGTGGGGCGGCCAATCGTGGCGGCTTCAGCCCGTCAAGGCGCGGAGGCGTGGCTGAAGCCCCGCGCAGGCTGAAGCCTGCCCCACCCCCTACTGCGCCGGCGGCGGCGTCGCCAGGACGTCCTTCGCGCTCTGCGGGAGCTTGTCGTTGCCGTGGGCGAGGACCCAACTGATCTGCCAGAGCTGCTCATCGGTCAACGAGCCGCGATAGGCCGGCATGCCGGTCAGTCGAATCCCGTTCGCAACCTTCCAGAACGTCTCGCCGATCGGATCGTCGGTCACTCCCTTGCCGTGCATGAGCTGGGGCGGGGCGGGGAACATGCCGCTCGCCGTCGCGGTCTTCGGCTGTCCTGGCATCCCATGGCAGACCGCGCAGTATTGACGGTATAGTTTCGCGCCTTCGAGCAGATTCGGCTCGGTCGGCTGGATCGGCGCGTCTTTGGGCGCTTCCTTGTCGATACGCGCGTGGAGGGCCATGTTGGTGACCGTCCGCTCGAGCGGCAGCGGCGGGGCCGCCGTCGCCACCTGAGCGTAGCCGAACTTGAGATAACAAAACGCCGCGACCGGCAGCAACAGGATGCCGACGATCAGGCCGATGAGAAAGCCTCGCACAAGTACTCCTTTACTTCAGTTCCTGCAGTCGTAGATTGCGGAACGTGATCTCGTAGCCCTCGGCCTCCAGGCCGACATAGCCGCGCCGCATGCCGACGCCCGCCAACTCGTTGACGACCGCGCCGTTCACAGAGAGCGTGATACGGTCCCCCTCGGCGCGGATCTCGAAGTGGTTCCATTCTCCGGCCGGTTTCACGCGGTTCTCAATCATCTGTTTCATGAGGTTGAAACTGCGGATCGAGCCGTCGGCGAAGTTGGCGCCGAACAGGTATGCGCCCGCAAGCCCGGTCTGGGCCTGATACCAGATCTCGCCCAGCTTCGACAGGCGGATGCCGACGCCGCTGTTATAGCGCTTCTCGTCGGGCGTTTTGGGAGTGAAGCGCCAATCCACTTCGAGGATGAAGTCGCCGACCTCGCGGTCGTAGCGGAGCCACTCGTGGCCGCCGTCGCCGGTGCAGACGAGCGTGTGCTCCTTGGCGTCGACGCGCCACTGCAATTTCGGTTGGAGCCCGGCGATCGCCGGAATCGGAATGCGGGTCCAGCCATGGAGTTGTTCATCGGGAATGAGATCGGTGGAGGTCTGGGATCGCGCCGGTCCCGTGGTGACGATCGCGGCCAGCGCGGCGGTGGCGCAGGCGGCGATTCGGGCAATTCGCATGTCCCCTCCACTGTAGAAGGTTTCGGATGCGATTGCCCGAATCTGCCGGCCGCAGCCGTTAGTCCCGTTCCTCGTAGATCTCGTCTTCCGGCAGCACCGGACCGGTGCCGGCAGTGCGGGTGCGTGGCGCCGGCTTGTCCGTATTGGCGAAATCGCCGCGCTCCTCGCCGGCCGATGCCACATCCTGCGCCCCCGAGAGATCGAGGATCTCCTTGGCACGCTTCACCCAGTCGGCACTGTCGCAGTGGACCGAGAGCAGAACGCCGCCCTCGCGGATACGGCCCTCGTAGCGTTTCGCTTCGTACTCCGGAATGCCCATCCCGGCGAGCGCCCCGATGATGCCGCCCACGGCGCCGACGGCGCCCGCGCCGGCCAGCGCCGCCACGATCGGTCCTGCCGCGATCAGCGGTCCCAACCCTGGAATGGCGAGCGCGCCGATCCCGGTAAGCCAGCCCAGCACGCCGCCGGCGATACCGCCCGCGACCACGCCGGTGGTTGCGCCTTCCGGCGCCTTGGTGTTCTTTTCGTGCGCGAAGTCCTTGGTGCCCTGGTTGTCTGAAAACAGCACCGAAACGTCGGTGCTCCGGAATCCGGCATTCCGAAGCTGATCGACCGCCTCTTCGACCGCCGCGCGATGCGCGTAGATTCCGAATACCGCAGTGTTCTTGCCTGCCATGTTTGCGTTCCCCTCACCCGGTACGGTAGCAAGAGCGATGCCAGAACACTTACGGCATACGTGCCGCCGCGCACATCGGCCACCGTCAGTTTGTGAGGGCGTCGAGCTTTGCCCGCTGTTCCGCCTGGAAACGATGGGCGGTCGGCGAATGCAGGCGTTCGGCGACCCGGAGAGCGTCGCGATACTCCCCGGCCGCGGCGTGCGCCTGTCCGCGTTTGGCGAAATCGTCCCCTAGCCGGTCGTGCAGGGCGATGACCCGGCCCGCGAGCTCCTCGTTCTCCGGATCGTCAGCGGCCATCCGCGCATACCAATCGAACGTTCGGCGCGCCCACCCCTGTGCGGCGGCGGTGTCTCCGGCATCGAGCAACCACACGGAGTAACGGTCGCAGAACTGGGCGTAATCGAACTGCGCTTCGCGATTGTCCCGTTCCGCGTAGGCACGCGCCGCTTCCACGTCGATGAGCTTGCGCAGCGTCGCGAGCGCGGCGCGCTTCTCGCCGACGTACCACAACGACTGCGCAAAATCTGCCTCGGCGTCCAGTGCGTTGCGGGCGTACCGCGCGTTTTGCGGCGCCAGCGCAAGCGCCGTCCTCGCGGCTGCGAGCCCCTGTTCGTGATCGAGACGGGCGCTGGCGTAGTGATCGCCGGTGTCGCCGAGTTCCGCTAGCGCCCAGTGCGCATACCCGGCGTAGATCGCGGCCCGCCCGGCCTGGTAGATCGCCTCGGCGTCGTTGGGCCGCTCCGCGCGGAGCTCCACGCGAATTCGCATGGCCGCGGTATAGTGCCGCATGGCCTCCGCGACGGGCGCTATCTGGCGGTCGCGCGTTCCCCGAATATACAGAGCCTGCCCGAGGTAGAGCTCGCTTTCGGCGAGCTCCTGGCGATACGCGGTATTGCGCGGCTGGCGATCGGTCAGCGCCTTCGCGCGCGCCAGCGCCCGGGCCTGCCACGTCTGGGCCTCGTACGGGTTTCCCTTGCGCACCAGCACGACTCCGACGCCGTTCTCCGCTTTCGCCAGCTCGAATCGGGCGGAAGCATCGTCCGGCCGTTCGCGGAGGCAGCTTTCGAGCAGAGCCGCCGCGCGGCGGAAGTTCTCGAGCGCGCCCTGGGTGTCTCCGAGGTTCGCGCGATACGGCCAGCCGCGAATTTCACCGAGCCGGCGATAGGACACGGCGAGGTCCTTGCGTAGGGCGTTATCGGCGTTAGGGTCGGCCGCCAGACGGTCGAGATACTCGTTGGCGAGGGCTACCACGCTCTTGCGCGCCGCGGTAGCGCCGGGCAGCTCGGCGATCGCATCGTAGGTGTCGAATAGCAGCGCGTGGGAGAGCGCCCGCACCTCTTCGAAATGGCGCTGCGTACGGCGCGATTCGCGATAGTTCGCAGTCACGCCCGCCACCGCGGTCGCAATCACGAGCCCCGCCGCGGTCACCAGCAGGCGGTTTCGGCGGACATACTTGCCGGCGCGATACCAGAAGGACTGGCGACGAGCCGCTACCGGGTAGTGATCCAGGAATCGCCGTATGTCATCGGCCAGCGCCGACACGGATTTGTACCTCTGCGCCGGTTCGGGTTCGAGAGCCATGGCCACGACATCGTCCAGGTCGCCTCCGGCTCCGCAGCGCCGCGCGGTGGTTTCACCGCGGCGTGGCAACTCTCCCGTCAACAACTCGTGCAGGAGCACGCCGAGCGAATAGACGTCCGAGGCGGTCGTCACCGGAGCCCCGCTGAGCTGCTCCGGACTGGCGTAGTCCGGCGTAGCGCCGAGTACGGTCGTGGCGCCGCCCATCAGCCGCGCCAGGCCGAAGTCGAGGAGCTTCGGCGTGCCGTCGTGCGCGATCAGGATGTTGGCGGGTTTGAGATCGGCGTGGACCACGAGGTTGCTGTGCGCGAACTCGACGGCCTCGCAAATCTTCAGAAAGAGGTCCAGGCGCGCGCCGGTGTCGAGGCTATGCGACTCGGCGAAGACCGTCACGGGCTCGCCCTCGACGAACTCCATGACGACGTAGGGTAGTCCCTCGGGTGTGGTGCCGCCGTCGAGGAGGCGCGCGATATGAGGATGTTCGAACTCGGCCAGGATCTGGCGCTCGCCGCGCAGCTTGCGCGCCGTGTAATCGGTCAGCAGCGCCGGCGAGATCGTCTTGATCGCGACTCGCTTCCGAAACTCGTCGTCGTCGCGAACCGCCTCGTAGACGACGCCCATGCCGCCCGAGCCGATCCGTCCGGTTACGCGATATGGACCGAAGCGCAGCGACGCCATTTCCCAAACGGGCCGGGTCCACGCCGATGCGTCGCGGGTTTGCCGCTCACCCTCGAGCAACTCGCGGACGGCCGGGATCAGTTCCGGGTCGGCGGCGCACTCGACGCGGAGAAAGTCGTCGCGATCGGAAGTGGGAAGTTCCAACGCCCTAAGGAAAACGGCCTCGAGACGTCCGCGGCCGGTATCTGGCCTTGGCTCGCTCACGATGCCCGCAATTCCTTGTGGAGCCAACTGCGGGCGAATTTCCAATCGCGCTCGACGGTCCGCTGCGAGGTCGTGGTCCCGCAGGCGGTCAGAATCTCGGCGGTTTCGGAGGCGTTGAGTCCGCCGAAGAAAATCAGCTCCACCACTTGCGCGTGGCGCGGGTACTCGGCGGCCATCTTATCGAGGGCCAAGTGGACTTCGAGGATGTCCAGGTTCGAATCGGGGGCTTTTGGCTCGGCGCGCTCCTCGATGGCGCCGCCGCCGCGTTTGGCCGCCGCCTTTTTGCGCGCGTGATCGACGAGCACGTTGCGCATGACCTTGGCGGCTGCCGCAATGAACTGCCCGCGACTCTCCCATTTGATCTTCCGGAGGCCGGCGGAGCGGAGGTAGACCTCGTGCACCAAGGCCGTCGCCTGCATGGTGCCGCCGCTCGGCTCAGAGCGTAAGTAGCCCCGCGCGAGCCGCCGCAACTCATCGTAAATTAAGGGAGTTAGCCGCTCCAGCGCCGCGTCGTCGCCCTCCCGCCATTGATCGAGCAACCGGGTGATGCCACCCCCCGCCGCGGCCCCTTGGAACATTGCCCCTGAATTATACAATCGCGTGGCGGTAAACCCCCGGGGATTACGTTCTAGCTGAATAGACACACTCAGTTTTGGTGGGTCGCCAGACCTACGGAGGGACATCGGATTTATGAAAATGCTCGGTAGTTTTCTATGGGCGGGGCTCGCGTTTGCTTCGCTCGGACACGCGTCGGTTGTGGTCACCGGCATTCTGTACAGCGGCGGCGGCGGCGTTTCGACGCTGGCCGACGGATTCGCGGGAATCGGGGTGACGGTGAATGCCGCCGGCGACACCAGTCAGCCGTTTCTGAACAACACGGCGGACAAGAGCCTGCCGGGAGGGCTGGACTTCGGGTCGTACCTGACGTTCAACGACCCCTACTACTCGACCGGCGGAAGCCAGGACTTCTTCTTCTATCTCTCAGACGGCGGGACTACGGACACCGCGCAGGTCTCGAGCGGCGTTCTGCCGGACCTGTCGACGGGGGGCAATCTGATCGGCCAATTCTATTCGAGCCTGCTCGACTCGACCGTCACTCTGACGACGACCGGGCTGGTCGCCGATCGCATGAGTTTCGGTGGTGCTCCGGGGACGTTCAGCCCGGATAGCACAAACGACACGATCCTCCAGTTGGACTTCGTGGCTGGGAACGCGCTCGTGCCGGCGGCGGTCCCGGAGCCGGGGACGTTCGCGCTCCTCATCGGACCGGCGCTGCTCTGGTTGGGCCGGCGACGCCGCACCCGTTAATCCTGCCGCACTCCGGATCGGAAACTCCGGTCGATTTAGCGTAAAATCGGAGTTTCCGAGAGGAGCCTAATGACCACGAATCGTCGTACCTTCTTGAGCGCCGCCGCCGGGATCGCCGGGTTGAGCGCGTTGGACGTTCGGCCCGCCGCCGCCGTCGTCGAACCCGAGCCTTGGGGCGTCAAACTCGGCGTTGCGACCTATTCGCTGCGCAGTTTCGACCGCGCCAAGGCGATCGAGATGATCAAGGCGCTGAAGGTCGAATACGTCAGCATCAAGGACGTCCACCTGAAGCAGACCGATACGCTGGACCAGGTCCGCGCCGGCGCCAAGGAGTTCACCGACGCCGGTCTGAAGGTCATCAGCGGCGGCAACATCACGCTCAACGAGACCACCGCCGAGGCGATGAAGAAGCACTTCGATTACGCGAAGGCGGCCGGCATGAAGATGATCGTCTGCGCGCCGACGCCGGCGAACGTGAAGGTGGTGGAATCGCTGGCGAAGGAGTACGACATCGTCTGCGCGATCCACAATCACGGCCCGGAGGACAAGAACTTCCCGACGCCGCAGTCCGTGTTGACGGCGGTGAAGGGGATGGACCGCCGGATGGGGCTTTGCATGGACATCGGCCACTCCGCGCGCACCGGCGTGGACGTCGTGAAGACCATCGCGGAGGCCGGCGACCGCTTGCTCGACATGCACGTGAAGGATCTCGCCGATATGTCGAACAAGGACAGCCAGTGCGACGTCGGCGAGGGCAAGATGCCGTTCCCCGCGATTTTCAAGCAGCTCAAAAAGATGGGCTATCACGGGTGCGTCAACCTCGAATACGAGATCAACGCCAAGGACCCGATGATGGGGATGCAGAAGTCGTACAGCTACATGCGTGGCGTGCTGGCTGGGTTGGCGTCGGTGTAAACGCGATGGGGAACATTCCGGTCGGCACGAAGGGCGAGCAGAAACTGCTCGTCACCAGCGAGAACGCGATCAACTTCCTCGGCATGGAGGGCGCGCGCGTGCTCTCCACGCCGCACATGATCGGCTACATGGAAAGGACGTGCCGGGACACGGTCCTGCCGCTGCTCGATAGCGGCTACGACACGGTCGGTACGCAGGTGAATGTGTCCCACTTGGCCGCCGCTCCGATCGGCTTCGCGGTGACGTTTCTCTGCGAAGTGACGGCAGTGATCGAAAGGCGAGTGCAGTTCCGCGTGGAAGCGTGGGACGAGAAAGAAAAAATCGGGGAAGGCACGCACGAGAGGGCGATCATCAACATCGCGAAGTTCGCGACAAGATTGGCGGAGAAAAAGAAGTAAAGGGCCACGAATGAACACGAATGCACGCGAATAAGAACGGAACACCCTTAAGCGTTCATTCGTGTGGATGCGTGTTCATTCGTGGCCCAAAGCCTTACTGCTTTTTGGCGCCGGGACGTCCTCTGTAGACCGAGTGACAGCCTTGGCAGGTCGCTCCGATCCCGCCTGAAGCGGTTTGCAGGGCGGCCAGGTCTTTCGCGTCGGCGGCTTTCTGGACGGCGGCTCCGACGTCCTTCAGCGCGTCGGCGTCTTTCATCCACGCTTCCTGATCTTTCGCGCGGCCGCTGGTTTTCAGCAGTTCGGCGGCTTCTTGCAGGATGACCGCGTTCAATGAGACTCCACGCCAGGCGCGCTCGTCGGCGGGGCCGGTTTCTTTCGCGGCGGTCGTGATCGCCTGCATCGACGGCTGAATCATTCCCTGCATGACCTGCCGGTTGTTGGCGACCTCATGATAGGCGGGACCTTGCGCCAGAGCGGCGCCGGCCAATACGAATACACCCAGAACTCGCATCGATACTCTCCTTGTGGTTGTGTTGGAACAACTGAGCAAATGGCGCACGGAGGCGCCGCAGTGTTACAGCGGTGGCCCGGGCTAAACTTGGCTGGATGCGGGAAAGCCGCTGAAGAAGCGCTTCGGCGCGACGCGCACGGTTTCTGCCGGCCGCATTTGGCGGTTGTAGACGGCGAGAATCGCAGACTCGTCGTAATCGATGGCGCGCGCGTATTGGCGAATGTAGCTGGTGTTGTAAATCCCACCAGGCAGTTTCGCGAACTCCCCGCGCTCAATCGCGTCAAGCGAGCGTACACTGATCTTGGTCGCTTCTGCGATCTGCTCTAGGGTAATACCCCGATTTCGTCGAATCGTGGCCAGCCCGAGGACGCTTTTTTCGTCTATCATCAGTACCTGCTCAGTTTGTCAGCAGTACGTTGCCGCCGCCAAACGGTATATTTACAGACAACTATATCATCACTCATCGGCTCTGTTAAACTCTTTTTTTATGGGCATTTGCCGCCGCGAATTCGGGGCTTGCCTGCTCGCCGCCACGGTGCGTCCGACGGTCGCCGCCGGACCCCGCCCTAAATTATTGATACTAGTACTACTAGAACAATTACGGGCGGAGGCTCTCACGACCATCCAGCCGCAATTGTCGTCCGGCGGCTTCCGAAAATTTTTTGAAAAAGGCGCGATTTTCCCCAATACGCTGCACCTCGCCAGCACATTTTCGTCGACCGGCATCGCCACTTTGGCCACCGGGACGTGGCCGGCACAGCATGGAATCGTCGCCGACCTCTGGTACGATCGGTCCTCCCGTCGTGGGCTTCCCCCCTCAGATGAGCACCTCCTCGCCACCACCTTTGCGGCGCAGGTGGCGGCGGAACGAGGCCGGGTCGCGGTGGTTTCGCTCGACCGGTCGCACGCAGGAATTTTCGCGGGGAGCGGCGATGCGTCCCTTTACTGGCTCGACGATGAGGGCCGATTCGCCACCAACAACGAGACTCCCGAGTGGCTAACCTCTTTTAACGGGCAGCGCGGAGCGGAGACGGCGCGCAACGGAAAGTGGATGGCGCTGGGCGTGCGTCCGGATGCGCCGCCACTGCGGACTTTCACCTACGACGGGGCTCATCCGCGCGACTTCCTGAACCTCTATCGCGCCTCGCCCTACGCGCAGTCGGCGCAGTTCGACCTCGCCGCAGAAGTCATCGCACGGGAACGTCTGGGCACAGGCTCGGCGGTCGATTTGCTCTGTATCGTCGTGGGCTCGGGCGGACGTCTCGGGTATGAGGTCGGCGGACGGTCACCGCTCATGCAGCAGCTCACGCTGCAACTCGACCGCCGCCTGGAGACCTTCTTCGGACAGCTCGCGAGGACTCCCGGAGAAGGGAACTACAACATCGCGCTCGCCGCCGCGCATGGCGCGCCGCCCGAACCGGCCGCCGAGGCTCGTGAGCGGATGTCGGTGCATGGCGAACAACTGGCGGGGGCGATCGATCAAGCGCTCAGTGCGTCCGGCGGCGGCCGCGTCGAGAAGTACATCTACCCGTTCCTGTATCTGAATATCGAAAGTGGGCGGGATCCCGAGGCGGTACGTCTTGCGGCAGCTCGCGCCGCCATTCAGAATGCCGCGGTCGCAGGATTCTACACCGCCGGCGGCGCGTGCTCGGTTCAGGACGGCTGGGAGCGGCGGTTCCGCAACAGCTTCCATTGGACGCGGTCGGGAGACGTGATGCTGTCGTACCGGCCGGAGTACGTCGAGAGCTTCGGGCAGAACCGCGGCGTCTCCTATGGCTCGCTGTACAACTACGACGCGCGCGTCCCGATGTGCTTCTACGGGCCGCAATTCCGCATTGGGACGTTCCAGCAGACGGTCGAGTCTGTGGACCTGGCTCCGACGCTCGCGCGTGCGATCGGGGTGGCGGAGCCTTCTTCTTCCATCGGCCGGGTGCTCGGAGAGGCCCTCGCCGAATGACGCTCTCCACGACGCTCTGCGGGATTGCGCTGCGCAATCCCGTGCTGGCGGCGTCGGGGACGTTCGGCTACGGCGTCGAGTTCGAGAAGCAGGTCGATCTCAATAAGCTCGGTGGGTTCGTCGTGAAGGGACTGTCGCGCGAACCGATCGAGGGTAACCCGCCGCCGCGTTTGTGGGAGACGCGTGCGGGCATGATGAACTCGATCGGGCTCCAGAATATCGGCGTCCGCGCGTTCGCTCAGGACAAGCTGCCGGCGCTGGCGAAGCTCCAGACGGCGGTCATCGCGAACGTCTTCGGGTATCAGCCTTCGGATTATGTCGAAGTCGTCCGGGTGCTGGAGGATCACGCCGGCATCGCGGCATATGAGCTCAACGTCTCGTGTCCCAACACGAAGCACGGCGGCATCTATTTTTCGAGCGATCCGGCGCTGCTGGCGGAGGTCGTGTCGGCGGCGAAACAGGTGGCGCGGCGGCCGGTGCTGGTGAAATTGTCGCCGAACGTGAGCGCGATCGAACCGCTCGCGCGCGCGGCTGAAGATGCCGGTGCGGACGCGATCTCGCTGGTGAATACCTTCATCGCGCTCGCTATCGATCCGCAGACGCGCCGGTCGAGAATCGGGGCGGGCTTCGGCGGACTCTCGGGACCGGCGATCAAGCCGATCGCGCTGCGGTTCGTCTATCAGGCGGCGCAGGCGGTGCGGATTCCGGTCGTGGGGCTAGGGGGGATTGCGACCGGCGAGGATGCGGCGGAGTTTCTGATCGCCGGCGCGCACGCGGTGCAGGTCGGCACGGCGAACTTCTGGGACCCGGGGTCGGTGCTGCGGATCGCGGAGGAACTCGGAGAATTCTGCTGCCGGGAGCACATCTCCAAAGTGACCGAACTCGTCGGCACTTTGAAGATGTAAGCAGAGCCGCGACTGTGAAGGAGCGGTTGTTCCAGTTGCCCGATTCCTTCGCCGAGGCAACCGCTCCATAACTGTCGCGGCTCTGTTGGCTACTTCAACTTCACAGGGTCGGCGGGACGAGTCGGCAGTTTGCCGGGATTCGTCTTCATCCGATTCAGGACCTCGGCGACGGCGCGCTCGAGCTGCGGGTCCTTGCCCTGGATGACGGCCCGCGGGTCGTTGTCGACCTCGATATCGGGGTCGACACCGTGGCCTTCGATGATCCACTCGCCCTTGGCGTTGGTGAAGCCGAACTCGGGGACGTTCACCGTCCCGCCGTCGATCAACTGGCCGTGGTTGGTGATGCCGACTACGCCGCCCCAGCTCCGTTTGCCGATCAGCGGACCGAGGCCCGCCGCGCGGAACATCGCCGGGAAGATGTCGCCGTCCGACGAAGAGTTCTCGTTCAGCATGGCGACCATCGGACCGGCGAAAGCATTCGGATAAAGCGAAGGATCTTCGACCGTCCGCGAGAACTGCGCCGCCAGCACCTTCTGGCTGAGACGCTCGATGATCATGCGCGAGACGTTGCCGCCGCCGTTGGCGCGGACGTCCACGATCAGGCCTTCCTTGCGGAGTTGCGGATAGTACCACTTGATGAATTCGCGGATGCCGTCGGCGCCCATATCCGGGATGTGGATGTAGCCGACCTTACCGCCGGTCATCTCGGTGACCATATCGCGATTGCGGCCGACCCAGTCGAGGTAGATCAGCTTGGTCTCGTCGGTGATCGGTCGGAAGGAGACAGCGCGCGCGCCCTCCATCGTCGGTTTCGAGTTAAGCATCAGCGCGACGGGATTATCGGCGGCGTTGCGGAGGAGGCGATACGGATCGTCCTTGCCGGTGAGTTCCTGGCCGTTGATGGAGAGGATGTAGTCGCCGACCTTCGCGTCGACGCCGACCTCGGTGAGGGGCGACCGGTACAGGTCTTCCTCATTCTGGCCGCGGAAGATCTTGGCGATCTTGTAGCGGTTGGACGCGGGGTCGAGCGTGAAACGGGCTCCGGGAAGCGCCACGCGCGGGCGCGGCGGCAGCGGCATATCGCCGCCCTCGATGTAGGCGTGCTGGACGGTCAGCTCGGAGATCATCTCGCTGATGACGTAGTTGAGGTCGGCGCGTGACGCGACGTCCTTGAGCAGCGGCTTGTACTGGGCGCGCAGCGCCTCCCAGTCGTAACCGTGCATATTCGGGGCGTAGAAGAAATCCCGATACCGGCGCCAGACTTCGTCGAAGATCTCGGACCACTCCTGCGCGGGCACGCGGTCGACGTAGAGGCCGTTGGTGGCGACGGTCTTCTTGCCGGCCCAACCGGTCGGCGTGGCATCCGCCAGTGAGAAACCGCCTTGTCCGCGGACCAGCATCTTCGAACCGTCCTGCGAGAGGACGAAGCTGTTGGTGTCCTCGGGAATCGTGGTTTCCTTCCGGTCCTTGATCGAGTAGAGGCGGATGGACGGCTTCGTATCCGCCTGGCGGCCGTAGTAGAACGCCGGATTGATCGAGTAGATCAGGTAGCCGCTTTTCACCGAGAGCGAGCCGAAGTTGTTGCCTTCGACCGGCACCTTCACGACGCGGGCGTCGATGCCGTCGAAGTCGATGACGAGGTCCTTGGGCTTGTCTTCCTTCTTCTCGTCCTTCTTGGCATCTTCCTTTGTGATGGCGACCTCGTCGCTCTCCGGCGGGAACGGGCTCTTCACATCTTTGCGGAGGGTCATCGCGTAGATGTCGGCCTGACGATTGGTGGCGAAGTTGAACTCGATCGTCGAGATCTGCGGCGCGAAATCGTGATTGCTGACGAAGTAGAGGTAGTTGCCGTCGGGGTCCCAGGCGGGAATGCCGGAGTCGAAATACTCGCTCGTGACCTTGTGAGTCTTGCCGTCGGCGGCGCTCCAGATGGCGATCGAGCCGAAGCCGTTCGGGTTGTTGATGGAGTACGCGAGGTGGTTGCCGCGCGGCGACCAGCGGTAGTCCAGAATCGCGCCGCGGGTGGAGCGGGCGATCTCGGTCACCTTGCGGTCGTCGAGGGTGACGACGGAGAGCCGGCCGTCCTTATCGCCGAACGCGATGCGCTTGCTGTCGGGCGCCCATTCCGGGAAGTAGCGGAACGCCTTGCCGCCTTTGGTGATCTGCTCGGGCTTGGACGTGCCGTCCTGCGCGACGAGCCAAAGCTCCTCTTCGCCGCTCGAGTCGGAGATGTAGGCGATCTTGGAGCCGTCGGGCGACCACCGCGGCCACTTCTCATGCGCGCCGGGGGTGTTGGTCAGATTGCGGACCGGTCCCTTCTCGACGGGGGCGGTGAAAACGTCGCCGCGGGCTGCGAACAGGACGCGCTCGCCCTTAGGGCTCAGGGTCGCGGACTCGATCAGGTTGGCGGCGGAGATGCGGGTGGGACGGCGCGCGACGCCGTCGTCGGGGACGCTGATCGAGAGCGGCGTGCTTTTGCGCGTCTTGACGTCGAAGACTTCGAGGCCGCCATTCAGCTCATAGATGATGCGGCTCTGGCGGTCGGAGCTGGGCCAGCGAATGTCCCAGGTCTTGTTGAAGGTGAGCTGGGTGGTCTTGCCGCCCTTGGTGTCGTAGCCGAACAGGTTGAAGTGGCCGTCGCGGTCGGTGTCGTAATAGATCGTGTCGCCGATCCACATGGGGTCGCGGCTGGCGCGCTCGCCTTCGGAGATCTTCTTGGCTGCGTAGGTCTCGACGTCGAAGATGTAGAGCTGGTTGGCCTGTCCGCCGCTGTAGCGCTTTTCGGTGCGGAAGTCGCGGGCGCGCGGCGAGTAGACCACCTGGTTGCCGCCGGGCGAGAACGACGCCGCGCCCGATTCGGGCATCGGCATGGGCTCGGCGGGGCCGCCGTCGACGGAGACCTGATACAGGCGGCTGTAGCCGGGGAACCAGCCGTCGCGCAGGGTCCGGAAGAGGACCTTCTTGCCGTCGTTGGACCAGCCGTAGACCTGATTGTCGTAGCCCCAGCGCGGGGGGAACGGTCCGCGAGCGGGATAGAAGGTGAGCTGGCGCGGCTCGCCGCCGGTCGAGGGCATGACATAGACCTGCTCGTCGCCGTCGTACTGGCCGGTGAAGGCGATCCACTTGCCGTCGGGCGAGAACTTGGCGAAGACTTCGAGGCCCGGATGGGCCGTCAGCCGGGTCGCCGTGCCCCCCGCGGTGGACGCCGTCCACAGATCGCCGCCGTAGGTGAAGACGACCTTGTCGGCGTGGATGTCGGGGAAGCGGAGCAGTTTGGTGTCGGCGTGGAGCGCGGCCGCAAACAGGAGAGTGCAGAAAATTCGTTGATACATAAAGTTGGTCGAGGAAAGTATAGACGGACGAAGGGCTTTAGGGTCCCTTCGCACGTAAATTACAGGTTAACAGGCGGCGAAGGCCTCTAGAATGAGCCAATATGAGTGCCCCGCCTATGGGCAGGGGTCGTATCAGCGGCCTCTCAACGCGGAGTCGCGGAGACCGCGGAGGTAACGCGGAGAAAGTCAGGACAACTGCGAATTGGTTTTCTCCGCGCAATCTCCGCGTTCTCCGCGACTCCGCGTTGAAATGAATGTCGAGGAAACTAGGCGTTCGCGAACGACTCTTGGGCCGCGACGATCGTCTTTTGGATGTCGTCGTCCGTATGGGCCGCCGAGAGGAAGGCGGCCTCGAACTGGGACGGCGCGAGGTAGATGCCCCGGTCGAGCATGCCGCGGAAGAAGCGGCCGAATTTCGCGGTGTCCGCGACCTTGGCGGAGTCCCAGTCGGTGACGGGACGGTCCGTGAAGAAGAACGTGAACATCGAGCCGACACGGTTCACGGTGATGCCCGCGGGCGCGGCGGCGCAGAGTTGCGCGGCGCGGCGCTCCAACTGGTCGTAAATCTCGGGATGGGCTTCGAGATGGCGGAGCATGGCGAGTCCGGCGGCGACGGCGAGCGGATTGCCGGAGAGCGTTCCCGCCTGGTAGATGGGACCCGCCGGCGCGACCTTGCTCATGATGTCCTTGCGTCCGCCGTAGGCGCCGACGGGCAGGCCGCCGCCGATTACCTTGCCGAGGGTCGTGAGGTCCGGCTTGATGTTGTAGCGCTGCTGCGCGCCGCCGAAAGCGACTCGAAAGCCGGTCATCACCTCGTCGAAGATGAGCAGCGCGCCGTGGCGCGCGGTGATCTCACGCAGCGCTTCGAGATAGCCGGGCAGCGGCGGCACGCAGCCCATATTGCCGACCACCGGTTCGACGATGATAGCGGCGATCTGGTTGCCATGCGCGCGGAACGCCTGTTCGACCGCGTCGACGTTGTTATACGGCAGAGCGATGGTGGTCTCGGCGAACGCCTTGGGGACGCCTTGCGTGTCGGCGATCCCGAGGGTCGCCATCCCGGAGCCGGCCTTCACGAGCAGTGAATCCACGTGACCGTGGTAGCAGCCTTCGAATTTGACGATGAGGTCGCGGCCGGTAAACCCGCGGGCCACGCGGATGGCGGACATGGTCGCTTCGGTCCCCGAGTTGACCAGGCGGACCATTTCGATGGAGGGCACGGCGCGGCAAATCGCCTCGGCGAGCTCGATCTCCTGCGCGGTCGGGGCGCCGAAACTCGTGCCGATGGTGAGTGCGCGTTCGAGCGCGGCGATAATCTCGGGATGGCGGTGCCCTAAAAGCAGCGGCCCCCAGGAGCCGACGTAGTCGATGTACTCATTGCCGTCGACATCGAAAAGACGGGAGCCCTCGCCCTGCGCAATGAAAGGGGGATTCCCGCCGACGCTCCGGAAAGCCCGGACAGGAGAGTTCACGCCGCCCGGAATGAGTTCCTGTGCGCGTAAAAAGAGAGATTCGGACTTAGTGTGAGTCATGTAAATACTATTTGGGCCACGAATAAACACGAATGGACACGAATAAGCAAAAACGCTTAGGTTCTAATTCGTGTTCATTCGTGTTCATTCGTGGCCAACTTACGGTTTTGCCAGCAGCCTGCCGGGGACGATTTTCGCGAAGCCCAGGCTCATGAAGATTTCGTAGAGGCTTCCGTTCAGATTCTCGAGGAGCCGCCTTTTCAGGCCGAGATACGACTGTTTCCCGGCGAAGAGGTCTTGCATGATGGCTCCGAAGCGGGGGCTGCGGCGGGTGAACTGGACCATCCGGGAGGGAATCGCACCCATGAGAAAACGGCCTCCGAAGAAGCGCTTGGCGAGGCGGGAGCCGAGTTCGAGATCGTTGGCAAAGTCGCGGCGCAGGGTGCGGCGATAATGGGCGGCGGAGGCTTCCTGCCCGGCCTCGAGCAGCGCCGCGGAGGCGAGATCGCCGGAGCGAATCGCGTAATAAAGACCCTCGCCCGTGATCGGATCGACCAGGCCGGCCGCGTCGCCGACCGCCATCCAGCCTTCTCCGGCCACACGGTTCGACTTCCAGGCGCGGGTTTCGAGCGCCGGTAGCAGGTGGCTGTAGAACGGCGCTCCCTTCCACGAAATTCCGCGCTCGCTCATGTAGTCTTCGAGGCGTTTGCGCAGTGCGGCAGCAGGCTCGCCCTTCCCGCAAATCCCGACCGAGAGGTGTCCGCAGCGCGGGAACACCCAGATGTAGCCTTCGAGTTTGGGCAGGAATTGGATGTCGATGCGCTCCTGCCCACCGTCGACGTAGTAGCCGAGCGCCGACATGGCGTCCTCCGGCCGGAGTTGCGTCCCGACATCGCGCAGCGGATTGCGCGCGCCGGTCGCGACGATACAGAAATCGGCTTCGGCAGCGCCGGAGGGGGTCTGCAACCGCCAGCCTGTGCCGCGCCGCTCCAGCCGGGTCACGCGCGCCTTTTCGAGCTGCGCGCCGGCGCGTCCGGCTCGCTCCAGGAGCATGAGATTCAGATCGTACCGGGAGTAGATGACGAGCGGCTCATCCAGCTTGAGCTTGACCTCGCCGGCGTTTGGCGCCGCCAGCGTAGTCTCCGTCACGAAGCGCTTGGGCGTCGGATTATCGATGAGGAACGGATACTGGCTGTAAGCCTTGTAAGTGAGGCCACCGCCACAGGGCTTCTCCCAGGCGAGTTTTTCGTCGAAGAGCGTGACACGCAGGCCCGCCGAGGCGAGCTGCTCCGCGGCGAACGCTCCCGCCGGACCTCCTCCGAGGATCGCGACCTGCTTCATGCGGCTATTTCTTCGCCGGAGGCAGATCGTCGGGCGAGGGCATTTTCGAACCGCCGGGAGCAGCCCCGGGGGCCGCCATGCCGCTGTGCGGGTCGTTGCCGGCAGGAGCCGTGGGAACCGCCCCGCCGCCGTGCGGCGAACCGGCGGCGTCGGCGCGGCCGACCACCACCCATTTGTCGCCCTTCTGCTGCAGGTGATAGTTCATCGCCATGCCCTGCGCTTCGCTGCCGCCGGCAGGCGTGATGGTCACAGCCGCGTCCGCCTGATCGCCTTTCGTCTCGACACTCTTGACCGACACGGTCATAGCTTTCGGCACGTCGAAGCCCTTGGACTGGAGGTATTCGATCACGCCTTGACGCACCGCGTCATCGTTCTTCCTGGCGCCGTTGCAGGCCGCGAGAGAGACGATCAGAAACAGAACTGCTGAAATCCGCACCCCTCGATTATAGCCGGGGAGCAGTGCGGTTCCAGACGCGCGGGTGTTGATATATTGGAACCCAGGAACTTCCCATGTCCCCGCCCAGCGAGAGGCGCTGTCCGCGCTGTCTTCAGCCTGCTCCACCCCGCGCTTCGCGGTGTCCTCATTGCCGCGAGAGGCTGGTGGCCGGCGACCGCCGCCTGATGATGATCGTCGGCGGGATCGGCGTCCTTTTTCTGGCTGTGGTGATCGCCGTTGCGATCCTATCGAAACCGTACGGGGAAGAACTGGACGGCTCCGCCCCGCAGCCGCAACCCGAACATTCGCAGCCTCCTCCCGCTGCCAAGAAGCCGCCGTTAAACTGACCGTCGCGTTAGCATGAGGCATGGCCGCTGCGGTCCTCTTCGACGTCGATGGCACGCTCGTGGATACCGTCGACCTGCACGCCCGCGCGTGGCAGGACGCCTTCCGCCTGTTCGGAAAGGAAGTCCCGTTCGAGGACGTGCGGTCGCAGATCGGCAAGGGTGGCGACCAGCTCATGCCGGTGTTCTACAGCCCCGAGGAGCTCGAACGGTTCGGCGAGGAGATGCAGGCCCGCCGTAGCCGGCTCTATCGCGAGCGCTACCAGCCGCAAGTCCGCGCGTTTCCAGGAGTTCGGCCGCTCTTCGAACGCCTCAAGCGCGACGGGACGCGGATCGCGCTCGCTTCGTCCGCCGATCGCGAGGAGTTCGAGGCCAATCTCGCGCTGCTCGGGATCGGCGATCTGATCGACGCGGCCACGTCCGCCCGGGACGCGGCGCGCTCCAAGCCATTCCCGGACATCTTCGACGCGGCGCTCGCCAAGCTGGACGGGATCGGCGCGGAGCAGGCGGTGGCGGTCGGAGACACGCCGTACGACGCGATCGCGGCGTCGCAGATCGGGTTGCGCACGATCGGCATGCTGTGCGGCGGATTTCCGGAGGAGGCTTTGCGCGGCGCCGGCTGTATCGAAATCTGGCGCGATCCGGAGGATCTGCTGGCAGGTTACGAACGGTCGGCGCTCGCGCGCTGAGCCTTACTGGGGCTGCTTCGTCAGACGGAGGTAAGGTTTCAAGGTCTTGAAGTCTTCCCCGAAGGTCTTTCTGGCTTCGTCATCGGAGAGCGAAGGGGCAATGATGACATCCTCGCCGGGCTTCCAGTTCGCCGGGGTCGCCACCTTGTGCTTGGAGGTGAGCTGCAGCGAATCGACGATGCGCAGCACTTCGTCGAAATTGCGGCCGGTGCCCATTGGGTAGACCAGGATCGTTTTGATGCGCTTGTCGGGTCCGATGACGAATACGTTCCGGACGGTCACGTTGTTGGCGGCAGTGCGGCCTTCGCTCGTCTCGCCGGCGTCGGCGGGTAGCATCTGGTACAGTTTGGCGATCTTCAACTCGGGGTCGCCGATCATCGGGTAGTTGACCTGGCAATTCTGCGTCTCTTCGATATCGCTCTTCCAGCCCTTGTGGCTCGCGACAGGGTCGACGCTCAGGCCGATGATCTTCACGTTGCGCTTCTGAAACTCCGGCTGGAGCCTGGCCATGTAGCCCAGTTCCGTGGTGCAGACGGGCGTGTAGTCCTTCGGGTGCGAGAACAGGATCGCCCACCCATCGCCGATCCACTGGTGTAAGTCGATGGCGCCTTCGGTGGTTTCAGCCGTGAAGTTTGGCGCGATGTCGTTCAAACGTAGGGACATTCTCTCCATTGCTCCTGGATTTGAAGTTTGGAATGATTGCTTCCGGGTAGAAATTTCAGGCTAGCACGGCTCCAGGGACGAACCCGGTCGCCTCCGGTATGGGTTGAGACAACTCGACCCCCTTTCGGCTACACTGATACGCAAACACAAAATGTCCGAAACGAACGCGAAAGGCGGCTCCGGCTCCGGCCACGTCCGATGCCCCAAATGTTTTTCGCTGGACGTGCGGTATTCGAAGAGAGGCATGTGGGATTCGATACTCGACTTCCTGTTCCATATGGAAGTTTTCCGGTGTCGCAGTTGCCGCAGACGATTTCACCTGTACGTTCCCGATGACGGCGACGAATAACATACACCCGTAAGCTTTCTCACCCCCAGTGCGCCCGTATGCGGCGCGAAATCGGCCCATTTCCCCGCTCACGTGAAGAACCGGACGCAATCGGCGTTTGTGGCGTCAGCTTTGACACCCGAGGGGGTTTTCCGGCATTGACAATACCAGACCCCCAGCGCCACAGTGGCTTAGTAGATGCGCCAATCGTCGCAATACGTAGGGGTCAGGGTAGCGGAGGGGATCGAACCTGCCGCAGCTCGTCAAGCTGGTCCGGCGAGCCGGGATCGGGCGTTGTGTGCGGCCACGTCCACCAACTTACTCTGGTCGACTAAATACTGCGCGCGAGAGGACAGGGGGTCCTGTTTCGTAATGTTCCGTATCTTGATTTAAACTTACTAAGCCGTCAGACTACAACTAACGTACTCCTGACTGCGGTTTACGCAACAGGAAGTAAACAAAATCCAAGGGTTCATGGGTCCAAAATGGCGGTAGCCTGCCCGGTCCGGCCTCAGGAAACCCACCAACTGCATGCAATTCTCGGAGGAATAATGCAGATCAGCGTGGCGAATAGCCAGTGGTTCGCAGTACGGACCGCGGCGGGACGAGAAAAGTCCGTCGCGAGTCAATTACAGTCGAAAGGGTATGAAACGCTGCTGCCGGTGAGCCGGAGCAGGCGTCAGTGGTGCGATCGGGTCAAAGAACTCGAACTGGCGCTGTTCCCGGGTTATCTGTTCACCCGGTTCGATTTCAACCAGCGACTTCCCATCCTCATCACGCCGGGCGTGCAACTGATCGTCGGGAGCGGCAAAGTCCCGACCCCGGTCAGCGACGCCGAAATGGAAGCCTTGCGGCGCGTCGTCGCGTCCGGGGCTACAGCCGAGCCGCACGACTATCTGGCGGCCGGGCAGCGCGTCCGAATCCGTGACGGAGCTCTCGCCGGACTGGAAGGAATTCTGGTCGAGGTGAAGAACTCATGGCGGATGATTCTCTCGGTCGAGCTGCTGCGCCGATCCGTCGCAGTCGAAGTGGACCGAGCGGCCCTCGTGCCGATCGTCAGCGCCTCGGCGGCGGCGAGCGCCATCCCCCCCGGGTCAGCCCGACCCTCCCCGGCGTTACTCAAAGCAGCAGTGTAGAGCCTTCCTGATCTCGGCGCCGGGAGCGCGCCCGGGAGGCCCCGTCAGGATACGTGTGTCCGAACTTACCCAGGGTCCCGCCACAATTCTTTTTCGCGGAGAGCACAGTTGGCAGTCTTACGAAGCAGAAGCAGATTAGTAACGTTCCGGCTGGATCCGGAAGAGTATGCCGCGTTGCGGCGGGTGTGCGTCAGCACCGGCGCGCGCAGCATGTCTGAATTCGCCCGCGAGGCGGTGCTGGCCAGCGTCGATGTCGGCGCCGGCAATCGCGGAAACCTGGGAGGCGATTTGGTGACGCTCACGGCGCGCCTCCACGAGCTCGACAAATTACTCAGATCGGCCAGCGGACTGATCGGCCGGGTCCTGGGCGACGAAGCCGGAGAGCCGGAAGAGGCGCCGCGGGAACTGGGCGGAGCAGGTTCATAAGGAGAAGACGAATGGCAATGTTCAACGGAGCAAGATGGGCACGAACGGCGATGGCGGCGATGCTGGCCGCGGGCGTTCTTGCGGCCGCCGACCCGCGGCCGCTGACGGTGAACGTGATCGAAGGCGATGGCGCGTTCAACGACATCAAGAAGGGAGTCGGAAAAGCTCCGGTCGTCGAGGTCAAGGACGAAAACGGCAAGGTGGTCGATAACGCGAAGGTCGTGTTCCAGATGCCGGAGACGGGCGCGGGCGGGACTTTCCTGGACGGCAGCCGCACGTTCGTCGCGACCACCGACAAGCAGGGCCGCGCGGCCGCACCGGTGATCAAGCCCAACAAAGTGGAAGGGCAGTTCGCGATCGTCGTCACCGCGTCGAAAGACGGCAATTCGGGACACGTGCAGATTCGCGAATCGAACACGCTGGCCGGCGGACAGATGGCCAAGGCCGGCGGCGGACATGGCACGGCGTTGAAGGTCATCCTGGCCGTGGCTTCGATCGGCGGCGGTGTTGCAGCCCTGGTGGCGCGCGGCGGTGGCGGGAACAACAACGGCGGGTCGACCGGGTCCACCTCGGCCACCCCGACCAGTCTGTCCGTCGGCACGGTCTCGGTAGGAGGTCCGCGATGAGGAAGGGAATCATTCTGCTGGCGATTTGCGCCGCGTCGGCGGTTTGGGGCGCCGACACGGCCGGCATCGGCGGGCCGGTCAGCGGCTACGTCGTGGACGGCCGCTTCCGCGCGCTACGGCCGATCAATGGAATTCCCGGCGCCGCCCGCCTCGGCGATCCGATCGACTTGCCGTTCGCGATCGGCAACGCGGCGATTGCCACGTCACAGGATTACGCGATCGTGACGCGCGGCAATGGCGACGGCAGGCCGTCCCTGGTCGTCGGACTCCGCTCCGGCGCTCCGCAGTTGCGCCCGGTCGACCGCGCGATCGTCCCCTCGGGAATGCTGATCGGCGATTCGGGCGCCGTCGCGATTCTGTATTCGGATACGCAGTTGCAGTTTGTCAGCGGCCTGCCCGCTGCGCCCGACGCTTCCGATCCGGTCGGACTGGACGGCGTGAACGGAGTCGCCGCGGCCGCTCTCGACGCTACGGGCGCGAACGCCCTGCTGGTGTCGCGCGACGGCAATATCTACCGCGCTGCTCGCGGCGCGAGCCCGGTGTGGGTTGCGCGCGTTCCCGGCGCCGTCTCGGCAAGCTTCGTGCCGGGCAGCGACGACGCAGCCGTGGCCAGCGCCGATAGCGGCGACGTGGTCCTGCTGCACGGCCTTTCCGGCTCCCTCACGATCCGCACCGTCGCCGGCGCGGCAAACGGTCTGACTTCGGCGCGCTCGGTGCGCGCGATCAACGGCAGCGAACTCGCCGTCGTCGATGGACAGGGCCGCCTCGGGGTCGTCGCGGTCGAGACGGGCTCCGTCGAGTGGGTCGGACTGGCCGGCGCGGCGGACCGCATCGAGACCCTGGCGCGCGGCCTGCTGGTCCTCAACCAGGCCGGCTCCCGCCCTCTGTTGCTGCTCGATTTGAACCAGGGTCACGCGCCTTACTTCGTGCCCCCGGATGACCGCGGTGAAGGCCACCACCGCAAATAGGAGAAGCTGCTCATGCACGCGTCACTCAAAACTCGAATTAGCTTTTTCCTCCTGGCCGGCCTCGCCGGCGCGGCTGCCGCCAACGCGCAGACCAATTACGTCATCAGCTACATCATGCAGCCGGCGGGGAACCAGACCGCCATCACCAACGGCGGCACGATGACTTTCCCGGCGACGACGATCGGCAACACGCAATCGGCGTCGTTCATCATCTACAACGCGGGCACGACCGCCGGCGCCGTCAGCAACGTCACGATCTCCGGCGCGGCGTACACTGTGTCCGGTTTGCCGCTGCTGCCCGCGAATCTCGCAGGCGGCTCGGAAGTCCGGTTCACCATCACCTTTAAACCCACCACCCGCGGACCGGCGCCCGGCTCGCTCGTGCTCCAACTGGCCGGCCAACAGGTCACGATCACGCTCAACGGGAGCGGCATCGGCGGCACGCTGACGTATACCGCGGTGCTGAACGGCGCTACGACCACACTGGCTCCGGGCGCGACCCTGACATTTCCTTCGACCAACGTCGGCGTCACCGCGTCGGCCGATATCAAGGTCACCAACACCGGCGATGCGAACACCACGATCAACACCATTAATGTGGTCGGCAACGGCTTCAAGATTACGAACCTTCCGCCCATTCCCGCTACGCTGATCCCCAACGGATCGGTGGTGTTCACGCTGCAGTTCAATCCCGCAACGAGCGGAACGGCGACCGGAACCCTGGTCATCGACAACACGAACTTCAATCTCGCCTCGGTCGGCATCGGCTCGCAACTCGTGTATTCGAGCGTCATCGGCTCGACTTCGAGCGTGGTGCAGAACGGTGGGACGATCATCTTCCCGAACACCAACGTCGGCGCGACGAGCACGGTGTCGGTCGTAGTGAACAATACCGGCAATACCCCCGCTTCGATCAGCGGTGTGGCCGTTTCCGGAACGGGCTTCGCGCTGCCGAACCTGCAGAAGCTGCCGCTCACGATCAACCCCGGCGCGACCGCTCAGTTCAACGTAACTTTTACCGCGAACTCGACCTCGAGTGTCACGGGCGTGTTGCAAATCGATGCCGTCGGGATCAATCTGCGCGGCAACGGCAATCCGCCGCCGGCGCTGACCGGCGTCGCGTTCGGCAGCCTGCCGGCAAGCATTAACGCGCGGCAGCAACCGACGGTGCAGCTCGGACTAAGCCAGCCGTACACGATGGACCTTACGGGCAAGTTGACGCTGACGTTTGCCTCCGATTCCTTCGCCGACGATCCGGCGATTCAGTTCGCGACCGGCGGCCGCACGATCAGCTTCACAATCCCGGCCGGGACCACCGACGCGGTGTTCACTTCCGGCAAGACCGTGCAATTGCAGACGGGAACCGTGGCGGGGACGATCACGATCACACCTAGTTTCACCGTCGCGGCGGTGGACGTCACGCCGAGCCCCGCTCCCGTCGCTAAGATGGTCGTAAGTGCGGGGCCGCCGCAGCTTACGAACGTCCAGGTTGGCGCGCGTACGGCGAACAGCTTCGAGATTCTGATCACCGGACTCTCGACGCCTCGCCAGGTTTCGCAACTGAACCTCACGTTCACTCCGGCGGCGGGCTCGACCCTGCAAACGGCGAACCTCTTTGTCAATTCGGATTCGTCCTTCAGCACCTGGTTCCAGAGCCAATCGGGAATCAGCTTCGGCAGCCAATTCACGGCATCCGTGACCGTCAACGTGGCGGGCGACGTCAACGCCGTCCAGTCCGTGTCGGTCACGGCGAGCAACTCCAAGGGAGACTCGAACGCCATGACCGTGAATTTGCGGTGAGGGGAGTAATAGTCAATGCGTAAGGTAATCTTTGCAATCCTGCTGGCCGGCGCCGCATTCGGCGCCGACCTCAAACGCGGTGTCATCGGCCCCGACGATTCAGTCACGATCGTCGCTCTCAACGTCGAAGAGCTCAGCAAGGTCTGGCGGGTCGGACCGTCCGGCGAACTCAACTTGCCGCTGGTGGGCAAGATCGAGGCCGCCGGCAAGACCGTCGACCAGCTTCAGACCGAGATCGCTACCCGCCTGAAGACGTACGTGAAAGAGCCGTCGGTGACGGTGTTCGTATCGGATTACAAGAGCCGTCCCGTAACCGTCACTGGCGCGGTCGAAAAGCCTGGCACGCTGCAACTCGAGCGTCCGATGCCGTTGTTCGCGGTCCTCGCGCAGGTGGGCGGGATCAAGGATCCCGGTCCAACGATCACAATCACACGCAATGCCGAAAATGGGGATCTTCCGTACAAGGACGCTCATCGTACGCAAGATGGGAAATACAGCATAGTGGAACTCCCCGTGCAAGACGTGCTCCGCGGACACGGAGAAGCAGCCAACATCGAAGTCCACCCGTTCGACTCCATCACTGTTTCCCAGGAGAAAAAACCGAAGTTGGTATATCTGGCGGGCGAATTCAATAAGCCGGGCGCGATCGAGCTGGCCACCCAAGACACAGTGTCCTTGACGAAGGCCTTGGCCATGGCCGGCGGGCTGACCCACACCGCGTCGGCGAAGCACACCGTGATCCGGCATTTCAATGAACAGGGACAGGAGACGGCGTTCGCGTACGTCGACCTGCGCAAAGTTCTCAACGGACAGGCCAAAGACCTGACGTTAACCGAAGGCGACGTCGTCATTGTCGGCAACAGTTCGCTTTCCGCTTACTTACAGACTATGTCCAGCACAGCCATTTCTTCCAGCGTTTACATACTCGGAAGGCTGTAATTCAGGACGGAGGAATAGAGTGGCTACCAGTCCGCAATCGTCAGACTCGTTTTCGCGGGATCTTGTCGTCCGTCAGGAACCCCCCACGGCTCGCGCGAGCCTCGTGTACATGGAACCGCTGCAGACGTATAACGCCCCGGCCGAAGAGCCCGGCGGCGGTATCCCCGTCGTGTGGCAGCTCCTCGCCGAGCATAAACTCGCAATCGTTCTCCTCGCGGTCCTCGGGATTGCCGGCGGCCTCGCCGTCAGCATGTTCCAGATCCCGATCTACGACGCCCGCACGACGCTCGAATTCCAGAGCACGAAGGCCGAGGCCCCGATGGGTGGAGACACGGCCGATAGCGGCTTCACGCCCGAGTCCTACCTGCAAACCCAGGTGAGGGTGTTGCAGAGCCGGACGCTCAATGAGCGCGTCGCAAAGAAGCTGGCCAAACAGGGCTTCGGCAACTACGAAGAGCCGGGGCGCACGGACAAGCTGCGCAAGATGTTCGGTCTCTCCGTGGCCCAGGCCGCCTCACCCGCCCCGGCTGCTCCGAAGCTGCCGCCGGTCGATACCAAGGTGAAGCTGCTCGAGACCAGCCGGATCGTCGAGATCGTGTCGTCTTCGCCGGACCCCCGCTACGCCGCGAACTTCGCCGACACGCTGGCCACCGAGTTCGTCGATTACAACATGGAAGCGATCTGGCAGTCGTCGCAGAAGACTTCGGACTGGTTGACCCGCCAGTTGCAGGATCTGCGCGCCAAACTGGAGCAGTCCGAGAATCAGCTCCAGGCATACCAGAAAGAAGCCGGCATCATCAACGTCGGCACGGACCAGACGATCGACGACGAGGGGCTCAAGAACGTTCAGAAGGAACTCGCGTCGGCCCAGGCGGACCGCATTTCGAAGCAGTCCAACTACGAGATCGCCGCTACCACGCAAGCGGATGCGCTGCCTCAGGTGCTGGACAACGGCCGCCTGAGCGACTACCAGAAGCAGCTTGCGGACCTGCGGCGCAAGTACGCGGAGCTGTCGACCGTTTACACGCCGCAGTGGCCCGAGGCGCAAAAGGTGCAGGCGCAGATCAACGATCTACAGGCGACGCTGAACCGCGAGCGCGGCACCATCGTCAGCCGGATTCAGAATGACTACCAGGGCGCGCTCAAGCGGGAGCGCATGCTCCAGGGCGCCTACACGGCGCAGATGCAGCGCGTTACCGACCAGTCGCGGAAGCAGATCTACTACAGCATTCTGAAACGCGAAGTGGAGACGAACCGCACGGTATATGACCAGCTCTTGCAGAAGGCGAAGCAGGTCGGCATCGGCGCAGCCATGCAGCCCACGAACGTGCGGATCGTCGACGCCGCCGAGGTGCCGACGAAGCCCTCGAAGCCGGACGTCTTCCGCAACGCGCTGACCGGTCTCGCGACCGGACTGGCGCTCGCTTTCGGCCTGGTGTTCGGCGGCGAGTTCATCAATCGCAGCGTGCGCGCGCCGGGCGAAGCGGCCTTCCACCTGAAGGTGCCGGAGCTCGGCGTGATCCCGTCGCAGGCTTCGGTCGCGGACCAGGCGCTGCTGCCGAACATCCTGCCCGCCAAGTCCGCCAACGCGAACGGCTCCAAGTCGAAGCTGGAGCTCATCACGTGGCAGGACCGCCCGTCGCTGATGGCCGAGGCGTACCGGAACGCGCTGACCTCGATCCTGACCGCGAACGGCAAGGGCCGCCCGAAGATCATCATGGTGACCAGCTCGGGCCACGGCGAAGGCAAGAGCAGCACGGTGAGCAATCTCGGAATCGCGTTGGCGGAGATCAACCAGCGCGTCCTGCTGATCGACGCCGACCTGCGCAAGCCGCGCATGCACGACATCTTCAACCTCCCGAACACCTGGGGCTTGAGCGATCTGCTGCGCGAGAAGTCGTCGCTTTCGGACTGTCCGATCGAGGCGCTGGCGCGCAAGACCGAGGTCGATGGCCTCTACGTCCTGCCCAGCGGACCGGGCACGGTCAGCATCACCAACCTGCTCTACTCGACCCGCATGGCGGACCTGGTGGAGCGCGTTCGCAACGACTTCGACGTGACGATCATCGACACGCCGCCGATGTCCTATCTCTCGGATGCGCGCGTTCTCGGCCAGCTCGCCGACGCCGCCATCCTGGTGATCCGCGCGTCGCGGACCACACTCGACGAAGCTCGCGCCGCCAAGCAGCGGCTCACCGACGACGGCATCCGCGTCCTCGGCACGATCCTCAACGGCTGGGAGCCCAAGGTCAAAGCCAAGTACGGCTACGGCTACGGCTACGGCTACACGAAAAAAAGTTAGGCCTGCGGGGCGGCTACTAATAATCGAACCGTCCCGCCAACTAAACCCATGCGGCGCCTCCTCGACCTCACCTTCGGCCTCTGCCTGCTCACGCTCGCGGCGCCGTTCATGGGTTTGATCGCTCTTGCTGTCCGGTTCCACGACGGCGGTCCGGTCTTCTACCGCCAGATCCGCATCGGCCACCACGGACAGCCATTCACGATTTTGAAATTCCGCTCCATGCGAATGAACAACACCGGCGCCGCCATTACCAGCAGTGGAGACGATCGCATCACGCCGATCGGCCGCCTGCTCCGGCGCTATAAACTCGACGAGCTTCCGCAGCTCTGGAACGTCGTTCGCGGCGATATGAGCCTGATCGGACCGCGGCCGGAAGTGCCTCGCTTCGTCGATGGCGCAGATCCTGTGTGGCAGGCTGTGCACAGTGTTCGGCCCGGAATCACCGACCTCGCCACTCTCGTCTATCGCGACGAAGAGCAGGTCCTCGCGCAGTACGACGACCCGGAGCGCGGCTATCGCGAGGCGGTCCTGCCCGCCAAGCTCAAGCTCAATCTCGAATACCTGGAGCGGCGCACTGCCGCGCGCGATCTGAAGCTGCTCGCGCTGACCATCCGCTACAGCTTCGTCCCGAGCGGTTTTCATCCCGACCGGGTCAAAGACGCGATTTTACCTAGGATCTAACCCAAAATGTCCGAATCCACGTTTATCCCGTTCCACCTCCCCTCGATCGGCGAAGAAGAGATCGCCGAAGTCGTCTCCGTTCTGCGCTCCGGCTGGCTGACCAGCGGAGAGCGCACCGCCAGGTTCGAGCAGAATTTCAAACAGTACGTCGGTTCGAAGCACGCGCTCGCCGTCAACTCCTGCACCGCCGGCCTGCACCTCGCACTCGCAGCCTCCGATATCGGACCCGGCGATGAAGTCATCACCACGCCGCTGACTTTCTGCGCCACGGTCAACACGATCCTGCACGTGGGCGCGACCCCCGTCCTCGCGGACGTCCTGCCGGACGGCAATATCGACCCGGCCTCCATCGCGCGGCGCGTCACCAGCCGCACCAAGGCGATTATCCCGGTTCACCTCGCCGGCCTGCCGTGCAAGATGGACGAGATCTGGAAGATCGCCCGCAAGCACGACCTCATCGTGATCGAGGACGCCGCGCACGCCACCGATGCGAAGTATCGCGGCGCCGCGCCGGGCAGCGCCAAGGGCCAGAGCCACGCCGTCGCCTTCAGCTTCTACGCGACCAAAAACATCACCACCGGCGAAGGCGGCATGGTCACCTGCAACGACCAGAAGCTTGCGGACCGCATGCGCATCCTTTGTCTGCACGGCATCAGCAAGGACGCCTGGAATCGTTACACCGAAAAGGGGAGCTGGTATTACGAAGTCGTCGAGGCGGGTTTCAAATACAACCTCAGCGACATCGCGTCTGCCATCGGCCTGAAGCAGCTCGAGAAGATCGAGCGTTTGCACGCGCTGCGCTCCGCGTATGTCGGGGTCTACAATCGGCGCCTCGCGGACGTGGAAGAGGTCGAGCTGCCACCTGCGTGCGACTACGGCCGCCACGCCTGGCACCTCTTCGAGCTGCGTCTGAATCTCGCGAAACTGAAGATCGACCGCGACGAGTTCATTACGGAATTGCGCCGCCGCGGCGTCGGGACCAGCGTTCACTTCATTCCCATCCAACTCCACCCGTTCTTCGCACAGTACGCCGCGCAGAAACGGAATCAGTGCCCGAAAGCTCTCGCGCTCTATCAACGGATGATCTCGCTGCCCCTGTATCCGTCGCTCTCGATGGAGCAGATCCAGCGCGTCACCGATGCGGTGAAAGAGATCGCGCACGCTACCGCAAAGCGCCGGCTGGTGGCCGCCGGCATGGCCCAGTAATCCTTCATGCGCCTGCACAGTCGAATCCTGTACTCGGTTGTCTTCGCGATGCTTGCCGGGGCTTCGGTCACCGGCGCGTTCCTGCTGCGTTTCGAGTACTCCATCCCGCGCGCCGAGAGTGTGCACCTCTGGAAGGCCCTCTGCCTGGCCGCGGTAGTGCGAGCGCTGGTCTTCCGGATCGCCGGGTGCGACCGGAGCTGGCGCTACGTCAGCCTGCCGGACGCGTATAAGCTGCTGCTCGCCAACATTGTCGGCTCCCTGCTGTGGGGCGGCCTTGCGTTCGCCCTGATCGGCGCCGAATTTCCGCGGTCGGTCTACGGCATCGAACTGGTCCTCAGCTTCCTGGTGACGGTGGGCGCGCGCATTCTGGTGCGGTCTTACTTCGAATCGTCGGGCGGGGGGCTGCGCAGCCGCGACCGCAAGAACATCCTGATCTACGGGGCAGGCGACGCCGGTTTCACGCTGGTCAAGGAAATCCGCTCCAATCCGTCGATCGGCTACAAGGTCGTGGGCTTCCTCGACGACGATCGCGATAAACGCGGCGAGAAGCTGCTGGGCGTCCCCGTTCTCGGCAGCGGACGCAGCGCCGCCGTAATCATCGACAAGTACCGCCGCCGCGGCTCGAAGATCGACGAGATCGTGATCGCGATGCCTTCGGCCAGCGGTCACAAGATGAACGAGGCGATTTCGAACTGCCGCTCCGCCGGCCTGCCGTGCAAGACCATTCCGGGGATGGCGGAGCTCCTCAGCGGGAAAGTCCTCACCAGCCAGATCCGCGACGTCTCCGTCGAGGATCTCCTCGGGCGTGAAGCCATCCGGCTCGACGAAACGCTGATTCGCAGCTCGATCGAGGGCCGCTCCGTGATGGTAACCGGCGGCGGCGGTTCGATCGGTTCCGAGCTCTGCCGCCAGGTCGCCGCATTCCAGCCCTCGCGGCTCGTGATCCTGGAACGCGCGGAGAGCGACCTTTACCGCATTCACCTCGAGCTCACCGACAAGTATCCCAACCTGGAGATCGTCCAGCAGATCGCCGATATCCGCGAGATGGCGAGCGTCGAGAACGCGATCCGCCGCTGGGAGGTCCAGTCGATCTTCCACGCCGCCGCTTACAAGCATGTCCCGATGATGGAGGCGCACCTGCTCGAAGCCGTGCGCAATAACGTGCTCGGGACGCGCAACGTCGTCCACGCGGCCTATCGCAACGGCGTCGCCGACTTCCTGATGATCTCCTCGGACAAGGCGGTCAACCCCACCAACGTCATGGGATTGACGAAGCGCGTCGCGGAACTGATCGTCTCCTCGTTGCCGACTCCCGGCGAGGGGTCGGTCACCAAGTGCGTCTCGGTGCGCTTCGGCAACGTCCTCGGCAGCAACGGCAGCGTCGTGCCGCTGTTCCGGCAGCAGATCGCCGCCGGCGGCCCTGTCACCGTCACGCACCCGGACATGCGGCGCTACTTTATGACGATTCGCGAGGCTGTCCAGTTGGTGCTGCAAGCCTCGACCATGGGCAAGGGCTCCGAGATCTTCGTCCTCGACATGGGCGAGCCGGTCACCATCGTGAGCCTGGCGCGCAACATGATTCGCCTGTCGGGCAAGGAGCCCGACGTCGACATCGAAATTCGGTTCACCGGACTTCGCCCCGGCGAGAAGCTCTTCGAAGAGCTGGCTCTCGAAGGCGAGAGCCACATGCCGACGTACCACCAGAAAATCAAGATCTTCTGCGGCGATCGCAAAGAGGCGACCGCCATGGACCTCTGGATCGATCGCCTCGAGCGCCTCGTCGAAGACGGGGAAGAGAACGCGATCGTCGCGCATCTCAAGTCGCTCGTTCCCGAGTACCAGCCGATGGGACGCTGGCGCGAAGCGCTCAGCGACACCGCAAGAGCGGTCTCCGTCATCGAATGACCGCCGAAACAGAACAACCGATCCGTATGACACCCCTCGTCAAAGAAGCCGAACTTCCTCTCGCGATGTCGCCGGACACGCCGGAGGAGCCGCATCATCTCCGGATTCAGGCCTCCGAAGGCTGGGTCTCGCTGCAGTTGCAGGAGCTCTGGTCGTATCGCGAGCTGCTCTACTTCCTCATTTGGCGCGATATCAAGGTCCGTTATAAACAGACCGCTCTCGGCGCCAGTTGGGCGATCATCCAGCCGCTGTTCACGATGCTGGTGTTCAGCCTGTTCTTCGGCAAGCTCGCCAAAGTCCCGTCGGACGGCATCCCCTATCCGCTGTTCAGCTACACCGGACTGGTGCCGTGGACGTTCTTCGCGCAGGGCCTCAGCCAGTCGTCCGACAGCCTGGTCGGCAGCTCGAACCTGATCAAGAAGATTTATTTCCCGCGCCTCGCGATCCCAATCGGCACCGTCTGCGCGGGCATGGTCGATTTCGCGCTCGCGTTCGTGGTGCTGCTGATCCTCTGCGCTTCGTACCACGTCTATCCGACGATCCATGTCCTCTACCTGCCGATGTTCGTGCTCCTGGCGCTGATCACGGCCCTCGGCGTCGGCCTGTGGCTCTCCGCGTTCAACGTGAAGTACCGCGACGTGAAGTATGTCGTCCCGTTCTTCACGCAGGTGTGGATGTTCGCGACTCCGATCGCCTACCCGAGCAGCATGCTCTCGGACAAGTGGCGCATCGTGTACGGCCTCAATCCGATGGCCGGCGTCGTGGAAGCGTTCCGCTGGGCGCTGCTCGGGACCAAGACCGCTCCCAGCGCCATGATTTTGGTTTCGTACATCGCCGCGATCGCCATCCTGGTCGGCGGCGCCTACTATTTCCGCCGGATGGAGAAGACTTTCGCCGATGTCGTCTGAAACCTCTCCCAAGCGATGCATGATCATCGCCGAAGTCGCGCAGGCGCACGATGGCAGCCTCGGCATGGCGCACGCGTTCATCGACGCGGTGTCGCGCTGCGGTGTGGACGCCGTCAAGTTCCAGACGCACCTCGCGGACGCCGAAAGCTCCCCGCAGGAGCCCTGGCGCGTGAAGTTCAGCTATCAGGACGCGACCCGCTACGACTACTGGAAGCGGATGGAATTCACCGAGCCGCAGTGGAACGGCCTGTGCGAGCACGCCGAAGACAAGGGCCTGAAGTTCCTCAGCTCCGCGTTCTCGCTGGAAGCGGTCGAGATGCTGAAGCGGGTTGGCATTTCCGCGTGGAAAGTGGCGTCCGGCGAGTTCAATAACACGCCGCTCATCGACGCGATGCTCGAGACGGGCCTGCCGGTCCTGCTCTCAACCGGCATGAGCCGGCTCGCCGAGATCGAATCGGTCCTCGCGCGCATTCGCGCCGCCGGCGTCTACGCGACGCTGATGCAGTGCACGTCCGAATATCCGTGCCCTCCGGAGAAGGTCGGCCTCAATATGCTGCAGGTTTTCCGCCGCCGCTTCGGCTGCGGGGTGGGCCTCTCCGACCATTCGGGCACGATCTATCCCGGCCTGGCCGCCGCCACGCTGGGGATTGACGCGCTGGAAGTTCATGTCACGCTCAGCCGCGAAATGTTCGGCCCCGACGTCAAGGCGTCGGTCACGACCGCCGAGCTGCGGCAGCTGGTCGACGGCATCCGCTTCATCGAGCGCATGAAGCTCAGCCCGGTGTCGAAGGATGAAATGGCAGCCGAGATGGCGCCGCTGCGGTCGATGTTCTCGAAGAGCGTGGTAGCGCGGGTTCCTCTGGTAGCCGGAGCCGTCATCGGACCCCAGGACCTCAGCCTGCGGAAGCCCGGCACCGGCATTCCCGCCGACCATTTGCAAGGGTTGATCGGACGCCGCGTCGTTCGCGAGATCGCGGCCGGCGAATTCCTCCGCGAAACCGATATCGACGCATTGGAGATGGCCCGTGCCGGCGACTGAGATTCAGGAATCGGCCCGCCTGCTGGAGTTCGACGCCATCCAGCCCGGCGACACCGCCGTCATCCGCCGCACCATCACCGCGGAGGACGTCGCGACATTCGCCGGCCTGTCGGGCGATTACAACCCGCTCCATATGGAGGACGACTTCGCGAAGAAGACGCACCTCCGCCGCCGCGTCGTCCACGGGATGCTCGTCGCGAGCTACGTCTCGACACTGATCGGCATGCAACTGCCGGGAGCCGGCGCACTGTGGATGCAGCAGAGTTTCCGCTGGCGCAATCCCGTATTCGTCGGCGACACCGTCGAAGTCACGTTGAAGGTCACGCACAAGTCGCAGGGTTCCAGAATTCTTTCGATCGAGATCACAGCCATGAACCAGAACGGGAAGCCGGTGATGGAAGGGGAAGGCACCGTATCCGTGCCCGAGATCCGCTCCAACCAGATGGAAACTCCGATCCGCGAGCGTGTTGCGTTCGTCAGCGGCGGCTCGCGCGGCATCGGAGCCGCGGTGGCCCGTGCGCTTGCCCGTGCCGGCGCCTCCGTGCTCGTCAACTACAAGTCCGGGACCGCCGCGGCCGAGGAGCTTTGCCACCTGATCGCCGGTGAAGGCGGTGTCGCCATTCCCGCGCTCGCCGACGTCAACGACCGCGACGCCGTCGCTCGCGCCGCCGATCTGGCGCGCGAGGCCTTCAATCGGCCCGTCGATATCCTGATCAATTGCGCCGGCGGCGCCGTGCAGCCGCGCCCGTTCCTCGAGACGTCGTGGGACGAGATTCAGCAGGCGCTCGACGTTCACGTGAAGGGCGCGTACAACTGCATCCGCGCCGTCGTTCCCGGCATGGCCGCGCAGAAGTCCGGCCGCATCGTCAATGTCGGTTCGATCCTCACCTGGAACGTCCCGCCCGCCCAGTGGACGGCGTTTGTGATGGCGAAGGCCGCACTGAAGGCGTTCACGAAGTCGCTGGCGACCGAGTTGGGGCCCTCGGGCATCCGCGTCAACATGATCTCCCCCGGCACCACCGAAACGGAATCGATCGCGGCGATGCCGGAGCGCATCCGCAAACTCCAGGCGATGCAGACTCCGCTCCGCCGTCTCGCGACTCCCGAAGATATCGCTCTGACCGCGCTTTTCCTGTGCGGCGAGGGCAGCCAGTTCATCACCGGCGCGGACATTCCGGTCTGCGGCGGCGCGGGCATGTAGCCATGACCGATCGCGATCAATTACGACAGCAGGCCGACACCGCCATCGCCGCGGGCGACTGGGTCGAGGCGCGCGCCACGCTGGAGACTCTGTGGAGCGGCCACGCTTCCGCCGGACTCGCCGGCTTCGTCGCGGGCCGCTTCGAGAAACTCCGCGGCCACCTGCCCTTTCACGCCTGCCGCGTTGCCATCCTGCGCTCGTTCACGCTGGAGCCGGTGATTCCGCTGCTCCGCGCCTGCGCCTGGGTCAACCGCATCGACCTCTCGGCGAAGGTCGGCGAATTCAACGCTTACGCCCAGGAGATTCTCGACCCGGCCGGCTGGGTCTACGACTACAACGCCGATGCGATCGTGCTCGCGATCCAGACGCAGGACATCGCCCCCGAGTTGTGGGACGGCTATGCCGAGAGCGGGGCCGCCGAAATCCGCGCCGCCGTCGGCCGCGTCCTCGCCGACTACCGGAAGTGGATCGAGACGCTCCGCGCCCGCACCTACTCGTATGTGTTCGTGCACTCGCTCGAACTGCCTGCCCGTCCGTCGCGCGGCATCCTCGACGTCCAGGACGGAGAGAGCCAGGCGGAGGCGATCCGCGACATCAACGCCGGCCTGCGCCGCATCGCCGCCGAGTTCAACGGAGTCCATATTTTCGATTACGACGCGGTGGTCGCATGCTTCGGCCGCGCCCGGTATCGCGACGAGCAACGCTGGGCCGCGGTCAAGCTCCCGATGAAAGCGGACGCCATGCTGCCGCTCGCCGAGGAGTGGGTCCGCTATCTCGCCCCGGCCGCCGGCCGCGTGTGCAAAGTGGTCGTCTGCGACCTCGACAACACGCTCTGGGGCGGAGTCATCGGCGAAGAGGGCGTCAGCGGGATCAAGATCGACCGCGAATACTCCGGGATTGCGTATTGGAACGTCCAGCGCGCGCTCGCCGACGTGAAGCGCCGCGGAATCCTGCTCGCCATCGCCAGCAAGAACAATCGCGAGGATGCGCTCGAAGCGTTCCGGTCGCACAGCGGCATGCTGCTCGGGACTGGCGATTTCGCCGCCGAGCGGATCAACTGGATCGATAAGCCGACCAACCTCCGCGAGATCGCCGCCGAGCTCAATGTCGGACTCGACAGCCTCGCGTTCCTCGACGACAATCCGACGGAGCGCGACCGGGTCCGCCGTGAGCTGCCCGAAGTCACCGTCCTGGAGCTTCCCGTCGATCCAATGGGCTTTGCCGAAGCGATCCGCCGCGCGCCGGTGCTCGAGCGCCTCTCCGTTTCGGCTGAGGACGCCGAGCGCAGCCGCTACTACGCCGAACAGCGCGTCCGCGCCGTGGCGTTCGGCAGCGCTTCCAACGTCGAGGAGTTCTACCGGTCGTTGGCACAGGAGGTCGAGATCGGGCCGGTCACTCCGGCGACCCTCGCGCGCGCCGCGCAGCTCACGCAGAAGACCAACCAGTTCAACCTGACCACGCGACGCTATAGCGAACAGCGGCTGGCCGAGCTCGCCGAAAATCCGGCTTGGGAAGTCCACACGGTTCGCGTCAAGGACCGCTTCGGCGATAACGGCCTGGTCGGCGTCATGGTTACGGCGGCGCAGGGCGACTCCTGCGAGATCGACTCGTTTCTGATGAGCTGCCGTGTGATCAGCCGCACGGTGGAGACCGCCATGCTTGCGTACTTGGCCGAGTCGTGTCGCGCCCGCGGTCTCGCCTGCCTTCGGGGTTGGTTTCTGCCGACCGCCAAAAACGCTCCCGCGGCCGATTTTTATCGCAAACACGGCTTTGAACTTTGCACCACTACCGATGCCGGAACGCTCTGGCATCTCGATCTGTCGAAGGCGGATGTGACTTGCCCCGACTGGATTCGACTGACGGTTACGGAGGAGTCGTCGCTTGGCAAATACGCCGTTTCTTGATCGTGTCCGAAGCATCTTCTCGGATGTGTTTCAGGTTCCGCTGGAAGAGGTCCGCGCGGAATCGTCTCCGGACACCATCCCCAACTGGGACTCGCTGCAGCACCTGAATCTCGTGCTCGCCATTGAGCAGGAGTTCAACGTACAGTTCAGTCCCGAAGAGATCGAACAGCTTCTCTCGGTGGAGTTGGTGGCCGCCCTTCTCGAAGAAAAACGCGTGGCCTGTGAGGTTTCCTAAAAGATGGCATTAGACTTTCGATTCGCGCGTCTCGACGAATATCCATCGATCAGCCTGTTCCTCCACGAGTTCTGGGCACAGAACCATGTCTACTGCCGCGAGCGCGAGCTGTTCGACTGGACGTTCCGCCGCTCAGACCAGTGGCCCGCGGATTCCTACAGCTTCTGCGTCGCGGAAGATAATGGCGAGCTCGCCGGCATTCTCGGCGGCATTCCGTTCAAGTTCAACCAGTTCGGCCGCACCTCGAACGGCATGTGGATCGTCAACTATGTGATCAGCCCCGACCACCGCAAGGGGTCGGCCGCGCTTCAGCTCCTGAGCCAGTTCCGCAAGCCGGAGTTCAACCCGGTGATCGCGTTCGGCATCAATCCCGCGACCTCGGCCATCTACCGCGTGCTGCGCGGGAAGGTGCTCGACGAGATTCCGCGCCACTTCATGGTGCTGCCGGGCGCCGAAGAGCGGATGGCGCGGCTGCTGCAGGCGACCTATCCCGATTGGACCGAGGAGCGCGCGCGCGAAATGGCGGACGCCTTCGTCATGCGCGACGTGCCGGCCCGCAAATGCGAGACCTCTCTGTGGATCCCGAAGAGCTGGGACACCGAGGAATGGCCGGCGATCGCCGAGCGCACCATTGGGGCTGCGCGCGACGCCGCTTATCTCCAGTGGCGGTATCGCAAGCACCCGCTATTCGAGTACCGGTTCATCACCTGCCAGGAGAACGGCCGCACTGGCTTGGCCGTCTGGCGTCTCGAAACGATCCGGCAGCAGACGCCGGAAGGCCGTCGCGACTTCGACCGCATCGGCCGCCTGGTCGAGTTCCTGCCGGTGTCCACGACCAACGGTGAAGCGCTGATGAGCGCGTTCGCCCGCGAGTTGGAACAGAACGGCGCGCTCGGCGCCGATTTCTACGGGTACCACGGCCAGACGCGCTGTATGCTGCGCCAGTTCGGTTTCCGGGAGTCTACGAGTCACCAGGACGGGCGCGCCATCCCGTCCCGCTTTCAGCCGCTCGATGGCAAGGGCGGCGGAATTTTAAGCGCCATGTTTATGCAGACGGAAGTGCCGGCGTGTGCAGACGCCGGTGATTGTCCCTGGTACTGGACCAAGTCCGATTCAGACCAGGATCGGCCCAACTGAGGAGCACAGGAGCACCTACGCATGCACTCCGATCACATTCTTCGCGTCGTAATGTATCACTACGTGCGGGATCTTTCCAACACGCCCTTTCCCAAGCTGAAGGGCATGTTGCTGGAGGATTTCCGCCATCAAGTCGCCGAGCTCTCCCAACAGTTCGAGATGGCCAGCGTCGAGTCCGCGATGGACTTCCTCAGTGGAGAGTACCGGCCGCGCCGCGATCTCTGTCTGCTGACCTTCGACGACGGACTGAAGGAGCACTACGCCGACGTCACGCCGATCCTTCATGAGAAGCGCATCCGCGGCGTCTTCTTCCTCATCACCGAATGTCTCGAGGACAAGAAGGTCGCGCCGGTTCACATGAACCACTTCCTCATGGCGTCCATGGAGTTCGAAGACTACGCGGACGCGTTCTTCCGCAAGGTTGTCTCCATGTGCCCGGACGCGTTCGCGCCGCTCAACGTGGATGCCAACCGCGCCGCTCAGACGTATCCCTGGGACACGCCGGAAGTGGCGCGCTTTAAGTACCTGTTCAACTTCGGCATGGACACCGAGCTCCGCGACCGCGCTGTCCGCGAGCTGTTCCTCCAGCACATCTCCGACGAGGCGACCTTCGCCGAGTCGCTCTACGTCAACTGGGACGAGGCGCGCCGGATGCAGAAGGCCGGCATGTGTATCGGCGGCCACACCCACCAGCACAAGCCGCTGGCCAATCTCGGCAGCCGTGAGTTGGCCTGGGATCTGGAAACGTGCAGCCGGCTGCTCCACCAGAACCTGAACCCGCAAGCCGTCTGGCCGTTCTCGTATCCCTACGGCAAGAAGGATTCGTTCCATCTCCGTGCGGTCCGTAAATTGCAACAGCTCGGCTTCCGTGTGGCTTTCTCCACGGAAGTCTCGGACAACCGCCGCGGCGCGGACCAGTTCATGATCGGCCGCACCGATTGCAAGAAAGCGCTCGTGTTGAACGCCGCGGGAGCGTAGTCATGAGAGAAATTCACTTTGACGTCCGTAACGGATCAACGCCGACGCAGAGACACAGAGATAAGAAATCTCTTCTCCGCGTCCGTCCTCTGCGTCTCCGCGTCTCTGTGTCAAGAAACCAGTCTCCAGTAACCCTCTAAACCTCTATGCCTCGTAAAGTCTGCATCGTCCTCGTCGACCGCGCCAATTATGGCCGTCTGAAGCCCGTCATGCGCGCCATCGACGATCATCCCGAGATCGAAATGCAGGTCGTCGCCGCCGGCACCATGGTGCTGGGCCGCTTCGGCAAACCCGTCGAGGTCGTCCGCAACGACGGCTTCCGCGTCGATTCCGAGGTCTACCTCGAGCTCGAAGGCTCCACGCCTGCGACGATGGCCAAGTCCGTCGGGTTTGGCGTGGTCGAGTTTGCCAGCGAGTTCCAGCGTCTCTCGCCCGACCTCGTCGTTCTGATCGGCGACCGCTACGAGGCCCTGGCGGCGGCCATCGCGGCCGCGTACATGAACATCTGCATCGTCCACATTCAGGGGGGGGAAGTCTCCGGCTCGATCGACGAAAGCGCGCGCCACGCCATCACCAAGTTCGCGCATTTCCACTTCCCGAGCACCCACCGCTCGGCCGAATACCTCATCCGCATGGGCGAGGATCCCGCGTCGATTCTCGGCGTCGGCTGCCCGTCGAGCGATATCGCCCGCTCGCTGGACGTAGGGCTCACCGCCGACATCCTGAACGCGCCCGGCTCCGGCGCGCAGCTCGATCCCGCCGAGCCGTTCCAGCTCGTCATCTTCCATCCGACGACCACGGAATACGGCGGCGAACAGGCCCAGATGCGGGAGTTGCTCGAGGCGCTCGAAGTCGTCCAGATCCCGACCCTGCTCCTCTGGCCGAACATCGACGCCGGCTCCGACCAGATCAGCAAGGCGGTCCGCATCTTCCGCGATCAGACCGCCCCCGGCTGGCTCCGCACGATCACCAATCTGCGGCCCGACCACTACCTACAGGTCCTGCGCGCCACCGCTTGCGCCATCGGCAATTCGTCGAGCTTTGTGCGGGACGCCAGCTACTTCGGCACTCCCGTCGTGCTGGTCGGCGATCGGCAGGAAGGGCGCGAGACCGATATCCACGTGACTCATGTGCCCGCGCGATCGCGCGAAGTCGCGATGGCGATCCGCCAACAACTCCGCCACGGCCGCTACGCTCCGAGCGCTCTGTACGGCGACGGCAACGTCGCGGCTCGCATCGCCAACGCGGTCGCGGGCGTCACGCCGTACCGCCAGAAGCGTCTGCACTATATCTACGAAGCTGCCAATCAGAATGTCTATGCGAGTCCTGGGAATCATAACGGCGCGGGGCGGTTCAAAGGGGATCCCGCGGAAGAATATAGCGTCGCTGATGGGAAGGCCGTTGCTGGCCTACACCGCTGACGCAGCCCTGGCCGCCCGCCGCTTGTCTCGCGTCGTCATCACTACCGACGATCCCGAGATTGCCGAGGTCGCGCGGGGCTACGGCATCGAGGTCCCGTTTATGCGCCCGCCCGAGCTCTCCCGCGACGACACCGGCAGCATCCCGGTGATGCAGGATGTCGTGCGCCGCCTCGAAGCGCAGGGCGATCGCTACGACGCAACGTTCCTGCTGCAACCCACCAATCCCCTCCGCATCGCCGACGACATCGACGGCGCCATCGACCTCCTCGAGCGAACCGGCGCCGACTCCGTCATTTCCTTCGTCGACACCGGCGAACGCCATCCGGCCCGCATGAAATCGATCGAGCCCGGGACGGGACGCGTCGTCGATCCGTCGTTCGGCGAGGCTTACGAAGGCATGCGCCGGCAGGACCTCCCCAAGCTGTACCTGCGCGATGGGTCGGTGTACCTGACGCGCCGCGACGTCCTCATGAACGAAAATTCGCTGAAGGGCCGCGACTGCCGCGCGTGGATTATGCCCGAGCAGCGCGCCTGGAATATCGATACTCCCTTCGACCTGTTTATCGTCGAGCAAATGCTGAAATACCAGAGAGCTGGAGTGGCAGCTTGAGGCATTCCAATCTGACGCAGAGACGCAGAGACGCAGAGAAACGCGGACATGGCTTCGTGTTTCTCTGCGTCTCTGTGTCTCTGCGTCAAAGTTAGCTCCCCCATGCGTCCCCGGCTCCTCATCTCCGAAGCCCAAGGTTTCCCGCCGGCCGCCCTTGCCCGCCTCCGCGAGGTCGCCGACGTGATTGCCGCCGACCTCGACCGCTCCGCGCTCGAGCGTGAGGTCGGCGGCGCCGATATCCTTTGGGTCCGCCTCCGCCACCGCATCGACGACGCGCTCCTGGAGCGCGCTCCCCGCCTGAAAATCATCGCCACTCCCACCACCGGCCTCACCCACATCGACCTCGAAGCCGCGGAACGGCGCGGCATCCGCATTGTCTGTCTGCGGGGTGAGACCAGCTTCCTCAAAGAAATCCGCGCCACTGCCGAGCACACCATTGGACTGCTGCTCGCCCTCATTCGGCACATTCCCGCCGCGGCGGCGCACGTCGTGGCCGGCGGCTGGGATCGCGACCGCTTCCAGGGTATCGAGCTCTATGAAAAGACCGTGGCCGTCGTCGGCTATGGCCGCCTCGGCGAGATCGTCGCGCGCTACTTGCAGGCGTTCGATTGCCGAGTTGTGGCGGTTGACCCCAAACCCTCTGGTACTGCCGTCGAATTCTGCTCGCTCGAGGACGCGCTCCGCATTGCCGACATCGTCACGTTACATGTGAATCTTACTTCCCAGTCGCGTCAATTTTTCGGTGCGAAACAGTTCGCTTCGATGCGAATGGGTAGTTATTTCATTAATACGGCGCGTGGTGAGCTAATAGACGAAGCGGCGCTTTTAAGTGCTCTTCGCTCCGGACGCGTCGCCGGTGCTGCGCTGGACGTTTTATGTGAGGAACATTCCGGCGGAATGGCCTCCCACCCCCTCGTACAGTTCGCAGAAACCCACTCCAACCTGCTTTTGACCCCCCATATCGGCGGCTGCGCAGTCGAAGCGATGCAAAAGACAGAAATCTTTCTCGCTGAGCGATTATTGAGCGCGCTGGCATCAAGGGTGCATATAGAGATGACAAGCGCCGCAAGGTAGCACGCCAGATTTCCGGGCTTATCCACTTCATATGAATAACGTCGCAATTCGCGTTGATGGCTTATCCAAGCTGTACACCATCGGAGAAATTCAACAGCCCTACCGTACTCTTCGTGACACTGTCACCGACATCGTCGCCAAGCCGTTGCGCGCGCTTCGCCGCAAGACGGAGGAAGAACGGGAAAAGACGAGCGTCTGGGCGCTCAAGGATATCGGCTTCGAAATCCGCAAGGGCGAAGTCGTCGGCGTCATTGGACGGAACGGCGCCGGCAAGAGCACGCTCCTGAAAGTTCTCTCCCGCATCACCGAACCCACCAAAGGCTACGCCGACATTTACGGCCGCGTCGGCACTCTGCTCGAAGTCGGCACCGGCTTCCACCCCGAGCTCACGGGCCGCGAAAACATCTACCTCAACGGCGCCATCCTCGGCATGAAGCGGTTCGATATCGACCGCCAGTTCGACGACATCGTCGCTTTCGCCGAAGTCGAGAAGTTCGTCGACACGCCGGTCAAGCACTATTCGAGCGGTATGTACCTCCGGCTCGCGTTTGCCGTCGCCGCCCACCTCGAGCCCGAGATCCTGCTCGTCGACGAAGTCCTCGCCGTGGGCGACATCGCGTTCCAGAACAAGTGCCTCGGGAAAATGGGCGACGTGGCGCGCCAGGGCCGGACGATCCTGTTTGTCAGCCACAACATGGGCGCGGTGCGCTCGCTCTGCGAGAAGGGCGTCGTGCTTCACGGCGGGAAGGTCGCCTTCTCCGGCGATATCGGCGAGAGCATCGAGACCTATCACAAGCTCGTCGCCAGTAATAACGATCGCGACGGAGCGACCACGGGCGCTCCGCGCGGCCTGGGACTCTCCAGCGTCACGCTCGAGAGTCACGAGGGCACGACGATCCAGCAGGGCGACCCCGTCGAGGTCAGCACGCTCGTCCACATCCCGCGGGAGATTGCCGGCTTCACTCTCATGCTGGTCATGGACGACATGAACCAGCGACGCGTCTTCGTGCTCCGCCGCGATAGCGGCGAATTCAAGCTGCGCGGGGCCTGGAAGGGCACGTACAAAATCTCGCTGCGCGTCCCGCCGCTGTGGCTCGAGCCCGGTCTCTACAGTATGTATTTCAAAGTCATGTTCCAGGGCGAGTCGGCCGGCCATAAGCATGTCTCCGACGTGTTTCATCTCGACGTTGGCGGCAAGAGCTGCGGCTGGGGATCGATCCTGAGCCCGGACATGAATTGGAACTGCCAGGAGATCGCGGCTCCGTCGGAGGTGGCCGTTGTCTGAGTTCTTTCACTTCGGGGCGGGAGCGGCGCTGGCGCCGGATCCGCTGGCGTGTCTCGATCCGGTGATGGAAGCGCGCGGTGTCGCGCTGTCCGCGCCCGCCTTCCACAGCGCGGTCAAGGTCGCGTTCTTCGCCGCCGGCGCGCCGTTCTACGACGAGGTGTCGCGCGCCCTTTGGGAGTCGCTCCCCGAGCAGTTCCAACGGCTGGCCAGCGACTTCCTCAGTCAATATGCGCCCGTCTCCGCCAAGATGAGCGCGCTCGACGTCGGTTGCGGGACCGGAATGAGCGCCGAGCTGGTATTGCGAACGCGTTTCGGCGCTTTCGTCAAACAGGTGGACCTGCTCGATCCGAGCCAGGAGATGCTCGACATCTGTGGCACGCGTGACTCGCTGCGCGCCATTCGCCACCGGCCGATTCGCGGCGAAATGCGCGACCTGCCGCCCCGCTACCACTACGACATGATCATCGCGGGCTGTGTCCTGCAGCATGTCCCGGACCTGCCGGAATTCCTGCGGCAAGTCTCCCTGCGGCAGAAGCCAGGCGGCATTTTCCTCCACGCGCAGGACCCCAACTCCGACGCGCTGAACGACTACGAGCGCCTCGGCCGCGTCGAGCGCCTCGCGCGCAGCCTCCGCATTCGCCCGTCGACGCTGTTGAAGCGGCTTTCCGCGGTCGGTCCGTGGAGCCGCCGCAGAGGGCGCGCGGTCCAGTTCGACCGGATTAACGAGCAACTCATCCAGGCGGGCGTCATCGAGAGCGCGATGACCGAGGCCGAGATCCGCATGATCGCCGACCTGCCCGCGCATGACGGCCGCGGCGTTTCCCTCCGCCAGTTGGAAACGCTCATGCCCGATTACGAGCTCGTTTCCGCGCGGTCCTACGCGTTCTTCGGCGAGTTGGTCTCCGACCTGCCGCCCGCGTACCGCAGCCAGGAGCGCGCGCTCATCTCGGAGCGCGCCATGAATGGCGGCCAGATCGCCGGAATTTGGATCAAGAGGGCCAGGGCATGATCAGCGCGAGGAGCGATCGATCCGTAGCCGTGCTCGTCCCCGATGGGGTCGGCGTTCGCAATTTCGTTCTCGGGCGCTTCCTCAACGAGCTCGCGGCCAGCTTCCGTCCCCACGTCTTCCACTACATTCCGGACCACCTGCTGCCGCATTACGCGGACCGCACGGACGACTCCGTCGAGTGGTACCCGATGGCGCCGTATCTCCAGCATCCGGCCGCGCTCGTCCTCCAGTACACGCTCGGCTACGGCCACATGTATTGGGCCAACACCAACGCGATGCAGCGCGCGCTCGGACGCCGCGTGAAGGGCGGGCTCAAGTCGAAGCTCTTCGTTCACTCGACTCGACTGGCGGGCCGCGTCGGGGCCGCGCTCAACTGCATGAACGCGATCGAGAACATGCACTGCCGCGTGGTCGAGCCGCGTCCCGAGGTCGGTCACTACCGCGATCTCTTCCGGCGGATCCAGCCCGAAGTGCTCTTCTGCTCGCACCAGCGCCCCACGACCGTCCTGCCCGCGGTTCTCGCCGCGCGCTCCCTCGGCATCCCGACCGCGACATTCATCTTCAGTTGGGACAACTTGTCGAGCAAGGGTCGCATCGCCGCCCCGTTCGACCACTACCTGGTGTGGAGCGACCACATGCGGCAGGAACTGCTGCAGTTCTACCCGCACGTGCCGCACGAGAACGTGCACATCGTCGGCACCCCGCAGTTCGACCCCTACGTCGACCGCAGCCTCCTCTGGAGCCGTGAGGAGTTCTGCCGCCGCGTCGGCGCCGACCCATCCCGCAAACTGATCTGCTATTCGGGCGGCGATTCGGGGACCTGCCCCGAAGATCCAAAGCACGTCGAGCTGCTGATGTCGCAGGTCCGCTCGGGCCTGATCCGCGGCAATCCGGAAGTCCTGCTCCGCCCCGTCCCGGTCGACGACGGCCGCCGTTACGACGGCGTCTGCTCCCGCTACCCCGAGTTGAAGCGGCTGCAGCCGCAGTGGGTCCACGCCGAGCCCGGCAACTGGGCCAAAGTCGTGCCGCTGGCCGACGATGTCCAGTTCCTGGCCAACCTGACGCACCACTCGGACATGAACATCAATCTCGGGTCGACGATGTCGCTCGACTTCGGCATGCACGACAAGCCGGTGGTCAACGTCGCGTTCGACATGTCGGACCCGCCCCTGTTCGGGATGCCCGTCTACGACTACTACTATTGCTACGAACACTTCCAGCCCGTGCTCGCGTTCGGCGCGACGCGCATTGCGCGCTCGCCCGAGCAGTTGGCCGAGCACGTGAATGCCTACCTGGAGAATCCGGCGCTCGACCGGGAGGGCCGCCGCCGGCTGGTAGAGCTCCAAATCGATGTTCCTCTCGGCGAGTCCGGCCGCAGAATCGTCAGTGTCCTTGAGTCTCTCGTTGCAAGCAGAAAAGGCGCCCCTGTCCATGTTGGCTGCTGACACCGGATGTCTCTACTTCGAAGCCGTACCTTTGTCGCTCCGCGATACGATGTGGCGCGTGGGCGCTGCCGCGCGTCCGGCGGAATTTGTCGCCGCGGTCGTCGACGCGTGGCGCGCCGTCGAGGTCGTTACCGATGCGGAAGTGCAGGCGCGCTTCCGCGCGAGCCGCGCCTGGCGGGACTTTCGTGACGTCCTCCGGACGGCGGCGATCCCCGGCGCCCGGGTGCTCGCGATCGGCTGTGGCCGCGGCTTCGCCGGGCGCAGCTCCGCCTACGCCGGGTCGGTGGTGCGCGAGGTGCTCGGTCCCGATGAGATCTCGGAGCTTGACCGTCTCGACGTCACGCCCGAGCTGCTCTCGGAAGTGCGGGAGCCCTACGACATCGTCGTAACACACTCGCTGCTCCACTTCGTCTACGAGTTCCGTCCGCTCTGCCGGCTCATCCAGAACCTCGTGGCGCCCGGCGGCGCGTACGTGATGGCCAATGAACATAATTCGCGATTCTGGGCGAACCCGGAATGCGTCCAACAGATGAAGCACGTGGCCGCCGCCGAGAGCCGCGGAAAGCGGTGGCGGAAGCTGCTCGATCCCGCGCGCTACTGGCGCCGCATCCAGCGTCTCGGACGCACCCAGCCCTCGTGGTGCGCCCGGATCAACGAAATCCTCCGCGACCGTTTCCACCTCACCGCCGAGCTCACCCAAAAGGAGGTCGCGCGCATCATCGACCCCTATATGCCCGATCCGTACTCCGGCGAGTGTCCGATCGGCAAAGACGGCATGAACTGGGTCGACCTCGAGAACGGCCCGCTCGCGCAGATGCGGCTGGAACGCGTCGTCACCTCCGGGTATGTGATGCGATCCAATCCCGAACGGCTGCCGGAAGAGTGGCGGGCAATCGACCAATCGCTCTCGGCGAAGTTCCCGCTCGACGGCTGCTCCTACACCGCGCTTTGGAGAAAGAACGCATAGCAATGCGCATCTGCTTCATCTGCTGCGAATACCCGCCCGCGCGCCACGGCGGCATCGGCTCCGTGACCCAGGTGCTGGGCCGCGCCCTCTCCGAGGCCGGGCACGACATTCGCGTGCTCGGTGTATACGCCGGACTCGACGCTCCGAAGACCGATGAAGATGGCGGCGTCCAGGTCTGGCGTCTGCCGACGCCCGAAGGCCGGCTCGGCTGGACGCGTGGACGCAAAAAGTTGTTCGACACCGTCAAACGTTGGGCCGATCGCGGCGAGATCGACGTCGTCGAAGTCCCGGACTGGGAAGGGTACGCCGCGGGTTGGCCGTCCTTAGGCGTCCCGGTGGTGACGCGCCTGCACGGGTCGTCGAGCTACTTCGCGCGGGAGATGAATGCGCGGGTCGATTGGCCGGCCTGGTGTCTCGAAGCCGCGTCCTTCCATCGCGCCGACTCCTGCTGCTCGACGAGCGCGTACACCGCGGCCCGCACGCAGCGCATCTTCGGACCGCGCCGCCGGCCGGTCGAAGTTCTGTTCAACCCCGTCGAGATACCGCCGGCGGCGCAGCAGCACCGCGACGCGAATCGCGTCGTCTTCGCCGGAACCTTGACGCCGAAAAAGGGAGTGCGTCCGCTGATCGAAGCCTGGCCTGCCGTGGTCCGCGAGTGTCCCGCCGCCGAGTTGCACCTGTTCGGCAAGGACGAGGGCATGCAGAACGAGATGACGGCGCTGCTGCCGGACGGCGTCCGCGACTCCGTTCGCTTCCATGGCCACGTCAATCGCGACCGCGTCCGCACGGAATTCGCCACGTGCCGCCTCGCGGTCTTCCCGTCGTTCGCCGAGGCGTTCAGCATGGTCCCGCTGGAGGCGATGGCGCAGGGCTGTCCCGTCATCTATTCGAATCGCCACAGCGGTCCCGAGCTCATCGAAAACGGCCGCAACGGCCTGCTGGTCGACCCCGGCAGTTCCGACGAAATCGCCGGCGCAATCGTGCGCCTGCTTCGCGACCGCGAGGAATCGACGCGTCTCGGGGAGGCTGGGCGTGCCGACGTTACCCGACGCTTCGCCTGCGACGTCCTGCTCGCGCGCAACGAAGCGTTTTACTGGAATTCGATTCAGTCGCGCCATTAAAACCCTATGGTCCGCCGCACCCACATGACGACGCTTCCCGGCTGGCGCACCGCCCCTGCAAAATCCGGCGCGCTCGACGACTGCTCGCTCGTCATCGCGACCTATAACCGCCACGCCGAGGTTCTCCGCCTGCTCGATAGCCTGCTCGCGATCGCGGGCCCGCCTGCCGAGGTCGTCGTGGTCGATGGCGAGCCGAGCCGCGCGCTGTCCGGCATTCTCCACACGTGGTGCGAGAGCCACGAAGCGCCGTTCGAACTCGTCTACGTCGAGAGTCCCGCGGGGCTGACCCGCCAGCGCAATGTGGGCGTCGACCTCTGCACCCGCGACTACGTCTTCTTCCTGGACGACGACGCCGTGCCGCTCGACGGCTACTTCTTCGAGATGCGCCGCATCTTCCAGAACGATCGCGACGGCTGCGTCGGCGGCATCGCCGGCTGCGTCATCAACGAAATGGACAAGCCGCTGTGCGGACGCTGGAAGCTCCGCCTCGCGCTCGGGCTGGTGCCGCGAATACAGCCGATGATCTATCACGCTTCCGGCACGCACGTGCCGCGTAGCGTGCTGAAGCCCTTCACCGGGGTCCGCCGCGTCGACGTCATGCCGGGCTGCGCGTGGACGTTCCGCCGCCAGGTTTTCGAAAGCGAGCGATTCTCCTGTTTCTTCCAGGGCTATTCTCAGGGCGAAGACCTGGAGATGTCGCTGCGCGTCGGCAAGCGCTGGACTATCCTGTGCTCCGGCGACGCGCGCATTTTGCACCTGCCCGCCGCGCATGGACGTCCCGCGTCGTACACCCGCGGGCGGATGGAGATGCGCAATCGGTATTTCGTCTGGAAGCGCCATACGCCTCGACCCGCGCCGCGCCATCGGGCCGGATTCTGGCTCGACACGGCGTTTCTGATCGCGATGGACTTCGCCTGGTTCGTCCGCCGGCCCTGGAAGATCCAGCCGCTGGGACACGCGCTCGGGACGGTCGTCGAGATGGTGAATTGTCTGACGCGCCCGCCGCAATTCGAAGAGCCTCCAGCCCGGCGCGAGTACGTGCTGGCCGCCGGCGTGCCCGAACGCGAGCTGGCCGCAAGGAGAGCGGAATGACCTCAGCCTACCCGATGCCCGCCGCGCCCCACATGACGGGCGCGCGCGTCGTCGGCGCAGCCTTCGACAAGCCGGTATTGGCGCAGATCGCCTTCGCGGTCGTGCCCGCCATGGCGGCGACCGCCGCAGGCCGGCCTTCCACCGGCGCCATCTACTTGCTGAGCGTGCTGTTCCTGTGCCTCGTCTACCACTTCGTCACGCGCACCCCGGCTGCCGCCAGCGCCGTCGTGATCGGCACGCTGCCGGTCTGGATGCTGCTGCGCAATTACTTCTTCTACAACTCCATCGAGATCGTGCTCGCGCTCTGCGTCTGCGCCTGGATGGAGGGAAACAGATCGGATCTCCGGGCCGTCTGGAAGGACGGCCTCGTCCGCTGCTTCTTCGCGTTCTTTGCGATTTACTGGGCGCTCGCATGGGCGTTCACCGGCAGTTACGCCTCGGAGATGCGCGCCTTCGAGCTCGTCTTCTCCGCTCTCAACGTGTGCCTGCTCGGCAAGCACCGCCGTCTGCTCGGGACCGCGTTCGCCGGCGTCGCCGTCTCCGTAGTCGCGATCGGCCTCGGCCTGCTGCCGTATGGCGACCGCCTCGGCATGGCCGAAGTCGATGGGTCGCGCCTCGGCAATCCGATCTCGTTCGGCATCCCCGCGGCCCTGGTCCTGCTGCTCTCGATGGCCGACGGCGGACGCTGGATGCTGCTCACCGCTCACCCCTATCTGAGGATCGCGATCAACTGCGTGACCGGCCTACTGCTGGCGCTTTCGACCTCGCGTGGAAGCTGGCTGGTGCTGATCGTCGGGGTCGCGGTCATCCTCTGCACCGACCGGAAACAGCGCAAGGTGCTGCTTCTCTCAGTCGCCGCCCTCTGCATGTGCGTATTCGTCTGGATGCGGGTTGAGCCTTCGGGGACACTCCAGCATTATTTGGAGAAGACGTTCTCACCGGACGAGTCGTGGTCGAAGCGGACCACTGGCCGCGCCGAGCAGTGGGAAGCGTTTCCGCGAGTGATCGCCGATTCGCCGGCGTTCGGATTTGGGCCGGGAAACGGCCGGCGCATCTCCGTGCTGTACGCGCACAAGAACATCATCTGGCATTCGACTTACATGCAGTTCGGCGCGGAGACGGGGTTGATCGGTCTCGGTCTGCTCGTGCTGCTACTGGCCGCCTTCGTGAAGCGGGCATGGCGGCATTACGCGCGCGTGAAGGAAGTCATGCCGCTCATCGGCATTCTCGGCTTCCTGACGATTGGTGTTTCGGTTCCGGCGCTCGACGGTCTTTCCGGGATGTTCCTCGGACTGGCCCTCATCGGGTGCGACTTTTCTCGATTCTGGGTCGTGCGCCGCGGCATGGCGGTAGCGCGTCCGGAATGAAACGGGTGTCGTCATCTCCACCGTCGCACGTGGAATGGCGGCATGTGCCGGTGGTCCTACAGCGGTGTGCGGGATATCTTCCTCCGAGTGTTCCGCGCGCCCTCCTGAGGGCCGCCGGCACGTTTGCAAAAACGGGCACTTGCCCGCTTTTCGAGAGCCGGATGCTGTGTTTGCAATGGTTTGTGGAACGGATTCCGGGCAAGTTGCCCTAAAGTGACCTCGATCGATATGCTTTCCGCCCCACTTCGCAGCCGCGTCAAAGGCTTCCTCGGGACCGCCCTCTGGCACTTCCCGACCAGCCTCGCGACCCAGCGCCTGATCGGCAAAGACCAGGGTCTGGTGCTGACGTTTCACTACATCGGCTCGCCGGTGTTGCCCGGCGTCGGCGACGACCTGTTCATGTCGTTGCCGGAGTTCCGCCGCGTCCTCGACTTCATCTCCGCGCGCCTTCATCCGCTACCGCCGCTCGAGTTTTTCCGCCGGCTGCAGGAGGGCACGCTGCCCGAGCGCGCCACCCTGATCACCTTCGACGACTGCCTCCACGACACCTGCGTGAAGGCGCTCTCCGAGCTCTCCAAACGCGGACTCGCCGCCGCATTCTTCTGCTGCCCCGGCCTGATCGCCGCCGACCGGACCGTCCCCAGCGTCGAGCTGATGTGGATCTGCGCGTCGGCGCGGGCCGGCGAACACCGGGTCCGCGGCGCCGAATTCCGGATCGCCGACCACGCCTCGCGAATCGCCGCCTACCAGCGTCTGTGGCCCGAGCTGCTGCGCTGTCCCAGCCGCGAGCACGCCGACTTTCTCGCCCAGGTGCGCGAGGAGTTCGCGATCCGCGCCGAAGTGCCGCGCAGTCTGCGCGTGGCGCACTGGAACACGCTGGCCTCGCTCGATGCCAACGGCATGCTCGTGGGCAACCACACCATGCTCCATTCCACCGTGACCGCCGACGGCCTCCCGCAGTTCGAGGACGATGTCGCGCTGGCCTTCAATCTGATCGAACGCCGCCTCGGCGACCGGCCGCGCGTCTTCTGCTATCCCTACGGACGCAAGCAGGACCAGGCCGCGACCGAAGAAATGCTCAAGAAACTCGGGACCGAGTTCGCTTTCGTAACGCAGGGCGGCATCGCCAGCCCGCGCCGCTCCGGCGTGCTCAACCTGCATCGCGAGGACGCCTCCTACAGCGCCAACGCCACCAAACTCGCGCCCCTGCTGGCCTTCCTCCGATGACTCTGGACCTACTCGATCTGCGCACCGACCGCGACGCCGCGATGGCGATCTGGCGCGAGCTTGCCACGCTGGAATCGCCCCGGTCGTACTTCTTGTCGCCGGGCTTTGTCGAGACGTGGCTCGACCATCTGCCCGCGGAGTCCGGCGTGCGCCTGGCCGTCGTCGGCGGTCGCAGCGAGCCGGTAGCGGCGGCCTTCATCGGGCGCGCCCGCGTGGTCCGCCAGCGCGTCTTTCGGAGCGACGCGTGGCTGCTGAATCAGACCGGCAAGTGGGGCTTCGATCAGGTCTACATCGAGGACAACGATTTCCTCTGCCGTCCCGGCGCCACGTTCCCGCTCGCCGACTTCCTCGCGCAACTGCCGGGGAATTGGGAGGAGATCTACTTCTCCGGCATCGACCCGCAGGGCTCCGCCGGCCGCATGCTCGAACGCGCCGGCAAGCCGTACGACGTCTACGTCCCGAATCGGATTCCCGCGCCGTACGTCGATCTGGCAGCGCTCGCGGCCTCTCGTAAGGACTACCTGGCGGCGCTGGGATCGAATACGCGATCGCAGATCCGCCGTTGCTACAAGCTCTACGGGAATCTCACGACCGAGATCGCCGCTACCGCGGAGCAGGCCGTCGACATCTACGACGAACTCGTCCGCATGCATCAGCACTGGTGGAAGCTCCGCGGCGACAAAGGCGCGTTCGCCAACCCGTGGTTCCACCAATTTCACCGCGCCCTGGTCGAGCGGCGGTTCGACGCGGGCGAGATCCAGTTGACGCGGGTCCGCGCCGGAGACGCGACGATCGGCTGCATCTACAACTTCGTCTGGAACGGGACGGCGTTCTTCTATCAGAGCGGCTTCCGTCCGGAGCAGGACAACAAGCTCAAGCCGGGCTACGTCTGCCACACAGAGGCGATCCGCCACAGCCTCGCCACCGGCCTCTCCACGTACGACTTCATGGCCAGCTTCGACGAGTACAAGGTGCGGATGTCGACCCACCAGCGCGAGCTCATCTGGGCGCGCGTGCAGAAGCCGCGTCTGAAATTCACGGTCGAAAAAATCGCGAGAGCGGGAGCGCTGAAGGCGATCGCCCACTACCGCGCGCGAAGGGCTGCTCCGGCAACTCGAATTCCCCTGACGGAGCCGCGCCTGTGAAGGACCGCCTGCAGTCCAGCGGTGCCGGACGGTATGTATCAGGGCACGACTTCAGTCGTGCCGGGCATGATCGCTGTTCAAGGGCTTTAGCCCCTGGGCGGCAACCGGTCGCGGGTCGTCAGGGGCTAAAGCCCTATTTCGAATCACATTCGGCACGACTAAAGTCGTGCCCTGATACAGAGCGCAGGACAGCACTAGCGGAGTCGCCATCATGCTGAGCCTCCGGCCCATCCTGCGAGTCGGTGCGCGTCTCGCGTCCGTCCGGCGTAAGCTCCTCCTCGAAGCGCCGACCGCGCCTGCGGAAGACGCCAACTCCGACGCCACCTTCCGCTACGGCGACGCGGTCGACCTCTACACGCTCGCAGCTCCCGAATATCAGTACGACGAAGCCGCCCGCCGCTTCGGGCATGAGCGCATCGAGGCCGGCGACCGGCTCGTCGTCGGCGAGATCGGCGGACGCATCGTCTACTACGCGTGGGTCATGTACGGCCAGATGGATATGGGCATGCGCGATTACGCGCCGCTGCGTGCCGACCAGGCGTACACGTACAAGCTCTTCACCGTCGCCGATTGTCGCGGGCGCGGCATCTGCCCCGCGTATTACGAATGGCTCAAGCGCGAACTGCGCGACGCGGGCTATCGCAGCGTGCTGGCGTGGGTCGAGCCCGGCAATCGCGCCTCGCTCCGCGTTCACGAGCGCGCCGGATTCCGCCAGGCCGGCACGATCTGGCACGCGCGCTTTATGTTCCGATCCTATCCGGTGCTCCGGGCAGCATGAGACTCCTCATCACATCGCACGTCATCCACTATCGCCACCAGGGGCGGCTCTACGCCTACGGCCCGTACGCGCGCGAGATCGATCAGTGGGCCGACCTGTTCGCCGAGGTCGAGATTGCGTCGCCGTGCCGGAATCAGGCGCCTCCGGGCGATTGCCTGCCGTTCGAGCGCGCCAACATCGCGATCCTGCCGCAGAAAGAAGCGGGCGGGGAGACGCTCTGGGCGAAGCTCCGGCTGATCGCGTCGATCCCGGCGATGGTGTGGGGCCTCGCCTCCGCAATGCGGCGCGCCGACGCGATCCACGTCCGCTGTCCCGGGAATCTCGGCCTGCTCGGCGCCGTGCTGGCGCCGCTGTTCAGCCGCCGTATCATCGCGAAGTATGCCGCGCAGTGGAACGGCGGCGATGGCGAGCCCTTCTCGGCTCGTCTCCAGCGCGCGATCCTCAGTTCGTGGTGGTGGAAGGGCCCGGTCACCGTTTACGGCAGTTGGCCGGGCAGTCCGAAACATGTGATCCCATTCTTCACTTCGCTGCTGACCGCCGACCAGATCGAGCGCGCCCGGCAGTCCGCCGCGCGCGATCGCCGCGGTCCCGGACTCCGCGTGCTCTACACCGGCCGTCTCTCGAAGGCGAAGAATGTCGACGTGCTGCTGCGGGCAGCCGCTCGTCTCCGCGCCGCGGGACACGACGTCACCGCGACCATCATCGGCACGGGGCCCGAGCGTGACAGCCTTGGAGCGCTCGCGTCCGAACTCGGCATCGCGGACTGCGTCGAATTCACCGGGGGCTTGCCGTTCGAGAGCGTGATCGACCGTCTGTCGGCGGCGGACGTCCTGGTGCTGGCGTCGGAGACGGAAGGCTGGCCGAAGTCGATCGCCGAGGGAATGGCGTTCGGACTCGCATGTATCGGGTCGAACGTGGGGTTCGTGCCGCAGATGCTGGAAGGCCGGGGCTTCGCGGTCGCGCCGCGCGACGAGGACGGTCTGACGTCTGCGCTCCTGCGCATCGCCGAATCGCCCGGCCGCCTGGCCGAGATGCGGCAAAACGCCGCCATCTGGGCGCAACGTTATTCTCTCGAAGGGCTCCGCGAGGCCCTGCGCGACCTCATGTTGGAGTGGTGGGGCGAGCCCACCAGCCTCCAACTGCAGTCGGAGAAATTCTGAAATGGCCTCGACGACCTCATCGCACTTGCATGCGTCCGCCGCGAACGGCGTGGTCGCCGTGTGCCATGTCGTCGACGCCCTGAATATAGGCGGCGCGGAGCGGGTCGCGGTCGACCTCGCGAATCTGCTGCCGCGCGACCGCTACGTCCCGTACCTGTGCACGACGCGGTCGGAAGGGCCGATGAGCCAGTTCGTCGCGCCGCATGTCACGCGCCTCTGCCTGGAGCGCCGCGGCACGCTCGACACGGCGGCGATGCGCCAGTTCGTGCGCTTCGTGGAGGACCGGCGGATCTCGATCGTCCACGCCCACGCGTCGGCGCTCTTCTTCTCGCGTCTCGCAGCGGCGCTCTCCGGGAAGTGCGCGCTGGTGTGGCACGACCATTACGGGCGCGCCGATTTCGGCGACCGCTCGGCGTGGCTCTACCGCCTCGCCACGCGCGGGATCGACGGCGTGATCGCCGTCAATCAGACCTTGGCGGACTGGTGCCGCGACAGCTTGCACGTTCCCGCCGATCGGGTTTGGTACATTCCGAACCTGGTCGCGCCGCCCGACGATGTCGCCGGCGCGCCGCCGCTCGAACTGGCCGGCGAGCCCGGCAAACGGATCGCGTGCGTCGCGAACTTCCGGCCGCAGAAAGACCATCCGAACCTGCTGCGGGCGATGGTCCAGATTCACGAGCGGGTCCCACGCGCACACCTCTTCCTGATCGGCGATTCGGCGGACCCGGCCTACGTCGCGACCATCCGCGCGCAGATCACCGAGCTTAAACTCGACGATACGGTCACCTACATGGGGCCGCGCAACGACGTCCCCGCGATTCTCCGCGAGTGCAGCATCGGCGTGCTCAGCTCCGCGTCGGAAGGACTGCCGATCGCGCTGCTCGAGTACGGACGGCACGGACTGGCGGCGGTCTCCACCTCCGTCGGACAATGCCCCGAAGTTCTCGACGAGGGTCGCGCCGGAGTGCTGGTGCCTTCGGGGGCCTCCGACGATCTTGCGCAAGCTGTCGTGGAACTGCTGGAAGACGGCGGACGGCGGGCGGCGCTCGCGAAAAGCTTCCAGGAACGGGTCGACGACTGCTACGGCCCGCGCCGGATTCTCGGCCAGATCTGCGGCGTGTACGAGCGCGTCCTGGAGGGCAGGTGAGGCGTTGGACGCTCGCAGCGGCGGCGTTGATCCTCGTCATGCTCGGCCACGGGACGCAGCGGCCGGAGTTCTACGTTTCGCCGAAGGGCAAGCCGGGCGGCAACGGGTCGATGGCGAATCCGTGGGATCTCGCGACCGCGCTGGCGCAGCCGCCGGCGGTGCGTCCGGGCTCGACCATCTGGCTGCGCGCGGGCACATACGGAACGGGCGCGACCATGTTCATGAGCAAACTCGTCGGGACGGCGGACTCTCCGATCGTCGTGCGGGCGTATCCCGGCGAGCGCGCCACCATCGACGGCGGCCTGCAGATCGGCTGCTGCGATAAGGACCCGCACGCCGACCGCGGCTCGTACGCGTGGTTTCAGGACATCGAGATCGCGAGCAGCATTCCGATCCGCACCGGGACCGCCGAGACGGGCGATCTCGCGAAGTCGGTCCTCGTGAATGCGGTCGATTGCTGGGCGCCCGGGACGAAGCTGATCGACCTCGTGATCCACGACGCGCGCCAGGGGATCGGCATCTGGCAGGAGGCCCGCGACAGCGAGGTCTACGGCAACCTGATCTATTACAACGGTTTTCAGGCGCCCGACCGCGGCCACGGTCACGGCATCTATCTCCAGCATGACGACGGCACGCTGCTCATCTCCGACAACATCGTGTTCAACCAGTTCGGCGCGGGCATTCACGGCTACGGGACGGCCAACGCGCACGTGAGGAATGTCACTGTTGACGGGAATATTGTCTTTAATAACGGTGGAATCTCACAGAAAGCGCAGCACGACGATAATATCCTGTTTGCGTCGGGCTCCGGGCTCGAGAACATTCTCGTGCAGAATAATTTCACCTATCACACGCCCGACGGAGACATCGGCTACTCGCGGGTCGGCTGGCAGTTCGATTCCGCCAACAAAACGGTCATGGTGCGGAACAACTACTGGATCGGCGGCGACCTCGCGATCATGTTGAACCGCTGGACCGCGGCCAACTTCACCGGCAACACCGTGTACTCGAAGAGCAAGCTCCTGGCGCTCCTGGACGCGCTGCCGTCGCAGAACCCGCGCAAGTACGTGTGGGATCGGAACACCTATTACGGGTCGGGCCGCTTCATGTTCGCGGGCAAGGACGTCGACTGGTCCGGGTGGCGCGACCGGAGCACCCTCGACGCCGGCAGCAAGTTCACTTCGGGGGCGCCGCGCGGGACGTGGAGTTTCGTCCGGCCGAACAAATACGAGCAAGGGCGCGGCAATATCGCAATCTATAACTGGGACCACAAGGACAAGGTGAGCGTCGACGTCTCGGGCTTTGTGCCGGCCGGCGCGACGTACGAGGTCCGCGACGCCGAGAATTTTTACGGAGATCCGGTCGTGACGGGAACGTTCGACGGCAAGCCCGTCTCGATTCCGATGAGCGGACTGCTGCCTGCGCAGCCGAACGGACAAGTCCCGACTCCGCCGTCTCACACCGGTCCGGAGTTCGGCGCGTTCGTGATTCGCGTAGTGGGGCGGAAATGAGCAAGCGCTCGGTGCTGCTGGTCGGCAATTTCCTCTCGGGGTCGATCGGGACGCGCGGCGTCTGCGAGGAACTTGCGGAGCGGCTGGCCGGAGCGGGCTGGCGCGTGCTGACCACATCGGCGAAACCGGGGCGCGCGGCGCGGCTCGCCGACATGCTCGCGACGATCTGGACGCGGCGGCGCGATTACGCCATCGCCCACATCGACGTCTACAGCGCGGCGGCGTTCTTCTGGGCGGAAGCCGCGGCGTTCGCGCTGCGGCGCATCGGCAAACCCTACGTCCTGACGCTCCACGGCGGAGCGCTGCCGGAATTCGCGGAACAGTGGCCCGAACGCACGCGGAGACTGTTCGCCTCCGCGGCAGCGGTGACGGCTCCTTCCGGCTTCCTGCTCGAAGAGATGCGGCGGTATCGCTCCGACCTGCGCCTGATCCCGAACGCGATCGAGGTGGCGCGCTACCCGTTCCGTCTTCGCGACAATCCGAGTCCGCGGCTCGTCTGGCTGCGCGCTTTTCACGACATCTACGACCCTTCGCTCGCTGTCCGCGCGTTCGCCGCGCTACGCGCGCAATTTCCCGAGGCCACGCTCGACATGGTCGGCCCCGATAAGGGCGACGGCAGTTTGGGGCGTGCGCAGGCGCTGGCCGCCGAGCTCCGCGTCCCGGTGACCTTTTACGGCCGCGTGCCGAAGACCTACATTCCCGCGTGGATCGACCGCGGCGACATCTTTCTCAATACCACTACGATTGACAACACGCCCGTGACGGTCGTGGAGGCGATGGCGTGTGGCGCATGCGTCGTCAGCACCAACGTCGGCGGCATCCCGCACCTGATCGACGACTGGGCCGACGGCCTGCTGGTGAATCCGGGCGCTCCGCACGAGATGGCCGGCGCGATCGCGAGGATTCTCTCGGATCGGCCGCTCGCGGCCCGCCTGTCGCGCGCGGCGCGAACGAAAGCGGAGAGCCTCGACTGGTCGGTCGTGCTGCCGCAATGGAACGCGCTGCTCGGCGCGGTGGCCAATGCGCAGCCCGCGGGCGCGCGCCTCGGCCTCCAGACAACGCCATGAGACTCACGATCTCATTCGATTACGACTCGCCCGAGGGCTACCGCAATTCCTTCGGCATGCAGAACTGCCGCTCCGACGCCGACCAGGAGGGCGCCGATGTCTTGATGCGCGTCCTGAAAAAGCACGGCGCGTCCGCGACGTTCGGCGTGGTCGGCCGCGTGGCGCTCGAAGGGCAGCCGCCGGAGCATTGTCCCGAGCAGGTGTGCCGCATTCACGAGAGCGGGCACGAAGTGGCGTCGCACTCGATGTTCCACCGCTTCCTGCCGCCGATGCGGCGCAACGAGTTGTTGGAGGACGCATCGACCAGCCGCCGAGTCCTCGAGTATCGAATCGACGCGCCGGTGCGCGGGTTCATTCCGCCGTTCAACCGTCCCATGCATTTTCCGCAGCGGCGGGCGTTCAGCGTCAGCGAGGTCTTCGGGCTGCACGGGCGCGGACGGGCGCGCCAGAGTCTCGGGTCGATGCTGCGCGTGCTGGCGCAGGCGGGTTATGGCTGGTCGCGCGTCAGCTACGAGGACAAACTCGACGCGCTGTTGCGGCGCGCCGGATTGCGCAAGGCGATGACGCCGCCGCAGCCGTTCCTGTTCGACAACATCGTCGCCATCCCGCTGCATGCGACGGGATTCGGAGAGGCGTCGACGGCGCTCGTGCGGCAGTATCTCAAAACGGATTTGACGATCGCGATCTACGGCCATCCGAACCAGGCGCTGGAAGACAACGACCAGAGCGCGGAGAAACTGGACCGCTTCCTCGACATGTTCGAGAAGGAGCGCGCGGACGGTTTGTTGCAGGTGCACACGATGGCGCAGATCGAAGGCTTCACCCGCGCGGAGGCGCGCCGATGAACGACGCGATCCTGCGGGTTTATCACCGGATGCCGCCGGCGATGCGTTCGCTGATCGCCAGCGCGCGCGGCTACCGGCTGCGCCGCATGCGGTACGGTCCGGAGACGGACACGCTCGTCGAGCAAGCCATCGAGCGCGAGCGGTGGACGCCCGAGCGTTGGCGCAAATATCGCGAGGACCGGCTGGCGTTCCTGCTGCATCGCGCGGCCACGAAGGTCCCGTATTATCGCGAGCAGTGGACGGAGCGTCGCCGCCGCGGCGACAACGCGTCGTGGGAAGTGCTGGCGAACTGGCCGATTCTCACCAAGGATGCGGTGCGGCAGAATGCGCGCGCGCTTGTCGCCGAGGATTGCGACCCGAACCGCATGACGTGCGAGCACACGAGTGGGACGTCCGGAAAGCCGCTCGATCTCTGGCTGAACGCCTCGACGATTCGCGCGTGGTACGCGCTCTTCGAAGCGCGCTGCCGCCGCTGGTATGGGCTGTCGCGGCACGACCGCTGGGGCATTCTCGGCGGACAGTTGGTGGCGCCGGCATCGCAGTCCACGCCGCCGTATTGGGTGTGGAACGCGGGGCTCAATCAGCTTTACCTGTCGGTGTATCACATCTCGCCGCGAACGGCCGCGTCGTATCTGGACGCGATCCGCGCGCACAAATTGCGCTACCTGGTCGGGTACCCCTCCGCGCTCGACGCGTTGGCGGAAGCCGCCGGCGGCGATCTCGGGCTAACCGCCGTGATCACGAATGCGGAACCGCTACTCCCCTTCCAGCGGGAAAAAATCGAGCGGGGTTTTGGCTGTCCGGTGTACGAGACGTACGGGATGTCGGAGATCGTCGCCGCGGCGAGTCAGTGCGAGCACGGCGCCATGCACATATGGCCCGAGGCGGGCGTCCTGGAGACAGTCGACGGCAACCTGATCAGCACCGGCTTGATGAATCCCGACATGCCGCTGATCCGCTATTCCACTGGCGACCGCGTGTTGCTGGGCGAAGAGCGGCCGAGCTGCCCCTGTGGCCGTATGCTGCCGATGCTCGGAAAGATCGACGGCCGCGCCGACGACGTGCTCTACACGGCGGACGGCCGCCGCATCGGCCGCCTCGATCCGATCTTTAAAGCGAGCCTGCCGATTCACGAGGCGCAGATCGTGCAAGAGGCGCTCGATCGGGTTCGGGTGATCTACGTTCCCGACCGCGGGTTCACCCCTGAGTCGGCCGCCGACTTGACGCGGCTCGTCCGCGACCGCATGGGACCGATCGAAGTCGTGCTGGAGCCCGTCGAGCGTGTCCCCCGCAGCGCCAACGGCAAGTTCCGCGCGGTGGTTTGTCAGTTGCCGCCGGAAGTGCTGGAGAAGGTCCGGTCGATCGGGAGCGAGGCGCATGCCGCTCGCTGAAGCCATCACGATCGTGATCCCGTGCCGCAACGAGGCGGGCTGCATTGCCGAGGTTCTCGACTCCGTCCTCGCGCAAGACCTCGCCGGCCTCGATTGGGAAGTGATCGTCGCCGACGGCATGAGCGACGACGGGACGCGGGCGATTCTCGACTCCTACGCGTCTCGGGAGCCGCGCATACGCATCCTCGACAACCCGGCGCGCGCAGTCCCGGCGGGACTGAATGCGGCGATCCGCGCGGCTCGCGGCGAGGTCGTCCTGCGCATGGACGCGCACACCGCGTACGCGCCCGACTACGTCCGCGAGTGTCTGGCGGCGCTGGAAAAGACCGGCGCGGCGAACGTCGGCGGACCGGCGCGCACCAAGCCCCGCGGCTATTGGGGACGTGCTATCGCGGCGGCGTATCACTCGCCGGTGGCGTGCGGCGGCGCGCGCTTCCACGACCCGAATTACGAAGGCTGGGCCGACACCGTGCCGTACGGCTGCTGGCGCAAGAGCACGCTGCTCGACATCGGCCTGTTCGACGAAACGCTGGTCCGCAATCAGGACGATGAACTGAATCTGAGGCTATGCCGCGCCGGCGGTAAAGTGTGGCAATCGCCGTCGATCGTGTCGTGGTATCAGCCGCGGGCATCGCTGCGGAGACTGTTCCAGCAGTATTTTCAGTATGGCTTCTGGAAGGTCGCGGTCATCCGGAAGCACCGGATTCCGGCGTCTCTGCGACACCTGATTCCGGCGACGTTCGTGGCGACGGCTGTCCTGCTGCCGCTCGCTGCGGCCGCATTCCGGTCGACCTTCGTGCTCGGCGCCTGGGCGGCGATGATGGCCGTATATTTCCTGGCGATCGTCGCGGCGAGTTTCGACTCCGCGCGCCGGTACGGCTGGGAACTGCTGCCACCGCTACCGATCGTCTTCGCGGCCTACCACTTCTCGTACGGGTCGGGATTCCTCCTCGGACTGATGCAGTCTGGTCCGGCGGAAAGCATGACGCGGGTCACCCGGTAGGCTCCAATCTACAGTCTGTGAAACGCAAAAAGGGCGGGTCGCCGAAGCGGCCCGCCCTTTTTGTTTGCTGCTGCCTTAGTAGATGTTCATCGCGCTCCCCGAGAGCAGCACGAACGTCCCGAACTGCGGGGCGGTGTGCGAGGGAGGGTAGGGAACAACTCCGAAGGGCTGGACTACCGTGAGGTTCATCATCGGGATGCTGACAGGAGCGCCGGTGTAGGTTCCCGTGACGATCGGGCCGTTGAAGAAGTTCTCAGCGTCCCGAATCTGATACGTGTCGCCGACCTTGATACCGCTGGTGCTCAGGTCCACCGAAACTGCGGGGTTGAGGTCCCAGTTGTAGATCGTGATGTTCGCGCGGCCCGGCTCGTAGGTATTGGGCCGGACGCCGACCCACAGGCCCTTGGGGGCGCCGGGGGTGAAGGTGCTGCCTTTGTCGAGGCCGGTCAACAGCATCCAGGTCGAGAAATCGGCCGCGACCGGGCTGGTGGTGCAGGGCCAGTAATCGCAGCCGGTGTAGACCTGGAACTTGCCGGAGCCGTAGTAGTTGTTGTTGGCGTGATCGTAGTTGGCCGTGGTCTGATCGGCGCGCAGGATCAACATCGTCTCTTCGCCGGAGTTGGCGTAGACCTTGTTGTTGCGGAACGTCAGGCGGTCCCACCGCTCCAGATCGATCGCCTGCTTGCCGCCCATGAAGTAGTTGTTGGTCACCACCGCGTCGTTCGCCCGCGGCGTCCACAGGAAGCCCATCTCGCCGTAACCCTGGTCGAGCGTCGGAGTGTCGTAGAAGAAGTTGTTGTCCACGAGCATGCCGCTGGGGCCGCCGGCGCCGCCGCCGAGCGTCAGATTGTCCACGAGCTGTCCGTAGAGGATGCCCGAGTTGAACACTGTGTTGCCGCGGAGCTGGATGTTCTGCACCGGAGCATCGCTCGAGCCGTAAGCCTGCAGGCCCATATCGAAGTTGTTGAACGAGATGTTGTCATGCACGCTCAGGATCGAGGGCGCTGCGTTCTGCAGGTAGAAGTTGTGGCCGTGGCCGCGATCGGTGCCGTAGCCGCCGATGTTGTACACGAGGTTGCCGCTCAGCTCCGTGCCCGCGGCGTTCCACACGGAAAGTCCGCCGGCCGTGTCGTGCACGATGCAGTTGATGAACTTCGTGCCCGCGCCCCAGACGTCGACCGCCTGGTGGTTATACTGGAACGCCCACTCGGGAGGACCGCTGGTGCCGCTCGTGCGGTTGGGGTTGTAGCTGGCGAACTCGATGCCCCAGAACCAGGTGTAGGAGCCGGAGGCCGGGTTCGGAGAACCGTCGCAGCAGCCGACCAGCAGCCACGCGTCGATGATCGCGCGTTCCTTCGGATAGGCGCGGACGATGATCGGGAGCGTGGGCGTGCCGACCAGGTGATCGTCGATCTCGGAGTTGTACTGGCCCCCGCCGTACTTGCCGCCGCGCAGCCAGATGGTGTCGCCCGGCTTCACCGAAGCGGGCTGGTTGAATGCCGTGACGATATCCCACGGGTTGTTGACCGAGCCATCGCCGCTCGCGCTGCCGCTCGTCGAAACGAACCAGTTATTGCCGTTCGAAGGCAGCGTCGGAGGCTGCTGGGCGGCCGTGACGTTGAGCGTCACCGCGACCGTCGCGGGCGAGCTGGTGGAGGTGCTGGATACCGTGATGGTGTCGGTATAGGTGCCGGCGGCCATCGTCGAGGCCGAGGCGCCGACCGATAAGGTCGCTGCGCCCGTGCCGGACATCTGCGACACGGTCAGCCAGTTCTTCGTCTTGGTGACCGTCCAGGCCGGCGTGCCGGTGGTGGTGATGCCGAGCGAAGTCGAGCCGGGGTTGGAGCCGGTGGTCGCGTTCAGTGTGATCGCGTTCGGCGCCGCTGCGAGCGTCATCGTCGGAGCGTTGGCGACGGTCAGCGCGACCGCGACCGTCTTGGCGCCCGCGGTTCCGGCGTCGACCGTGATGGCGCCGTTGTAGGTGTTGGCCGCGAGTCCGGTGATGTTCACCGCGACGGTCAGCGTGCCGGAGTTCGTGCCCGAGGCCGGCGAAACCGTCAGCCACGCGGAGTTGCTGCTGGCTGTCCAGGGCATCGCCACGGCTCCGGCGTTGGAAACGCTCACCGACTGCGACGACGGGTTCGAGGAGTTCACCGTGCCGGCGAACGCGAGCGAGGTGGAGGAAACCGTGAGTGAGGCCGGGGCCGGAGCGGCGACAGCCAGGCTGACCGAGATCGTTTTCGGCGAGCCGGTCGCGCCGGCGGAGGTCGCGGTGATCGTGCCGGCGTAGTTCCCGGCGGCGAGGCCGCTGAGGTTGGCCCCGATCGCGAGGACGCCGGTGTTCGAACCCGAGGCCGGCGAAACCGTCAGCCAGCTCTGGTTGGAGGAGGCGGTCCAGTTCATCGTGCCCGCGCCGGTGTTCGACACGGTCACGCTCTGTGCGGCGGGGTTGGAGCCGCCCGCGGTCCCGGTGAACGAGAGCGAGGAGCCCGAAAGGGTCATGATCGACGGAGGCGGCGCGCCCACATTAAAGGTGACCGCGATCGTCTTGGTGACTCCGCCACCCGCGGTCAACGTCACGACGCCGGAGTAGGCGCCCTGCGCGAGAGCGCCGGTGGCCGCCTGGACGGAAATCGTCGCCGGGGCCGAGCCGGAGGCCGGCGAAACCGTCAGCCAGCTCTGGTTCGAAGTCGCGATGTAGCTCAGGAAGCCGCTGCCGCTGTTGGTGATGGTGGCCGTCTGTGCGGCCGGATTCGCGCCGCCGGAGTTGGCGCTGAACGTCATCGCGCTGGTCGACACCGTCATCGAAGGCGCCACGATCGGATTCAGCGCGGCGTCGCCGATCTGAATGCCGTTGAGCAGACCCTTGCGGACCACGCCGGTGACGTCGATCTGGATCTTGCCGTTGGTCACGCTGACGGGGAACTGCGCCGTCAGCGCGGTGCGCGGAGCCACCTGGCTCAGGATGTCGAAGTTGCTGAGGACCGTCGCGCCGTTGATCGCGACGTTGAAGATACGGTCGCCCTTGTTCCAGTACTGGATCTCGTCGAAGTGGAGGGTGACCGTGTAGGAGCCGTTGACTGCCGGGATGGAGTAGCTGAAGTCGCCGTACAGACCGGCTCGGCCGCTGCGGTAGATCGGCATGTCCTGGCTATTCGTCACGGCGTCGCTGCTATAGAGGAGGTCGCCACCGTTGAAGTAGTAGTCGCCGACCCAGTTGTTGCCCTTGAGGTCGGTGTAGTCGTTGCCGCCGCAGTTGACGTTCAGCGCGGTGAGCTTGGTGGCGGGCGCGGCGGCTGCCACCGTGAAGGTGACGGCGACGGTCTTCGTGCCGGCGGTGCCGCCGTTGATCGTGACCGTGCCGGTGTAAGTGCCGGCGGCGAGTCCCGAGAGGTTCGCGGCCACCGAAAGAGTGCCCGCGTTCGTGCCGCTGGCCGGGGAGACCGTCAGCCAAGTCTGGTTGCTGCTCGCGGACCAGCTCAGCGTTCCGCCGGTGCCCGAGTTGGTGATGGAAACGGACTGAGCGGCGGGATTGGAACTGCCTGCCGTACCGCTAAAGCTGAGGGCGGTGGTGCCGATCGAGAGAGCCGGGGTCGGCGCGGGTGCCACGGTGAAGGTGACGGCGACTGTCTTCGTGCCGGCGGTGCCGCCGTTGATTGTGACCGTGCCCGTGTAGGTCGTGGCGGTCAGGCCGGAGAGGTTCGCAGCCACCGAGAGCGTGCCCGCGTTCGTGCCGCTGATCGGGGAGACCGTCAGCCAGGTCTGGTTGCTGCTCGCGGACCAGCTCAGCGTTCCGCCGGTGCCCGAGTTGGTGATGGAAACGGACTGAGCGGCGGGATTGGAACTGCCCGCGGTGCCGCTAAAGCTCAGAGAGGTGGTGCCGATCGAGAGAGCCGGGGTCGGCGCGGGCGCCACGGTGAGCGTGACGGCGACGGTCTTCGTGCCGGCGGTGCCGCCGTTGATCGTGACCGTGCCCGTGTAGGTCGCGGCGGCGAGTCCGGAGAGGTTCGCGGCCACCGAAAGCGTGCCCGCGTTCGTGCCGCTGGCCGGGGAGACCGTCAGCCACGTCTGGTTGCTGCTTGCGGACCAGCTCAGCGTTCCGCCGGTGCCCGAGTTGGTGATGGAAACGGACTGAGCGGCGGGACTGGAACTGCCCGCGGTGCCGCTAAAGCTCAGAGAGGTGGTGCCGATCGAGAGAGCCGGGGTCGGCGCGGGCGCGACTGTGAGCGTGACGGCGACGGTCTTCGTGCCGGCGGTGCCGCCGTTGATCGCGATCGCGCCGGTGTACGTCCCGGCGGTCAGGCCGGAGAGATTCGCGGCCACCGAAAGCGTGCCCGCGTTCGTCCCGCTCGATGGGGAGACCGTCAGCCAGGTCTGATTGCTGCTCGCGGACCAGCTCAGCGTGCCGCCGGTGCCCGAGTTGGTGATGGAAACGGACTGAGCGGCGGGGTTGGAGCTACCCGCCGTACCGCTAAAGCTGAGGGAGGTGGTGCCGATCGAGAGAGCCGGGGTCGGCGCGGGAGCCACGGTGAGCGTGACGGCGACGGTCTTCGTGCCGGCGGTGCCGCCGTTGATCGCGATCGCGCCGGTGTACGTGCCGGCGGCGAGTCCCGAGAGGTTCGCGGCCACCGAGAGAGTGCCCGCATTCGTGCCGCTGGCCGGGGAGACCGTCAGCCACGTCTGGTTGCTGCTCGCGGACCAGCTCAGCGTGCCGCCGGTGCCCGAGTTGGTGATGGAAACGGACTGAGCGGCGGGATTGGAGCTGCCCGCCGTACCGCTAAAGCTCAGAGCGGTCGTGCCGATCGAGAGAGCCGGGGTCGGCGCGGGAGCCAGGGTGAGCGTGACGGCGACGGTCTTCGTGCCGGCGCTGCCACCGTTGATCGCGATCGCGCCGGTGTACGTGCCGGCGGCGAGTCCGGAGAGGTTTGCGGCCACCGAGAGCGTGCCCGCATTCGTGCCGCTCGACGGGGAAACCGTCAGCCAGGTCTGATTGCTGCTCGCGGACCAGGTCAGCGTGCCTGTGCCCGAATTGCTGATAGCCACCGACTGAGCGGCCGGATTGGCGCTGCCCGCCGTTCCGCTGAACGTCAGGGCGGTGGAATCGGCTGCGAGGACCGGATTGGTCGTCGGCGCAAGCGTGCTGGCCGCGGGCGCGATCTGAATGCCGTTCAGCAGGCCGCGTCTGGTGACGCCGTTGACCGCGATTTGGATGGCGCCGTTGGAGACGGCTACCGGAAACTGGCGGGTGATCGCCGCGCGGGGCGCTGCGTTCGCCAAAATATCGAAATTGCTGAGAACCGTCGAACCGTTGATGACGACGTTGAATACCCGGTCGCCCTGGTTCCAATACTGGATCTCGGCGAAGTGGAGGGTGACGTTGTAGGTTCCATTCGCGACCGGGACGTTGTAGACGAAATCGCCGTACAGTCCAGCGCGGCCGCTACGGTAGAGCGGCAGGTCCTGGGAATTGACGATGGCGTCGCTGGTGTACAGCAGGTCGCCGCCATTGAAAAAATAATCGCCAACCCACTGGGTGCCGTCGGCGGCGGTGTAGTCCCGGCCGCCGCAGTTGACGTTGATGGAGGTTTGCGCGAACCCGCAGAGGGCGGTCGCGGCCAGTAGGGCGCTAACCAGAGATAGCTTGCTTCGATTCATCCATGACTCCGTGGTGATTCCGAATACTTATGTCTAACAATTGTTGGCTGGGCGCTAAATAGAGGCCGGAGCAAGGGGTGAAAGCCTCTGAAACCCGGGGTCAGGATGCGGTTTTGTGCGGTTCAGAACGTCCCGGTGAGTAATAAAACTAACACAGGGTTCTGTCTCGATCAATACACTTTGGGGATAAGTTAGGATGATTACCGAGTGTAGTAGTCCTATCGGTCCAGTACCCCCATCGGGGCGGGCGGGCTCACCCTAGGGGGACGGGGCTAAAAACGCAAAAAAGCCCGCTCTCCCCGAGGGGAAAGCGGGCTTGGAGGGTATCGCCTATCCTCGCGCCTCCGAGAGCGCGGGGCGAAGCGAGACTACTGTGCCAGAACCGCGATCGCGGAGCCGCTCAGCGCCTGGTTGTACACCTGGACGCTGTCGAGGCTGCCGGTGAACGGCATGCCGAAGTAGTTGAACGGCAGGCTCCCGATCGACAGCGGGAAGGTGTTCGCCTGCGCCACGGTCAGCATGGGCTGCGTAGAGCGCAGCGTGCCGTCGATGTAAAACTGGACATTGCTGCCGAGGTTGATCACGACCGCAACGTGGTGCCAGTTGCCGTCGTTGATCTTCGTCGTGTCCGCCACGTCGCGCGTGCCGACCACGTTATTGCCGCCGACCCGCAAGCCGACCACGCCGGAGGGCAGGGTCTTGAGAATCCAGCCCCACTCCGTGCCGGTGGCGTCGTACTTGCCGATGAAATCCTCAGTGCGGCTGCTGTTCGTCGTCTTCACCCAGGCAGCGATGGTCATGCTGTTGGTGAGTTGGAGCCTCGAATTGTCGGCCACCGTCACCGTGCTATTCGAGCCGTTGAAGCTGAACGCCTGGTTGGTATGGCCGGCAACCGCGGTCACGCCGGAAGCGATGCCGTTGAGGCCGTTGCCGGATTTGTCGAGTACGGTCGAGCCGCTGAGGTCCGCCGTGTCGAAGGTCCAGGAGCCGGCCATGCCGCCCGTCGAGGAAGTCGTGCCGCCGGAGGATGTGGCCGGCTTGACCGTGACCGTGACACCCGCCGACTTGGTGCTGTCGGCCTGGCTGGTTGCGGTCACCGTGTAGGCCGTCTGCGAACTGACGGACGGCGCCGTGAAGACGCCCGCCGAGGAGATCGAACCGCCCGAGGCGGACCACGTGACGGCTGTGTTCGTCGTGCCGGAGACGGACGCCGTGAATTGCTGCGTGGCGCCGGAGGTCACCGTCGCGCCGGAAGGTCCGACCGAAATGGCGACCGTTGCGGGAGCCGAACCGCCCGCCAGGGAGGCGATCGCCGAGGCGCTCAGCGCCTGCGCGTCGATCCGGACCTCGTCCAGGCTGCCGGTGAACGGCATGCCGAAGTAGTTGAACGGAATCGTGCCGATCCACATCGGGGAGTTGTTGTTGTAGGCCTTCGCGGCGAGCCCTTGGGTGGAGCGGAGGTTGCCGTCGATGTAGAACTGGACGTTCGAACCGAGGTTGACCACGACCGCAACGTGGTGCCAGTTGCCGTCGTTGATCGGGGTCGTGTCCGCGACGTCGCGCACGCCGTTGGCGCTGTTGTTGCCGCCGACGCGTAGGCCGACCACGCCCGAGGAGAGCACTTTCACGATCCAGCCATACTCGCTGGCGGTCGCATCGTACTTGCCGATCAGGTCTTCGGTCCGGCTGTTGTTGGTGGTCTTCACCCACGTCGAGATCGTCATGTTGTTGACGAGATCGAGCCTGGCATTCGTGGGCACGGTGACGACGCTGCTGGAGCCGTTGAAGGTCAGCGCCTGTCCGACGCGCCCGCCGACCGCGGACGTGCCGGCGAGGATGCCGTTCAGACCGCTACCGGAGCCGTCCAGCACTGTCGTCCCGGAGATGGCGGACGAGTCGAACGAGTACGATGCCGACGCGCCCGTGCTGCTTCCGGAGGGGGAGGAGGTCTGGGTAGGGTTTACGGTAATGGTGGCGGAGCCGGACTTGGTCGGGTCCGCCTGGCTGGTGGCCGTGACGATCACGGTCGCCGGGCTGGCAACGCTCGACGGCGCGGTGTAGAGACCGATCGAGGAGACGTTGCCGAGACCGTTGTTGACGGACCAGGTCACGGCGGTGTTCGTGCTGCCCGTGACTGTGGCGGTGAATTGCTGGGTCGTGCCGGCGGTCATCGTGGCGGTGGTGGGCGCCACGGCGACGGAGATTGCGACCGGAGTGGGGGAGGTCGAGCCGCCGGCGTTGCTGACGATCGACGCGATCTGCGAGGCCGTTAGGGCTTGGGCGTCGACGCGGACGCTATCGAGCGCGCCGGTGAACGGCATGCCGAAGTAGTTGAACGGAATCGTGCCGATCCACAGGGGCGCGGAGGCCGCCGCCGACTTGGTGGGCAGACCCTGGTTCGAGGTCGGCTGGCCGTCCACGTAGAACTGGACGTTCGAGCCGAGCGTGATCACAGCGGCAACGTGGTGCCAGTTGCCGTCGTTGATCGCCTTGTTGTCGGCAATGTCGCGGACGCCGTTACCGGTGTTGTTGCCGCCGACGCGGAGTCCAATGACACCCGAGGAGAGCGTCTTCAGAATCCAGCCGAACTCGCTTCCGGAAGCGTCGTACTTGCCCAGCACGTCTTCGGTGCGGCTGTTGTTGGTGGTCTTGATCCACGTCGAGATCGTGAGGTTGTTGGTGAGTTCGAGCGAGGCGCTCGAGTTCACGGTCACGACGCTGTTGGAGCCGTTGAAGTTCAGCGCCTGGTTGACGCGGCCGGCGATCGAAAGGGCGTTCGAGATCACGCCGTTGTGGCCGCTGCCCGAGCCATCGACCGCAGTCGAGCCCTGGATGTCCGCCGTGTCGAAGGTCCACCACGAGGAGCCCGTGCCGTTCGATCCGCTCGAGGAGCCGGAGGAACTTGAAGACGAAGCGGCGACGGTGATCGTCGCGCTGGCCGACTTGCTGGTATCGGCCTGGCTGGTGGCTTTCACTGTTACGGTGGTCTGGCTGGAGACGCTCGGCGCCGTGAAGAGGCCGTTCGACGAGATGCTGCCGCCCGACGCCGACCACGTCACTGCCGTGTTGGTGCTGCCCGAAACCGACGCGGTGAACTGCTGAGTCCCGCCGGAATTCACCGAGGCGCTCGAGGGGGAGACGGAGACCGCGACGGTCTGCGCCGGAACGGTGTTGCTGGTCGCGCCGCTGGTCGGCAGGACCACGAAGGCGCCGAACTCGGGCGAAGTGTGCGCCGGGGTCGTGTAGTTGACCATCGGCGACACGTTCGAGAGGTTCATCGGCAGAGTCACCGAGCCGCCGTTGTAAGTGCCGGTCACGACCGGGCCGCCGAAGAAGTTCTGCGCATCGCGGATTTCGTAGGACTGGCCGCCGGTCAGGCCGGAATTCGAGAGGTCGACCGAGACGCTGGAGTTCTTGTCGAAGTTCAGGACGATGATGTTGGCGCGGCCCTGTTCGTACTTGTTGGGGCGCACGATCACGCGAACGCCCGTCGGATAGTTGCCGCTCGACGTGCTGCCGCTATCGCCGCCCACCGGCGAGCTCTTATAGTAGCTGTTGCCGCTCCAGTTGTAGGAGCCGATGCTCGAAATCGAGAGCGGACCGACGAACATGTTGCCGGTGACGTTGGTGGTCTGCCAGCCCGTCAGCATCAGTGTGACGTAGCCGGTCGGGTTGGCGCCGATCCAGTAGTTGTTCTTGAGCGTGATGTCGTAATTGGACCCGGCGTCGGCTTCGTTGTAGCCCGTCTCGCCCGAGCTGGCGTCGAGCGGGTTGTACATGACGCTGTCCTGAACCAGAATGTTCTGCTTGGGGTTGGCCGAGGCGCCGATGTACAGGTTGTCGACGCGGTGTCCGCCGGGGAGTCCGTTGTTCCAGAACGCGTTGCCAACGAACCAGATGTTGCTCACATTGGCGCCGCCGGAGTAGGCCTGCATGCCGATATCGAAGCTGTTCCAGCCGAGGTTGTCGGAGACCAGCTTGACGCTGGAATCGTTGTTCTGCAGGTAGAGCGCGTGCCCGTGGCCGCGGTCGCAGGAACTGGCCCAGCCGTTGTTATACACGAGATTGCCGTAATCTTCCGTGCCGATCGCTTCCTGCTGATCGGAGATGCCGTTGGCGACATCGTGGATGATCATGTTGATGAACTTGTTGCCCGTCGCGCCTTGATTGAAGAAGACGCCGTCCGGAGGCTTGATGGAGGGGAAAGATCCGCACTCGCCGGTGGAGCGCGTGAAGTTGTTCGTGATCTCGATGCCCCAATACCAGACGTAATTGCTGTAAACGCCGAGGCCGCCGAGAATCGTGGCGCGCTCCCCGGGATAAGCGCGGACCTTGATCGGCGCGGAGGAAGTGCCCTGAAGCTGGCAATTGATGGTGCTGCCACCGCCGGAGCCGTAATTGCCGCCTCGCAGCCAAGCAGTGTCGCCGGGCCGCACGGGCGAGGACGTGCCGCACAGCGTGCCGATGCTCATGGGACTGCCCTGTGAGCCGCTGCCGGAGCCGTTGGGGGAAACGTAGTAATCCGTTGCAAAAGAAAGCGCGGGAGCGGCCAGAATGGCCGCAGAAAAAAGTAGAAACGCGCGTAGGAATCGTTTGGACATGAAACTCTCCAGAGTTTTGAATGACTTAGCCGAAAAACACCCCCGGAATGATCCTCGGGCATGAAGGGACAGTAATTTCCCTTTTTGTTTTCGTCTGTATTCGTTTTGTTAGTGGGATTATTCGGGAGAAGCCGCAGCAGGATCCGTATTGGCTTCGTCCGCGTTCGAGCTCGGAGATTGCGTAGGAGAGGTTACGAGCAGCTCGAAGGTTAAAGTTAGCACGTGCTTGTCGGGCCAAGCAATACCAAAAAGCGTAAAGTTGCGGATATTACAAAATTAGGAGAGGGGATGTAACCCAACTGGCAGAAAACAAAGCGATATAAGTTTGTAGTATTTTTTGCGGGTAGTCCCATTCGGTGCGATGCCGTACTCTATAGGCAGATAGTCACTATGGCAAATGGGAGGAAATCCGGAGAAGTCGCTAACTTACGGAGATATTTGGCCCGGCAGGAGCCCCCGCGATAGAGCAATAGTACCGGATCGGGCTACTGTCGAGACAGGAGAGCGCTTTGAGGGTGGTTTTCGGCTTCCGGCGCGGGTATATAAATAGATGCCCCGGCTGCTCGGCTGAATCCGCCGACCTGGACTACGCTACGAGACTAGTCCAGGGGAAAGGGGACGCGCACTACTGCGTCGCCCCCGAGCCTCCCCAGAAGAACGCGGTAACATTCGCGTCGGGATTCTCGGATAGCGGCGCCCAGTTGTTCGCGACCCGGAAGGTCACGTTGCCGGTATAGCTGTAGACCAGGTAGACGCCGCCCGTGTAGTCGGCGAGGCTACGCGTGTCGAGGACCGCGCCCGTGTCCGTCCGGATCGCCCGCACGGTGATCGACCGTTTCTGCGGGTACGCCGCCGGTGATGCGAGCGGCTGCCAGTCGGCGAAATAGACGGCGATGCGGTGCTGCTGCCCGTCGGTCGCGCTCACCTGGAAATCCATCGAGTAGCGGCTGTACCACTGCGACATCACCCGCTCCGTCGGCGAATACGCGTATTGCTGCTTCAGCGGCGCGCGCGGATCGTTGGTCCAGATGTCGATCAGCAGGCGATTGGTGTCGATCGCGTCGAACGTCGAATACCACGGCGCGTTGTACGAGTGCTCGGCGATGAAGTTGACGTCCTGCCCGTAGACGCCCTTCCAGTTGCCCTTGGTCGTGGTGTCCATGCCGAGGAACGTCAGCCCGTTCGACGGTGGGGGCGTCGCGGCGGCCTGATTGTTGACCGTCACCGCGATTGCGGTCGACGCGAGATTGCCCGACGTGTCCTGCGCCACGGCGTAGAGCATGTGCGAGCCGTTCGCGACGCCCGTCGTGTCCCACGCGATCGCGTACGGCGACGCGGTCACCGGCTGTCCGATATTCACGTTGTCGACTTTGAACTGGACGCTCGCCACCGCCACGTTATCCGTCGCGGAGGCCGAGAGCGTCACCTTGCCGGAGACGGTCGACCCTCCGGCGGGCGAATTGAACGAGACGGCCGGCGGCGTCGTATCGGGAGGGGGACCCTGGTTCGGGAGGCCGCTGCCGCCCCAGAAGAACGCGCTGAGGGTCGCGCCCGGCTGTGGGCTCGGCGACTGGTTCACGATCCGAAAGATCACGTTACCGGAGTACGTGTACACCAGATACAGCGGGTTGCCGTAGAGCGGCAGCGCGCGCGAATCGAGCGGCGCGTTGGTGGCGGCGTCGTACACCCGGAGCGTCGTCAGCCTCCCCAGATTCTCGTAATCGCAGAAGTACAGCGCGATGCGGTGCGCCTTGCCATCGGTCGCGCCGACCGCGAAGTCCATCGTTGTCCCGGTGGTCCAGTACGACGCGGTCCGGCTGCCCGTCGAGTTCTGCAGCGCGCGCGTGTCGGTCGAGTTCTGATCGATCGTCACCGAGGCGTTCGAACCGGCGCTGAAGGTGGCGTACGCCGGAGCGGTCGTGCCCGGCGCGATCGCCGATCCGTCCCGGCCGTAGACGCCCTTCCAAGTACCCGACGTGACCGAGTCCGTCCCGAGGTAGGCCACCGACCCGGCCTGCGCCGCGACGTTGTTGACGACGATCTGCACGGGCGCGGATGTCGTCTTATTGCCGGAGGCGTCGCGCGCCACCGCGGTGAGGAGGTGTGTCCCGTTGGGCGTAAACGTGGTGTCCCACTGTTGGGTATACGGCGGGACGCTCCACTCCGGGAGCAGCGGCTTGCCGTCGAGCATCATCTGGACGCCGACGACGCCGACATTGTCGCCGGCGTCCGCCGCGACGAACCAGCGGTCGGACATGGTCTGCCCGGCCGCCGGTTTCGTCACCGAGCAGGTCGGCGGCGTCGTATCGGTGGGAGGTGGAGGCGCGCCGCCGGCGTCGCCGCCCCAGAAGAAGGCGTTGAGGCTGCCGGTCGGCGCGTACTGCGCGGTGTTGTTGTTCAGGATGCGGAACGTGACGGCGCCCGAGTAGCGATAGACCAGATACACGCCGGCTTGGTAGGCGGTGAGTTGGCGCGAGTCGAGGAGCGTTCCGGCGGCGGTGTCGAGCGCCTGCACCGTGATCGACCGCCCGCTGCGCTCGTAATCCGCGAAATAGAGGGCGACGCGGTGGGTGGTCCCGTCGTTGGCGCCGAGGCGGAAGTCCATCGAACTCGGGGTGTGGAAGTAGGACTCGATGCGCTCGGTGGCGCTGTAGCTATACGTCTGTTTCAGCAGCGCGCGAGGATCGGTGCTCCAAAGGTCACGCAGGTAGAGGTTGATCGCGCCGGCGGTGTCGAACGACGCATAGCCGGGGACCATGATGGAATGCTGCGCGATGACGTTGCCGTCCTGTCCGTAGACTCCTTTCCAGTTGCCCAGGGTAGTGGTGTCGGTTTGAAGGAAAGTGGCCGATGCGCCGAATGCGAATGGCGCGGAATAAAGACACACTGCGAGTGCGCGAGCGACGCGGTTCATGGGGCCCTCCGATGGGTCGGTTGAAGCGCTGAAAACCTGCGGAATATAAGCGGACGCCGCGGAGACGGGCGGCGGCCGTGAACTTACGCTCCCAAGTTATAGCCGACTACAAATGTGGTGTCGGTCGTGTTATGTACAGTCCCGAAAAAGGGAGTACCGTAAGAAAGGAACCTTACAACGCGCCAAACTGTACGGCGCCGACCGGATTAGCTGGTTTGGGTCGATTGAATCGCCGCTCTTAACAGGGAGATTCCCCCCCCGATGTCCGCCAGTCGCTGCCGCTGATCCTCGATCTCCCGCTCCACGTTCAGGGCGCCGGAATACCCGATCTCGCGCAGCGTACGAACGAAGCGGTCCATGCCGACCGCGCCTTGGCCCAGCGGACGTTCCGTGCCCAAAGCGCCGGGTTTATCGGAGGGCGGCCAGTCGCCGTCCTTGGCGTGGACCGAAATGACGAGTTTGCCCACCGCGCGTAGAGCCTCGATCGGGTCGCCGCTGCCGTACAGGACCATATTCGCGGGGTCGAAGTTGATCCGCAGATTCGGGCGGTCGACATCCTTCAGGAACCGCAGGAGGATCTCGGCGGGCTCTTGTCCGGTCTCGAGGGCGAAGGTCTGGCCCGACTTCGCGGCATAGTCGCAAATGCGGCGGACTAAGTCGCGAACCCCGATGTAGTCCGGGTGGGCGCTATCCTCCGGCACGCAGCCGATGTGGCAGGCAATGCCGCCGACCCCGAGCATCTTCGCGAAGTCGCTGACCTCGTACGTGCGGCGCTCGCGCGCCTCGCGGGTCGCCGGCGGAATGAACCCGACGGTCCGCTCGACCGTTGGGATGTCGGCGTAGTCCTCGCCCTCGTAGGCGGCGAACACGGTGACGATCCGGAAATCGTCCGCCTTCCACTTGGCGGCCTCCGCGGCGTCGAGCGGCAGACCGCCCGGCGTCACCAACTGGCCGCAGCGGACGCCGAGCCCGCGGATCTCGTCGAGCGAATCGCGCCCCGCCCAAAAGACCACTCCGGGTTCCAGCGGTGTCAGAGGTTGCACGGGATCTTCTCTCCTTGGAATTGGCGGGCTTCGAGCGCCAGCAGGGTCAATTTTACAGCGTCCGCCGATTCACGGGCCGGGCACAGCGGCGGCGGGTGTCCCGAGTCGACGGCGTCGGCGAAGTGCGCGATCTCGGCGGCATACGCGGCGCCGGGCGCGGACTTCATCACGCCCCGGCCGCTGGCAGTGCTGAACTCCATGGTGTCGCGGTCGAACGTGGCGGTGAACTCCATCGAAAACGGATACTCGCCGCGATTGTGCCAGCCGCCCGTGACCAGCGCCTCCGTGCCGTCCCGGTAGAAGAAATGGGCGTGGAGGAGGTCGATGCCGGCCGGGTCGTCGTAATAGCCCGTGGCGCGGATCGACTCCGGAAGTCCGAACAGGTGGATGGTGAAATCGACGTCGTGGATCAGGAGGTCGAACGCCCCGCTGGTCTCCCAGACGCCCCACGAGGGAGCGGCGCAGCGGCGGCGAAACAGCGCGCTGCGGAGTTTCCCGAGCGAGTCGTTGGCGACCGTTTCGCGAAGCGCGACGTACTCCGGCCAGAAGCGGATCACCTGGGCGGCCATGAGAATCCGGCGGTGCTTCTCGGCTTCGGCGACCATACGGTCGGCCGACGCGCCGTCGATCGCCATCGGCTTCTCGACGAGCACGTGTTTGCCGGCGCGTAGTGCGGCCACGGCGACCGATTCGTGCATGCCGGTCGGCAGGCAGATATCGACCGCGTCCACGTCGGGATCGGCGAGCAGGTCGTCGAGCTCGCGATATTTCTTGACGTCGGAGAAGTCGACCACGCCGCCCACGTCGCCGGAGTTGCCGCGGACGGTCGAAAAGTCGCCGGAGAGCTTCTGTTCGTCGCGGCTGCACACCGCGGCGAGGTGGACGTGGGGAAGTTGGAGCGCGGCCTTGGCGTGCGTGCTGCCCATGAAGCCAAGTCCGATGACGCCGAGTTTCACAGGGCTAATTATAAGCTGCGGCTGATTGTTGGCAGTGGAGTGGGGCGGGCAATCCTGCCCGCAGCCGCCTTTCCAGGCGGCTTGGACCCGCTGGAAAGCGGGTCCGCGGCCAGAATTGGCCGCCCCACAGCTACCGGATCATCGGCATCTCGACCGGGAAGTCTCCCGCGAAGATGCGGCCGAACATTTCGAGCACTTCGTCGTGCAGCGCGCCGTTATCCGCCAGCAGATCCTCGGATCCCGTGATCGAATGCGCCACGCCACGCATGTCCGATGTGCGGCCTCCCGCCTCTTGCACCAGGAGCGTGCCGGCCGCCATGTCCCAGGGCTTCAGTCCGAATTCCCAGAAGAAGTCCAGCCGTCCGCACGCGACGTACGCCAGGTCGATCGCCGCCGACCCCGTGCGCCGCACGCCGTGCGACGCCATCGCGAGCTGGTAGTAGAAGTGGATGTTGACGTTGTGGTGGCGCTTGCGGCTGGGGAAGCCCGTCGAAGCCAGGCTGTCGCCGAGCTTCTTCACGTTCGACACCTTGATCCGGCGATTGTTCAAGTACGCGCCCGCCCCGCGCTCGGCGGAGAACATCTCCTGCCGGATCGGGTCGTAGACTACGCCTGCGACCGGCTCGCCCGCGCGCTGGAGTCCGAGCGTCACGTTGAACATCGGGAAGCTGTGGGCGAAGTTGGTGGTGCCGTCGAGCGGGTCGACGAACCACGTGTAGTCGGAGGAACTCTCGTGTCCGCCGCCCTCTTCGGCGACGATGCCGTGGGTGGGGAAGTGCGTGCGCAGCCGCTCGACCACCAGACGTTCGGAAGCGCGATCCGCCTCCGTCACGAGGTCGAATTCGCCCTTCAATTCGAACCCGACGCGGCGCTCGAGGTAGTTGGCCAGGAGAGCGCCGGCTTCGCGCGCGATCTCCACCGCCGTCTCCAGATATTGCATCGGGCCGGCTCTAGCTCGCTTCCTCGATGTACTTGATGTCGTGCTTGAAAATGAAGAGGTTCGGCTGGCCTTCCCGGGTCAGGCGGATGAACGACTGGTCGTAATACTCGATCACGCCCTCGACCTCTTCGTTGCCTTCCATCCTGACGCGAACCTTATTTCCGCTTTCGATGAGCTGTTTGAGGTATTTGGCCTCCTCAAACGTGGCTTCCGGCGCGCGAGATTTCCCTTGTGGTGGCGTAGTCAATTCTCCTACCGCTTCCTGGTCGTTCGTTCCGGACCGATCGAAATCTTGTCGGATGCCGACCCGCCAGGGCCGTCCGACTCCCCATAATAGCCGTTGCGCGCCGACACCCGCAATGACTCCGACTTCGTCCGCACCTCCAAGTTATGAAAGGGGTTCTTCGTCAGCGGCACGTTCTTCGGGTAGAACTCGAGGACGTATTGCGTGCGCAGCTCCCGGACGATGTCGGCGAATGCCTTGTCGAGCTGCGCGTTGATCCCGGGATAGTACGTCCGCCCGCCCGTCCCTTTCGCCATGAATTCGAGCGCGTGCTCGCCGCCGGTATTCCGTCCCGACGCGTTCGTAATCGGCAGGACCACTACGGCGTAGATCACCGCGTCCGCCAGTTGCGCCGATTTGAGCGCCGCCGTCAGGTCGCGGGAACTGGTGGTGTCGCCGCCATCGGTCATGATCACGATCGCCTTCCGCCCCTGCCGCGGTTCGAGCGCCTTCCCGGCGAAGTAGACGGCGTCGTACAGCGAGGTCCCGGCCTCCCCTCTCAGGGTCTTGAGCTGCCGCTCCAGACCTGTATAGTTGCGCGTGAAGCCGCCCTGCTGGATGTCGTAATTGAAGCTGAAGAGCGCCACGCGGTCGGCCGGATTGCTCTCGCCCAGCAGCGTGTTCAGGAACTTCGCCGCCGAGGTGGTTTCGTATGCCAGGTCCTTCGCGGTCGACCCGCTGGTGTCGACCAGCAGCGCGACCGAAAGCGGCTGGTCGGTCTGCCGACCGAAGTGCGCGACCTCCTGTTTGGCGCCGTTGTCGAGGATCTCGAAATCCTCCTTCTGGAGGTCGGCCACCAGCTCGCCCGAGGCGTTCTTGACGGTCGCGATCACGTGCACCAGCCGAACGTCGGTGGAGAACTTGGGGTCCTGCGCGAACAGGAGAGCGGCGGTGAAGGGGAGGGTTCTAGCCAGCCACCGGAACGTCACGGTCCCACTCTCCTTCCACCCAGAGCTCGCCGTCGACGAAGCGCTCCTTCTTCCAGATCGGCACCACCTTCTTCAGCCGGTTGATGCCTTCGAGCGCCGCCTCGAACGCCGCCCGCCGATGCGGCGCGGTCACGATCACCGCCACGCTCGCCTCGCCGATCAGCATCCGGCCGAGCCGGTGGACCATCGCGATATGGGTGATCTCATGCGCCGCGGCAATCTCGCCTCCGATGCGGGCGAGCATCTTGAGCGCCATCGCCTCGTAACACTCGTAATCCAGGTACAGGGTCGGACGGCCCTTGGTGTTGTTCCGGACGACGCCTTCGAAGTTCACGACCGCTCCATCGCCGCCGGTCAGGATGCGGGCGGTGACGGCGCGCGTGTCGATGGCATGGCGGGTAAGGGCAAAGTAGTTGCCCGCTTCGCAGATTTCGAGCGGAGCGTTGGAGCCGCCGCTGACCGGGGGAAGGAAGGCCACCTCGTCGCCATCTGCGACAGGTGTAGAAAGTTCGGCAAACTCTTGATTTCGGGCCACCACGATGCTTGGCGCCAGCTCGCGGAAACGGGGAAACCGGGCCGCGTAGGCGTCGAAAATGGCGCGCAGGTCGGCTCCCGCGGGGAATTCGGAATCGTCGGAAGGCCGGCCCACCAGGTCCCGCAGCATCCCGAAAAACAATACTCGCACTCGCATGGTCGTGGGGGTAAACGTCAGGATAACAGACGCTTCCGGGCCCACCCGCGTTGCGGCGCGTTACAATGCGGGTTCCCCGATGAGCACGACCTCCGAAACACGCATCCGCGTGCGCTACGCCGAGACCGACCAGATGGGCGTGGTCTACTACGCCAATTACATCGTGTGGATGGAAGTGGGGCGAGTCGAACTCTGCCGCGCCTGCGGCTTCCGCTATCGCGACATGGAAGAGCAGGACGGCGTCCTATTGGCGGTCGCGGAAACCAACTGCCGCTACCACTCGCCGGCCCGCTTCGACGACGAAGTGACCGTCAAGGCCTGGATCGAAAAAGCCGACCGCCGCATGGTCACGTTTGGCTACGAGATGCGGAAAGACGAGACGGTCCTGGCGACGGGGTATACGAAGCACATCTTCCTGAACAAACAGTTCCGGCCGACGAGACTTCCTGAGAAATACTTCGCCATGTTCGGGATACAAAATAGGCCACGAATGAACACGAATTCACACGAATAAGGCCTGGCCCAAAAGTTTTTACGCGACCGCTTTGTCTTTCAGGCACGGGGCCATTTTCAGGTCCGAGGACCCGATGTGTTGGACTAGCCAGTCTTTGATGAAGTGCAGCAACTGGACCGTGATCGTCGCGCGGCCCGCGTGATAGTCTTCCTGGAATTTCAGCACCTGTTTGACGAGTTTTTCGTGCTCGGCGCGATGCGCCGCGGCCTCGGTGTAGTCGTACAAACGCATCAGCCGCTCTTCGTGCGCGAAATGGACGCTCGTGTATTGCACGAGCCGGTCCAGGATTCTGCCGGCTGCCGCCTTCCCTTGACCGGAAGCCATCGCGGTGTGTAGCTCCCGCGCGATCGCGAAGAGATTCTGATGTTGCGCGTCGATGCTGCTCACGCCGACGCTGTAGGTGCTGCTCCAGTCGAACATATTCGTCTTATCGGACACATACGGGCGTTCTTGAACACCCGGGCGCTACAATTCAGGCATGCGCATCCTGCTCTTCAGCGGCAAGGGAGGGGTAGGGAAGACCAGCCTGGCTGCGGCCACGGGACTGCAGCTTTCCCGGCTCGGCTACCGCACGCTCGTCATGAGCGTCGACCCCGCCCATAGCCTCGCCGACGCGTTCGATCTCGAGGTCAGCCTCTTCCACTCCAAGACCGGCGACCCCTACCCGATCGACGAGCGGCTCGCCATCCACGAGGTCAACATCCAGAAGGAGATCAAACGCCACTGGAAGGAGATCTCGGCCTACGTGATCTCCGTGCTGCGCACCACCGGGATCAGCGACGTCGAGGCCGAGGAACTCGCCATCCTGCCCGGCATGGAAGAGCTGAGCGCCATGATGTACGTCAATCAGTTCCGCCGGGAGCAGCGGTACGACGTCATCGTTCTCGACTGCGCCCCGACCGCGGAATCCATGCGCTTCGTCAGCATGCCGACCACGCTCGAGTGGTACATGAAGCACATCTTCCCGTTCCAGCGCGGCATCCTGAAGGCCGTCCGCCCGCTCGCCAACCGTGTCTCGCCCGTCGAACTTCCGACCGATAGCTACTTCGCCAACATCCAGGACCTCTTCGGCAAGCTCGACGGCATCGGCGAGCTGCTCGAAGATCCCAAGGTCACGAGCGTCCGGCTCGTGACGAATCCCGAGCGCATGGTGCTCCGCGAGACGCAGCGCGCGTTCGTCTACTTCTCTCTGCATGGCCTCTCGGTGGACGGCATCATCGTCAATCGCGTCCTCCCCGCCGAGGTCACCGACGCCTACTTCACCGAGTGGCGCTCGTCGCAGGCGAAGGTGCTGGCGGAGATCGATGCGTACTTCGCGCCCGTCCCCGTCAAGCGCGTCCCGTTGTTCACCTACGAGGTGCTCGGGCGCGAGCGGCTCGAGGAGTTGTCGCACGCCCTCTACGCGGAAACCGAGGACCCGGCCGCCGTCACGCGGGTCGAGGCGCCGTTCTCGTTCGTCAAGCGCGACGACTGCTACGAGGTCCGGCTGCAATTGCCGTTTGCGGTCAAGGGCGAGATCGGTCTGTTCAAGAAGGGCGACGAACTGGTGGTCGAGATCGGGACGCTGCGCCGCCACGTCGGACTGCCGATGTCGATGGCGGGCTTGTCGCCGAGCAAAGCGAAGTTGGAGAATCGGATTCTGACCGTCGAGATGAAGGAGAGCTGACATGGAAGAGAATACGTCCGGCGCCGCCGCGCGCAACAACTGCGTGGTTTGCGGCATGATCCTGCCGATGTTCGACCGTCTGTGGTCCGAAGCGACCAACGACCACTTCCGCACCGCGCGGGTCGAGTTTCTGAAGGGCATTCGCAGTCTGATCGACTCGCGGATCGAGCACCTTTCGCGCGAGGAGACCAAGGGCACGCGCGTCGTGGTCGAGTAGCTTGTCCGAAGAGCGGCCCAGCCGCATCCGCAGCTTCTTTGCCGACCTCGGGCCCGGTCTCATCACCGGGGCCGCGGACGACGACCCGTCCGGCATCGCCACATACTCCGTCACCGGCGCCGCCTTCGGCTTCGGACCGCTCTGGACTGCCCTCTTTTCCTTTCCGCTGATGGCGGCCGTCCAGCTCATGTGCGCGCGCCTCGGGATGGTCACGGGACGCGGACTCGCCGCGGTGGTCCGCCAGCGCTATCCGCGCTGGGTGCTGTGGAGCGCGTGCCTGCTGCTCATCGTTGCCAACGTCGTCAACATCGGCGCGGACCTGGGCGGTATGGCGGGCGCTGTCGAGATGGTCACGGGCGTCAAGGCTTGGATCTGGACACCTATCTTCGCCATTGTCATCGTCGTGCTGCTCTTTCAAACGTCGTACCGCACCATCGCGCGGACGTTCAAGTGGCTCACTCTCGTCCTGTTCTCTTACGCCGTGACCGCGTTCATCTCGAAGCCCGATTGGTCGCAGGTGCTGCGCGCGACGTTCGTGCCGGATATCCGCTGGAGCCGCGAGTACCTGGCGGTGCTGGTCGGGATTCTCGGCACCAGCATCTCGCCGTATTTGTTTTTCTGGCAGGCGGCGCAGGAGGTCGAGGAGGAGCGAGCCGAAGGCCGCCGCACCGTGGCGCAGCGCAAGGGCGCTACCCCGCAGGAGATGAAACGCGCCCGCAACGACGTGGTGATCGGGATGTTCTTCTCCAACCTGATCATGTACTTCATCATCCTGACCACCGGCGCGACGCTTCACGCCAAGGGCGTGACCCATATCGAGACGGCGCAGCAGGCCGCGGCGGCGCTCCAGCCGCTGGCCGGCAAGGGCGCGTATTGGCTATTCACGATCGGCATCCTCGGGGCGGGCATGCTCGGGATTCCGGCGCTTGCCGGGTCGAGCGCGTTCGCCATCTCGGAGGCGTTCGCCTGGGGCGCCTCGCTCGATCGCCGTCCGCACCTCGCGCGCAAATTCTATTCCGTGCTGGCGGTCTCGGTGGCGCTCGGGATGGCGCTCGACTTCGCCGGGATCAACTCGGTCAAGCTGCTCTTCTGGTCGGCGGTGCTGAATGGTCTGCTCGCGCCGCCGCTGATCGTCCTGCTGGTGCTGCTGACCAACAATCGCGACCTGATGGGAGAGCACGTGAATCCCCCGATCCTCAGGTTCCTCGGCTGGCTCACCGCGATTGTGATGACGGTCGCGGCGATCGCGATGTTTTTGGCGTAGAAGGAAAAACTAACTGAGCCGCCGATAAACGCGGATGAACGCCGATAAAACACTGTGTTCAAATATCGGCGTTCATCTGCGTTCATCGGCGGCTGGTAAGCCTTTTCGGATACAATCGCGGCGTGATTACCCGCCGGTCTCTTGCAGCTTTGGCGGCCGCTCCGCTCGCCCGCGCCGCCGCGTCGAAACCCAACGTGATCGTCCTGCACTGTCACGATCTCGGCCAGCACCTCCACTGCTACGGCGTCGACGGCGTGAACTCGCCGAACCTCGACCGCCTCGCCGCCGAGGGCGTCCTGTTCGAGAACAACTTCTGCACCGCGCCCCAGTGCAGTCCGTCGCGATCGTCGATCTTCACCGGACGCTACCCGCACGAGACCGGCGTCATGGGCCTCACCCACGCCGACTTCGCCTGGGAGTTTCACCCCGGCGAGCGGCATCTCGGCCAGATCCTCACCGACGCCGGGTACGCGACGGCCGGGGTCGGCGTGCTCCATGAAACGCACTCCGGCGCGAAGCGCTGCGGGCTGGCGGATTACGTCAACGCCGCCGCCGCGTCGCAAATGGCCGATGCGACGATTGCCCGTCTGCGCGCCTTCGCTGCCGCTCCGGACCGGCCGTTCTACATTCAGGCCGGCGCTACCGAGCCCCACCGCCTGCAGAATCCCGACCGCGTCTCGGACCAGGGCTTCCTCGGCGGACGTTTGAAGCCCGACACATCGCGCGGCATCACGGTCCCGCCGTACCTCCGCGACAACGAGAGCACGCGGACCGAGCTCGCCGAGTTGCAGGGGGCGGTGCGGCACATGGACGAACAGATGGGCCGCGTCCTCGCCGCGGTCCACGAACTCGGGCTGGAGCAGAACACGCTCGTCATCTTCACCACCGATCACGGGATCGCCATGCCGCGCGCCAAGTGCTCGCTCTACGAGCCGGGACTGCGTACGTCGTTCCTACTGCGCTACCCGCGCGACGGCTGGCGCGGCGGCGTCCGTCGCAAAGAGATGGTTTCGAACGTCGACCTCGTCCCGACCGTCCTCGACCTCGCCGGTATCCCCGTCGCGGAGAACGTTCGCGGACGGTCGCTCGCGCCGCTGCTCGATGGCCGCTCCTACACGCCTCGCGACCGCATCTTCGGCGAGATCACCTACCACGACTATTACGATCCGCGCCGCAGCGTCCGCACCGCGACCCACAAGTTGATCGTGAACTTCTCGAGCGCGCCTGCGTTCATGGACCCGTCGCAGTCGTGGCGTCCGCGCGGCGATACGGTCGTGCCTCCGAATCACGCGCTCGCGTACCATCCGCCGTACGAACTCTACGATCTCGCCAAGGACCCGTGGGAGCAGAAGGATGTTGCGGGTGACGCGTCGTATGCTCCGGTGTTACAGGACCTCCGCGCGAAGCTCTCCGAGCACATGCGGACGACGAAGGACCCGATCCTGAACGGCGCCGTAACGTCCCCACTGCATCAGCGGTCGCAGTCGTGGCTGACAGACGGTCGATAGCCAAACCGCTCACGCTGGAGCGGTCGTGGTCTGCAAGTGACTGATTCGAAATGGCGAATTTTGGGCCGACCGCTCAGCTGAGCGGTTTTACTGCACCACCCAATATCCCTCGCGCGTTTTCACCGTCAGGTCCGGCCGTCCCTTCACCATCGCGCGGATCGCGTGATACTGGCCGGGCACGCCGCCCTTCGGTTCGAACGTAAGGATGTACTGCCGGTGGACCTCCTCGCCGATCAGACGGATGGTGTCCTCGAGGCCGCTCTTCTTGAGGAAGCCCATCGTCCGGCCGCCCGTGTTGCGCGCGAACAATTCGGCGAGGTCGGGCTGCTTCAACCGGAAAAGCTCGCCGAGACCGTAGATGAGGCCGCCGGGGCCGAGGTCGGGCGGGAGCGCGATGTCCGGTTCCTTCGCGCACCACGCGCACGGCGGCATCACCTGATCGGCGGTGTTCGGTTTGTTGGGGTCCGGTCCGGTCTTCGGCCGCGCGGTGAACGGCTCCAGGAAGGGCGAGTACGTCAGCCAGTAGATCGCGACGTTGCGCCGCTGCGCCTCCTCCATCACCTGCGGAAGCGTCGTCTCGCTGCCGCGATCGCGCTTCTCGGCGATGGCGAGGATGATCCGCCGCCGGCCGGGCGGACGATCCTCGAACATGCGCATCGATGCCAGCAGCGCATCGAGGATGCGTGCCTGGCCGCCTTCTTTATGCAGGTCGCGCAGCGCCTTCGTCACCGGGTCGGGATCGGCGGTGAACTTCTGATGCACGCGGACCGTGTTGCTGAACGAGAGAAGCGCCGTCTCGCCCGCGTCCGCCGCTACCAGCGCCGAAAAGAGAATGCCGCTGCCGCCGAGCTTGTCGATGACCGCGCCGGCGTTCGAGCCCGTCTCGACCATGACGACCAGGTCGATCGGGAACAACATCCAGTCCATCTGTAGACGCTGCGGCACATTGTTGTCGTACAGAATCAGATCGTCGGTGGTGAGTCCGTCGACGTAGTGGCCCTTATGATCCACGACCGTAGTCGGCGCAACCACCAGCGGCACGGTGCTTTTGAATTGCGCGTGCGCCGCGCAGGCGAAGAGCAGGAGGGCAGCGGTGCGCATTCGGCGCAATGGTAGCAAGTCACGGGCCACGAGGCCGCGTTAAGATAGAAAATCCGCATGTCCAGAGTGCACACCCCCATTACCGACGAGATGGCCGCCTATGTCCGCGCGGTCGGTGTCCGCGAGCCCGAAGTTCTGCGCCGGCAGCGCGAAGGCACCGACGCTCACCCCCAGGCGGGCATGCAGTGCTCGCCCGAACAGGGACAGTTCCTGCAATTCCTGGTGCGCGCGATCGGCGCGAAAGATGCGATCGAGGTCGGGGTCTTCCTCGGCTACAGTTCGACCGCCGTCGCGCTGGCGCTCCCCGCCGGCGGAAAGATCATCGCCTGCGACGTGAGCGAGGAGTTCACCGCCACTGCGCGGCGCACATGGGCCGACGCCGGGGTCGCGAACAAGATCGACCTCCGCATTCGCCCCGCTGTCGAGACGCTCGACGCCCTGCTGGCGGAAGGCCGCGCCGGCTCGTTCGACTTCGCCTTCATCGACGCCGACAAGACGAACTACTGGAACTATTACGAGCGCTGCCTCCAGTTGTTGCGGCCGGGCGGCGTGATCGCCGTCGACAATGTGCTGTGGCACGGGCAGGTGGTCGACGCCGCCGACCATTCGCCCGACACGGAAGCGATTCGCGAATTCAACCGCCGCGTCCAGGCGGACACCCGGGTCGCGTTCAGCCTCGCGACCATCGGGGACGGGCTCACTCTGGCGTGCAAGCTCTAACCAAAACGCTGTTTCCCTGCTACGCGCCCGGGGATCGCGACACCGCGCGCGCCATCGCCGAATTCCTGGAACGCGGCGCCGACGTGCGCGTGTTTCTCGAAGACGGCGAGATGCGCGAAGGCGAGGACATCCTCTCGAAGGCGCGCGATGCGCGCACCGCCGACTTGGTGCTGGTGCTCTTCTCGCGCGAGTCGATGCCCGGGCGGTGGCGGCGCGAGCAGTGGCAGCCGGTGCTGGTCGACGAGCCCGCCGAGGAGAAGGTCCCGATCGCCTTCCTGCGCTGCGACGACTGCATTCCGCCGAAGGTCCTGACGCCCACGTTCGGACCGCGGCAGTTCCGCGAATTGAAACGGTGGGTGCGCGGGCACGCTCCCGCGTCGAGCCGCGCCAACGGCGAACTGGACTTGCTCGGGATCGCGGTGGCCGACCGTCCCGGAACCGAGCTCGCTTCGTCGGCCGAGATCGCGGCGGAGTTCGCTGCCGAGTTTAGGCAGGACTTCGACGCCGTCCTGACGCTGCAATGCGGCTCGCGGAGTATCGCGGCGCTCGCCGGCGATCTTGCGTCGCAGCTCGGACTGCGGCTCGAAGGTCCGCTGCCCGAGAACCTCGAACGGCTCACGGAGTTCTGCTCGGCGCGGCGATTCCTGATCGTGCTCGAAGAGGTCCCGGAGCTGATCCCGCACGAGCTCGTCTTCGGCGGACGTTGTTCGACGCTCGCGGCGCCGGACGGTCGTACGCCGGAGGCGGACCCGATCCGCGAAGCGCAGCGAATCGTCGCCGAGTTGGAGGTTAGCTGGCCGGAGGTCTGTTCCGCCGCGCGGCTGGGTCGCCGACTGTTGCGTGATGCCGGCCGCATGGCCGAGCTGCACGAGCTGATGGTCCAGTGGCACTCCGCGGCCGAGGAAGAAGACGATCGCGCGGCGCTCGACGAATCCGCCCGTGAGATCGTCTGGATTCTCGAAGCGTGGGGCCGTCCCGAAGAGGCTCACGCATTGGAATTCGATCGCGCCTGCCGCTTCGACGATCAGATGCAACTGCCGTTCTCGTAGACGGTGGCTAAAGCCATCACGACTTCGAGTGCATAGCGGCACGCCTGAAGGCGTGCCCTGATACGAATCCGCGTCTGTGCATCGTCGTATTAAGGCGTGCCCTGATACGAATCCGCGCCTGTGCATCGTCGTATTAAGGCGTGCCCTGATACGAATCCGCGCCTGTGCATCGTCGTATTAAGGCGTGCCCTGATACGAAGCGCGCCTGTGCATCGTCGTATCAGGGCACGGCTTCAGCCGTGCCGCCGAACGCTCGCGCGCTCCCTTGGGCTTTAGCCCCCGTGCCGCGGCTACTTCTCCGGATGGATCAGCGCCTGGTACACGGTCTGCTGCGAGAGCGCCATCATGTCGCGCTTGCCCGAATTCAAATCGCGCTGAATCATGCCGACGAACACGATGTCGTTGGTCGGATCGATCCAGAACCAGGTGCCCTCGGCGCCGGACCACAAGTACGTGCCCTTGCCGACCACCCGTCCGTTGTAAGCCGGATCGGTATGGACTGCGAAATCGAAGCCGAAGCCGAACCCGGCGTTCATGTGAGACGCCCCGATCCCGAAGACGCCCGAGTCCGTGATCGCGCGCGACAGCCGGTTCGACCGCATCAGCGCCACCGAGGACGGGGCCAGGATGCGGACGCCGTCCAACTCGCCGCCGTTCGCGAGCATCTGGGCGAACCGCAGATAATCGGGCGCGGTCGAGACCAGCCCGCCGCCGCCCGACGGCATGCCGGGCTCCTTCGCATACGCCTGCACGTTTACCGGCGCCGCGGCGATATGGCTGGCCGCGTCGAGCCGGTGCGCGCCAGACATGCGCGAGAGCTGCTCCGCCGATAGGTGAAAGCCCGTGTCCTTCATCTTGAGCGGCTGAAAGATGTTCGTCCGCATGAACTCGCCGAGCGTCTTTCCGGAGAGCTTCTCGACGATGTGGCCCTGAATATCGGCGCTGATGCTGTACACCCACTTCGTTCCGGGCTGGTACAGCAGCGGGATCTTCGCCACCTTCTCGATCATCTGCTGCAAGCTCGCGGAGCCGAGAACGTTGGCCGCCTGATACGCCTTGTCGACGGCGGTGTCGCCGAAGACGCCGTAGGTGAAGCCCGCGGTGTGGCACATCAATTCGCCCATCGTAGGCGGGTGGATCGGGTTGGCGCCTCCATCGACCTTGAGGTTGGCGAACTCGGGGATGTACTTCGCGATCGGGTCCTCCGGGTTCCACTTCCCCTGCTCGTAGAGGATCATCATGGCGACGCCGGTGACGGGCTTGGTCATCGACCAGATCCGGAAGATCGTGTCCCGATCCATCGGCGCGCCGCTGGCGAGATCCTTTTTCCCGTACGTGCGCAGGTCGACAATCTTGCCATGGCGCGCGAGCACGGTGATCATGCCGGCGAGCTCCTTGTCCTCGATGGTCTGTCCCATCGCCGCGTGGAGGCGCAGGAGGCGCTCGGTCGAGAACCCGACCGATTCCGGCTGAACGGTCTGCGCCCAGGCCGCCGCGCCGGCCAGAAGAATCACGAGTGTCTTCATTTTCGTCACTCCCTCGTCGTCGTCCACTTCAGGTACGTCTTGCCGTCGACGTCGAATTGTCCATCGAGCTTGGCGCCGTTGAGCATGTAGGACAACCGGTACTTCGGCCCGGGACCCTCCGAGTCGAACACCGCCGCGTTCTTCGACGGGAACGAGATGTTGTACCGGATCGTGTGGCCTTCGCTGTCGAAGTAAATCGCCTTGGGCGTGCTCTCCAGATACACGATCATCAGGTCCTCATGCTTCTGGCCGGGCGTGTTGTTGAAGTTCCGGCGCACGAGCACCTTTCCGTCCAACTCCGGCTGGAACGAGAAGTTGCCGGTATCGGCCTTCCATTTGCCGATCATGAACTGGAGCTGGTCCCATTTAGGCGCGGTTTGCGCCGGCAATAAGGCGGCCGCCAGCAGAAGGGTGGCAATTAAGGCTTTCCGCATCCTGTTAATCGTAACGCCGTTGAATCGTCCACAGGATACAGGGAACAAACGGCAGGCAAGCAGCGTCTCCCTGATTGAGCCCCGTGCAGACTACGCAAAGGTATCAGTTCGTCGCCGCCTTTTGGGAGGCAACGCGGATCGCGCTCGATTCGCTCCGCAAGAACAAGCTGCGCAGTTTCCTCACGCTGCTCGGGATCATCCTGGCGACCACGACGTTAATCGCGGTCACCGCTCTGATCCACGGAATGAACCTGTACATCGCGGAGAAGGTGTCCAATATGGGCGCCGACGGGTTCCGCGTGGTGCGCATGGCATGGTTCGGACCGTGGGATCCGAAGAAGTTCTTCGAGATGGACAAGCGCAACCCGCAGCTCCGTCCCGACGAATACGATTTCGTGAAATCGAAAACGGTCCTCGTCAAGGACCTGGGTATGATGGCCCAGCGCCGCGCGACCATCAAGGTCAAGAACGAGGCCATGGACGACGTCAACATCCAGGGCGTCACCGACAACATCCCGGTCATCAACAATGTCCAGGTCGACAGCGGGCGCAGCATCACGTACGAAGAGGTCCGCCGCCACGCGCCCGTCGCGTTCATCGGCAACGACGTCCGCGTGAAGTTCTTCGAGGGCAAGGACCCGATCGGCAAGACGGTGAGCATCGAGGGCATTCCGTACGAGATCATCGGCGTCGCGAAAGCGCTGGGCAGCGTCTTCGGCAACTCCCAGGACAACTTTGTCATGGTGCCGATCGAAAGCTATTTCAAGACGTACGGGGCCCGCAAGGGACTCGCGATCGTGGGCAAGGCGTCCGACCAGACGAAGCTCGCCGAAGCCCAGGACGAGGTTCGCGTGCTGCTGCGCTCGTACCGCCATCTGGGTCCGGGGCAGGACGACAACTTCAGCATTTTCGCGTCGGAAACGATCGTCGGGCTGTGGGAGCGGCTGACGGCGGCGATCGCCGGCATGGCGGTCGGGATCGTTTCGGTCTTTATGGTCGTCGGCGGCATCGTCATCATGAACATCATGCTGGCGGTGGTCACGGAGCGCACGCACGAGATCGGCATTCGTAAATCGCTCGGCGCGCGGCGCCGCGACATCCTGAATCAATACCTGGTGGAGTCGGCCACGCTCTCGGGGGTCGGCGGACTGGCCGGTGTGATCATCGCGTGGCTGCTCGCCGTGGCAGTGCGCAGCTTCACTTCGGTGCCGATGGCGCTGCCGTACACCTCGGTGCTCATCGGCGTCGGACTCTCCGCGACGGTGGGGTTGTTCTTCGGCATCTACCCGGCGCGCCGGGCCTCCAAACTCGACCCGATCGAAGCCCTGCGGGCGGAGAAATAACGTGCTCAAGCTGGCCTTTTCGAACGGCATCCGACTCGCCCTGCAGACCATCCGCACGCACAAGCTCCGGTCGTTCCTGACCGTGCTCGGCGTCATTATCGGGACGGGTACGATCATCGGAGTGGCCGCGATCCTCACGGGTTTCGATACGTCGGTCGCTAACGTTCTTCGCAGCTTCGGGCCGAACTCGATTATCGTTTTCAAATTCCCGGTCGGCCCCCGGACGGGCCGCCTTTCGCCCGAGGAACGGACGCGCAAAGAACTCACGTACCTGAACGCCGTCGAGATCCGGGAGCGGTGCAAGTCGATCGTCGACGTCTCGCCGATGCTGTTTGCCAACAAGGGAGCGATCAATGCCCATTACAAGGGCAACGATATGTACGACGTGAACCTCTTCGGCGTCGAGGAGGCATACGCGCGCGGCGGACAGGTCGACATCCACCTCGGTCGCTTTTTCACCGACGAAGAGAGCCGGCGGCGCATGCCGGTGGTGGTGATTGGCGCGGATATCGAGAAGGGGCTCTATTCCGGCGTCGATCCCATCGGCAAGACCGTCATGATCGATGGCCACGAGTTCTTCATCATCGGGACCATGCTGCGTCCGGCGGCGTCGTTCTTCGGCGACACCGACAATCGGGTGGTGATCCCTTACGGCGCGATGCAGAAGATGTACCCGACGGCGCGCGAGAACGCGATCGTCGTAACCGCGCAGGACGGCAAACTACCGCAGGCGATCGACGAAGTGCGCACGGTGCTGCGCATCGACCGCCGCGTGCCCTACGACAAGCCTGACAACTTCGCGCTTTCGACCGCCGACCAGATGGTCGCCGATTTCCGGCAGATCACTGCGGTGACGTTCATCGTGATGGCGGTGCTGAGCTCGATCGGGCTGCTGGTGGGCGGCATCGGCGTGATGAACATCATGCTGGTGTCGGTGACGGAGCGCACCTACGAAATCGGTATCCGCAAGGCGCTCGGGGCCCGCCGGATGGACATTCTGGTGCAGTTCCTGCTCGAAGCCGCCGCGCTGACGTTTCTCGGAGGAATCGCGGGAATCGTTTTCGGCTGGCTGATCGCGCTGGTGACGCGGCTGATCTTCGAATCGCTGCCGGCGGCGGTGCCGCTGTGGGCGGCGGTGACGGGAATCGTCGTCTCGGTCGGGGTCGGACTGTTCTTCGGGATGTGGCCGGCGAACAAAGCGGCGCGTCTCGACCCGGTGGTCGCGCTCCGCTACGAATAACGGCGTTGGGGGGCGGCCAATCGTGGCCGCAGCCGCCTTTCCAGGCGGCTAGACCCGCTGGAAAGCGGATCTGTGGGGTGAAAAGCCCGCTCCACTATTCCGCGCCCGCCGCGACGAGCGCGTCGATCACTCCGGTGTAGTTACCCGTCTTCGCATACCACCCGTGCTCGGAGCCGAAGCGGGCCGCGCCCAGAGCGTTGCCGCCGAAGTCGTTGCCGCCGAGATTGGCGTCAGCGCCCGCGTCGAGCAGCATGCGGACGATCTCGAGATTGCCGTGGAAGGCGGCCCATTGGAGCGCGGTCATGCGATGTTGTCCGCGTGCATCGAGCGGCCAGCCGGCGCGGACGAAGCGGCGGACCGCGGCGGCGTCGTTCGCCTCGGTGGCGTCGACGATGCGGCGCGCCTGCCCTTGAATGGGGACTTTCCCGATGGAGTCGATCGCCTCGTCATCGCCGGTAGCGCAGGCCATCGCGAGACGCAGTTCTGCCGGGCTGCGCTCCATCAGGAACCGGTAGACCTCCTCGTGGCCATGCTCGCGCGCGGCCATGTGGGCGGTCTTGTTCCAGCCCAGCGTCCAGATGTAGATCTTGCCGCCCGCGTGCGGATTCCGCATCGGGAACTGTTCCACGGTCACACTCATCGCGATCGACGACGGGTCGGCGTCGAGATGGCGGCGGACGCGGTCGAGATCGCCGATGGCGGCTGCCAGCAACAGGTCCGTCTCGCCGCCGCGCTCGACCACCCGGCGCGCGACGGCCTCGCGGTCCTGGATCATCCACTGTGCCGGCGTCGACTCATGGTCGATGTCGCGCATGTTCGGGTCGGCGCCACGGTCCAGCAGGAAGTCGGCGATCTCGACGGTCGCGGCGAAGTGGAGCGGCGTCTGCCCGTCGCCGCCGCGCGCATGGACCACGTCCGGAGTCGCGTCGACGATCTCGCGAAGACGGTCGAGCATGCCGAGACGCGCGGCCGCGTGGGCGTCGACGGCGGCGCCGCGCTCGATCAGGAATGGAGCGAGCTCGGGAGTGCAGCCGTCGAGCACGCCGAAACTGCCGGCCCACCAGTTGCTCCGCGCGTTGATGTCTGCCCCGGCCCGCAGCAGCAGGTCGATCATCTCGCGATTCTTCTTCCCGACGGCCAGAATGAGGGTGGTCGCGCCGAAGTGGAAATTCGGATCGCCCTCGTTGAGACGGGCGCGCAACTCCGGATAGGAATCGAGCAGGGACGTCACGTCAGCGGTGTCGCCGGCGAGGATCGCGGAACGAAGGCGGGGGAGCGAATCTTCCATTGATAGACAGGATACCGCCCGCGGACGTGCAGTCGAATTGTGTGGCTCCATCTGGCCATTTCTTCGGCGCGCGCGAAGCGTATACTGACGGCAGAGGAGTTCTCACGATGAAGCGTATCTTCACCGGGCTCATCGTATTCACCGCTATTCTGAGCGCGGCGCCGCAGAGCGACCGCGACGCGGTCCTAAAGGCCGAGGAGGCCTATCGCGTCGCTAAACTGAATCGCGATCAAGGGGCGCTCGACCGGCTGCTCGCGTCCGATTTCAAGGGTGTCAACCAAGGCGGCGTGGTCCGCGACAAAGCCGGCATCCTCGATCTGTGGAAATGGTTTTCCGTCGACTCGCTGACGACCGATTCGGCGGACGTGCGCTTGGCCGGCGATACGGCGACCGTGGTCGGCGCGATGACCGAGAACGGCAGCGACAAGCTGTTGTTCACGCGCGTTTGGGTGAAACGGTCGGGTGCGTGGCAGTTGTTGACGAGTATGCAGTCGGTCGACCCCAAGCAGCCCGCGATGCCCGCGCCGCGTCACGTGACGAAGACGCCGCGCCTCTCCCCCGCGGAAGAGGACGTGATGCGCGTCGACGAGGCCTACCGGGTCGCCAAGCTGAAGCAGGACACCGGCGCGCTCGACCGGCTACTCGCCGACGGTTTCAACGAGACCAACCAGAACGGCAACAGCCGCAACAAGGCGCAGACCATCGAGCTTTGGAAGTCGTTCTCGATCAACTCGCTCTACACCGACACGGCAGAGGTCCGGATCACGGGCGATACGGCGGTCGTGATGGGCACGCAGACCGAGAACGACAGCGAGCACATGCTCTTCAATCGGGTCTACATCCGCAGCGGCTACGGCTGGCAGCTCCTGAGCAGCATGCAATTCCGGAACGGGCCGAACGACTAAAGGCTGGCTCTCGCAAAGGCGCAAAGTCGCAAAGGAAATTCAAAAACAAAACAGCTTTTGACGTTCCTTTGCGTCTTGGCGTCTTTGCGAGAGAGATTCTTAGTTTTACCCCGCCGAGCTCGCGGCCGGCGTCAGGATCATGCGCTCGATCCGCTGCGCTACGTCCGGGGGGTTGAGATTGCCGTCGACGCGTCGGACCATCGATTCTCCGAACCAGTCGAGGACCGGGCCCGTTTGTTCGTGGTACGCGCGAATGCGATCCAGGATCGTGTCTTCCGTGTCGTCTTCCCGGCGCAGCAAGGCGATGCCGTCTCCGTCGCAGTAGCCTTCCTGACGAGGGGGCTGCGTGAGTAAGTTATAAATCCGCAAGCACCGCGGACATTGCCGGCGCGCGGCCAGCCGGTGGGCCAATGACTCCGCGGGCACATCCAGGTGAACTACGACCGGATGCGGCAGCCCTCGCCGCTCCAGCAACTGCATGAAAAAGCGCGCCTGGGCCGTCGTTCTCGGATACCCATCGAGGAGGAATCCATCGCGGCAATCCTCCTGATCGATCCGCCCCGCGACCATGGCGTTCACGATGTCGTCGCCGATCAGCCCGCCCCGCGCGAGGATCGCGCGGGCCCTCCTACCCAGGCTGGTGCCTGCTTTACACTCGGCGCGAAACATCTCGCCGGTGGAGATGGAGGGTATGCCTAGACGTTCGACGAGGAACGCCGCCTGGGTCCCCTTCCCACACCCGGGGGGACCGAAGAGCAGGATAATCACGCCCCGAGACTAGCGAGTTTATACGCCGAACGCAACGGTATCTTCCTGAACCGTGGGCTATCCCTCACCGGGACATAGGGTAGCGGGTGCGGCGTCTCACCCGATCAGGCGGCCGTCCGATTTCAGAGTCAACCTCTTGCCGCGCCACACGACGTGTGTCCCGAACAGGCCGCCGAGCCATACGACGAAGCCGAACAGATCGCGCAGCGGGATTACCCAAGCGTCCACGAGCGTGCGCCGGTAGCGCAGAATCGACCTGCCGACCACTACGCCGGCCACGATGCGCACGCCGAGGGCGATCGCGCCGATGGTCCATTCCCGGGCGCCGAAGGCCACCGCCGACCACAACGTCGCATGTGTGATCACGTACCCGTAGTAGCCCATCCGATTCGACACACGGATCGTGCGCGACCACCGCAACTGGTGCCGCCACGTCTGTGCCCACGACTCGGCGCCGAGATCCGTCTCGACCACGACCGGCGCGAACTGGATGCGCAGGCCGAGCGCGTGGATGCGCGCGCCTAGCTGGTAGTCGTCGGCGAGATAGTCTTGAATGGCTTCGAAGCCGCCGGCGGCGCGCAACGTCTCCGCTCGAAACACCATGGTCGAGCCGAGCGCGAACTCCGCCACCCCGAGCAGTCGCGCGACCAGCACGCTCGGCGCGAACTCGGTCGCAATCCCGAGCGCCTCTGCCCGCGACGCCGGGGATTCGGCGTCCGCCCGATACAGGCAAGTGACCATCCCGATCGTGTGGTCGGTCAGCGGGGCTGCGACGGCGCGCAGGTAGCCGGGCTCGACCACGATGTCGCTGTCGTTGACGAGCAGCAGGGGATGACGCGCGTGCTTCGCCAGCGCCGACAGCACGCCCGCCTTCACGTTGAGCGCCTTGGTGGAGACGTAGTAGGCCGAGATCGGCACGTGCGGGAATTCCTGCTGCAGGCGCGCGATGTCCTCGGACGCGGGGTCGTCGGGGTCGCTCATGCCGAATAGGATTTCGAACTCGGGATACTCCTGCGCGGCGTGGGAGCGGATCGCCTCGTAGAACTTGGGATCGCGTCCGCGGATCGGCTTCAGGATGGAGATGGGGAGGAATTCGGGGTCGGCGTCTTCGTGATGCGGGAGCGAGCCTTGCGTCCAGATTCGCCAGCGCAAGGCCGCGATGAGCGCGAGCAAATAGTACGCCGTCGCCCCGATCGCAGGCGCGGCCCACCAACTCACAAGGAAACCAGCGCCACGCCGCAAACGACCAGCGCCGCGCCCGCCCAGCGCAATCGCGTCACTTGCTCTTTCAGGATGTACTTGGCGAGCAGCGTCTCCAGTACATACGTCACCGCGGTGGCCGGCACCGCGAAGCTCAGCTCGGAGATCGTGAGCAAGCCGAGGTAGGCGAAGAACGAGACCGCCATTGCCGCCACGGACGCGATCACCGCCCAATTGCGCGCCAGCATCGCCATCGCGCGTCCGATCGCGCCCGGACGAAAGTCGTGGATCTCGCCGTGGCTGCGCATGCCGTGCGCCTGCAGGACCTCGCCCGCCGTCGTCGCCGCAACGATCACCGCGATCCAGACAAACTTCATTGGCCGGCTCCCGCGGCGCGCGCCTTCGCTTGCTCGGTCCGCGGCGCGCCGCCGCTGACCAGCGCGACTCCGCCTACGATCAGCGCGATCCCCGCCCAGCGTTGGGGCGAGATCTGCTCATGCAGAAACACGCGGCCCACGATTGCCACCAGGGCGTAGCCGATCGACGTGACCGGCAGGACATAGCTGAGATCCGCCCAGCTCAACAGCGCCATCCGCGAGAGCATCCACAGGATTAGGAGGCCGACGCCGGCCGCGACCCACGGGCGGAACAGCACGGTGATGTAGTCGAGCGGGGTCGACAGCTCCGCGGGCATCCCGCGCTTCAGGAAGAAGTTGCCGAAGACGTTGCTGAAGACCACGATGACGGCGCAAATCCAGGTCTTCACGCGAAGCCGCGCGGCTTCCGGATTCATGCCGTTAATCGCCGGAACTCGCCGGCAGCGGTTTGTGCGACTTCTGGTCCGCCACGAATTTTTTGCGTTTCGACCGCAGCGCCAAGTACTCGCGAGCTTCTTTGGTGAGGCGCTTGCGGTCGTCGTTGTTGAAGATCGCCTTCTTCACGATGCGCCACGCCACTTTCGGCCGGAAGAAATACTCGCCGTAGAATTTCTCGACCCATTCCACCAGCTCGCCGCGGTCCAGCCCCGGATAGATGATGTTGGGCAACTGATGGCCCGTCTCGTCGGTCATCGAGTCGATCGTGATCAGGTCGTTCTTCTTCACGTACTCGTAGAACTCGGTGCCGGGATACGGGTGCGCGATCGAGACCTGGATCGTCTCGGTGTCGAGCCGTTTGGCGAAGTCGATGGTGCGGCGGATGCTCTCCCGCGATTCGCCGGGCAGCCCGATGATGTAATCGCCGTGGATGATCAGGCCGAGCTTCTTGCAGTTGTCGGTGAAGCGCTGCGCCATGTCGACCGTGGCGCCCTTCTTGATGTTCTTCAGGATCTGCGGATCGCCCGATTCGTACCCGACGATGAGCAGCCGGCAGCCGGCGTCCTTCATCGCTTTCAGGGTGTCGTAATCGGTCGTCACGCGCGACGTGCAGGACCACGTGAAGTTCAGCGGCTTGAGCTTCTTGCAGACTTCGATCGTCCGTTCCTTGCGGTAGTTGAACGTGTCGTCGTCGAAGAAGATCTCTTTGAGGTTGGGGAACTGATCGAGCGCATACCGCGCCTCGTTGGCGACGTCGTCGGCGGAGCGCAGGCGCCAGCGGTGTCCCGAGTGCGTCTGCGGCCACAGGCAGAAGGTGCAGAGCGCCGGGCAGCCGCGCGAGGTATAGAACGAGAGGAACGGATTGAGCAGGAACGGGACGTTGTAGCGCGTGATGTCGAGATCGCGCTTGTAGACTTTGGTGACCCAGGGCAGCTCGTCGAGATTCTCGATGGCGGGCCCTTCGGGGTTGTGGACCACGCTGCCGTTCTTGCGGAAGCTGACGCCGGGGAGCTCCTCGATCGGCTTGCCCTTGGCGTAATCGGCGATCTGGTAATCGAACTCGCGGCGCACGATGAAGTCGATGGCGGAGTTCTCGAGCAAGGTTTTCTCGGGCTCGACCGTCACCGGCGGCCCGACGAAGGCCACCTTGAGCTTGGGGTTCGAGTCCTTCATCATCTCCGCCATTTTGACGTCGACGTGGAAGCCGGGGGTCGACGTGTAGAGCACCAGGAGCTCGAAATCCTTGCCCATGGAGATCGTCTGTTCGATCGAGATTTTGTGCGGAGGCGCGTCCACGACCTTGCTGTCGGCCAGCATGCCGGCCGGGTAGCAGAGCCACACCGGATACCAGTAGGACTCGATTTCGCGCGACGCCGGCCAGCGCGAGCTCGCGCCGCCGTCGAAGCCTTCAAACGAGGGGGGATTCAGAAACAGAGTTCTCATGCGCGCTCCGATCTCACCGGGGAAGAGGACTGCCTATTGATTCTCGCCATCCGCCAGCGCATTTTGCCTGTCGAGGGAGAAGTTGCTGTAGTCGATCGTCAGCTCGGTCTTGCCGACCAGCCAAGTGTCTGCGACGGTCTGCAATTGCCGGGGCACCGAGATCCCGTTGCGGATCTCGTAGCGGCGGACGAACTGCACCTTCCGCAGAACGATCGAGGGATTTTTGACCAGGTACCCGGATTCCTGGACGCGCAGGTAAGTTTCGGCGTCGACCCACAATTCGCCGCGGTACAGCCCCTGCCGTTTCTTCTTGGGGTTCACCGCGAAGACGTGGACATCGCGCCCGTCCAGTTGATTCCGTCCCTTGTACTTGAAGTTGTAATTCTCGGGCGACACGGCCAGGGTCGGGTCGTGCTGCGCCTGCTCTTCGGCCTGCAGGTACCGCGTGATCACCTGCTTCTTAACGGTGTCGTCACCCTGGAAACGCAGAGCGTCGTAGGTGATCCGGCCAAGGGCTGTGATGTGGCGGAGGGCATGCAGCCGTCCCTGCTTCTTAAGCTTGGGGATCGAGCCGGAAATCTCGACTTCCATCGAGGCGTCCTTCATCGCCAAATCCTGACGCTTCGTCGCGGCGCAGTAATTCTGGACGATGGCGTCCGAAGCGACGGGAGTGGATTCGGCGACGGCAATGCCGACAGCTAGACCGATCAACAGGAAGACGCGGACCTTCAAAATTGAACAACCCCGAGAAGAGAATACGAGCTAGACCTCTAAGTCTAGCAGCATCAGGCAGGGGGAGCAATTCGTCGTGGGGTCCGGTACTTCCCGGATCTGGGAGGCGAAAATCGTATCAGGGCACGACTTCAGTCGTGCCGTTTGCGTTTGGAAACAACGGCTTTAGCCGCCGGCTGCCGTGACGCTTCAAGGCCGGGGGCTAAAGCCCAGGCTTGCCTTGCTCGCTATCGGCACGACTCAAGTCGTGCCCTGATACAGCGCGATTCAGTCTTCGAGCTCTTCCGTGTCAATCGCTCGGCACTTCTCAAGTCGTACCCTGGTACAGCGCCGCGTCAGTCCTCCAGTTCTTCCGTGTCGATCGCGCCGCACTTGGCGAGGATCTTCTTCGCTTCCTCCGCGCGATCGTCCGATACGCCGTGGACGGTCACCAGCGCGCCGCCGCGCTTCACGCCCTCGGCGTAGAACTGCGCCTCCTCCTCGGAGACGCCGTGATCGCGTAACAGTCCGATGAGGCCGCCCGTTGCGGCGCCGACCGTCAGGCCGCCGATCGCGCCAGCTAGCGTGGTCGCCAGCGGACCCGCCGCCAGGAACGGTCCGATGCCCGGAATCGCGATTGCCACCATTCCGGCCGCCAACCCTACGACACCGCCGATCCAGGCGTCGCGCGGCGCCTCGTCCTCGGCTCCGGTCGACGCGATCGGGCCGATCGCCGGCGTGTCGTGGCCGCGCGTGTCTCCGGTGAGGAAGCTCACCTCGTTCTCCCGGAACCCCGCCGCGTAGAGCGCCTGCCGCGCCGCTTCGCCCTCCGGAATGGTGCGATAGAACCCTGCAATTGCCTCGGTAGTTTTTGCCATAGCGACTACACGCCGCACCTGCGGGGCCGATGTCCTTTCGTAAATAGTTCGAGAGTCGGATGAAATCGGGCAGCGTTTGCAATATACTCTTCTGAAAGTTTCTTCCTGGAGGGTGAGATGCGATCGTTCCCCATGTTGTGCACGTTTGCAGTGTGCCTCTCGATGGCGCCGGCACATGCCCAGACTTTGTACGGTTCGCTGACCGGCAACGTCACCGATAAGACGGCCTCGCCGATCCCCAACGCCAAGGTAGGCGTCCTCAACGTCGCCACCGGGATCGCCAAGCAGAGCGTGACCGACGAGCGCGGCAGCTACCTCTTCAACGATCTCCAGCCCGGCGCCTACAAGGTGACGATCGCCGCCCCGTCGTTCTCCACGCGGGTACAGGACAACGTCCCGATCGACGCCAACACGGTCCGCCGTCTCGACGTCACGCTCGAGGTGTCGCAGGTCACCGAGACCATCGAAGTCAGCGCCGCCGCCGTGACCCTTCAGACCGACCGCGCCGACATCAACCACCAGATGCGCGCCACCGAGATCGCCGACCTGCCCACCGCCAACTCGCAGGGCCGCAATTTCCAGGCGCTCTACAAAATCCTCCCCGGCTTCACGCCGCCTGCCGAAGCGCACTCCGACGCCGGCAATCCACAGCGGTCGATGGTCACCCAGGTGAACGGGATGCCGCAGTCGAGCAACGCCACCCGGCTCGACGGCGCCACGATCAGCTATCCGTGGCTGCCGCGCATCGTCGCCTACCTGCCGCCGGTCGAAGCGGTCGAGACCGTCAATATCGTCAGCAACTCCTTCGACGCGGAGCAGGGCATGGCCGGCGGCGCCGCGATGAACGTCGCCATCAAGTCGGGCACCAACGAGTTCCACGGCGGCGCCTGGGAATACCACACGAACAGCGCGCTCAAGGCCCGCAATTATTTCTACTGCCTCTACTCCTGCACCGGCGACCCGAATCATGCGCCGAAGAACCTGTTGAACCAGTTCGGGGCCATGGTGGGCGGGCCGATCAAGCACAACAAGCTGTTCTTCTTCGCCGATTGGGAGCGCACCACGCGCCGCCAGGCGGCCTCCGCGTCGCGCACCATCCCGACCGCCGCCGAGCGCGTCGGCAACTTCGTCGGCTCCGGCGCCACGATCTACGATCCTTCGACAGGGAATCCAGACGGTTCCGGCCGGGCCCCGTTCGCCGGCAACATCATCCCGTCGAACAAGATCGATCCCGCGTCGGCCGCGATGGCCGCGCTGCTCCCCGACCCCAACCAGAGTATCTTCCCCAGCAACTACCTGGCAGTCGGCACCTACCAGCTCACGCGCGACAACATCGATTCCAAGATCAACTACGCGCCGACTTCGAAACTCCAGATTTTCGGCCGCTACAGCATCTCGCCGACCCTGATCTTCGACCCGCCGTCGCTGGGCGCAGCCGGCGGCGACGCGACCAATGGCGGGCAGCCCGGCCGCGCTCCCGGGCGCGTCCAGAGCACCGGCGTCGGCGGCACGTACACGATCACGCCGCGCGTCCTGTTCGACGGCGTCGTGGGCTATACGCGCTTGCGTCTCGCCGCGCAGAACGTCGACATCGACAAGAACTACGGGCTCGACGTGCTGAAGATTCCGGGCACCAACGGCGCTTATCCGCTGCAGGGCGGTTACCCGCGCTTCAACGCCAGCGGCTTCTCGGCGATGGGCAATCCGAACGTCTCGAACCCGTTCCTGTTCCGCGACAACCAGTACGTAACCAGCGACAACCTGAGCGTCGTGCGCGGCGCCCACTCCCTCCGCTTCGGCTTCGAATTCGCCAAGTACGACATTAACCACTTCCAGCCGCAGGCCTCGTTCGGACCGCGCGGCGGCTTCAACTTCACCGGCGGCGTTACCTCGACCACGGGCTACACCACGGCGACCGCCAACGGCTGGGCCGACTTCCTGCTGGGACTGCCGCAGTCGATGGGCAAGGACGTTCAGTACATGAACCCGGCGACCGTGCGCATGCCGTCGTACGGCATTTACGCGCGTGACAACTGGCAGGTCAGCCGGAAGTTCACGATCGACTACGGGATGCGCTACGAGTTCTACCCCGCGCCGCGCCGCGACCACTGGGCCGGCGAGCGCTACGATCCGAACACCGATAAGGTGTACCGTGGCGGCTACGACGTCGGCCGCGGCCAGGTCGCGCCGCGCATTGGGCTCGCGTACCGCCTGAACGACAAGACGGTCGTGCGCAGCGGCTTCGGCATCAGCGTCGACCCGAACTCGTTCCGCTATCTCCGCGACGCCTACCCGGCGACGATCTCCTCGCAGTATTCCGGCGCGAACAGCCTCCTCGCCGCGGGAAGCCTCCGCACCGGCATCCCCGAAGTCGTTGGCCCCGACCTCAGCCAGAGCGTCTTCACGCTCGCGCCGGCGCTGAACACCACGACGTTCCCCCAGAAGTTCGACCGCGGCTACATCGAGTCGTACAACTTCACCGTGCAGCGCGACGCCGGCGCGGGGTTCAACGTCCAGGCCGCATACGTCGGCAGCCGCGCCATCCGCCAGACCGTGATCCAGAACATCAACTCCGCCGGTCCGGGTGGCGGCAATAACGGCCGCGCCTTGTTCCCGGCGTTCGGACGCATCTCGAACATCTCCTACTTCACGCCGTTCAACACCGCGTATTACAACGGCCTGCAAGTGCAGGCCACGCGCCGCATCAAAGGGTCGGTGATCGGCCTCTCGTACACGCTGTCGCGGTCGGTGGATTACGCCGACGATCAGGATTCCGGCCTGACGTGGAACTGGGTCCCGATGCTGCAGCGGAATAAGGCGGTCGCCGGTTTCGATCGGACCCACAATCTCCAGCTCTTCGGCGATTGGGAACTGCCATTCGGCAGAGGGAAGAACTTCGCGCAGCACGGCGTCGCGGCGGCGATCGCGGGTGGTTGGCAGATCAACTGGATCATGAGCCGCATGAGCGGGACGCCGTTCACGGTCGGGACATCGAGCACGTCGCTCAACTCGCCCGGCAACAGCCAGACTGCGGACCAGATGCTGCCGACCGTCGCGATCCTCGGCGGCCACGGAGTCGGACAGCCTTACTTCGATCCGAACGCTTTCGCGCCGGTGACCGCGGTCCGCTTCGGGAATACCGGCCGCAATATCCTGCGCGGACCGGGGTCGTTCAATCTCGACGCGAGCCTCTTCCGCACGTTCCGCATGACGGAGCGTCTGAAATTGCAGTTCCGCGCCGAGATGTTCGGGGCGACGAATACGCCGCAGTTCAACAACCCAGGCGCGACGGTGTCCTCGGCGACCCGGAATGCGGACGGCAGCATCCGCACGCTAAACGGGTACGACGAGATCACGGGCGCGGGCGGAGAGAGGGTGATTCGCTTCGCCATGAAGTTCTCGTTCTAAGGGGAAAAGGCATTTCTCTCGCAAAGACGCAAAGGCGCAAAGGAAAGTCAAAAACCAGTTTGTGTTTTGATTTTGAATTACCTTTGCGTCTTTGCGAGAGATTGCTTTTAAAACTCTACGCGTAACCGCACGCCCACACTTCTCGGCGGCCCCACCGCTGTCCCCGAGAAGACTCCCGCGAAGTTGATCAGGTTGAGGCGGTTCGTTACGTTCAGGATGTCCGCCTGGGCGCTCACGGACCGCTTTTCGCGTCTCCATAGCTCGGCCCCTACGGACGCGTTCAGCGCGAAGGACGGGCGCACTCTTCCGCGATCGAGGTTTGCTCGCGCCACGACGTCCGCCCCGTATTGCGCGCTCAGGAACGCCGTGCTTTGCCCGAGGTCCTCGATCGGGAGGCCGCTGTTGTACGACGCGCCCCACGCCATCCAGAGCTTCGGCGACAGTTGCGCGCGGACCAATGCGCGCGCCGTGTTCCGCTGATCCTGTGTGACCGGGAGCTTGTCGTGCGACTGCAGTAGCGCCGGAGCAGTGTCGTCGAGGAACAGGCCGCCGCTGATCGGCAGCCACTCGACCCCCGTCATATTCGAATAGCTCACGTAGCCCGAGAACCGCCCCCAACGCGGCACGTCGAGCTTCACCTCGACGCCGTGAATCATGGCGCGGTCCACCGAGACGGGGAAACTGACGCCGGTGTTGAGGAGCACGTCGTCGTCGCCGAAGTTGCGGAAGGCGCGACGGAAGACGTTGGCGTCGAGCCGCAGCTTGTGCGCGAAGGGCTTCGTGAAGCCCGCTTCCCAGTAGTTCCCGCGCGAGGGCCTCAGCGGCAGATACAGCGCCGCATTGTTGATCCCTAACAGGGCCGGCGACGCCGAGAGCAGGATGTTCTCCATCGCGGGCGTCCCGAACACCCGATCGTAAGAGGCGCGCACGGTCAGGCCGAGAGGCCGCACCGTCCACGCTGCGCCGATCCGCGGACTCCACTCCACTTCATCGACGAGCAGCCGATAGTGGTCGAAGCGCAGCCCCACGCTCACCGTCAGGCTGCCGAGCCGCATCAGATCCTGGGCATATGCCGACTGCTCCCGGTCCTGCGCGCGTCCCGCGAAGTTCAGCGACGGCGGCGTATCGCGGTCGAAGATGCGCACCCCCGCGACCTTGTACGCCACAATCTGGTAGCCGAATTCCTCGCGGATCGACGCGAAGTCCGCGTCGCCGCCCGCTTTCCACTCGTGCCGTCCCTTATGTCCCGCGACGTTGGCGCCGACGTAGCCCTCGCGGAAGCCGCGGTCCTGCTGAGCCGAGATCGGGGTCGCCAGCGGGTTCGACCACAACCGCGCGCCCACGTCGCGATACATCGCGCGCACCGACCCGAGCAGCGCCGGTGAGAATACGTGCTGATACGACGCCTGCGCTGAGTTCTCCGCGCCCGTCCGGTCCTGCCGCTGTCCGGCCGCCGCTTGCAGCAGTTCGTCCGGAACCTGGAACCACGTCTCGCGGCGGCTGACCGAAAAGCGCACGCGATTACTGTCGTCGAGATCGCGCTCGACGGTTGCGGACGCCGACCCACCCGTGCCGTGATTGGTGCGATTCTGCTGCACCGGAGGATCGAGATAGCGATCGCTCGTGAAGCCGTCGCCGCTCACCGTGGTCGTAGTCTTTCCGCTGACGAGTTGCGCAGACAGGTACGCTCCGGCGCTGGCGAACGAGCCTGTATGCGCGGACGCCGTCCCGTGCAGTCCGGGCGAGGTGTTGCGATCCGTATTGACCTCGACCACGCCGCCGGTCTTCCGTCCGAACTCCGCCGGAATCCCGCTGGTGTACGCCTTCACGGATTGCACGTCGTCGGCGTCGAGTGACGGCGCGAAGGCGGGCGACCGGTTATCCTCCACCGGGAAGCCGTTCACGATGTACTGCGTCGAGTACTCCGACCCGCGCGGATGCAGGACGCCGTTCGCCTCGAGCAGCCATCCCGGCTGCTGGGACACCAGGTCGATGAGGTCGCGCCCGGCTTGCCCGGACTGCCGCTCCTTCACCTGCCGCGCGCCGACGTAATACGCGCCGCCAGTGCGGTCGGGGTCGATCAAGGTCTCCGATTCCTCGACCGTGACCGCGGTGTCGATCGGCTGGATGCCGAGCGTCACGGTCTTCGTGACCGGCAGCTCCGAGCGAATTTCGATCAGCTCCGAGTAGGTGACGAAGCCGGTCCGCGTGACCGCGAGCCGGTAGAACCCGAAGGGCAGATGCTTGAACGAGTAGCGCCCGTCGCTCCCGATATCGACGCTCTCGTGAGTCTGGGACGACTGGCTCGCCAGTTCCGCATGCGCCGGCATGCCGACGCCCGCTGCGTCGCGTACCGACAGCCGCAGTTCACCGCCGTTCTGTTGGGCGAAACCGGCGCAGGCGAGCAGGAGGAACGCGAGACAGCGGCGCAGCATTGTATCCAGTGTATCGCTGGAGCGCCAGCGGTTACGGTTCCAATGTCGCCGCAAAATGATAATGTCCTATTTGCGCAAAGTAGAAATGTCCTATTGACGTCGCCCAGGCTGGGGAGGTGCAAGAAGGACAACTGCTGATGACGCAAGCCGAACGGGACCGCTTGGTGTCC